>Ga0268362_100002_pt1 | contig 435404 bp, 395 predicted proteins | sample MetcocultureR2M_FD_197214 | JGI IMG/M metagenome (GOLD analysis project Ga0268362, IMG submission 197214) | Soil microbial communities from Anza Borrego Desert, Southern California, United States - Methanotrophic co-culture R2-M | ecosystem: Environmental > Terrestrial > Soil > Desert | place... | reverse complement strand
CAAACTCATCGTCGGCGCCGCCATGCGCAAGCTCCTCGTCCTGGCCTACGGCGTCCTTAAGTCCGGCCGACCGTTCGATCCCAATCATGGGCTTGCATCGTGATTTCTAAGACGGTATCTACGACCGGGTTCGCCCGCCATTCCGAAGTTGGGGTGTCCCGATCCCTACCGCAGACCGCGACGAAAAGCGCTCCGGAACCCGGCCATGAACGTCAAACCAATTCAACCTTCAGCCAGCCCGGTCGATGTTCGTCGAATGCCTGATAGGCTTCGATGACCGAAGTCAAAGGCTCCGTCTGGGTCAGGATCGCGGTCGGATCGATGACTCCGCTCCGAACCAGGTCGATCAGCATGGGAATGTACTGGCGATGATTGCAGTTACCCATCTTCAGGGTGAGATTCTTGTTCATCGCCATACCGATCGGGAAAAAGCGATCGGACGGCGGATAAACGCCGATGATCGACAATGTTCCGGCCTTGGCCAGAGCCTGAACGGCCCAGGTCAAAACCAGGGACGGGCTGTCGCCGTGATGCCAGTGAATCCCGGCCTGCTGGGCTTCCGGCGCGATTTCGTTCAATTCCTGGTCGAACTGGGCTTTTTGCTCTTCGGCCTTTTGAGCGGCCGGCCCATGATGGGGACGCTCGGCATCCACGCCCACCGCATCGATGGCGCGGTCCACGCCGATCCCGCCGGTCAGATCGCGGATCGTCTGCACCGGATCTTCGAGATCGAAATTGATGACCTCCGCGCCCTGATTGCGTGCCATCTCGAGACGCGAGGGTTCGTTGTCCACGGTCAAGACTCGGCCAGCGCCCTGAAGCTTGGCGCAAGTGATGGAGAATTGCCCGACCGGCCCGCACCCGAAGACGGCTACCGTATCGCCGGGCTTGATCTCCGCCAGCTCCGCGCCGAAGTAGGCTGTCGGCAAAATGTCCGATATGAGTATGGCCTCATCGTCGGTGATATCGTCCGGCAGCTTGACCAGCCCGACATTGGCGAACGGGATACGCGCTTTTTCCGCCTGCAATCCGTTCAGGCCTCCGGCGATCGCGGGACCGCCGAAGAAGGTCGTCCCGGCGAGGAGACCGTTGGGATTGGCATTGTCGCATTGGGCGTAGTAGCCCGCTCGGCAATAGGAACAGTAACCGCAGGCGACGGTCGAGGGCACCACCACCCGATCGCCTTCTCTGAGGTTCCGGACGTTCGACCCCAGAGATTCGACGACGCCGACGGCCTCATGTCCCAGTACGGTGCCGGGTTTGAGCCCGCCCAAGGTACCGCGCACCATGTGCAGATCGGTTCCGCAAATCGCGCTTGCGGTGATTCGCAAAATAGCGTCGGTAGGATCTTCGATATGCGGCTCGGCGATATCTTCCAGACGAATGTCGCCGACGCCGTGAAAAACGACTCCCTTCATCTTTGCCTCCGGTTTTCACCTGGTGGTTTCAGGGCGCCGCACCAAATCCCAGCGCCCGATCGGGACTCTTCCCCTGGCCTAAAAGCCTGTTTTCCCCGCGAAATACCCGCCCGTTGATTTTTGGTTTGATGATCGAGTTTCGCCGCAGTTCCCGCCGACTTGCGCCGCCGAGACATTCGCACAGATCGGGCGGCAAATGAATCGAAACCTCCCTAACGCTTGGAAGTCGGCGCCCCGGCCGGTTTCGCGCAGGGGCCGGCGTGATCGAGCTGAACCTGGGCGCGGCGGCGTGCGCAATCGTTGCTGTAGGTTTCGCCGTCGCATCCGCAGACGGGATTGTGCTCGGTCGTGCAGATTTCGGGCGGAACCTCGCAGGTTCCCGATATGCTGGTCGAACCGCATGCATTGGGAGTTCCGATCTCGCAGTATTGGCCGGGCGGACACCGTGCCCCTGTCGTTCCGCCGCAGGCTTGGCCGGTCACCGGCGCCGGGGATTCCATCAGGTAGAATTCGCTCGCGATGAGGGACTTGCTCGTACCGGCCGGGCCGGTCACGGCCTGATGAGTGCCGGCCACCAGTATGCTCCCCTGCTTGAGAGCCTGATATCCGGCATTGACCTTCTCCGGATCGGCGGCGGATGCGAGCAGGTCGACCTCGGCAATCAGAGCCTTGGTCAGCGTATTCAGCCGCTCTTCCTCGATGTGCTCGCAGGGCTCGGTCGGACAAGGGCCATCGACATCCCTCACCCGGTACAGAGCGCCCGCGGGAGATGCCCGTGCCTGGGCCCGCCATGTTTCGTGCACGACCAGAACGCTGTCTTCTCTGTTGGAATCGGTCGCACGCCTCTCGAGAATTCCGCGCACCAGCCCGCGCCCCAAAACGAACTCCTTCTTGAAGTCCTCGTTTTGTTGCGGCACGCCTCCCGTCTCGGAAAAGTCTATCGCGCCGACATAGCATTCCCGGCGCCAAATCCCGTCGGCGCAGCGCGTTCGCGGTTTGTTGACTTCCTTAACGAAAACCTTGTCGCACGTTGGTGCAACGCACTGTCTTGGATCTTGGCGAGCAACCTTGAAGTAGCGGCCTTCGTCTCCATAGATCGGACTGCTTTCCCAGAGACCTATGATCGTCAGCCATAGAGCCAGCTCTTTGATCATTCCTGATCCTCCTTCCGTTCGATTCGATGTCCGCGATACCGATCGTATCAAGGCATCGAGGAAATATCACGAATCCGGAAGAAAGCCGCACGAAGGCACGATAAACCGGGACAAAAGAAAAGGTGTCGCCACTCTCGGCGACACCCGGTCCAGAGAGGGAGGGGAGAGAATCGGAGACGCTGAATGGTGCGGTCCGATGAGTGGATGTTGATTGGTGGCATCCTGCCGATCACTCACCGGCCGCCGAAATATAAATTGCAATTCATATGCCATGCGCAACGCCAGTTGTTGCAGCACTTGCCGAAACGCGCGTGGATAAAGGGCGTGAGATGCCGCAGGGAGATGATGGAATTGCCATAGCCTACATTTTCGCCGCGATTAGGGGCGGAAACGCTATCGGAATGGCCGTGCTGCGTCGCTAGCGCACGACGGGCGCTATGCCCCGCCCGAACGTTTGGCCGAACCGCCGCAGCATTTCTTGTATTTTTTACCGCTGCCGCAGGGGCACGGCGCATTGCGAAGGATTTCGCCCTTGTGGGCGATTTTGCCGTGATAATTGATGGTGCCGTCCAGATAGACCCATCGTCCCGCCACCCGGTGAAACCGGCTGACTTCATGGATCAGATAGGTGTCGTCTCCCAACTCGAACTGGGCTTTGAATTCCACGACGCCTCTATCGTCGTTTTCGCCGCCACCTATGGTTCCGACGATCTCTAGACGGGACCAGGTGCGGGTGTCGCCTTCGAAGTCCAAAGATGCCGGCCGCTTGCCGGGGTCCCAGCTCTCCCTGAGATAATCGGCATCGCGCAGTTGGAAAGCGGTAAACCGCGAGCGCATCAAGGCTTCAGCGGTGGGCGCAGCGGATTGTCCCGCCAGATAAGGGCCGCAACATTGATCGAAAGGCTTTTCAGAGCCGCAGGGGCAAGTCATAGGAGTATTCACAGGATTCTGCAGAGTGCGGGTTGATCGGCTGAAGGTCGACGAGCGGTGCGCCGAAGTTCGTTTCGGCTCGAATTGTCGAGGGCCGATTCTAACACGGGGACGTCATTACGGCCTGTTCCCTCACGAACGCGTTAACACGAGCCCGGACAGCTTCGTCGGCAGAGGATTGTCGACCTGTAACTTGAATGATGGAAAGGCGATTCTAAAGCGGCTGAATCCAAATCGCTTTCAATCAGGCATTCATTTTCGTAGGGTGGGTTAGGCGCACATCAGCACTGACCGACCGCCGATCTGCGCGCCAGGGCAAGCGCGAAACCGGCCGCATTCTTACGCCGCGATTAAACGACCTCGGCCTCCAAAGCGCGCAAGTTTTCTTCCACCCCGGCGGCATGAGTCAGCTCGGCCACGTTGTCCTTGGTGAAGAACCCCTGGAAGTCGCCGAAGCGTTGCACGTATTCCACGATCAGGGAGGAATATTCCGAGGCGCTGGAGAAGATTTGCTTGAGCCCTTCCTCCCTGGAGCCGATGACGTCGAGCAGGAATTCCTTGCCGCAGTCCCGCAGCGTGCCCACCACGTAATCGATGTTGGCCTTCCGTTCGGTTTCGCCGTCCCGGACCGCAACGGCAAGATGATGGAGCCTCGGCCCGTAGTTGCGGACGAAGGCTTCGGTGGGCGACGGCAGCTTGAGCAGGTGGTTGACGAAATAGGGATGATTCGCGGCCGTGAACACCTTGGCGGGACATTCCAGCTCGTTCGAGTAATGCACGCTCTTGGTGACGTTGGTCGAGGAATTCTGGGAAGCGATGTCGTACGAGCCCCAGTAGTAATAACTGGTCAAGGTCAGCCATTCGAGGATGGCGGCTTCCCGGTTCTGGCTATAGATGCGGGTGGCGAGATGATCGATGGGCAGGAGCAGCGCTTCCAGCCCCAGTTTGACCTGAGCTTCCTTCGCCTCCAGGTAGGCCCTTTGAACGTCGTCGCGAATGGTGCTCCGACTCGGGGCATAAACACGGGTGTCCGCTTCCGACCGCTCCCAATAGCCGACGATGTTGTGGGTATAGGGCGACGGCTTGACGATGGCCATGTCGTCGGGCATTTCCAGCTTCTGGATCTGATCCCGATTGAAGAAGCGGACATCCCTAGACTTCTGCAATGCCACCACTTCGTTCACATCGGTCACCCGAAACACTTCGCCCATGTAGCGCGAATTCGGCTTGTGCGCGCCGATCGGGTATAGCTCGTTGAGGCTTCGGAAAATGCCTCGCGTCTCGGGGTCCTTGACTTCGCGGATCAGAACGTCGGGAGCGTTCAGGTCGATGCGGAGCACATGGGTGTAATGGCGTTCCGATTCGATCGTCGCGAGATAATGATAAGGCGTCATCAGGCACAGCTCGCCCACATAGGGAACCGAGTGCCCAGGCTCGACCGCGATCATCATGGCATCCACCTGATGGATCAGCTCGGTAAGCCCGATCCTATCGCGCTGCTCCAGCAGTTTGACCAGGAACTCCTCGAAAAACGGCGAGTTCGCCTTGTCTCCATGACGGGGAAAATCGAGCGAAGACATCACGGTCGCTACTCCCTATTCATTGACTACCCGTACTGTCGAGGTAGTCTGTTGCTGTCGCATATAGAAATAGAAATACTGATTCGACACCGCCACATGAATGGCGCCCAAGTCGGTTTGGACCTGATCCAAGTACTCGTGCAGAACGGCAGGCGCCAAGCCTTCCCAGCGCAGGCCCGTGAGCCGCCGCCAAGTCCGGCGAGTCACTTTCATGACCTCCTTGTGGTTCGGCAGCATGGCCAGACACTCCTCGATTTCCGAGAGGCAGTGACGGACGGTCCGCGGAAAATGGGGATCGAGCAGCAGATAATTCAGCACGGCGTGGCCGCGCACATGTACGTCCACGTGGCGGCGGTACATCTGGTAAGCGCTCAAGGCCTTGAGCACGCTCATCCACAACCGCTCCTGCAAAGGCTCCAACGCGCCGCCTTGCCGCGGGAGCAGCACGGCCGCGTTGATATCCGCGATGCGCGTGGTCATGTCGGCGCGCTCGATGTTTCTCCCCAGCCTGATGAATTCATAAACCAGGTCGTGGCTCATGCAACTGATCAGCAAGCCGGCCAGCGATTGGTTGCGCTCGATGATGTGATTGAGGACTTCGTAACGCTGCGCCCGATTTTGCGCCGCGCTGGACGCGAATCCTTGGACATAGAGATAAAGCCCGTTTACCCGCTCCCAAAATTCCTTGGGAAGGATTTCCCGGAATGTGCGGCTGTTCTCGCGGGCGCGGCGGATGCTGGATACGATGGCGCTCGGGTTGCGCTCGTCCTGGATCAGGAAGCGCAGGATATTGGATTCGTTCGCCTCTCGGTAATGCTCTTCGAAGAGTTCGTCCAGACCGACCAACTTGAGCAGGATATCCCAGCCGAACGAGGCGCCTTTGGGGAGATCCAGCAGCACATCGGTCGTGGTGTTGATCAGGCGTGCGGTATTCTCGGCCCGCTCCAGATAACGGGCCATCCAATACAAGTTCTCGGCTACGCGGGATAGCATGCGTCCTCCGTGTCGACGATCCAGGTATCTTTGCTGCCCCCGCCCTGCGATGAATTCACGACCAGGGACCCCGCTTTCAGCGCCACTCGCGTCAGTCCGCCGGTGGTGGCGTAGAGCCGGCTGGATTGCAGTATGAAAGGCCGAAGATCCAGGTGGCGGGGAGCGAGGCAATCGCCGACCAGAGTCGGCGCGGTGGAGATGCTGAGCGTCGGCTGCGCCATGTAATTGCGCGGATTGGCCCGGATCAGCTCGGCGAACGCCGCACGTTCCTCGCGGCTGGCCCTAGGGCCTATGATCATGCCGTAGCCGCCCGACTCGTTGGCCGGCTTGACCACCAATTTGTCCAGGTTGGCCAGCACATAGGCCCGTTCTTTTTCGTCCATGCAGAGGTAGCTCGGCACGTTGGGAATGATCGGGTCCTGATCGAGGTAATAGCGGATGATTTTCGGCACGTAGGTGTATACGACCTTGTCGTCCGCCACACCGGAGCCGGGCGCATTGGCAATGCCGACCTTGCCGTTGCGCCAGGCGCGCATGAGACCCGGAACGCCGAGCGCCGAGTCCGGACGGAAGGCCTCCGGATCCAGAAAATCGTCGTCGATGCGGCGGTAGATCACATCGACCCGCCTGGGGCCGGAAACGGTCTTCATGTAGACCCGGTCATCCGCATCCACCATCAGATCCGAACCTTCCACCAGGAAGGCGCCCATCTGCTGCGCCAGATAGCTGTGTTCGAAATAAGCCGAGTTGAAAATTCCCGGAGTCAGCACGGCCACCACTGGCCTCTCGCCATCCCTCGGAGAAAGAGCCGCCAGCGCATCGTAGAGCTGAACCGGGTAGTCATCGACCGGCAAGATATCGCAACCCTGAAAAAATTCGGGAAACAGGCGCTTCGTCAATTGTCGGTTTTCCAACATATAAGACACGCCCGACGGCACCCGGAGATTGTCCTCCAGCACGTAGACCGTGCCGTCCTTGTCGCGCACCAAATCGGTACCGCACACATGGGCCCATACGCCAAAACGGGGCGTGATACCTAGGCACTGCGGGCGGAAGTTGCGCGAACCCGCGATCACTTCCAGCGGAAAAACGCCGTCCTTGACGATGCGCTGCTCGTTATAAAGATCGTTGATGAACAAATTCAGAGCCGTAAGCCGTTGCTTCAGCCCCTCCTCGATCCGCATCCATTCGCTTTTCGCCATGACCCGGGGGATGATGTCGAAAGGCCAGGCCCGGTCGATGTTCCCGGCCTCGCTGTACACGGTAAACGTGATGCCCATCGTCATGATGGCCGCATCCACCGACTGCCGGCGGGCTTCCAATTCTCCCGGCTGAAGAGAGTTCAGATAACGGAACAGAGCCCGGGCGGCCGACCGAGGCTGGCCGCCCGGTTCCAGGAGTTCGTCGTAGGCTTCGCTGTTGCGGTAGTCGTGGGAAATGTTCATGAGCGAACGATGATGTTGACGTTTCCGACGAAGCATCCTCCGTGCCAATGGCACAGACGAGCGCTACGGCGCGCCACCGGGCAAGCAAGCGTTTCGCCGTCTGCGTCGATTCCCTGACAAAGCGAATAAGGTGCACGGTTGCAAGCGCCCCGCGCTGTTGTGGTGCGTTCCGTGATCTGGCGTGGTGTTCGGGCGCTCCATCTCTACTGGAGTTGTAGTACTAACGCCTTGTCAGCCTTAGTATGACGGTTGATCGATGATCCCTGAGCAAGAATGGTTTTCGCGTGCGGAAAAAGGTCAGCAACGGGAAAGCAGGTCGGCAATCCTTTGCCGACTCAGGGTTGGGAAGGGATTCCCGATCTACTGAAGCTGTAGTACTAAACGATTTCTTCCTGAAACGTCTGACGATAGAATCGATCGAATACCCATACACTGAGTCCATTCTGACATTGCCATGACGTATTGCCTTTCGATCAACGTGGAACGCGGCCTGGTGTTCTGCTCCGATTCCCGCACCAATGCCGGAATGGACAGCATCGGCACCTATTCGAAAATGCACACCTTCGTGTGGCCGGGAGAGCGGGTTTTTGTCTTGCTCTCCGCCGGCAATCTCGCCACCACCCAGGCGGTGGTGAAAAAGATGTATCGCGATGTCGAGCAGGCCTGGGTACCCAATCTGATGACGGCGACCAACATGTGCGAAGCCGCGGATTACGTCGGCATGATCAGCACCCAGCTACAGCGCCAGCAGGCTAGCCGCGATACCGCCAACACCAGCTTCGAGGCCACCTTCATCTTCGGCGGCCAGCTGGGCCATAGCCCGCCCGAGACCTTCATGATTTACCCGCAGGGCAATTACATTCACGAATCGGGGGAACATCCCTTCCTGCAAATCGGCGAAACCAAATACGGCAAGCCCATCCTGGACCGCATCATCAAGCGGGACATCGGCCTGGAGCGGGCCGCCCGATGCGCCCTGGTCTCCATGAACTCCACCATACGCAGCAACGTGACCGTCGGCCCGCCGGTGGAATTGTTGATCTACGAGCGAGACAGCCTGACCGAAGGCCGCCGGCTGTTCCTCACCGAGGATGATCCTTTCGCCCGGCAGCTTTCCGAGAAATGGAACGAGGGGTTGATTCTCGCTTTGGAAAATCTGCCGAATTTCCCCTGGGAAAACGCCGAATCGCAAACTCCCGAACTCAAGCTCGCCCTGCTCAAGCAGCAACTCGATCTATAGAAACGAACAGGCTTTTCGCTGAATGATGCCGATTGGCGCGTACCCGGTTCCAGCGGTTCGGCATCTGTCGCTTCCCGTTTTGTCTCACTCAGATATAGGGTGGATTAGACGCGCACTGCTACGAACCATGCCGTCGCTGCCGGACTCTCCGCGCGCCTAACTCACTGATTCCGCGGCCTTGCCCGGTGGACGACGGCGCGTGGAAACACCAAAGGACACCTCGAAAAACCGTCGCGAGCGCCCCGAGTGCTAGGCGCCCGGAGCACAGGAACCGGAGTGTACATGGAGTACATGAGGATTCCGCGCACCGCGCAACGCAGCAATCGAGTCGCGCAGTAGATTTTTCGAGGTGTCCCAAAGGAACTTTTCGGTTCCCTTGCGATGCGCGCCCAACCCGCCCTACGCCGGAAACACGAATCGGAACATTGTTTTTGGCTATATCCTATCCGGGTAGGCTTTTCGTACCGCGGTGAACAAGGAGTGAAAACCGATGGCACTGGAAAAAATACTGCATCAGACCGTAACCGGACTATTGGACCGGCATATCCGGGAAGGCTCTCTCCATCTTCACGTTACAGGCGGTCCGAGCCGCCGCTTCGGAACCGGGCAGCCGGAAGCGCACTGGAATGTTCTAGACCCCTCGGCCCTGCTCCGCCTCTTGTGGGATCCGGAACTTCAATTGGGCGAAACCTATCTCGAAGGCGGTTGGAACGTGGGATCCTCCGAGGCGTTGCCGGCGTTCATGGAGGTCATGATGCGGAATTTCTCCGAACCCGGACCCGCACCCTATCTGCATGTCCGCCGATGGTTGCACCCGCTTGTTAGAACGGGTAACGCCATCGCCCGCAGTTACCGGAATGTGAGCCATCATTACAATCTCGACGAATGGCTGTTCCGACGGTTTCTGGATGAACGCCTGTTTTATTCCTGCGCTTATTTCGAAACGCCCGAGCAGACGCTCGAAGAGGCGCAACTCGCCAAATGCCGGCTCATCGCCCGAAAGCTGCGTCTACAGCCCGGAATGCAGGTCCTCGATATCGGCAGCGGCTGGGGAGGCTTAGCCGTTTACCTCGCGCAAGAAGCCGGCGTCGAAGTAACCGGCGTAACGCTCTCCAGGGAGCAACTCCGAGTGGCGCAAGCCGATGCCGAACGACTCGGACTTCAAGATCAGGTTCGCTTCCATCTTCGAGATTACCGGAAGCACACCGGAGAATATGACCGGATCGTCAGCGTCGGAATGTTCGAACATGTCGGAGCCCGACACTATCCGGCTTTCTTCCGGCAAATGGCGAAACTGCTGAAACCCGACGGCATAGCACTGCTCCATACCATCGGCGCCACCAACAAGGATGGCCCTGCCAACCCATGGATAAAGCGCCACATTTTTCCGGGCAGTTATATCCCTTTGCTTTCCGACGTGTCGCCGGCAATGCAGCGCTCGGGCCTGATTCTGACCGACCTGGAGGTGTTGCGGCTGCATTATGCATATACCCTTCGCGAATGGTTTCGGCGTTTCCAGAACCATAGAGCCGAAGTGGTCGAGCGGATGGGAGAACGCTTCGCCCGCATGTGGGAATTTTATCTGGCGGTATGCGAAGGCTCGTTCCGCTGGCGCGACATGGTGGTTTTTCAACTTCAGCTGGCGAAGCGGCATGGAGCCGTACCGATCACCCGGAACTACCTCGTGACGGATCATTGAGAAAGGCGCGTCCCTGATCGGCCGATCCCGGCCGCGCCGGCGGCCGGGCGGGTCTGCGCCCCCTGTCTTCTGCAAACGTGGCTTGGCAGCACGAATCTTGCCGATTATCCTTATCGGCCTCGGGGGCTGACTTATCAACTCAAGAATTCTCATATGAGCGAATCATGCGATGTGCTGGTCATCGGGGGAGGACCGGCCGGGTCGTCGATTGCGGCGTTGCTGGCGGAAAAGAATTGGCGCGTCGTTCTGGCCGAAAAGGATCGACATCCGAGGTTTCACATCGGCGAATCCCTGCTGCCTTTGAGTCTTCCTTACCTGGAACGGCTGGGCGTGCTGAATGAGGTCGAGAAGATCGGTCTTCGCAAGTACGCCGCCGAATTCGATTCCATCTACCACGGCAAGTGCTCCGACTTTCAGTTCGGCGAGGCTCTGGACAAAACTCATCCCTATGCCTTCGAGGTCAAGCGGGCGGAGTTCGATCATATCCTCTTGAAAAACGCCGCCGCCAAGGGCGCGGACGTTCGCGAGGGCTGCCGCGTGACTTCGGTGGAATTCCACGAAGGCCGCGTGGATAAAGTCAGGGCGACCGGTGAAAACGGCGCGGAGCATGTCTGGCAACCGCGCTTCCTGGTCGATGCATCGGGCCGCGACACCTTTTTGGCCGACAGGCTCGGCACCAAGGAGCGCAACAAGAAACACAGCAGCGCGGCTGTTTTCGGCCATTTCGAAGGAGCCGAGCGCAGAAGCGGCCGGGACGAAGGCAATATCAGCATTTACTGGTTCGATCACGGCTGGTTTTGGATGATCCCGCTCAAGGGGGACCTGATGAGCGTTGGCGCCGTCTGCTGGCCTTATTATCTGAAAGGCCGCCAGACACCGGTCGAACAATTCCTGTTCGACACCATCGCCTTATGCCCGCCGGTGCAAGCTCGCCTGAAAAACGCCCGGCTGGTATCGCCCGTAACCGCGACCGGCAATTATTCGTACGCTTCCAAACGGATGAGGGGCAAGAATTACTTGTTGATCGGCGATGCTTTCGCCTTTATCGATCCGGTATTTTCCAGCGGCGTCCATCTCGCGCTATACGGCGCGATGTCCGGCGCGGAGACCGTGGACGGCATCCTGCGCGAGCCGAAAACCGCGGAAAAACGCCTCAATCAGTACGAAAAATCGGTGCGCCGCGGGCTGAAGACGTTTTCCTGGTTCATCTACCGCATCACCACACCCGCCATGCGGGACTTGATCATCCATCCTCACAACCGGTTCCGTATCAAGGAAGGCGTCATTTCGCTGCTTGCCGGCGACCTGTTCCGGAATACCCCGATCGCGCCCAAACTCTTGATGTTCAAGGTTATTTATTATTTGAAAAGCCTGTTCGACCCGATCAATAACTACGCGGCCCATAAGCGCAGACGCCAAAACATCGCATCCTGAAGCTCGTCTCATATACGCCCGACATGAATTTGCCAGCACGAATGGGCTCTTTCGATCCGAGCCTAGGCGTTACGCAACAGCGTTCCGCCAGGCTTGATCCACTCGTTTATCTCACCCTGTTTCCTGCCGAAGCCCTGAGCGGTCTGACGAACACGAAGCCAGCCTCCGTGCTCGGAATCATCGGCTTCGATGGCTTTTCCGAATCCGGTACAGACACGCCGTACCCGGTCCTGACGCTGCCCATGAGCAGCTTGGACGAACAAAAGCTTTGCGAAGTCTGGCTCAGCCCACAGCCGGCACGCTACGGAGAACATCAGGGGATACGCTACGCCTGCAACGGCGATATTCTGTTCGGCTGCTTTTATTTACCCGACCAGGAGCAGGATTCGGTGGAAGCCCGGACTTACCGGACGTACTGCCGGATACTGGATCTGATCCGCGTCTCCGGCTATACCCATCTCATCCGCATGTGGAACTATCTTCCGCGGATCAACGGCGAATACCTTGGGCTCGAAAACTATCAGCGCTTTTGCCTGGGGCGGCACCAAGCCTTCGCCGAAGCCGATTACGTGTTCGACCGAGATTTGCCCGCCGCCAGCGCAATCGGGACCGGGGCAGAAGGGCTGCGGATCTATTTCATCGCCTCCCGCGCGCCAGGACGCCAGATCGAGAATCCGCGTCAGGTGAGCGCCTATCGATATCCGTTACAATACGGACCGCGCAGCCCGTCGTTTTCGCGCGCGACGCTGACGGAGTTCGGCGGTGAACGCCAGCTTTATCTGTCGGGAACCGCGAGCATCGTAGGGCACGAAACCCTGCATCCCGAGGATGCGGCCGGGCAATTGCGGGAAACGCTGAGCAACATTCAGGCCGTACTAAACGAGCTGGGCCAGTCCCGAATCAAGCTCGAAGAATTGGGGCCAGACAGCATGTTGAAAGTTTATATACGCCATCACGAACATTTCGGCATCGCGAAGCGACTGCTCGCGGAAACCCTGAATCCTTCATGCCCGGTTATCTTTCTACAAGGCGATATTTGCCGCAGAGACCTTTTGCTGGAAATCGAAGGCATTATTCGATTGCCCCGTCCGTAATCCGGTCCAAGGCGATCGGCCTTAATGATCTAACTGTCGAATATCAATAGCTTATGACCACGCAACTGACCCCGATGGAACTGGAACTGGAACTGGCACGGATGATCGTCGAATCGTTGAATCTCGAAGCCATTCCCGAGCACATCGAGCCGGAAAAACCTCTGTACCGGGACGGGTTGGGACTCGATTCCATAGACCTGCTCGAACTCTCCCTGGTTATCTCCAAAAAATACGGATTTCAGATCAAATCGGACGATCCGGACGTCACCCATATTTTCTCGTCGCTCCGGGCGCTGGCCAGCACCATCGAAAAGCGGCGTGCGAAATAAGGTATGGGGATCAAACCGGCTTTAACCGTGTGCCTGGCGGCGCTGTTTCCGGTTTTTTCCTTTGCCGCCGTCCGTTCGGACATCTCGCCGGTCTGGCTTGGATTCGTCGACTTTCTTCTCTTCACGGCCATCTTGATCGCAATGCGCTTATCGGGCGAAGGCCGGTCGAGCATGATAGGCCGCCTTTGGCCTTTCGCCGTGGGCATAGGCCTCTGCGCGCCGCTCTTTTATCTGAGGCCGGACGCGATGATCTATTTTTCGCCCGTCGGCATCGGCCTGATACTCGCAAGCCTATTCCTGACGACGCTGACTCCGGGACGGGAACCGCTGATTACACGCTTTGCCCGGCTGGAGCGGCGGGGTGTGCTGCCCGACGATTTGCGGATTTACACTCGCAATCTCACCTGGGCCTGGGCGATCTTTTTCTGCCTGTTGGTTCTGGAATCGGTGTTGCTGGCCTTGTTCGCTCCGGTGGAAACCTTTCTCCTATTCACCAACACCGTGAATTATTTCTTCGTCGGCGCGTTTTTCATCACCGAGTACATCTACCGGCGCATCCGCTACCGGCATCACAGCCATCCGTCCATCCTCCACTTGATCGCGACCATCGCCCGCTCGGGCGTAATCTCGGCTCCCAAGAACTGACCGGAATTCCGCCGGGCGAACTCGAACGACAACCAGACCGATGGAGGCACACTTTACCGTTTCATCAGACCACCCTGCCCTGCCCGGTCATTTTCCGGGCAATCCGGTGGTGCCCGGCGTAGTGATTCTGGACGAGATCGCCTGTCTCTGGCTGGCGGGCCATCCAGGCTTTCGCCTCGCCGGCATTCCTGCCGCGAAATTTCTCTCGGTGCTCCGTCCGGACGAACCGTGCCGGGTGCAATTCGATGATGCGGAAGAAAAATCGGTGAAATTCGACTGCTTCTCGGGCGACCGGCGCATCGCGCAAGGGCGTCTGCTGTTCACCTCAGTCGCACCATGAGCCGCAGCTGGATTAATCAAAAAGAGCGCAGCACCGGCTTCTGGCTGCGAACGATCGTCTGGATCGCCCTGCGGCTCGGGCGGCCGATCGCCCGCGCCCTGCTCTACCCCATCACGGCGTATTTTCTGATTTTCGCCGACCGCGCGCGGCAAGCTTCCGCTGCCTATCTGACACGCATCTTCGGTAGACCACCGTCGGGCCGGGAGTTGTTCCGCCACTATCACACTTTCGCCGAAGCTCTGCTCGACAGGGTGTTCGTGTTCGCCGAGCGGGACGAATTCTTTCAAATCCGGATGCACGGATTCGATGTGCTGGAGCGGCTGATAGCGGACAGACAGGGATTCCTCCTGGTCGGCGCCCATGTCGGCAGCTTCGAAATCCTCCGCGGCCTCGGGCTGAGGCACAGGGGGCTTTCCGTCAAGGCGCTGGTTTACGGCGAAAATTCCCCCAAGATCAATGCCATTTTCAGGACGCTGAACCCGGATCTGTTCAAGGACATCATCCCCGTAGGCACGGCGAGCGCCCTTCTGGGGCTGGATGAGCACATCGCTAACGGCGGCGTGGTCGCCTTGCTCGGAGACCGCAGCGTACACGGGGAGAAGCGCGTCCTGTGCCGGTTTCTCGGCGAGGACGCCTGGTTCCCGGCGGCGCCAGTGCTGCTGGCGAACTTGTTCAAGGCTCCGGTGATTCTGTTCTTTTGTCTCCACAAAGGCGGCGCCGATTACGACGTACACTTTGAGCTGCTGGCCGAGCGCATCGAGTGTTCCCGGAAAAACCGCGACGAAAAAATCCGGGCGTTCATGCAGCACTACGCCGACCGGCTGGAACATTACTGCCGCCAGGCGCCTTACAATTGGTTCAATTTTTATGATTTTTGGGATAAGAGCGACAGCACGGACGAGCAGCGTACGTCCGATGCCTTAAGTCCCGAAATGGCCCGGAATTTTGAACCTCGTCGAGCATCCGCCAATCGTGGCTCTCCGGCTTCATAATTCGATCCAGCCCCGCTCAGACGGTCGAACCGAAGATCTTGCACTAGAGCGTCTTCATCTCGCTCGTACGGCAAAACAGGCTTGGCGGAACTCGTTGGCGCCTTCGGCTCGGGTGAACCGATTCAAGCATTCGTCGGCAATCCCTTGCCGGCGAAGACGCTCGGCCGGGCCGTGGCGTCGCGAAAGGACTCCCGATCTACGGGGATGCACGATCGTAGGTCGGCAATCCCTTGGAAGGTCGCGACTAAAGCGACGTTTGCGATTGGAAGGGGCCGATTAAAGGCCCGTTTGCGATTGGAAGGGTCGCGACTAAAGCGACCGTTTGCAATTGGGAAGGGATCCCCGACCTACTCGCCAGTGCTCGTACAGTAGGTTTAAAAATGCACTAGCTGCGCAGCGCTCGCCGGTGAAATGACGGACAGCACGGCGACGCCGCGTCACTCGAACCGCCAAGCCGATGCCATATCAAATCTTCGAGCGCCTGAGGAATCTCTTCCGCGGATGATGTGCCGGCACAAAACCCTCCAGTAGAATTTTTCTCTGTCAAGATAACAATTCACGTTGCGCGAAATTTCCTACTATTTTTATAGTTCTTTAACGGAAAGCGCCGATTCGGTTTTTGTCGAGCAGACGCGAGAAGCCGGGAGCGGACAGCTTGGAAAGCCGCGGGCTGGTCGCTACGTCAAACGTGATAGCACGCCATGTTTCTCTACGGTAAGGTCGGGAATATGATTGGCGCAGCCCGTGGTAACGCTTGGTGCTGCGTTATGGGTTGGGACAACGACTGTTCGACGGCGATAGCGGAGAGAACGCTGGCGCCGACGGCACAATGAACGACTATAAAGAATAACAATGAACGATAACAATTTGGCTCTGCCGCGTGCCGCCGAAGGCTATGCTTTTCCGCAGCCGGACAACCGAAATAGGCCAGGCTTGATCCGATCAGCGATATGAACGCCGAGCCAGACGCTTCGCAGCCGTTAACTCGCATTCCAATCGACGATCCGGACTTCCGGGTCTTATTCGAATCTGCGCCGGGCCTTTATCTTGTGCTGACTCCGGACCTCCGTATCGCAGCCGTCAGCGACTCCTATGCGCGTGCCACGATGACGCAACGGAAGGAGATTATCGGCCGCGATATTTTCGAGGTCTTCCCGGACAACCCCGAGGACCCTGACGCCACTGGCGTACGCAACTTGAGAGCCTCCCTGCAGCGTGTGCTGCGGAACCGTACGGCGGATGTCATGGCGGTGCAGAAATACGATATCCGTATACCAGAGGAGGAAGGCGGCGGGTTTGCCGTGCGCTACTGGAGCCCATTCAACTCCCCCGTGCTGAGCGCGGACGGCTCGGTCGCCTACATCATCCACCGAGTGGAGGACGTCACCGAACTCGTCCGGCTCAAACAGCAGGGAATCGAGCAGAGCCGGCTCACCGAGTCGCTGCGTGAACAAGTTTTGCGGATGGAAGCGGAGATTTATGCCCGGGCCAAGGACACGGCCGAGGCGGCACAGCGCGAAAGCGAGGCGCGAGCCCAGCTGATTTTCGATACCTCGCCTTTGGCCATGCTCGTCGTCGATAGCGGCGGACAAATCGTCCAAGCGAACGGGCGTGCCGCCGAGCTCTTCCGCTGCCCGTCCGAAAAGCTGATCGGACGTCCGATGGACGTCCTTATACCCGAACGTTTTCATGTTCGTCATCAGATGCTCGCTTCGGAGTATTTCCGCCATCCGGAGCCGCGCGCCATGGGCAAGGGCCGCGATCTGCACGCTGTCCGGGCCGACGGGGAAGAGTTTCCCTGCGAGGTGAGCTTGGGGCCGGTGGCCATTGGCGGGGAGCTCCATGTGATCGTCAGTGTCGTCGATATCACCCTGCGCAAGCGGGCCGAGGAAGAAATCCGCCTCCTCAATGCCGATCTGGAGCGACGGGTCGAGGAGCGTACGGCCGAACTCCAGGCCGCCAACCAGGAGTTGGAGAGTTTCGCCTACGCCGTCTCTCACGACCTCCGCGCGCCTCTTAGGGCTATGAGCGGATTCAGCCAGGCCTTGATGGAGGATTACGGCGAGCGCCTGGAAGGCGAAGCCCGCGTCTATCTGGATCAAATCATGCTCGCCAGTCGTCGCATGGGCGAACTGATCGACGGCCTGCTCCAACTTTCGCGCTGCACCCGCGGTGAGTTGGGGCGTGACCCGGTGGATCTTTCGGCGCTTGCGGAACGCATCCTCGCCGAGTTGACTCGTGTGGAACCGGCCCGCCGGGTGGAATGGTGCGTAGAACCGGGCCTTTTCGCTCGGGGCGATGCTCGAATGATCGAAGTGGTTCTGAGAAATCTCATCGGCAACGCCTGGAAATACACCGCCGGCACCGATACGCCGATGATCCGGGTGTATGCCGAGCAAGCCTCTGAAGGCGAGTATCGGCGATTTTATGTGGCAGACAATGGCGCCGGTTTTGACATGGCCCACGCCGGCAAACTGTTTCAGCCGTTCCAGCGGCTGCACCGGCAAGAGGAATTTCCGGGTCTGGGCATAGGCCTGGCCACGGTCCAGCGCATCGTTCATCGTCACGGTGGCACGATTGACGCCGTTTCTGCTCCGGGCCAGGGCGCTACCTTCCGTTTTTCGCTACCGGCCGTGGGCCGCGGAGACGAGGAAATTCGATGAAAGCCAAGACGATTCTGCTGGTGGAGGACAACGCTCAGGACGAAATGCTGACCCTGCGCGCGCTGCGCAGGGTCAATCTGGCCAATCAGGTGGACGTGGTACGCGATGGCCAGCAGGCGCTGGATTATGTGTTCCGGGAGGGCGAATTCGCGACACGCGAAGGTCCCGACTTGCCCACGGTGGTTTTGCTGGATCTCAACCTGCCCAGAATCGGAGGTCTGGAAGTGCTGGAACGGCTGCGTGCCGATCCGCGTACCCGTCTGGTGCCGGTGGTCATCCTCACGTCCTCCGACGAGGAGAGAGACCGCTTGGGCAGCTACGAACACGGTGCCAATAGTTTCGTCCGCAAGCCCCTGGATTTCACCGAATTCGCAGAAACGGTGGCGCGCCTCGGGGTTTACTGGCTAGCCACGAACGAACCGCCATGGGGTTGACGAGACCGTGACCGCGCCGCTAAACCTTCTGGTCATCGAAGATAGCGAGACCGACTTCCTCTTGATTCAGCGCCAGCTGCGGCTTCACGGGTTGACCGCCCGCTGTCGGCGAGTTGTGAGCTGCGGAGAACTGAACCAGGCCCTGGAGGAAGAGAGCTGGGATGCCGTGTTATCCGACTACAGCGTACCCGGCCTGGATTTCGAAGCGAGTCTCAGGCTCATACAGGAACGGCTCCCCGATTTGCCGGTAATCCTGATCTCGGGCAGTATCGGCGAAGAGAGAGCGGTCGAACTCCTGAAACAGGGCGTTTGGGACTTCGTCCTCAAGGACCGTCCGGGCCGTCTCGGGCCGGCCATAGAGCGCAGCTTGCGCGAGATGGAAGAGCGGCGTGTGCGGCATGCCGCCGAAAAGGCCCTGCGCGAGAGCGAACTGCGTTTTCGCCGGATGGCGGAAACGATAGGCGAAGTGTTCTGGCTGAGCGCGCCGGATTTCCGGTCCATTCTTTACGTGAGCCCCGCATTCGAACAGGTCTGGGGACGACCCTGCGCCGAACTGTATGCGAATCCCAAGCTTTGGATGGAGGCCGTTCATGCCGAGGATTCCCGGCAAGTCTTGCGTGCCTTGGAAGAGCTGGCACACGGCCGCCACTTCGACATTCAGTACCGCATCAACCGTCCCGACGGCACGGTGCGCTGGATCAACGACCGCAGCTACGCGCTGTGCGACGATGCCGGCAAGGTCATCCTGACCTCGGGCGTGGCCTCGGACATCACGGAGCAACGCCAGGCGGAGGAGCGGCTGCGTCAGGCGGCCACCGTATTCACCAGCACTCAAGAGGGAGTGATCATTACTGACCTCGATGGCAACATCCTCACGGTCAACCCGGCTTTTACCATGATCACCGAATATACCGAGGCGGAGGTTTCGGGCAAGAACCCGCGCCTTCTGCAATCGGGCCACCATAGCCGCTCGTTCTACCAAGCCATGTGGCACGCCATCCGCACCACCGGCTCCTGGCAGGGGGAACTCTGGAATCGGCGCAAGGGCGGCGAAATCTATCCGGAGTGGCTCAACATCAGCACGGTACGCAACGAGCAAGGCGAGGCGGTCAATTACGTGGGGGTGTTTACCGACATCACCCACCTCAAGCGTTCGGAAACCCAACTGGAATACTTGGCTCATTACGACCCGCTGACCGGCTTGCCCAATCGGCTTTTGCTCCTCTCCCGCCTGAACCATGCCCTGGAGCGCGCCAGGCGTGATAGGAGTCGCGGCGCCGTACTGTTTCTCGACCTTGACCGGTTCAAGAACGTCAACGACAGCTTGGGGCACGCCACCGGCGACGAACTGTTGCAACTCGCCTCGCAGCGCATGCGCGAATGCCTGCGCGAGACCGATACCGTGGCCCGCTTGGGCGGCGACGAATTCGTCGTGGTGCTGGAAGAACTGTCCGATCCCGAGAACGCCGCGAGCGTGGCTCATCACCTGATCGACCGGCTCAGCGCGCCCTTCGTGCTGTCCGGCGGACAGGAGGTTTACATCGGCGCCAGTCTCGGTATCGGCATTTTCCCCGACGACGGCGATGATGCCGATCGGCTCATCCAATACGCGGATGCGGCGCTCTACCAGGCAAAAGACAGCGGTCGAGGGACATATCACTTCTATACCGAGTCGTTGACCACGTCCGCCAACGAGCGGCTCGCTCTGGAAACCCGGCTGCGCCACGCGCTGGACCGGGATGAATTCGTCTTGCACTATCAGCCGCTGGTGACGCTGACGGATGGCCGGATCTTCGGCGTGGAGGCCCTGTTGCGCTGGCAGATTCCCGACCAGGGTCTGCTTTCCCCCGATCGTTTCATTCCCTTGGCGGAAGAAACCGGCCTCATCGTGCCGCTGGGCGAATGGGTACTGCGCACGGCCTGCAGGTGCATGAAAGCCTGGCTGGATGCCGGTCTGCCGCTGGAAATGCTGGCGGTCAATCTCTCGCCGCGCCAGTTCCAGCAGGGCGATCTTCACGAACGCATCCGTGCCATCCTGGCCGAAACCGGCCTGCCGTCCCATCACCTCGAACTGGAAATCACCGAAACCGCCCTCATGGAGGATGGCCCGGAGAACGAGGCCAAACTGGCTGCCCTCAAGGAGCTCGGCGTCCGGATTGCGATCGACGACTTCGGTACAGGCTACTCGTCGCTGGCCTATCTGAAGCGCTTCCCCATCGACAAGCTCAAAATCGACCAAAGCTTCATGCGGGACATTCCTCAAGATACGTCCAACATGGAAATCGCCGCCGCCATCATCGCCATGGCGCGGAACCTGAAACTGGAGGTGCTGGCCGAGGGAGTGGAAGCGGAAGCCCAGCTAGCTTTCCTGAAGCGCCACGGCTGCGACGTCGCCCAGGGCTATTTATTCGGCCGCCCGATGACAGCCGATACGATGCAAGCCATTTTGGAAGCGGCCATGGCGAACCGATGAATGGCATTCACTCGCTTATGGGTGCGCTGGAACTGCTCAAAAACTTGGCTAGAGCCGGTTTCTCGGTTTGGTGTAGCGCCCGCTGTTGTAGGTCGGGAATCCTTCCCAATCGCAAACGGTCGCTTTAGTCGCGACCCTTCCCGACAGCAACTGTCCGGCCAGCGGGTTTGTCGGCAACGGATTGCCGACCTACGATTCTTTCGGCTTCCATTTTAGGGGGTGGAGCGGTCTCCCATGCTATGTCGCTATATTGTGGTGAAAAATGCTCTAAAGCCGGTTTCCCGGCGAGGAAGTGTGGTTTCCAGCGGCGCCGAATACCGGAAAAATTACGGAAACGCTAAAGAAGTTGGTACAGTTCGTGCCCTTCGTCTGGACGCATGAGGGGAGTCGATGAGCTCACCACGAGCCGAATCAACACCTTACCGTTTGTCCCGATCCTGAAGAAGGACCTGATCAGAGCTTTCTTACCGATGCGTTCACGCCCGCAAGACCACCCGAACGCGCGGACTCTTCGCCGGGAACGTTTTCGGTGAATCGTGTCGATCGCGATCAGCCGATCGGTTCAGCAATAACGCCTGGCATATTCTTGCAGAGCGCCGGGGCCAAGACGCCGGTGCAGTTGTTCGCCCACGCCGAGCATCAGCGCGCGCCAATAAGGAGCATCGCCTTCGGTCGCTGCCGCTTTGCAGCTGCGCGCGTTGTGCAGAGCTTCGAACAATTGATCCACGCTCATCTCCGGCAGGCTCGCCAGAAAAGCGCGAAGCCGGACTTGCTGCTCCGGTGTCATCTCGGATTCCTCACAAAACCGCCGTCCGGAAATTCATCACGCGTCGAGATCCAGGCCGTCTTCTTCGGCTAGTTCCACGCCGGTGACGCAAACATCGCCGTCATCGACGATCAAAGGCACGGCTGTGAGCTGCTTGCCTTGGCAGGGTCCAATGAAACAGTGCCCGCTATCGATGTCGAACTGGGCGTGATGTTGGCCGCAGGTCAGAAAGTTGCCATCTTCATCCATGAACTGCCCCGGTACGGTATCCAGCCGGCTGCCGGCATGAGGGCAGACATTTTCAAATCCAAAAAAACGGTTGCCCTTGCGCGTAATCAGAATCGGCCAGGGTTTTACCTCGCCGGTCTCGGTTCGCACGGCCAGCCAAAAGCCCCGCGCCTGTTCTTCGTCTATTTCCGTCGTACGGCAAACTACAAATAGCTCATTCATATCGCACACCCAAGATTGAGGATCGGACCGAAGCGCCGCGCACAGGATCTCGGCGGACGTTGCGCCCATGAGCCATCAAGCAATTCCGGTACCAGGATTAAACCGATACAAACTGCTCGATTTTTCACCATCTCGCGGGCCTTTGCCGATATCCGAAGAAAGAAGAGTGATGGAAACCCGACAATGTTTGTCGTGAACGTGTCGATCGGCACCGAATCGTTTGGAGAAACGGTCACAGGTCGATAGCGGCAAGAATCGGGTTCAAGCAAGGCGCGTCGCGATTACTTCCACGCTTCCGAAATTGTTCCAGTACCACCCCGGCACATCGTTCGCGAAACAGTACAGCCGCCCTGCGGCTTCGGCGGTGTACCGACAGCTTTCCCCGATAACAAATGCCGTCTGGCCGTTCCGGTCCAAGGCTCCGCAGAGAGCGAACCATTTCTCGCGTGGAAGACGCAGCGACGACGCCAACTTGTTCTGATAAGACAAACCGGAGTACCCGGCGGGGCCGCAGGAAATGAAGAAATCCGTCCATGTTCTCCGAGCGGAAAACTGATAAATGCCACCCGCGGCGAGATCGATGCCGCTGTCGTTCCAGAACGATCTAGCGCGGACGGAAAAGGATTTCTGATCGCCGACATTCATCGTGAAATCTCCTGTCTATTGAGTTTCCCGACGTGCAAGCCAGCTCGCGCGAAGAGACCGGCCGGCGAAACTGCAGGATTCGTTTCATGGAACCTAGGACCGCCGCCACACGCTGGCCAGCCAGGGCTGCGCCGGTCGAGGCAATCCGGCGGGCCGGAAATAGTGTTCGAGCTCCACGAATCCCGCAGCGGTCATCCGCTGACGCCACCCGTCCAGGTCATAGTAAGCTCCGTAGCGTCCGCTGCTCCAGCCTTCCTCGTTGGTACCGCGCGGATTGGAGCTGAAAAAAGGACGCCGCCCGGTTTCAGGGCGACATGCAATTGACCGAGTACCCTCGGCAGTTCCTGGGATGGAACATGAAACAAGCTCGCATTGGCAAATACGCCATCAAAGGAACTTTTCGGAAGGTCGAGTTGCAGGAAATCCTGTTGCCACACCTCGCAACCGGTATCCTCCCTCGCCATGGCCGCAAAGCGCTCCGCCCCCTCCACGCCTACAGCTATGTGTCCGCGCCTGGCGAATTCCTTGAGATCACGCCCCGGCCCACAGCCGAAATCGAGGATTCTGAAGGGCGGGTCCCCTTCGATATGGCGCAGCAGCGCATCAATGTTCTGGCTGACGTCGTGATTCCGCGTTCCCTCCCGAAAATCTTCCGCATGCCGGTTATAGTGCGCCAGTGTCAGGGTTACGATCTTGTTCAGATCGTCGGGCAGTAGCTTCATGGTCGATCAGTGAGTGGGAATTTCCGATCCCAGTGTATAGCACTTCGGCGGTCGTCTTAAGACGCAATGTCCTTCGAGCGCGGCAGGGAGACGAACCGGCACAGTAGAAGCTTCGCTTTCTCCGGAAGTTGTCGCCGATGCTGACCCTCGGGGTCATGCGAATGCCGATTTGTACGGTGCCGGTGACGACCTCGGGCGGTTGAGGAAGCTCTCGGCGGTTGTCCCGAAATGCGGGAAGATGAGGCGAACCGGTCTTGTCCGACCAGCAGGACGGAATCAGGGGCGATAAATAATCGTGTTGTAGTAATACTTCGCGATTTCCGTCCATTTCACGTCCTCTAAAAAATCGGAAGAGTTGAGTTCCGAAAAGGTCGTAAATCCTTCTTTCTCCCGGTAAGCGCGAAATTCGTCTTCATTCAACGGCACAGCAAGCTCGGTATTGGTCACTTCGATGTACCAGCGTCCTTTCCCCGCTCTCCAAACGAGCATGACGTGCTCGATGTTCCCGCGCGCCGCATCGTTCGTCTTTAGGACGACCGCTCGAAACGGAAGATTGAGCGCTTCACCGACCGCGAGATAGAGCGTTACCAGCGTATCGCAATCCAGCGATTTTTCATCCAGTCCTTGAGACAACAGGTATTGCGGAGCCGTGTGATTTATCAGGCGAAGATACAGGATATGTTTGATGACATCGGCTAAACGCTGGACGTCCTTTTTGTCGGGATTATTGAGATTAATCCCGGAAGAAACCTCCTTTTTCACATCCTCGATAAAATTATCGATGCTTCTGTAATGGTCTGGCTCTACCTTGTAAACAGCGCTTTCGATATCGAGGCGGGCGGCCGCAACGGTCGAGTATTTTCTGTTTGGGTGTTTGGTATTGATTGTTCTTGCGAGCTCAAGAGCGAAGAGATGTTTCGATATCTTGATGTCTCTCCGATAGCTGGCAGTAACTTGCGCTTCAGGGAACGCGCCGTAATACCATCGCTCGACCATGAATGTGACGGTGGCATAAACACCGACCAAGGCGAACGCGACCAAAACAAGGAAAGCGGAGATTTTTACCCTGGCGGATAAGGTCGAAATCTTTCCGCTAAACCGGATCAATACGCGTTCAAGGAATGAGACCCGAAACAACATGGTGGATAAGCCTGGCAAATGACAAGGGACGTTTTCCTCATTATTCGCAACTTGCTCAACGAAATCCCCGGATGGCAACAGGGAGGTAACTGGCTCCAGGTGTTTCCCGCCGCGCGAGAGATACCAATCCGAACAGTGGAATCGTGCGCCGCCACTATGTCTTAGACTAGAATTTGCGGCGGACAATCAACCGAACCTTGGCCGCTTTCAGCATTGCCAAACCGGCGACGACGCCTGTCCTGAGCCGAGTCGAAGGGCGCTTCCCGAATGTCGGTGCGTCCTACGGACTGAATTGTCGAAGATCGCTCTTTATGCCGACGCAATATATGATCGCAACAATAAACCATCGAAAGAAACGATAAGCTATGGGACTATTTAGGTTTGTCGCCGGCTTGTTCATCGTAACGGGCATCGGCCTGATTGGGCTCGCCTGCTATGAAACCTACGAATCACTGCGGGTAACGGTTCTCTCATCCTCTCTCGAGAAAACCACCGCCAAACTGCTTGGCTACCACCAAGAGATATCCAGAGTCCGAAAAACAACAGGCACCGGTTACACGACGGGCGTCTGGTTTCCGCAGCCCAAGGTCGAGTACAAGGGCAAAACTTACACCGATCCCAATATCGTTCCCATCGAATGGTATGAGCCTGGAGACCAGGTCCCTATCAGCGTCGTGGCCGATGGAAAAGGCGGCGTGTATGTCGATACCTTTTACGTACGCTATACCGCCGCCGCCATTTATTTTGTTCTCGGTTCGATCTTCTTCGGATTGACTCTTCTATGCTGGCCAATGCTGTCCGCGGCGACAGAAAACGATGTCGACCCTATTTTTGAACACGCTCCCGTTTGGTTCAAACACGTCAAATGGGCTTTTATCGGCATCTTTGGTTTTGCTGCCGTCATGGCATCGAAAGAGTATCTTCCCGGACTGATTCCGGACACCTGGAAACCGGGCAACCTCAAACGAGAATTCATTCAGGCAATGAAGAAAAGAGATTACGCGCAAGCGAAAAATCTCCTGAATAATGAAGAGCTGAACCTCGATTACCATGAATATGACAGCTATAAAAACACCCTGATAATGGCCGCATTGGAAGGCGGTCACGATGAGATCGCTCGCCGCATGATGCAAAAAAAGTTCGACATCAATGCCAGGGATTGGAGAGGCCACTCGGTCATCTATTATGCCGTTCGCTACCAAAACCCATTCGTTTTGAAGGAACTGATCGAGAGAAACGCAAGTCTCGAGTCCAAGGACGACCTGCTTCTATTGGCCATCGCCGTCAAAAGCAGAGAGGCCGTCGAAATTCTCGTCGAAGCGGGTTACCCGGTTGATAGAAAAGACCCCGAGCTCAGGGTTTTTCCGAGCGACATGGCTATCTATGCGGAAAGGCCCGACATTCTGAATTACCTCGTCTCGAAAGGGGCGCCAACCAGCGCCCCTCGAGCATTCATCGATGTTGCACGCGATCCGGCGAACGTAAGCCTGCAAGATGAGAATCTGAGGTTCGGGAAGAAGATGACCCTGAAACGATGGAAGGCGTTATGCGAGGAAGAAGCGCAAGGGCGGACGAATTAAAGGGGTCAAGCCGATCACACGCCGCGAGGTTTCAAAGGATGATAGAGCGTTTTCATCTCGCTCGTACGGCAAAACCGGCTTGGCGAAAGTCGTTGGCGCCTTCGGCTCGGGTGAATTGATTCAAGCATTCGTAGCTCGGCAATCCTTTCCCAATCGCAAACGGTCGCTTTAGTCGCGACCCTTCCGACGAAGACGCTCGGCCGGGACGTGGTGTCGGGAAGGGCGGCTTCGGCGCTCCAATCGCAAACGGTCATCCCAGGAGCGCTGGGATGACCCTTCCAATCGCAAACGGCCTGGCCGGGAGCGCCGGCCACGCCCTTCCCGAAGACGCCGTTTGCGATTGGGAAGGATTCCCGACCTACTCGCGAGTGCCCGTACAGTAGGTATGAAAATGCTCTAATGGCGGCGATGGGACAGCCGGATGCGCGGCCGGATGACCTGAAACCGGTATAGCAGCAGGGAGCACGATGGATGCGGCAGGCCGGTAGATTCCGACCGTCCGCCACGTGCCAAACAACGGCTGGTTCCGAACGAAAAATAGTCACCGACAACAGGCAAGTCGGCATCTGCCGGATGAACCGAACGGGTCATCCTCCGGAATCGACACGGCGATTCATGGCCTTAATCTCACTTCACCGGCGCGAGTTCGAAAATCACGATCTCGGCGTCGCCTCCCCCGATATTCTCGACGGTCATGGCGGCCCCCGTTTCCCAGAAAACATCGCCCGGACCGTAGACGTGCGTCTCGCCGGAGTCCTCCACCTTTAACCTCCCCTTGAGTACGTAGCGCGGGCCGGGACCTTCGTGGGTATGCAGGGGCGTCTTGTAGCCGGACGGGAACTGAACCCGAACGACTCGTGTTTCGACGGTATCGGCGGATAGCGGTACCGCCTTTTTCAATAACAGTTGCCGCGGCGCCATCGTCGGCGCTTCCTCGGCGCAGGCCGAACCGATCCCGGCACCGAAAATCAATATGCCCAGCATGAGGGCGATATACGAACAGCTTGGATTTCGTTGCATGGTATTGCCTCTCGAAATTGTTCATACCAATCGTACCGACCGAATCTCGGGCGGGAAGTCGGTCGATGGATACTCCGACCGACTCCGCGGGGCTTATCCGCTTCGACTCGTCGGAACCGAAATTCAGCCGACGCTGCCGGCTTTCATCGCCTCCGGTACTTCGATCAGCTTGCCCGATCTTACGTCGTAGATGAAACCGTAGATCGGAATGTTCTTCGGCACCAGGGCATGGTTGCGGATGCGTCTCACGTCCTCGGCAACGCTCTGTTCCTGATTCTTGATGGTCAGCCAGTTGATGTACTTGCCGTCGGTACACCCCGGCCCCTTACCCACATCGTGCCAACCGCTGGCGTCGATGGTCGCGGTTTCGAGGCTATTGCTCAGAAGATCGCCCATGATCTCGTTGGTGAACAGTTCCATACCGCAATCGGTATGGTGAATCACGAACCATTCGCGGGTGCCGAGCAGCTTGTACGAAATCACCAGAGAGCGGATGGCATCGTCGCTGGCCCGTCCGCCGGCATTGCGGATCACGTGGGCGTCGCCCTCGGTAAGACCGGCGTACTTGGCCGGATCGAGGCGCGCGTCCATACAGGTCAGGATCGCGAAATGCCGCCCCGGCGGCAAGGGAAGATGGCCCTTGTTGAAACTGGCAGCATAGCCTTGGTTGGCGTTTAGAACTTCGGTCAGGATCTGGCTCATATGATTTCCTCCTAAGGATTGTTGTTGTAAAAGACAAGCCGCCTATTAGCCCCGGCGGTAGATGAGGGCGAAGTTGTTGGCGGGCATGTCCATGGCTTTGTCCAGCTTCATGCCGTGTTTGGCGGCAGCCCGGTTCAGGTCGGCCGTATCCTTCAAGCCCCATTCCGGCACGCCGGCCGAACGCAGGGTCCGATCGAATTCTTCGTTCGATGGTGTGGTGAATCGCCCGTCGATCTTGAAGGGGCCATAGATGAACAGAAGGCCGTCGTCCGCCAATACCTCGGAAGCGCACTGCATCATGCCGTCGGCGATGGAGACCGGTGCAACCTGAAAAATGTTGATGCAGTAAATGGCGTGGAACTCCTCCTCGTCCGGATCAGGCCATGTGTCCGGCTGGGTGAGATCCAGCCGGCGCGGTTTCCGGATATTGCCGAGGCCGCTCTCCGCCGTCAGCTTCTCGATGTTCGGAAACACCTCCTCGTTCATGTCCGTGGGATGGAATTGCAGATGCTCGAAATGCGGCGCGAAGTAATGCAGGTGCATGCCGCTCCCCGAGGCGAATTCGAGCACGTGGGCCTCGTTTTTCGGGAGCAGCGTTTTCAGCGTTTCCAAGATGGAATCACGGTTGCGATGCCCCGCCCAAGCCACGTAGGGGCTCAACGGATGGGGATCGAGTGGGGGTCTGTCCTCGTACATGAAACATCTCCTCTGGAATAAAAGGTTATCAGTTCTAGGACAAGCCTGACGGACAGGCCTATAGCAGGTAGCAGCTTATGTGCCAAGCTTATTCGATTCGGTTTTAACGTAAAAACAGGCACTTATAAGAACCTTCACACCCAGCCCTGAAAAACCGCTTCACAGGATGAAATTGCAATTCATGTGGCGGCGATCCACGTCGCTGATCACGCCGTTATCTACATCCAAGCTCTTATGGCGTAATTCAGCACCGAAACCGGCGGCGAATAGCCTAGACCTTGAAAAACGTCCAGACGGAAGCGGATAAAGCGCGCAGCTATTCCCTGCCGGGGGACGCCTTACTATTATTTGGGGCGTCTATGCGCAGTTTTTCGACCGGATGAGCACACCATGAAGGTTATCTACAAGATCACCTATCCGAACGGGAAAATATATGTCGGCCAAGACGTCACTGACAGCATTAACTACTTCGGAAGCGCCTCAAGTGAACTCATCGCCAAAGATTTCACCCGGGAACAGCGTCGAGACTTCACCATTAGGAAGGAAATCCTTTGGGGGTCCGAATCTGCAACAACTAAGGAAGTAAACGAAAAGGAAGTGGAGTATATATTGGCACTTGAGGCGAATAACCCAGCCGTTGGGTACAATCAGCGGCCAGTGTTCAAAGGCGAGTCGGAACCGTTGCCCAACAATCCGCTGAACCCGACGCCGGAAAGCGATGCGGCGCTTCGCGGAAAGGTTCGTGGCGGCGCGGGTTAGCGATTCGTAGGCAACCTCACATCACCCATCGCGATCATTGATTATTCAGACACCCTTCCGGCGTTCGATACATCGCCGAAACCTACTCGAAGAATCAGAACAATAGGCATCCTATGACTTTTGGGACCAGAACGGGCCGGGCGTGCTGCCTGGCGCGACGCATACGGTATATCTCGCGTTGGCTCGTCATTCCGCTCAGTTTCATTTTGGCGGTAACCCTGGCTGGCGCGGCCGAGCGCTGGGACATCGATGCGCTGATGAGCGCACTGTCCCGCATCGAGAGCGGCGAGAAACGCTATACCGAAATCAAGACCATGGCGCTCCTCAAGGAACCCATGCGCCTGAGCGGCACATTAACCTACCGCTCGCCGTCGTTCCTCGAAAAACGGGTGCTTTCCCCCTTCGAGGAGCGCTATACGGTGGATGGCGACTCCCTGACCATCGAGAATCCCGCAAAAGGCGTCAAACAGACACTTTCGCTGGCTTCCCAACCCGCCATCTGGGCTTTCGTGGAGAGCATCAGGGCGCCGCTGGCGGGCGATCTCGCGACTCTGAACCGCTTTTACAAAGTCAGCTTCGGCGGATCGAAACGTAATTGGCTGCTGGCCCTGGTGCCCACCGAACCGGATATGGCCAAGCTGGTTCGGTTCATCCGGATTCGAGGCAGCGGCGACCGCATCGATCGAGTCGAAATCGAGGAAACCGGGGGCGACACCTCCGTCATGACCATCGAGCATCGGCCGTGAGGGAGCGCCTGCCGGTCTTCGTCTGGCTGGTCCTCATGGCGGCAGGCGCATGGATCGCGCTGTTCCGCACGCCGGTTTCCACCGACCTCACGCATTTTCTCCCGAAAAAGGCAGGAATCGCGGAGCAGATCCTGGTCGAGCAGTTGCGTCACGGCGTCGCGTCCCGCCTGCTGCTCATGGCGCTGGAGGGAGACAAGGAATCCGATCTGGCCGAGGTCAGCCGGCGCCTGGCGGAACGGTTGCGAGAGAACCGCGCTTTCGTGCGGATCGACAACGGAACTCAAGGGCTTTCCGCGGCAGACCAGGAATTTTTGTTCGAAAATCGCTATCTCTTGAGCCCTCAGATCAGCGAACGGCGGTTCGGCGCGGAAGGGCTCCGGCAAGCCTTGGAAGCGCGCCTGGCGGAGCTGGCCTCGCCGGCCGGTTTATTGGAAAAGGAATTCATGCCCCGCGATCCGACTGGCGAATTCTTCGAAACCTTGCGGCCTTGGATGAAATCCGCGGGACCTTCGCTCCGACAGGGCGTCTGGTTCTCGCCGGACGGCCGGCGGGCATTGCTCGTGGCGGAGACGAAAGAGCCAGCCTTCGATCTGGATGCGCAGGCCGAAGCCGTGGCTGCGATTCGGGAGAGCTTCGCGGCGGTCAAGGGAAACCGGTCGGTCGAGCTGCTCTTGAGCGGCCCCGGCGCGTTTTCGGTGGAAGCCAACGCCACCATCACGCAGGATGCCGTTAGGCTGTCCCTGCTCAATACATTGGCGATCACGCTACTGTTGGCGGCGGTGTACCGGTCGCTGCGGGTCATCCTGCTCGGCCTGGTGCCGCTGGCAACGGGCGCCTTGGCCGGGACCTGCGCGGTGAGCCTCTGGTCCGGCGGGATACACGGCATCACCCTGGGATTCGGCGCGACCTTGCTCGGCGTCGCCGCCGATTATCCCAACCATCTGTTCACCCATGTGCGCCGTGGAGAGACCAGCCGCCAGACGGTAAGCCTGATCTGGCCGACGCTACGCCTTGGCATACTCACCAACGTGGCGGGCTTTGCCGCGATGCTGTTTTCGGGCTTCGAAGGCCTTTCACAATTGGGCGTTTTCGCGGCGACGGGACTCCTGGCCGCCGGGCTGACCTGCGGCTGGATCATGCCGGCGCTCATGCCCCAGCATATCGCCCTACCCGACCGGATCGTCAGAGGGTTGCATGCCGATGAGTTTCTCAGAAGGCTAAGCCGGTTCCGCTTCGTTCCGCCCTTGCTGATCTTCGCCGCGATTGCATGGATAACCGGCTCCGGCGCGTCGCTCTGGAACGACGATATCGATGCCTTGAGCCCCGTCCCCGAATCGCGCAAAACGCTGGACGAAGTTCTACGCCGCGACCTCGGCGCACCGGATCTTCGGCAGTTGATCGTCATAACCGGAGACGATGCGGAAACCGTCCTGCGCCGGAGCGAACGTCTAAAAGGAATTCTCCAGCCCCTGCTCGACAACAAGACCATGGCGGGTTTCGACATGGCAGCGCTTTACCTGCCCAGCCATGAAACGCAAAGTCATCGGCTGTCGGCCTTGCCCGAGACGGAAATCCTGCGGCGTAACCTCGATGAAGCGCTCCGGAAAACGTCTTTCAAGCCCAATGCCTTCGAACCCTTCATCGCCGACGTATCGCATGCGAAACATACGCCGCTGCTCGATGAAACGAGCTTTGCCGGAACCTCGTTCCGGCTCAAGATCGAATCGCTCCTTTTCCGGCACGGCGAGCTCTGGGTTGGCCTGGTTCCGCTCGTCGGCGTGGCCGATGCCGCGCAGTTGCAAGCGGCGCTCGCGGCGGACAAGAACCTCATCTATCTGGATCTTCGCGAGGCATCGAGCCGTCTGCTTCGGGATTACCGGCGCGAAGCCGTTCACTTGCTCGGCGCGAGCGTGGCAGCCATCGTGATCCTGCTGACTTTGGGACTCCGCTCGCCGGGCGGCATGCTGCGGGTTGTGACGCCCATGGCGGCCGCGGCTTTCGTCACCGCAGCGGTATTGATGAGGCTGTACGGAGGCCTGTCGCTTTATCACCTGGTTTCGCTGCTCCTGGTAATGGGGCTCGGCATGGACCAGGCCTTGTTCTTCAACAAACCCAGCCGAACCTCGGAGGAGCGCAACCGGACCCTCCTGTCGCTTCTGATTTGCAGCTTCAGCGCAGTAATGGCTTTCGGCATTCTGGCAACATCGAGCGTCAACATTCTCAACGCCATCGGCAGCACCGTGGCCATGGGCGCGGCTCTCGCGGTTCTTTTCGCAGCGATGCTGGCCAGACGGAATCCGTCTTCGGCATAATACTTGAATTCTTCACGTCGCCATCTCACGCTACCTTTCTCCACACCCACTTGATGCAGCCTTTGATTATTTCCGCATTCACCCTGACCAACTGTCTGGGAAGGGGGCTGAATGCGACTTCGGCGGCGCTTCGGGAACAGCGCAGCGGTCTTCGCCACTGCGACTTTCCGGGTACCGAACTGGACACTTACATCGGCCGGATCGACGGAATCGAAAACGAACCCGTAAGCGGACGCTTAAGCGATTATGATTGCCGCAACAACCGCCTGGCCCGGATCGGTCTCGAGCAGGACGGCTTCGTTCAAGCCGTGGAAAGCGCCCGGCGGCGCTATGGGCCGGAAAGAATCGCAGTGATTCTAGGCACCAGTACATCCGGCATCCTGGAAACGGAATCCGCTTATCGGAGGCGCAATCCCGAAACCGGGGCGCTGCCGCCCGACTTTCGTTATCGGCAGACCCAGAATACGTTTTCCGTGGGCGATTTCACCCGGCGCTATCTCGATCTGAAGGGCCCCGCATCCGTCGTCTCCACAGCTTGTTCGTCCAGCAGCAAGGTTTTCGCCAGCGCCGCGCGCCTGATTCAGACGGGGCTGTGCGATGCGGCAGTCGTCGGAGGCGTCGACAGTCTCTGCTTTACCACCCTATACGGCTTCACCGCGCTCGAACTGGTATCGTCCACCCCGTGCCGTCCAGCCGATGCGGACCGCAACGGCATTTCCATCGGAGAAGCGGCCGGTTTCGCCCTGCTGGAAAAACCGGAACGCGGCACCGGCGATATCGCGCTGCTCGGCTACGGCGAAAGCACCGACGCCTACCATATGTCTTCGCCCCATCCCGACGGCCTGGGTGCGGCGGAGGCCATGAACAAGGCCATGCAGCGGGCCGGGGTCGATCCGGGCGCTATCGATTACATCAATCTGCACGGCACCGCCACCAAAGCCAACGATGCCGCCGAGGACAAAGCCGTGTTCGGCCTCTTCGGCGCAGCGGTACCGTGCAGCTCGATCAAGGGCTGGACGGGCCATACCCTGGGAGCGGCGGGAATCGTGAATGTTATCGTCGGTTGCTTGAGCATTCGCGAAAATTTCGTGCCGCGCAGCCTGAACACCGAGCGGGTCGATCCGGAGATCGCGTCCTGGATCGCCACCGAGGAACTGCGGCGGCCGGTCCGGACCGTCCTCAGCAACGCCTTCGGTTTCGGCGGAAACAACGCCAGCCTGGTTCTGGGAAAACGCTCATGATCCGAGTATTCGTCGAAGGCGTCGGCATCATCGGTCCCGGACTTCCTTCCTGGAAGGAGAACCGCGAGATTTTGGCCGGACGGCAAGCCTATGCGGGCGGCGAACTGCCGCGGCTCCTGGCGAGCCGACTTCCTGCGGCCGAGCGACGAAGGAGCACCGCCGTTACCCGGCTCGCGATCGACGTGGCGGAACAAGCGCTACCGCCGGACGTAAACGCGGGAGATATCGCGACGGTATTCACGTCCTCGGGCGGCGAAGTCGAAATCATTCATCGGATTTTCGAGGAATTGGCCACCGTCGAGCGGCAGATCTCGCCGACCCAATTCCACAACTCGGTCCACAACGCGGCTTCCGGATACTGGAGCATCGCGACCGGTTCGCGGCAGGCGTCCACCAGCCTGTCCTGCTTCGACGACTCCTTCGCCATGGGACTGCTGGAAACCGCCGGCCAGGCATTCGTCGAAGACACGAAGGTTCTACTCGTCGCCTATGATTTCCCGCCGCTTGATCCGATTCTCCGGGCTCGTCCGTTGCTGGCACCGTTTGCGGTCTCCCTGCTGCTTGCTTCGGAAAGATCCGAGCACAGCCTCGGCGAGTTGACGATCGGCCTCGATACCGCCAATGCGGGCGACATAGGCCACATGGACGATGCGGGGCTCGAGGCCTTGCGCGCCGGCAATCCCGCGGCTCGAAGCCTGCCGCTTTTGGCGGCTCTGGCCCGTTCCGAGACTGCCGAACTGAGTTATGGCCAAGTGCGGGTCGGGCTTAAGCCATGCGCCTAGACCGATCGGAGCTCAGCGGCCTGCTCCCTCATGCGGGTACCATGTGCTTGCTCGATGACATACTCGACTGGGATGAAACCCGCATTGTCGCGTCGGCCACCAGCCACCGGCTGCCGGATAATCCGCTACGCCGTCAAGAGGGCTTGAGCGCCGTATGCGGCGTCGAATATGCCGCTCAAGCGGCCGCGATACATGGGAGCCTGTTGGCCGGAAAACAAGATGCTCCGGTGAAACCGGGCTATCTGGCGGCCGTTCGCGAGCTCGAACTCGCCGTCGGGTACTTGAACAGAATCGAATCCACGCTCGTAATTCGAGCGGAAAAACTTCACGGAAATGAAACCGGTTTGCTGTACGCTTTTGCCGTCGAATCGAACGGCAACGTTCTTCTCACGGGTAGGGTATCGGTGTTCTTGTCGGCCTAAACCGAACAGATATCGCTCGGGACCGCTTCTTTGGAAAACACTGTATCGGGTAGAACCACCCTCCTCGGGAGAGTACAATACTTAACCTTTTATAACGCGCTTCTATTTGGGCAAACGAGGCGATTCCTGCGGTAAGACAAGGCTATGAAACAGCTCTCGGAGATCATGGCGGTAATGCATAACGAATACAACACGGACGATTTGCGCATTTGCGAAGTTAAGGAGGTCATTCCGCCCGTACAGGTTCACGAAGAATTTCCCATCACCCAAGAGGCCGCGCTGACGACTTTACAAGCGCGCCGGGAAATCCACCGTATTCTGGCCGGCCAGGACGACCGCCTGCTCGTCGTCATAGGTCCGTGCTCCATTCACGATCCCGAAGCCGCTCTGGAGTACGCCAGACGCTTGCTGGAAGCGAAGCGGGAGCTGGTCGACGATCTGGTGATCGTCATGCGGGTTTACTTCGAGAAGCCCAGGACCACGATAGGCTGGAAAGGGTTGATCAACGATCCATGTCTGGACGAGAGCTTCAATATCAACAAAGGGCTGAGATTAGCCCGGCAACTGCTGCTCAATCTGAACCAGATTGGCATGCCGTCTGCCACCGAATATCTCGATCTGATTACGCCGCAATACGTGTCGGACCTTATCGCCTGGGGGGCGATCGGCGCCCGCACCACGGAAAGCCAGGTGCACCGTGAACTGGCTTCCGGCCTTTCCTGCCCCGTCGGCTTCAAGAATGCCACCGACGGCGGTATCAAAGTAGCCATAGACGCCATCAGCGCGGCCAGACGTCCGCATCATTTTCTGTCCTTGACCAAGGCGGGCCATTCAGCCATTTTTTCGACCACGGGCAACGAAGACAGTCACATAATTCTCCGCGGTGGAAAGCAGCCGAACTACGATGCCGAGAGCGTGGAGGCCACGGCTCAGGCTCTGGAAAAGGCGGGCCTGCCACCCAACATCATGATCGATTTCAGTCACGCCAACTGCATGAAGGATTATCACCGCCAATTGAGCGTAGGAACGGATGTGGCGATGCAACTCGAAGCCGGCGATTACCGCATCTTCGGCGTCATGATCGAAAGCCATTTGAAAGCCGGCAATCAGAAACTCGAGCCGCGCAAGCCGCTGGAATACGGCCTCAGCATTACGGATCCCTGCCTCGGCTGGGACGACAGCAACTCTCTGCTGCAACGCTTGGCGAAAGGCGTGGCTCGCCGGCGCCGACATGGCCGCCAAGAAACCGCCGCAGAGCTTATCCGATCGAGCACCTGAATCATGCGTATTTTCGTCAATGGCGAACTGCGTACCGTAGCTGATGGAGCGACGCTCGCGGACCTTATCGCCGAATTGAATCTGGGCGGCAAACGCATCGCCGTAGAACTCAACCGAGAAATCGTGCCTCACGGGCACTATGAAGATCATCGACTCGCTATGGACGATAAAATAGAAATCGTACATGCCATTGGCGGCGGACAAGCCGATCCCTTGGTCATCGCCGGCCGCACTTATCATTCGAGGCTCCTGGTCGGGACCGGGAAATACAAGGATCTGGACGAAACCCGCCGTTGCGTGGAGGCTTCCGGGGCCGAGATCGTCACGATCGCCATACGCCGCAGCAACATCGGGCAAGACCCCGGTCAGCCCAATCTGCTCGATGCGGTTCCGCCGGATCGTTACACCCTGCTGCCCAATACGGCCGGGTGTTATACCGTGGAAGACGCAGTGCGTACCTGCCGGCTCGCCCGAGAGCTCTTGGGCGGCCACAAGCTGGTCAAGCTGGAAGTGCTGGGCGATCCCAAAACGCTGTATCCGGACGTTACCGGCACTTTGGCGGCTGCCGAAATTCTGATCAAGGAAGGATTCGAAGTCATGGTTTATACCAGCGATGATCCGGTGGTGGCCAAACGACTCGAAGAGCTCGGTTGTGTCGCCGTCATGCCGCTCGCTGCGCCGATCGGCTCCGGATTGGGTATACGCAACCCCTACAACATTCTGACCATCATCGAAAACGCCAAGGTTCCCATTCTGGTGGACGCCGGCGTGGGCACGGCGTCCGACGCCGCCGTCGCCATGGAACTCGGCTGCCACGGCGTATTGATGAATACCGCCATTGCGGAGGCGAAAAACCCCGTACTGATGGCACAAGCCATGAAAAAGGCCGTGGAAGCGGGCCGCGAGGCGTTTCTCGCCGGCCGCATGCCGCGCCGCCGCTACGCTTCGGCTTCCTCACCCGAATCAGGGCTGTTCTTTTATTAATCAGACCCGTAAATACCCTCCTGGTATTTCGGGCCGCCGCCCAGGCCGGTACACGCCCGGCCTGGGCTCACGCGGCTTGTCGCCGCGCCGGGGCATCCCTGCCCCGGATTAACCCGGCCTATATTTATAGGCCGGGTTAATAATTCACGAGCAAGCGGTATTCCTGCCATTGTTGCCGGCGGAAAAATACTGTGTCGCCGGCAAAACGACGGGCAACAATCTAAGCGCGGCAGGCTTTTCCGTTCGTCATCCCGCGTGGATTGCGGGAAGAATTTCTGACTATTTTTGTGTAGAATCGATAGCTCTTGATTTTGATCTTTCGGCCGTCATTTTAAGGATGACCGAAGCTTTTGAAGCCACCGGATCGGTTTCCGTGGCTTATGGCCAGTACATCTAAACCTGACACAATTCACAATTAAAGGAGACGATTGATGAGCGTATTAGTCGGTAAACCCGCCCCCGATTTTCAAGCGGCCGCTGTTCTTGGCGATGGCAAGATCGTCGACAACTACTGGTTCTCGAAGGAAACCAAAGGCAAGTACGCCGCCATTGTTTTTTATCCGCTGGATTTCACCTTCGTCTGCCCGACCGAATTGATCGCCCTCGATCACCGTATCGACGAATTCAAAAAGCGCGGCGTAGAAGTCATCGCGGTTTCCATCGATTCCCAGTTCACCCACAACGCCTGGCGTAACACGCCGGTCGAAAAAGGCGGCATCGGCCCGGTGCGGTACACCATGGTGGCGGACGTCAGCCACGCCATCGCCAAGGCTTACGATGTAGAAGTGGAAGGCGCGGCCGTGGCCTATCGCGGTAGTTTCCTGATCGACCGGAGCGGCATCGTCCGTCACCAGGTCGTCAACGATCTGCCGCTGGGCCGTAACATGGACGAACTCGTCCGCATGGTCGACGCACTCCAGTTCTGCGAAGAGCACGGCGAAGTTTGCCCGGCCGGCTGGAATAAAGGCAAGACCGGCATGAACGCCAACCCCGAAGGCGTGGCCGATTACCTGAGCAAGAACGCGGCCAATCTCTAAAATCCGGGTTTTTCCCGCATCAACGCCCCGCAAGCGTGCGCCTGCGGGGCGTTTTTGTCTTCTGCTACTGCGCCTTAGCTGCCTTGAGCAAGAAAAAATGCCGAACCAGCACGGCGCACACGAGACCGAGGGCAACCGATGAAAAATTGATCAGCCCGGTCGAGAAGCTTGCTTGCTGTACGTGGAGTGAAGCAATCCACGGCTTTGCGACCAACAAGCTCCAAGCGAAATTGGGTACGTAAAACGCCAATAGCCCCGCGAAAGCCCATTGAAAAGTCGGAAGACCGCGATCTTCCGCGCTCCGATAAAACCAGTATGCGATCAACACTGCGACAACGCCGCCTATCATGGTGCCTCTCCTCTGAGTGATATTGTTTTAATAGTTGTAGATTTGCCGGTTGTTCCGGCATCGCGAAGCTGTCTTGTCCAGACCGTGCTCCGGGAGATGGTAAGCGCTTCGTAACAGCGTACGATACAAAAGATCCGGACTCCTTTCACCATCAAAGATTGAGCGATTTCCTCTCCATCAAATAGCAGAAGCAGTCCTGTCGGATAATTCGCTTGTCCAAGGTCAGCATGGACGGCATCACCGCCCTTTTCAGCACCAGCCGGTCTTCGCGAATTTCGAAATAATCGGCGGCGACATCGTGCCCCGATTCGTCGCAGGCGATGAACGGAAGAGTGGACGAGCCGTTCTTGACCATTCCCAAAGCCGTCCCGGCGCTCAATTCCGTGAAATTAAGATGATCCAAATCTTCGTTCAGCCGAAGGTCGGTGTCCTCGGATGAAAAGTCGAAGGACACGTTCTCGCGCACGGTGACTTGTACGACCGTGTGATAAAAATCCAGATCCTGCGATGCAACCGGGTGGTCCGGTATATCGGTGAGGTGCAGGCAGGCGTCCAAATATTCGAAGACATGCTCGCTCCCGTATTTTTGTCCCGGTTTGCCGCATTCCAGGGTAACCGCAGGACACAGCCGGGCGAAAGCAGAGGTTTGGGTGCCTTTGGGATAGGTAAAATAAATCACCAACCGGCTGAACATGGACGCCAATCGAAAAAACCGGTGGTCCAGCCGGTTGACGCAGGCGTAATGAGGGTTCACCCCGGTATTGTTGTGCACATCGATGCTGGCGAAAACGCGACGCCTGGCCATTTCTTCCATTACCGACTGCATCATGGCCGTCTCAGGGCAAGCGGAATGCGTAGTTCCGGGCCAAATGCGATTGTAATCCACCTGCCCATCCAGCCGCCGCACACCATTCCGCGCCGCACTGACATTGCCGATGAAAACCGACAGCGCGCGCGGCAAAGTCTGGTCCGAATACTTTCTGAGCAAGCTTTGCACAGCAAGTAGGCCGGTAGGCTCATTGCCGTGAAGCAGAACGGACACGAACAAGGGTCTTTCCTGACGTCCCGGGAGATGAATGAGCGTAGGTCCCGGCAATATCGTATGGAGGCGTTCCGCGGCTATCTCGGTCAATCCTTGCGGGACATGGTCCAGTTGAGTCAGAGACGGAGCATCCATCAGAGCGGCCATCGATGAACCGGCTCCCCGCTCTTCTGACGATTCAGATACTCGCGAGTCATGGTCGAAAATTCCCCAGGATGTTTCTCTATAAAGCGGCGTTGCCATTCGCTGCCGGTCTGGCCGGATAATATCCGTTGCTCGATAATGCCCAAAAAATAGGCGATATCCGCTTCCGCCAACCCCAATCGCTTTAAACCGGATTCCGCTTTCGGGAGCAGTTCATGCAGAAGCCATGGCTTGAGCGGCAGCTTTGTCTCGTCCCGCCAAATCACGTGCGCCCCCAGGCCGTATCGAGCCGCCTGATAAAAATTATCCTTGGCCTGAGCGAACGGAATCAACGGCTCATGGTACTCGTTCGCGAACGCTTCCACCAAACCGTAAAAGAATGCCGCATTGGCGATCATATCCACAATGCTCGGCCCTGCGGGAATAACGCGATGCTCGATTCGGATATGGGGGCGGCCGTCGGGATCGAAACCGACCAGAGGGCGGTTCCAGCGCCAGATGGTGCCGTTGTGCAGCCGCAAATGGGCGAACTGCTCGGGCGGGCACTCCGACAGTATCGGCAGCAAAACCGGATAATGTTGAAAATTCTCCTCGAACACCTCGGTAATAGCGTGCCTCGCATAACCGCTGCCGAAGCCGACTCTATGCAAGGGGCCGTGGCTCGCCTCATGGAAACCGCCGCTGTCGACCGCTTGCTCGAACAGAGGAATCCGCGTCTCCGCCCACAGATCCTTTCCGAACAAGAACGGCGAATTGGCGGAAACAGCTACCAGCGGCGCGGAGACCAGAATGGCGGTATTGAAATACTCCCGTACCCGTTCAAGCGGAACCTGGAGATGAATCTGAAACGATGTTGCCGCCGATTCCAGCATCACGTCCTGGTGTTCGACCGCGAGATGCTGATGACCGGAAATGTCGAGTTTCAAAGGCTCCTGGCGACGTGCCGACAGAATCTGCTCGTTTAGCGCCCGGTATCGGTTCATCTCCGAAATATTGTTCAGATTGAGCACCGCCGAGGGCACCGTAGGTAAGATTCCGATCGCCACGAGTTCGACGCCCAAAGATTCCGCCGCCGCGCAGGCCTTTCGCCAGAGTTCGCCCAAATCGAGGCGAAGCTGCGAAAGCACCTGTCCCCGTAGGAATTGCGGCACGCTATTGAACTCCACATTGAATTTCGCGAGCTCCGGACAGGCGAGCGAGCCGCCGAAAGCTTCGAGAAACGCGGCATTGACCGGCGCGGGGTTCATTTCCGAATCCACTAGCCAGGATTCCAGCTCGAACCCGGTAATCGGTCCCAGCGACGAACACACGCCCTTACGGACATAGCGGCTGAGTAATCCAGTTTCCGCTTCCAGGCGCTGGCGAAAATTATCGAAATCGGCATCGGAGAACCGGGCTTTTTCTATCTCTTGCCCCATGTTCCACCCCAAAGTTTTGGCGCTCTGACCACATCATGCCACGGACTTAAGGCCGACCAAAGACGCAATTTATCTTACGCAAGCTATAGACCGCAAAAGTGGTCGAAAAGATTGATCCTGGCCAGCGAAAGCGCTTAAAATCATGAAGACAAGCGGGTGTAGTTCAATGGTAGAACCTCAGCTTCCCAAGCGTGCGACACGAGTCGCGTCGGTAGCTGGCCTACTCACAACGTCATCGTGAGGAAAACAGCCCTTTATCCACCAGCGTGCCTGCGCTCCTGGTGGCAGGATCGCAACCTCTATAAGACATCTTCAAGATGTTCGTGGTTCTGAAGCAGGCTTTGTATCGACATTGCGGCGAATGCCGTTTAAGTAGTTGTCTTGCAGATTGCAGGATTTGACAAGACCCGGTGTTCAGCCACCGGTAGCCTAGGTACGGTGCTGGGTTGATAACGACCCCGTGCCAAGCGTACTGACAATGTAGCCACCTTACGGGGTACACTAGCTCCGTGAGGAGCCTAGTGTGATATCGGGAGTCGCACCCGGTTGAGGCGCTAGGCTGAGTCGAATGGTTAGCGTAAGCGAACCGCTATTAAACGTCGTCAAGCTGAACAAGCCAAAAGCGACTGATAGGCTTGACCCAAAATGGGACGTGGTGGGTTGCTCTTCTGCTTGGTAAGGGCACGCTGACAAACAACACCACCGGCGGAAAGGCGGAACCTTAACGACTTTTGCTACTTGAACGGAACGTGGTAAGCCCATATAGGTGTCCTGGCAACAGGACGAAGCAGCCCGCAAGGTCTGCTGATGCCTTTGTGGGTAAAGGATCGCGGAAAAAGCGAAGGCTGGTCTGTAATGGACCGGATAGGGGATGAAACGATTGCCCCGACCCGAAAGGGTGCTGACTTCTGCGTGGTGGCCTATCGCGAGATAGGTCTGTTAACTAACCCCCGAGGGGATGGATGCATCCCTTCGGGGGAGAAATGCGTCCATCTCCGACGGAATCGGGCGGGTGTAGTTCAATGGTAGAACTTCAGGTTCCCAACCTGATAACGTGGGTTCGATTCCCATCACCCGCTCCATATCGGAGGCTGATATGGACGCTCTTCCAAAGAGTGATGTCGCTTCCACTGCATGGTCAAGTTGGCACGAAATTTCGTGGTCCGACGCCCATCGTGTAGTCGGGAGGTTGCAGACACGCATCGCGAAATCAACGAAAGCAGGCAACTGGCGACGAGTCAGACGCTTGCAGTCCCTCCTGACCCGCTCCACCAGCGCGAAAGTGCTAGCGGTCAAGCGCGTCACGGAGAATCAAGGTCGAAAGACGCCCGGCGTCGACGGCCAGACCTGGAGTACCCCGGAAGACAAGTGGCACGCCGCGCATAATCTGCGCAGCAAGGGTTATCGCCCCGCCCCTCTACGCCGGATTCACATCCCCAAAGCGAACGGCGGAAAACGCCCATTGGGCATTCCGACGATGCGCGACCGGGCGATGCAGGCGCTTCATCTGCTGGTTTTAGACCCGGTAGCGGAAACGCTCGCCGATTCACACTCCTACGGCTTCCGAAAGGGCCGATCAACGGCGGATGCCATCGAACAGGTACGCAACGTGCTTGGACGAAAAGCGTCTCCGAAGTACGTCCTGGAAGGCGATATCAAAGGGTGCTTCGACCATATCAGCCATGACTGGTTGTTGGCGAATGTTTGTATGGACAAGCGCCTGCTCCGGAAATGGTTGAAGGCGGGATATATGGAAAAAGGGTGCCTGTTCCCGACCGAAGCGGGTACGCCCCAGGGGGGTATTGTCTCCCCCGTACTCGCGAATTGGGCACTTGATGGCCTGCAACAGCGGCTCGAATCGTTGTTCCGAACGGTTCGGGAGGCCCGCGCTGCCAAGGTCCATCTGGTGCGCTATGCCGATGATTTTGTGATTACCGGCAGTTCGAAAGAATTGCTGGAAACGAAAGTTAAACCCGCTGTCGCCGAATTCCTGCGGGAAAGAGGATTGACGCTGTCGGAGACCAAGACCCGCATTACCCATGTGGATAAGGGCTTCGACTTTTTGGGTTGGAACGTCCGAATGCACCGATCGATGCTGTTGATACAGCCTTCGAAACGGAACACCAAGGCGTTTCTCGGCAAGGTCAGACAGGTACTCAAGGACCTGCGGGCCGTGAGCCAGGTCACGGTGATCGATACCTTGAACCCGATTCTTCGGGGATGGGCGAACTATCACCGCAGCCAAATGGCGACCCGCACGTTCACCCGATGCGACCATCACATCTGGGGTGCCCTATGGCGCTGGGCCGTCCGCCGTCACCCGAACAAAGGGAAACGATGGATCAAGCAGCGCTATTTTCAGCGCCTGAAGGGTCGTGACTGGCGTTTCGGGGAAAAGGACAAGCTTCTGTTGTGTCTGGGTGGCGTACACAAGCGCAAACACACCAAGATCGCAGCGGAGGCCAATCCCTACGATCCTGCGTTTGATGACTATTTTTCCGGGCGGCTCGCCGCTCGCATGCTTCAGACGCTGGAGGATCGAAAGCGGCTTCGCTGGCTCTGGTGGTTCCAGGGAGGAATCTGTCCGGTATGCAACCAAAAAATCACGGCAGAAACGTGGTGGCATCTCCACCACGTCCTGCCGCGGCGCTTGGGCGGATCGGACACGATGAGCAATCTCGTGCTGCTGCATGAGAATTGCCATCGACAGGTCCACGCGAAGGAAAAGCCGACCTTTGTTGGTGGCCTACTCCGAAACGGGTAGGCTTTCAGGCTGCTTGAGCCGGATGCGTGGAAACATGCACGTCCGGTTCTTAGGGGAGGAGATGGCCGCGAGGCCCTCTCCTTACCCGACTGATGACGTGGGTTCGATTCCCATCACCCGCTCCACGTCCCCCGCCTTCTTCATCCTCGAACATCAAAGTTGCTTCACTTCAGTTCGCATAGCCTACGCTGGCATGCGCAGATTATTTCTTTGGGATTGCCATAGAGAAAAGCCCACATAAGACACAATCCCGATATTGACAGCGAAAGTCAGGACCTTGATCCACGAGACGCCGGCCAGCAACTCGAAAAGCTCTATGGGAATATAGATGGCACCGCTCGCCACCGCGAACCACTCGGCCCAGCGCCGTCCTCGCCATAATCCATAAGCCTCGATAAACCGCAACCCACTGTACGTAAATGCAAAACTGGCAAAAAGCCATAGCCTCTTATCCGAAAGCCGTCCTGCCAAATCGATAAAAATTCGCGGATACCGGCTGGCTGGATTGAGGTGAAAATGACCGACAATTTCCTCAGCCAGTTGCTGCACATCATGATGGATAAGCGAGAGGAGTCCGAATCCCGCCAGCACGATCAGCACACCTTTGCTCAACTCGACTATCGCAATCACGCGTAAGCCTCCCGGCGAGTGCGAAGACCTGACGACGCTATTTTGCTTGGCAGATAATAGTTGTCCCATGACCACACGCCTCCTAAAATCCTTGGCCGCCAACTTTTTGAGCAAATGAACTCGGGATCGAGCGATTGGATTGCGAATATGATCGACGTCGCATCTTTTAACGCCGGCTGTCATGCGCCATGTCCCCGATGGCTGTGCTAGACCGTTGGCAATACCTTTTTGAGTAGCTCCACTATGTTTCTTATCCTTTGCATTTTATGAAAGACCCGATCGACAACAATCAAGTTAGCATGAACGCCTTTAAACGCCTGTTGTTCATGGCTCTGTTTTTTGCGCTCTTCGGTATCGTACGTTTTGTTCTGTGGGCCATCGTGCTGTTCCAGTTCATCGCCCATCTCTTTACCGGCCGAGCCACCCGCCTCGGCGTGAAGTGGGGTGAAGCCCTGTCGGCGTGGATTTACAACATGATGCTCTTCATGTCCTACAGCACCGACCGCATGCCTTTCCCGTTTTCCGCTTTCGGAGCGAGAGAGGATTGACGGTCGCGGAGTTCGTTGCTCAATTATCCGAGCTTTCAAGCTCTTATCTTTCAGCATCCCCGAAAATAAAAAAACCCACCATACGGTGGGTCAAGAGGAGGAAGAACACATACATGTAGACAGCGTGGCAGCCCGTTAGTTCATGCGCACACGAAATTTTGTTGCCTGCTGTGTACAAATTGTTGCGGCAAAGGTGCCGCCGCGTGAGCGAAGATCCCGGCCGATGCCGAGGAAGTGATCGGATGAGGCGCGGACCGGCAAAGCGCCTTCCACCTTCAAGAGATATAGCCTGGAAAAGATGCGGTAGATCGGCAATCCCTTGCCGACGAAGGCCTCCCGATAGTGCTACGACATACCGGAAAAGGCTCTGACGGCTGCTATTGCGCCGCCTTCCGATTCAGCAGGTAGTAAACCACCGGCACCACGTACAGGGAGAATGCGGTCGACGCGAAGATGCCGAAGATGAAGCTCCAGGCAAGGCCGGAGAAGATGGGATCCAGGGTGATGACGAAAGAACCGAACAGCGCGGCGGCGGCGGTGAGAAAAATCGGGCGGAGGCGGGTGGCGCCGGCCTCGATGAGGGCATCGACGAGGGCTTCGCCCTGAGCCCGCAGCCGCTCGATGAAGTCGATGAGAATGATGGAATTGCGCACCACGATGCCGGCCAGAGCGATCATGCCGATCATGGCCGTTGCGGTGAACAGGATGGGATTGTCGAAACCCGCCACGGGCTCGGTAGTCAGCAGGTTGAGCAGCGCGAAGCCGGGCATGATGCCGATGACGGTCAAGGGAATGGCCACCATGATGATGAGCGGCATCCCCAGGGAACCCGTCTGCGCCACCAGAAGCACGTAAATCATGAGCAGGGCCGCACCGAACGCGAGCCCTAAATCCCGGAACACATCCACCGTGATCTTCCACTCCCCTTCCCCGGCCAGATCGACCGTATAGCCTTCGGGCAGCGGTTTTTCGTCCTCGATGTCCCACCAGTCGAACACGGCTTCCACGGGACTTCGCCCCGCCATTTCGGCGGTAACGTAGCTCAGGCGCCTGAGATCTTTATGATAAATCGTGAGATCGGCCGGCTCCTCGATCGCGTGGCCGATTTCTCCCAGCGGCACCAGCGAGCCGTCCAGGCCTTTCACCCGGAGCGTATTCAGATCGGCCATGGAGGAGCGTTCCGCACGCCGCAGCCGCATGACGATTTCCAAGGGCTGGCGCTCGGACGAAATGTGCACGACGCCGATGGACATTCCGTTCAACGCTGCGCGCAGGGTTTCCGCGACCTCCGCCACGGTTACGCCGTGCAGCGCGGCCTGCTGACGGTCCAACTGATAGCGGATCACGGTCTGCGGCTCGTCGACGGTATCGTCCACATCCACGACGCCCTCTATCCCGGCGATCTCCTGTTTCACCCGCTCGGCGACGCGCGCCAGATCGGAATAAGCCGCGTCCAGAGGCCCGTATACCTCGGCCACGAAGGTGGACAGCACCGGGGGACCCGGAGGGGTTTCGACGATCTTGGCATTGGCGCCGTAAGCCTTGGCGATCCGCTCGATATCGGGACGGATGCGCAGGGCGATTTCGTGAGACTGCTGCTCGCGCCGTTCCTTGGGCAGCAGGTTGATCCGAATCTCGGCCTGATGGGGCTCGCGCCGCAGATAGTAATGCCGCACCAAACCGTTGAAATCCATGGGCGACGCGAGTCCGACGAAGGTCTCGTAATCGGTCACTTCGTTGACGGTGGCGAGATAATCGCCCAGCGCCCGCGCGGCGGCGTCGGATGCTTCCAGTGTGGTGCCGCGCGGCATGTCGACGACGATTTGCAGTTCGTTCTTGTTGTCGAAAGGCAGGAGTTTGAGCGGCACGATGCGGAAGACCGCGAGCAAGGCAGAAACTACGAAGGCCGCCAGCACCAGCCACAGAAAAATCTTCGCCCGACCGGCAGTCGCCAGGAGTCCGCCCAAGGTGCGGTGATAAAACCGGTACACCGTGCTCTGCTTGAGATCGAACGCTTCCTCGCCCTTGCCGTACTCGCTCTTCAGAAGGTAATAGCTCGCCCAGGGGGTTACGGTGAACGCCACCAGGAGCGACATCAGCATCGCGATAGGTACGTTGAAAGCCATGGGCGCCATGTACGGCCCCATCATGCCGGTGATGAAGAACATCGGCAGAAAGGAAACGATGACGGTAAAGGTCGCGAAGATGGTGGGCGGACGGACCTCGTCGACCGCGGTCAAGGTGGCGTCCAGGGGCGGCTCCCGGCGCAGCTGGAAATGGCGAAAGATGTTTTCCACATCGACGATGGGATCGTCCACCAGGAGCCCTAGCGACAGAATCAGCGCGAACAGGGTCACGCGATTGATGGTGTAGCCGAAGATGAGATCGCAGAACAGGGTTACGCCCAGGGTCATCGGCACCGCCAGGGCGACGATGAAAGACTCCTTCGGCCCCAAGGCGAAAGCCAAAAGGACGATGATCGTGGCGATGGCGATGAAGAGGTGCCGGACCAGTTCGTTGACCTTGTGATTGGCGGTCTCGCCGTAATTGCGGGTGATGTTGATGGTGACGTCTTCGGGAATGACGGTGCCGTACAGTTCCTTCGCCGCCTCGATGACCTCTTCGGCCACCGCAACCGCATTGGCCCCTTTCCGCTTGGCCACGGCTACGGTGACCGATTGCCGCTCTTCGCCGGGCTTCGCGGCTTCCGTTTCGCCCAGGCGCGGGCTCTCGGCGGCTGCCGGCCCGTAGCCGATCCGAGTGTAACTCGCTGCTTCTTGTGGACCGTCGATAACCGCCGCCACGTCGCGGAGATAAACCAGTTTGCCGCCCTGCCCGGCCACCGGCGTGCCGGCGACCTCGTCCGCGCTGGTAAAGAACGGACCGGCCTCCAAGCGGACGGCGCGGTTACCCTGTTCGAAGGTCCCGGCCTGCAGGTTGATATTGGCGGCTTGCAAGGCTCGCATCACGTCCAGAACGGTTACGCCGTGTGCCGCCAAACGCGCGGGATCGGGATAAACCGAGACCTGCCGGCGCTCTCCGCCGACCACGGTGATCTTGCCGGCATCCTCCACCACGGCCAGTTTGTCCTTCATCTCGTCGGCCAAACGGCGCAGCGCCGCCGCATCGTAAGCCGGATCGTCCGACGACAAAGCCAGCGTAACGATGGGAACATCGTCGATTTCCACCGGCTTTACGGTCCAGGAGCTGACCAAGGGCGGTATCCGGTCCTGGTTGGACATCAGCTTGTTCCATACCTTGACCAGGCTGTCCTCGCGGTCTTCGCCGACATAGAAGCGCACCGTCACCAGGGCCTCGCCTTCCCGCGAAGCGGAATACACGTATTCCACGCCGTCCACTTCCCGCAGCAGCGTCTCCAACGGCGTCGACACCAGTTTTTCGACTTCCTCGGCATCGGCGCCCGGCGCGCTGATCAAAACGTCCGCCACCGGCACCACGATCTGCGGTTCTTCCTCGCGCGGCGTCAGCACCAGCGCGGCGAACCCGGCCAGAAAGGACGCGATCAGCAATAGCACCGACAGCTTGGAGGTGATGAACAGCTCGACGATGCGGGCTGTCAAACCCCGCTCGACAGAGGTTTCTGCGCTCATCGGCCGGCCTCCGGGAGCAGCACGGTATCGCCTTCCGTCAGCCCCGAAAGGATTTCGATCCGCCCATCGTACCGCTTGCCGGTGCGGACGTGGCGCAGCCGGACCTTATCGTCCACCACCAGCCGCACGCTCTCGAGTTGCCCCACGCGACTCACCGCGGAAACCGGCACCAGCAGCACGTCCGCTTGGCCGCAGGGCTGGTAGAGCCAGCCGAACGCTCCGGGCTGCACGCCCGAATCTTCCGGCAAACGGGCTTTCACCAGCACGGTTCGGGTCTTCGGATCGGCGGCGGGCTGGATCTCGTCCACCACGGCCTTGAACTCGCTTTCCGGATTGGCGATGCGGACCTTGAGTTCATTCCCGATTTCGACCAGACCGGCGCATTGGGCCGGAACGGCGCTCTCGATCCGAAGCCGCTGCGATTCCTGAAGAACCAGTATCGGCGAACCGGGCAAAGCCATGTCGCCCGGTTCCAGACGGCGTTCGACGATGACACCGTCGAAGGGCGCGCGCAGCACCGTTTCCGTCTGAGAGGATTCCGCCTCGCGAATTGCGTCCCTGGCTTCCCGCACTTGCGCTTCCGCGGTCCGGGCCGCCGCCAGGGCGGCATCGAGGGCTTGCCGGGTCGCGGCCTCTTTGTCGTAGAGGTTTTGGATTCGGCGCGCATCCGCACGAGCGCGTCCGGCTTGCGCCTCGGCGGCGGCGAGAGCGGCGCGCGCCTGGCCGAGGCGCGACCGAGTTTCCCGTTCGTCGAGGCGTGCCAGCACTTGGCCTTGCTTGACGCGGTCGCCCGCGCGAACCGTGATTTCCAGGATCCTGCCGGGAATCTTGGGAGCGATCTGCGCCACTGTCCGCGCTGCAACGGTTCCGGGCCAGGCAAAGACTTTCTCGACTTCCTTTCGAATCACCTGGGCCGTAGACGCGTTCTTATCAACTCCCCCATCCACCACGGCCTCGCTCACCCCCGGTTCCACCTTGTCCTTAAAGCCTCCCTGCATCCAGACGAGAAGAAGGATCAAAACGGCTACCGCGATCAGGGCGTAGACAAGCTTGGTCCGGGAGTGCGTGGCATGCGTCATGAATTAGCCTATCGGTTTCTTGCTTGTTAGTAGTCGGGCAAAAGTCCCCGGCGCCTGAATGAAAGCCGGCCAGAGCGGGGGTTGAAGCACAGGTTGTCCGGAGACCTTATCGCCAGTGCCCCACCGCCTTCTTCAGCTGCGCTTGCGCCACCTCCGCCTCGTAACGGGCGACGATGACGCGCAGGGCGGCATCGGCACGATCTGTTTCCGCTTCCAGATACCGCGTCACGCTAGCAGCGCCGCCTCGATATTGCTCATTAACCAGTCGCATAGCCTCGTCGGCGGCGGCAGCGCCGGCTTCGGCCACTTTAAGGCGTTGCAGCGCTTCTTCCAGGGTCGTATAGGCGCGCCGGACTTCATCCTCGATCTCCAGCCGGGTGCGCTGCTCCAGGGCTTGAGCTTCGGTCAGCCGGCGTTCCGCTTGGGCGATACGGGCGCTGACCGCGCCGCCCGAGAATAGATCCACCTCGGCATTGACGCCCAGGGTGACGTTGTCGCGGCTGAACGCGAAATCCGGCGAGCGGCTGTTCTGACCGTAAGCAGCGTAGGCATTCACCCGCGGCCAGCGCGCTCCCCGTTCGGCCTGAAGTTCCTCGCGCCGGATCTGCGACTGATGTATCGCGGCCTGCATCTCGGGACGCTGGGCCAAGGCTTGATCCAGCAGCCGCGCATAATCTTGAGCTGGATGGTCGGCAAGTCTGTCCGCGGGTTCGCGCAGCTCCAGGATTTCGCCCGTCGTGATGCCGAGCAGCGTCTTAAGCGCCGAACGGGACAATTCGATGGCGTTTTGGGCCTTCAACTCGGACTCGCGGGCCTCCGCCGCGCGGACTTCCAAGGATAAAACGTCCGCCTTGAGCGCCATGCCTTCCGCCACCCGATGTTTGGTATGCTCCAGTTCGCGCTCGACGGCCTCGATCGAATGGCGCGCCACATCCACTTGCTGCGGCGCGGACAGCAGCGCGTAATACGCCGCCGTCACTGCCGCAGCCAGACGGTTGCGAATTGCCGAACGTTCCAATTCGGCCGCTTCGACGCCCAATTCGGCGGCTTTCTTCCGATAACTGTCCTGCCCGCCTCGATACAACGACCAGGTGCCGACGATCTCGGGGCGAAAGTTTTCCACCCAGCCCGGATGATTGATATCCACGCCGAAGTTGAAACGGCGCTGTGCCACGATATAGGAAAAGGCTTGGGAAGGATCGTCGGAATAGGCGTAACCGACCCGCGCCATAAGCTTGGGATAGAAGTTCGCGGCGGCTTCGGCAACCTTGGCCTCGGCCTCGCCGATCCGGGCGGCGGCCGCGAGAAGATCGGGGTTTTGCTCGAAGGCCAAATCGATGGCTTCCTCCAGCTTGAGCGGATGGCGAGCGCTTGTTTCCGCCAGCGCGTCTGCAGCAGACCCGGCTCCGACCAGTATCAGACAGAGTGTCGCACCCGCGGCCAAAAGTCTCGACTGGGAAAGCTTCAAACTCATATCCTGCCTTTACTCCTCATCGTCTTGCGCCTTGATGCTTGAAAACCGCCAAGTGCTTCGAAACTCGAATGCCTACCCCGGATCTGTCGCCACACTCCGTAATGCGAATACCGCTCGATCATGGACAAGCAGAAATATAAGCATTTGCTAATATTTAATCAAGTCCGCATCCTGTTCGAAAGGATTGCACCCTCTCGGGATGTTCGATAGCTTTTTAATGTTCGCCCCTCTGCCCGCAGTCTCGCGCGCGCGAATGAAGAGGGCACCGACCGTTTCACGAACGGAATTTACAACACGTACCACAGGAAAGCATCTCAATGTCCCAGGAAAGAGATTTCGTTCCCCTCAACATCGCGATATTGACGGTATCCGACACGCGCACGGAAGACACCGATGTTTCCGGGAAAACCCTGGTCGACCGGCTAAGCGCCGCCGGACATCGCCTGGCGGATAAACGCATCGTAGCCGACGACATCTACCGAATCCGCGCCGTGGTATCGGAATGGATCGCCTCCGAGACGATACAGGTCGTCATCACCACCGGCGGCACCGGCGTGACCGGACGGGACGGCACACCGGAAGCGGTTTCAGTCCTGTTCGACAAGACTCTGGACGGATTCGGCGAGGTTTTTCGCGCCGTCTCGTATCAAGATATCAAGACGTCCACGATTCAGTCCCGCGCCGTTGCCGGGGTAGCCAACGGGACCTATATCTTCTGTCTGCCGGGCTCTTCAGGCGCATGTCGAACCGCTTGGGACCAGCTCATTCGAGATCAGCTCGATTACCGTACCCGTCCGTGCAATCTGGTGGAATTGATGCCCCGCTTGCTGGAGAAATGAGCCGAACAGGGAGTGCGCGACGACGCTGACAACTTAAGTAAACACCCATGAACCGCAGCCAACTCGAATCCGGAGCATCCTCATGACCCAGCTTACGCTTGCCGCCTTGTTTTTCGTCGGCATTCATTTCTTGATCGCCGGCACCCGATGGCGGGATCGGCTGATCGAGAAATACGGCGAGCGGATCTACCGCATCGGTTTTTCCAGCCTTTCGCTGCTCGGCCTAGTCTGGCTGATTTACGCCTACCGCCGTGCGCCTTACATCGAAACCTGGGGACAGCTCGCGTGGTTCAAACCCGTCGCGGCGCTTTTGATGCTGGTCGCGTTTATCTTGGCCGCCACCGGCGTAACGACACGCAATCCGACCGCGGTAAACGGCGAATCTCTGCTCTCTGAAGCAGAGCCGGCACGAGGCATTCTGCGGATCACCCGTCATCCCTTTCTTTGGGGAATCGGCCTGTGGGCCATCGTGCACCTGATCGCCAACGGCGATGCCGCAGCACTCGTGCTGTTCGGGTCCTTGCTGATCCTAACGATAGGTGGAACCCGCTCGATAGACGCCAAGCGTCAAAGGCACTTCGGAGAGCAATGGGCGAAATTCACGGCCGTTACATCCAATATACCTTTCAACGCCATCCGAGAAGGGCGCAATCAGCTCAAATTGACCGAGATCGGTTGGTGGCGCATCACGCTGGCCGTAGTGCTTTATCTCGCAATACTGCATTTCCACAGCAAACTATTCGGAGTTTCGCCGCTCTTCTGAGTTTATTAATCTGGCCCGTAAATACCCTCCTGGTATTTCGGGCCGGCGCCCAGGCCGCTACACGCTTAGGCCTTGGCTCACGAGGCTGGTCGCCGCGCCGGGGCGCATCCCTGCCCCGGATTAACCCGGTCTATATTGATAGGCCGGGTTAATAACAGCACCGGGATCAAGTCCCGAAATTTTGCATCGAAACTTGAGATTCTTGAAATTTAGGAGTCACGGCAATGAACGACGATACTTTCAACATGGACATCCGCAAGTTCCTGAAAAAGGTCGGTGTGACTTCGCAGCGGGAGATCGAGCTGGCCGTGCACGACGCGCTGCAAGCCGGCAAGCTCGTCGGAAACGAGAAATTCGCCGTCAAGATGACCTTGGAAGTTCCGGCCCTGAACATCCATCACGTCATAGACGGCGAGATCGCTCTGGAGTAGTCCCTTCAAACACGTTCGTCGGCAAAGGATTGCCGACCTACGAATGGGTACGGGCGGTGTCCCCGTCCACGCCGCTATAAAGCGATGAAAAACGCTCTAGCGCGCCGCCCCTCGACGGCGGGCTCAGCCGCAATGCTATTAAGTTAAGCCGTCATTCCGGCAGGGATTGCTCACCCCATCCCTGGGGTTCGTCCTACGGACCGTGCTCCGCACGTCCAAATTTGCTCCTGGCAAATTTGTGCCGGACAAATCGGCAGGGCGAGGCGCAATGCGGCGAGCGGGCAGGCCAGGGAAGGACTGCCCCGGACTCGCGAGCGAAGCGGGACGGCGTAGCGTGGCGAGGCCGATTTGCACACGAAGCGCCCGTAGGGTGCCGCACAGGGACTGTGCGGCATGAATCCAGTGCACAAGGAAGTGATCGGCCTCTGCCGTCCATGGCTTTTGGACCCCGGCATTCCAATCGCAAACGGTGTCTTCGGGAGCACCGAAGCCACCCTTCCCTGCCGGGGTGACGTCATTCGTCTTAACTTAACGGCATTGGGGCTCAGCCGCCGGTAGCGTTCATGTGGCGGAAGATGACGGGCTGTGCCTTGATGTCGAAATAATGCCGTTCGGGCTTGATCGCCATCGAATCGACGATCGCATGTTTCAGCTTGTGCATATCGCCGGGGTTGGCTCGCAAGACCCGTTTCAGATCTATCGAGTGTTCGTTGCCCAGACAGAGCAGCAACCGGCCTTCGGCCGTCACTCTCACGCGGTTGCAGGTTCCGCAGAAATTGTGGCTGTGCGGGGATATGAACCCCACACGTGTGTGGGTGCCGGACACGCGGTAATAACGGGAAGGTCCGCCTGTGGTTTCCGGCGTGGGCAGCAGGACAAAACGCCGGTCGAGATCCCGCTTGATGTCGTCGCTGGAATAATACTCCTCGGCACGGTCGTGCCCATCGACCGCGCCCAGCGGCATCTCTTCGATGAAGCTGATGTCGATGTTCTTGGCGATCGCATAGTCGACCAGATCGCTCACCTCGTCATGGTTGCGATTCTTGAGCACGACGGCATTGATTTTGAGTCGTTCGAAACCGGCATCCAGCGCGGCGTCGATCCCGCGGAGCACCTGATCCAAGTCCCCTATCCGGGTCATCTTCCGGAACCGGTCGCCATCCAGCGAATCGAGACTGACATTGATGCGCTTTACTCCGGCGGACTTCAGCAGCAATGCGGTTTTTTCCAGCTGCGATCCGTTGGTCGTCAAAACCAGCTCTCTCAAGCCCCGCAGCTTGCCGATTTCTTGCAATAGATCGACCGCGCCCTTGCGCACCAGGGGCTCTCCGCCCGTGATGCGTATCTTTTCGACGCCGAGTTCCACGAACGCCGTGGCGACGGCCAGGATTTCCTCGAGCGTCAAGATCTGAGCGCGGGGCAAAAAAGCCATGTCCTCGCTCATGCAATAAATGCAGCGAAAGTCGCAGCGGTCGGTGATGGAAATGCGAACGTAACTGATACGCCGCCCGAAGCGGTCTATCAATTGCGCGGGTAAAGCCGCCATAGTCTAGTCATTCCGATCGGGTAGGTTCGAAAGCTTAAATCACGATTTTCCCACGAAGGCGGCCCAATAGCCAAGCAAATCACTCAGGATTTCATCTCCATCTTCTTCCGTTCATAAAGTCCCGGTTAAGAAACCTCCAGCGCCTTTCGAACGTCCGTCGCCCAGCGGATCGATTCCACGTAAGCGCTCGCCGGTACGCCCTGTTCAAACTTGCAACCCTGAATTTCACCGGGCTCGGCGCGCTCGAATGCAATCGCGGCGCGGAGCACATCGCCGATCGGGCCGCTACCATGCAGCAGCGCCTCATCGATGCGGTCATCGAGGTTCAAGTGTCGCAGAATGTCCTCCTTGGGAACGTCCATGACGGCGTCCAGCAGGGAAAATAACCCGGTTATGTAATAAAGCTCGGTATTTGGCCGTTTCATTCGTTCGGCCAGCAGCTCGCAGGTTCGCGCCCGTACCAGTGCCGTGGTCAGCAACTCGCGCGGGCGGTAATCGACGGAATTGACCAGAATGACCGACGCCCAGTTTTTGATCCGCTGTACGCCGAAGAAAATCACGGCCCGGCGGATCGAGTCGATCCGCTTCGTCACACCGAAAAATGCGGCATTGACTAATCGGAGCAGCTTATAACTCAGGGTCATATCGCGCGTGATGATCGCCTCGGCCTCGGCGACGTCGACCTTTGGACTTTGGAGCCGCGCAAGCAGTTCGAGCACGGCCAGGCGGTTTCCCGGTATATCGCAACTGCGCAAATGTCGGGGCCGCTCGAAAAACATGCCTTCGTAATAATCGAAACCCAGCTTGCGGAAACGATCGTATTCGTCCGGCGTTTCTATGTCTCTCACCAGAAGATGCAGATTTTGGTCGTGGCGGGCCGTCCAACTGATCTTAAAACCGTTCAGCTTTCTGGCATCCAGGGAGCAGATCGATACGAAGTCGGCCTCGCGCCTAAGTTCGACCAAATCGCAGGACGGATTATGAAGCGCGATGGTAAAACCCTCGTCGGCCAGGCGGGATACGGTTTCCTCCGCCGCACTATCATTCAAGACGTCTCCCGATACCGCCAGAACCACCTGGGACTTCGGCCAGGCCAATCCTTCGCATACGGTTAAAGAAGTGGACGGCACCCGGAGCATCGCTCGGCTATCGCCGACCAAATCTCTCAAATCCAGCGCCTGGCCGGCCTGCCGCACCGCTTCGGTCCACCGATCTTCGCTGTCTTTGGTCCCTACGCTCAGAGCTTCACCGCTGCAAAAGCTAAGCTCGTAGCCGTATACATCGAGAGTGTGCGTGTATATGGGCACACGGCCGATCAACCCATCGAACATACTGTCTCCCCCACCGTATTTCGTCCAAAATGAAACCAAGCAAGAGGCTAGCACAAGAAACTTTCATGCGCTCGACGTGTTGTCGCCGCGTGGAATGACGACCAAAATCGGCCGACTACCGGTCGTTTAGCCTGCTCCGGAATAATTTATTAATCAGGCCCGTAAATACCCTCCTGGTATTTCGGGCCGCCGCCCAGGCCGGTTACACGCTTAGGCCTAGCTCACGCGGCTGATCGCCGCCCCGGATTAACCCGGCCTAATTTAGAAGCCGGGTTAATAACGTAGACTTAGACTGTGACGGACGTGGACGGAAACAACGGACTGCCGCAATGGCGAGAAACGACGGCACCGGTGCCGTGTCGGTCCCTCCGGCAGCTTGGTAGCAGGAAATTTTCCGGGCTTTATCGGAGATAAAACTCGGCTCAAAATTGTCTTTAAGTATACGCATACGTATACGCGTCCCACAGTCTGGCCAAACGGACTGACCACCACACGGTAGGCGCAAGACCTTCGTTTAAAATCTCAAAGAACGGGACGGACACACGAGACAACCTAATGAATAAGCTCTTACAACTCTTTAAAGACGCATCGGCTTTCAGCGAAGACAACGTCGGTTTTCTCGAAGATCTCTACGAGAGATTCTTGCGGGATCCCGAATCCGTCGATGAAAGCTGGCGGGAGAAATTCCGGTCGATCCAGCACGAATTGACAAGAGAGGAGCCCGCAGCCGAAAGAGAGCGCCGCGTCATCAAAGCGGCAATCGGGGAATCCGAAGCGGAAGAAATGCTGCGCAAGCAATCCGCTGTAGACCGGCTGATTTATCAATACCGAACCCGCGGCCATCAGTCCGCCGACAACAACCCGTTAAAGCTATCCCCCCCGGCAGCGCTGAAGGATTTGGACCCTGCCCATTACGAGCTAAGCGAAGATGAGCTGGACCGTCCGTTTTACATCGACATCCTGCGAAGCCCGGAACGGCTGCCATTGCGCGAGATTCTCTCGATGCTGCGGCAGACCTATTGCGGACACGTCGGTGCGGAATACACGCATATCGTCGACAGCGACATCAAGCGATGGATCCAAAAGCGGCTGGAAAGCACGCGCGCCCGCGGAAACTTCAGTGCCGAGGAAAAGAAATGGATGCTGAAGCTCCTTACCGCCGCCGAGGGTATAGAAAAATACCTGCATCGGAAGTACGTGGGCCAAAAGCGGTTCTCGCTCGAAGGGGCGGAAAGCCTGATTCCGCTGCTGGACGATCTGATCCAGCGGGCAGGCGAAAAAGGAACCAAGGAAATCGTGATGGGCATGGCCCACCGAGGGCGGCTGAATGTGCTCATCAACATCCTTGGGAAAAAGCCCAGCTCGCTATTTCAGGAGTTCGAAGGCATATATCCGAACGCACCGCCATATGCCAGCGCAGGCGACGTGAAATATCACATGGGCTTCTCATCGGACATCGAAACGGGCGGCGGCATGGTGCATCTTGCCCTGGCCTTCAATCCTTCGCATCTCGAAATCATCGATCCGGTCGTGGAAGGTTCCGTGCGCGCACGCCAGGACCGGCGCGAGGACGAAGACGGCGAGACCGCCGTACTCCCGGTCCTGATTCACGGCGACGCCGCTTTTGCGGGGCAAGGCGTCGTCATGGAGACGCTCAACATGGCCGAAACCCGTGCTTATACGACGGGCGGAACCATACATGTCGTCATTAATAACCAGATCGGCTTCACCACCAGCAACCCATTCGATGCCCGATCCACGCTGTATTGCACCGATGTTGCGAACATGATTCAGGCGCCGGTTTTTCACGTAAACGGCGACGATCCCGAAGCGGTGCTCTATGTCACCCGGCTCGCTCTCGATTATCGGATGAAATTCAAGCGAGACGTGGTGATCGATCTTATCTGCTATCGCCGCCACGGGCATAACGAGGCGGATGAACCGGCTGTGACTCAACCTTCGATGTACCGGTTTGTCCGCAACCATCCGCCGGTTCGGAAGCTTTACGCCGACCGATTGATCGCCGAAGGAGTGGTAACCCCCGACGTCGTCCAGCGCATGGAGGAGGATTACCAAAATGGTCTGAAGAAAGACGAAACATTCCTCCGGCCGATCGTTCACGACGCCATGAGCTACTACAAAACCCGCTGGGATCACTACCTCGGCACCGAGTGGACGCTGCCCTGCGATACAGGTTTGCCACAGAAAACGATTCAAGACCTGTCGCAGCGACTGATCGGCATTCCGCCGGGATTTGCCCTTCATCCGCGTGCGGCGGCGATCATGGAAAGCCGGCGCAAAATGGCGGCCGGGGAAATACCTCTCGACTGGGGATATGCTGAAACTCTGGCCTATGCCTCGCTGCTGACCGAGGGTTACGCCGTACGTTTGACCGGTCAAGACGTGGGACGCGGAACGTTTTTTCATCGTCACGCAACTCTGTATGACCAAGATTCCGGCGATACCTATATTCCGCTTCAGAACCTCAGCGACAACCAGGCGCGTTTTTACATTTACGACTCGCTGCTGTCCGAAGAAGGCGTGCTCGGGTTCGAATACGGCTACAGCAGCTCCGAGCCTGACACCCTGGTCATTTGGGAAGCCCAATTCGGAGACTTCGCCAACAATGCCCAGGTTGTGATCGATCAATTCATCACCTCGGGAGAGACCAAATGGGGACGGCTCAGCGGACTGACCATGCTTCTGCCACACGGCTACGAAGGCCAGGGCCCCGAACATTCATCGGCCCGGATCGAGCGCTATCTGCAACTATGCGCCGAACAGAACATTCAGGTGTGCGTGCCGACGACACCGGCTCAGATCTTTCATCTTTTGCGCCGGCAGATGCTGCGACCTTACCGGAAGCCGCTGATCATCATGACGCCCAAAAGCCTGCTGCGGCACAAATTGGCCACGTCGCGGCTGGAAGAATTGTCGGACGGAAGCTTCCGCAACATCATCGGCGAAATCGACGCCCATGACCCGGCCAAGATCACCCGCGTCATCCTCTGCACCGGCAAGGTGTTCTACGATCTTCTGGAGACTCGGCGCAAGGAAAACCTTCACCACGTCGCCATTATCCGCATAGAGCAGCTCTATCCCTTTCCTTACGATCTCTTCATGCAGGAACTGGCGGCTTACCCCCAAATGAAAGAATTGATCTGGTGTCAGGAAGAACCGGAAAATCAGGGCGCGTGGCACCAGATCAAGCACCGCTTCCTGAGCCTGCTGGAAAAGGACATCGTCCTCAGCTATGCTGGACGGCCGATGTCTGCTGCGCCCGCCGTAGGCCAATTCCACCGGCATTTGGAGCAGCAGAAGAAAGTTGTCGAAGACGCATTGTTTGGAACCGTGCCCCGTCAAGAGCCTTTAGGAATAGTTCATGCGCATCGAAGTCACCGTGCCTAATCTGCCCGAGTCCATCACCGACGCGACCTTGCTCGACTGGCGTAAACAGCCGGGCGATACGGTGCAGAAAAGCGAGACTCTCGTCGACCTGGAAACCGACAAGGTGATCCTCGAAGTTCCCGTGCCGGACAACGGCGTGCTGCAGGAAATCCGACACGCCAAGGGTGACGTGGTCGGGAGCGGTGAGCTTCTGGCGGTCATTGAAACAGAGGCCCGTCCCGCGGTCGCCGAAACTGCCGCGCCCCCGGAAATACCGGCAAAGCCGGAACCGGCGGCTGTGCCCGAGGCGGTACCCAGACCCGTGAGGTTCGCCCAACCCATGGGACCTTCGGTACGCAGGCTGATCATGGAGCATAACCTCGATCCGGCGCAGATAAAAGGCACGGGACGCGAGGGCCGTTTGACCAAGCAGGACGTCCTGGATTATCTGGAATCGCAAAAACGCAAGACCGTCGAAGCGGTTGCGCCGGCTCGGAGGCCGGAGCCGGCACCGAAGGAGAGACCCGAGGTCAGAGCGACGGAAGGCCGGGGCGAACGACGTGTGCCGATGACCCGGCTTCGAGCCCGCATCGCAGAGCGCATGATCGAGGCGCAACACACGACCGCAACATTGACCACATTCAACGAAGTCAATCTGCAGAAGATCTTCGACCTGCGGAATCAGCACCGCGCACGTTTCGAGCAGGAATATAAGATCAAGCTGGGCTTCATGTCTTTTTTCGTCAAGGCGGCGGTGGAAGGCCTCAGACGCTTTCCGATCATCAACGCTTCGATCGACGGAAACGACATCGTCTACCACGATTATTACGACATCGGCATCGCAGTATCCACCGATCGCGGGCTAGTGGTGCCGATCCTGCGTGACGCCGACCGTCTCAATTTCGCCGAAATCGAAAAGGCGATCATCGATTTTTCACAAAAAGCGCGGGACGGCAAACTCAGCTTCGAAGAGTTGAGCGGCGGCACGTTCACCATCACCAACGGCGGCATTTTCGGATCGATGCTCTCGACCCCGATCCTCAATCCGCCGCAGAGCGCCATTCTCGGCATGCACGTCATCAAGGACCGGCCAGTGGTCGAGGACGGACAGATCGTGATTCGACCGATGATCTACCTGGCCCTTTCCTACGATCATCGCATCATCGACGGCCGCGAAGCCGTGACTTTTCTGTTCACGTTAAAGGAACTGCTGGAAGATCCGGTCAGATTGCTACTGAAGATCTGAAGCTAAGGCTTTAATAGGCTGCGCCTCGTCCTCGGCCTCGGTCCGATCTGGTTTTCGCCCGGACGATTGGTCGAACAAAGGCAATCGAATCGAAAATTCGGCGCCCTGATCTTTGCCGGCGCTAGCCACCGAAATTTTACCGCCATGCATCTCCACCAGGCTTTTTACGAGAGCCAAGCCGACACCGAGTCCGCTATGGCCACTATGCAGCGGCCGTTCGAACTGAACGAAGGGTTCGAAGATATGTTCGAGCGCGTCCGGCTCAATCCCGATGCCGTTGTCTCTCACCTTAATCGAGATTTCCCGTCCCGTCTGCTTCATCGCCAACTCTATCCGGCCTTTTACAGGCGTAAATTTTGCGGCGTTCATCAATAGATTGGCGATGATCTGCGAGAGCCGTGCCGGGTCGCCCCAAAGATAAATCGGCTGGCCGGCTGCACTATGCACCAACTCCTGCTGGTTCTTTTCGATCACCGGCCGACAGACTTCGATAGCATGGGCGATCACCGAAGCCATATCGGTGACTTCAAAACTCAGCTGTAACTTGCCCCTCGCGACCCGCGATATATCCAAAAGATCGTTGATCAGCCGAGTCAAATATTTAACCTGGCGCTCGATGCTATCGGTAGCCGATTCGAGCAATTCCGGCCGTTCCGAGCCACGCCGTTTCAATAATTGCGCCGAAGTCAAAATCGGCGCGAGCGGATTCCGGAGTTCGTGAGCCAAGAGGGCAATGAACTCGTCCTTTCTTCGATCGGCCTCGCGCAGTGCTTCTTCAACCTCCTTGACGTGACGCAAGCTCTCTTCCGCGCGTTTCCGGTCGGTAACATTGGAAAGAACGCCAACCAGTCTCCGGCCGCTCTCCCGGTTGCCCAAAACATGCTGTCCCCGCGCTTCGACCCAGTTCAATTGTCCATCCGGCGAGACAATGTGGAATTCCTGGCTATAGCTCTCGGCGGGCTGATCGCCGCTCTCGGGAACCGAGGGCAAGTTCCGTTCCGCGATATCCCGTACCCAGGCCAGAAATTGGTTCTCGAAACCGATAGCTGAATGCATATCCGTCGGGTCCAGCCACGTTATTCCGCCGCTCGACGAATCACGCTCCCACACCGCCATGCGGCCGGCTTCGAGGGCCAGCAGCAGGCGTGCTTGACCGTCCCTCCATGCTTTCTCACCGCATTTCATTTGATGGATATCCATAGCGATACCCACCCACTGGCGGACCTCGCCGCGTTCGTCGCAAAGCGGCAAAGCGCGGATGAGATGCCAGCGATACTCTCCGATCCGATGACAGCGGAATCTGAGTTCTGTCTCGTAAGGGCGCTTTTTTCTTAGCGCCTCCGGCTGCTCGGTGAATACTCGCTCGCGATCTTCGGGGTGCAATACCGACGTCCATCCCTGCCCACGACTCTGTTCCAAGGTCAAACCACTGTACTCGAGCCAATGATGACTTGCGTAGACCAAAGTGCCATCCGGCGCAGCCGTCCAGATCACGAGAGGAGACACCTCCGCGAGAAGCCGGTATCTTTCTTCGCTTTCCCTTAGCGTGTCCTCGAAGCGCTTTTGCCCGGTGATATCTTTAACGGCAACATTTACGCCGGACACAAAGCCATCGTTTTCTTTTATCGGAAAAAAACTCGCCAGCAGAACCCGCTGTGTTTGAGAACTGTTCGGCGTTGTCCCTGAAATCTCTTTTTCCAGAATCGGCTCGCCCGATACGATCACCCGCCGCAGTAAGGGAATGATTGCTCGACCGACCTCCGGTACCACCTCCTGTATGTCCCGCCCGATATGTGCTTCCACGGGAACTCCATGAATTTCGGCAAGCCGACGATTAATTCGGACAAAGCGCAGATCCCGGTCGAGAAAGCAGAGACCTACCGGCGCCGTGGCATAAATACCCTCGATTTCTGCAAGTTGCGATTTGACGGCACGCTGGCTGCGCACCACCGACTCCTCCAATTTCCGGCGACGCACGATTTCTTGCTCCAGCATTTGTTGGCGGCGCGCAGACTCGTGGGCTTGGAATCTGGAAAGCCGGTGCCAGTGACCGATCCCGCTCAGCAACAGCCCCTCGGCTACGAAAAATACGAGCCGAACCTGTTCATCCATATAGGGAAAAAGTCGCTGGATGCCGAAAGCGGATTCTCCGAAAAGAAAATGATCCGCTGCCAGCCCGAGAATCAGCGCCAATATCCCGGCGCCGAATCCGCCTAGGAAGGCACCCACGGCAACCGGAATTAGCAGCAATAGGCTGATCGGAGCCGGTCGGTTCATCGCATGGGTCGCGGCGATCAACCCTAGGATAACCATCAGAGAGGCGAGCGCGGCAATATAGGGCTTAAGAACGGCGAATGCATTCCTGGGCTTCAACGTCTCGCTGGATTTATTGAAGCTGGACACGCCTGACCTCCGTTCCGATAACCCCGGGCAACACTTGCCAAGTCCTAAGCACATTTATCCATCCCAACCCGAATACGATGACGGAATGGACGATAAAAGCTCCTACGTATTTGTATCAGCTACAGATTGAATAACGGCCATCGCGGCACTGCGGTCAGGCTGCGACGATCGGTAGCTTATATTTCGAAGATAAGAACGATTCGTTCAGTCACGCCGAGTTTATTGGAACATTTCGGCTCATATGAAAGACCTGAACGCTCTGTGGCCGTAGAGTACGATGTCTAACGCCGATTCGAATGTACGTACTCTTACGTATGTCTGGATTACGCTCTCTGCCTTATCTGCTACCAAAAGGACCCGTGACGCAGAACCAAGAGGAATTTACGGCCTATGCCAGTAATTCCAAATCGCTTTCAATAAGGCATTAATTTTTGTAGGGTGGGTTAGGCCGCGAGGCCGTAACCCATCGAGCGGCCTCGAATCGGTGGGTTACGCTCCGCTAACCCACCCTACGTAATGTTCACTCGAATGCCGAATGGAATAAGCCGTTCGCTCGAAGCTTGTCAAAGGGTTTCTATGGCCTACTGGAATAGGCTCCTGATGGTGACGTTCGGTTAGCCGACGCCGGAACTGATTCTGGAGCGCAACGCTTCTAGGTTTCGCAAATAGGCGACAAGCTTTGGTTCCCAAGCGCTGACACAAGCCAACGCTGTCGTGCCAAACGACAGTCATCAACCCGCTACAAACCGTACCAACTCAGCCCAAGTATGGCTCGCCCGGTCAAATCTCGTCGTGACGATTAACGGATTCCCATCTGAATCGCGAGTGCCACGAGATCGGCGAGTGACTGAACGCCCAGCTTCTCCATAATGCGGGCACGGTGGATTTCAGCGGTACGATGACTGATGCCCAATGCCTTGCCGACCTGTTTGGCCGAATAGCCACGCGCTAGGTACACCAAAATTTCCTTTTCACGCGGTGTCAGATTAGCGTATAGAGCATCAAGCTCGTGCTGACGCGACTTTTCTTCGTAACGCTGATAACTGAGAGCGAGTGCGTTTCTTATCGCCGGTATCAGGACGTCGGCATCGACGGGCTTTTCAAGAAAATCTACGGCTCCACCCTTGAAGGCTGCTGTCGATTTGGGCACGTCGCCAAATCCCGTCAGAAAAATGATAGGAAGGTTAAATCCCCTCTCAGTAAGGATCTGTTGCAAATCCAACCCGGAAATTTGCGGGAGATTGATATCCAGAATGAGGCATCCTTGTTGCTCGGGCTTCACCGAAGCCAGGAAATCAGGCCCGGACAGGTAGGTTTCAACAACAAACCCCTCAGCCCTCAGTAGCGCTGCCAAGGCATCGCACACGTCGGGGTCATCGTCGACGATGAAAACTGTTAGTCCATTAACAGCCATATCTAACGCCTTTCCAATTAGTATGGTTTCGAGGGTATGCGGTCGGTATTTTCCATGAAGGTCATGCATTTGTATATACGAATATGCAGCCAAACCGGCCCGAAATATGATCGATGAATACGTTATCCTATCTCCCCAAATACAGCTTTGTAAACCTAGGCTTACGTCTATATCGGTTTCGAGAGACCATATTCGTAAGAATGACAAGCTGCATCACGATGAGACAGCGGATCGTTTTTCCGAAGCGAAGGACATTCATCTTAGCGATCAACCCATCCCGCACCTCGCAAACGGCTACAGCAACGCCGAATTGAACCCGCCCCCTCTCGTTTAGACAAGCGAATCCGCATTGTTTGGAGAGCTAGCCGCTAACCCGCATTTCTCACACTCCTCCAATCGCAAACGGTCGCTTCGGGAGCGCCGAAGCGACCCTTCCAATCGCAAACGGGCCTTTAATCGGCCCCTTCCAATCGCAAACGGTCGCTTTAGTCGCGACCCTTCCTTCGTCGGCACATCCTACAGCCTGATGTGCCGGCTACGCCTTCGCCGTCGCTCGGTCCATGCAGCGCCCACAGCATCGTCTCGACGCCCTCGCGACGAAAGGGTGTGAGAAATGCAGGCTAGAGCTTGTCAAACACTCTAAAAAGAGATCCGACCGCTGTTTCCGCGATCTCGATCATACAAGCCGGCAGACTTGCTCCGGCAATTTTCAATGCCTTTAGATCACCACCAAGGGACAAGAATGAGGAATTTCGATGCCCAACGAGAAGGCGAGAACCGCATACTGCAACCTGGACGCAACTGTTGGCGAATTGCCCGCGCCCGTCGAGCTTCATTTTTGATCGACAGCTCGGCGTATTTTCCGGCCTTGCGAGCGGCAGCGACTCGTGCTCAGCGATCTATTTTCATCATCGGCTGGGATATCGATAGCCGAACCAAGTTAGCCCAAGATGGCGTCAGCGATGGATTTCCGATCCAGCTCGGCGACTTTCTGAAAGCGCTTATCGAAGACCGCCGCGGATTGGATGTCTATATTTTGAATTGGGACTTCGCAATGCTTTATGCACCCGGCCGCGAAGTCCTGCCGATTTACACGCTTGGCTGGCAAAGACATCGGCACCTTCACTTTTATCTGGATGGCCGGCATCCGGTCGGTGCCTCGCACCACCAGAAAATCGTCGTGATCGATGACGCCGTGGCCTTTGTCGGTGGCATGGATCTCGCCCAGGAACGTTGGGATACGCCGGACCATGAACCCAACGCCCCCTACCGTCGAAGATCCAACGGCCAAGCCTACGCCCCGGTCCACGATGTGCAGATGATGGTGGACGGAGAAGCAGCTGCGGCGCTCGGCATGTTAGCCCGTGAGCGCTGGCGCAATGCGACAGGCAACCAACTCCGTGCCGACAGCGATGCCGGAACCGATCCCTGGCCCCCGTCGATCGTCCCGGACATCAGCGATGTCGATGTCGCAATCGTCCGAACGGTCCCACGGTTCAACGGCGGTGTCGAAATTCTCGAACTCAGGGAACTGTACGTCGATGCAATCCGGTCAGCGAAGAACACGATTTATATCGAGAACCAGTATCTGACGGCTTCTTCGGTCGGCGCTCTGCTCGAATTGAGACTTCGTGAGCCGAATCCGCCGGAGATCGTCGTCGTATCGCGACTGACCGGCGGCGGTTGGCTCGAGCAAACGACGATGGAAGTCTTGCGGGCTCGATTGCTTCGCCGCCTTCGCGCAGCCGACCGACATGGCAAGTTCCGGATCTATTATCCCGACTGCGATGGGCTGAACGATCAGTGCATCAACGTACATTCCAAACTGATGGTGGTGGACGACCGCCTTGCGCTCGTCGGCTCGGCGAATCTTAACAATCGCTCGATGGGGCTGGACACGGAATGCAATCTTGCCATCGAAGCGACCGAGCCAAATACGGCAAAAGCGATTACAGGTTTAAGAAATCGCTTGCTGGCCGAGCATTTGGGCGTCGGAACGGATCGAATGGAACTGGCTATCAGACAGGCGGGCTCGCTGATTGTCGCCATAGAAAGCTTACGGGGAAACCCGCACACGCTTCGGCACCTTGAAGGCGAAGTATCGCCCGAGGCCGATGCCCTTCTACCCCAGGCCAGCGTAGTCGATCCGGAAGCGCCCATCGATCCCGATCGATTGATCGACGAACTCATCCCCGTGGAACACCGGCCTTCCGCCCGCAAACGGATTACCGCCACCCTCAGCCTGCTCGCAGCTATCGGGGCGCTTGCGGCCGCGTGGCGCTGGGGGCCACTGCACGAATGGCTCGACAAGGAGACGCTGATCAATGTCGGACGCACACTGCAACGGACTCCGGCAACGCCGGTATGGGTCATCGGCGCCTATATACTTGCCGCTATAACAGCGATACCGATCACATTGGTGATCTTCACGACGGCAGTTGTGTTCGGTCCTATCACGGGTTTTGTTTATGCGATTCTCGGGTCACTGGTAGGTGCCTCTCTCACCTTTGCGCTCGGCCACGTTTTCGGTCGAGATATCGTGCGGCGCCTGGGCGGCGCCCGACTCAATACGCTCAGCCGCTGGCTGCGTCATCGTGGCTTGCTGGCCATGCTTACGGTCCGGTTGATACCCGTCGCGCCGTTCACCGTGGTCAATTTAGTTGCGGGAGCCTCCCATATCCGTTTCCGCGACTTTCTATTGGGAACGATCTTTGGGATGGTCCCCGGCGCCATGGCCATCACGGTTTTTTCGGATCGCTTGGCTGCTGCGGTCCATCACCCGAGTCCGATCAATATCGCCTTGCTCGTCGCCGCCGCCGCCATTATCGGGGCTGCCGCATTCGCTACGCACCGATGGCTGCGTCGGCGCGAAGCGGAAAACACGGCATGCGCCGGCGGCTCGATCGGGTAACGGGTCCGGCATGTCGTTAGTCGTTGCAACTTACAATGTTCACGACTGCATCGGACGAGATGGACGTTACGATCCGGAGAGAGTCCTGACCATCATTCGGGAACTCGATGCCGACCTCATCGCGCTCCAGGAACTGCAATGGGAGCCTGAAGTCGCTCTCGACCTGCTTCAGCATTTCGCCTCCCGTCTGCACTACCGGGCCGTTCCGGGCCCGACGCTGCTCCGCCGCAACGGGCACTACGGCAACGCCATCCTTACCCGGCTGCCGGTTCGTAACATTAGGCGTGTCGATCTCAGCATACCGCACCGGGAACCCCGTGCAGCGATCGATTTGTCGGTCGACAGTCCTTGCGGGCCTCTTCGCGCGATCGGGACTCATTTGGGATTGTTTCCCGGCGAGCGGCGGAAACAAATGACCCGGCTTCTGAGCATACTGGCCGATGCCCCGCCGCCCGCGCTTCTCTTCGGCGATCTGAACGAGTGGTTTCTATGGGGAAGGCCTTTTCGCTGGCTGCGCAACCATTTCGGACACATACCCGATATCGCCACTTACCCATCCATATTTCCTCTGTTCCCTCTCGACCGAATTTGGGTCAAACCCCGCGAGCTTCTTGCGGACATTGCGGCATACTCAACGCCTCTGGCGCGCGAAACCTCCGATCATCTGCCCTTGCGGGCAGTACTGAAACCGGCGGATTCGAGCTCGAATCCGTAAGGTTTTTTTACGTTCACTGTCTCAGGAATGACTCATAGTTACTTATCTATAACTCGATATTCATAAGGAATTCTGATTTACCTGCGACTTGAATTTTTTTATAAATTGACTACCGAGGCTTTGCCGAGGTGCAGGACTTAATTCGCAAACTCACTCAAAATAAGGAAAGTACCATGAGAATCAAAGGAGACTATTTGAGGAAGAGTCTGCCAGCGCTTTTAGACAAATGGGCAGACGATGTTGATAGGCTGGATATCCGGATTCAACCCGATGACGAAATGGATGCAGACAACGAAGACCGCTATGAACGCCCCCATTCGATCGGCTTCGAGTCTGGCTTCCACGCGCAAGCCCGTTAGCGAATGCTTACGGATTGACGCGACCCCACTCGTCCGAGCATTTCGGCTATCCCTATAATCCCGAGGACCCGAGGCTCCGCCTCGCTTCGTTGCCCGATCCATTCGGGCAACGAAGCTAACCACAGACGCGGGCGTAGTCCGCCCGCCGCTCATGTCGTCAACAACGCCTGTCTTGCGACTTTCGCGACAGAGTTGTCCTCTTGCCCCAAAAGCAGTAATCGACGAGATTTTCCGGGCTCGTGCGGATAGATAGCGCCTGAGTCGCCCTGAAACTGACCGCCGCCACCGTTTCCCCAAACACACTGCCTTCATCATGAACGATTCGACAAGGTTCGCTTTTAAACGCGCAACTGACGCCCCCGCTCTGCCGAATACCAGCGTTCGCTTCATTATTCACTGTATGGCAGGGTTTCGTGGATGGTTTCTGCTGATGCTGATTCTGGAAACGGGACAGGCCATGAGCAACATCCTCGTACCCTACGCCATCGGGCAAATCATCGATGGCGTGACGGAGGCAAGCGGTGATTCGATTCCCTTGACGGAGCGCTTGAAAACGCCCTTGATGCTTTTCGCCGCATTGAATATCGCCGAAATCCTGTTCAGCCGGGCCAGCGGCGCCTGTCTGATCATGGTGGGACCGCGCTTGCGCAAAAGGACAACGCAAATACTGTACGCCTACCTGCAGCACCATTCCGTCCGGTATTTCAGCGGGCATTTTGCCGGCGCACTCGCGCACCGGATCACCGAAACCGCCATGAGCGTCAATCATACCGCTTGGGCGATTCTCTTCGATTTCTGGCCGGTCGGAGTCGTATTCGCCGTGTCCGTCGCGTTGCTGCTGAGAACTCACGATAATCTCGGATGGTTCGTAGCGGCCTGGGTGCTGGTCTACGTAGGCGTATCGTTCTGGCTGGCCAAACGCTGCCGTCCTTACGCTCAGGCTTATGCCGAAACCCGCAGCCAAGTGAACGGCAAAATCGTCGACTCCGTGACTAATATCCTGAATGTCAAATTGTTCGCCCGACTGCGTCACGAGCGGGATTATCTCGACCGTTATCTCGAAACGGAGGTCAAAGCCGGGCGCCGGACTTTCTGGTACATGGAGCGGGTGCGCTGGTTTCAGTTCATATCCGCGGCTGCCTTGAAGGTAGGCACGATATACTTCGCCTTGAGGCTCTGGGACCAAGGTCTGATCGGGGTCGGCGACTTCGCGATGAGCGCCGGACTGGCGCTTCTGATCATCGGTGATGCCCGCAATCTCAGCCGCCGCTTTCTGGAGTTCTTCGAATATGTGGGCAATGTCGGCAACGGCGTCACCACCATCGTCAGACCCCATGACATCGTCGATACGCCAAAGGCACAACCATTGCGAATAACGCGCGGACGGATCGAATTCCGCGATGTCCGGTTCGGCTATGTGCCGGGACAGTGGGTATTCGACGGGTTGAGCGTCGTCATCGAGCCCGGTCAGCGGGTCGGCCTGGTCGGATTCTCGGGCTCCGGAAAATCCAGCTTCGTCGGGCTGATCCTCCGCTACTACGAACCTCAAGGCGGTCAGATCCTGATCGACGGCACCGACATCGCTCACGTAACCCAGGACTCGCTTCACGAGCAAGTCAGTCTGATTCCCCAAGATCCCAGCCTATTCCATCGTTCGCTGCGGGAAAATATACGTTACGGACGGCCGGACGCCGAAGATGCCGAAATCGCCGCCGCAGCGCGAATGGCGCGCGCCGACGAGTTCATCGACGGCATGAAAGACGGCTACGACTCCCTGGTGGGCGAACGCGGCGTCAAGTTGTCCGGCGGCCAGCGGCAACGTATCGCAATTGCCCGGGTCATGGTCAAAGACGCGCCGATTTTGATACTCGACGAGGCTACGTCCAGTCTCGATTCGATAACGGAAAAGGCGATTCAGGACAATCTCGATCGGCTAATGGGCCAAAAAACGGTCATCGTCGTCGCCCACCGCTTATCCACGATCGCGCATCTCGACCGTATCCTGGTCTTCGACCGAGGCCGCATCGTCGAGGACGGGAATCACCGGGAATTGCTTGCAGCAAAAGGCTTTTACCACAAATTGTGGACCATGCAGGCAGGGGGTTTTCTTCCCGATACGAGCACAGATCTCTCGCGTTATGCAGCGCAGTAGCGAGACTGTTTACTTGACGCCACTCTTGCAGAAGCAGGCCCAGCCGAGTAAAAACGTGGTTCGCTCGATGATTCGAGCTGCTATTCGGACTCGGCTTTTTTTCTTGTCCGACAATATGCCGCGCATTGGAGCCCGTGCGACAGTGCGCCTCGAAGAACCTACTTGCGGCCCGATTGCTGTGTTGCGCGTGCTCGGACAGTCCTGCGGCACAGGGACGTACGCCGCACAGGACTGCGGAATCCTCATGTACTCCATGTACACTCCGGTTCCTGTGTCGCGGCTCCCATCCGTGGGAGCCGCCCTTAACGGGGCCTGCCATTGGCAGTCCAAATTGGCAATGTCCTTCCGTGGACTTTGCCCTTCGGACGAACGCGGTTCGTCTCATTCCGCTCCCTGCGGAATGGTCGCTTTCGGCGGATTTGTCCGGACGTCTTGGACTCGGGCCGCAAGTAGTTTTTTCGAGGCGCCCAACACGGCATCCGGTTCGCACATCAAACCTAAAATGGAGTGTAAACACTATGAAGAAACTCGGATCTTTTGCCCGAGCAGTTGCTCTTGTCATATTCGGGCTGTCCGGCTGCACCCCTTCGCCGTCCGCCGATGCAGAAAAACACAAGCGGGAAAGCTTGAAATTTTTGGTCGACAACGAGAAAAAGCCCGGCATCTTGAGTACCGCGAGCGGGTTGCAGTACCAGATCCTTAGCGAGGGCAACGGCCTTTCACCGAACGCCACCGACACCGTAACCGTTAACTATCGCGGCAGCCTGATCTCGGGCCAGGAATTCGACAGCGGCGAAAACGTGAGTTTTCCTTTGAACGGGGTTATTCGCGGCTGGACCGAAGGTTTGCAACTCATGAAGGAAGGCGCCAAATACCGCTTTTTCATCCCCCCTGAACTGGCCTACGGCGAACGTGGCGCAGGCCGCGTGATTCCGCCAAACGCGGCTCTGATCTTCGATGTGGAACTGGTAAAGGTTAATCCTTAATCGGATCTGACTGCGCAACCGGATGCGGTTTTCACTTCAAGTGAGCCTACCATGTTCGAAAATCTTTTCGATTCTCAGACGATCAAAGATTTCATACCTCACGGGACATGCCTTCTTTGGCGCTCCGATTTGCTGCTTCTTCATGTCCTATCGGATTCGCTGATTACGGCGGCTTATTATTCCATCCCCGCGGCACTGATTTTCTTCGTCCTCAAGCGGCGGGACCTTGAGTTCCGCTCGATCTTTGTCCTGTTCGGCATCTTCATCATGGCGTGCGGGACAACGCATCTAATGGAAATCTGGACGATTTGGCATCCCAATTACGTGCTGGAAGGATTCGTCAAACTGTTTACCGGCCTAGTCTCGATCGCGACCTCGGTCCTGCTTTGGCCGCTGATTCCCCACGCCCTCAAACTCCCGAGTCCTGCCAAGCTCGAAGAGACAAACCGCCAGTTGCAGCATGAGATCGAAGAGCGCAAAGGGAAGGAGCAGGAAATCAGACAACTAAACGCCAATCTCGAAAAAATGGTGGAGCAACGCACCGCGCAACTGGTCGAAGCAAACGCCCAACTCGAGGACGAAATCTTGGAGCGCCTCCGCATCGAGGAATCGTTACGCGAATCGGAAAGCCGCTATCGCACGTTATTCGAGCAAATGCCCGATGCGCTGGTGCTGATGGATATCGAAAGCGGCAAATTGATCGACTTCAATCCGAAGGCTCACCAAAATCTCGAATATAGGCGTGACGAATTCCGGAAACTGCGAATAAGCGATATCGATCGGCAGCAATCGGAAGAGGACATCAGGCGACATATCGAGAAAACTCGTGATACCGGGGAAGATGTATTCGAAACCGAGCATATTACAAAAAGCGGCATCGTACGGAATATCCGCGTCACCACCAAGGTCATTCAGCTCAATCAAAAAAAATTGATCCAAGCGGTATTCACAGATATCACCGACTACAAACAGCTTGAACTTGCTCTGCGCACCCAACAGCAGAAATTGGAGCAATCCCAGAATCGGCTCGAATATATCGTCAATACCAGCCCATCCGTAATTTACATACTCTCCCGAACGGGCAATCCGGAATGCCCCTTCAAGGTCGATTTCATGGGCGAAACCATAACCCTGGTGACCGGCTATGAACCGCACCAATGGTATTGCGACGAGACCTTCTGGATCGATCATGTTCATCCGGACGACCGTGCTGCCGCTCTGGAAAATCAAAGCCTCCTGATTAGTCAAGGCGAACTCACGCATCAATACCGGTTTCGACACAAGGACGGCTCGTACCGGTGGATTCACGACAAGCTTAGATCGCTTCGAGATTCCGAGGGAAACATGATCGAAGCGATCGGCGCCTGGGTCGATATTACGGAACGCAAGCAAGGCGAACTGGCCCTAAAGGAAGCAAAAGAGGCCGCCGAAGCCGCGAATCGCGCCAAAACCGAGTTTCTCGCCAACATCAGCCACGAGTTGAGAACTCCTTTGAACGGAATACTCGGGTTTACCCAGGTGCTTCAAAAACAGACCGATCTCACCTCAAAACACAAGGAATATCTGGGTTATATCGGCCGCTCCGGACATCATTTGCTGACATTGATCAACGATCTGCTCGATTTATCCAAAATCGAGGCGGGGCGACTGGAGGTGGAAAATTCCATTTTCCATTTCGTAGAGTTTCTCGACGGCATTGCCGAGATGTTCGAATTCCGAGCAATAAATAAGGGCGTTGGTTTTATCTATGAAAAGGCCGCGACTCTACCCGAATACGTTATCGGTGATGAAAAGCGCTTACGGCAGATACTCATCAATCTCCTCGGCAACGCCATAAAGTTCACCCATCAGGGGTATGCCGCTCTGAAAGTCTTCAGTCATGGAGAAACCGTCTATTTCCGGATTGAAGATACCGGCCAGGGTATCGCCGAAGAGGATATGGGACGAATTTTCCTGGCCTTCGAGCAAGTGGCCGATCACGACTCTACGGAAGGAACAGGCTTAGGGCTAGCTATCAGCAAGCGGTTGGTGGATGCCATGGGCGGACAAATCGACGTGCAAAGCACTCGCGGCCAAGGCAGTGTTTTTACGGTTTCGCTGGCGTTGCCGGCAGCATCGAATCCGTCGAAACCGAAAGCCGATGAGAATCAGGTCATTGGTTACACCGGAAAAGCGCGACGGATCATGATCGTAGACGATAATCCGGATAATCTGACGATGCTGTCGGCGCTTCTGGAATCACTGGATTTTGTCATAGAAACGGCCTCGAACGGCAGAGAATGCTTGGACAAGTTCGCGCTTTTCGAACCTGACCTGATCATGATCGATCTCTTGATGCCCGATATGGATGGGGCAGAAACGGTCAAACATTTACGGCAGACGGAATCCGGGCAAAACGTCAAAGTCATCGCAGTCACCGCGCATGCGTTCGATGACATCAGAGACATGTGCCTGGCATCGGGCTTCGATGACTTCATCACCAAGCCGGTAGATCTCGGGGATTTGCTGAACAGCCTGCAAAAATCCTTGGGCCTGACCTGGCGCTACGCCGACACCGGTTCACATGCAAAGCCGGCACGCGCCAAGGCCTCGTAACCCTGCCCGGATCTTATGTCAAGAATTATCTCCGGTCGGATGCGGGCCGCGCCGGTTTGTGCGACGCCGGAGCTGTCAAAAACCTTCATGGTCTTGCGACGCCGCAACGAGCGTTGCCGGCGGCGACGCCCCGCGTGGTTCGTCGTCGCTGCGGACAGCAGAACCCAACGGATAGGTACCGATTCGTTCCCGTATATCGTCGCCCTTTACACGGTTGGAAGGCTTGGTCAGCTGCGCCGCGGCGAGTACCAGGATCGGCGCGATGATGAAGCTGCCGGTCAGCGCCTGTAACTTCAATTGTTCTTGATCGGGAACCGCCTCTACCCCATAGGCGAGCCAGTAAGTCACTCCCAGTTGAAAAATCACGATGCCGCTCCAGAAACACGGAGCGAACAATCCCTTCAACGGCACATAGACCAGTCTAACCGGCTCTCCGCGCCTTTGCTCCCGGTCCAGCAACAGCCGATCGATGCGCTGATTCAGCAAAATCGTCACCGTCGCGACGATATACCAGCCGGCGTAATTTTCGAGGGTCACGCCGAAATGAACGCCAGGGTCAGGATAATGATAAATGTCCCCCAAGAACCAATATTTGCCGAGGTTGGCGATCGGGTCGACGATAAGGTCGACGACCAGCATAAGAAATGCACCGAGCAGCAACACCGACACCGAATTTCGGACCTCTACCGAGGTTACGCGCTGCACGTCGTACGCCTTGATCCATAGGGGAGACATAAAGAACTGCGCCAGCGAGAAACTGACATAGCTGAGAAATGAAAACGACAGGCTGTCGAAGAACGGAACGCCAAAAACGACCAAATCGTTGCTCAGCGCCTCGTAATGGTAGACATACTTCCCGAACGGAATTCCATGGTTGATGCTCCCCCATTCGGCCAGCAGAGCCACCAAATAGCTGCTGATCACCCAGATCACCGTTCGCCGAGCGCCTTGCTCCAGCCAGGAAAGCAGCAGGAATGCGATCAGAAAAACCGTGATGTACGGACGATGGATCAAGGACCAGAGGAGTTGCTCGAACATTCGACAGGTGCGAGGTTTACGAAACCTTTCATATTAACCGGCAAGGACTTTGACGGCCAGGTGGCCTGAATGCTCATTCACCAACTCGATATCGATTACGCTCTCCGTGAAACCGCGAGATTCTTCAAGACGCCGAACCGTCACGTATAATGGCGGCCTTTGTTTTTAAGGAGCCACCATGTCGCAATTCGACAACGTCAGCGTCGTCAAGAAAGCCAATGTCTATTTCGACGGCAAATGCGTCAGCCATACCGTCCTTTTTCCGGACGGCAGCCGCAAGACTGTCGGCGTGATCTTCCCGTCCGCCCTGGCTTTCAGCACCGCCGCGCCGGAAACCATGGAAATCAATGCCGGCGCTTGCCGAGTGCGCTTAGCGGGCGAGACGGAATGGAAAACTTACGGGGCCGGCGATTCATTTGAAATTCCTGGCAACAGCCGATTCGATATCGAAGTGATTGACATGCTGGATTATGTTTGCCACTTCGCCTGAGACAAACAAAAACTAACGCGATTGGCTCTTATGGTTCATCTTGGTCTTTTGAGTCGCTTTCTTCGATGCTTTCTTAACGTGCGCGTTTTTTGCCTTTGGCTTCTCTAGCGAAAGCGCCTCAGCATTCTCCTTTTGCTTCTGCCACTCGGCGAGACGATCCAAAGCCAGGGCCATTTCGCCGGGAGCCATTTCCTCGACCAGGCTGTCCTTGGCATCGGCCGCGTTCTGATTACCCTGTTCTGCCGCAAGCGTGTACCAGAAATACGCCTGAGCATTGTCCTTGTCGATGCCGTTGCCGGATGCATAAAGCGAACCCAGCACGGCTTGGGCGCTGGCATCGCCCTGCTCGGCCGCTTTGCTGAACCAACGCGCAGCTTCGCCCATGTCGATCGGAGCTCCCAGACCATAGAAGTAAAGAACGCCGAGCTTGCTTTCGGCCGTTGTATCGCCTTGCCTGGCCGCTTGCTCGTACCAGTGCCGCGCCTCGACATAGTCCAGCGGCACACCTAGCCCTTTCATGTAAAGATTGCCCAAATTGACTTGAGCTTCCGGCATGCCCTGCTCCGCCATAGGCTTGAATTCAGCGAAGGCCGCGGAATAGTCACGCCGTTCGATGGCCGCCATACCTTCCTCGAATCCGGCCCAAGCCGATGCCGGGGAGACCAGCCAGACGCTCGCCGCCAATAACGTCAGAACTGGAAATTTCTTGTAGCCAACTGAGATCACGATTTATTCCGGTTTCTTGAATTCAGCTAAAAAAGCGCGCAAGCCGCTAGCCTGTCCGCACTCAAGCGACCGACAAGACGATCTTGCCCATATGCCGGCTGCTTTCCATCAGTCGATGGGCTTCTGCTGCCTTGGCCAAGGTAAACGTGGCGTGCACCACCGGCTTGACCTGACCCGATTCGAGCAGCGGCCACACTTTTCGCCTCAGCGAGTCGGCAATCGTGGCCTTCTCTTCCACGCTCCGCGGCCGCAAGGTTGAGCCGGTCAAGGTCAGACGGTTCAAAAAAATTGGGAGCAGGTTGATTTCCGCCTTGGGTCCGCCCTGAACCGCGATCACGACCAAGCGGCCATCTGCGGCGAGACAACTGAGATTCCGTTGGAGATAAGGGCCGCCGATCATATCGAGAATCAGGTTCACGCCCTTGCCCTCGGTCAGTGCCTTGATGCGGTAGACAAAGTCTTCCTCGCGATAGTTGATCGCAGTAGCCCCGAGCTGCTCGCAGAACCGGCATTTTTCCGCGCTTCCCGCGGTAACGAACACGCTGGCGCCGAATGCACGGGCCAATTGAATGGCCGTGGTGCCGATGCCGCTGCTGCCCCCGTGTACCAGCATGCTTTCTCCGGGTTTCAGCCGGCCCCGCTCGAATATATTGGTCCAGACCGTGAAAAACGTTTCAGGCATGGCGGCGGCATCGATCGGCCCAAGTCCTTTCGGAATAGGTAAACAGAGTGCCGCGGCGGCCACGCAATATTCAGCATATCCCCCGCCGCTCACCAGGGCGCAAACCGATTCGCCGATGGCGGGCTCACGCACGCTTTCGCCCAAAGCTACCACTTTGCCCGCGACTTCCAAGCCCGGTATATCGGACGCTTCCGGTGGAGGCGGGTAAAGCCCTTTGCGCTGCATGACATCCGGCCGGTTCACCCCGGCCGCAGCTACCTTGATCAGCACTTCGCCTGGCCCCGGCTGCGGCATCGGTCGCCGACACAACTGCAAAACCTCCGGACCGCCCGATTGGGGGATCTCGACGGCCGCCATCGTGCCGGGGAAAAAACCAGTCAAATCAAAAAACTCCTATAGACCCGCCAGCCAAAGCCGAAACCGGAGCCCCAACTCGCTGGTGTAGCCGATGGTGGAAAAGCGAATATGACCGTCAGGACCCAAAATAAACACGGCCGGTACACCCCGAATTCCGTAGTCTCTGCCGATAGCGCCATCCTGGTCGAGAACTACCGGAAACTCGAATCCTTCCCGTTTGACGTACTCACGGACCTCGGTTTCGTCCCCCGACAACAGCGCCACGCTGACCAGCGGCGTATCTCGTGCCAATGATCGAATGGAGCTCTGCATCGCCTTGCAGATCTGACACCAACTCGCCCAAAAGTAGATTACGGCCGGCCGTCCTTCCGGCTTGGGTACATCCAACGCCGTGCCGTCCAAAGCAGTTGCCCGTATCGGGGGCGGCATCCCGGACACCAAGCTGCGAGTGGCGATCAACTGTACACCGATGTACAGCACAATCGCGGTACTGCCGAATACCAATATTTGCTTCAGCTTGTTTGCCATGGCGCTACTCGAACCGTCTCAAAAGAGCAGCACCGTTCTGGCGCAGCCACTGGCGTTCGCCGGAATAGGCGGGCAGATGCCGGGCGACTAAGGCCCAGAAATCGGCCGAGTGATTCCGATGGCGGATGTGACATAGTTCATGCACAACCACGTATTCCAATACCGACGGCGGCGCAAAAGCCAGAAGCCAGTTCAGGTTGATGTCGTTCCTAGGGCCGCAACTCCCCCATCGGCTACTCATCCGCTTGACCCTGATTTGACGCGGATACAATCCGAAGCGAACAGCATGCCTTTGTATGATGAATCCGGCCTGATCTCGTATCCACAACTTCGTCCAGTTAAAAAGTGCATTCCTGGCGAGATGCGGCTGGTTCTCCGTACCCGCAGGTACGGAGACCAGGAAATGGCCATCATACTGGATATGCGTCCGCCGCCCGGTATGCTCGCGGATCACGAGCGGCACTTCACGACCTTGAAACGGAACGGTCGAACCGTTCTCCAAACGCTGCGCCGGCCCGGATTGAGCAGTCGTCGAACGCATCTCCGAAAGCTTGCGTTCGGCCCAGTCGCGATGCTTGTGCAAGAACGCCAGGGCTCGAGCTTCGCTGATCGTGGGCGGCACGACGAGCTCGATTCCTTCGGGTTTCGCGACCAAACGAAGATGCTTGGCCCGTCGGCTATGGCGAATGCTGTAAGGCAAAGGAAAGCCTGACGACACGGCCTAGCCTTTTCGAATCGCGACGACTTCCAATTCCTTATCCCCCACCGGTCTCTTCCACGTCACTACATCCCCCACTTGAGCCTCCAGTAAAGCCCGTGCCAAAGGCGACATCCAGCTGATCTTCTCATGAGTCGCATCCGCCTCGTCCTCGCCAACGATGGTAAAACGCAGCGTCTGGCCGTCGGAATCGAGAACCTCGACCGTTGAACCGAAGCGTACCTTGTCGTCGGACTGGGCTTCCGGCTGCACCACCACGGCGCTTTGAACACGCTCCTCGTAATAGTGCAAATCGCGCTCCACCTGCTTAAGCTGTTGCCGGGCGCCCAGATCGTCGTTCCCAATCAGGGCCTCTTTTTGCGCACTAAGCTCGCGAACCCGCCGTTGCAGCTGCGCCAATCCCTGCGGAGTAACATAATTGGTATACGAGCTCCGAGGCCGTTCGGGAAGATCGTCACCAAGCTGTTCGCCATCCGGTTCTTTGACAAAAGCGCGACTCATGATAACCACCTCAAAATCTTACCGAGAGAGGCATGGAAAAATCCCGTGCCCGGAAGTGCCGAGGCATTCGGCGTCATTGCCGAAGCCAATGCCAAGGCCAGTTGCAATTTATGTTTACACGTTCCTAAAACGTTTGCTGTCATATTTGTCGGTCAAAATGATACAAACTGCTATAGTTCATCATTAAACGACTGCCTCATTCACCGATCGCGACGAGTCCTAGGTGCAGAAGCAAGAAGTCCACGTCAAAAGCCTGCTGGATCGTATTCTCGCGCTGGAACAGCTAACCGTTTTGTTTCAGCCGATAGTCGTATTGGATAAACAAGCGATTTTTGGATATGAGGGCTTAATTCGAGGACCGTCCGAATCTTTGCTACATAGGCCCAACGTTCTGTTCGCCGCGGCGGCCAAGTATGGGCGCCTGGTGGAACTGGACTTTCTGTGCCGCAAGCTCATCATCCGCCAATTCGCCAAACTCGCTCTGTCGGGACATCTCTTCGTCAACATCAATCCCATTACCTTGACCGACGACGAATTCATTCACGGACGAACACTCATGTACCTACAGAATCACAAATTGGATCCGGATCGCGTCGTTGTCGAAATCACCGAAACGCAACCCATTCAAGACTGGACAGTTTTTCAGCATGCCCTCCAGCACTATCGCGGAATGGGTTTCAAAGTCGCCTTGGACGACCTCGGAGCCGGCCATTCCAGTCTTAAGCTCTGGTCAGAGCTGAACCCGGATTTCGTCAAGATCGATCGGCATTTCATCGAGGGCGTCGACGAAGACCAAACCAAGCGCCAATTCATCAAGTCCATCATAGAAATCGCCAAGTCCCTGGGTTGCCAGACAATAACCGAGGGTATCGAACATAAACACGAATATGCTGCCTTGCGCAACCTGGGCATCGACATGGCCCAGGGATTCTATTTTGCTCCACCGAAAAAGACTCCCGATATCGGGCTTAACCCGCAACTGTTCAGTGACCGACAAAAACGCAACGTTTATTCGGAAAAGCTGACGATCGCACACCTGTTGAAAGAAGTTCCGACCATATCGCCACAATCAACCATGGAAGAAGTCGGCGATCTCTTCCGAATCAGTGAAACGCTCCAATCGGTGGCCATTGTAGACAATGGCGAACCCTTGGGACTGATTTTGCGCAACGACCTGATGAATCTCTTGGCGAGCCGATACGGACGCGACTTGCATGGTCGAAAACCCATACAGGAATTCGCCTTCAGGCCAACGCTCAAGTTCGACCTCCACACATCCCTCGAGGACGTCAGTCGCTGCCTGACCAGCGCGGTCAATCACCAAACGGACGAATTCATTATTACGGAAAACGGACGTTTGATCGGCAAAGGCACTCTTCTGGATCTCCTGAGCACGATCACCGATTTGCAGATCACTAAAGCCCGCTACGCGAACCCGCTGACACTATTGCCCGGTAGTGTTTTGATTCAACAGAAACTGGATGAGTTCCTGCGTAATCGAGAGGATTTCGTCGTCGCATATTGCGATATCGATTACTTCAAAGCTTACAATGACGTTTATGGCTATTTACGCGGCGACGATCTCATCCAGCTTGTGGGCCGACTCATGACAGAAACGGCCGATACCGATTTGGACTTTGTAGGGCATATCGGCGGCGACGATTTTATCGTCCTGTTCCGGAGCGCCGACTGGAAAGAACGCTGTCGACACCTGTTACAAACCTTCGAGACGCTCGTACCGGAACATTACACCGCCAAAGACCGACAAATCGGCGGCATCGAAGCGTGCGACAGGTATGGAGAGAAACGATATTTTCCTTTCGTATCTCTTTCGATCGGCATTTTGCCGGTGGCCGCGAGTCAGAATGGCTTGACCAAGGAAGTTATCGCCGAACTGGCATCGATAGCCAAAAAGAAGGCTAAGGAATCTTGCGGCAACGCGATGTACATCGAAAATCTCGAGAGCGAAGAACGAATCAATCTGACTTCGACCCTGGAAGAAATCGCCATTCAAACCAAGTTGTTCATGCACTGACTGACTGATTGATCGGATGCCGCTTTCGGCTTCGATTCCAAGTTCAGCATTTCCGCTGCCAGCTGCGCGAGTTTGAGCGCGCCATTCTTGTCTCCCAAGTCGTCCCTGATTTGCCTGAGCGCCTGCCGCATCGCTTCTGCATAATCGTGATCCCGAAGAATTCGGGTGATCTCGCCGGCGATATTGCCCGACGTCGCATCGTGCTGAATAAACTCGCGGACCACATGACGACCCGCCAAAATGTTCGGCAATCCGATATAAGGGATGCGGACCAGCAGGCGCCCCAACCAATAACTGAGCGGAGTCAGCCGATAGACGATTGCCATCGGTATACCCAGCAATGCCACTTCAAGCGTCGCGGTGCCGGAAACGGTGATCACGGCATCGCAGCATTGCAGGGCATCGTAATCCTGCCCTTCGATCACGCGGACGGGTAGATCGCTAAGCGCAAGATGGCTGTGCAGCAACTCGTCCGATATCGAAGGGGCGCGAAAAAGAACGAATTGCGCTCCCGGAAACTCGTGCGCCAACCGTCCCGCGGCGTCGAGAATGACAGGCATAAGCCGGTTAATCTCGTTGACCCGGCTACCCGGCAACAGTCCGATAACCGGGCGTTTGCCCGCAAATCCGAATTTAGCCATAGCTTCGGATCGCTCCATGGAGGGCTTTACCTTTCCCGCCAAAGGATGGCCCACGTAGGTCACCGGTATTTTATAGGCCTCGTAGAACGGCACTTCGAACGGGAATATCACCGCCATGTGGTCCACGATCCGGCCGTAGCTCTTCACCCGCCCAGGGCGCCAAGCCCAAACCTGCGGACTCACATAGAACAGGACTTTGACGCCGCATTCCTTTGCCTTCCGCGCCAAACGAAAGTTGAACTCCTTGTAGTCGACACAGATCAGCAAATCCGGTTTCTCTTCGCAAGCTATCTGCTGCATCGAACGGAGCGCTCGCCGAATTTCACCGTAATGCTTGGCCACTTCGGCGAGCCCGATGACGGCGAGATGGGTGGAGTCGCAACGGAGTTCAATCCCCGCCTCGCGCATTCTGACGCCGCCCATGCCGATGCCGCGGAGGTTCGGGATGAGTTTTTTGAGCTCCCGAAATAGATGGGCGGCGTGGAGATCGCCGGACGCTTCTCCGGCGCTCAACATGACGAGAGGCGAGCGCTCAGTCATTCAAAGCCGCACGGATGACCGACACGATGCGGCGGACATCGGCTTCCTGAAGTTCGGGGTAAATGGGCAAGGACAGGCAACGCGCCGCGACCGCTTCCGTGACCGGCAGAGTTAGCCCGGCACACTCTTCGGCAAATACCTTCTGCCGATGCAACGGCACCGGATAATAAACCGCGCAGGCGATGCCGGACTTCTGGAGTGCCTGCATGACGGCGTCGCGCCGGTTGGTCAGCAGTGTGTACTGATGGTAAACGTGTACGCCTATGCCGTCCTCATAAGGCGTGGTTACCGGCAGATCCGCCATCAGGTCCGAATACAGATGGGCGACACGGCGGCGATTGTGGTTGAAATCGTCGATACGTCGCAGCTTGATGCGCAGGATTGCCGCCTGCAATTCGTCGAGCCGGCTGTTGTAACCGATCACGTCGTGGTAGTACCGCACCTCGGACCCGTGGTTACGCAACACCTTGACCTTGTCGGCGATATCATCCTCATTCGTGGTGACCAAACCGCCATCGCCATAGCAGCCGAGATTCTTGCTCGGAAAAAAGCTGAATCCGGCGCTCACGCCGAAGCTGCCGGTCTGCTGCCCGCCGATGGATGCACCGAACGACTGGGCGCAGTCTTCCACCATCCTGAGCCCGTGCTTTTCGCAGATCGCGGAAATCCGCTGCATGTCCGCCGGCTGGCCAAACAAGTGTACCGGCATGACGGCCGCAGTCTTTTCGGTGATCGCCGCCTCGATGGCATCAGGATCGATATTGAAGGTCTTGGGATCGATGTCCACGAAAACAGGCTTGGCGCCAACGTAGCGAATGGCTTCCGCCGTCGCGATAAAGGTAAACGGTGTCGTAATGACCTCGTCCCCTTCGCCGATACCGGCTGCCAAAAGGGCCAAATGCAGGGCGTCGGTTCCCGAAGCGACACCGATCGCGTGCTTGACCCCCAGATAAGCCGCCGTTTCCTCTTCAAAGGCCTTGACGTTCGGCCCCAGAACAAAGGCGCAGCTATCCAAGACCTGCCTCAAGCTTTGATCGATTTCGTCCTTGATTTGCAGATATTGGGCTTTTAGGTCGACCATGGGGATCATGAGATCTATCTCTCCTGTAGGCGTTGTCATGACAAGCGTTGCGTAGCGACATTAAGCCCCCGCGACCGCAGCGCCAGGGGCAGGAAAACCATTCAGGCGTGAATGGTCAGGCGTTGAGTAGCCGGGTGATTTCGGTAGCCGTTGCCAGAGCGCGCCGTCCGGCATGCCCGGACACTAAAGGCTCGCGTCCGTTCCGGATGCAAGCGACGAAATGCTTGATCTCCTCCATCAGAGCATCTCCGTTGTCGAACACGGACTCTTCACTGACGATTTCCGGTATGCCGGGAAACATCTCGCCCTCACCTTTACGATGGCGCGTCAGCGCGCGATTTTGGAAATCAACGGAAATATAAGCATTGGGCATGAACATACGCATCTTGCGTTCGACTTTCTGGCTGACGCGGCTGGCCGTGACGTTGGCCACGCTGCCATTCTTGAACGCAATGCGCGCGTTGGCGATATCGACGTCACCGGTCAATACCGGCACGCCTTTGGCGTCGATGCGGTCGACTTCACAATCGACCAAATCCAGGATGATATCGATATCGTGGATCATAAGATCAAGCACTACGCTGACGTCGTTGGCGCGTGGTTTGAACGGCGCCAAACGGTGCGATTCGATAAAAATCGGCTTGTCCTCGGTCAGATCGAGAGCCAATAGAGCGGCGTTGAAGCGTTCCAGATGCCCCACCATGAGCACGCGGCACTTTTCTTCGGCGATGCGGATAAGCTCATCGGCCTCCTCTACCGTCACCGTGATCGGCTTTTCCACCAGCACATGCGCTCCCACCGCCAAGAAATCCTTGGCCACTTGGTGATGCAAGCTGGTCGGTACCACGATGCTCACGGCATCGACTCGGCCGAGCAGTTCCCGGTAGTCAGTCAGCGCCTGGCTACCGGTCTTATCCGCTACGGCTTGGGCTGTCCGCAGATCCGTATCGACTACGGCGACCAATTCGCAATCAGGAAGTGCAGCATATTTTTCCGCGTGGAACTTCCCCAAGTAACCGACTCCGATCACGGCACATTTCAGTGAACTCATGGCGCTTTTTAAACTGAGAAAGAAAGTGGATGCGTCGATGTATCGACCGATTCAATCTTCACCACGGGCATGTATATCGATAAACCCCAAAGTCCCGTGGCGCTTCGATTCTTCCGCCAGCCAACCTCGAAGATAGGCCAGTTCCGGCGTATCCGGCAAGTCGTCCAGGCTTTTTTTGTTCCGCAAACGCCGGTAGGCGGTCGATACGGCTTTCAGACGGTCTCCGTCGATCCCCGCGCGCCGCATACCTACCAGGTTCAGCCGATAATGCTTACCCGGTCTTCCACCTACCATCGTAAAGGGAATAACGTCTTTATTGATACCCGCAAGTCCCTGCAAGATCGCGAAGCTACCGATGCGGCAGAACTGGTGAACCATGACCCCGCCCCCGAAAAAAACCCGATCCCCTACCTGAACATGGCCGCCGAGTGTGGCACCGCTGGCGAAAATATTGTTGTCGCCCAACCGGCAGTCGTGTGCCACGTGACTATTGTTCATCAGATAGTTATTCGCGCCGATCCGCGTAGCGTCGCCCTTTCGGGTGGCTCTACTCACGGTCACGCCTTCGCGAAAAACATTGGCGTCGCCAATCTCCACATAGGTTTCCGTTAGAGGATCGAACCCCAGATCCTGGGGCAATCCGCCGATGACCGCCTGTGGACAGACGTGGTTGTTCCTTCCCATGCGAACGTACGAATGAATGACGGCATGGGCCTCGATGCGACAACCTTCCCCGATTTCGGTGCGGCTCTCAATCACGGCGTAAGGACCCACCGAAACGCCTATCCCTAGTTTGGCATCCGGAGCGATGCAGGCGGTAGGATGTATATTCGCAATCATAAATCCTCGGCTAAGCTCAGAACGGTTTCAACCGCGCGGGTGACAGCGGGCGTGAAGGTCTTTTAAGCGCTCCTGGGCGACGTGGGTATAAATTTGTGTGCTCGACAAATCACTGTGCCCTAATAAGAGTTGAACCACCCGAAGATCAGCGCCATGATTCAGCAAATGTGTAGCGAAAGCGTGTCTCAAAGTATGGGGCGAAAGCGGCTTATGAATGCCGGCCAGCAAAGCATAGCGCTTAATGAGGTGCCAAAAGGCCTGGCGCGTCATTGCGGCTCCGCGATCCGTGACGAACACATCGTCGCTGCGTCTCCCCCTCAGGATCATCGGCCGTGCCGACTTCAGGTAACGGTTCACCCAATCTTCCGCCTCTTCGCCGATGGGTACCAAGCGATCCTTGCGTCCCTTACCCACTACGCGAACGACACCTTGGCGGAGATTCAATTGCCCGAGCGTAAGCCCGACCAATTCGCTTACACGAAGTCCGGTGGCATAAAGGACTTCCAGCATAACCCGATCCCGGCAGCCTAAAGGCTCATCGGTGTTCGGAGCCTCCAGCAAGGCTTCCACATCCTTCTCCGTGAGCGTTTTCGGTAGCGGGCGCCCGATGCGAGGCGCCTCTATGGACACGGTCGGATCTCTATCTACGCAGCCTTCGCGAGTGGCGAATAAGTAAAACTTCCGCAGGCTCGAAAGGAGTCGGGCGCTGGTCCGCTCACTCGCCTTCTGACGATATTTCAGCGCCAAGTAGCCTTCTATCTCGCCCGCCTCTACCTGGCAAAGCGATTTTTTGTGCGTATTGCTCAACCAAACGGCAAACAGGCTGACGTCACTTCCGTACGCTTTTTGAGTGTTCTCGCTTAATCCTTCTTCGACCCAGAGGGCGTTCATGAAACGCCGGATCAGATCACCATCCGAATCGGCAATGCGAGGTTCAATCGAGCCAACAGCCTTCATGCCTTATGAACGATGGCGTTTTCACAAAACGCGCCTGATTTATCTCGGTCCCCATACGACAAACGGGCAGCGCTCGCTGCCCGTCTTCGATTCCCGCATCAATCGCCGCGGCGATTTCTCGTTCCGATCAAATTTTTTCTTTGATACGGGCGGCCTTGCCAGTGCGGCTGCGGAGATAATAAAGTTTCGCGCGACGAACGTCGCCGCGGCGCTTAACCTGAATATCCTGGACCTGAGGACTATAGGTTTGGAAAACCCTTTCCACGCCCTCGCCATGAGAAATTTTGCGCACCGTGAAAGCGGAATTGTATCCCCTGTTCCGCTTGGCGATGACCACGCCTTCATAGGCCTGCAGGCGCTCGCGATTTCCCTCTTTCACCTTCACCTGTACGACCACGGTGTCGCCTGGACCAAAGTCCGGGACCGTTTTCTGGCTCATCCATTCGCGCTCAAGTTGCTGAATAATGTGACTGGACATTGCGATTCCCCTTAATTCGTTCCGGCTTTCAATTCGTGTTTAAACTCTTCCAGCAAATTCCGCTGCTCCGCATCGAGCTCAAGCTTAGCTAATAAATCTGGTCTTCTTAACCAAGTTCGGCCCAGGGACTGTTTCAAGCGCCAGCGTCTGATCGCAGCATGGTCTCCACTCTGCAAAATCTCAGGAACTCGCCGGCCATCGAGCATTTCAGGCCGAGTGTAATGGGGGCAATCCAACAACCCCGCCATGTGCGAGTCCTGAACAGCCGAATCTGCATGCCCTAAAACACCAGGCAGCAATCTAACCACCGCATCGAACATCACCAGCACCGCCAACTCGCCACCGCTCAAGACATAGTCACCTATCGACCACTCTTCGTCGATTTCGGCTTCGATCAGGCGCTCGTCGACTCCCTCGTAGCGTCCGGCAACCAGAACAAGTCTCGGCTGCCGAGAAAGACGAACGACAACATCTTGAGTCAACAAACCGCCTTGCGGGCTCAAATAAATCGTCTTTGCGGCTAGATTCGAGTCAGCTCGTGCCGCACGAATTGCACTGTGCAAGGGCTCGACTTTCATAACCATGCCCGGCCCACCGCCATAGGGACGATCATCTACCGTTCTATGCCGATCCGAGGTCCAGTCCCGCGGATTCCAGAGCTTGAGATCGACAATCCCTCTTTCGATTGCCCGCCCGGTTACACCGCACCTGGCGGCACTTTCGACCATTTCGGGGAACAGGGTAACGACATCGAAACGCATTGAGCTACGGCTCTAAAAATCCGGATCCCAATCTACGATTAGAACACCCTCATTCAAGTCGACACTCTTAACGAATTCGCCGACCACAAAAGGGATCAAGCGCTCTCGCTCGCCGTGAACCGTCATAACATCGTTCGCACCGGTTTCCATCATGCCGGTCACGGCACCCAGACTAATGCCGGATGTCGTACGGACCTCAAGCCCGATCAAATCCGCCCAATAATATTCGCCTGGCTTCGTTGGCTGAAACTGTTCTCTGTTAACGAAGATATTCAGCGTAGATAACTGCAACGCTTGGTCACGGTTATCCACACCCTCCAGATGCGCTACGACCGTGTTCCCATGCCGGCGCCCGCCGACGACCTTAAATTCCTTTTGAGCTTTCTCATCGCCGATCAGCCACGGCGAATAACTCAAGATATTGTCTGGCGGATCGGTATGTGAGCGAACTCTTACCCACCCTCGGACGCCAAACGCACCCAACACTTCACCGGCGACAATCTGCCGCGCCACTGTAAACTTGTGTCGCGGGAATAAATTTAAGCCGCAGCCGAGTCTGCGCCTTTCCGAAATTCCTTAATCAAGGAGTGAACCCGTTCGGTCGTCTTGGCGCCTTGACTCAGCCAGTACTGAACACGCGCATCATTTAAACGCAGTCTTTCGTCTTTCCCGGAAGCGATCGGGTTAAAAAACCCAACTCGCTCAATGTAACGACCATCTCGTTTACATCTGCTGTCGGCAACAACGACATGATAGAAAGGGCGCTTTTTTGCGCCACCACGGGCAAGACGAATCGTGACCATTAAATTTCCTCTTAAGGATGCAAGAACAACCCGAAAAAACCAGATATTTTACCGAAAAACCTGTTTATGTGAAGACTTGGCCGCCAAAATCATGCCAAACCAAGACTCAGCGCCAAAATTGAAACAGATTTGCGTCATACGGGCTAGATTGAAAACAGACTCGCAGCTCCCGAACCCACCCGAACCGGGTAATCGCCACTCGAGATCTTCTGCGCTTTAATGGAATGGCGGAGAGAGAGGGATTCGAACCCTCGATAGAGCTTTTGACCCTATACTCCCTTAGCAGGGGAGCGCCTTCAGCCTCTCGGCCATCTCTCCGAAACTGACGAGATTATAATCGACTTATTCCGTATGCTCAGCTGTTTTTTCTGGTGTTTGAGCCTGCTGCTCTCTTTTTATGCGCTCATAGATCTCTTCCCGATGCACAGAAACTTCCTTGGGCGCGTTCACACCAATGCGAACCTGATTACCTTTTACCCCTAATACGGTAACCGTTACATCATCCCCGATCATCAGAGTCTCACCGACTCTACGAGTCAATATCAACATAAATCCTTCCTTTCCGGTCGCTCGTGACCTACCTTAAAATGGTGCCGCTTGCCGCAACACCAAGCCAACCAACACAAACGGTTAAGCGCTATATTATATCAGTTTTTCTTATGTTTATAATGAAAATTTGACCTCACGCCGCTTCCACCGACTGATCGAGATTAAAGGCTTCGTGCAAACTCCGAACTGCGAGTTCCAGATATTTTTCATTCAAAACTACAGAAATCTTGATTTCGGAGGTCGATATCATCTGGATATTGATCCCCTCTTTTGCAAGGGCCTCGAACATCTTGCTGGCAATCCCGGCGTGCGAGCGCATCCCGACACCAACCAAGGATACTTTGACAATCTTGTCATCACCAGCAACTTCGCGCGCGCCGAGTTCGGCGCAAGTGCTATGCAGAATGTCCAAAGCTTTTCCATAGTCATTGCGATGCACTGTAAACGTGAAATCGGTTGTGCCGTCCTCTCCGATATTTTGGACAATCATATCGACTTCAATATTCGCATTTGCGATGGGACCAAGGATTTTATAGGCGATGCCTGGACGATCGGGCACACCCATAATGGTCAGCTTAGCTTCGTCTCGATTGAACGCTATGCCGGAAATTAGCGGCTTTTCCACGTTTTCTTCCTCGTAACTGATCAACGTGCCAGGGCCTTCCTTAAAACTCGAAAGCACCCGTAGAGGGACATTGTATTTACCGGCGAACTCGACTGATCGAATCTGCAATACTTTCGATCCCAAACTCGCCATTTCTAACATTTCTTCGAATGTAATTCGGTCCAGCCGCCTGGCGCGCGGCTCAACGCGCGGATCGGTGGTGTAAACACCATCCACGTCGGTATAGATCAAGCACTCACTCGCTTTGAGCGCCGCAGCCAGGGCTACCGCCGTGGTATCCGACCCGCCGCGCCCCAATGTGGTGATATCACCATCCTCGGTGATGCCTTGAAAACCGGCTACCACCACCACCCTGCCCCGACCGAGATCACTCAAGATGCGATCGGTGTCGATATTCAAAATACGCGCCTTCGTATGGGCGCGGTCGGTGACGATTCTGACTTGCCCGCCAGTGTATGAGCATGCCGGGATGCCCTTTTCGTGCAGAGCCATGCACAGAAGAGCTATGGTGATCTGCTCACCCGTAGCGAGCAGTACATCCATTTCCCGCGGCTCGGGACGCGCCTGAATATCCTGAGCCAAGGTCACCAGACGATTGGTTTCTCCACTCATTGCAGATACGACAACAACGATGTCCTCGCCTCTCCCTCGCGCTTTGACAATGTTGTCGGCGACATGTCGTATTCGCTCGGTACTACCCACCGACGTACCGCCGTATTTATGTACGTATAAGGCCATGTTCTTCTGAGAAGTCTGTCTGTGATTATGCCGTATGGCGCCGCACCCAATCCGGTACGCTCTTCAACGCTGCGTCCAGCATTGCCGGATTGGTCCCCCCAGCTTGAGCCATATCGGCTCGGCCGCCACCTTTTCCGCCGACCTGCACGGCCACTGCGTTAACCAAATCCCCGGCCTTGATCCGGTTTATCTGATCTTTGGTTACTCCGGCGATCAGCGTCACCTTATCTTCTTTGACCGACCCCAGCACGATCGCTGCGCTCCCCAGCTTATTCCTGAGTTGATCGACCATATCCCGAAGCCCTTTCGGATCGCTTTCTTCCACTTTTGCCGCCAAAACTTTCACTCCGTCGACCGATATCGCCCGAGAGACCAGATCGTCACCTGCGGCACTCGCCAGCTTTGCTTTGAGTCGGTCCAATTCCTTCTCCAAAGAACGATTTCTTTCGAGAAGCTGGTTCACTTTTTCATCCAAAGTGTCCCGCCCGGCTTTCACTCTCTCTTCGAGAGACAGCAAGATGCGATCGTTTTTCTCTATCCAATCGACAGCGGCCTCACCTGTAACCGCTTCGATTCTACGAACTCCGGCTGCCACTCCGGTTTCGCTCACGATCTTAAACAAGCCAATGTCACCAGCGCGTTTGACATGAATTCCGCCGCACAATTCGGTCGAAAAATCGCCGATCCGAAGGACACGCACGTTATCGCCATACTTCTCACCAAACAAGGCCATCGCTCCCGCCTTGATGGCAGTCTCCCTCGGCATCATTTCCGCCGTTACGGCATCGTTGGCACGAATCTGTTCATTCACCAACCGTTCGATCGTCTCGATTTGCTCCGCCGTTACCGGCGCAAAGTGGGAAAAATCGAAACGTAACCGGTCGGGATCAACCAGGGAGCCCTTCTGAGTCACGTGGTCCCCTAGAACTTTCCTCAATGCCGCATGCAGCAAATGAGTCGCGGAATGATTGAGCGCCGTAGCATTGCGAGACTCGACATCGACTTCCGCCTCGCAAATCGAACCGGCTTTGAACTCGCCTTTCAATACTCGCCCGATATGAAGAATCAAATCGCCGGTCTTCTTCTGGGTATCCGATACTTCGAACAGATTGTCGCCCGCGCGAATGATGCCTCGATCGCCGACCTGCCCACCAGACTCGGCATAGAACGGAGTTTTGGCCAAAATCAGAATGCCTTCCTCGCCGGCCGATAGAGTCTCAACGGGCTTGCCATCCCGTAGCGCCGCCTCAACGGCTGTCTCCTCATGCGAACTCTTATAACCGGTGAATTCACAGCGTACGTCGAGATGTACATCGTGGGAGTAATCGACGCCGAAATGACTGGCCGCGCGCGCACGCTCCCGCTGCTCCTCCATTGCTTTCTCGAAACCTTCCAGGTCCAAAATCAGACCATGCTCACGGGCAAAATCGGCTGTTAAATCAACCGGAAAGCCGTAGGTGTCATAAAGCTGAAACACAGCATCGCCGGAAATCGTCTTGCCGCTCATCCCCTTGAGATGGGCTTCCAGAACCCTCATCCCTTGCTCCAAGGTTTCGGCAAAACGCTCTTCTTCCTTCTTTAGGACTTGCTCCACCATGGACCGCGCCGCAGCCAAATCCGGATACGCATCACCCATCTGAGCGCAAAGCGGACCAACCAACCGGTAAAAGAAGGTCTCGCGAATCCCCAGCTTGTAACCGTGGCGAATCGCTCTTCGAATGATACGACGGAGCACATAGCCGCGCCCCTCGTTGGACGGCAAAACGCCGTCGGCAATCAGGAAAGCACACGAGCGAATATGATCGGCCAGTACTCTCAACGAGCTGTTGTCGGTGCTTCCGACTCGCGCAAGATCCGCTGCGGCCCTTATCAAAGCCTTAAAGATGTCGATTTCGTAATTGCTGTGTACGCCTTGAACGACGGCAGCAATCCGCTCCAAGCCCATACCTGTATCGACCGATGGCCTAGGCAATGGCGTAAGCGTTCCATCCGGAGCACGATCGTACTGCATGAATACGAGATTCCAGATTTCGATGTACCTATCGCCATCCTCGTTGAGCGAACCGGGCGGACCTCCCGGAATCCCTTCGCCATGGTCATAGAAAATTTCGGTACAAGGGCCACAGGGCCCCGTGTCGCCCATGCTCCAGAAGTTATCCTTAGAGCCTATGCGTGCAAACCGTGTTGGATCAACGCCTACATCGTTAAGCCAGATCACCTCGGCTTCCTTATCCTGGTCGTAAACCGTAACCCAGAGCCGCTCGGCCGGCAGCTTCAAAACCCCGGTCAAAAATTCCCACGCGTAATGAATCGCATCACGCTTGAAATAATCGCCGAAGCTGAAATTCCCCAGCATCTCGAAGAACGTATGATGGCGCGCCGTATATCCAACGTTTTCCAAGTCGTTGTGCTTACCACCCGCTCTTACGCAGCGTTGCGCCGAGGCCGCGCGAACGTACGGACGCTCTTCTCGCCCCAAAAACACGTCTTTGAATTGAACCATACCCGCGTTCGTGAACAGCAGAGTAGGATCATCGGCCGGAATCAACGAGCTGGATGGAACGACCGCATGTTGCCGCTCCTCGAAATACTTCAAAAAAAGTGAACGCAGTTCTGCGCTGGTCATTTCGCTGCTACCGATGGTTTCATTCTTATTCTTGTGAGGATTATTCGCTGTCAGGATATCTCAAGCGTTTGAACAAGCGGCGGATCTGATCCGATTCGAAGCCACGTCGCCTAAGAAAGCGCTCCCGCGCCGCACGCTCTAGGAGCGAATCCGGAATGGTCTCGCCATACCTTTTGACATAAGTTTTATGGATCAACGCGTCCCAATCCCGATCATTTTCCAGCGATTTATCCACGTCGACGCCGTGCTGTCGCAACTCCTGTCTAATCCGGTACGCTCCGTATCCCTTTTCGGCGCGACTGCGCGCGAACACTTCAGCGAAACGCCCATCGCTCTGCAAGCCTTGAGATGCCAGATCTGCAACGACTTGCTCAACCACGGCTTCCGAATACCCCTTGCGGCAAAGCTTCTGCCGCAGCTCCGCACTGCTGCATTCGCGATGTGAAAGATAACGCAGGGCCGCAGCCTTTACCGCCTGCAATGAGTCGGGAACGTCGCTCAGGATCCGGCCTCCTCAAGCGGATCGGGCGCAGCGACCTGCCCCACTGCAGGGGCGCTGCTGCCGAAGGCTTTTTCACGAATCTTAGACTCGATGCTTTCAGCCAACTCCGGACGCTCTTTCAGGAAATTGCGAGCGTTATCCTTACCTTGGCCGATACGCTCCGCTCCGAGACTGTACCAGGAGCCCGACTTCTGCAGAATGCCGTAATTCACGCCCAAATCGACCAATTCGCCTTCGTGGGAAACGCCTTCGCCGTAAAGAATTTCGAAATCCGCATTCCTGAACGGAGGCGCCACTTTGTTCTTCACCACCTTGACACGAGTCTCGTTGCCGACCACTTCGTCACCATTCTTGATCGCCCCCAAACGGCGAATATCGAGACGAACCGAAGCGTAAAATTTGAGTGCATTTCCGCCGGTTGTCGTCTCCGGATTGCCGAACATAACGCCGATCTTCATGCGGATCTGATTGATGAAAATGACCAAGGTATTCGAGCGCTTGATATTGGCCGTAAGTTTTCGCAGCGCCTGAGACATCAAACGAGCCTGAAGACCGACATGGGAGTCGCCCATTTCGCCTTCGATTTCCGCTTTAGGCGTTAAAGCCGCCACTGAGTCGATCACGACGATGTCGACGCCGCCCGACCGAACCAACATGTCGGCGATTTCCAGTGCCTGCTCGCCGGTATCGGGCTGGGATACCAGCAAATCATCCAGATTGACACCGATTTTTTCCGCGTAAACGGGGTCTAGGGCGTGCTCGGCATCGACGAAAGCCGCAACCCCGCCCCGCTTTTGAGCCTGAGCAATGACTTCGAGCGTCAGAGTCGTCTTGCCGGATGATTCGGGACCGTATATTTCTACGATACGTCCGCGAGGCAAACCGCCGCAGCCCAATGCGATATCGAGAGACAGCGAGCCCGTGGGAATGACTTCGAGGTCACGCATTGCGGGGACATCCCCCATCCGCATCACGGACCCTTTGCCAAACTGCTTTTCGATTTGCGAAAGCGCTGCACTCAACGCTTTCTTTTTGTTTTCGTCCATTAGATTAATACTGACTAAACCGTTGTAAATAATTACTAATTATCTCACAGACGAATCGTCGGGAATAGCCTGAAAACTCGGCAGGTTCCAGCTCTTCCGCACCAGATACAGTGAGCCGGCGCGGCTAATTTGGGACTCGATCAGACTGAACGAACTCACGCGCCAACGGATCGGATCGTCGATAGTCTGTGACGACACACTGTCGCGGCAAGCTTTCCTGGCCAGCGTCAGATGCGCCCGGAATGGCCTGTTTTCCATGACAAACCCAATTCGACCGAGGCCGGCAGTCAAACTGTTTGCCAAATGGTTCAGCGCTTCCGGCGCACTCAGGGGTGACAGGCAGATAATTCCCTTTTTCGGCCAAAACTCGATTCGATCGAGACTCAGCTCAAATGACTGTCCGACAATGCTGTCGCCAACCTGACTGACCACCGGCAACCGATCTTCATTCACTTCTCCCAAAAAAGCCAGTGTAATATGAAGATTTTCCCCCTTTACCCACTTAGCCGTAGCCGTTTGCTTGAGCGTATCGACAAGCTGCGCCAGTGAAGCGCGTACCGCCCCGTCTGGCCAAAGAGCGAAAAACAAACGAAGCGTTTTAATCTCGGCAGACATCAAGAATACCTTGAAGCGCGACTCTAACCGCTTGCCGCCTGACCTGACGCCGATCACCGCCGAACTGCATGTGTTTTACGCGGCAGATGCCATCGCCCCGCTGCCAAGCGAACCATACGGTGCCCACAGGCTTATCCGGCGTACCGCCGGTCGGCCCGGCGATTCCGCTAACGGCCGCCGCCACGCCCGCCGCACTATGACTCAAGGCACCCGCAGCCATGGCTCGCACCGTTTCGACGCTGACAGCGCCATAAACTTCGATGATTTCGCTCGGCACGCCCAGCAACTCGTACTTCGCCTGATTGCTGTAGGTGACGAACCCTCTATCGAACCAAGCGGAGCTTCCGGGCACATCGGTGATACATTGGGCCACCCACCCACCGGTGCAAGACTCGGCCAAGACTAGCACTCGCTCCTGAAGCCTCAGGATCTGCCCAACCTCGCGCGCCAACGCGTATAACGCTTCGTCCTCCGCCATATGTCAGCCATTCGCTCAATCGCAGACCTTTATTCTATCCGATAAACTACTCTGATGACCGATCAAGCAACCACACTCTCCAGACATACCCCACTGATGCAGCAGTACCTGCGCATCAAGGCCGAACACCCCGAGCAGCTTCTCTTTTTCCGAATGGGGGATTTTTACGAACTCTTCTACGAGGATGCGCGTAAAGCCGCACAACTCCTGGACATCACCTTGACCGCTAGGGGCGAATCGGCCGGCGAACGCATACCTATGGCGGGTGTCCCCTATCATGCCGTCGATGGTTATCTCGCTCGACTGATCAAACTCGGTGAATCGGTTGCGATCTGTGAACAAATTGGAGATCCAGCCGCTTCCAAAGGTCCCGTCGAACGCAAGGTCGTACGCATCGTCAGCCCCGGCACAGTGACCGAAGAGGCCTTGCTGGAGGATCGCAAAGAGAATCTATTGGTCGCCATAGTCCAGCTCGGCGAAATTTATGGTCTCGCCGGATTAGACCTAGCCGGCGGACGATTCACAGTTCAGCAGGTCACCAGCCTGGAGAGATTAGCCGGCGAACTGGAGCGTTTAAATCCTTCTGAGCTACTCATCAGCGAAGAATGGTCGCCACCACCGACCATAGCCGCAAGGCGTGGGATCACCCGGCGACCGTCTTGGCACTTCGACGCCGAGAGCGCACGTCATCGATTGCTTCGTCAATTCAAAACTCAAGATCTCTCCGGCTTCGGCTGCGAAGGTTCGCCCGCGGCGATCGCCGCCGCAGGTTGTTTGCTTCAATATGTTCAGGACACCCAAAAAAGCGCGCTGCCCCACATCCAAGGGCTACGGACAGAAACTGGCGAGGAAAGCATCATCCTGGACGCGGCAAGCCGGCGCAACTTGGAATTGGATTTTCATCCGTCGGGTCGGGTCAATCTTACCCTGTTCGGCGTACTCGACCGCACATCAACCGCCATGGGCGGACGCCTGCTGCGACGCTGGCTCCATCATCCTCTACGAGATCAACGCATTCTTTATCAGCGTTACGAGGCCATAGAGGCACTACGCAAAGATAGGAATTACGCTTCCATTCGCGATGTGCTTGCATCAGTCGGGGACATTGAACGCATCGTCGCCCGCATCGCGCTCAAATCGGCGCGGCCGCGGGATCTCGTGGTATTGCGAGCATCGTTGGGTACGCTACCCGAGCTTTTAAATCAGCTCGAAACCCTGGAGAGCACGCTCCTTACGGACATACGGCAGCGGATTCGAGAGCAGCCTGAAATTTACCAACTGCTCGATCGCGCGATCATAGAAAACCCGCCTATGCTGATCCGCGATGGCGGCGTCATTGCCGAAGGTTACCATCCGGAACTGGACGAACTACGCAACCTCAGCCAAAACACGGAACGCTTCCTGGTTGACCTCGAGCAGCGGGAACGCCAGCGAACTGGGCTATCAAACCTAAAGGTCGGATACAATCGTGTGCAAGGCTTCTATCTCGAGCTTTCCCGCACGCAGGCCGACAGGGTCCCGGCAGACTACATCCGGCGCCAAACCTTGAAGGGTGCCGAGCGCTATATCACGCCAGAACTAAAAGCCTTTGAAGATAAGGTGCTGAGCGCACGGGAACGCTCCCTAGCGTTTGAGAAAGCCCTTTATGACGAGCTATTGGATATTCTTGGCACGTCGATAAAAGCGCTGCAGGACTGCGCTTCAGGGCTCTCGGAGCTGGACGTCTTGGCCAACCTGGCCGAGCGCGCCGAAAGCCTGAACCTCACCATGCCCCTACTAATCAAGGAACCAGGCATTCGCATCACAGGCGGCCGCCATCCCGTCGTCGAAACGGTTGCCGATACGCCGTTTGTCCCCAACGATTTGGAACTCAACTCCGACCGCCGCATGCTCATTATCACCGGCCCCAATATGGGCGGGAAATCCACTTATATGCGCCAAACCGCACTTATCGTCTTAATGGCTCATATCGGCAGCTACGTGCCTGCGGAAGCGGCGATGATAGGCCCGATCGACCGGATTTTCACCCGGATCGGTGCCTCCGACGACTTGGCCAGCGGCCGATCGACATTTATGGTCGAGATGACCGAGACCGCGAACATCCTTCATAACGCGACATCATCAAGTCTCGTGCTAATGGATGAGATCGGTCGCGGCACCAGCACCTTTGATGGCTTGGCGCTGGCCTGGGCAACGGCCGACTACTTGGCACGCAAGATCCAGGCGTTCACGCTTTTTGCGACCCACTACTTCGAATTGATTACGCTGCCTGACGAGTGCCCCGGGGTACAGAACGTCCATCTGGACGCAGTAGAGCACGGCGATGGGGTCGTGTTCCTTCATGCCGTCAAGGACGGCCCGGCCAACCAGAGCTACGGACTCCAGGTGGCTGCTCTGGCTGGCGTGCCGAGAACGGTGATTGACAACGCGCACAAGAAGTTGACGGTTCTGGAGAACCAGACCTATGCGGAACATCAAAGCGAAGCACGGCAATTCGACCTTTTCGCGAATGCCGAGCCTCACCCTGCGTTGGATCTGCTCAGAACGATCAGACCCGAAGAAATCACACCCAAACAGGCCTTGGACTTGCTGTTCACCCTAAAGGACTTGACGAACTGAGAGCAAGACGCTGGAGTCGACCACGCCTAAATGGGCGCTTATTTTTCGCTCTCTTGAGCCAAAATCTTGGCCAATTGACTAGCCGGCACGTATCCCGGCAGTATGTTCCCTTTCTCGGTGACAAGCATGGGCGTTCCGGCGGCGCCCATTTGCGTTCCCAGTGTCAGATGCCGATCTACCGGGTTGTCGCATTGCCGGTTTTCGATGGTCTCGCCACGCTTCGCCTTGGTCAAAGCCGCGTTGCGATCGTCCGCACACCACACCGACACCGCTTTCTTGTAGGAATCAGAGCCTTCGCCAGCGCGCGGGAAAAACAGGTAACGAATCTCGATACCTTCCGTTAGATACTGATCGATCTCCGAATGCAGTTTTCGACAGTAGCCGCAATCGATATCGGTGAACACGTATAGCAAGTGCTTCGAACTCTTAGGCTTGAAGACTATCATGTTGTCTGAGCCGACTTTTTTCAGAGAACTGACTCGAGCGTCGGCCAGCTTGCCTTCCGTTAAATCTTCGCGCGCCTTAATATCGATCATCGAGCCCTGAAACAAATACCGACCGTCCTCCGAAACATAGAACAGCTTCGGCCCAACAACGACTTCGTAAAGCCCCGACATGGCGGACGGTGTGATCGAATCCGGCTTGACTCCGGGCAAAGCGTCCTTTAACGCTTGTTCAATGGCTTTATTGTCGGCATAGGCCGGCCCGAAAAAAAGAGCCGCCATGCCCAAGAATGCGACGCCCCAATGTGTTTTCATGAATGTATCCGTGGGTTGCTTCGGTTTCGATTTATGTCAGCAAACGCTCGATGTCGAGAATGAATGCCAGACTCATCAAGGATAACAGAATGAATAAGCCGATTTGCTGAAAGAACGCTTGCGTCTGCTCCGACACGGGACTGCCTTTGACAGCCTCGACCAGATAAAACATGAGATGTCCGCCGTCGAGCACGGGAATCGGCAATAAATTCAACACGGCCAAGCTGACGCTGACAATGGCGAGAAACTTAAGAAATTGACTAAAGCCTATGCTCGCCGATTTTCCGGCATACTGAGCGATGCTGATCGGACCACTCAGGTTTTCGATGCCTGCTTTACCGACCAGCATCCGCCCGATCATTTTCAAAGTCAAAACGGAGTAATCGCCGGTTTTTTCTACTGCGGCCACAAACGCAGGAAGCACGCCGAGACGATACTCTACCTGCATTGCATCAATAAGGTGCTCGGGTATCTGAACTGCAGCGCCTATTCTCCCGATACGACCTTCTTCCGATTCAACCGGCGTCGGCGTTACCGAGCGAGACAAGCGCTCGCCACCGCGCTCCACGACGACTTCGAGCGAAGCGTTGGGATGGGCGCGCACATGATCCACCCACTCCCGCCATGTCCTAATCGGTCTGCCGTCCACACTTACCAGCCTATCGCCAGCCTGCAACCCGGCTCTCTCCGCCGCACCGCCCGGCTCGACCCTATCGATAATCGGCGGAATATTCGGCTCCCAAGGACGAATGCCCAGGCGCTGATACAATAAATTAGGCTGCTGTGCGAGTTCCTCCGGTACCGTCAGGGTTCGCTGCAGTTGTTCACCGTCCTTCGTCTTGACGTCGACGGGAATCGCTTCACCCTCCATGATTCGCTCCAGCAATTCGCCCATGGCTTGGTTCCAGGTAGGCGTCGCTTCACCTGCCACAGCCACAATCTCGTCGCCTTCCGCAAACCCGACCTGAGCCGCCAACGAGCCGCTGGCCACGGGTCCCAACACGGGGCGCATGCCGGTTTCGCCGATCATGAAAACCGCCCAGTAGACCAGAATCGCTAAAATGAAATTGAAGAACGGTCCTGCAAATACAATCGCTACGCGACGAATTAGAGATTGACGGTTGAAAGCATAAGGCAGATCAGCCGGTGCTACTGTTCCCTCCCGTTCATCCACCATTTTCACATAGCCGCCCAAGGGAAGCGCCGCCACGGTGAATTCGGTGCTATCAGGCGTTCTTTGATGACGCCAGAGAATCTTCCCGAACCCCAACGAAAACCGGATAACCTTAACTCCTAATTTCCGCGCAGCCCAAAAATGGCCCAACTCATGAAAGGCGATCAGGATTGTTAACGCTACGATGAAGTAAAAAAGCGTATGAAGGAGCGAAAACATGGGAGCGTTAATACACCGCTAGCCGATTGATATATGACTCGGCCGTCGAGCGAGCGATTCGGTCCGCATCGAGAACGGCATCGATTGTATTGGCGGGGCCCGGCACAATAGTCGCCATGCAATGCTTGATTGTCTCTGGAATATCCGTGAACCGTATCTTACGATCCAAGAACGACGAAACGGCCACTTCGTTCGCGGCATTTAGAATAGCCGGCATCGTTCCGGCTGCACGAACAGCTTGATAAGCCAAACTCAAACATGGAAAACGAGCTTCATCCGGTGCCTCGAAGTCCAATTGTCTGACACTGAATAGGTCCAGAGGTTCCGCCCCAGACTCGAATCGCTCCGGCCAAGCTAAGGCATGGGCGATGGGAATACGCATATCCGGGCTACCCATTTGCGCCAGCACCGTCCCGTCGACATAATCGACCAACGAATGAATGACGCTTTGCCGATGAATAACGACTTGAATGCGCTCAGGCAGCATGTTGAACAACAGGCATGCTTCGATCACTTCTAGCCCTTTGTTCATCATAGTAGCCGAATCGACCGAAATTTTCCGCCCCATAACCCAGTTGGGATGAGCCACGGCTTGATCCGGCGTTACGTCGTCCAACTCATCTAATGGCTTACGCAAAAAAGGACCGCCGGAAGCGGTAAGCAAAATCCGCCGGACGCCGGAAGCCGTCTGACCGGCGCAGTAATCTGCCGGCATGCACTGAAAAATGGCATTGTGCTCACTGTCGATCGGCAGCAGCTTGGCGCCCGACTTGGCAACCTCGGCCATGAAAAGCTGCCCCGACATCACCAGCGCCTCTTTGTTCGCCAAGAATACGGTCTTGCCGGCTCTTGCCGCCGCCAAAGTCGGCAAAAGCCCCGCCGCCCCGACAATAGCGGCCATGACGCCATCCACTTCAGGCAACATGGCCACCTCTTCCAGAGATTTCGTGCCGCTTAGCACTTCGGTATCCGGCAGCCCAGCAGCACAGAGCCGCCGTCTCAATTCTTCAGCCTGCCCTTCGCTACGGAGAACCACATATGAAGGCCGGAACTGCTGACATTGCTCATAAAGCCGGTCCAGATTGTTATTCGCGGTAAGCGCCACGACCCGGTAACGATCCGGATGCCGTGCAACCACATCGAGCGTGCTGACGCCAATGGATCCTGTCGAGCCAAGAATGCAAATGCCTTTCATCTTAATGGGCTCCCTTGTTCGAGGGAGATTTTTCTTCGTTTACGACGCCTTCTTCCACAAAACCTTCATCGTTTGTCCCCTCCTCGTCATGAGGCGTTATGTCTCCGGAACTTTCAGCAGGCAGCTCCTCGGGAATGACGATATTTGTTTCCAACTCCGCCGTCAAAAATACTCCGAGCAGCAACGAACCGGCATAAAAGATCGAAACTGCCGCCAGCAAGCTATCGATGCGATCGAGAATTCCACCGTGCCCCGGTAATACGGCGCCACTGTCCTTCACCCCGCGAACGCGCTTTGCTAGGCTTTCGAAAAGGTCGCCGCATACTGACGCTGCCACTGTAAACAAAGACAGGAACACGAAATCGGCAAGGACGATAGCTTCGAGCTTTGCGAATAGCCCTACCGCAATTGCCAGGACCGCCGCAGCGAACAAGGCCCCATAAACCCCTTCAACGGTCTTGCCGGGACTGATCGGTTCCAGCAACTTGGTATGGCCCCAGCGCTTGCCCACAAAATAAGCCGCCACATCGGCCGCCCAAACGAGAAATACCAGATAAAAAACCTGTTCCTGACGAAAATTCAAGCGCAGCCAGACCATCAAGATCCAACCGGTGATCAGCACGAATGCACCGGCGGCCAGTTTCGCAGCAAGCGGATACTGGATCTTGACCAAACGCTCAGGTATCCGACGGAACGCGATTCCCCACACGAACCACCAGGCCACTACGGGCCAGTAAAACCACTCAGGCAGTTCACCCGGTGCCCAGTCGATGGCGAAATACCGCGCAGCAAGCAGAAAAGCGAACACCACACCGACGAAACTGAGACGCGACGATAAGCTACCGAGACCGGAAAGATTCGCCCACTCCCAAGCGCCAGCTAAAATAATCGCGCCCCAAAACACCGCAAAACCGTCAGCGGGCAAGAATAAAATCGCGGCGATAATGAGCGGCGCCAGCACCAAAGCGGTAATGACTCGATTTTTCAGCATGACTGTCTCGTAAATAGCAAAATTAACGGGATTCGCTTGTCTTAGTGCAAACGTTTTCTGGAACCAGATCCTCGACTTGCTCGCTCGTATATCCGAAGCGGCGCTGTCGACTTGCGTAGTCGTTCAACGCGAGTTCGAGTGATTGTTCGTCGAAATCTGGCCACAAGGCAGGCGTGAAATAGAGTTCGGTGTAAGCCAGCTGCCACAACAAGAAATTGCTAATCCGCTGTTCGCCACCGGTGCGAATGAAAAGATCGGGCTCGGGCAGATCCGTCAGGGTCAACTGAGATTCAAAGACATCCGCGCTAATGTCTCCGGAACACAGCTCGCCTCGTGCGACCTTTTCGGCCAGCGCACGGGCAGCCTGCAAAATATCCCAGCGGCCGCCGTAATTAGCCGCGATGGTCAGGTTCAAATGGGTATTCGAACTGGTAAGCCTTTCGGCGGCCGAAATCTTTTCCTGCAGCGCGGGCGAAAACGCCGCCCGATCGCCGATCACCCGAAGCCGGACGCCATTTTCATGAAGCTTTTCGGTTTCCCGCTCCAAGGTTGTCAAAAACAGCTCCATGAGCAGAGACACCTCTTGCGGAGGACGCCGCCAGTTTTCGCTGCTGAAGGCGAACAGGGTGAGCGCCTCGATTCGGCGCTTTAGACAGTGTTCGATAACCTTTCGTACTGCCGAGACACCGGCGCGATGCCCAGCCGTACGCGGCAGAAAACGCTTTTTTGCCCAACGGCCATTACCATCCATAACGATGGCGATATGGCGGGGCAGCCGGTCATCATCGATAGGGACAGCGGGCACTTCCATATTTAGGTTCCGAACTGATCATCATTTTGGAAAACGAGGTGCCCAACCGTTCCTGAGTGAAATCGGTTTCGCCGGGGGCACCATCGAATACTGGCTGATAATTATTGAAGAAAGAGCCGAATTTCGACACGACCGGAAGGGACCGATTAAATTGCCATTAAGTCCGCTTCCTTTTCGCTCAGCAAACCATCGACGTCTTTAATGTACTGATCGGTCAATTTTTGAACTTGCTCTTGACTGCGTCGCTCCTGGTCTTCCGAGATTTGCTTTTCCTTCAACGCAGCCTTGAGCTCATTATTGGCATCGCGCCGTATATTGCGAATCGCGACCCGAGCATTTTCGGCTTCGTGACGCACGACCTTGATCAGGTCGCGCCGCCGTTCTTCGGTAAGCGGCGGCATGGGGACACGGATTACCGAACCGGCAGTCGAGGGATTCAGCCCCAAATCGGACGTCATGATCGCCTTTTCGATAGCCTGAACCATACTGCGCTCCCATGGGGTCACGGTCAGTGTTCGGGCATCTTCGACAGCGACGTTGGCCGTTTGCGTTAACGGTACCTCGTTGCCGTAGTAAGACACCATGATGTGATCCAAGAGGCTGGGATGAGCTCGGCCGGTCCTTATCTTGGCAAACTCATGCTTGAGCGCCTCGATACTCTTCTTCATTCGTTCCGCAGTCCGTTTTTGAATATCGTCGATCATGGTTATCTACCGGTTTCAATTAAGGATCCAATATCTTCGCCCAGAACCACGCGCATGACGGCCCCGGGATCGAACACGTTCATCACCCTCAGCGGCATATTATGGTCGCGGCACAAAACCAGCGCCGTGGCATCCATTACATTAAGGCGTTGATCCAAGGCCTCGTCATAGGTCAGCCTCGAGTAAAACCGCGCATTGGAATCCTTGAGCGGATCCGCCGAATAAACCCCCTCCACTTTAGTGGCCTTAATCAGCAACTCGGCATTGATCTCGATCGCACGCAGGCTGGCTGCCGAATCCGTCGTGAAAAATGGATTGCCGGTACCCGCAGCAAAGATGACTACCCGCCCTTTCTCAAGGTGTCGGACTGCACGACGCCTGATGTAATCCTCGCAAACCTGATTGATTTTCAAAGCCGACATGACGCGGACCGGCTGCCCGAGTTTTTCAAGGGCGTCCTGCATAGCAAGGGCATTCAGGACTGTGGCCAGCATACCCATGTAATCGCCGGTAACCCGATCCAAGCCTTCTGATGCCTTTTCCGAGCCACGTATGATGTTGCCGCCCCCAATGACCAGCCCCACCTGGACACCGATCTGACACAAATCATTTATTTCGTGCGCTAGACGCTTAATCGTTTGTGGGTCGATACCACTTCCCTGTTCACCCATAAGCGCTTCGCCGCTTAACTTCAGCAGAATTCGGGTGTATTTAGGCGCGCTCATCGGTTCAAATTCTGTGTTGTCGATTGGTTATCCGCAAACCCCTGACGGGTCGCCGTGCAAAGCACTCCGCCAGAGGTTTACTCACGAAAGTTTAACTGTTTCTTACTTGTGCCATCACTTCTTCGGCGAAATTGCTTTCTACCTTTTCTATGCCTTCGCCAACCTCGAATCGTACAAAGCGACCTACGCTAGCTCCTCGGCTACTCAGCAACTTACCGACAGTCTGATCGGGATCTTTGACGAAAGGTTGACCGAGCAAGGTAACTTCCCCCAGGAATTTCTTGATCTTGCCCTCTACCATTTTCTCGACAATATTAGCAGGCTTCCCTTCGGCTTCAGCCTGCGCCTTGGCGATATCCCGCTCCTTGGCGACCGTTTCGGCAGGCACGCCTTTTTCGTCCACGCACAAGGGTTTGCTAGCCGCGACGTGCATGGCAATATCCCGACCCAACTCCTGATCACCGCCGACCAACTCGACAAGAACACCGATCCGGGTTCCGTGCAAATAACTCGCGATATTACCGCTTTCCGATGTAATGCTCTCGAACCGCCGCACATTGATATTCTCGCCGATTTTGGCAACCATAGCCCGGCGCGTTTCCTCCACGCTGGATCCCGAGGACGGCATCACAGTAGCGAGCAATTCGTCGAGCGAACTAGCTGTCGAATCCAATGCGGTTTGCACGACGTTATTGACGAACTCTACGAAATCATCGCCCTTGGCGACGAAATCGGTCTCGCAGTTGATTTCCACGATGACCGCACGCTTACCATCAGCACTCGTTTTCGTAGAAATACGGCCTTCGGCGGCAGTGCGGCCAGACTTCTTGTCTGCTTTCGCGAGACCCGCTTTCCGCATCAACTCAACTGCGGCTTCCATATCACCGTTGGCATCCTGCAACGCCTTCTTGCATTCCATCATCCCCGAACCGGTGCGTTCGCGGAGCTCCTTCACCATTGCGGCACTGATATTCATTGACCGAACCTCATCATTAATTGCTTATCATCGCTATTCAAGCATTTACGCTTATAAAAACGCCCCCTGATGGAGGCGTTTTGAGCGTATCAACGCATTCAGGCACGAAAAACGCATGCCTTACTCGGCATATGCGCTAGCCGCTTCCGCAGCGGAATCCGAACTCGTCTCGGTATTTGACTCCATCTCCACAAATTCGTCTTCCCCTCCGGCAAAATCGAGACTGTGCGCCTTGCCTTGCAGGATGGCTGTCGCGGCGCTCTGCGCATACAGCTGAACAGCACGAATGGAGTCGTCGTTGCCCGGTATGACATAGTCGATGCCGACCGGGCTGTTGTTGGTATCGACAATGCCGACGACCGGAATGCCCAGCTTTTTCGCTTCGCTGATGGCATTCTTTTCATAGCCTACATCCATAATGAACAACACCTCCGGAAGCCGGTCCATATCCCGAATCCCGCCCAAACTATGCTCCAACTTCTCCAACTCGCGCATCATGCCGAGCGCTTCCTTCTTGTTGAACCGCTGCAAGCGACCGTCGTCCCGCATCGCTTCAAGCTCTTTCATGCGAGCGATAGATTGTTTGATGGTCTTGAAATTGGTGAGCATTCCGCCCAACCAGCGATAATTCACATAAGGCATACCACAGCGCTTGGCTTCATCTTCGATGACCTTGCGGGTGGTTCTCTTGGTGCCGACGAAAAGAACTCTGCCTCTGTTGGCCGCCTGCTGTTCGAGGTATTTCATGGCCTCATTGAACAGAGGTATAGTCTTTTCCAGATTGATGATATGGATGTTGCTCCGCGCGCCGAAAATATACGGAGCCATCTTGGGATTCCAATAGCGCGTCTGGTGACCGAAATGTACGCCGGCCTCCAGCATTTGGCGCATGGTTACATTGGACATTCAAATCTCCTAATAGAGCTGAGCCGGATTGAACCGGCGATGGGTTGAGCCTCCACGCACCCCAACCGGCGACCAAATCACGGGGATGTGGCACCCCGCCGGACGTGACGATACGTGTGTGTTATTGCCAAAAATAGCAGCGCTTTATACCATAACCTGCTTTATTCAACAATCCGACCCTTTTCCCGCATCCTCGCTCGACCGAGCGCCACACGAACCAACGAATCTCGCGATGAGCATCATCCTGAAAACGCCTGCCGAAATTGAGAAAATGCGTGTCGCGGGCCGACTCGCTGCACAAGTATTGGAAATGATTGAGCCATTCGTGGTTCCCGGGGTAACGACTGAAGAACTGGATCAAATTTGCCACGACTACATTGTCGATGTGCAAAAAGCCATTCCCGCTCCCTTGAATTACAAGGGATTTCCCAAATCCATCTGCACCTCGGTGAACCATCAGGTATGCCACGGCATACCAGGTCCGAAGAAACTGAAAAGCGGCGATATCGTCAACATCGACATCACCGTAATTAAGGACGGCTATCACGGCGACACCAGTAAAATGTTTCTGGTCGGTGAAGTGCCCATACGAGCCAAACGCCTGGTGAAGATCTGTCAGGAGGCCATGTATCTGGGAATTCAGCAAGTACGTCCTGGCGCGCGGTTGGGCGATATCGGCTTTGCCATTCAGCGTCATGCGGAGTCCCACGGCTATTCCGTCGTGCAAGAGTTCTGCGGGCACGGTATCGGCCGGAACTTTCATGAAGACCCCCAGGTGCTCCACTACGGCAAATCTAATACCGGAATAATGCTGGAACCGGGTATGATTTTCACCGTCGAACCCATGATCAACTTGGGCAAACGCTATGTGAAAATACTTCCCGACGGATGGACCGCTGTAACTAAAGACCACAGCCTGTCCGCACAGTGGGAGCACACGGTTTTAGTTACGGCGGATGGCTACGAAATCCTCACCCTGCGTCAAGAAGAGGCACACGCGATTGAAAACGGCCGACTTAAACTCGCCGCGTTATGACGATATCCTTTCGTCCGCCGAGCGCATCAGGTCGCTTAGAGAACATATCCAACAGAATAATGCGGAGCTAACCGAGCGCTTTCACGCCGGCATACCAGCCGCCGAACTGATTCGGGCGCGCTCCGATTTCATCGATGAACTGCTCGGAGCCTGCTGGAATCATTTCCTCGGATCCGACGCCGAACAGCTCGCACTTATTGCGGTAGGGGGCTATGGCCGACGCGAGCTGCACCCTTACTCCGATATCGATGTTTTGATTCTCCTCGATTTTCACCACAGCGGCGCGAATCGAGCCGAAGAACCGCCCTACCGGCAAGGCTTGGCCGATTTCTTCAATTTGCTGTGGGACATTGGCCTCAAGCCCGCTCACAGCGTCCGTACGATCGAAGAGTGCGTGGAACAGGCCCGGCAAGATGTGACGGTCATCACCAATCTCATGGAATCCCGACTGCTCCATGGTTCCTCGGCGTTGTTCAAGGAGCTGTGGGCGCGTATCGGCCCCGAACATCTCTGGTCCTCGCGAGAGTTCTTCGAAGCCAAGATGGCTGAACAAGCCGCACGCTATGCCAAATACCACGACACGGCCTACAACCTGGAGCCTAATATCAAAGAGGGCCCGGGCGGTCTCCGGGATATCCAAATCATCGGATGGATTATCAAGCGCCATTACAATGCGTCGAATCTGAACGATCTGCTCCTGCACGGCTGGCTAACCGAAGCGGAGCACGGCGAGCTCATGCAAGCGCAGCATTTCCTCTGGCAGCTCCGTTTCGCCTTGCACACGTTGACCGGGCGTTGCGAAGATCGCCTGCTGTTCGAGTATCAAAAGGAGCTGGCCCTACAGTTCGGATATCAGGATCCGGACGTCAACCAAGCGGTCGAGCAATTCATGCAGCGCTATTTCCGCACCGTCATGGGACTGGAGCGGCTGAACGAAATGCTATTGCAACTGTTCAAGGAAGCCGCACTGCATCGCGATGAAGATGCCGTAATCCTCCCGATCAACAGAAACTTTCAGGCGGTCAACAACTACATCGAGGCACTGCACCCGAACGTTTTTCGGGAACAGCCTCTTGCCCTGCTGCAAATATTTCTCCTATTGCAGCAAAACGCCAGCTTGTTAGGCATACGCGCCGCGACCATCCGGCTCATTCGCCAACATCTCTACCTGATCGACGAGAATTTCCGCAACGATCCGGAAGCTTGCCGGCTTTTTATGGAAATCCTGCGCCAACCGGGAGGCATCACGCATCAACTGCGGAGGATGAACCGCTACGGCATTCTGGCCGCGTATCTCCCGGCTTTCGGCCGCGTCGTCGGCCGCATGCAGTATGATCTCTTCCACGTTTACACCGTGGACGAACATACGCTCTTCGTAGTACGCAACCTCAGACGATTCGCTCTAGAAAAGCACAGAGCCGAGCATCCCCTCTGCAATGAAATTTTTCAGATCATCGAAAGACCGGAGCTTCTATACATTGCCGGCTTAATGCACGACATCGCCAAAGGTAGCGGCGGCGATCATTCCGTCATCGGCGCGGACATTGCCGAGGGTTTTTGCCAACGCCACGGCATAAGCCGTCGGGACACCGACCTGGTCAAGTGGCTGGTTCAGAACCATTTGCTCATGTCCATGACAGCTCAGCGCAAGGATATCAGCGATCCAGACGTCATTCATGAGTTCGCCACCGCCATCGGCAACCAAGACACGCTGAATTATCTATATCTCTTGACCGTGGCCGACATTCGCGCCACCAACCCGAACCTGTGGAACTCGTGGAAAGACGCCCTGCTCAAGGAACTGTATCTCACGACGCGGTGGACATTCCGACGAGGACTCACAAAACCGCTGGAACAAGAAGAAAAGATCAATGCGGTCAAAGCGGAAAGCCTTGCTCTGCTGAGGCGCTTAGGCATCAGCGACCGAACCATCGAAAAAGTCTGGCAGATGGTTAACGACGAATATTTTCTGCGCTATTTGGCGGAGGAAATCGCCTGGCATACCGTGGCCATCAGCGCCTGCAAGCCGGGAGACTTACCCCTGGTCCTGTTACGCCCGGTCAGCCAGCGGGGGAGCGCGGAAATTTTCCTGTATGCGAAAGACCAGGATTTCATATTCGCTTACAGTACGGCGGTTTTGGACCAACTCGGATTGACCGTCTTCGACGCCAAGATCATCACTTCCGCCGATGGCTATGTGTTGAACAGCTATCACGTCCTCGAGCAGACTGGAGAACCGATCAACGATCACCTGCGGCAGGCCCAGATTTGCAGCCGATTGCGGGCATGCCTGCTACAACCGAGCTGCACACCGCTACGCGTCCATCGGCGCGAACCGCGGGAAATAAAACATTTCACGGTACCCACTCAAATTTATTTTCACGACGACCCGCAGAACCGTTATTCGATTCTGGAATTGGTCGCCACCGACCGCCCTGGGCTTTTGTCGAAGGTCGGCCAAGCGTTCAGGGAATGTGACGTGCGCCTCTATAATGCAAAAATTTCCACCATCGGCAGCAGAGCCGAAGACATTTTCTATATCACCGACCATCGCGATCATCCGCTAAACAGCGAACTCCAGAAGCGCCAATTGAGCGAAGCGATCATCGCGCTGGTGGGAACAAATTAAACGTTTTTCCGCATCCGTTTCAGATATAGCGGAGTCCGCAACCCCGTTTTTTCGTCAAAGACTCGTGCTATGCTTGCGGCGACCGATCAATGGGTCGTACCTTTTGGAAGCCATGTTTCCAAGCCTAATCGGAGGATAAAGCCATGCCGACGGTTGCAGATCCGCTGCTCGAAAACTGGTATCAAGATGCCGAGACCGGACGATCGTTTCGTGTTGTCGCATTGGACGAGGAAAACGACGCCATCGAAATCCAGTATCTCAACGGCGATCTCGGCGAATTTGACTTTGCCTCTTGGTACGAATCGCCTTTCGCGCCTATAGAGCCCCCCGAAGACTGGAGCGCTCCTTTCGATGACGTGGAAATCGATGACCTCGGTTACACCGATCCGGATTTGCATGAACCGGATCAGCGGGATCTCACCTTGGACGACTTTCTAAACGAAGAAGACGAGCATTGATTTTCGCTTGGCTTGACTCGCCTCGTCGCCGCCCGAACGATCACGATGCGGGAAATGCGCTGTATCGCTCGATGAATCCGAACGTTTCGGCTACAGGCTTGCAGGTTAGATGTCCCTGGTAAGTGTTTACGGCCTTGGCAAACCCTGGATTTTCGCGAAACGCCGTCAAGCCCTGATTGGCTAACTGGAGGACATAGGGAAAACTGGCCTCGGTTAAAGCGATCGTCGATGTCCGGGGATAAGCGCCGGGCATGTTGGTCACGCAGTAATGGATGACGCCGTGCTTCTCGTAAACGGGTTCCGAATGAGTAGTAGGCCGCGAAGTTTCCACGCAGCCGCCCTGATCGATGCTGACGTCGACGATCACGGAACCGGGCTGCATCGATCTGACCATATTCTCGGTCACCACGTAGTCTGCCTTGGCCCCGTGCCGCAATACCGCGCCGACGACTAAATCGGCTTCACATATACGGCGTGCAATGGCGTCCGGCTCGGAAGCAAAAAACTCGAGTTCCCCTGAAATTTCGCGCTCCATCCGCTCGCCCTTGGCCTTGTCGATGCCTGCAACAGAAACCTGAGCCCCAAGCCCCCACGCCGTCTGCGCGGCGTGAAAAGCCACGACCCCGTCGCCTACGATCAACACCCTTCCGTGTCTCGCGCCCAGAACCTTGCCGAGCTGCACCCCTCTACCGCCATTGAACTCGGCCAGATAATAAGCGCCGACCAGTGCCGCCATGTTACCCGCGACCGCGCTCATGGGAGCGAGAATCGGCAATCGACCGGATCTGTCCTCCAAGGTTTCGTATGCCACCGCCATAGTGCGGCGTTCCAGTAAGATCTCAGTGAGCGAGCGAGGCGCCCCCGCAAGATGGAAGAAGGTAAACACGATCTGATTTCGGAGAAAAAGGTACTCCGATTCTATCGGCTCTTTGACCTTGAGAACCAAGTCCGAATTCCATGCGTCCTCGACGCCGCAAATACGAGCGCCCATCCGAACGTATTCCTCATCCTTAAATCCGGAACCTAGCCCCGCATTCGTTTCGATCAAAACTTCGTGCCCCGCCTCGACAAGTATCGATGCTTGATGCGGCGTCAGCGCGACGCGGTTTTCGTTATTCTTGATTTCTTTAGGTACCCCGATTCTCATAGCAGTATGCAGCTCTACAGACTTGAAACTTATGAACGATTGTATACGTTCGGAGGAACCAGGCCATCCTCAGAACGACTCGAGCTTATTCTCTAGTCTAACCGTAGTCGACGCTTTGGCGTGTAACCCAGAGCCACATACTCTGTCGAGCGATCAGTCAGCAAAAACAATTATCGAGGCCGACATCTCCGCGATTCTAAAGTGAACATCTGAGCCCGACTGAATCGGCCTCAATATCGTAGCGAGGCGGAGGTTTGTGCCTCCGCCCCGATGCAGACAATCTTGTTCTCGCTTTGCCACGCGAATCCAAGACCGGAAGGTCTGGTCCCCGAGATCGCTCACCGGCGCCATTCGGCAACCAGCTTAAGGCATTCCCGGCGCCACTGGCACTCGAATTCTTTGCACTCCATGCGATCCTCGGACAAAAAACATGCGGCTTTACCCCTGGCTCGTTGGATAGCCCACACGAGTTGTTTTTCTGTACGGAAATATTCGAGGTCTCGGATACCCTCATGGCGGGCTAAATTCAATAGCTCTGCAGCGATCATCAATCTCTCCTTGGTTTCAGATGCATAAAAACAGCGCGACTACGCGCTTCAACTTCCTTGGAACGAACTTATCGATTAATTGAAAGCCCCTAATTCTCCTTTTTAGCCTGTGAAAAACATTCTTCTCGCCATAAACAACCATGCTGATCGCAGGCAGCATCGCGAGCCGTACCGAAGCAGTCGAAGTTTCCTTCGACAATCTGGATCTTTCGGATCAGATCCCGCTTGTTCATGCGGCCTGGAACCAAGCCCATACGTTTGGCGATCTCCCGAACTTCATCGACACGCATAACGAACCTCCTCCGGAAATCGATTAATTCTGAGATACGAAGTTGATGATTGCATTACAAGGACCAAACCAGCCTTAAGGAAATCCAGCCATCAAGCGTCTCAGGACTTTTCAAGCAACATGCGTGCCGCAAAATCGGCCGCCCCGATCAACCCAGTGTGAAAATTCAAGGCAACACGGACCGGGACAGCGCAGAGAAACTCGGAAAGCCGGCCTTTAGCACAAAAACCTTGCATGAAATGGCCGTCCTGTAGTGCGGGCAGAATCTTTGGCGCAATGCCGCCGCCGACCAGCACGCCGCCGGTAGCGAAACACCTCAAGGCCAAGTTGCCGGCCTCCGCACCAAAAATGCGCGCGAACAGGGCCAGAGTTCCCCGACACAGCGCATCTCCCCGATGCAAGGCATGCGTGGTGATTTCCCGTGCGGGGTCCTCCGCCCTGTTTATCGCGCCGGCCAATTCGGGCGATTCGGGCGCATAGTTTATGTCGCGTAGATACTCGTAGACATTGACGATTCCCGGTCCGGACAAAATCCGTTCATAACTCACATGCCCTCCGAACTTGTTTCGAAGATATACAAGCAAGCCGTCTTCCATGGTGTTGTTGGACGCAAAATCCCCATGCCCGCCTTCGGTTGCCAATGCATGATAGAGATGACCATCCCAGTACAATACGGCCTGGCCGAGCCCGGTACCGGCTGCGATGACCGCCCGGTTGCCGGTTGCGGGCACTGCACGGGGATTCAGCTCGACCCACTCGTCGGGCCGCAGCCAGAGCAAACCTAAGGCCATGGCCTGAAGGTCGTTCAGCAATTTCACCTTGGAGATGCCCAGCAGGGGCATCAGGCGCCTCTCGTCAATCAACCAGGGTAGATTGGTCGTTTGGCAGCGGCCGTCGACGACGGGGCCCGCGACTCCGAAGCAAGCGGCGTCCAGCGGTTCGCTCTGATCCCTCAAGAAATCTTTAACAATGTCCTCGAACGAGCCATATCCCGCACTCGGATAGGTCTCCTCCCTCAATATTGATGCGGGCAGTCCTTCCAGCCCCCCGTCGTACAAAGCCAGGATCGTTTTCGTTCCACCCACGTCGCCCGCTAGTAGCATGACGGCCCTCCCTGTCTCTTAGGAGAGATCAATAAAATCGGTATTCCTGAAACGTGCTCACCCTCCCCTTCTTGTCGAAGAGCAGCACGGCGAACGGATCCTTTTTCCCGCCCATTTCCATTCCGGGCGTACCCGCAGGCATGCCGGGAACGGCTAATCCCGCCGCCTCGGGCTTGGCTTGCAACAGCTTCTGGACATCCGCAGCGGGAACATGGCCTTCGACTACGTAACCGTTGACCAGCGCGGTATGGCAGGATTGCAAATTCTCCGGCACTCCCAGTTCTTTCTTGATCCTGTCCATATCGTTGGATTTGATATCGCGCACGGTAAAGCCATGTTTTTTCATGTGCTCCAGCCATTTTCCACAGCAGCCGCAAGTAGGGCTGCGATAAACGGTCATTTCCACCGGGTTCTCGAGGACCGGTACGCCTTTGTCCCATACGCTCTCTTCGGCACGGATCGAAAACGGCGACAGAACTACCGCTAGTAGCATCAAACGCAAAAATTTCATTGATCACTCCAGGTTTAAAACGTTTCCCCGTTCAAAGTGGCGACCACCGAGCGCGACCCAGCAAGATCACGGTGCTCGCCCAAATAGATGCCTTGCCAGGTGCCTAACAGCAATCGCCCGTCGCCGACCGGAACGGTTACGCTGGAGCCCATCAGACAGGATTTGATGTGGGCCGGCATATCGTCCTCCCCCTCCAAGGTATGGGTGTAATGAGCCGAGCCGTCGGGCGCCAGACTTCTCAGGTGAGTTTCCAGGTCGCGCCGCACGCTCGGGTCGGCGTTTTCATTGAGAACCAACGATGCGGAGGTATGCTGAATGAAAAAATGAGCGATACCGATGCGAAATTTCCTCAATTCAGGCAAAAGCCCCAGCAATTCTTCGGTGATTAGGTGAAAACCGCGCGCTCGCGGTTTCAACGCGATTCGTTTTTGTAGCCACATTTTGGCGTATCGGATTATCTGCTTTATGAATTTTATTAATCAGGCCCGTAAATACCCTCCTGGTATTTCGGGCCGCCGCCCAAGCCGGTACACGCCCGGCCTGGGCTCACGCGGCTTGTCGCCGCGCCGGGGCATCCCTGCCCCGGATTTACCCGGCCTATATTTATAGGCCGGGTAAATAATTATGGTTTCACCATAGCCAATCCGTCATACGGCGTAAATACGCGTTTTCCTGACTTGATTAAAATGTCGAGAACACGGCGGCATGCCCCAAAAAGGTCAAAACACTTTCACCGCCGTGGCTTTAAAACTGACCCAAACTTCCTTCCCCAGTTCCAAACCGAGGCTTTGCAGCGATTCGAGTGTAATCCGGGCGTTAAGTTTCTCGCCGATATCAATGGTAATCCTCGCCCGCCCCGCCTCTTCCGCGATCATGATGATACGGCCGCGAAACGAATTACGGAGACTGGAATTCAGAGGTTCCGGGGAGAGCACGATCTCCTCGGGATCGACGGAGAGATGCGATCCCTGATCCAGCGCACGCGGCACCTGTATCGCCAGCTTGCCGGTGTCGAACACGCCGTTTCGTAGCGCTCCGCGAAACAAATTGACGAGCGGCGCCCCGACCGATCTTCCGGCGAAAAGGCTGATGGACTCGTCGGCGAGCGCGATACCCTGCACCTGCTCATGGGTGCTGAACACCACCGTGTTCCCACTTTGCCGCGCATAATTCGAGAGCACCTGCTCGACCAAGCGCACATTACTTTGATCGAGATACGTAAATGGCTCGTCGAACAACAGCACTTCGGGTGCCGGAGCCAGCGCTCTCGCCAAGGCAACCCTCTGTTTCTCGCCTCCGGAAAGCGCCCTGACGGATCGCTTTTCGAATCCGGCAAGTCCCACTCGCTCCATTGCATCCATTGCCCTGCGGTGCCGCTGTTCCTTTCCGATACCGCGCAGCCTCAGTCCCAACTCCACGTTATCCATCACGCTACCCTGAAGCAGATAAGGACTTTGCGCCACCAACCCGACGCGGCGCCGAAGTGCCAGAACGTCCTCTCGTCTGACCGGCTGACCGAAAAAATACATTTCGCCGGCATCCGGATGAATCAGAAAAGCGAGCAGCTCGAGAAGCGTGCTCTTACCGGCGCCGTTCGGACCGATCAGCGCCGTAATCCGGCCGGCGGAGATCGCCAGATGATCGATGGTCAACGCCGGCTTATCCCCATAAGCAAAAACCACGTGCTCCAGCCAATACGCTCGCTTCAACCGGCACTCCGGTCCGCAGATTGCAGTAGCCAATTCACCGAAAACGCGACCAGCAGCAACATCATGCCCAAAGCCAAACCGAGCTCGAACTCGCCTTTACTCGTCTCCAGCGCGATGGCGGTCGTCATGGTACGGGTAAGCCCCTGGATGTTCCCGCCCAACATCATCGCCGTTCCCACTTCTCCGATGGCTCGCCCGAAACCGGCCGCAACCGCCACCAACAGGGCCAAGCGGGTTTCCGACAATACCAGCCCGAACTGCTGCGCCGGGCTGGCGCCTAAAGAGCGCAACGTAGGCAGCAGACGCGGATCGGCGGATTCGACGGCGGTCATCGCAAGATTCATGATGAGCGGAAAAATCAGCACCGCCTCGCCTATGATGACGGCCGTCGGGGTGTACAAAAGAGCGAACTCGCCCAACGGCCCGCGACGGCTGAACAACCCGTAAAAAATCAGGCCGATCATAACCGTCGGCATCGCCATCAAGGCGTTCAAGCTCCGCCGCAGGAGCCGCTTTCCCTTAAATTCAATAGATGCGGACCAGACGCCGGCCGGAACCGCGAGAAGCGCTGCGCAAACGGTTGCGGTAAGCGAGATCTCGAGCGATGTCCAGACGATTCGGTAAACCTCGGGATCGAACTGAAAGATTAGACGGAGCGCGGCAAAAAAAGAATCGACAAAGTAGTCCATGAAGGGATAACAGGAGCGGCAGGACCGAATTTTGCGAAAACACGAAAGAACAAGCAAGCTTTCCAGTTACTCTGTTCTCGCGCTCAAAAAATCGACCTGCACGATTCAATCTTCGCTGACGGCCCGTGCTGGCTGACGATACAATAGAATCATTTCTCATTTGGACGTATTCCATCCATCATGCGCACTAGCCAATTTCCGCTCAACACCATCAAAGAAACCCCGGCCGATGCCGAAATCGTCAGCCATAAGCTGATGCTGCGCGCCGGTCTGATCCGCAAGCTAGCCGCCGGTCTTTATACGTGGCTCCCTCTGGGGCTGCGCGTACTCCGCAAGGTGGAAAACATAGTCCGCGAGGAAATGGATCGCAGCGGCGCTTTGGAAGTGCTCATGCCGGCGGTGCAACCCGCGGAGCTCTGGCAGGAATCGGGGCGCTGGGATGTGTTCGGCCCGGAACTCTGCCGATTCAAGGATCGCCACGAGCGCGATTTCTGCCTAGGTCCCACTCACGAGGAAATCATCACCGATCTGGTCCGCAGCGAAATCAAAAGCTACAAGCAGTTGCCGGTCAACTTTTACCAGATTCAAACGAAATTCCGGGACGAGATCCGCCCGCGGTTCGGCGTCATGCGGGCTCGCGAATTCCTGATGAAGGATGCCTACTCTTTCCATCTCGACAAGGACTCCTTGCAGGAAACCTACGACCGGATGTACGAGACTTACTCCCGTATCTTCGAACGGCTGGGACTGCGATTCCGTGCGGTGCTGGCCGATACCGGCGCTATCGGCGGGAGCATGTCCCATGAGTTTCACGTGCTGGCCGATTCCGGCGAGGATGCCATCGCCTTTTCCGACCGGAGCGATTATGCCGCCAATATCGAGATGGCCGAAGCTATCGCTCCCGCCGAAGCGCGTGCGCCTGCGAGCCGTCCCATGGAGAAGATCGCTACCCCTGGCAAGACCAGTATTGCCGAGGTAGCGGAATTCCTGAACGTCCCTGCTGAAAAAATCGTCAAGGCCATCGCCGTGATGATCGGCAAGCGCGACCTCGATAGGGAGTGGGAAGAGTTTTGCCTGTTACTGCTGCGGGGCGATCATGAGCTCAACGAAGTGAAGGCCGGAAAGATCCTCGGCAGTTTCCGCTTTGCCACCGACGATGAAATCGAGCAGCACATGGGCTCTCGGGCGGGCTACATCGGCCCGGTCCAAATGCCCGGCGCGAAAGGAGCCATAAACGTCATCGCCGATCGCCCCGTTCCGGCCATGAGCGATTTCGTCTGCGGCGCCAACGAGAAGGGGTTCCATCTGATCGGCGTCAACTGGGACCGAGACCAACCGGCGCCCCGACATGTCCACGACCTCCGCAAGGTGACGGAAGGCGATCCTAGCCCGGACGGCAAAGGAAATCTCCGCATCGCACGCGGCATCGAAGTCGGGCATGTCTTCCAGCTCGGCACCAAATACAGCGAAGCGATGCAGGCCACGGTGCTCAACGAAGAAGGAAAAAACCAGGCGCTGATCATGGGCTGCTACGGCATAGGCGTGTCACGCGTGGTCGCCGCCGCCATCGAGCAGAACCACGACGAACGGGGAATCGTCTGGCCCGAAGCGCTCGCACCGTTCCAGGTCGCTCTCGCGCCGATCAACATGCACACATCGGAACGGCTGCAGGAGATCGCCGAGCATCTGTACCGCTCTCTTCGGAACGAAGGGATCGAAGTCTTGTTCGACGACCGAAAGGCTCGTCCCGGCGTCATGTTCGCCGACTTGGAACTGATCGGCATTCCGCATCGGGTGGTCGTCAGCGAGCGTCTGCTCGAATCGAATCAGGCCGAATACAAGGGGAGACGGGATGCCGAAGCGATTCAAATTCCGCTGGAGGAAGTCGTGCCGTTCATTCGGGCGCGGCTAAACGGCATCGGTTAGCCGCAGCCCGGCGTCCAGTTGCGGGATGCCGGGCCGTCCGTCCACAATTTGCGCGGTTTGATCGCGCAAGTTGGAACCGCCCTCGTATGCCCTTATACTATGGCCCCGCTTTTTAAGCGGTAAGGCGCTGAACTATGGAACCGAACCGTCCGGCATGAATCCTCATCTGCAAAAACTACAGCCCTACCCGTTCGAAAAGCTGTCCGAACTCAAGCAAGGAATTACTCCCCCGGGCGACAAGCCTCATATTGCCCTGTCGATAGGCGAGCCCAAGCATCCGACGCCTCACTTCATTGCCGAAAGCCTGATCGCGCACCTCCACGGGCTGGCCAATTACCCGGCCACCAAGGGGCTCTTGGAACTGCGCCGAACCATCGCGGACTGGCTGTCGCGCCGGTTTTCCCTGCCTCCGGCGAGCGTGGACCCGGAACGCCACGTACTGCCCTGCAACGGGACCCGCGAGGCGTTGTTCTCGTTCGCTCAGTGTGTCATCGATGCCGCCGAGCAACCGCTGGTATTGATGCCCAACCCGTTCTATCAGATCTACGAGGGCGCAGCCCTGCTGGGCGGTGCGGAACCCTATTTTCTCAATACGACACGAGAAACAGGCTATCTGCCGGACTTCGAATCGGTGCCGGACAAGATTTGGGAACGTTGCCAGCTGATTTACATCTGCTCGCCCGGCAATCCCTCAGGCTCCGTCATTAGCGCCGAGACGCATAGAGCGCTCATCAATCTGTCCGAGCGCCATGATTTCATCATCGCTTCGGATGAGTGTTATTCCGAGATTTATCTTGACGAATCGGTTCCGCCTCCAAGCTTGCTGCAGTCTGCCCATGACATGGGCAATACGGAATTCAAGCGCTGCGTCGTGTTTCATAGCCTCTCCAAGCGTTCCAACGCGCCGGGACTGCGGTCCGGTTTCGTTGCCGGGGATGCCGATATCCTCAAGCAGTACCAGAGGTATCGCACCTATCACGGCTGCGCGCTCTCGCTGCCGGTTCAGCACGCGAGCATCAAAGCCTGGCAAGATGAAAAGCATGTCACGGAAAGCCGAGCGGCATATCGGCGGAAGTTCTCCGCAGTCCACGATGTTCTGAAGGACCATCTGGATCTGTCGATACCGCCAGGCGGCTTCTATCTCTGGCCCGATGTCCACCGCGATGATTGCCAATTCGCGCAGGATCTTTATGCGCGGCAAAATCTGACCGTGCTGCCCGGCAGTTTTCTGTCCCGCGAAGCGCATGGGATCAATCCCGGCCAAAATCATGTCAGGATAGCCTTGGTCGCCCCTCTGGAGGAATGCGTGGAGGCGGCCCACCGCATTCGAGAGTTCATTCAATCCATGTAAATCGAAAAGTAAAGCCATGTCCTTAGAAAACATCATCAACGAAGCCTTTGAAGACCGAGCCCAGCTCACTCCGACCTCGACCAGCGCGGTGATCCGTGAAGCCGTTCAGGAAGCCTTGACGTTGCTGGACAGCGGACGCGCCCGTGTCGCCGAAAAGAAAAACGGGGATTGGGTCGTCAATCAATGGCTCAAGAAAGCCGTGCTGCTGTCTTTCCGGATCTCCGACAACCGCATCATGGAAGGCGGCGAGACGAAATATTTCGACAAGGTCGAACCGAAATTCGGCGGCTTCAGGCCGGAACACTTTGGCGCCATGAGCGCCCGCGTGGTGCCGCCGGCGACCGTCCGGCGCGGCGCCTACATCGGCCCCGGTGTCGTGCTGATGCCGTCGTTCGTCAACATCGGCGCTTACGTCGATTCCGGCACGATGGTCGACACCTGGGCGACGGTGGGCTCCTGCGCCCAGATCGGCAAGAACGTGCACCTGTCCGGCGGCGTCGGTATCGGCGGCGTGCTGGAACCCTTGCAGGCTGCGCCCACCATCATCGAGGACAACTGCTTCATCGGTGCGCGCTCGGAGATCGTCGAAGGGGTGATCGTCGAAGAAGGTTCGGTCATCTCCATGGGTGTCTACATCGGCCAGAGTACCAAGATCTACAACCGAATGACCGGCGAGATCACTTACGGACGCGTACCGGCCGGCTCGGTGGTGGTATCCGGAAACCTGCCCGCGAAGGATGGAAGCCATAGTCTTTATTGCGCAGTCATCATCAAGCAGGTGGACGAAAAAACCCGCAGTAAAGTCGGTATCAACGAACTGCTACGCGATTGATCGAATTCCGAGACGCGCAAATCCATTCGGGAGAGTTCCATCCCAACTACGAGGTAATACCATGAAGAAGAGCCTGTTTTTGACTTTCGCCCTGTTGTTTTCGGCAAATGTTTTCGCCTCCACGGACCATTACATCCGTCGTGAGGGCGATCATGTCCAGCATCTTAAAATCCGCAAATTCGGAGACGACATCAAGGTGACCATGGACGTGGATTTCGAGCCCACCGGTTCGGCCGAGGAAGGCCGTAAATCGTGCTCCGCGGAAATTTCAGGCGAAGCCAAGGCAGTCAGCGAAAACGAGATCGTGCTGAAAAAACAGGCAGAAGGCGAAGCTCACTATTGCGCGCTGAGGATTTTGCTGTCCAATGACGGTGCCAAGGTCGAGCAATCGCCGGACTGTAAATATTTCGTCGCAGGCATCTGCCATTTCGACAGCGAAGGGCGAGAACTGATCAAGGTTAAATAAACGGGTTGGTTGTCCTCGAAAATGCGAAGCCCCGCTCACACTGCGGGGCTTTTTTTATCCCAGGAAAGCGTTTCGACTCCTCGTCGAGTACCGAAGCAGAACACCACGGTCAAATCGTCGACAATTGCTCCGCCATCTCGGCCAAAGTTTGCCGGGGCAACTTGCCGGTCTCCGAACGAGGCAATTTGTCCAGCAAATACAAAGGGCGAGGCAGGAAAACCGGATCGAGACGCGCCTGCAATTCTGCAAGCAGCTGTTCCTTAGTCTTGCCGGGAGCTACGGCGAACGCGATCAGGCGGACGGTCCCTTCAAGGCCATCCGGCAAAAAAAAGACCCCGTCCCGGACCCCGTCTATCTCGTTCAACACATGATTTAGAGCACCGAGCGAGGTGCGCTTTCCGGCGATGTTGACCAGATCCGCGTTGCGTCCCAACAGTTTGAACTGCCGAGCGCCACAACATTCGATCAAATCGTTCAACACGATAGGTCCGGGAAGATGGTGGGCATCGACCCATGATTCGCCACCTTTCGCTTGAAAACGCACGCCGTCGAACGCATGCCACATGTCGTCTCGACTCGTGCGGCGGGAGGCAATCGATCCCGCTTCCGTACAGCCGTAAATCTCCAGCACGCGGGTTCGAAACAGACCTTCCGCCTTGGCTGCCCAGTTGCGAGAAAGCGGCGCCGTAGCGGAGACGATGAGCTCGATATCCGGGAGATCTTCCCCGGCCTCGATCAGTGCCCGGATGTGCACCGGCGTCGTGACGAGGATTCGCGGCTCCGGGCACAATTCCAGAGCGGCACCGATATCGGCCGGAAAAAAAGGCTTACCGGAGTACAACGCTATTCCGCCAAGGCAAAGCGGCAGAAGAATACTGGTCTCGAGACCGTACATGTGCTGCGGCGGTACCGTGGCGATGACACTAGCCGACTGCTCTGGCCTTAAACCTAGGCCAGCCCCGATCAGTTTCGCACTCTCGCAAAAGCTCAGCCACGTTTTGACGTGAGCTCTCGGCTGGCCCGTGCTACCGGACGTAAACGCGATTGCAACTACTTGATCTCCCGGAATTTCCGGGATGTAAGCGTCCTGGCGTGGCGTCTGTCGTGGGCTGCAATCGTAACGGACGATCGTATCAAGTCCTTCCGGAGACTCCGGACCGTCAACTAGACAATAGAGCTGCGGATATTGTTCCGTCACTTGCTGCAAGACCCTAGGTGCCCGGCTCGGCGGCAGCAGGTTGATCTGCCCTTTGAGCACGGCTGCGGCGAAAGCCGCGAGAAACCGGTATCGGTTCTCGCAGAGATTGACCATGTAAGGACGATCGGGGAGATTTGCCGCCAGATTGATTACTTCCCGGAAAAATTCGCCCAAAGTTATGGAACGGCCATTATCAATAGCGATAACTCGGGCATCCCTAAAACGGTCGATCAATGGATAGTGCGGCCTGAGGAGGCTGGCGTCGTGGGAGATGATCTTGTCTTGATATTTCGTTAATGGCCTGTTTGCCACGGGTGTTATTCACTATTTTTAGGATGAATTTTGCGCAAAAACTATACGCAAAGCGCTAAGGTATTTAAATGAAGCAACTGTATTCTCCTGTATACAAACCGTAACTCTTTTGGAGCCGGCGTTCCATCTCTAGTTTTTGCCAGAAGAATTCCTGCAATACGACCTGCCTGCAAAACGTCGCGCCAATTTGCCGGACTGAAACATTGAAAACCGCTCCAAACTCGACTTAAACCAGCAGATAAATTTACAAGCTTCGGCACAATCTGGTATTAAGGGAATGGCGCTTCATTTCGCGCCCCGTGTCGATCTAAGTTCAACAACCTCAAGGAGAATTCCAATGAAAAAGATGATGACAGTGGTGGGTGGTTTGTTGTTAATCAGTCCTATCCTAGCCCACGCGACCAGCCATACCCAAGGAGCCGGTCCCAGGGGAGATGGTGCGAGTGGTTGCGGCTGGGGAGCGTTGCTGTTCGACGGCAACAGCGGCGTCGGCGCCCATTCACTCGCGATTACCACCAATGGCAGCTTCGGCAATAACACTTTCGGTATATCGTCCGGCACCAACGGTTGCGACGCCAACCAAACCATTCGCTACAGGGGCGGCCGCATGTACATCGGGGCCAACATGACCAAGCTGGCCGAGGACATGTCTCGCGGAAACGGCGAAACACTTGCCGGGCTTTCCGAAGTTATGGGCATCGCAAAAGAAGATCGCCTGGCCTTTTTCGCGCTGGTCAAGAAACATTTCGCCGTGATTTATCCGCGAGAATCCGTTACCAGCGACGAGGTAATGGACGCCTTGATCGTCGTGATGAAGTCCGACTCCGCATTGGCGAAGTACGTCGGCTGATCCCTAGCTTGCGAGGCGCTCCCCGAAATATGAAGCGCCTCTTCTTTCATCCGCCGTGAAGTCGCTCTTATGCCTCGTTGTTGTTCTGACATTTCAGACGGCAGCTTTCCGCGCCTTTGGGTCGGAAAATCCCTCGATACTGCTTCGACAGGCGCGAGCGATGCGTCTGCACTACGACCCTACCTGGCTGGCCCTGGGCCATTACCGGCGCACTCCCTTCGGAGACTGGGCCAGCGATGCGGACGACCCGGCCTTTTTTCTTGCCGAAACGGGTCAACACGATCCCGACGCGGAATTATCCGCCACCCTTCTAGCCTATTTTGCGCCAGGAGACGGAGACGAGCACCCTCGGTGCCGATTTCCCGCTCGTTATCATTGGCTAAAAAGCCGGCTCGATTTCGGCGGTTCGCTATCTTCGGATCACGACTGCAAAGCGTTTTCCGAATGGACCGAGACCCTGAAGGCCCATTCGGTAAGCCTGATCTTTCCCGCATCCTACCTGAACAGCCCGTCATCCATGTTCGGGCATACTTTTTTGCGCCTGGACCGCGAAAATCAGGATGAAAATGCACGTCTGCTGGCCCATACGATCAATTATGCGGCGGACGTGAATGTGGCGGACAACGAATTGTTCTACGCGTACCGAGGTCTGTTCGGTGGCTATCCGGGCGTGATTTCGGTACAGCCGTTTTATGAAAAAGTTAAGGAATACAGCGACTTCGAAAACCGCGATATTTGGGAATATTCCCTTAACCTGTCGCCCGCCGAAACCGCGCAACTGATCCGTCACGTCTGGGAAATTCGGCCGATTCGGTTCGACTATTACTTTATCGGAGAAAACTGCTCTTATCGTATTTTGAGCTTGCTGGATGTCGTGCGTCCGGCTCTTGCGCTTCGGGAGAAATTTCCCTACCGCTCCATTCCCTCGGATACCGTGCGCGCCATCGTTGATGCGGGATTGGTCGAGCATGTGGATTACCGTCCATCCGCGGCAACGGTGTTGAACGAGCATACCCGCCAGCTCACGTCTGACCAACGCCGCGTGGCCAGACAGTTGGCAGATGGAAAAATCGCGCTGGACAGCGCTGCTCTTAGACCGATGTCTGCCTCCGAACAAGCGGCTACACTGGAGACGGCATACGAGTCTTTGCGCTACCGGTCGTTGGCCGACAAATTGCCGAGGGAGCGTGTTGCCGGTCTGAGTTATAAACTCCTGCTGGCCCGCAGCCGGATCGATGACGTTTCACCGCTAAAACCGCCGGAGCGTCCGGCCACTCGGGATGATGAAGGGCACAAGCCTTGGCGCGCCGACCTCGGCTTCGGTTTTTTCGATCATACGGCGTTCGGCTCATTCCGATTGCGCTCCGCCTATCACGATCTGACCGATCCTTTAGCCGGCTACCGGCTGGGAGCCCAGATCAAATTTCTCGATGCCAGTGTCCGGTATTACGAAGACGAGAGATTCCGCGTCGAAGCCGTGGATGTCATCAATATCGCATCATTAACCCCGCGCACAGAGTTTATCCAGCCCTTGTCCTGGTCCGTCGGCCTCGGCGCCCGGCGAAAATTGCTTGAAACCGGCCGACCGTTGGTCGGCTATCTGGACGGAGGCGTCGGTTTGAGCTACAGCATCGGCGACGGAATGATCTTCGGCCTAGTGAACGGCACGCTTGAAGTAAGCGAGTCGGTTCGACCGAACGTCGATATCGGGCTTGGCCCCCGCATCGGCTGGCTGTATCGCGGCCTGGGCGGGCAGGGACTGCTGGACTTTCGAATTGACTGCTATATCGTGGAAGACGAGTATTGCACGGGCGGATTGCGCTTGGACCATACGGTGAATCTAGGCAAGGACTATGCGCTGAACCTGCGTCTCGGCCGAGACCGGGGAGAGCGTACTTATGCGAGTGAATTTCTTTTGTCGGTGCGGCGGTATTTTTGAGAGTCGAACAAATATTGCCGCGTATTTGCATCCGGCGCTGATGGAGCATTACCGTGTCCCGATGCTTTTTCCGAAATCTTTTGATTATTCCGTTCGCCCTTAGCCTTTCCGGATGCGCCAGCCTGCTTTTTTATCCGGACCGGGCGATGCGGCTCACACCCGATGCCTTAGGCCTGAAATACGAAGATGTGAACCTGGTCACCCCAGACGGGATTAAATTGCACGGCTGGTTCTTGTTTGCTCGCGGCGCCCCGCGCGGAACGGTATTTTTCCTCCACGGCAATGCCCAGAACATCAGCACTCACATCTATAGCGTCGCCTGGCTGCCGGAAAAAGGATATCAGGTGTTTCTCCTCGACTATCGCGGCTATGGACTATCCGACGGCTCGCCAGGTCTGCCGGAAGTGTTGACCGATGTGGCTACAGGCTTTCAATGGCTTTTGAGCGAGCCTCGCGTAGCGAACAGAAACCTTTTCCTTGTCGGCCAAAGCCTAGGTGCAAACTTGGGCGCCTACTACGCGGGCGCGAATCCGGAAGCGCGGCAACGCTTAACTGCGATCGTTTTGGATGCGCCTTTTGCCAGCTATCGCGAAATCACCCGTGACAAACTGGCCCAAGTCCCTATCACGTGGCCGCTACAGTATCCGCTCTCCCGGCTGATGCCGGACGACTATAGCCCGATCAAAAATATCGCCGAGATATCACCATTGCCGCTGCTCATCATCTGCAGCGAAACCGATGACATAGTGCCGGCCCGTCACAGCATCGCGCTGTTCGAAGCGGCCGGCGAACCCAAGTCGCTCTGGGTCACCGAAGGATTTCACATCGCCACCTTTGGTCAAGAGAAAAACCGCCAACGCTTGCTCTCTTTTCTCGAGGAACATGGACGTTAAACGCTCCAGCGACCAACAATCTTAAGCCTTGAACGAAATGGCCGTACCGAGGGACAGCTCTAAGTCTCGATCGGCGCGTCCACAGTTGACTGCGATTTCAATCAGTCCGATTGAGTTTTGATACCAGAAGGCTTGGGTGGCGGGAACCGAACAAAATGTGTTAGCCTGCCGTAACGACTGGCCATTTGCACAGAGCGTCATTCCGCAGTATTCAGTCCTGTGCCGCATTCCAGTAATGGCATTGCCGTAGTGATCGAAATAGATGATCTCGGCGAGATCGGACGGCCATTCGATCAGATCCGGTTTCTGATGGTTGTGGCTCGCCCAGCTGAAGTCATGGGTGGCAATGCGTGCAGCGATAGGAGCGAAAAGATCGCGGCCGTGGAAACTCGACGAGAGCATCCTTGGACGCCAATCGATCACCCGCCATTCCGCTTCGGCCGATTGCGCTGCCACAGTATTGAGGAGACCGTTATCCGGCCCCACAAACCATTGCCCATCCGCTTGTAGAACAACCGGCAACCGTTCACCGCCGACGCCGGGATCGACCACGGCAAGAAATACGCTACCGGTCGGAAGTTGTTTGCACAGGGCTGCGAGTAGATATGAACTCCACCGGGGCTCGCCCATGGGTGCGTTGCTAACGAGATTTACAATGTCGACTCCCGGCGCCCGCAATCGCAGCACCGCTTCCATTTGCCCAAGATACGGCCCCTCTGAACCGAAATCGGTAAATAGAAAAATCATATCGGTGTCAGCAACAGCGGATTGACGGCTATGGTCTGACCTTACTCGTCTTGGAGGTTTGGAATCTGCTCTATGCGTCTAGGCCGAAACAATCGCGAAAATACAAGCCCCAACTCGAACAGCAGCCAGATGGGCACTGCCAAAAGACTTTGCGAAACCACGTCGGGAGGTGAAAGCACCATTCCGATGACAAAAGCGGCCACAATAATGTAAGGCCGTTTTTCGGATAGGCTCTCTCGGGTAGAAATGCCGCTCCAAATTAGCACGATGGTCGCAATTGGAACCTCAAACGAGACCCCGAAAGCGAAGAACAAAGTTAGTACGAAATCCAGGTAATGCGTAATATCGGTCATTACCGCTACTCCCGCCGGCGCCGTTGCGGTCAGGAACCCGAAAATCAGAGGGAAGACCAGATAATAGGCAAACGCCATACCCCCATAAAACAGCACTGTACTTGCAAACAGAAGCGGCAGCACCAGACGGCGCTCATGCTCATATAAGCCCGGCGCGACAAAGGCCCAAACTTGGTAAAGAATATACGGTATCGACAGGAAAACCGCCGCCACCAGCGTAAGCTTGAACGGTGTCAGGAATGGCGAGGCGACATCGATCGCGATCATTTGCGAACCGGGCGGCAAATGCTTCATGAGCGGCCCTGCCAAATAAGCGTAGATCTCGTTGGCAAAATAGGCCATGCTCATAAAAACAAACAAAACCACGAGTATGCACCGCAGCAGTCTATCCCGTAGTTCTACTAGGTGAGAAATAAAAGGTTGCTCGGTGTCTTGCATCTGTCCCCGACTATACTTTTTATAGTTCACCATCGCGGTGCTTAGAAGCAGGCTCTTTTTCGTCCGTTTCGTTCGGATCAGATATCGACACGCGATCTTTCTTTTTGCCAGGTCGCACCGGAGTCGATAATAACTCCACCTTTTTCTTTTCTTCTAATAAAGATTGACGCAACTCTTGCAACTGAAGCTCATGGTCAATTTCTTGCCTCACCGAAGCGGCCATTGCACGAGCCCTTCGAACCCACAGTGCGACCTCTCTTGCCACCTTGGGTAGACGCTCCGGACCGAACACCAGAAGCGATACGACACCTACCAAGACCAATTCCCAAAAGCCAATATCGAACATGCTTTTTTGAATCGTTGTTAGGTCGTCTTGTCTTTGTTCTCGTGGACCGCCTCTCCGTCGATCGTCCTCCCGGATTTCTCTTCGTCCCCCTCGCTCATCGCACTACGAAAACTCTTTATTGCCGATCCCAGATCGCCGCCAATGTTACGTAGTCGTTTGGTGCCGAACAGCAACAGTACGATCAAGAAAAGGAGCAGTAGCTCCCATATACCGATACCCATCAATTTACTCCTACATGCTTTTAGTGACGTTAACTCGAGAGATATTACCGAATTCGCTTCGTTAAAAATAACCAGGCGTTTTCCCGGCCAAGACCCAGTACGATTCTCTGCATCCGTTTCTTGGTCATTGGTAATTGCCATATTCTACTGTTAAAGAATTTACGGGCACATAGAGCGAGCTGGCCACTGCAAATTAAAACCACGAAAATAAGACCGCACAAAATCAAATAAGTTAGGCCTATCGTATAAAACTAGCACTACTTCCATCCGACATCCCGTTTCACTCCGACCTTGGCGACCGCTGACACCTCAGTGCCTAAGGTAAATCATCCATAACAGCCCCTCCGGCCAAGAGACAAGATCGCTGGCACTTTCCTTGCGACGTTCTGCCTTAATCACCTATAATAAATGGTTCCGCCAAGCCGACTAATTCTACGCCGGGTTGCTACTGTCTAGCTTTTTCTGGATAATCCCCGACTCGAACGAGCCTACTCACAGGTTTACCGTATGCAAACGATGATGCTCAAAGCAAAGCTACACAGAGCTCGAGTGACACACTCCGAACTCGAGTATGAGGGCTCTTGTGCCATTGATGGTTTGCTACTCGAACGCTCGGGAATCAGAGAATATGAACAAATCCACATTTATAATGTTAACAACGGGCAAAGGTTCACTACCTACGCCATTCGCGCACAAGAGGGATCGGGCGTAATTTCTGTCAATGGCGCTGCCGCTCGTCTTGCTGCTCCTGGAGACATCATGATTATATGCGCCTACGCAGGGTTAAATCAGAGCGAACTCATCGGCTATAAACCCACACTGATCTATCTTGGAGAACACAACCAAATCGTCCGGACGGGTCAGTCGATCCCCATACAAGCAGCCTGAGCTCAACTGCGTCACCTACTGATTTAGCGGTTTGCATTTAATAACTTAGCCGAATCGCCGGGACTAACTGACAGTTCGCCATCGTGCCGCCAATTCACATCCGCAAAACCGCCGCGGTCACATCCGCAGCCTGACGGTTGGGCTTAACATCGTGCACGCGAAACAAAGCCACTCCAGCCGATACTCCAAGAACAGTAGTTGCTATCGTCGCCCCCACCAGTTCCGGCGGATGACTCTCGCCGCAGATCGCCCCCATAAAGCGCTTCCTGCTTGTCCCTAATAAAACCTTATAACCCGTCGCCACGAAGCGACTTAGCTCTTTAATCAACCGCAGATTGTCGTCTTTCCGCTTTCCAAACCCGATGCCAGGATCGATGACAATGTTCTCGGCCGCAACCCCTTCTTTCATTGCAGCTTCTGCCCGTTCCATTAAGAACACCAGTACTTCTTCGACTACATCCGTATACACGGGGTTATCTTGCATACCTTTTGGCTTGCCCTGCATATGCATAAGTACCAACGGCATACCAACCTTTGCTGCTACCGAGAACATCCTTGGGTCATCCCTACCGGCTGAGATATCATTCACCATGTTTACGCCAGCAGATATCGCTTCCTCTGCGACGCGACTTCTTGTCGTATCGACGCTTAACATCACATTGTGCGGCAAATGGCTGCGCAAAGTACGAACGACCGGAATGACGCGGCTAAGTTGCTCCTCTTCGCTAACCGGCTCTGAGCCGGGCCGCGTAGACTCCCCACCGATATCGATGATATCCGCACCCTCTAATACCATACGTTGCGCATGCAATAACGCGTCCGCTGGCACACAATACCGGCCACCATCCGAAAAGCTATCTGGAGTTACGTTCAGAATCCCCATGATAAGGGGCTTATATTGCATGACGGAGTTCCCGCGCAAGAGCACCGTTAGATGCCGAAAATTCCGCTCGGTGACGGTAGTATAAATGAGCGACCGATATTTTCTCAGCCGCTTCCTACGTTATATGAGTAGGCTAGGCAATGCGGAAAACTTTACTTTGCTGCAGAGCAATTGGCCCGCATAAGCGGGCCAACGACATTGGCCATTCAGGCCAATCTTGCACCTTAGCCGGCGTCCGGCTCTTATGCGTTTGACCGATCAACAAGTTCTACGTATGCCATGGGTGTGGCATCGCCCCTGCGGAAACCGCATTTCAAAATCCTTAAATAGCCACCCGGCCGATCCTTAAATCGGGGTCCTAACTCGTCGAACAGTTTTACGACTGCGTCACGGTCTCTGATACGCGCAAACGCAAGGCGTCGTGCGGCTACGCTATTCTTCTTCGACAAGGTGATCAAAGGCTCAGCAAACCGCCTGATCTCTTTCGCTTTCGGCAAAGTCGTTTGAATGATCTCATGTTGGATCAAGGAGGCAGTTAGGTTTCGAAACAAGGCGTTTCGGTGACTGCCGGTAATATTTAGTTTTCTACCCGAATTACGATGCCGCATTTGTTACACCCACACAAATTTAAGAGTCTTGTTGGTCACGTTTAAGACCCTCGGGAGGCCAATTTTCAAGTCGCATGCCAAGTGACAAACCCTTCGTCGCCAAAACATCCTTAATTTCAGTCAGCGACTTCTTTCCAAGGTTTGGGGTTTTGAGCAAATCCACTTCGGTCCTTTGAATCAGATCGCCGATGTAGAATATGTTTTCCGCCTTCAAGCAATTAGCGGAGCGAACAGTCAGTTCGAGATCATCAACCGACCGAAGCAGCAACGGATCGAACTGCGGCCTTTCTTCGCTGATTCTCGGCGTCTCCTCACTTTTGAGGGCAACGAATACCGATAGGTGTTCGTTCAAAATCGATGCAGCTTGTCGAACCGCTTCTTCTGGATCAACCGTCCCATTAGTTTCCAGCTCCAGAATAAGCTTATCTAGATCCGTACGCTGCTCGACACGAGCGTTCTCTACCAAATACGAGACGCGCCGAATCGGGCTAAAAGAAGCGTCGATATTAAGCACGCCAACTGCGGTTTCCGCCTGCCCGGAATTCCGCGCGCCCACCGGCTGATATCCTCGACCCTTTTCAACTTTGAGCGTCATGCTTAACTTCCCGGAGTGCGTCAGATTCGCGATCTCCAACTCCGGGTTAAGAATTTCCGCATCGTGGGTAAGCTCTATGTCGCTTGCGGTAACTTTGCCAGGACCCGACTTGTTTATCTTAAGCGTAACCTCTTGTCCGGTCGGTATACGAATCGCGAGGTTCTTAAGGTTCAAAAGAATGTCAATAACGTCTTCTTGAACGCCATCTATCGTAGAGTACTCATGCAATACCCCTTCTATTGTTACTTCCGTAACTGCACAGCCGGGTATCGAGGAGAGCAGAACTCGCCTCAGCGCATTGCCCAGGGTATGACCAAACCCCCTTTCCAGAGGCTCGATTACAATCCTCGCACTGTTTCGATCTATGGGATTGACGTCAACCAACCGCGGTTTAATTAGATTCGCCAAGTAGTTTTGCATCGATTAGGAACAACAATTATTTGGAGTACAACTCGACAACCAGTTGCTCGTTTATTTCAGCGCCCAGATCACTACGTTCAGGCACTGACTTAAACACGCCCCGCATTTGCTTTGCGTCGACATCCACCCAAGCAGGAAATCCATACTGTTCCAAAACTTGCAGTGCATCTTTAACTCTTAGCTGATTCTTTGCCTTTTCCCGTACTGAGACAACATCTCCTGGCGCGACTTGGTAGGACGGCACATTCAAGACCTTGCCATTAACCGTAATCGCTTTGTGGCTAACAAGCTGGCGCGCTTCGGCTCTGGTGGAAGCAAAACCCATGCGATAGACCACGTTATCTAAACGAGACTCGAGCAGGTTCAGCAAGTTTTCGCCGGTTGATCCCTTTCTGCTCGACGCGGCCTTATAATAATTCCGGAATTGGCGCTCCAAAACGCCGTAAATTCTGCGCAGCTTCTGCTTCTCGCGGAGCTGAGTTGCGTAGTCCGACATACGGGCGCGCTTCTGGCCGTGCTGCCCCGGCTGTTGATCGAGCTTGCACTTTCCTTCGAGCGACTTGCCGCGCGATTTAAGAAACAGATCCGTGCCTTCTCTTCTACTGAGCTTGCACTTCGGCCCTAGATATCTAGCCATTTTTCGCCCCTCTGCTTATACCCGCCGTTTCTTTGGAGGACGGCACCCATTGTGCGGTATCGGTGTGTCATCAATAATATTCGTGATCTTAAATCCCATATTATTGAGCGTCCTTACCGCCGACTCTCTGCCTGGCCCAGGTCCCTTTATTCGCACATCCAGATTCTTCACGCCATAATCCTTTACTATGCTTCCCACCTTTTCTGCGGCGACCTGAGCAGCAAACGGCGTGCTTTTCCGAGACCCGCGAAACCCCGAGGCCCCAGCAGTTGCCCATGCGAGCGCATTACCCTTACGATCTGTAATCGTTATTATGGTGTTATTGAATGACGCGCTGATGTGAACAACTCCGTCAGAAATATCTCGTTTAATCCGTTTTGCGGGACGACTAGATGCAGCCATGTCGATGTCTTACCTCGAAACCACTCTTTAGATTTATTTGCGAATCGGCCGTCGCGGACCTTTTCTGGTTCGTGCGTTAGTACGGGTCCGTTGCCCGCGAACAGGGAGACCTCGCCGATGCCGCATTCCACGATAACAACCCAAGTCCATTAGGCGCTTGATATTCATCGCGCTCTCGCGCCGAAGATCCCCTTCCACAACAAACTTCGCAACTTCCTCGCGGATGCGCTCGATATCACTGTCCCCGAGTTCCCTGACCTTAACCGAGGGGCTCAGACCAACATTCTCACAAATCAGTGATGCCCTAGATCTGCCGATACCATAAATCGCCGTAAGCGAAATAACTAGGTGCTTGTGATCCGGGATATTAACTCCCGCAATTCGTGCCATTTATCCTGCCTCCACATCAACTCTCTAGACTTAGGCTGAATCTCGCATCATACCACGTCATTTAAGAATACGCTATTCAATGATTAGCCTTGGCGCTGCTTATGACGCGCATCCTTACATATTATGCGAACAATCCCTTTTCTCTTCAAAATCTTGCAGTTTCGGCAGATCTTCTTAACTGACGCACGAACCTTCATTAAAATTCCCCTGATGATTGTAAACCGTGATTCTAAAACCAGGTTAACTGAGCTTGATATTGGACTTCTTTAGTAAACCTTCATACTGGTGCGAAATGATGTAGGTTTGGATTTGTGACATAAAATCCATTACCACCACCACTATGATCAGCAGAGAGGTTCCGCCGAAATAGAACGGCACGTTCCAATAAACGATTAAAAATTCGGGCAGCAAGCATACAGCGGTAATGTAAATGGCGCCCGCCAATGTCAAACGCGTCATCACGGCATCAATATAGGCTGCGGTTTGCTGGCCAGGCCTGACACCCGGAATAAACGCGCCCGATTTCTTTAGGTTCTCCGCCGTTTCATTCGAGTTGAACACCAACGCGGCATAGAAAAAGCAAAAAAAGACGATCGCGCCGGCGTAGCACAACACGTATAGCGGTTGCCCGGGTGATAAAGTTGTGGCGATATCCTGCAGCCAACCAAGGTTCTTAGTGTTTCCGAACCAACCCGCCAACGTTGCAGGAAATAGGATGATACTAGACGCAAATATCGGCGGTATCACACCCGACATATTCAACTTCAAGGGCAGAAAACTCTTGTGAGCAGCATACATCCGCCGTCCTTCCTGCCGTTTCGCATAACTAATGGTAATCCGCCGCTGCCCCCGCTCAACAAACACAACGAGCGCCGTTACTGCTAGCGCAATACCAAACAGAGCGACGATACTCATCATGCTCAATTCACCGGTTCGCGCTAATTCGAGGGTGCCGCCAACTGCCGACGGAAGCCCAGCCACAATACCGGCAAAAATTATGATAGATATCCCATTTCCAATCCCTCGTTCCGTAACCTGCTCGCCAAGCCACATCAAAAACACGGTTCCGCAAACCAGCGACACAGCCGTGATAAACAGGAAGTGGATTCCCGGGCTAATAACGACAGGGACACCTGAGGCGGATTGGTTTTGTAGCGCAAGCCCGACTCCGATGGCCTGGAACGTTGCGAGAAAAACGGTGCCGTACCTCGTGTACTGGTTGATTTTTTTCCGCCCTGACTCACCCTCTTTTTTTATCTGCTCCAGCTTCGGGATTACGCCTGCCATCAATTGCATAATGATTGAAGCCGAGATATACGGCATGATCCCAAGAGCAAATATACTCAGGCGCTTCAGCGCGCCCCCTGAAAACATGTTCACCATGTCCAGTATCGACCCGCCTTGCTGCGCGAACATCGCAGCCAAAGCCTTTGGATCAACTCCAGGGATGGGAACGTGTGCCCCAATTCGGTAAACGACGAGAGCGCCGATTACGAAGAGAAGCCGTTGGCGAAGCTCTGTGAGCCTACCAAACCTTTCGCTTAGGGTGGAGTTCGCGATGCTCACTTATGCCTCGATTGTGCCGCCAGCCGCTTCGATTTTTGAACGCGCGCCCTTCGTAACTTTAATGCCGACAAGGGTCACCGAGGACGTCAACTCTCCCGAGTCAATAACCTTGACAGAGCGAGCCTGCGCCGGAACCAAATTTGCCGCCTTTAACGCTTGGATATCGACTTTCTCGCCAGCCAGCCGATTAAGTTCGTTTAACCGAACCTCAGCGACGAACGCTTTTACTCTCGATTTAAATCCGACTTTCGGCAGTCTCCGTTGAAGCGGCATCTGTCCGCCTTCGAATCCTACCTTATGAAAGCCTCCGGCTCGGGCTTTTTGGCCTTTATGTCCTTTTCCGCTGGTCTTACCCAATGTAGAGCCAATGCCGCGCCCGACGCGGGTTCTCTTTTTTCTGCTGCCTTCCGACGGCCTAATCGAATTTAGGAACATTTAAGCATCCTCAATCTTGAGCATGTACGCAACCTTGTTGATCATCCCGCAGTTAGCCGGTGTTGCGCTAACGTATACCGGTCGGTGCATACGTCTGATGCCAAGCCCGCGAAGACACGCCTGGTGAGACTTAAGACGCCCGATCTCGCTCTTTATCTGCGTAACTTTGAGTTGCTTCTCGCTCATTTATCTTTCCCCGAACGATTATCTGCCAATTTCCCGCGCTTGGCTGCGATGGAACGAGGGTCTCTGATCTCCGTCAGTCCTTTAATCGTTGCGCGAACGACGTTAATGGGGTTATTTGTTCCAATACACTTGGCAAGCACATTATGTATGCCAACAACCTCGAATACCGCGCGCATCGCACCTCCCGCGATGATCCCGGTACCCTGAGATGCCGGCTGCATAAATACCTTGGCAGCCCCAGTGCTAGCAGTGATTGCGTAATGCAAGGTGTCACCGTTGAGGCTCACCTTACGCATATTTCTCCGGGCCTGCTCCATTGACTTCTGGATCGCGACAGGAACTTCGCGCGCTTTGCACAAGCCATACCCGATCCGACCATTCCCGTCACCAACAACAGTTAACGCGGTGAACCCGAACTGACGACCGCCCTTTACAACTTTGGCGACGCGCCTGACCGCGACCAACTTTTCCTGAAACCCTTCGGCCGAACTGCTCTGAACGTTTAGGCTCGCCATAACTCCCCCTAAAACCCAAGCCCGGCTTCACGCGCGGCGTCAGCCAATGCTTTGACACGACCGTGATATTTGAATCCTGATCGATCGAAGGCCACATTTGATACTCCCGCCGACAGCGCCCGTTCCGCTATTAGCCTGCCAATCGCTTTGGCCGCCTCAACGTTTCCGGTCGACGCCAAGCTGGCCTTGATATCCGGCTGCAACGTAGATGCCGACGCGAGGACCAGCGCCCCATCGGCGCTCGTTACCTGTGCATAGATATGACGCGGCGTCCGATGGACGGTAAGCCGATTCACGCCCAATGACTTGATGATCGCTCTGGCTTTCGTCGCCCGCTTCAATCTCGCCGATTTCTTATCCATCAATCACCTACTTCTTTTTCGCTTCTTTTCTGACGACTTCCTCTTCCGCGTATCGAACACCTTTTCCCTTATAAGGCTCCGGTGGTCGATATGCTCTGATGTCGGCAGCAACCTGACCCACCCGCTGTTTGTCGCACCCCTTGACCACAATCTCGGTCTGGGAGGGCGTTTCGATCGTAATACCTTCCGGAGCGGTAAGCTCAAGAGGGTGGGAAAATCCCAGCGAGAGACTCAATACATCTCCTTTCGCTTGAGCCCTATAGCCAACGCCAACCATCGTCAATTTACGAGCGAAGCCAACGCTCACGCCCGTTACCATATTCGCAATGTTTGCACGCGTGCTACCAGCAAGCGCATTAGCTTGTCTATCGGCTTTATCGGCTAAAATCGATATATGACCGTCTGCGATTTCAACTCGAACTTTGGGACTCAAACTGCGAGTCAGCGCACCTTTAGCACCCTTTACGGTGATTACGTCACCGGAAATGCTAGCCTCCACCCCTTTCGGAAGAGCGACCGGATTTTTTGCTATTCTGGACATTGATAAGTCTCTATGCTCGATTACGACACCAGACAGAGGACCTCGCCACCATGCCCACCCTCTCGTGCATCCTTGTCTGTCATAACGCCTTTCGAGGTGGACACGATCGCCGTACCTAGCCCACCCAGAATCAGGGGAAGCTTGTCTTTCGATCGGTAAATGCGACGGCCGGGCTTACTGACGCGTTCGAACTGCTCGATAACGGGCTGCCCTTTGTAATACTTGAGCTGCACACAAAGCGAGGCCTTCCCGGCATCCTGGCTTACCTGATAATCCGTGATGTAGCCTTCGTCCTTCAATACGCGGCATACTGCGATTTTAACGTTCGACGACGGCATAACGACTTCGTTTTTTCCGGCGGCTTGCCCGTTTCTTATACGGATGATCATATCAGCCAACGGATCGGTCATACTCATTTCAAATTCTCCGTAAACAAAACGGTTGGGCTCAGACGGTGATTGGGTCGACGATCCACTCTTACCAGCTTGCCTTCGTCACGCCCGGCACATCGCCGCGCATAACCGACTCACGCAGCTTATTCCGTCCGAGACCGAACTTCCGATAGAACCCGTGCGGCCTACCGGTCAAACTGCACCGGTTGTGGAGGCGCGACGGCGACGCGTCTCTGGGGAGCTGTTGAAGCTTTAGTTGCGCTTGGTATTTCTCTTCATCCGTCGACGACACACTCTGAACGATGGTTTTCAGCTCAGCCCGCTTTTTGTAGTGCTTGCTAACCAACGCTTGACGCTTCTTTTCTCGTGCGATCATAGATTTTTTTGCCATTGCCGTTCCTATGTTCTAAACGGAAACTTAAACTGCTCCAACAGCGCACGGGCTTCGTCATCGCTGTCAGCCGAAGTCGTAATGGTTATGTCGATACCGCGTATAGCGTCGATTTTGTCGTAATCAATCTCGGGGAAGATGATCTGCTCCCGGACACCCATGCTATAGTTGCCACGACCGTCGAATGACCTTGGGCTCAATCCGCGGAAATCTCGAATCCGCGGTATCGCTATATTGACAAGCCGATCCAAAAATTCATACATCCTATCACGCCGCAGCGTTACTTTGCAGCCTATGGGCATGCCCTCTCTGATCTTGAACCCGGCGATTGACTTTCTGGCGATCGTTACGATGGGTTTTTGGCCGGAGATCTTTTGCAGGTCTTCCATCGCGTTCTGGAGTATCTTCTTGTCGGCTACGGCTTCGCCTACTCCCATATTAAGGGTGATCTTTTCCAGTCGCGGAACTTGCATTACCGATTGGTAGTTAAATCGCTTGATCAGCTGCGGAACTACCTGTTCTTTGTAAATAGATTGAAGCCTAGCCATTTCTGTTATCCGCAAAATCAAACGTCAATAACTTCGTTCGTGGACTTGAAATAACGAACCTTTCTACCGTCGGCCAAAAGCTTAAAGCCCACTTTATCGGGTTTGTTTGTTCCCGGGTTATACAGTGCCACATTAGACCGGTGAATCGGCATAGCCTTTTCAACTATCCCGCCATTTATTCCCCTCATCGGAATCGGTCTTTGGTGTTTCCGAACCAGGTTGATACCTTCGACGACGACCCGATCGTCCGAGGACACCGACAAGACCGCACCCCGCTTCCCTTTGTCTTTCCCGGTGAGCACTACAACTTGATCGCCTTTCTTAATCTTTCGCATGACGCAAGGATCCTCGTTAAAGTACTTCAGGTGCGAGCGAAATGATCTTCATGAACTTTTCGGACCGCAGTTCTCGCGTAACCGGCCCGAAAATTCGCGTGCCGATGGGTTGATGCTGATTGTTAAGCAACACTGCCGCATTGCCGTCGAACCGGACAACCGATCCATCTGTCCGACGAACGCCTTTTCTTGTCCGCACAACCACGGCATTGTAAACCTCGCCTTTCTTAACGCGTCCACGAGGAATAGCATCCTTAACGCTAACCTTGATGATGTCGCCGATGTTTGCATACCGGCGATGCGAACCACCGAGCACCTTGATGCACATGACCTTTTTAGCGCCGCTGTTATCAGCCACATCCAGGTTGCTTTGCATCTGAATCATCTTCGATACCCCTTATTTATTGCCGTTGCCCTTCTCGTTGTCATTTAGTCCGCTCGACCACTCTGTCCAGCATCCAAACCTTTTTCTTCGATAGCGGACGGCAGGAAGAAACAACTACGACGTCACCCTCGTGACACTCGTTATTCTCGTCATGGGCCAACACCTTGCTCGTTCGACGTACGAACTTTCCATAAACTGGATGAGATACCAACCGCTCCACCAGAACCGTGATCGTCTTATCCATTTTGGAGCTGATAACTCTTCCCGTGATGGTACGGGACGTCTTGACTGTTTCGCTCATACTGAAAAGCTCTTTTCGGTTAGAACCGTATTTACCCTGGCGATGTCCCGCCTAATCCCTTGCAGTTGATCCGATTTGGTTAATTGACCGGTAGCCTTTTGCATCCTGAGGTTAAAGCGCTCTCGGTGAAGTTCGAGCAGCATTTCTTTAAGTTCGCCCTCAGTTTTCGATCTAAGTTCGCTGGCTTTCATCACATGACCGTCCGAAACGAAAAAGTTGTCTTTATCGGAAGCTTAGCTGCGGCAAGCTCGAACGCTTCACGCGCTAACTCTTCGCTCACTCCCTCAAGCTCGTAAAGCATCGTGCCAGGCTTTATCTCCGCGACCCAGTACTCCACGCTTCCTTTTCCACTCCCCATTCGAACTTCGAGCGGCTTTTTCGATATCGGTTTATCGGGAAATACGCGAATCCACATCTTTCCACCACGCTTAACATGTCGTGTGATAGCACGGCGCGCGGCTTCAACTTGCCTCGCAGTGATCCTTCCCCTCTCCACGGCCTTCAGACCAAACTCGCCGAAACTGACCCGGTTACCTTTGGTGGCGAGGCCTGTGTTTCTGCCTTTCTGCTGTTTTCTATATTTCGTTCTCTTCGGCTGCAACATGGTCTACTAGCCCCGGTTATACCTCAGATGAAGCGACGCCTTTGGATTCGCTTTCTCCGGTTGAAAAAACCTCGCCCTTGAAAATCCACACTTTCACTCCGATGACTCCGTAAGTTGTCTTCGCCTCGGCGAACCCATAGTCGATATCGGCACGAAAGGTGTGAAGAGGAACACGTCCCTCGCGGTACCACTCACTACGTGCAATTTCTGCGCCGTTCAGCCGCCCGCTTACGTTAATTTTCACTCCTTCGGCACCAAGCCGAAGAGTGTTGGTCACGGCGCGCTTCATCGCACGCCGGAACATGATTCGCTTTTCCAACTGCTGGGCAACGCCTTCCGCCACGAGTTGAGCGTCCAGTTCAGGTTTACGAATTTCCTCTACACTTACCTGAACGGGAATGCCCATCATCGATGACAACTCTCGACGCAAGGCATCGATATCCTCACCCTTCTTTCCAATGACTAGACCAGGTCTTGCCGTGTGGATGGTGATATGCGCATTGTTCGCCGGCCGGTTAATTTGGACACGGCTGATCGATGCGTGTCCAAGTTTCCTTTTTAGGAACTCCCGTACCTTCAAGTCGTTGAAGAGAAACGCCGAGTAGTCCTTGCTGGACGCGTACCAGCGAGAGGTCCAATCTTTGATGTAGCCGAGCCGTATCCCGGTCGGATGAACTTTCTGCCCCATAAATATCCTTTATCGATGCTCTGAGACGTGAATCGTTATATGACATGTACGCTTGAGGACACGATTAGCACGCCCCTTGGCGCGTGGCGACATGCGCTTCAGCGTAGGGCCCTCGGCCACTTCGATCACACTGACTAACAACTCGTCCACGTCGGCGCCGTCGTTGTGCTCGGCGTTCGCTATCGCAGATTCCAGCACTTTCTTTAAAATTCGCGCAGATTTCTTCGTGCTATAGCTGAGTAAATCGATCGCCTTGTCGACCCTCAGTCCCCGAATTTGATCGGCCACCAACCTGCACTTTTGAGCAGATACGCGCGTATTGTTTAGCTTCGCTACCGTTGCCATGTTTCACCGCCTCCAATCACTTTGTCTTCTTGTCGGCTTGATGGCCTTTGTACGTTCGAGTCGGGGCAAACTCTCCAAGCTTGTGCCCCACCATGTTGTCGGTCACGAGCACTGGAACGTGTTGGCGGCCATTGTGTACCGCCAAGGTGTATCCGATCATCTCAGGGATGATCATCGAACGGCGAGACCAAGTCTTTATGGGCTTTTTCGCCCCAGACTGCCCCATGTCCGCTACCTTTTTAAGTAGGTGATAATCGACAAACGGTCCCTTCTTAATCGAACGTGGCACGTCTTCTACCTCTCATATCTATTTTTGCTTACGACCCCGCACGATCATGGCGTCGGTGCGTTTGTTGTTTCGCGTCTTATACCCTTTGGTTGGCGCACCCCATGGAGATACCGGGTGTCTGCCACCAGAAGTTCTACCTTCACCACCGCCGTGCGGGTGGTCGACGGGATTCATCGCCACGCCGCGCACGGTAGGCCGAATACCGCGCCATCGGGTAGCTCCAGCCTTACCTAAAGAAATCAAGTTATGTTCGTGATTTGAAACTTCACCGATCACGGCTTTGCATTCGGCAAGCACCTTGCGCATCTCGCTCGACCGCAGGCGGATAGTTGCGTACGCACCCTCTTTTGCAACGAGTTGCGCGGACGCACCTCCGCTACGTGCTAGCTGAGCACCTTTTCCCGGCTTGAGCTCGATGCAGTGAATCAGCGTACCAATGGGGATGTTTCTAATCGGTAAACAGTTGCCAGGGCGTATGGGCGCATACTCCGATGAGACAACCTCGGCCCCGACGGTCACCCCTTTGGGCGCGATGACGTATCGCCGCTCGCCATCTTTGTAAACCACGAGCGCGATATGAGCTGTTCTATTCGGATCGTACTCTATACGCTCAACTCGGCCGGGTATCTCCAGCTTGTCCCGTTTAAAGTCGATGACACGATAAAACTTTTTGTGGCCGCCGCCTTTATGACGCGTCGTCACTCGGCCTTGATTGTTTCGACCGGAATTTCTCGTCTTTTTTTCGACGAGACCTGCATAAGGCTTCCCCTTGTGAAGACCTTCTGTCCGTACTCGAACCACAAACCGTGAACCGGCCGAGGTGGGTTTCGATTTAATTAGCGCCATCTGAAATTCCCGCAATTATTTACTGTTCTATGTTCTCGCGTTTTTCCTACGCTACGGACAGATCGATATCGAATCCCGGCTTCAGTTTCACGTACGCTTTTTTCCAGTCGGAACGTTTACCTATAAACCGCCCGGATCGCTTAACTTTTCCGCCCACATTCAGGACATGAACCGAGGCCACCTTAACATTGAACATGAGTTCAACGGCCTCTTTAATCTGAGGTTTACTCGCGGTCCGTTTTACACGAAAAGCAACCTGACCTGCTTTTTCAGCGGCCGCAGTGCTCTTTTCCGAAATAATTGGCGCCTCGATGACGCTCATTAGTTCCAGCTGTCTCATGCTAGGCCGACCTCAAGTTGCTTTGCTGCTTGTGACGTCAAAATCACTTTCTCGCTATGTACGAGGGCCACCGGATTCACGGAGCTGGCAGTGCACACCAACACGTCTTGGAGATTCCGCGCAGCCAAGAACAAGTTTTCATCAAGCGCATCGGTAACAACCAACCCTCGCTTAAATCCGAGACCTTGAAGCTTCTGAAGAAACTCCTTTGTTTTAGGAGCCGAAGGATGAATATCATCGCTGATATACAACCGCCCTTGACGCAACAGCTCGGACAGAATCGACCGCATAGCAGCCCGGTACATCTTCTTGTTCAGTTTCTGTTCATAGGACCGGGGACGCGCTGCGAATGTAACACCGCCCGTACGCCAGAGAGGGCTTCGAGTTGTACCGGCACGAGCACGACCACTGCCTTTTTGTCGCCACGGCTTCGCACCGCCGCCGCTAACTTCTGAGCGCGTCTTTTGCGCTTTTGTACCGGATCGAGCTCCAGCGAAATACGCAACTACTAGCTGGTGAACAAGAGAATCATTGTAATCCCGCCCAAACACTGCCTCGGAGACTTCGAGCGGCGTGCCGCCATCGACAGCCGATGGAATCTGCAACCCCATATTACCCTCTTTACTTCTTAACAGCCGGCTTAATTAAGACCTCGGCACCTTTCGCGCCTGGCACAGCCCCCTTGATCAGAAGCAACGAGCGCTCCTTATCAACCGCGCACACCTTCAAACTTTGCACGGTGGTCGTGACACTACCAAGGTGTCCGGCCATTCGTTTGCCTTTAAAAACGCGACCAGGCGTTTGGTTCTGACCGATAGAACCCGGCGCACGATGCGATAACGAGTTTCCGTGCGTAGCATCCTGGGTTCTGAAGTTGTGACGCTTAACCACACCCGCAAAACCTTTACCGATACTCATACCCTGAACATCGACGTATTGCCCTTCCTGGAAAATGTCTACGCCCACCTCGGAGCCCACCGAGTATTGACCCGCATCGCCCTCTTCTACACGAAATTCCCATAAACCGCGCCCAGCCTCGACACCCGCCTTAGCGTAGTGCCCGGCCTCCGGCCTGGACAAACGGGACCTCTTCTTAACCCCAGCGGTCACCTGAATCGCCCGGTAACCGTCTGTATCCAATGCCTTGACCTGCACGACGCGATTCGGCTCCACATGGATTACGGAAACCGGCACTGCGGAGCCGTCTTCGGCATAAATACGGGTCATGCCGCACTTCCGCCCAACCAAACCTAACGCCATCGATCGCTCCTAAATACGTCAATTCAACTTTATTTGTACGTCTACGCCGGCAGCAAGGTCGAGCTTCATCAAAGCGTCAACCGTTTTATCCGTCGGCTCAACGATGTCCATCAAACGCTTATGGGTCCTCAGTTCGTATTGGTCGCGCGCGTCTTTATTGACGTGTGGCGAGATGAGAACGGTGTAGCGCTCTTTTTTGGTCGGCAAGGGGATCGGTCCCAAAACCTGGGCACCGGTTCGCTTGGCCGTTTCAACGATTTCGCTGGCAGACTGATCGATCAGTCGATGATCAAACGCCTTCAGACGGATCCTGATTCGCTGTTTTTGCACAGAATTACTCCAACACCTTGGACACGACACCGGCCCCGACGGTCCGGCCGCCTTCGCGTACCGCAAAGCGCAAGCCTTCCTCCATCGCGATCGGCGCGATCAATTTCACCGTGATCTTGACGTTGTCCCCCGGCATGACCATCTCCACCCCTTCCGGCAACTCCACCGCCCCCGTCACATCCGTCGTCCGGAAGTAGAACTGCGGCCGATAGCCATTGAAGAACGGGGTATGACGCCCACCCTCTTCCTTGGACAACACGTAAATCTCCGCTTCAAAATGGGTGTGCGGGGTAATCGTGTTCGGCGCCGCCAACACTTGACCACGCTCCACATCTTCCCGCTTGGTGCCGCGCAGCAACACCCCAACGTTATCGCCCGCCACCCCTTCGTCCAGGAGCTTCCGAAACATCTCGACACCGGTGCAGGTAGTCTTGGTGGTCTCACGCAGACCAACAATGGAAATCTCGTCCCCAACCTTGACCTTGCCGCGCTCGATCCGCCCCGTCACCACCGTGCCGCGCCCCGAAATCGAGAACACGTCTTCGATCGGCATCAGGAACGGCTTCTCAATGTCGCGCTTCGGCTCCGGAATATACGCATCGAGCGCATCCACCAGCTTCAAAATCGCCGGCACACCGATCTCGCTCTGATCCCCTTCCAGCGCCTTCAGCGCCGAGCCACGCACGATCGGAGTGTCGTCTCCGGGGAAATCGTACTTGGACAGCAGCTCGCGCACTTCCATCTCGACCAATTCGAGCAGCTCGGGATCATCCACCATATCGGCCTTGTTCAGAAAGACTACGATATAGGGCACCCCAACCTGACGCGCCAACAGGATGTGCTCACGGGTCTGCGGCATCGGACCATCCGCGGCCGAGCACACTAGAATGGCACCATCCATCTGCGCCGCACCGGTAATCATGTTCTTGACGTAGTCGGCGTGACCGGGGCAGTCGACGTGCGCATAGTGTCGTGTGGGGGATTCATATTCCACGTGCGCCGTCGCGATCGTAATGCCGCGCGCCCGCTCTTCCGGCGCCGCATCGATCTGATCGTATGCCTTGAATTCGCCACCAAAGCGCTCCGCACCCACCTTGGTCAGAGCCGCCGTCAGGGTCGTCTTGCCATGGTCAACGTGACCAATCGTCCCGACGTTCACATGCGGCTTTGTGCGCGTAAATTTCTCTTTGGACACGACCTGGATACCTCGCTACTTCTTATTTTCTAAACATTAACCCACAGATGCCTTCTTAATCACCGCGTCCGCAATGTTCGCAGGGGCTTCTTGGTATTTCTTGAATTCCATCGAGTAAGTGGCTCGACCCTGACTTAATGAGCGCAGAGTGGTCGAATAACCAAACATTTCCGCCAAGGGAACTTCCGCCTTCAGCACCTTGACGCCGGCATTATCTTCCATCCCAAGCACCATGCCGCGCCGCCTGTTCAAGTCACCCACGACATCACCCATATAATCCTCCGGCGTCTCGACGTCCACACTCATGATGGGCTCAAGCAGGACCGGATTGGCCTTACGGGCACCCTCTTTGAAACACATCGAGCCAGCGATCTTAAATGCCATTTCGCTGGAGTCTACGTCGTGGTACGAACCGTCGAACAGCGTGACTTTTACGTCAACAACGGGGTAGCCGGCTAATATACCATTTTGCAGTTGCTCTTGCACACCTTTATCCACCGCCGGAATATATTCCTTCGGAACAACGCCGCCTACGATCCCGTTGACAAACTCGTAACCGCCAGTCTCTAACGGCTCGATCCGCAACCACACGTGCCCATACTGACCGCGCCCACCGGTCTGGCGAATGTATTTCCCCTCTTGCTCGACCGACTTGCGGATGGTTTCCCGGTAGGCCACCTGGGGCGCACCCACGTTGGCTTCAACCTTAAACTCGCGCTTCATTCGGTCGACGATAATCTCCAGGTGCAACTCCCCCATGCCGGAGATAATGGTCTGCCCCGACTCTTCGTCAGTGTGAACGCGAAAAGACGGATCTTCCTGAGCCAGTCGCTGCAGCGCGAGCCCCATCTTTTCCTGGTCACTCTTGGTTTTCGGCTCCACCGCAACCGATATTACCGGCTCAGGGAACTCCATTCGCTCGAGAACCACCGGCTTATCCACAGCCGAAAGGGTCGTCCCGGTAACAATATCCTTCAAGCCGACGCAGGCAGCAATGTCGCCAGCGCGAATCTCTTTTATCTCCTCACGGGTATTGGCATGCATGCGCAACAATCGACCGATGCGCTCTTTGTTTCCGGATTGCGAATTAATTACGCTATCGCCGGAGCTCAATACACCCGAATAAACCCGAACAAAGGTCAGGGTACCCACGAACGGGTCGGTCATAATTTTGAACGCAAGCGCCGAAAACGGCTCATTATCTTCCGATCTGCGCTCAACAGGCTGCCCGGAATCCGCATCCGCTCCTTTTATAGGAGGCACATCCACCGGGGACGGCAGATAGTCGACAACCGCGTCCAACATGGCCTGCACACCCTTGTTCTTGAAGGCGGAGCCACAGAGCATTGGAACGATTTCGAGGCCGATAGTCCGCTTACGGAGCCCGCCTTTAATCTCGTCTTCAGAGAGCTCACCCTGCTCCAGATATTTATTCATCAACTCTTCGTCAGCCTCGGCCGCAGCCTCGACCATCTTTTCCCGCCACTCAACAGCAGCGTCCGCGAGCTCTGCGGGAATGTCCGCATACACAAACGTCGCGCCGTGGTCTTCTTCGTTCCACACAATAGCCTTCATCTTCACAAGGTCGATTACGCCTTTGAACGAATCTTCAGCACCAACGGGAATTTGAATCGGAACCGGGTTCGCGCGTAGACGCTCACGCATCTGCTTATAAACCTTAAAAAAGTCCGCCCCCGTCCGATCCATTTTGTTTACGAACGCGATGCGGGGAACGCCATATTTCGTAGCCTGGCGCCACACCGTTTCCGACTGGGGCTGAACACCACCAACCGCGCAGTAGAGCATGCAAGCGCCATCCAAAACGCGCATAGAACGCTCTACTTCGATCGTAAAATCGACGTGCCCAGGAGTATCGATAATATTGATACGGTGCTCAGGATAGTTGAGACCCATACCCCGCCAATAGGTCGTAGTCGCCGCAGAGGTGATGGTGATACCACGCTCCTGCTCCTGCTCCATCCAGTCCATAGTAGCGGCGCCATCATGAACCTCACCGATCTTGTGATTTATGCCGGTATAAAACAACACACGCTCTGTGGTGGTAGTCTTACCCGCATCAATATGCGCGGAAATCCCGATGTTCCGGTATCTCTCGATTGGAGTCGTGCGTGCCACTGCTTTAACCTTCGCTAACCTAATTGGAGATAAGAAGTCACTGCTTACCAGCGATAATGAGAGAATGCTTTGTTTGCCTCTGCCATTCGGTGCGTATCTTCACGCTTCTTCACAGCCGATCCGCGATTCTCGTTCGCATCGAGCAGTTCGGCGGCCAACCTCATGACCATACCCTTCTCACTCCTCTTGCGAGCAGCATCGATTAGCCAACGCATAGCCAAAGCAGCCCTACGCGCCGGACGAACCTCAACTGGAACCTGATAGGTAGCCCCACCAACGCGACGCGACTTGACCTCCACCAGGGGCTGAACGTTTTCCAGAGCCTTGGTCAACACATCCAGGGACGATTGACTGGTCTTGGCAGAAATGTGATCCAAAGCACCGTAGACCACCTTTTCAGCCACGGACTTTTTTCCGTCCAACATCAACATATTGACGAAACGAGCCAGTATTTCGCTGCCGAAGCGCGGATCCGGAATAACTTCTCTTCTTTGAGCGACTCTTCTTCTAGACATAACGCAACCTGGAACTCAGTTAACTTTTCGGTCTTTTCGCACCGTACTTGGACCGCCCTTGGCGACGCTTTTGAACGCCCGCAGTATCAAGACTACCTCGAACAATGTGATACCTCACACCCGGCAAGTCTTTTACACGACCACCCCTAATTAAAACCACGGAGTGCTCCTGCAAATTGTGACCCTCTCCACCAATGTAGCTGGTCACCTCAGCACCATTCGTCAGGCGAACACGAGCCACTTTTCTCAAAGCGGAATTCGGTTTCTTAGGCGTAGTCGTATAAACGCGCGTACATACGCCACGCCTTTGAGGACAACTGCCCAGGGCCGGCACATTGCTTTTGTCTTTTTTTCTGACTCGCGGCTTCCGAACCAACTGGTTTATCGTGCTCATTACCAAACTCCAAAACTTTTTCGCTCAACCTTCGGAAAAATCGTCACCAGAAACCTTGCCCACCCAAAACGTTAAAAGGCGCTGGTAAAGCGGCGAAATTTAAAACTAAAAAACCGACTTGTCAACATCACGCGACCGAAACCTAAAAACCCCAGAATCGCGAGACACAAAGAAATTGGCACTTCGAGAAACATCCCTTCTTAGCTGCGCCGAGATCTACGGAGGAATAAACCAGAACCGCGAACTTGGACGCTACCCACAATCCAATTACCCTCAATCCCGGCTCACAATGACGATCGAGCACATCAACGCATCTTCACAGCCCATCACACCAATCGCCGCGGACTGATGACACCCAAGAAGACAGAAGGGATAAGAAAGAAACCTTGCCAGGACCGCCCCGCGGCCCCAGAGATCGCACGATGACTTCTTACTCGCGAGCCTGACACCAAAAAGCGAACAGAACTCACAACATGGAAATGTGGCTCCCCCGGACGGGCTCGAACCGCCGACCCGCTGGTTAACAGCCAGCTGCTCTACCGACTGAGCTACAGGGGAACAAATTGAGTCGTGGGATTATAGAAACAGACCAATCCCCTGTCAAACCCCACGCAAACCGTACAAGATGGCGCGCCTGGAGAGATTCGAACTCCCGACCACCTAGTTCGTAGCCAGGTACTCTATCCAACTGAGCTACAGGCGCGCGGCAGAAGGCGTATTATGAATTATGGCACATGCCTCGTCAAATTATTTTTCTTAACAACTTCACCGCTTCTGATAGTTGCACCGGCCCTAACCGGAAAAGATCACGCACCAGCAAAAACGAATCAGAGCACTCCCACAGCAAACCTCTACCCATGCCTTGCCCGCAGGTGATGCCGATTCAATGCGAGCCACTGAAGACCTATGATGGGAATAGCGGCCTCAATTCGGCCCCGACTAAGCCAGTCCATCGCTTGATCGAAGCTCGCCACGCGAGCCAGAATATCTTCGTGCTCCTCTTCAACACCGTGAATACCACCCAAGCCCCGTGAGTCGACGATTCCACAATACAGCGTAATTTTTTCCGAACAACCGCCGGGCGTCGGAAAAAACTCGGCAATACGAATAAGCTCAGTGATTTCACATCCCGCCTCCTCGGCGGCTTCGCGATAGGCGACGTCTTCTGGACTTTCCCCTTGTTCGAAGGCTCCCGCCACGATTTCGAGCAACCACGGATCCCCATTCACAAACATGGCTCCGACCCTGAACTGCTCGATAAGCACCACTTGATCCGCCACAGGATCATAGGGAATAACGGCAACGCTCCTGCCACGATGAAACAACTCCCTATCCAAATAGTCACTCCAGCCTCCACGAAACAATGCATGCCTAAATCGTATGCGCGACAGACTGAAGAATCCGCGATAGATCGGCTCTTCCTTGATCAACTCGAACGCCTTGTCGATTTCATTCATAATTGCGCCGACCTAGTTCAAATAGGGGCCGGCCGATACAGCAGTGCGCAGCATGTGGCCGAATGTGATACCAATGCGACTTGTGACGCGGTCCCAAAGATTTTCCTCCGGTGTGTAATTGACCATATCCTTGGCACCGATCACCGATTCTGCAACAGAACGGACATCCCCAAGCCCATCCGCTAGTCCGAGCTTAATACCTTCGTCACCCGTCCAAACCAGCCCCGAATACAGTTCAGGAGTATTCTCCTTGAGGCGTCCGGCCCGCCCTTGACGGACGGCATCGATAAACTGTTGATGAATTGCATTTAACACCGATTGCACATGTTCTTTTGCCACGGGGTCGACCGGCGAAAAAGGATCGAGAATCGCCTTGTGTTCTCCGGCCGTCATTACTCTGCGCTCGATACCGAGTTTGTTAATAGCATCCACGAATCCGAAGCTGTCCATGATTACGCCGATCGATCCGACAATGCTCGATTGGTTGACGAAGATCTTATCGGCAGCGGAGGCAATGTAATACCCACCAGAAGTGCACATATCCGCAACCACCGCATAAATCGGGAGCTCCGGTTTTAGTTTTTTTATCCGTCGAATCTCCTCGTAAACGTAAGCCGACTGAACGGGGCTACCACCTGGCGTATTCATGCGCAATATGATCCCTTTTGCACCAACTGCTTCCGCGGCTGCCCTAAGTCCTTCGATAATGGCATCGGCATTAGCCTTTTCCCCGGCGGCGATCATCCCCGCCACGTCAATAACAGCTGTATGACTTTTCCCCCCCCTACTACGCTGATCCGACAACGGTTGTGCAACCAACCAAAGCGCAACGCCAAAGTAGGCCAGCATAAGCAGCTTAAAAAATATTCCCCAGCGCCTCGCCTGTCGCTGTTCCGTAAGAGACGCCAACAGCACTTTTTCCAGCGTATCGCGCTCCCATGCGGGTGAAGGCGTCGGTGTTTCCGGCTCTTGCTCGATTTCACTCATGTCGCGTTGGTCCATAGCGTTATCTCAGTCGACTTCGTTTGCCTCAGATTCAAACCAAAGTAATTCGTCAGCTCAGAATTTCCAGAAGGTCGGTAGTCCGCTCTATACATGCCAAAGGATCAAACTCAGCCAACTCGAACAAATCATTCGCACCGCATCCGACACCTACCGCAGCGACCCCGGCATTGTGAGCCATGCGCAGATCATGAAGCGAATCACCCACCATTAAAGTCCTCTCTCGGGCGATGCCGGCTTCAGACATGAGTTGAAAGAGCATTTCCGGGTTCGGCTTGGAAACCGTCTCATCCGCACAGCGGGTCGAATGAAAAAACAGCTCCGTCCCAGTTGCGGCAAGCGCATGATTCAACCCCGCGCGGGTCTTCCCAGTAGCGACCGCAAGGCGGTAACCGCGCCCCCTCAACTCCGTCAACATATCGAGCACACCAGCGAATAAACCATCCGCACTAATTATCCTGTCACCGTAATGACGGCGATAACCTTCCGCCAAGCGGCGCGCCATTTCGGAAGGATATTCGGGAAATAAAGCCTCCATCGCCTCCATCAACCCGAGACCTATGACGGATTTAGCCTCTTGGTCAGACGGAATAGGGAGACCGCAGCCGTGCGCAGCCCGCTGCAAGCAATCCACGATCCATCCGACCGAGTCGAACAGAGTGCCATCCCAATCAAAAACCAAAAGATCGAATTGGTTCCTCATCGCGGCAGCACTTTAAGAAATTCGGAAAGCTCCTGATCAAGCGGAGCCTTTACCTCGATCGGAGTGCCCGTACGCGGGTGGAGAAAAACCGTTTCCAAAGCGTGAAGAAAAAGACGTTTCAAACCAAGTCGACGAAACTCCCGATTGACTTTCTCATCGCCGTACCGCTCATCGCCGACAATGGGATGCCCCATAGATTGAGCGTGGACCCGAATTTGATGGGTTCGCCCAGTAACCGGACGTGCCTCAACTAGCGTCGAATCAAAATAGCGCTCCCTTCGCCTGAATTCGGTAACTGCGGGCTTACCCTCGCGCGCGACCTTAACCATCCGTTCGCCGCTCTGCAAGACATTCTTTTTTAACGGCGCATCCGCAATCCATCGCGCTCTCGCCCACACTCCGGTAAGCAGTGCCAGGTAAACCTTCTTTACTTCGTCACCACGAAATTGCGCGTGCAGAGCTCGCAGGGCACTGCGCTTCTTGGCGATCAGCAAACAACCGGAGGTATCTCGATCCAAACGGTGCACAAGCTCCAAGAACCGTGCCTCCGACCGGATTTCCCTCAACCCTTCGATCACACCGAAACTCAATCCACTACCGCCGTGCACGGCCATGCCAGCAGGTTTATTAAGGACCAAAAGATCATCGTCCTCGTACAAAATGCGAGGCTCCAAACGGGCTCGCACGAAAGTCTCCGGAATTTGGCTGGGATTGCTCATCGTTACCCTAATCGGTGGAACACGGATCACATCCCCCGTATCCAGCCGATCTTGGGCCTGAATGCGTCCGCCATTTCGGCGGACTTCACCGGTACGCAAAATTCGATAAATATGGCTTTTCGGCACTCCCTTAAGGCGTGTGAATAGAAAGTTGTCGATTCGCTGCCCCGCGCTCTCCTCATCCACTTCGATCCATCTGACAGAGGCGCCACTCAATGCTTGTTTCATAGGAACATAATATCAGCTTTGCCCAGCCAAATTGATGACTCTCCTTAAGATTGTTATAGTTAGCTTACGGTTGACAGCAACCGAACGCCTAGTAGTTATCCGGACCGTGCCCGGTGGTGATAGCCCATGAAGAATTAGAACGGCCTGGACTAAATGGTCGATAAGAATGCCTATAAAGCAATCTGTCTCGGGGCTACATGACATGGGGCGGGAGAATCGTAAGTTTCGCGGTTAAATGAGGACGCCGTCGCGCAGAGCGGCGGGATACGACTCGATTTTCGAGGTAGCGGGGCTCGACTGCTCACACGTCAGCCCAAAATAGTCCATCCCTGGCAAATGCCAGATCTAACCGAGAACCGTTTGCTGAACGGAATTATTGGCGACAGACAGAACATTTTGTTTAGAAGGTCAAAGTACCAAACAGAAAAATTTGGCCGGAAAAAACGACAACAGTAGGGTTTTTTCGCTCGACCCATGACGAGCGAGTATCGCGTGACCTGAAGAGAAGAATGGAACCCCCCTCCTCCGATTGAGGCAGGGTATCCCTCGCAACGTCAAGATTCGGTTTTCAGCGCAATAGGCGCATTCACGTCAATTGAGAACACGCTTTGATTGATAAGAACAATGGCTGCATGAAACCGCTTGCCCGCTTCTTCGGGGAACCGCTAAAGGACCAGCCGGATGAGAAGAATGTTAATCAACGCCACTCAGCCCGAAGAACTTCGGGTTGCACTGGTGGACGGACAAAAACTTTACGACTTTGATATAGAAATCCCTTCCAAAGAACAGAAAAAAGCCAACATTTATAAAGGTATTATTACCCGCATTGAACCCAGTCTCGAAGCGGCCTTCGTCAATTATGGCGCCGACCGCCATGGCTTCTTGCCATTCAAGGAAATTACGCCGAACTATTTCGGACAGCCCCTGGACGAGGAATTTTCCCGCCGGGATATCAAGGATTTAGTCAAAGAGGGACAGGAAGTCATAGTTCAGGTCGAGAAGGAGGAGCGCGGGAGCAAAGGGGCGGCGTTAACGACTTACATCAGCCTGGCCGGCAGTTACCTGGTGCTAATGCCCAATAATCCGCGCGCCGGCGGCATTTCTCGACGTATCGAGGGCGATATTCGTTCCGACATGCGCGAGGTTATGAATCAACTCCAAATTCCGGAAGGCATGGGGCTTATCGTGCGGACTGCCGGGGGCGGCAAGTCAGCCGAAGAACTTCAATGGGACCTGAATTACCTTTTGCAATTGTGGGAGGCTATTGACCGCTCGGCCAAGGAAAAGGCCGCCCCGTTCCTAATCTTTCAGGAAAGCAACGTGATCATTCGTGCGCTGAGAGATCATCTCCGCGGCGATATCGACGAGATACTGATCGATGATGCGGGCACTTTCAAGCTGGTGCGCAGCTTTTTGCAGCAGGTCATGCCGCAGTTCATCCAAAAGGCAAAGCTTTACCAAGACACAGTCCCGCTATTCAGTCGTTATCAGATCGAAAGCCAGATTGAAACAGCTTACAGCCGCGAGGTCCCTTTGCCATCCGGTGGAGCCATCGTAATCGATCACAGCGAAGCCTTGACAGCGATCGACATCAACTCCGCCCGGGCAACCAAAGGCGGCGATATCGAAGAAACAGCGCTAAATACCAACTTGGAAGCCGCCGACGAAATCGCGCGCCAACTCAGACTGCGGGATTTGGGCGGTTTGTTCGTGATCGACTTCATAGACATGATGGCGGCGCGTAATCAGCGGGCCGTCGAAAACCGATTACGTGACGCGATCAAGGCGGATAGAGCCCGGATACAAATCGGCCGAATCTCTCGTTTTGGTTTGCTCGAGATGTCCCGTCAGCGCCTCCGACCGTCGCTCGGTGAATCCAGCCTGCTCACCTGTCCACGATGTAACGGCCAAGGCTCCGTGCGCAGCGTACAGTCGTTGGCACTCTCGGTACTGCGTATCATCGAAGAAGAGGCGATGAAAAAAAATACCGACAAGGTTATCGCGCATCTGCCCGTAGATTCGGCTACCTACCTTCTCAACGAAAAGCGCTCGGCTGTCGCGGACATCGAAAAGCGCCACCTAGTTAGTGTTATCGTAATACCGACCAAACATCTTGAGACGCCGGCGTATGAAATCCAGCGCGTGCGAAGCACTGGCGCAGAGGAAGAAGGAGAGCGGAAACCGAGCTATCAGATGCTGAAGTCAGCTGAATCCGAGCTCCCCAGATTTACGAGGGAAAGCGCATCAATCAGCGCGGAGCCTGCCGTTAAGGAATTCCTGCCCGCTCATCCGGCTCCGATTACTAGCGCAGGGAAACACGCCGCAGGTGGCTTCATAAAGCGGTTCTGGTCGATTTTGACCGGCGGCAAACTTGAGGACGAAGCGGAAGCTGTCGTCGAAAAGCCTCAGCCGATACTCTCACAAGTCGCTCAACACCGCCCCCATCGGATAGCCGACTTCAAACAGCGTCAGCAGTCAATGAGCGGGGAAATGCTTGAAACCAGAGAAATCGAAGCCCGAACTCCAATTCCGGAGAAACAGGAATTCGGCAATGGTGACCGGCGAACCCGAGATCAGTCCAGACGCGGGGGGTCGCGCAGGAGACGCCCGAGGCGGGGCGAGCCCGGCTTAGCGCGTAGCGGCCAGCAAAACCAAGCTAGAGAGATCGCCCCGGAGAAAATCGAAGACGCCAATCTCCCGATCCCGGAGCGTCAAACGATTGGGTACAAACCTACCGAAGAGGCACCGACTGAGACAATCATGTCCGCTCTGGTTTCCGACAATGGAGTCCAAATCGTAACCGAACCAGACCGTCCGTCGCTGGAGAAAGAGGAAAAGCCGGAGATTCCTGCGGTCCATTTGCCAAGGCCCAGGGCGCCCGAGGAATCTCGGGGCGAGCGCGAAAGCATAAGCTCAGTTAGTACACCGGTTATCGGGTCCTTTGAGCTTGATTCACCATCGGATGATAGCGAGGAAACCGAAGCGGAAGATTTGAGTCTCGAAGCGCGTAAATCGCCTCGCCGATCCTTGGCCAAACGCCGGGGGCGCGGCAGACGAGATAAGAGGTTTAGCGCCAAACGAAGCGAGTCCAGCGAAGGACCCGATGACAGTATTCACGAAGATCGCCGCGAAACGGGTGAAGTGGTCTCGACGGCCAATGACAACCGAGCCACCGATGAGCACCGACCAGCCGAAGAAAGTCGGAGCACTACTGCCGTTGTCGTACCGGACAAATCGAGTGTCGAAAGTGGCACGGAGTGATTTTGGCCAGGGAGAAAGAAATAGCGTGCTAGTCAACTTGTCGGGCGGCTCTGCCGCCCGACAACTTCTTCGTTTGTCTTAGATCTACCGTATAATCCGAGGGCCTTTGTCGCACTGCAAATGGCTCGTACAGTTCACTTCTTAAACAATCTTCAGCGCTCAGTCACACCTCCAACTCGCTTTGCAAGTGGCTATTCAACATCTCCTCGGCATGCGCCAAGGTTTGCTGGGTGACACGGATTCCACCAAGCATACGCGCAATCTCCTGCTTCCTCTCTTCACGAGAAAGCTTTCGGACGGTCGATAGTGTTACCCCATCGGTGCTGACTTTTTCTACTAACAAGTGGTAATGACCTTGAGCCGCAACCTGAGGCAGGTGGGTCACGCAAAATACCTGCCGCCCCTGTCCCAGCGCGCGCAGTTTTTGACCGACGATTTCGGCCACCCGGCCGCCGATTCCCGTATCCACCTCATCGAATATCAAGCTCGGAACTGTCTTGGAGTCGGTAGCAGCCACCTGAATGGCTAGACTGATGCGTGACAATTCGCCGCCAGACGCGACTTTGGCCAAAGGACGCGGCGGCAATCCCGGGTTGGCGCTTACCAAGAACTCGGCCTGATCCAGGCCAAACGGGGTCGGTTCTTTCGCATTCTCGGTACCCACATCCACCAAAAACTGCCCCTGTGGCATGCCCAATTCCTGAATCATCTCCGAGATCCGTGACTGTAACCGGCTAGCGGCCGTACGACGGCGTTGGGACAACATATCGGCAACTTTCCCGTAATCCGTGAGGACCTGCCGAAGATCCGACTCCAACGCTTCGATTCTTTCCGATCCATGGGCGATACCGTTCAATTCCGAGCGTAGCGAATCAAGCAGTCCAGGCAATTCTTCCGGCCGGACCTGGTGTTTGCGGGCCAAACGATGGATATCGCCAAGGCGCTGTTCAAGCCAGTCCAGACGACCGGGGTCGGCCTCAATCCGCTCCAGTTGACGACGGAGCTGCAATGCCCCTTCTTTAACTTGCACTTGCGCTTCATTTAGGAGAGCGGTCGTTTCTTCCAGTTCGGGAGCCAGCCGGCTCAAATCCGATAGGGCATGGATAGCTTGCGCCAGGCGCGCGTTGACCGATTGACTTTCATCTTCATAGAGGAGTTCGAGCTGCGCCTGACCGGTGGTGAGAATTTTGCCAACATTGGCAAGGAGTGTATGCTCGTCAACTAGGGCCGGGTAATCGAGCCCAGAGATGTCGTGCTGCTCCAACTCGTCGATTTGGTAGCGCAACAACTCTTCGCGGGCGGCTTGATCCTTGGCTGTATTGGTAAGCTTTTCCAGCTCGCACCGAGTACTTCGCCAACGATCATAGAGATTGCCGATCTGGACCAACAACGATTCGTTCCCAGCGGCTTCATCCAGTAACCGGCGCTGCTCCGCTGCCTTCAGAAGATGTACATGAGCATGCTGGCCGTGTATCTCGACCAAGCTGGAACCCAACTCCTGCAAGGCTTGCAAGGTAACCGGGCGACCATTGACGAAAGCCTTCGAACGGCCGTCTTGACTGATAACCCGCCGCACCAGACACTCGCCGTCCTCCGATAATTCATTTTCGTCGAGCCAGCGACGCGCATCTGCAGCATCCTCCAAGCCGAACGAAAGACTGATCTCGGCGCGCGCAGCCCCGGGGCGGATGAACCCCGAATCGGCACGCTCGCCCAAAGCCAACCCCAAAGCAGTTAATAATATCGATTTCCCGGCGCCGGTCTCGCCGGTTAGCACGGTCAATCCGCGCTCAAACTCCAGATCGAGTGATCGGACGACGGCCAAATCTCTGATGCTGAGGTGGACAAGCATAGTCAGCTTCGATAACCGGAGCTCCAGTTGAGCTTCGCTCTGAGAATCTCAAAGAAATCATAGTCAAGCGGATGAAGAATGCGAAAAGTCTTAGGTTCTCTTCGAATCTCGATGCGATCCTCTATTTCGACATCAGGAAACGACACATTGTCGCAAACGACCTGAGCTTTGAATTGTTTGCTGGGACGGAAGGCAATTTCGATTACGCTGTCGTCATCCACCACGATCGGACGATTAGACAAGGTATGGGGATTGATCGGCGCTAATACGATAGCCTTAAGCGTGGGATAAAGAATCGGACCTCCAGCCGACAGGGCGTAAGCCGTAGAGCCCGTGGGAGTTGACGCGATAAGCCCATCAGAGCGTTGCGAATTCAGAAAAACGCCGTTGATCGATGCCTCAATCTCGATCATGCTGGCGGCATTCCCGCTATGCACGACTACTTCGTTAACCGCCGTCTGCTCGTATATCACATGACCGTTGCGAAAAATTTTCGCCCGCAACAGAAAGCGCTCATCGGCACTGTAGCGTCCGTCAAGAATTTCATCGAGCTTCGCTCCGGCGTCCGACGGAGAAATATCGACCAGGAACCCCAATCGCCCCAGATTGACCCCAATCAATGGAATCTCGAACTGCGCGAGAACACGCGCGGCGGATAAAAGTGTGCCATCGCCGCCAACCACAATTGCGAGATCGCAGCACTGGCCTATTTCGGCAACGGTACACGTTTCCGGCGAAGAATCGGCTACGAAATGAGCGCAGTCCCGTTGCACCAAAACACGCAGGCATCTCCCGGTAAGATGTCCGTAAAGCGAGGAAAGGGTTTCGGCTATGCGTGGCGCATCGGGCTTCCCGATTAGGGCTACGTTCCGGAAAATGGATGGCATATGTTTCTGAAGCCGCGAGCGTCCCGCGTCACTGTAAATGGGGCTGACCGGTACCGCAGCTTACATCTGAGACTGCAAATAGTTCTGCAGGCCGATTTTCCGAATCAACTCCGCCTGCGTTTCAAGCCAGTCGACCTGCTCTTCCTCATCTTCGAGTATCTCTTCCAGAAGATCTCGGGAGACATAATCTCCGGCCTTTTCACAAAACTCGACCGCTTCGCGCAGCAAAGATACGCTTTGAAGTTCCAACTGAAGGTCGCAGCCGAGCATTTCCTCCGGATTTTCTCCGATCTTCAAATGCCCCAAATCCTGCAAGTTTGGCAATCCTTCAAGAAACAAAATACGCTCGATCAACTTGTCGGCACGCTTCATCTTACCGATAGATTCATCATATTCGTGCTTGTCGAGCTCGCCCAACCCCCAGTTCCTGTACATTCTCGCATGAAGAAAATACTGGTTAATGCCGATCAGTTCGTTGCCCAGCACGCGATTAAGATAATCGATAACCGTCGAGTCGCCTTGCATAATTCTCTCCTTGGATATGGAAGCGTTCGCCATGTGGTGACCTAAGATTTACACCTAATTAGACGCCGCTTTGCTCGATATGGTATGAGCTTCTTGACACATTATCTAGGGGTTGCTAACTTTTTAGCACTCGATGGTCTCGAGTGCTAAAACCCCCACCATTCGAGGATACCGGTGCCTAAATATCCCCAATTGAGCGAGCGAGCCCAACACTTGCTTAAAGTGCTGGTGGAGCGTTATATCGGCGAAGGTCAGCCGGTTGGTTCGCGGGCTTTAGCGCGCGACACCGGCTTGAATTTAAGCCCGGCGACGATCCGCAACATCATGGCGGATCTCGAAGACATAGGGCTGATCACATCGCCACATACGTCAGCGGGACGCATGCCGACGGTAACCGGCTACCGTTTTTTTGTTGATACCTTGCTGACCATCAAACCTTTGCAGCAAGACATCATCCGACAGCTCCGCCAGGACCTGAATACTCAGGAAGATCCCGACGATTTGCTCGAAGCCGCCTCTCGCGTCCTCTCGGAAGTAACCCATATGGCGGGCCTCGTGATGTTGCCGCGCCGGGAGATAGTCACCTTCAGACACATCGAATTTATCCCGCTGTCCGGTCAACGCTTGCTGGTCATCCTGGTCACTAACGAACAGGAAGTCCACAACAAGATCATTCACTCACCCCGTCAGTTCACGCCTGCCGATTTGCAAGCGGCAGCAAATTTCCTCAATTCAACCTATGCAGGCAAGGATCTAACTGCGATCCGCGAGAGTCTATTTAACGACTTGCAGGAAATGCGGAATCGTTTAAGCCAGGAAATTATTGATGCGGCTGAAATCGCGGATTTGGCGCTTAAGGATAAAGGAAAACGTCGGAACCCGTTTGTGCTAACCGGCGAAATCAATCTGATGGATTTTGCCGATTTGGCCAATATGGAGCGGCTCCGTTCCTTATTCGAAACGTTTCATCAGAAGGAAGACTTAGTCCATCTACTAGACCGTTGCCTAGAAACCCCCGGCGTCAAGATCTTTATAGGCGAGGAATCCGGCTATCGTGCGCTGGATCAGTGCAGCCTGGTAACCGCCTCCTACTCTCTCAATGGCGAGGCGGTAGGCGTACTCGGCGTTATCGGCCCCACCCGCATGGCGTATGAGCGGGTCATTCCTTTGGTTGACATTACCGCGAAATTGTTGGGGGCCGCCTTGAATCAAAAATCGCTGACCCCATCTTAATTCTTAACCCATATTGGTAGAAATCGTCGACCTGTGTGCGTGCATAGGCACACGGGCTCATTATTTTTCGTTGAGGAGCAGTTATATGAGCAAAGACCAGGCTTCGCCCGAATCGGCGCCAAAGGCGCCAGATCAAGCGGAACAAGCCGCTTCTGTCGACACGGCAATCACAACGGAAGAAGGTGTTGTCGAACCAACGCCGATCGAGCAACTTGCACAGCAATTGACCGAAGCAACTCGCCGAGCGGAGGAGAATTGGGACAAATTCGTACGCACCCAGGCCGAGTTGGAGAATTTGCGCCGACGCTCGGAAAAAGAACTCCAGAATGCCAATAAATATGCTCTGGAGAAATTTTCGAAGGAGCTATTGACCGTGGTCGATAGCCTCGAACTCGGGCTGCAAGCGGCCGTCGGAGAGACCTCGGATGTGGTGAAATTGCGCGAAGGCATGGAGCTCACGCTAAAGCAGCTGAATTCGGTACTGGAAAAATTCAGCGTCCGAGCAGTGGATCCCATAGGCGAAAAGTTCAATCCGGACTTACACCAGGCCATGGCGATGCAACCGACCACTGATATCGAGCCCAATACGGTGGTAAAAGTTTTCCAAAAAGGATATCTCCTCCATGATCGCCTGTTACGTCCGGCCATGGTGGTTATTGCCCAAGCCGCCGCAGAATCCACGCGCATCGACGAGCAAGCTTGAAATCAGCCTTGGCGCCCCCATATTAACGCTAAACCCACACCTAACCCACAAGCTATTGATTAATTTGGAGAATTAAATGGCGAAGATTATTGGCATCGATTTGGGCACCACCAATTCCTGTGTGGCCATTCTTGAAGGGGGCAAACCGCGCGTCATCGAAAATGCCGAAGGCGCTCGCACCACCCCCTCGGTCGTGGCCTTTACGGCCGATAACGAGGTACTGGTCGGGCAGTCCGCTAAGCGGCAGGCGATCACCAATCCCAAGAATACCTTATATGCCATAAAGCGGCTTATCGGACGCCGCTTCAAGGATTCTGTGGTTCAAAAAGACATACATCTTGTGCCGTACAAGATTGTCGAAGCCGATAACGGCGACGCGTGGGTCGAAGTCAACGGCAAAAAAATGGCCCCCCCGGAAATTTCGGCACGCGTATTGATGAAGCTGAAAAAGGACGCCGAAGCGTTTCTCGGCGAGGAGATCAAAGAGGCGGTCATCACCGTACCCGCGTACTTTAACGACTCCCAACGCCAAGCAACGAAAGACGCCGGCCGCATTGCTGGGCTCGATGTCAAGCGCATCATCAATGAGCCGACCGCCGCAGCCATGGCCTTCGGTCTGGACAGAAAGCACGGAGACATCAAAGTTGCGGTCTACGATCTCGGCGGCGGTACGTTCGATATTTCCATCATCGAAATTGCCGAAGTCGACGGTGAGCATCAGTTTGAAGTACTTTCCACCAACGGCGACACCCATCTTGGCGGCGAAGACTTCGACCTGCGCATCATCGATTACATCTGCGACGAGTTTAAGAAAGAGAACGGCATCGACCTGCACAATGATCCGTTGGCTCTGCAACGCCTGAAGGAAGCGGCGGAAAAGGCGAAGATCGAGCTGTCTTCGAGCCAGCAGACCGACATCAACCTGCCCTACGTCACGGCCGATGCGAGCGGGCCCAAGCATCTCAATATGAAGCTTACCCGTGCCAAGCTCGAATCCTTGGTCGAGGATCTGATCTTGAAGACAAAAGGCCCGTGCGAAACCGCGCTCAAGGATGCTGGCCTCAAGCCCAGCGAAATCAACGAGGTTATCCTCGTCGGTGGGCAGACGCGCATGCCGAAAGTTCAGGATTTCGTGAAGGACATCTTCGGCAAAGAGCCTCGCAAGGACGTCAATCCGGATGAAGCGGTGGCGCTCGGTGCGGCGATCCAAGGCGGCGTTCTGGGTGGACAGGTCAAAGACGTACTGCTGCTGGACGTCACTCCGTTGTCTCTAGGCATCGAGACCTTGGGCGGCGTCATGACCAAGCTGATCGAGAAGAACACCACCATCCCCACCAAAACCGGGCAGGTCTTCTCGACGGCCGAGGACAACCAAACCGCGGTTACGATTCACGTCCTGCAGGGCGAACGTGAAATGGCGAAAGACAACAAGTCTCTCGGCAAATTCGATCTGACCGACATCCCGCCGGCTCCGCGCGGCATACCGCAGGTCGAAGTGACTTTCGATATCGACGCCAACGGCATCCTGCACGTGTCGGCCAAGGACAAGGCTACTGGCAAGCAGCAATCGATCCGCATCACCGCCTCCAGCGGCCTGACCGAGGACGAGATCAAGCGTATGGTCAAGGATGCGGAACTGCATGCCGAAGAAGACAAGAAACTGCACGAACTGGTAACTGCGCGCAATAACGCAGACGCCATGATCCATGCAACGAACAAGACGCTGCACGAACTTGGCGATAAAGTGGAAAGCGACGAGCGCAGCAAAATCGAAGGTGCGATTAGTGAATTGAAGACCGCCATGAACGGTGACGATAAGGCGGAAATCGAGCGAAAGACTGAACATCTGACCGAGCTTTCGGGTAAACTGGCGGAACGCTTATACGCACAGAAAGGCGAGACAGCTGGTTCGCCCGGCGCTGAAACCGAACAACCGACGGAAGCCAAGGCAGGCGAAGATGTCGTCGATGCCGAATTCGAAGAAGTGAAAGAGGATCGGAAATAAGGCCTTATCGCTCGGTTTGGCACTGTGCCATGAATGCAGATGAGCGGAAGCAAACTGCTCTGCTCATCCGCCCTCCTCTCCTAAGTTTATGCGTAAAGCAGTCGAGCTTTCGGGTGAGGGAAGGTGGCGAGGAATTAACGCCTGAGTATTTCGGGCAAGTTTGATGCGTCCTGCGCATTGACTCCAACTTAGCCGCAGGCAAAGCCCTGCGGCTCTTTATGTTATGGCGAAAGAAGATTATTACGAACTTTTAGGCGTGGCGCGAAACGCGAGCGATAGCGACATCAAAAAGAGCTTTCGTCGCTTAGCGATGAAATATCATCCAGATCGCAACCGCGACAATCCGAAAGCGGAAGAGCAGTTCAAAAAGATCAAGGAAGCCTACGATGTGCTTTCCGATCCGAAGAAGCGTTCCGCTTATGATCAATTCGGCCATGCCGGAGTTGATCCATCCATGGGCGCAGCCGGTGGGTTCGGCTTTACCGGCGAAAGTTTCAGCGACATCTTCAGTGATGTCTTTGGTGATATCTTCGGTGGCGGTGCGACAGGCCGAAGACGGGGCAGTCGCGTGCAACGCGGTGCCGATCTTCGCTATAACCTGGAGATCACCCTCGAGGAAGCGGTCGCGGGCACCGAAGTCAAGATCCGCGTACCGACCTTCGTAACTTGTGACGAATGCAATGGCACCGGCGCCAAGAAGGGCACGGGACCCACGACCTGCTCTACTTGCCAGGGCCATGGCGCCATCCGCATGCAGCAAGGCTTCTTCGCCGTGCAGCAAACCTGCCCGACCTGTCACGGTACGGGCCAGCAAATAAAGGATCCTTGTCGCGTCTGTCACGGGCAGGGACGTGTTCAGGAAACCAAAACGCTATCGGTCAAGATCCCGCCAGGTGTGGACACGGGGGATCGTATCCGTTTGGCCGGCGAAGGCGAAGCGGGAGAAAGCGGAGGACCACCGGGCGACTTGTACGTACAAATCTCCGTTAAAGAGCACCCGATTTTTACCCGGGATGGTGCCAATCTCTATTGTGAGGTTCCGATCAGCTTCCCGACCGCTTGTTTGGGCGGCGAACTGGAGGTTCCAACGCTCGATGGCAAAGTGGTACTTAAGATTCCCGCGGAAACCCAAACCGGCCGGCTGTTCCGGCTGCGCGGCAAAGGGGTAAAACCGGTGCGCGGCGGCCCGCAGGGCGATCTGTTGTGCCGAGTCCGTATCGAAACGCCGGTACATCTCAATAAGGACCAGATCGAGTTGATCAAGAAACTGGACGACTCCCTGAGCGGGGGCGGCAGTCATCACAGTCCACAAGCCCATGGCTGGCTCGACGGAGTGAAACAGTTTTTCGACAAACTCGGGCTTTAATTGCCGGATTGTCGAAACGCCGCAAGGCCACTGATCGACACAAAAATACCAAAGCCATATCTCAGGAAAACCATAATGATCAAAGTTGGAATCGTCGGAGCCGCTGGTCGCATGGGACAAGCCTTGATACGCGCCTGCCTCGACACCAACGGAATGCTCCTGACAGCCGCGGTGGAGAGAAAAGGCAGCCCCGAAACGGGGAAGGACGCCGGAGAGCTTGCCGGACTGTCGAAGCTCAACATCCCCGTGGTTGACGACCTGAGCCGCGTCATCTCGGGCCTCGATGTCGTCGTCGACTTCACTCGCCCCGAGGCAACCATGGAACATCTCGCGGTGTGTCGGGAGCACGGTAAACGACTCGTTATCGGTACGACTGGCTTCACGCCTGAACAGAAAGCGGATATCGAACATATCGCACTTACGATGCCGCTCGTACTAGCACCGAACATGAGCGTAGGGGTAAATCTTTGCCTCAAACTGTTGGAAATCGCTGCGAAGGTCATCGGCGAGCAAACCGATATCGAGATCATCGAGGCCCATCACAGGCATAAAGTGGATGCCCCCTCCGGGACGGCATTACGTATGGGCGAGGTCGTGGCCGCCGCACTCGGCCGAGATCTGCGCGAATGCGCCGTCCATGGACGGGAAGGCTACACCGGGGAACGCGATCCCAAAACGATAGGCTTTTCCGTGATTCGGGCTGGCGATATCGTGGGCGAACATACCGTGATGTTCGCCGACGAAGGCGAGCGCGTCGAAATTACCCATAACGCGACCAGCCGCATGACCTTTGCCAAGGGAGCCATGCGCGCCGCCATTTGGCTTATGGACAAAACGCCGGGCATTTACGACATGCAGGACGTACTGGGGCTCAAGGCCTAACGGCTTACCTTCGCCTTAACGTGACAATTAGGTAATGGACAGTCGATTCCGTCCGTACTCTCCATGGGTCAACCGCCAAGTCAACACGCTTAAACTTCTTAGCAGGTCGTTTCTTAAGCCGCGGCTAATCCGGCTCACTTTCTGCCTTATCTTTTTCTTGCCGGTAGCGACGGCTGCTCCGCCACAAGCTGCCATCGCCAGCGCGCACCCGCTCGCCACGGAAGCCGGTTTTGAAGTTCTGGATAAAGGCGGTAATGCGTTCGATGCCGCGGTGGCCATTAGTGCAGCGCTCGCAGTGGTCGAACCTGCGGGATCGGGGCTCGGCGGCGGCGGCTTTTGGCTTCTTCATCGAGCGTCCGACGGCAAAACGGTGATGCTGGACGGTCGAGAGCGGGCTCCCTTCGCGGCCCGGCCCGACATGTACCTCGATGACGAAGGAAAAGCCGTGCCCAACAAATCAGTCAACGGAGCTCTTTCGGCGGGCATTCCAGGCATGCCGGCCGCGCTCGCGCATCTTGCCCGGCATTACGGACGACTCCCACTCTCTAGCGACTTAGCGCCGGCTATTCGCTATGCCGAAGACGGATTTCCCATAAGTGAACGTCATTGTCGACTACTGTCATTTCGCGCCGACATACTGCGCGGGTCGAAAGCAGCAGCCAACGTTTTTCTAGTCAACGGGAAGGTGCCCGAGCCCGGTGCGCTTTTGAAGCAAAAGGAACTCGCGAATACGCTCAAGCAGTTCGGCGAATCCGGCAACATCGGCTTTTATAACGGCGATACCGCGAAAAGATTAGTCGAAGGCGTCCGAAGTGCCGGCGGCATTTGGACCTTACAAGACTTGTCCAATTATCGTGTAGTCGAGCGGGAGCCAATTCAAGGCTTCTACCGTGGAATACGCATAACCGCGCCACCACCGCCTTCCGCGGGCGGGATCGGCTTGATCGAAATCCTGAACATATTATCCGGCTACGATCTGAAAGCCGTCGACAGCACTACCCGCAAGCATCTCATAGTCGAAGCCATGCGGCGCGCCTATCACGACCGCGAGCGATTCCTGGGTGATCCCGATTTCGTAATGATGCCGCTACGTCGGTTACTCAGCCCGAATTATGCCGCCGGTTTACGCGCGGCGATACACCCGAGCCGAGCACTCCCGAGTCTGTATTTAAGTCAGTTCAACGCCCCTGAGCCGGATGGCGAAAACACCACTCATTTTTCCGTTCTAGACAGGGAAGGCAATCGTGTCGCCGCCACTCTAAGCATCAACTATCCTTTTGGCTCCGGATTTATGCCTCCTGGCACCGGCGTATTGCTGAACGACGAGATGGATGATTTTGCCGCTCATCCCGGCTCAAGCAATGTTTACGGATTGGTAGGCGGTGAGGCTAACACCATTGCACCCGGTAAACGGATGCTGTCCAGCATGACGCCGACGTTTGTTGAGGACCAGCATCGCATAGGCATGATCGGAACCCCCGGCGGAAGCCGTATCGTCTCCATGGTACTGCTAGCCGTTTTGGATTTCGCCGAAGGCCACACACCGGATTCTTGGGTGTCCATTCCTCGATTTCACCATCAATATCTACCGGATGTTATCCAATACGAACCCGGCGGCCTAACCGAGGAGGAGCAAGTGGAACTTAAGAAAAGGGGGCATGAGTTGAAACCCATCGGTCGCCGCTACGGTGACATGCAATCGGTTCTCTGGGACAAGAGCATTAATCGCGTTTACGCCGCCAGCGATCCGCGAGGCGAAGGCTTGGCCAAACTGAAATAGAGTGTTTCGCTGTTGTCCGAGGACTTGCGTTAACTGGACCTATGCGTCGCTTTTTCCGACACTGCATTGACGCGCGTTCGCGCAGCGCTCTCTATATTTGAATGGTCAATAACGCTTACGAAGCATTGTTTAAGTCTTGGCGGTCGAGAGAGATCACTCGACCGCCACGCTCACCTCAAAGCTTGGCATCGGGCCGCACAACGCGCGACGTCTGAGTTCGTAAAAAATCGCACGGACGATGCACTGATTTTAGATGTCCGACCTTACCTAGACCCTCCGCTACTTCCGCGTATGGGAATTCCATCCGCCCGGTGACGCCCTTCAGGCGCTACTACGACAACTTGAGAGTGGTCAAATAGTCCTTAAAGCTATCACTCAGTTCTGGATGTTTCAGACCCTGCTCTACCGTTGCGATCAAATATCCGAGCTTTGAACCGCAGTCATAACGTTTACCATGGAATTCATAAGCTAGAACCGGTTCCTCGTGCAGCAGCATCGCAATAGCATCGGTAAGTTGAATTTCGCCCCCGGCCCCTTTAGCCACGTTATCGAGTTTGTCAAAAATGGCAGGGGTTAAAATGTACCGGCCAACTACCGCCAAATTCGAAGGTGCATTTTCTGGCTTCGGTTTCTCGACGATTTGCTCCAACTTTCCAATGTTGTCTTGAATCAGATTAGCTTTAACAATGCCATAGCTTTGAGTTTCCGAAGGAGCGATCCTCTCAACTCCCAGCACCGAACACTGCCATTCGTCGAAGATTTTAACCATCTGCGACAGACAGCCGGTATGGCCATCGTCGATCATGTCGTCAGCCAGCAACACGGCGAAGGGTTCATCTCCAATCACAGCCCGAGCACAATTGACTGCGTGCCCCAAGCCCAAGGCTTCCGCTTGGCGAATGTAAACGCAAGTGACATGAGGCGGGACGATGTTTTGAACAATCCGCAAGATCTCCGACTTACCGCGGTTGGCCAACTCGGTTTCAAGTTCGTAGGCCTTGTCGAAATGATCTGAAATTGCCCTTTTCGTCCGGCTGGTAATGAACACCATGACGTCGACCCCGGCCGCAACCGCTTCTTCCACGGCATATTGGATCAATGGCTTGTCTACAATAGGCAACATTTCTTTCGGGCTCGCCTTAGTGGCTGGAAGAAATCGCGTTCCTAGGCCGGCAACCGGAAAAACTGCTTTTCTTACAATCCTCTTCATTGTTTGCTTTGCTCGTTACTCAACCAAATTAAATCTTGTGTTTATCCTCGAGATATCGAAGCACTATCTGAGCACATGTATCCAAAGAGTCGACACCTGAATGTAAGGTAATTTCAGGATTTTCTGGCTCCTCGTACGGAGAAGAGATGCCTGTAAAATCAGGAATTTCGCCAAGTCGAGCCCTCTTATACAAACCTTTGACGTCACGATTTTCGCACACCTCTACCGATGCATCGCAGTAAACTTCGATGAAATCTCCCTCACCGACTAGTGATCTCACCATTTGTCGGTCCCGTCGAAACGGGGATATAAAAGCCGTCAGAGCAATAACGCCTGCATCGATGAACAGCTTACTCATCTCGCCGATGCGGCGGATATTTTCCCGTCTGTCTTCTATACTGAACGCTAAATCAGAGCAAAGTCCATGCCGTACGTTATCGCCATCGAACACGTAGGTACGACATCCCCGTTCGAACAGCAGCTCTTCGACACGATGAGCCAAGGTCGATTTACCGGCCCCGGAAAGGCCGGTAAACCATAAAATAAAGCTTTTGTGCCCATTAAGCCGCTCTCGCTTTTCTCGTGTTACGGACGCGTTGTGCCATACGATGTTTGAACTCATAGAAATCACTTTCACTCGTTTTAATTCCCTCGAGTATTTTAGCCTTGAGTTCGATGGCGCTCACCAAGGATGGAAATTTATTTTTCAAAAAAAGGCTCCACGAAGGAGCCTTTCGGAATCGATAGTCGATTTTTGATTATTTGGCCTTGGCAGATGCCGCTGCCGAATTTGGTGCTTCAGCGCCGACAGTAATCTTGTCGCGGTTCTTTTCGATTGTCGCGGTGCCAATTCCTTTGACACGCGCCAAATCATCCGCCGACTTAAATTTGCCGTTTTTTTCACGATCCTGAATAATCGCTTCCGCTTTTGCCTTGCCTACACCGTTTAAACTTTGGGCAAGCTGGTCGGCCGTAGCGGAATTAATATCTACTGGTTCAGCTGATACGCACCACGCACAGCTAAAAAGCATTAATGCAAATATAACTTTCCTAAGCTTCAACATGACGGCTCCTGTAGGTTGCAAATATGTTGCAAGCTTAAAGCTAGCAGTCGATGCCGCATATGCAATTGAAATTACTGTAGGAATTTTCGGATTTTTGCGTAAGCTTTTGCCGACAAGTCATTTAGGCAGTGCTTTACAGATGAGAGACCGATGAAAGCAGCGCTTGGGTTCTGTTACTGCCGAAGCGGACAGTATTGGAGGCGTTCTCATAGACACCTTCAAGGCAGTTGATAGGCGTGGTTGCTGACACTCCAGCGCATTCCACTGCACTTTCCAAGATTGACTTGTCGCCGGACCCAGACGATCCCAGTGCAGCAATGCACGTCGGAGCACGTCACGGCTGGATGGCAATTTTTGTGAGGAAGGACTTACACCGGCTGGTGTGCTAAACAGAATATGCTAGGACAGAGACAGAGGGACGGAGACGCAATACGATGCCTTTAATGGACCAAATCTATATCGCCTAATTTGTGGCGGCCTCAGGGGCAACTCAACTCCGCGCTTGATTGACTCGATCTCGCAGTTCTTTGCCAGGCTTAAAATGAGGTACAAACTTGGAAGCCAACTCGACTGAGTCGCCTGTTTTTGGATTCCGCCCCATCCTCGGTGGACGATAATGCAGCGAGAAACTCCCGAACCCTCTAATTTCGATGCGCTCGCCCGATGAAAGGGCATGGGTCATATGTTCGATCATTCCTTTTACCGCCAACTCGACATCCTTAAACGCCAAGTGGCCGTACTTCTCTGCTAAGAGATTGATCAATTCTGACTTTGTCACTGTCATTTCCATAAATAGCGGGGGGCAGTGTGTCCGCCCCCCTTGCTTGACCTGACTATTTATTTTCCATCTGTTCCTTGAAGATATCTCCCAAAGTAGGCATACCGGAGGAAGATTGCTGTGAGTACCCCTTGATTGCAGCAGCTTCCTCTTCTTGATCCTTCGCCTTAATCGAGAGAGTAATGGATTTGTTTTTCTTGTCGACCCCGATGAACTTCGCTTCGACTTCGTCGCCTACCTTCAACTGGGTACGAGCGTCTTCTACTCGATCGCGAGAAATTTCGGACGCGCGGAGATAGCCTTCAACACTGTCAGCCAGGGTGATAACTGCCCCCTTAGCGTCGACTTCCTTGACAACCCCGTTGACAATGCTGCCTTTCTCGTGGGTCGCCAAGTAATTCTGGAAGGGATCCTGCTCCAACTGCTTTATGCCGAGCGAGATTCGTTCCCGCTCAGGATCGATGGCCAGGATGATGGTCTCCACTTCATCGCCTTTCTTGTACTGGCGAATCGCTTCTTCGCCCGGAATGGACCAAGAAATGTCCGACAGATGCACCAGACCGTCGATAGCACCTTCCAGTCCGATGAAAATACCGAAATCGGTAATCGACTTGATGCTGCCCTTAATCTTGTCGCCCTTCTTGTGGCTCGCAGCAAATTCTTCCCAAGGATTGGGCTTGCACTGCTTCATGCCGAGAGAAATGCGACGACGCTCCTCGTCGATGTCGAGTACCATGACCTCGACTTCCTCACCCAACTGGATAACCTTGGCCGGGTTGACGTTCTTGTTGGTCCAATCCATCTCGGATACGTGAACGAGGCCTTCGACGCCCTCTTCCAACTCGACGAAACAGCCGTAATCCGTAAGGTTGCTGACCTTTCCGAAAAGGCGCGTGCCCGGCGGATAACGACGTGCGATATTCAGCCACGGATCCTCTCCCAGCTGCTTCAAGCCAAGCGAGACGCGATTCTTTTCCTGATCAAATTTAAGTACCTTGACCTGGATTTCTTGGCCGATCTGAACGGCTTCCGAGGGATGCCGCACTCTCTTCCAAGCCATATCGGTAATGTGGAGCAGGCCGTCGATGCCGCCGAGATCGATAAAGGCGCCATAATCGGTCAGGTTCTTCACCACGCCCGTGACGATCGCACCTTCTTTCAGGTTCTCGAGCAACGCTTCCTTCTCGGCGCTGAACTCGGATTCCACTACGGCGCGGCGGGAAAGCACAACATTATTGCGCTTTTGGTCGATCTTGATGACCTTGAATTCGAGGTCGCGCCCTTCCAAGTAGGATGTGTCGCGGACCGGACGCACATCGACCAGAGATCCGGGCAAAAAGGCGCGCAACGCACCGACGGCCACCGTGAAGCCTCCGCGTACCTTGCCCGTAATTCTACCGACCACGGTCTCATTCTTCTCGTACGCCTGTTCGAGCTCTTGCCATGCCTTCAACCGCTTTGCCTTGTCGCGGGACAACAGCGTAGCCCCTAAACCGTCTTCCAGCATGTCGAGCGCCACTTCGACCGTGTCGCCGATCTGTACTTCGATTTGTCCGTCGGAATTCAAGAACTGCCATTTGGGTATGACGCCTTCCGACTTCAATCCCGCATTGACTACGACCACATCGGGGCCGATATCGATTACGGTGCCCGTGATGATGCTGCCTGGGCGCATTTCCGCCTGAGCCAGACTCTCTTCAAACAATTGTGCAAAGCTATCGCTCATAAAACGAACTTGGTTCTAACAGCCAAGTTTCCCTAGCCGTTTGGGTTAATTGGTTAAACAAATTGCCGAGCAAACGCCGGCAACGCCTCAAAAATTACCGATTACGATCTTACCTACCGCCTATAATATCGAGACATCGGGCGATAACTTGATCAATCGTGAGATCGGACGAATCAATCAGAACAGCGCCATCCGGTACAGTCAGCGGCGCCTCAGCACGTTCCTTGTCGCGCCGGTCCCGTTCTTCAATCTCTTTCGTTAAGCGTTCAAGGTTAACATCAGCCCCCTTCTCTTTCAACTGCTTATGCCGCCTTTTTGCGCGCACTTCCGCGCTGGCAGTTAAAAATATCTTATACGGGGCGTCGGGAAAAACGACTGTGCCCATGTCGCGGCCGTCTGCGACCAAGCCGGGTTCTCGCTGAAAATCGCGCTGCTTCTGCAAGAGTACCTGTCGTACCGGTCCATAAGCGGCGATCTTCGAAGCCGTGTTGCCGCAGTCTTCCGTCTGGATTTGACAGGCAATATCCTGGCCGTTCAGAAGGATGCGCGGCGGATCGTTCGCCTCGAATTGAAGATCCATCGACCGAGCGACACTGACAACGGCGTCGACATTGTGGGGGTCGATCGCAGCCTGGGTAACGGCGAAGGCCAATGAACGGTAGATGGCCCCGCTGTCCAAGAAATGCCAGCCCAGCGTCTTGGCCAACGCACGGCTCACCGTCCCCTTGCCGGCACCGCTCGGCCCATCAATGGTGATCACCGGCACCTTCGTTGTCATAGGATTTCGCCGAAAATGGCAGAGATGTTTAGGCCCATATCGCGCGCCAACTCCACGAAGCTCGGAAAGGATGTATTGACGTTCGCGCAGTCGTCGATTTCGATCAGGCCGGCGGCCCGCAGCGCGGCAACAGAAAATGCCATGGCAATACGATGGTCGCCGTGGGAATTTACTTTCCCCCCGGACAGTTTTCCGCCCCGTACAATCATACCATCCGGCGTCGGCTGGGCGTCGATGCCCAAGGCTTGCAAACCGTCAGCCATTACTTGGATACGATCGCTTTCCTTGACCCGTAGTTCCTCGGCGCCGGTCAATCGAGTTTCCCCCTCGGCGCAAGCCGCGGCGACAAACAGAACCGGAAACTCGTCGATCGCCAAAGGCACCAATTCTTGCGGAATCTCGATCCCGCGCAGGCGACTTGAACGGATGCGGATATCCGCAACCGGCTCACCGCCCATCTCGCGGACATCGACGACCTGAATATCCGCCCCCATCAGACGCAGAATGTCCAAAACCCCGGTACGAGTCGGATTCACGCCCACATGCCGGAGGGTGACATCGGCATCTTCGCCGATTGCTGCGCCGACCATGAAAAATGCCGCCGATGATATGTCGCCAGGCACATCGATGTCGCAGGCAACAAGTCTCCCGTCCGGCTGTACGCATACGGTATCGCCTTCACGAACCACCGGATAGGAAAATCCGGCCAACATGCGCTCGGTATGATCGCGCGTAGGAGCCGGCTCGCGCACACACGTTCTACCGGCGGCGTAAAGCCCGGCCAAGAGAAGACAGGACTTGACCTGGGCACTGGCCACCGGCATATCGTAGTGAATCCCCCTCAGCTTGATGCTGCCTCTAATCTTGAGCGGAGCGGTTCCCGCCTCGGTAGTTTCCACCACTGCGCCCATCGTACGTAGCGGCTCGGTTACTCGCTTCATGGGGCGGCGGGAAAGAGAAACGTCGCCGGTCAAAACCGAGTCAAAATGCTGCCCCGCCAACAGACCGCAAAGGAGACGCATCGACGTGCCCGAATTCCCCAGGTACAACGGTTCTTTGGGCGCACGCAACCCATGCAGCCCCACACCTCGAATGCACACCTGCCCGTCTTGCGGGCCCTCGATGTCGACGCCCATCGCCCGAAACGCATTCATAGTGGCGAGGCAATCTTCCGCTTCCAAAAAGCCGGTGACGCGGGTCGTGCCTTCGGCCAGCGCACCCAACATGATGGATCGATGGGAGATGGATTTATCGCCGGGCACCCGGGCCTCTCCGCGAAGCGTGCCACCCGGCTGCACCCGAAAGCTGATCGTGTTGTTCTGCATGGACCTGTTATTTTTCAAGTTGATCTAAGAATCGTTGTCGCGCACTGCGGGCTTCGGAGAATAAAGAATAGAGTTCGTCCTCGGCCCCTCTCGAAATCAGACCAGCGGCCACACTAAGCTCTTCGCGGAACTGATGGATCAAGGATACGATTTGCCGCCGGTTCGCGAGGCAGATATCCAGCCACATTTTCGGATCGCTGGACGCGATACGGGTAAAGTCCCGAAATCCGCCAGCGGCATACTGAAAAATTTCCTGCTGCTCGTCTTTCTTACCTAGCATGTAAGTCAGCGTAAAGGCCAACACGTGAGGCAAATGGCTGGTCGCGGCCAACACTTCGTCGTGATGGGCTGGCTCCATTTCCGAAACCTTGGCTCCTATCGCTCGCCAAAAACGCTCAACCCGCTTGATGGCCAGCGGCGACGTGTTGTTTAGAGGCGTCAGGATAACTCGCTTGCCCTGATACAAATCGGCGGTCGAGGCATCCACACCGCTCCGTTCGGCTCCCGCGATCGGGTGGCCTGGCACAAAATTGTCGGGAATTTCACCAAAAACTCTTTCGGCGGATTCGATGACATTACACTTCGTGCTGCCCGCGTCCGTAACGACCGCTCGGGTGGACCATACCGGCTTCAACGCGCTAAAAATGGCATCAAAGGTCCCGACCGGGGTCGCGATCATCACCAAATCGGCACTTGCAGCGCCTTGCGATGTATCGGAATATCCGACGTCGATGACACCGCATTCCAATGCGTTTCGCAAGTTATCGGTATCGGCATCGACGCCCACGATTTCATGGCAGAGCCCTTTGGCGCGCGCGGCACGCGCCACCGATCCGCCGATCAGCCCCACGCCGATGATGCATAGACGCTCGATCATAAGGCCAAGACACGGTCCAGTGCGGCCAGGAAAATCCGGTTTTCTTCCTCGGTACCGACGGTGACCCGCAAATGATTGGGAAGCCCGTAATTGGCAACCGGCCGAACGATGACGCCCTGCCGTAACAGCGCCTCGTAAACCGGGGCTGCCGGTCTTCCCATGTCGACCATAATGAAGTTGCCGACCGAAGGAATGAAGCTTAAGTCGCGCTCGGTGAAGGCTTCGCTTAGTCGACGCAAGCCCTCTCGATTCAAGCTAACCGAACGGGTCAGATGATCGTTGTCGTCGAGTGCAGCCTTGGCGGCTTCCAAGGCCAGAGAATTGACGTTGAACGGTTGCCGCACGCGATTCAAAAGATCGGCAATCGCTGGGCTCGACACCGCATACCCGACCCGCAGCCCCGCCAGTCCATAGGCTTTGGAAAAAGTCCGGATCACGATCAAATTGGGAAAATCGGACAGCCACTCTATGCAATCGGGATAGTCGGGAGCTTCAACATATTCGAAATACGCCTCGTCCACAACGGCGATGACATGCTCGGGAAGGTCGCCGAGAAAACTGCACAACTCCGATTTCGTCAAATAGGTCCCGGTCGGATTATTGGGATTGGCAATGAATACGCCCCGCGTCGATTCATCAACTGCCTGGGCCATGGCCTGCAAGTCATGGCCATAACGGGGCCCGTGAGAGCCGTCATGGGCCGGTGCAACGACCGCCTGTGCGCCGACGGCTTGCGTCACGATGGAATAAACCGCAAAGGCATATTCGGAATAGATCGCTTCCGACTGCGGGGACAGGAAAGCGCGGGCCACCAACTCCAGTGCGTCGTTGGAACCGTTACCCAAGGTAATCTGTTCGGGTCGGACATCGAGTTTGCGCGATAATGCGACCTTCAGCTCGAAACCGCTGCCGTCCGGGTATAGGTGGATTTCGGATGATGCACGACGTGCTGCTTCGAGCGCTTTCGGGCTAGGTCCTAGAGGGTTCTCGTTCGATGCCAATTTGACGATATTGCGTAGCCCTAACTCCCGTTCCAGTTCACTGATGGGTTTGCCGGGCAGGTAAGGCGTGAGCGCCCGAACTCCGGGAACGGCTAAATGTTCTGCTTTCATAAAGATGAATCGAATACTAGGATCGAACGATCAAGACGAGGCCCGAGGATAAGAACCGAGAATTTTCAACATCGTGACGCTTTTCTCAACTTCCTTTAATGCCTCCGCCAATCGAGGTTCATTCCGGTGTCCTTCCACATCGACGAAGAAGACATAGTCCCACGTACCCCGGCGAGACGGTCGGGATTCGATTTTGGTCATGCTGATGCTGTGCCTCGCAAAAGGCTCGAGGACAGCATAAAGAGCGCCGGGATTGTTCCGGGTCGAGAGGAGTAACGACGTCTTATCGTTTCCGGTGGCTCCGACCGGATTCCGCCCGATCACCAAGAACCGCGTGGTATTGTCCGGCTCGTCTTCGATGTTGCGCTCCAGAACATTGAGTCCATACAGCTCGGCCGCCACTTCCCCCGCTATGGCCGCGGTATTCGGCATGACAGCGGCAAGTCGTGCCGCCTCGGCATTGCTGCTGACGGCGGTCTTCCGAACGTTCGGAAGATAACGATCCAGCCATTCGCGGCATTGAGCGAGAGATTGTTGATGGGAGAAAACTTCACGTATTTCTTCGGAGCTACTCAACTTGCTCATCAGGTTGTGGTGAATACGCAGCCCCACCTCGCCGGCGATGAGCAAAAAGGATCGCAAAAAGCTATCCAGGGTGTGGGTGATCACCCCTTCGGTAGAATTTTCGACGGGCACCACGCCGTACTGGCAGGCGCCGCTTTCGACAGCCCGGAAAATTTCGTCGATAGCCGGCAAGGGCACCGCCTGAATGGCATGGCCGAAGTGTTTGTAAGCGGCCTGCTGCGTAAACGTGCCCTGAGGACCGAGAAAAGCAACGGTCAACGGTTTTTCCAAGGCCAGGCATTCCGACATGAGCTCGCGGAAAAAACGGGTGACTGCTTCCTGGCTCAAAGGACCGCTATTGTTTTCGGCGATGCGCCGCAGCACTTCCGCTTCCCGCTCGGGGCGGTGAAAACAATCGACCTCGCCCGCCGCCGTCTTGATTTCGGCAACTTGCTGGGCGCAGCGCGCACGCTGGTTCAACAGCTCCAAGATCCGATCGTCGATCGCATCGATCTCCTTGCGGAGGTGAAGCAACGCAGTATCGACAGTCGATGTATTGTTCGAATTCTCCATGACAACTCGTTATATGACGCGGGCGGAAAGCACTCCCTTGATGGCCCGGATATGTTCCAGCGTTTCGGCGGGCACCTCGGTATTGAGGTCGATGAGCGTATAAGCAAGTTCACCTCTCGACTTGTTCAACAAATCGAGAATATTGAGGTTGGCGTCGGCCAGCGCACCGGAAATCTGCCCTACCATCTTGGGCACGTTCTCATTCGCTATTCCGAGGCGGACGCCCTCGGTCCGCGGCATGACCACGTCCGGAAAATTCACCGAGTGTCGGATGTTACCGTTTTCCAGAAAATCCCGCACTCTATCGGCCACCATTACCGCACAGTTTTCCTCGGCTTCGGCGGTGGAGGCACCGAGATGCGGAAGTACGACTGCGTGGGGATGGTCCAGCATGGCGCGCGAAGGAAAGTCGCATACATAAGCGGCGAGATGGCCTGCGTTCAGAGCGCCGTACACGCTGGCGTCGTCCACGATGCCGGCGCGAGAAAAATTGAGCAAGACCGCCCCTTTCTTCATGATGCCGATTCGTGCCGCATTGACGAGGTGGCGCGTCTGATCGTTCAGCGGCACGTGCAAGGTCAGGAGGTCGACCTTCGCAATCAAATCGTCGATGCTCGCGGCCCGCGCAACCGACGAAGACAGCTGCCAGGCGCTTTCGACGGTAAGCAGCGGATCGTAACCGATCACATGCATGCCCAAACCCGTCGCCGCATTGGCCACTCTTACGCCAATAGCGCCCAGTCCCAAAACCCCCAAGGTCTTGCCCGCCAGCTCGAAACCGGCGAATTGTTTCTTAGTTTTTTCGACGCGGTGATGAATCGTCTCGTCGTCGCCCTCCAACTGGCGGGCAAAGTCCCAAGCCGTACAAATGTTGCGGGCCGCCAATAGCATCCCCGCAATGACCAACTCTTTCACGGCATTGGCGTTGGCGCCCGGTGCATTGAACACCGGAATGCCGCACTTCGAATACTCCGCGACGGGAATGTTGTTCACCCCGGCGCCGGCACGTCCCACCGCCTTCACCGATTCCGGGATGGGCACGCCGTGGAGGTTATGGGAGCGCAGCAGTATCGCGTCGGGATGCTGAATTTCCGACGCAATCTCGTAACGGTCGCGGGGCAGTCGCTCTAATCCGGCCACCGAGATGTTGTCGTAGGTGAGAATCTTGAACATGAAACTATCCGTGTCTGCGCTCGAACTCGCGCATGAATTCGATTAAGGCATCGACTCCTTCTTCAGGCATCGCGTTGTAGATGCTAGCCCTGAATCCACCTACCGACCGGTGCCCCTCCAGGTTCACTAATCCTGCTGCTTTGGCTTCGGCCAAAAACGTTTTTTCCAGGTCCGCTTTCGCCAGCCGGAACGGGACGTTCATGCGGGAACGATAAGCCGGCTGGATGGGGTTCGAATAGAACGTCGAACCGTCGATAGCGGCGTACAGTTTTTCCGCCTTACGGATATTGCGCGCTTCGACGGCAGCCAATCCGCCCTGATCCCTCAGCCACTCCAACACCAGGCCCAGCAAATACCAGTTGTAGGTCGGCGGCGTATTGAGCATGGAACCGCTGTCCGCCTGCTTCTTATAGTCGAAGATCGACGGCGTACCAGTCAGGGCCTGCCCGATCAGATCTTCGCGCACGATCACCACGACGATACCGGCCGGCCCCATGTTTTTCTGCGCGCCGGCGTAAATCAGGCCGAATCGGCCGACATCCAGCGGGCGCGACAGGATATTGGACGACATGTCGCAAACCAGCGGCAGCCCGGCCGAGTCAGGAACATCCTGGAATTCGACCCCGCCGATGGTTTCGTTGGCGGTGTAATGGAGATAAGCCGCATCCGGATCGATGCGCCAATCGGAGCGAGGCGGAACAGTCGTAAAGCCGCTTTCCTTGGAACTCGCCGCAATAGCGACCGAGCAGTACCGCTCGGCCTCGGAAACGGCCTTCTCCGACCAGAGGCCGGTATTGACATAGCAAGCCTTGAATTTTCCCCGAAGAAGATTCATTGGGACCGCCGCGAATTGTCCGGTCGCGCCACCTTGTAAAAACAAGACTTTGTAATTCGCCGGAATCGTCAGAAGCTCGCGCAGGTCCGCCTCGGATTTCTCGGCGACGGCGACAAAATCTTTGCCGCGGTGACTCATTTCCATGATCGACATACCAGTGGAATGCCAATCCGGCAACTCTTCGCGCGCGCGGAGCAACACCGGCTCGGGAAGCATGGACGGTCCCGCGCTGAAATTGTAAACCCTAGCCATCGTCGCCCTCCTGGTCTTCATCCGTTTCCGCCAACTCGTCGTTTTCGCCCTCAAGGACCGGAATCCTGTCCACTCCGACGACTTTTTCACCCGGACTGAGGCGGATCACCGTCACGCCTTGAGTATTGCGCCCGAGTTCCCGAATCTCTTCGACCCGCGTCCGCACCAGCGTGCCGGCATCGGTGATCAGCATGATCTCGTCCGAATCCTGAACGAGTACGGCGCCGACTACCGAACCGTTACGTTCGCTGGTTTGGATGGCGATCACGCCTTGGCCGCCGCGGCGGTGTATCGGAAAGTCGCTCAGCGCCGTACGCTTGCCGAACCCGTTTTCGGTAATGTTCAGCACCGAACCCTCGGTGCCGATGATGAGGGCAATGATCTTCTGGCCGTCGTGCAGCGTCATGCCGCGGACGCCGGTTGCGCCACGCCCCATGGGCCGCACGTCCTCTTCCTCGAAGCACACGGCCTTGCCCGCATTGCTGAACAGCATGACATGCTGCTTGCCGTCTGTGATGGCCACGTTCACCAAGTGATCGTCCTGCCGCAGATCGATGGCGATTTTCCCGGACGGGCGCGGACGCTCGAACTCCCGCAGCCCCACTTTTTTGACGATACCCGAGGCGGTCGCCATGAAAACGTAATGGCTTTCGTCGAATTCCCGAATCGGGAGGATGGCATTGATGCGCTCGCCCTGCTCCAGCGGCAGCAGATTGACGAAAGGCTTGCCGCGCGACACGCGGCTGGCCGAAGGCAGCTCGTAGACCTTGAGCCAGTACACCTTGCCCACGCTCGAAAAGCACAGAATGGTGTCATGGGTGTTGGCCACGATGAGTTTTTCGATGAAATCCTCTTCCTTGGTGGTCGCCGCCGCCTTGCCGCGCCCGCCCCGCCGTTGCGCCCGGTAGGCGCCGAGCGGCTGCGATTTCACGTAGCCTTCGTGGGAAACCGTGACCACCACGTCTTCCTCGGTGATCAGATCTTCCGCGGACAAATCGAGACGGTCCTCGATGATTTCGGTGCGACGCTTGTCGCCGAACTGGTCGCGGATGGCGACAAGCTCGTCGCGGATGACTTCCATCAATCGCTTGTCGCTGGCCAAAATTTCGAGGAGCTCGTCAATCTGCGCCAACAGCTGCTTGTATTCATCGATGATCTTGTCCTGCTCCAGCCCGGTCAGGCGGTGCAGACGGAGATCCAAAATTGCCTGCGCCTGCTCCGGCGACAGGTTGTAACCGTGTTCGGTCAGACCGTAACCGGCCGCGAGGTTTTCCGGACGGGACCGCATTGCGTCTTCCGCCCTGGCCAGAAGATCCGAAACCACGCCGGGACGCCAGGTGCGCTCCAATAGCCGCTGTTTCGCTTCCGCAGGATTGGGCGACGTCTTGATCAGTTCGATCACTTCGTCGATATTCGCGAGAGCGACGGCCTGACCTTCCAGGATATGCGCACGTTCGCGCGCTTTTCGAAGATCGTACAGCGTGCGCCGGGTGACGACTTCGCGGCGATGATCGATAAACGCCGCGAGCAACTCCTTGAGGTTCAGACAGCGCGGACGTCCGTCCAGCAAGGCCACGGTATTGATGCCGAACACGCTCTGCATGGCGGTCTGCTGATAGAGATTGTTCAGCACCACTTCCGGCACTTCGCCGCGCTTGAGTTCGATCACCATGCGCATGCCGTCCTTGTCCGACTCGTCGCGCAGCCCGGAAATGCCCTCCAGCTTCCCCTCCTTGGCCAGCTCGGCGATTTTTTCCATGAGCCGGGCCTTGTTCACCTGATACGGCAACTCGCTGACGATGATGCTGGTGCGTCCGCCGTCTTCCTCGAAATCGCAGCGGGCACGGATGTAAATGCGGCCCCGGCCGGTGAGATAAGCTTCACGGATGCCGCTCGCCCCATTGATGATGCCGGCCGTGGGAAAATCCGGTCCCGGGATGTGTTCCATCAGTTCGGCGATGCCGGCATCCGGATTCTCTATCAGCAACAAGCAGGCGCTGATGACTTCGGTGAGATTGTGGGGCGGGATATTCGTCGCCATGCCCACCGCGATGCCTGCCGAACCGTTGATGAGCAAGTTCGGAATGCGCGTGGGCAGTACCGAAGGCTCTTTTTCGGATTCGTCGTAGTTCGGGATGAAATCGACCGTCTCTTTCTCGAGATCGGCGAGCAATTCGTGCGCAATGCGGGCCATGCGCACTTCGGTATAACGCATGGCCGCCGGCGGATCGCCATCGACCGACCCGAAATTGCCCTGACCGTCGATCAACATATAGCGCAGCGAAAACGGCTGGGCCATGCGCACGATCGTGTCATACACCGCGGCGTCGCCGTGCGGATGGTATTTACCGATGACGTCACCCACGACGCGGGCAGACTTCTTGTAAGGCTTATTCCAATCGTTGCTCAGCTCGTGCATGGCGTAAAGCACGCGCCGATGTACCGGCTTCAAACCGTCACGCACATCCGGCAAGGCGCGCCCCACGATCACGCTCATGGCGTAATCGAGATAGGACTGTTTCATCTCGTCTTCGAGACTGACCGGAATAATTTCTTTGGCGAAGGAAGTCATGAGGGAGTGCTGTACCGTAAAGGAGCCGCGCCGCTTCAGATACGCCGCGTAAATAACCAACCGGCATTATAACCGTTGAGGCGTGGCCGCTCCACTAAAGCAGGAACGACAGTTGTTCACCGTCCCTGTGCATAAGATTGTGGGCCGACCTTAGATAGGCAATCTAAATCATTGTTAACCCGGCCTATAAATATAGGCCGGGTTAATCCGGGGCAGGGATGCCCCGGCGCGGCGACAAGCCGCGTGAGCCCAGGCCGGGCGTGTACCGGGCCTGGGCGGCGGCCCGAAAATGCCAGGAGGGTATTTACAGGCCTGATTAATAATACCTAAGACATTCAAGAAAATGGCGGAAATCTGGTCAGTACCGGACAAGCACCCGGCTTACCGCCCCTGCCGCCTCCATCGATCGACGATGCCCTCGATGTCTAAATCTTCCGGACCGGACTTCCACGCCGAATAGAAATCCGCGTCGTTGCTGTTGGGCGTCGGGTCGGGCTTATAAATCTGAGTCCGGGTAGGGAGTGGGATGGCCTCGCCGAGGATCATGGCCTCGCCCCGGCTGAGAGACGTCAGGATATCGACCAAATCGGACTCGCCCTCCGGCACCAGCTTGCGCACATAGTCCTGGTCGTCGGGATTGGTAATGCGCAGGCAGATGTACGTGCCGCATTGCGACAATACCGTTTCCGACAACTCGTGGGGCCGCTGACTGATAACCCCCAAACCGACACCGTACTTGCGCCCTTCCTTGGCGATCCGCTCCATGGTCTTGCGAGTGCCTTCAAACTGGGTGTTGGACTCACGGGGAATATAGGCATGAGCTTCTTCGCAGACCAGGAGAATGGGAAACTCTCGGTTGAACGGGTTCCAGTAATTGAACTCGAAGGCCAAGCGCCCGATCTGCGCGGAAACGGTCGGACGCACGTCGAAAGGTACCGGGCTCAAGTCGATAATCGTGATCTGACATTTGGGGTCGCCCAATCCGACGAAATCCCGCAGCAGCCCGGGCAGACTCTCCGAGCGGTTCCGTCTTACCGGATTGAGCAGAAAATCATAGCGCACGTCATTGAGCCGGCTCAGCAGCTTGACCAGAAACTCGTCGAACTGGCCGAACAGCGGGCCTTTGGTCTTGCCGAAATCGGTGCGGAATTCATTGGCTTCCTTGAAGCTGTCGTAAACCTCCTGTAACGAGAAATAAATTGGCGAGTCGAGCGAGATTGTTTCCAAATCCAGGGATTTCGCCGATTTTTTCTTCAACTCGTAAATCGTCTCGCGCAGGAAAGCAGTCTGTATGGCAGCTCCCGGGTCGTTGCGATCGATCAGCAGGTCGAGCAACTCGGCGAAAGTCATCAGCCAATAAGGAATTTCCAGGGCTCGGGCGTCGAGATAACGCGTCTGTTCCGGCTTAAAGGCGGAATGGAGAGCCCTGCTCCTATCCTTCCAGCAATATTCGCCGTGCAAATCGAGCAGGATGATATGCGCGTTGGGCATGGCATCGACCATGCACTGAATCAAACTTGCCACCGACCATGACTTGCCGGAGCCGGACTGCCCGAGAATAGCGAAATGGCGACTGCACAAAGCCGACGGATCCAGGTAAACGCCGGTCGAGGGATGGCTGCGGAGATAGCCGGGATTGAACCGATACTGCCGGTAATTCGCGAAAATCGAATCGATCTCGTCCTCGGCCACGATGTGCACTTCGGCGCCGGGTGTCGGAAAATGCCTTACACCGCGCTGGAACACGCCTTCATCGGTAATTTGTCCGAGCGGCGTAAGCGCGACCAGGCTGCCGGCCGCGGAACGGCATATTCGACCACCGGAACGATCTGCTTCTACATGATTGATCAGCGCCAAGGATCGAAAACCGTGCTGACGGATCGATACGTAAGATCCCGGTTGTCCGACCACTTTGAGCTCACCGTCCACCGACACAGTCGGGCAAAAGCCTTCTTCCTCGCTCAATAGCTTGGCTACGAATTGACCGTTGCGAACTTCCAGCAAATGACCAATCAGCGTATCGGTGTGTTCGGACATAACGGACCCCTAAAAAGCGCCTGTAAGAAAACCGGAGCCTCCAGCCGGTTCGGTCCGACGGCTGGGAGCCGCCGCTCGCTCCGATCCCGACAGTCACTGTAGAACTTCTGGAGAACTGGCCCAAAAGTTAGACCAGTTCGGCGAATATGCGAATCGGGCCGGTGCGATTCGGCCTGCGCCGCCGCTCTTGGCGCCGCTCGCTTCCTACTATCCGAACTGCCTCGCTGGCAGTACAAGGACCAGGGAAACGCCAGCGCTAAAAATAAGAAATTTCTTGTTTCCTCCCACCTATACTCTAGGCCGTCATCCCCATGGTCCCCGGATTTTTCCTAACACCAGCGCGGATGGCCTTTTCGCAACGTGAACGAACCCTGCCTCGACGATGCAAACGGAACGCGCGCCCGCGCTTTGCCTGCCGAGCGGACTGAATAAAGGCTTCTCTATGAAAATCAATCTTCCCGTCACTGCAAACGAATCGACGTATCCCGCCGGTACACAACTGATCTCGACTACCGATCTTAAGGGAATCATCACTTACGCGAACAAGGACTTTCAGGCGGTCGCCGGGTTCACCGAACAGGAGCTATTGAATAAGAACCACAATATCGTTCGACATCCGGATATGCCGCCGGAAGCGTTCGCCGATCTCTGGACCACCTTGAAAAACCGGACCCCTTGGATGGGCATCGTCAAAAATCGATGTAAGAACGGCGACTATTACTGGGTGGACGCATTCGTTATGCCGATGCTGGATAAAGACCGCATAATCGGCTACGAATCGGTGAGGGTGAGTCCTTCACGGGAGTACGTTGCTAGGGCCGAAGCGCTCTACCGGTCGTTCCGCGAAAAAAAGTTCAAGCTGCCTTCGCTGCTCCGATTGAGCTTCTCGGCGAAAGCGTTCGTCGGATTTCTCGTCGCCATGGCGCCCCTGCTAGCGCTCGGTTTTACCGGAGCCGGCGCACAACCCGTGTTTTATGCGGCAGCCGCCGTCAGTGTGGCCCTCTCGTTATTCATGGCACGTCTTCTCACACGGCCGCTCACCCAGGCTGCGAATTTCTCCAAGCAGTTCATCGACAACGGTATCGCCCGAAAGGTCTATGCCGGAAGAGATGATGAAGTGGGCCAATTGCAGACCGCTATCGTCTCCTTGCAGGCTAGGCTGCGAACCGTAATCGGGCGCTTCGATGATGCCGCCGCCCGGCTCCAGGACATGGCGACTCACGCCCGGCAGGCTGCGGGCCAGACCAGCAACGACCTCACCCATCAGCAGTCGGAGATCGCCATAGTAGCGACGGCGGTCGATGAAATGACGGCAACCGTTCAGAGTATCGCCCGCAATGCCGCAGAAGCCGCTTCCGCAGCCGACCGCGCGACCCATGCAGCCGGCAAGGGCAAGCATGCCGTGGGGCAGACCAGCGTTGCAATCGACGACTTGGCCCATGAGGTCGAGAATGCCGCACAGGTGATAGAAAAACTGGAACAAGAAAGCAGAGGCATCGATGTCGTAGTCAACGTGATCCGCGACATCGCCGACCAAACCAATCTGTTGGCCTTGAACGCCGCCATCGAGGCTGCGCGCGCGGGCGAGCGGGGACGCGGTTTCGCGGTCGTTGCCGAAGAAGTACGCAAGCTGGCGTCCACCACCCAGAGTTCGACCCGGGAAATCCAGAAAATCGTCGAGCGGCTGCAGAAAGAAGCCCAGGAAGCCACCGCCGTTATGGAGAAAGGCCGCCGGCAAGCTCAAGTGAGCGTGCAACAGGCGGAGGTCTGCAATGAAACGCTTTCCGAGATCACGCGAGCGATTGAAGAAATCAAGGATATGAATGTGCAGGTAGCAAGTGCCGTGGAGGAGCAATCCTGCGTCACTCAAGAAATCATGCGCAACGTTGAAAACATCAACCAAAAAACCAAGAACATCGCGAAAGAGGCTGAGCGGACCGCCAACACTAGTGAACAAGCGTTACAGTTGGCTGTGGATCTTGAAAACCTCATGAACCGTTTCGCCCAGGCCGACGAATGAGCGATTCGACTAACCATCCAATCGGACGCTCGAGACTTTGCGCACGGGAAGCATTAACCGATCAACTGACAAGAGCAAAAGCCGACGACCGGCCATCACGAGAGGAGCTCGAGCCGGGCTATATCTATAGCGTTTTCGATGTCCTCCCCGCTGGGATAAGTCTCTTTCTGGGACTCGTATCGAGCGAACAAATCGCCCGGAACCCGGACCGGATACTGGCGGACTTGGTGGTTGACCCGATTCCGGCCCCTGTCCATGAAAACACGCCGCTCGAAATCGTGAAAAGCAGGCTGGAAAACGAGCACCTGGCGGCTCTAGCGGTTTTCAACGATAGCGGCGATTTTATCGGAGCCGTAACCCGAACCAGCCTGATTGACGCGCTCCTGAAGCGCGAAAAGGAGCTTTTGTCGGATGAATCGCATCGCCATGCCGAATTGTCGACGAATCGCGATCCTTCGCCATCATGGTCCGAGCAGCTGAGATCGCTTAGCCTAGCGACCCGTTCCTTGCTGCGGATCATGAATACGATAAAGCTGGAACGGCATCTATTGGAAAGTTCTCTCGAATATCTGACCCGTCTGCTGTCGGCGCGCTACGGGGCGATCGGGATTTTCGACGAGCAAGGCCAACTCGCCGAATTCATCTACACAGGTTTGAGCGAAGAACAGGCGCAGCGCATCGAACACTGGCCGGAAGGAAAGGGACTGCTGGGGAGGGCGCTGGCCCGGAACCAGTTTCTGCGGCTGCAGAATCTGCACGAGCACCCGCATGCGGCGGGATTTCCGCCGGGCCACCCGCCCATGCGCAATCTTCTCGCCGTCTCGATTTCCCACAACGGAGAGACGTATGGGCGCCTCTATCTCTGCGATAAGACAGACGGCGGGTTCTTCGACGGGGACGACGAACTTCTCGTCGCCACCTTTGCAGATACTTTAGCCTTGGCAATCCGGAATATCTGGAACAAAGAAGGACGCCGGCGCGCCGAAGAACAGCTTCGAATCGCCGCCAGCGTGTTCGAAACCAGTTCGGAAGGCATCCTCATCACCGACGCCAAAGCCAATATCGTGATGGTAAATCGTGCGCTGACCACCATCACCGGCTACTCGAAAGACGAGGTGATAGGACGCAAACCTTCGATGTTCAGTTCCGGACGGCACGACCGGAAATTCTATCGCCAAATGTGGCTCAGCCTGGATGAATCCGGCCAATGGCAGGGCGAAATCTGGAATAAACGGAAGAGCGGCGAGATCTACCCGGAATGGCTGAGCATCACTGCATTGAAGGACGACGGACATCAAGTCATTCGCTACATAGGTGTATTTGCCGATCTAAGCTCCCGAAAATTTACGAATTCTCTCGTCGATCAGCTGATCAATCACGACCATCTGACCGAACTTCCTAACCGACTGATGTTCCGCAATCACCTGAAAAAAGCCATCCTCAGGGCGCATGGCGAACGCAAGCAGGCAGCGTTGCTGTACCTCGACATCGACCGCTTCAAGACCATCAACGATACTTTCGGCCACCAGATCGGCGACCGCCTGCTGCAACAGGTTGCCGAGCGGCTGACAAAGTGCTTGCGTGAAAAAGGACGCACCCGCCGAGGCGACGTCGTTGCCAGGCTGGGCGGCGATGAATTTGCACTTATTATCAACGACCTGGGTGGCCCAGACGATGCGAATAATATCGCCCAGCGGGTGTTGAAGGCATTTACGGAACCTTTTCTGTTCGGCAATCGTACACGCCGCATTACCGTAACCATCGGCATTGCTTTGAGCCCCCGCGATGCCGAAAACGTCGACGACTTGATCCGCCACGCCGATTTGGCGATGTACGATGCCAAGCACCAAGGCCGGAACACCTATCAGTTCTATTCCGGCAAAATCCACGAGAAAAACAGCACGCGGCTGGATTTGGAAAACGACTTATACAACGCCCTGGAGCGAAGAGAATTCTCGCTTCATTATCAACCTCAGGTTGACCTACGAAACGGCCGCATCGTCAGCATGGAGGCGCTCATCCGCTGGAATCACCCGGACCGCGGCATGATTCCTCCAGACCAGTTCGTGCCGCTTTTGGAAGACACCGGCCTGATTAATCCGGTCGGAGATTGGGTACTCGAGCAGGCCTGTCGGGACTGTCTTCAGTTCGGGAAAATCCTGGGAACCGATCTCAGCGTCTCGGTGAACCTATCCGGCCATCAATTCCGGAATAACCTCACCAAGATCATCGGGTACATTCTGTCACGCGTCGGTCTTTCGCCGTCACGGCTCAAACTGGAGCTGACCGAAAGCCTCGCGATGCAGCAGGTGCAAGAGACCATCGCCGTGTTGGATCAGCTGGCCGACATGGGGATCGACGTGCTGATCGACGACTTCGGCACCGGTTATTCCTCGCTAAGCTACCTGAGGCAATTCAAAATTTCCGCCCTTAAGATCGACAAATCCTTCATCGCCGGCGCGTGTTTGGAGAACGATAACGGAAAAATCATTCGAGCGATCATCGGTTTGGCCCACAATCTCAACCTGCAGGTCGTTGCCGAGGGAGTAGAATCGCCCGAACAACTCGAATTTCTCCGCAGCCACCATTGCCATTTTGGCCAGGGCTATTTGTTCAGCCGGCCGCTGCCGCTTTCAGAGATCGCCCAGTTGGCAGGGCGCCGCATGGATCGCAGTGGCCCGTTGAACTGACAAGAATTTTGGACCAATTCCTAATCGCTCCCGGAACTGCCTGCCGTCAGCCTTGAATCCGATACCACGCCAGGCCGATCCATTCGTGAAATGCGAAGGCGCTGTTGGTTATGGCCCGATAGCTGGGTACAAAATCGATCGGCCTGAGGCGGTCCGTCGGCACATATCCCGTTCCGGCAGGGACCACTTCCAAGCCTTCCCGCTCGAACTCCGGAACCGCTCGCGGCAGATGCCAGGAATGGCTGACGAGATAAATCCGGCGTATGCCTGCTTGCCTGAGAATCGGCGCGGAGAATCGGCCATTCTCTCTCGTATTTAGGGACCTGCTTTCGACCCAGCGGACCGGGACGCCGAACTCGTTCTCCAAAATCGAGCGCATGATAGGACCTTCCGCCGCGTAGCCTTCGGGCGCGCCGCCGGTGACCAAGATCGGTTTTCCGGTCTTGCGGCACAAGGACGCTCCGTATCGAATCCTTTCCAGAGTGCGATCATTGACGGTTGCATCGCCGCCATACTCCGGTGCATTCGACCGAATGCCCCCGCCGAGAATCACGATGGCTTCCGCATCGCGGTCGACGGCAGGCAGAGGCGGAACCTGGAGCGTAGCCAACAGACAGTTGGACACGTAAGGTATCGACAGCAGCCCCAATCCGAAAAGGCCGACGGCGATCAAACCGCGGCCCAGCCGAGGCCGCATCTTGAGCTGCCAGAAACCGATTGCTCCGATAACGAGCATGTTGAGCGGAGGCAACAGCAACGCAGCGAAAAGATTGGTAATAGACCAGTTCCAGTTCATGATATGACTATATTTATGAAAAGAGACAGCAGAACGTATTAGCGGACATCGGGGACGGGATAGCCGCTAGAATCAGAAGAAAAGCACGAAAATTCCAGGCTGCGTTTTTCCGCTTCCTCTCGTCCGGCTCGTAATATTTTTCAACTGCTCTTCTATCATTGAGAGCTCAGATCCAATCCACTTATTGTTGTCGAGACCATTTCATGCAATCGATCAAGGCTCGAGTCTTTAAGCCTTTTGTATTTCTTAAAGTTCAAATGGCTTATGTTTTTGTGGCCGTCCTGCTAACGTCTCCTGTTTCCCGGGCCGAAACCCAGAGTGCCTCCGCTTTTTATGAAGACGCCTTGGTTTATTACAACAAGGAGGATTACAACACTGCGGTGATTCAACTGAAGAATGCTCTACAGTTATCACCTGGACTACCTTCGGCTCATCTGCTTCTGGGACTCTCTTATCTCAAACTAGGAAACGGAGAACTAGCGGCCGAGGAACTGCTTAACGCCAATCGCCTGGGCGCGGATCGCTCCTTGACCGTAGTGCCACTCGCCCAGGCCCTACTAACGCAGATGAAGTACCACGATCTGCTCGCGACGGTGTCGGCCGAAGGTTTTCCACCGGAGCTTCGGTCCGAGATTCTCGCTCTACGCGGACAAGCTTATACGGAGGTGCGGGATTTCGAAGCAGCGGCGGCGAGTTTCCGGGAGGCAGGGAAACTCGATCCGAAAGCCGTTTCGCCATTGGTTGGGCAGGGAACCCTGCTCTTGCGGCGAGGCATGGTGGACGACGCCGAAAAGATCGCAGCAGAAGCCGTATCCCGCGATGCGACCAATGCCGATGGCTGGAATCTCAAGGCGTCGATCAGTCACGCCAAGGGGCAACATGAACAAGCCATAGAAGAATATGGCCGCGTGATCGACCTAGAACCGAAGCATTACGAGGCCCGACTCGCCCGCGCCGGCCTGCTGTTCGAGCTGGGCAAGAACGATCATACTTCGGAAGACCTGAATTTTCTGCGAAAGACGCAACCCTTCGAGCCTAGGGCCAACTACCTTTACGCGCTGTTAATGGCGCGTAAAGGTGCGCCCGAAGCTGCGAAAACCGCGTTGAACGAAACTGTAACCGTTATCGATGGACTCGATACGCAAGTCGTAAGGGGAAAACCTACTTTATTGCTGGTGGCGGGGTTATCTAATTACAACCTGCGCCACTTCGAAAAAGCTCGTGAATTCCTGACCCACTATTTCGAGCAATATCCAGGCCATGCAGAAGTCGCCGAAGCGCTCGGCTCGGTGCTGGTGGAGCAAAGAGACCATAACGAGGCTATCCGTATCCTCAGCCAGGCACTCAAGTACCATCCCGATCATTTCCGCTTGCTGTATTTGCTCGGCACCGCTTACATGCACAAAGGCCAGCATTCGGACGCGATCACCGCACTCGAGAAAGCGAGCCAAGCCAGCGGCGGTTTAGCGGAGGTCAAAACCCAGTTGGCATTTAGCCGCTTGGGAACGAGTCAGCAGAACATCGGTATCAGCGAACTGAGATCCATTCTCGAGAACGATCCCGGCCAGCGCCCAGCGGCAATCGCGCTCGGTGTGCTGTACCTAAAACGGGGGCAGCCAGCGGAAGCCGTGAAGATTCTGACAAAGTCGCTGGAGCGAGAACCGAATAACCTGACGCTGATCAACATGCTGGCGGCGGCCCAAATGGCATCCGGGGAGCGCGATTCAGCCCGGAAGAATTTCGAAAAAGCGCTCTCAAAAGACGCCAGCTTTCTTCCTTCGCTGATTAATCTCGGCAAGTTAGATCTAATCGAAGGGAAAATCGAGCAAGCCGAAAATCGCTTCTTGGGTATTCTTCGAGAACGGCCCCAGGATACGCAGACCATGATCCAACTCGCTGCGCTGGAGGATGCCCGCGGACGCAGCACCGAGGCTCTACGGTGGCTCGAAAAAGCGCGAGCCGCCGATAACAAGACCATACACATCAAACTCAAACTGATCGACAGGTATCTAGGAGTCCGCGATACCCAAAAAGCACTCGCTGTGGCTCAGGAAGCGGAAACGATAGCTCCCGACAATTTGGACGTTTTGACGGCGTCCGCCCGCTGTCAGCTTGCCCTTGGTAAAAAACCGGTCGCGCAAGTTATCTTGCAGAAGATAGCCCGCTCGGCATTCAACGATGCCGAGCGATTGTTTAAAACGGCTGGATTGCAAATCGCTGCGGATGCCGTGAGCGACGCAATCTGGTCTCTCGAAAGCGCCGCCCGCGCCAACCCGGATTATCTTCCCGTCCAGGCGGCTTTGGTGGAGACTTACCTAAAATCTGGGATAACCGAAAAAGCCATCGAAGTAGTAGAGAATCTGCACAACCGACATCCCGACCTCGCTTTGAGCGATCAACTAACGGGCGACATTCGGATGCATCAATCCCAATACGCCGAGGCCATTGTCAGTTATCGATCCGCCTTCCAGAAGAACCAAGATTCACTGGGCGCCGTCAGGCTCTATCAGGCGCAAAGACTGGCGGGGAAAGGCGAGGAAGCGTTCCGTTTCCTGGAGCAATGGGTAAGTTCCCACTCGGAGGATTTCAATTCGATGCAAGCCCTCGCCGAGGGCTATCTCCAGGCTGGGAAACAGGCTGAGGCGATTGGGTATTTCGAACGGATTCTCAAAAGATACCCGGACTACCCGCCTACCTTAAACAACCTGGCTGTTCTCTATTCGAATGCAAACGACCCGAGAGCTTTGGAGCTCGCGGAACGAGCCCACAAAGCGGCTCCGGACAACCCCTCGGTGAACGACACGATCGGATGGATTCTCGTGCGACAGGGAAAGCCTGCCGAAGGATTGCCCTACTTGCGGAATGCCCATATTCGTTCGTCGTCCGACCCCGAAATCCGTTACCACACTGCCGTCGCCTTGGATGCACTGGGCCGGAGAAAAGAGGCCCTTAACGAGCTAAACGAAGCTTTACGTGCGAATACGATGTTCGATGAGATCGAAGACGCGAAGAAATTACAGGCTAAGCTGCAGGATCATCGGTAAGCGGGTCGAGATTCGGATCGCTGTACGACGCTTACATTTTCCTTGTCGAGAACAATCGCTTGAAAAATTCGTTACTTAAGAAACGAGCACCGATTCACCCAAGTTTTTCGTTCTCGTTCTGTTCCCACAAGCGCGTCCTCATGTCAGTTTTTTTTACAGTTTTTCCATATGGCCGTCGCTCATTAGCGACATTAAAGCCCATGCCATTGAAAATTAACAAAAAAACAGTATTGGCACCTCGGTTGCATAATACTTGCTGTAACAACAATAAAACGATGAGTAACAGAATGCGCACACTGAAACGACTCGGTAAATTCGCTTTGGTTGGATTCTTTGCTTCATTTTTAGCGCCCATAGCTTCGGCGAACTATACCTGGGGACTCCCCAACAGTGGCATCACGACGACTAGCGGTGCTCCTGGCCTAGAGTGGTCAGCCTACGTAAATTCAAGCAACACCTACGGAAGCGGAAATCTCCGGACAGCAAACGTAGGCACCTATTCCGGAGGATTGGGCGTTTGTTCCGCCGGCGACTCAAGTTGCTCCACACCGGAACACGCGATGGACAATTACCGACGCATTGATTCGATAGTCTTCGCTTTCGATGCAGCCGTCGCACTGGACCAAATCACCATCGGATGGCCGAATTTTGGCAACACTAGCCAATGTGACATTGGCTATACTCAAATAACCTGCGACACGGATATCACGGTTCTGGCGTATACCGCAGATACGAGCGACACCGCTGTGTTGCCGAACCTAACCGGATACAACTATAGCAATCTAACCACGACCGGCGGGTGGTCCTTGGTTGACAACTACACCAATTTACAAAAAGACCAGCCGACGAACATCAACCCGACCGGCATCACCTCCAAATATTGGCTGGTCAGCGCCTACAATCCGAAAATTTCCTGCGGGTCTGGACAGACTTGTGGATTGACTACGAAAGACGACTTCGTGAAGATCGCCTCGCTGCACGGCTTGATTCGCACTCCTCCCCCGACTTCGGGAAGCCCGGTTCCAGAGCCGGCGAGCCTCTTGTTGCTGGCATGGGGCATTCCCCTGCTGAAAACTCGTCGCGGCAAGAAGACGCTAACTGCCTAACTGAAGTGTTATCCATTGGTCCGCGCCGAGCCGCCACTCCAGTTAAAGTGCTGGCGGCGAGACGGGCCTTTCGCTTCTTCCTACGTGTTCAAACAAAGGAGCAAATTCCGAGGCAGCAAGGCAAGGATCGCCCACCCCGAATACCGACTCGATCACCGCCAATAAATCCGCCCCGGCATGTACCAACTGGCCACCGTTCTCAGCCGTAATGCCGCCAATGGCCGCGATAGGAATGCTTAACTGCCGCTTGGCCAACGATAACGTTTCGAGGTGAGCGCAAGGCGCGTCGGGCTTGGTCTTGGAAGGGAAAAACCGGCCAAAAGCGACATAACTGGCACCGCCGGCTTCGGCCCGGACGGCGAGATCGACCGAATCGTAACAGGATACGCCGATGATGGCGTTCGGCCCCAGAACGTCCCGCGCTTCCGTCAACGACAGATCGTCCTTACCCACGTGCACCCCGTCGGCACCGACACGACGGGCAAGTTCCACATCATCATTGATAATCAACGGCACGCCGCCGTCGCGACAGACGGCCAAGAGACGCGCCGCCTCGCGTAGCGGATCGCGGGAGGCTTTCGCGCGGTACTGAACCACGGCAGCCCCGCCCCGAATGGCTGCCGCCACAGCCTCGGCCAAGGCTTGTTCATTCCGGTAAGCTTCTCGAGTGATGGCATAAAGCCCAGAGCGGGGAAACGGTAAGCGGATGTTATGCATGTCCTGGTCGATCAGCCCTTAATGGGTAAACTGGTGAATGGGCATTTGAGCGCCAAATTTGGCGCTCTCAGAATCGCCGAACAATTCCGTGCCGGATGCCAATATTACCGAAATTGCATGCCAATCATCTTTATAGCGCTCAGCACTTTACCGGGATTCAGCGTAAATGCTACTTTTTTTTTGATGCAGGCCTTGAGCATGAATCCATCGCCAAAGCCGTGCAATCGCAACGATCCCCAGCATGGTGGCCATACCTAAAAAGAAATCGGGACGATTCAGAAGCGCTTCCCGAGTCTCTGCGATCAATTGGGGCGTCAGTTCTTTGTACAGGAGGTAGCAGGCGATCGCGATGACGAATACCGCAAAGATCCGCCGCAATGATTGTCCACTGACATGGCGAGAGAGCAGTCCGCCTAACACGCTGCCAACGATTGCGACGCCGGTGACGATGGAAACCAATTCGAGATCGATACTGACGTGAGTAATATATCCGGCGAGGCCCGCAAACGATTTCATGGCGATGACCAACAATGAGGTGCCGATAGCCGCGTGCATGGGCAATCCACCGAGCAAATTCAAGGCAGGCACGACCAAGAAGCCGCCGCCGGCACCAACCAATCCGGTGAGGACACCAACCATGAGCCCGTCGAATATAATCGCCAGCAAAGGGAGATCGGCCGGACAAATCGGCTTAACCGCATCCGCTTCCACGTTGTTTTGCCGTCGCCCGCGCAACATCGCCAAAGCTGTGCCGAACATAATGGCAGCAAACAGCAACAGCAAAACGCCGCCCGGAACATAGGCCGCCAGCCGTCCGCCGCCATAGGCACCCACCATGCCCGCGATGCCGAAGATCAGTCCGGTACGCCAGCAGACCCGCCCGTTGCGGGCGTGATTGACAACTGCGGCGAGGCTGGTGACGCCCACGACGACTAGAGATGTAGCAATGGCTGTTTTAGGTTCGATATGGACCAAATAGACCAGCACCGGGACTGTGAGTATCGATCCGCCACCGCCGAGCAATCCCAGCAGCAAACCGATCACGAGCGATAAGATGACGACGAGGGTCATGAGCAATCTCCCTCAAATACCGGATGACCCGACCTCTCAATTACGCACAGAGGCCGGGTTCCGGTAATGTTTCTCTGGCGAGCGAGCGTTTCAGCCGTGGCGTACGGCGAGTTCCCGGCCGCAGGCTTGGTTTGCCGGCAACGCCTGATCGATGTACTTCGGATACGGCAGGTCAAGTTTATTCATGATATCGATGAATTCCTCGCGACTCTTGCCGCCTCCCACGCGTGGATTTTTGGCCATCTCCTGTTTGATGGTAGAAACCGTGTTGCCGTTGTAGTCATGCCCCGGATAAACCAGAGTATCGGGCGACAGGGTGAACAGTTTCTTGGTGATGCTGTCGTACAGCCGACCGGCATCGCCCTGCTGAAAGTCGGTACGCCCGCAACCTCCGATGAACAACGCATCGCCGGTAAAAACCCGGTCGCCGACGACATAGCTTACGCAGCCGTTGGTGTGGCCGGGAGTGTGCCGCACCTCGATTTCGATGTCCCCTATCTGAAGCAGGATGCCGTCGGTCACCAGAAGATCGGCGCACATGGCGCCAGCGTCACGGTGCACGACGCTCTTGCTGCCCAAACGCTCGCGCAAAAGCCCGGAGCCCGTAATGTGGTCGGCATGGACATGAGTCTCCATCGTGTAGCGCAGATCAAGGTCGAGTTTTTTTATTAGGCCAATATAATTTTCGACCTCGGTCGCGACCGGATCGATCAGCAACGCGCGACGGGTCCGTTCGCAGGCGAGCAGATAGGTGTAGGTAAAGGTATCGGGTTCAAAAAGTTGTTTGAAGATCATCGTAGCCTCCTTTGGATCAGGAATCCGCCAACTCTGACTGACTACTTACAAAGACCGTGCCTACGCCGGAACAACCCTTCGCATCTACGGCGTGCCCGGCGTTTCGCGGGTTTTTACGACTCCTGGCCATGGCCCTACCTACCCGACGTTTCATTATACGTTTCGCGTGATACATTATGTGCAACAAAACACGTCGCTTGAAACACCCCCGAAACCTTTCAATCGCCTCATTGTGAGCCAGTTCTCTCCTTTTCTGAATCGTTGGTTGAGCACCGTCGGACCCGATAGAGCCGTATCGACTTTGGCCGAACTGATGGGCGGCGCCGTCTTCGTCGTTAACGCAAAAGGCGAAATTTTGCTATGGAGCCGTGGAGCAGAGCGCCTGCTCGGCTTTTCCAGCGAGCAAGTGCTGGGACAACCTTGTAGCTCTGCCATCCGTTGCCGAGATCGCGATGTTCGAAATAGCATTGCCCAAGAAGGAAGGATCGACGGCGTTTCGATTGAACTCGATCATGCACAGGGCGGAACCGTCCGCGTCAAACGCTCGGCCCAAGCTTTCTTCGACGCCCAAGGGCGTTTTGCGGGAGCGATCGAAATGCTTTGGCCGGCAGAGGCCGAGCCCAGAACGAAAAGCATCGGACTGCAAGCGGCGGATAAAGCGGAAGTTTTTCATGGCCTCATCACCCGCGATTCCGCCCTCAAGCAAGCCTTCCAAATCATCCGCAACGTCGCCCAGACCGAAGCAACGGTTTTGATCCGGGGCGAATCGGGCACCGGCAAGGAATTGGTCGCTCAAGCCCTGCACGAGGAAAGCCATCGCCGCAGTCATCCGTTCTTAGCCATCAACTGCGCCACGCTTAGCGCCAATCTGTTGGAAAGCGAGCTCTTCGGGCATGTTCGCGGCGCATTCACTGGCGCGATCAAGGATCACCAGGGACTGTTCAAACGCGCCGACGGCGGCACGATTTTCCTCGATGAAGTCGCGGAACTCCCGCTGGAACTGCAAGCCAAGCTGCTGCGCGTACTCCAGGAGAAAACCTTTATCCCGGTGGGCGGCGATCATCCGATCACCGTGGACGTGCGCATCGTCGCGGCCACCCACCGGTCGCTGCGCGAGGAAGTCAAGGCCGGACACTTCCGCGAGGATTTGATGTACCGCTTGCGCGTGGTCCCCATCTTTCTGCCGCCGCTGCGGGCACGGCGGCAGGACATCGGTCTTCTGTTGCAGCACTTCATCGACCAGCACAATCTTCACGGGCCGCGCCGTATCCAGAGCATCGAACCGGAAGCCATGCGGGTGCTTTTGGATCATCACTGGCCCGGCAACGTGCGCGAACTGCAAAATGTCGTGGAATACGCCTTTGCCGTGGGACGGGGCGACGTACTGCAGCTGGACGATCTGCCGCCCGAATTTCGAGAAGAGCCCCTATCGCCGACGGTCGCCGACTTGCCGGTAACGGAAAACGAGGCCGATCGCATTCGCCGAGCCCTGGCATCCGCCCATGGCCATATCGACCGCGCTGCGCAATTGCTCGGCATGAGCCGAGCGACCTTTTGGAGAAAGCGGAAGAAGTACGGGCTGTGAAAGAACTGCGATATCGTTGCCGTTACGAGCCGGCATCGGCGACGAACTCGATGACCGTCGCGCGTGTTTGGGGGATCGAACTCGGCCATGGACACGACAGCAGCTCCGCGATCAACGCGGGATTTCCCAGACGATCGCTGTTGGTCGCCTACTCTCACGGGACCGTCAGATCGGGATAGCAGAAAAATTCATCCGAGGTCATCCGAACCTTGACCTCTCGAAACGTTCGAAATCCGTAGCCTCACGCTGCGCGAGCTTCGCGACAACGTTATAATCTCGCCGTTTTTCTCTTCTTCACGCAACGGGAACATCATGTCCAACCAGACTGTAAAAAAGGTCGCCCTCGCCTACTCCGGCGGGCTCGACACCTCTGTCATCCTCAAGTGGCTGCAGGAGACCTACGGCTGCGAAGTCGTCACCTTCACCGCGGACATCGGCCAGGGCGAGGAGTTGGAGCCCGCGCGTGCCAAAGCTCAGGCTCTCGGCATCAAAGAAATCTACATCGACGACCTCAAGGAGGAATTCGCCCGGGATTTCGTGTTCCCGATGTTCCGCGCCAATGCGATCTATGAAGGCGAATACCTCTTGGGAACGTCGATTGCCCGACCCTTGATCGCCAAGCGTCTCATCGAAATCACCAACGAGACCGGGGCCGACGCCATCGCCCACGGCGCTACCGGTAAGGGTAACGATCAGGTCCGGTTCGAATTGGGCGCTTACGCGCTGCGGCCCGACATCAAGATCATCGCCCCTTGGCGGGAATGGGATCTGAATTCGCGCGAGAAGCTCTTGGCCTATGCCGAGCGGCACGGCATTCCGATCGAAATGAAACGTGGCAAGGCATCGCCCTATTCCATGGATGCCAACCTGCTGCACATCTCCTACGAAGGCGGCATTCTCGAAGATCCATGGGCCGAACCCGAGGAAGACATGTGGCGCTGGACCGTGTCCCCGGAAAAAGCAGCGGACAAACCGACCTATATCGAGCTGAGTTACGAGCGCGGCGACATCGTAGCTATCAACGGCGAATCGCTCTCACCCGCACAAATCCTGGCGAAGCTCAACCAACTGGGCGGCGCTAACGGCGTCGGCCGCTTGGATATCGTCGAAAACCGGTACGTCGGCATGAAGTCCCGCGGCTGCTACGAAACACCGGGCGGCACCATCATGCTCAGAGCCCATCGCGCCATCGAATCCCTCACGCTGGACCGCGAAGTAGCACATCTGAAGGACGAACTGATGCCCCGCTATGCCAGCCTAATTTACAACGGCTACTGGTGGAGCCCGGAACGTCTGATGCTGCAAGAACTAATCGACGCCTCGCAGGCGGCAGTGAACGGCGAAGTCAGAGTGAAGCTTTACAAAGGCAATGTGACCGTCGTCGGCCGCAAGTCCGACAGCAACAGCCTGTTCGACATGAGCATCGCCACGTTCGAGGACGATCGCGGCGCGTACAACCAGAAAGACGCGGAAGGGTTCATCAAACTCAATGCCTTACGCATGCGGATTGCTGCGAAAAAAGGTCTGAAGTTCGTCTAAACGAAAAAAGCCCGTGGTCTTACCGCGGGCTTTAAGAATTCCGTTGGGCGGGAGAGTGAGACCGCCCAGGAAAATGTCTCTTAGCTGATTCCGTATTTCTGCATGCGATAAAGCAAAGTATCCCGTGAGATTCCCAAAAGCCGGGCCGAACGGCTGCGGTTGCCATTGGTCCGCGCCAAGGCCTGGCGAATCAGATCCATCTCGACTTTTTCCAGATCGATGCCCAGCTCAGGCAAGTCAAATACCGGCTTCTGCGACGGCACCCGATTGACGATCTCCAGAGGCAGATTGCCCTCATCGATAGTCCGCCCGGCCAGCAGGATGGACAGTCGCTCGCACACATTGCGAAGTTCTCTGACGTTGCCAGGCCAGGAGTAAGTTGCAAGCCGGCTGAGAGCCGCCTTGCTGAACGAAGCCTCCGGAAGCTTATGCTCTTCGGCAAACTGCATCATAAAGTGCTGCAGCAGCAACTGGATGTCGCCCATGCGCTCGCGCAACGGCGGTATCTCGATCGGAACGACGTTGAGACGGTAATAGAGGTCTTTACGGAACTCTCCCCGCGCAATCTTTTCCTGAAGATTGGCATTGGTCGCGGCGATAATCCGGACGTCTACGTTCAACGTATGGGTTTCGCCGACCGGCTGAATCTCGCCGGTCTCGAGGAAGCGCAGGAACTTCGCCTGCAGAGCCATGGGCAGAGAATCGACTTCGTCGAGGAATACGGTACCCCCGTCAGCGGCTTGAAGACGGCCGGTTTGACCATTCACCGCACCGGTGAACGAGCCTTTGCGATGCCCGAACAATTCCGACTCGGCCAACGCCTCGGGAAGTGCGGCGCAATTCAGCGTGATGAAAGGTTTATTTGCACGAGGACTATGTTCTTTCAAAGCATGCGCCAGCACCTCCTTGCCGGTACCGGTCTCTCCGACGACCAAAACAGTCACGTCGGTCGCGGCAATCATTCTGGCGCTGCGCAATAACGCCTCGAAATTCGGTGATTGGCCGATCAGCTTCTCAAACATAATCTCACCCTCCTCCTTCTTTTAGGAACCTATTGTATGGCGAACCATGGGGTTGAGCCAAGGGAATGCCGCCAATAGGGCCAAGACAATCAGAGTGACCCCTGCCGCCTGGCGAAATTTCTTCATATTGGACAACCGCACCATTAACGAGGTCATTATACCGACGCCCATGACGGCAGGCAAAGTACCTATGCCGAACGCCAACATGGTGAAGGTGCTGCGCACCACATCTCCGGTCGTCGCGGCGAGCGCCAACGCGGTATAGACCAGACCGCACGGCAGCCAACCCCAAATCATGCCGAAGATGAAAGCCTTGGGCAAGGTCTCCACCGGGATCAGGCGCCGGCCGTAAGGCTCGATTCTTTTCCAGATGATTCCGCCGGCCTTCTCGATGTAAGCGAATCGCGGAAACCAGCCGGCGATATGCAGACCCGCTCCGGCCATGATCAGTGCGGATATGATTTGCAAGATGCGATGCCCGTGCCCTTCTCCGAGCGGCATACTGAGAACATGATGAGCAAGACCCGCAAGCAGCCCCCCCAACGAGTAGCTGGCTATGCGCCCCAAGTTGTAGCTGAATACGAAGGGCATGAGCAGGGATTTTTGCTCGCGGATTTCCCGCCTCAAACTCAGGGTCAGCGAACCGATGATGGAACCGCACATCCCTAAGCAATGCAGGGAACTGAAAAGCCCCATCAGCAGGGCTACGAGATAGGACGTGCTGAACGCGGTTTCGAGATGGTGCATAAGGGGGCGAACGATAGCACAAAAACTTATAGGTATAACAGATCGGGCTTAACGATAAGCTGCCTCGGCGCGTATCCTGGAGAGCCCTTCGTCAGGCAACGTTCAGGCGAATCGGCGGGAGCGAATCTGGAGTCCCACAGTCAGATTAAGAACCGCCATCGCCGGAGAAATTCCATGAAACTGCGTTTTGCTGCTGTTTGTCTTCTTTTCGCGAGTCTGGCCACGCCGGCAGGAGCCGCGACTCTTTATCGTTGGACGGATAATTCGGGCACTGTCCGCTACGGCTATCATCCACCCGCAGGCATGAATGCGACTCCGGCCGAGGACGAGCAGCGAAACCTTTATAAAGACCCAATCGACGCGGTCTGCCGAAATCTCGCCAAGGACCATTTGCGGCGGATCGATCGGGAAATGGATCGAATAAAGAAGATGCCGGCCGGTTTGGGACCGGAGTACGAATTGACGCCTGCGGCCAAGCAAGAGTTGATTTTGGACTTGCTCGCTCATCGCGCGGCCCTATTGAGCGGCAGGAAGGCGTCCGAATTCAGGTCTCCGAGCGGGCAGGACATGGAACGGCTGAAGGAAAGATATCAGGGGGAAAAAGCCCGCTTGCAGCAAGCTTTGGAATCGAAAGACGAAACGATTCAAACCCAGCAAGATCAACTGGAACGGACGCGCCGGAAGGTTGAGGCCGCAAGGCATATTCCGATTGCGCCATATCCGATAGTGGTTCCGGGAATCGTCCACCGCCGCTAAAAGTCGACTATGGACGGATCAGCACCTTAAGGACGCCCGGCCTCTTAGCCAATTCGAAGGCTTCGACCGCACGGGCTAGAGAATATTCCGCATCGATCAACGGAGCGGGATCAACGGCTTTCTGCTCCAGCAAGCGCAGGGCCGAGTCGAAAGGGCCGCAGCGAGAACCGAGCAGCGAAATCTCGTCCACGGCCAAGGATGAAAGATTCACGTTTACGCTGTCCCGATAAGTCGATTTCAACACCAGCGTGCCGCGCGGGCGAACGGCGCGCCGGGCAAGATCGAAACCGGCCGGCGAACCGGTCGCCTCGATGACGATGTCGTAATGTCGAGCGGGAATCTCGTCTTCGGCAATCAACCGGATTCCCCGACTCAGAAGCAGCGTTTTCTGCCGAGGATGTCGCGCCGAAACGCACAAATCGCAGCCGGTAAGCGTCAGCGTCTGAGCAATGAGCTGTCCCAATCGGCCCGCTCCGATCAACAATATTCGGTCGCCGGCATTTATCGATATTTGCCGCTGAATTTGCAGCGCCGCGGCGAGTGGTTCGGCAAAGACCGCCGCCTCGTCCGGCACGGTGTCCGGCACCCGATGCAGATTCCGCAAAGGCAAGCTGAGATATTCGGCGAATGCGCCGTGCCGATCGCGGATACCGAGTACGGTACGGCGCTCGCAGTGGGTGGGAAGATTTCGCCGGCAGCTCTCGCACTCTCCGCAAGAGACATTGATTTCACCGACTATCCGGCAGCCTATGAGCGTACCATCGGGCGAGTCGGCGACTTCGCCGACGAATTCATGTCCGGGAATGCCGGCGTAAGGATAATAACCCCGCACCAACTCCAAATCGGTGCCGCAGATGCCTGCGAGCCCCACCCGAACCAGCGCCTCGCCTGCGGGCGGGACGGGAATGGAAAGATCGTTACGAATGGAGAGCCGTCTGTCTTCCAGCCAAAGGGCTTGCATAGCGGGACTCGCGAGACGACAAGCCAGAGCTGACGTTTTAACTCGCCACCCTCCTGAACACGTTTTCGATCTGCGCCTGCACCTTTTCCGCCGCCTCGCGCGGATTGTCCGCATCCCGTATCGGGCGGCCGACGACGATGTAATCGGCGCCGTTCAAGAAGGCTTGCTCGACCGTTACAACCCGCTTCTGGTCGTCCGTCGGACGGTTTTCCACGGGACGAATGCCAGGTGAAATGACCAGCAGCTTTTCGTCGATCTCCCGCCGCAATGCGGGAACCTCAAGGCCCGAAGAAATCACGCCGTCGCAGCCCAAGGCCAAAGCGCGCCGGGCGCGGGAGAGAACCAAGCGCTGCACGTCGCACTCGAAGCCGAGATCTCTGAGATCGCCTTGATCGAGGCTGGTCAATACCGTGACGGCCAGAATCTTGAGATTGTCCTTGGCTTTCGCAGCGGCCTCCATGATCGCATCGTTGCCGTGCACGGTGGCGAATTCGACGCCATGGGCGCTCAGGGCTCTAACTGCCCGCGCAACCGTTTCCGGCACGTCGAAAAACTTGAGGTCGGCGAAGATCTTCTTGCCCCGCTTCTTGAGCCATTCGATCAATTCGAAGTAGTCGCCGGCCATGAACAGTTCCAGCCCGATTTTGTAAAAACTCACCGAATCGCCCAAGGTTTCCACCAGATCCTTGGCTTCGGCCACGCTCGGCAGGTCCAGCGCCATGATGAGGCGGTCTCGGGAGGGAATGGGCTTTTTAGAAAGAGTGTCGGTCATGCTGTTCCTCGTTTTCGGGTCATTCGGCCGCTGTGGTCTCGGTGTCGGCACTGTGATTGCTAGAATAACGCCTCCTCGAACCCAGGAGTCGCGAATGGTTTCCGTGCTGATGCAGATGGCCGTATTGATCCTGTGCGGCGCAATGTGGCGCATTATACGGCCTGGCGGGCTGGATGCCGATCAAACTCGCTTGGTGCTGACCGCTGTGGTATTTCATCTCTTGCTGCCGGCGCTGGTGCTTTCCGTGCTGTGGACGGCCGATTTAGGTATCGAGACGCTGAAGATCTCGCTGTTCGGCGCGGGAATCATTCTGTTCGGCATCGCCATCACCTGGCTGGCCGCCCGTCTGGTCAAGCTGGCTCGGCCACGCCTGGGCGCCGCGATGCTGAGCATCGCTTTCTCGAACGTGACTTACATGGGGCTTCCCGTGCTGGAGCAGACCTTCGGTGCTTGGGCACGCACCATCGTTATTCAAATCGATTTGTTCGCGTCCATGCCGCTGGTTTTTACCCTCGGTATCCTGATCGCCCGGCACTACGGTACGACGAACTCGGAAAACGGTTCGATGCTCCGCTCTCTGCTGCTCAATCCGCCGCTCTGGGCCGCGGCGGTCGCACTAGGCCTGAATTTCGCGGGCGTGGCGCAACCCGCCTGGATGGAGCGGTTTTTGATGGGCTTGTCTGCGGCCGTCGTGCCTCTCATGCTGATTTCATTGGGACTCGGCCTGCGCTGGAATTCCTGGCATAGCCGTAACCTGCCGCTCGCTTCGGTTGTCGTGGCATTCAAAATGGGCGCCATGCCGTTGTTCGGTCTGGGGTTGGGGCTCTCCCTGGGATTCGAGGGCGATACTCTGACAGCACTCGTATTGGAGGCCGCCATGCCGAGCATGCTGCTCGGCGTCGTTTATTGCGACCGCTACCGCCTCGACACCTCGTTCTACGCCCTGGCCGTCTCGCTGACCACGCTCTTCGCCATGGTCTCCCTGCCCTTCTGGCATCATCGGGTGGCCGCCATACATTCCGGACATTGATCATGCAAAGACCTGTCGCAGAAATCTTTTCGCAAGGGGATGAAATCGTCACCGGCGAAATCACCGATACCAATTCGGCCTGGCTGTCGCGAAAGTTGACTGCACTGGGGTTTGACGTGGCCCGGCATACCGCGGTCGGCGACCGACTGGAAGCGTTGGTCGATCTGCTCCGCGAAATCGCCGGGCGCGCCGATCTTTGCATTTGTACCGGCGGATTGGGACCGACCTGCGACGATCTCACCGCCGAAGCGGTCAGCCAGGCTTTCGGCCCGCCCCTCGAACTGGACGAAGACGCGCTGGCTCAGGTCGAGTCTTATTTCACGAGGCTCGGACGCGCGATGCCGGACGTCAACAGGAAGCAGGCACTCCTCCCGCGCGGCTCGGAGCGTCTCGACAATCTTTGGGGCACCGCTCCCGGCTTCGCCCTCACGGCCGGCCGTTGCCGCTTCGTCTTCATGCCCGGCGTGCCCGGCGAGATGAAGGCGATGTTCCGTCGCTGGATCGAACCGGATCTGCACCGTCGCTTTCGGTTGTGTCCGGCGCGGCTGGTGGTATTGAACACTGTGGGCATGGGCGAATCGAGTCTACAGGAGCGTCTCGATCGAATCGCCTTGCCGCCCGAGGTAAAACTCGGCTTTCGCGCCGGCGGACCGGAAAACCAGGTCAAGCTGCTGTTTCCCGCCAATTTCTCCGACACCGAGATCAACGACATCGCAAAACGCGCCGCCGACGCAATCGGGGATGCAGTATTTGCTATCGGCGGCTCAGGGGAAGCGGAAAACGACATAGCTTCGGTGGTGGGCCGCGAACTCGCCGCGCGCGGGTCGACGCTTCATGTCGCTGAAACTCTGAGCGGAGGCAAGCTAGCCAACCGCTGCGCCGGCGAGCCCTGGTTCCGCGGAGCGGTCGTGATCCCGGATTCGGCCGGCCTGTGCCGATATTTCGGAGTGGAGCCGTCCGACGATCTTGCCCGGGCCGCAGCATGGATTGCCCCGCGTCTACGGGAGCAAGGCGCGGATCATGCGCTTGCTCAAATCGCCTACTACACCCGCGACAAGCTACACGACGAAACCGCAACGATCGAAGTCCATTTCATCCTTGCGGCTCCCGATGGCGTCTGGCGGCAAACTCGGACTATAGGCGGCGGTAGCGCACGTAAACAATCCACCGCCACGGCGCTTAGTTTCGATCTCTTGCGCCGGTACTTCCAGAAAAAACCAGGTCTCCACGCCTTGTAAATCAGCACGAAGCGGCCGTCTCAAGCCCTGCTGACGACTCGTCGCTCGGTCAGCAATCGGTTCAGCACGGCGCGATTCTTAAGAAGATCCGCCAACGTATACCGATTCAGAACTTCCTGAAAGGCCGAGACCGCTTCCTGGAGTACCTTTTTCAGGGTGCAGCCCGGAATGATTCGGCACAAACTGCGTCCGGGATCAAGGCATTCCACAACGTGGAAGTTGCTCTCCATGTGGCGTACGACCTCGCCGATATTGATCTCCTCGGGAGGGCGTCCGAGCTCTATCCCGCCATGCTTTCCGCGCGTGCTCTTGACATAGCCCTTTGCGGACAGCTCCTGAACGACCTTCATCAAATGGTTGTGAGACATATCAAACACGCTGGCGATCTCGGCGATAGTCACCATGCGTTCGGTATGTATGCCGACATACATCAGCACTCTTAAAGCGTAATCGGTGTAACGGGTCAGCTGCATTTAGCACCTCGAATGGACAATTAGAGCCGTTTTACGATACCGATTGGCTTAAGGCAAATGCGGCACAAAAGTTTCGACTCAATAATTTCTTGACTTTTTCGGTCATGCCGTCTTGAAATATAAACATGCATGTGCGATACATTAGAACCGTAATCATGTATTTAATATGCATGATAAACAAGATGCCATAAGAGATGCATCAATTTTTTGGGCCGACGTCAGGTCCGGAAACGGACTGGAACCCTTTATTAGGAGTGTGACTATGAGTCTCTCGTGTATTCTCCGACGAACGTCATCGTTTCTCTCATCACCTTTGCTGTTGGCGATCTTTTTTATCCCGATCGCGCAAGCGGAGTATGTCCCTGCCAAAACCGATTCGGTTTCGGGGAGCACCCATCGCATCACCTTGCGTGCAGCCCCCTTACCGTCCGGGCAATTCGGCTATCAGATGGTGAGCCATAAGATCCAGACTGCTGGTGGCCAAACCGAGGATGTCACTGCGCGGTACAGCGACAAGCCGACCATTCCGGGCCCTGCCATCGTCATGACCGAGGGCGATGTTGCGGAAATCACCCTGGAAAACGGCATCCCCAACACCGATCAGCCCGTCAGCCTGCACGTGCACGGGGTGCATTTCGATATCCGCAGCGACGGCACGATGAAGATGCTCAACGGCGTTGCCGACGAAGCCGCCTTCCCCGGCAAGCCGTACACCTACAAATGGACCGCAGCGCCGGGTACCGCCGGCACCTGGCCGTATCACGACCACACCTTCGGCAATCCCATGCTCGGAGCCGAGGACAAGGGACTGTTCGGTACCCTGATCGTCAATCCGCGTGGCGGAAAGGTGCCGGCACTCATCAACGGCAAGATCGAGGATGTGAATGTCGGCGATATCAAACGCGAGTTCGTCCTGTGGATGCACGAAACGACATTCTGGGGGATGGAAGTCAATAACATCCTCAAGGGCAAGCAGGTTCCGCTGTGGACCAATCCCACGGTGGGCGCGCGTCTCGGCGAGAAAGTCCGCTTCCACGTGATCGGGCTGGGAACCGCCTTCCACACCTTCCATTTGCACGGGCACCGTTGGCTCAACCCCGGCACCACCCATGTCGTCGATACGGTCAACATCGGACCGATCAGCCGCGACACGTTCGTCGTCCAAGCCGGCGAAGGCGTCGGCACCGGCGACTGGCACTTCCACTGCCATGTCATCCAGCACATGCAGGCCGGCATGATGGGTGACTTCAAAGTCGTCAAGTAAGCTCTATCAAAATCACATCAAAACAAGAGGTTATGAATATGAATAAGTTTCGCAAACTGACCACCGCCATTGCCGTGAGTCTCGGAACCATGAGCTTGACGCCCATCGTGAGCGCCGAAACAGCCTCGTCCGAAGACGACGTCATTCTCAGCGTTCCGGGCGTCATGCCGGTCGGCGCGCTGGAAATGACCGACGAGCCCGGTCGGTGGTTCAAAGACCCGACGGATGGCGACAGCCTGGTCGTGGTCAAACCCGGCGACGCGGTCTTGATCAAGATGACCGACGTCAACGCCGAACACACGATTACCAGCCTGCTGTGGCAGCCCGGCGCCGCCAAGTTCCCGGTCGACCAGGACAAGCCGTCGAGCGCCAGCGTCACACAAACGTTCGATAAACCCGGCCTGTACGTATTTACCTGCAAGGTCCATCCCTACATGTTTGGCGCCGTCGTAGTGGATGACCCCAATACGGAAGGGCTGGATCTGGGCAGCGAAATCCAGCTCGTCACCGGGGCAAAAGTGCCGACCACCAGCGATATCGCCAAGAAGCTGCTTCGGACCTTCTTCGTTGCCACCACGCCGTCGCTCTGGCGTGACTATTCCAAGCCGAACTGGGACCTAAAGCTGCCGTCCATCCCCCTGAATCTGGGCGGAACCGTCATCAGCCTGGATGCGCTGAACGTATCCATGCCGAACAAGTTGTCCAATCCGGCTACGCCCGGTGTCGGCGAGGTCTGGGTGAACGCTCAGTTCGAGACCATCAAGGGAAAGAGCAAGCCGGGTTCCGCCACACAAGTTGACGCAGCGAACTGGACCATCAAGAAAAAGGTCAAGGGCGTCGACATCAATATGAACAATCCTCACAACATGTGGACGGACAGGTCCTACAAGTACATCTATCAAACCGAATGGTTCGATAAGCGCCTGGTCACCTTCGACCGTGAAACCGGACAGATTTACGGCGCTCTGACGGTCGGCCAATCGCCTTCTCATGTCATGTCGCGACCGTCGGATGACAGCCTGACCGTGGCACTCAACGGCGAAGACCGCGTATTGAAGCTGACCGGAGGCAAGCACCCGACGGCTCAGGACAGCGTTAACACTGGCCCGAACTCCGGACCCCATGGCCATCACGTGACCCATGACGGCAAATACGCGCTGACGCCGAATGCCTTGGCGGGCTCCGTATCCATCGTCGATCTGGACAGCGGCCAGGCCTCCACCGTGCCGAACGTGGGCGTGATTCCCATCGCCATCTGGGGCGACGCGACCGACAAGGCCTATGTAGCCAACCTGCTAGGCACGCCGCCGCTGCTCAGCACCCTGAGCGTGATCGACATCAAGAGCAAGCAGAAGATCAAGGACATCGATCTCGCTGCGGATTACGATCCGATCAGCGGCAAGACGACAGGCGAAGCGTATGGCCTGCTGCCGATCCAGACCCCGATCAGCCCGGACGGAAAATACGTGGTCACGGCCAACACCCTGAGCGCAACCATTACCATCACCGACACGTCGACTCACAAGGTGGTCAAGAGCCTGCCCTGCGAGCCGGGCTGCCATGGCGTCAACTTCGGCATGAAAAAAGGCGGTGGCTACTACGCCTATGTCGCCAGCAAGTTCGCCAACGATCTCATCGTGGTCGACATGGACAAGCTTGAAGTCGCCGGCCGCGTGATGCTCGCCGACGCCAAGGATGCCGATATCGTCGGCAACAACGGCATGGGCGGCCAAGGCGTCCTGCCGCTGCCTGTCGCCGATCACGGCTGGATCGAGCAAACCGCCAAACTGGCCGGCTCGGGCCAGCTCAGCGCCGAGGTCGAGTCTTGGCTGGGCGCTCTGACGACCGCTCAACGCGGAATTGAATTATCCGGAAAGATCGTGCAATCAGAGGGCAAGCACTGATCCGGAAACGGTTCCTCTTTTTCCAAAGTTAGGAGCTCTCCGCCCGCTCAAGCGCACTACGGCGCTTGAGCGGGCGTCTTTTCGTTTCGACGACACCCCTTCACACGCTACCCCGAGTCGCGGATTCGGCCGCAGACTCGACTTTATTCCGGCTTTCACGGATACCAAGACTCACGAGCCCTCTCTAACGGTATGATCGGGGGATCCGTCAGGAGGAGATTCAGTGATGCCTTTCACTCGCCGTCTGAAATTCTCGGTCGCGCTGCTGTGCATCGGACTCTTCGGCACAGCGGCTCACGCCGACGAATATGCCGCCAAACGCCAGGCTCTGATCGATGAAATCCGAAGCGAAACCCGCTGGGTCAGCAGCGAAATCGGCAAAACCGAGTTAGATGCCCAGGTCCTGGCCGCCATGGGGAAGGTTCCCCGGCACGAGTTCGTGAGCGAGGATCTGCGCAGTATCGCGTATGCGAACCGGCCTTTGCCCATCGGTTACGGACAAACCATTTCCCAGCCTTTCATCGTGGCGCTGATGACCGATCTGCTGCGCGTCAAACCGGATGAAACGGTGCTCGAAATCGGCACCGGTTCCGGCTATCAGGCGGCCGTCCTGGCGGAATTGGCCGAGCGGGTCTACTCCATCGAGATTGTGCCGGAATTGACCCAAATGGCGACGGAACGTCTGAAACGGCTGGGCTACGCCAAGGTTGAGACCAAGACCGGCGACGGCTATTACGGCTGGCCGGAACACGCGCCTTTCGATGCCATCATCGTCACCGCCGCCCCCACGCAAATTCCGCCACCGCTGGTGCAACAGCTCAAGCCGGGCGGCCGCATGATCATACCGGTCGGCGGACAATTCCTGCTGCAGTATCTGGTGCTCGTCGAGAAGAGCGAACAGGGCAAGATCTCGACTCGGCAGATCGTGCCGGTGCAATTCGTGCCTTTGACGGGCGCTCATTAGACATGGCCGATTCCGCGATCGAATCTCGCCGCGACGAGGAGCGCGCGCGCCATGAAGCGCCGCCGCGGCTGCTCTTGCTCTCGGTTTCGCTGATTTCGGCTGCGGCGCTGGTCTATGAAATCCTCTTGATGCGGCTTTTTTCCGTTATCCAATGGCATCACTTTGCCTACATGATGATCAGCTTGGCGCTGCTCGGCTACGGCGCGAGCGGAACGTTCCTGACGCTCGCACGGGAATATTTGTTGCCCCGTTTCGGTGCCGCATTCGTTCTCAACGCGGCTTTGTTCGGCTTGAGCGCGACATTGTGCTTTCTGGCCGCGCAGCAAGTGCCCTTCAATGCGCTGGAAGTGCTTTGGAGTCCGCGGGAATGGGGGCATCTCGTTCTGATCTACCTTATCCTGACGCCGCCCTTCTTTTTCGCGGCCAACTGCATCGGCCTGACCTTCCAGCGCTACAAAGCGACGATAGGCCGCACCTATGCGGCCGATCTCTCGGGAGCGGGAACAGGCGCTTTGGCGGTCGTTCTTCTGCTGTTCCTGGTGTTTCCGTTGAATGCGCTGGTCCTCGCGAGCGGAGCGGGATTTGCGGCCGCGTCCTTGGCCTGGATTGCGTTGGGAATGCGTCCCCGCGAACTGATCGCGCCTTTAGTTGCGGTGATTGCCGCTCTGTGGCTTCTGGTTCATTGGAGCGGTGCGGAACTCCGGCCGGTGGAATACAAAAGCCTCTCCCAGGCATTGCGCGTGTCCGGAGCGGAGCGAATCGAGGAACGTTCCAGCCCGCTCGGGCTGCTCAGCGTGGTGCGCAGCCCCGAAGTACCGTTCCGCCATGCGCCGGGGCTCAGCCTGAACAGCCCGGTTCCGGTGCCGGAGCAACTGGCGGTGTTTACCGACGGCGAAGGCATGAGCGCCATCAATCGTTGGGATGGAAGCCGAGGCAGCCTCGCTTTTCTCGATTACGTGCCGTCCGCCCTGCCGTATCACCTGTTGCCCCGGAAGCCGAAAGTCCTCGTTTTGGGCGCGGGCGGGGGCAGCGAAGTGCTTCAGGCGATCTATCACGATGCGGAACGCATCGACGCCGTGGAACTCAATCCGCAAATGATCGACCTGGTATCCCGCGATGTTGCCGATTTTGCCGGGCAGGTTTACGGTCAGCCCTCGGTTCGCGTACATGCGGCCGAGGCGAGGAGTTTCGTCGCCGCGTCGGCGGAGCATTACGATTTGATTCAAATTGCCTTGCTGGACGCCTTCAACACCTCGTCGGCGGGTTCGTATGCACTGAACGAAAGCTATCTCTATACGGTTGAGGCCCTGCAAGCCTATTTGGCGCACCTGAGATCCGGAGGTTTTCTGGCCATCACCCGCTGGGTCCGCCTGCCGCCCCGTGACGAGATCAAGCTGTTCGCGACCGCTGCCGATGCCTTGGCGCGTGCCGGCGCGAGCGCGCCGGAACGGCGCTTGATCTGGATCCGCGGCTGGCAGACCAGCACTCTGTTGATCAAGAACGGCGAAATTTCCGATCCGGAGATCGCCACGCTGCGGCAGTTCTGCGACGAACGCTCATTCGACCTTGCCTACTATCCCGGCATCGAAGCACAGCAAGCCAATCTCCACAACCGGTTGAAAGAACCTTATTTCTTCGAAGCGGCGACGGCCTTGCTGAGTCCCGAACGGGAATCGTTTACAGAGCGCTACAAGTTCGATGTCCGTCCAGCCACCGACGACCGGCCGTATTTCTTTCACTTCTTCAAATGGCCGCTTCTAGCGGAAGCCTTCAAGCTGAAAGGGTCGGGAGGACTTTCGCTGCTCGACATGGGCTATCCGATCCTGCTGGCAACGCTGCTCCAATCAGTGATCATCAGTACCTTGCTGATCCTGGCCCCGCTCGGGGTCTTGATGCATCGGAGCGACGGCGGGCTGAAAAATAGCCGACGATCCCCGGTTTTCGGCTATTTCTTCGCGATCGGCCTGGCATTCATGTTTACGGAAATCGTTTACATACAGAAATTCATTCTTTACCTGGGTCATCCGCTCTATGCCGTGGCGATGGTACTCGCAGGATTTCTGATCTTCGCCGGACTGGGAAGCCGATATGCGGCGAGGATTACGCCCCAACAGGCCGGAATGCATATTTCTCGGGCTACCAAAGCGATTATTGCCGTCTCCGCAGTTTATTTCTTAACGCTACCATCGCTGTTTGATGTATCCATCGCCCTTCCCGCCCCTATCAAAGTGACGGTCGTCCTCGCCCTTATCGCGCCGTTGGCGTTTTTTATGGGCATGCCTTTTCCGCTAGGGCTTTCGCGGCTGGCGGCCGAGGCGGAGCGGCTGATTCCCTGGGCTTTCGGAATCAACGGCTGCGCATCGGTCATCGCCGCCATTCTGGCCACGGTATTGGCCATTCACGTCGGTCAGTTCTGGCTATTGGTCGCCGCCTTGTCGCTTTACGGACTGGCGGGTTTTGCGGGGCCCCATCGGGGTTGAGATCGATGCACCGGCTTTCCGACGTTTCGGCCGGCCCGTGCCACGCTCAGGAACCCAAATGTCTCCGTCACGTCTAAGATTCGGATAGGAATGTATCCGCCGCTTTGCTTCAAGGATGAGAGGCGGTTTTTTTCATTGAATTCATGTTTTGCCGATACGAAGCCCAAGCTTCGCAAGGACGCGAGGTTCTGTCATGAAGTATCTGCTTGTCATCGCCATGTCATTGCTGGCCGGCTGCGCACCGATATTACGCGAGGAGCCCTTGACCAGCCGGATCTATCCCCCCACGGCCGAGATCGATATTCTGGATTCCTGGCCCGAAAACAGGGCGTTCATCGAAATCGCGGAGATTACGGCCCGTGCCGACCGGGAGGCCGTAGGCGCAATCGTCGATCGAGCCAAAGCGGCCGGTGCCGATGCCGTCCTCTTCGGACCGCCCTACCATTACGGCGATGTGGTCATATTGTTTGCCGGCGGCAACATCGGCGGACATCAGGCGGGAGGGATCAACACGGTTCCCATGACGCGAATCCAGGCTCGGCTGATCAAATATCTGCCATGACCGATGTCGTCCACGATCCGATCACTGGCAACTCGAAGTCTTGAACTGTGACCCGGTATCCGGCTTCCTCAGCCGATGCTCGGCAATCACGCGGGTGATGTCCTCCAGCCTCACCGGCTTGATGAAGTGGTGGTCGAAACCGGCCGTGAGGCAGCGGTAACGGTCCTGATCCTGGCCGTAGCCACTGATGGCGATCAACAGGGCCTGCCGGATCTGAGGCATGGCGCGCAACTTCTGCGCCACTTCGCAGCCGTCCATCACGGGCAGCCCGATATCCAGCAAGACCACATCCGGGGCGAATCTCTGCGCAATCGCGAGAGCTGTAGGGCCATCCGACGCCCGCTCGACCTCGCATCCTTCCAACTCGAGCAGCAAAGACAATCCCTCGACGGCATCCGCATTGTCGTCAACCACCAGCACGCGCAGCGCAGCGCGTTTCTCCGCATCGGTATCGTCCTCTGGCTTGGCTGTCGACTGCTCCGCCGGCTTATCGCATAGCAACGGCAACCGGACGATAAATTCGGAACCCTTGCCGATACCCTCGCTCTTTGCCTCGACACTGCCGCCGTGCAAATCGACCAATTGTTTCACAAGGCTGAGCCCGATGCCCAACCCACCTTTCGCACGATCCAAAGAACGGTCGGCTTGGGCGAAAAGGTCAAAAATGCGGGGCAACACCTCCGGACTGATCCCGACACCTGCATCCCGCACCCGGATGACGGCCTGTCCGTTCTCCGTTGCCGCCGTCAGCCAAATCTGTCTGTTCGGCTCGGAATATTTGGCGGCATTGTTGAGCAAATTCGATACGACTTGCGCGATTCGGATCTGGTCGCCTTCGATCCAGACCGGCTCGGAAGGCAGGGATAGGCTGATGCTGTGGCCGTGAGCCTGAATCAGCGGCCGGCTCGTTTCCATGGCGTGGTTGACGATGGTGGCCAGTTCCAGCGGCTGCTTGTTCAAGGTGACCTTTCCGCGGCTGATGCGGGACACGTCCAACAAATCGTCGACCAGCCGGGTGAGATGCTTCGTCTGCCGCTCGATGACATCTCTGGCCCAAGCGTACTGCGGTCCGTCGCCGCTGGTTCGATGCAGGATCTGTACGGCGCTCATGATCGGCGCCAGCGGGTTGCGCATTTCGTGCGCCAGCGTGGCCAAGAATTCATCCTTTTGCCGGTCGGCGGCAGTCAACTCTTCGGTCTTACGGATCAGCTCATCCTGTAGCTTTTTCATTTCGGTAATGTCGAGATTCATGCCCGCCCAGGCCGTCACCTTGCCTTCGGCGTTCCGGATCGGGACGCCGCGACTCAAAATGTGTCGGTAAGAGCCTTCCGCGCTCCGGATACGATATTCGTAATCCCAGAAGCAGCCGGTTTTGACGCAGTACCTCCAATGATCCAGGATGGGCTGCAGGTCCTCCGGATGCACACGCGAGGTCCAACCGACGTGTATGCACTCGTCCAGCGTCATCCCGGTCATTTTCAAGAACGAATCGCTCAAGTAGCGGATATCGCCGTTCGGCTCGCAGATCCAGGCTCCGAAAGGGATCGACTCGCCGATCGCACGATAGAGCGCCTCCGATTCGGCGAGAGCAGCCTCCGCGCGGCGGCTTTCAGTGACATCTCGAAAAATCAGAATCACGCCCAATAACCGGCCGTCCATGCCTCGTATGGGCGCAGCGCTGTCGCTGATCGGAATTTTCCGTCCGTTTCTCGCAATCAGCACCGTATGATTCGCGAGACCGACGACGGCGCCGGTTCTCAGTACCTTTTCGACGGGGTTTTCGATCGGATTGAGCGTCTCCTCGTTAACGACGCGAAACACGTTCTCCAGCGGCTGGCCGCGCGCTTCATCCTGAATCCATCCGGTCAGCGATTCCGCAGTCGGATTGAACAGTTCTATACGACCCCCGGTATCGGTGACGACGGCCGCATCGCCGATGCTGGTCAAGGTCACGACAAAACGATCGCGCTCGACGCGGAGCTGTTCTTCGGCCTGCTGGCGTCTGAAAATCTCGTCCTCCAATCGCTGTCGCGCCTGCAACTCGCGCCGCACGAGCCCGGTGCGCCATAAATGGACCAGTAGGACGATGGCAAGTCCCATTACGACAAAAGCGCCTAGCGGAATCCATTCGTCAGCCCCCTCGCCCCTCGGCGAACCAACCGGAGTTATCGCGAGATAAGTACCCAGCACGGCGCCCGATAACGTGGCCAGCAGCCCTGGGCCGAATCCGCCGTAAAGAGCGCCTATCAGCACCGGCAGCAGAAAGGGCATCACTATGGGCGCGCCTTGATACGATGGGCGCAGGAGCAATATGGCCAGCGCTACGGCAACCGCTGCGCCGAACGATAGGGCATACGCCGATACGGACGAGAGCTTGGAGTGAACCATGACGAGAATCCTGTCTCCATCAAATGGCGAGATTCCGGTTAGCGGATATCGCACCCGGGCAGCGGCCATGCCGGGCAATCCGCATCGTCGGCCCGATGTTAACACGGTTCGGCCGGCGAATCGCTCGCATCACTCATCGCCCGCCAGTGAACCCCGGATAGTCGGCTAAGCCGCCTATCCGCCGAGTTCAAGAAAATGAACGTTTAGCGCCTTGGAAACAGCATCCTTGCCGCGGCCAAGGCACGAAAGCCAAGATTTAAGTCAAACCGCTCTTCAGCCGCTCCATGGCCTTCTGAAGATTGGCCATGCTGGTGGCGATGGAGAGGCGCACATGACCCGGAGCGCCGAAAGCGGAGCCCGGAACCACGGCGACGCCGCCGTGCTCGATGAGATGCTCCGATAGGCCCAAGTCGTCGGAAATTCCCGGCATGCGGTCGATCACGCCCTGCACATTGGGAAGGACATAGAAGGTCCCGTCGGTTTCGAGACAGGATACGCCGGGAATGCTGTTCAACTCGCTCACCACGTAATCGTGCCGTTCCTTGAAGGCCTTGACCATCTCGCCGATAAAGGACTGATCGCCGGTCAAAGCGATTTCTGCGGCCACCTGAGAGATGGACGTGGGGTTGGATGTGCTTTGCGACTGGATATTGGTCATCGCCTCGATCAGCTTCGCGGGTCCCGCCGCATAGCCGATACGCCAGCCGGTCATGGAATAGGCTTTGGATACGCCGTTCAAGACCACGGTGCGGTCGTACAGCTCCGGGCAGACATTGAGAATATTGCAGAAGCTGCCGGCCTTCCAGACGATGTGCTCGTACATGTCGTCGGTGGCGACAACCACGTCCGGATAGTCTTTCAACACCTCGCCGAGGGCTTTAAGCTCCGCTTCGCTGTACGCCATGCCGGTCGGGTTGGACGGGCTGTTGATCACGAACAACCGGGTTTTCGGCGTCAGCGCCGCCTTGAGTTGGGCGGGCGTGATTTTGAACTTCTGCGACTGCGGCGCGTCGATAATGACGGGGACGGCGCCTGCCAAGAGCACCATGTCCGGGTAGGACACCCAGTACGGCGCCGGAATGATGACTTCGTCGCCCGGATTCAAAAGCGCTTGCGCCAGATTGTAAAAGCTCTGCTTGCCGCCGCAGGATACCAACACTTGCTTGACGTCGTAGTCGAACCCGTTTTCCCGCTTGAACTTTGCGACCACCGCCTTCTTGAGGCCGGGCGTACCGTCGACCGCCGTATATTTGGTGAAACCGTCCTGAATGGCCTTGATGGCAGCCTGTTTGATATGCTCGGGGGTATCGAAATCCGGCTCGCCGGCTCCGAGGCCCACGATGTCTTTGCCGGCGGCGCGCATGGCGGCCGCTCTCGCGGTCACGGCCAAGGTAGGTGAGGGTTTGATCGACTGTACGCGGTCGGAAAGTTTGATGTTCATTGTGTCGAGTTAAAGATTGGTCAAATAGGTCAGGCTTTATGCCGCAAAAAATGATACTCGATGAAACCTTGCCCCTGAATCCCACCAGGGGAAAAAGTTTCGATCTTCATAGCCAATTCAAGCCGTCCGGCGATCAACCGGAAGCGATCCGGCAACTGATCGAAGGTCTCGGCGACGGCTTGTTACACCAGACTCTCTTGGGCGTCACCGGTTCCGGAAAAACCTTCACCGTCGCCAATGTCATTCAGGCCGTGCAGCGCCCGACGCTGATCCTGGCGCCGAACAAGACGCTGGCCGCCCAGCTTTACGGGGAAATGAAGGAATTTTTCCCGGAAAACTCCGTGGAATACTTCGTTTCCTACTACGACTACTATCAGCCAGAAGCGTACGTCCCGGCTTCCGATACCTATATCCAGAAGGACGCCTCGCTCAACGAGCATATCGAGCAGATGCGCCTGTCGGCCACCAAGGCGCTGATCGAACGGCGCGACACGATCATCGTGGCGACCGTGTCCTCCATCTACGGCTTGGGCGAGCCGGCCTCCTATTTCAGCATGGTGCTGCATCTGGTGCGCGGGGACATGATCGATCAGCGGACGATCCTGCGCCGGCTGGCCGAGTTGCAATACACCCGCAACGAAACCGAGCTGCGCCGCGCGACCTACCGGGTGCGGGGCGATGTGATCGACGTGTTTCCGGCGGAATCCGAAAAGGAAGCGCTGCGCATCGAGCTGTTCGACGACGAGATCGAACGGCTGTCCCTGTTCGATCCCCTGACCGGCGAGATCATTTCCCGCATCGCACGCTATACCGTTTATCCGAAAACCCATTACGTGACGCCGCGGGAAAAGATCATGGAAGCGGTGGACCAGATCAAGGCCGATCTCAAAGTGCGCCTGGAAGAGTTGCGCTCGCTCAACAAGCTGGTCGAAGCCCAGCGCCTGGAGCAGCGCACGCTGTTCGATCTCGAAATCATGCTGGAAGTCGGCTATTGCTCGGGCATCGAGAACTATTCGCGCTATCTCTCCGGCCGCGCGCCGGGCGAACCGCCGCCCACCCTGTTCGATTACCTGCCGGCCGATGCCTTGCTGGTGATCGACGAAAGCCACGTCACCATTCCGCAGCTCGGCGCCATGTACCGGGGCGACCGCTCGCGCAAGGAAACGCTGGTGGAGTACGGTTTCCGCCTACCCTCCGCGCTGGATAACCGGCCGCTCAAGTTCGAGGAGTTCGAGGCCCGTTCGCCGCAGCGCATCTACATTTCGGCGACGCCGGGACCGTACGAACTCAAGCATTCCGGAGCCGTCATCGAGCAAGTGGTGCGACCTACCGGCCTGGTGGACCCCGAGGTTGAAATACGCCCGGCCCTGAGCCAGGTGGAAGACCTGCTTTCGGAAATTCGCGAGCGCATCGCCCGCAGCGAACGGGTGCTGGTCACGACGCTGACCAAGCGCATGGCGGAAGATTTGACCGAATATCTGTTCGAGCACGACATCGCCGTGCGTTACCTCCATTCCGACGTCGAAACCGTGGAGCGCGTCGAGATCATCCGCGACCTCCGGCTCGGTCGGTTCGACGTGCTCGTGGGCATCAACCTGCTGCGGGAAGGTCTGGACATCCCCGAAGTCTCGCTGGTCGCCATCCTCGACGCCGACAAGGAAGGTTTCCTGCGGTCTACCGTTTCGCTCATTCAGACCATCGGCCGTGCCGCCCGCAACCTCCGCGGCAAGGCAATCCTCTATGCGGACACGGTCACCGGTTCGATCCAGCGGGCGATCGAAGAAACCGAACGCCGCCGTGCCAAGCAGACCGACTACAACAAGCGAACGGGGCTCACCCCGACCGGCATCTCGAAGCGCGTGACGGACATCCTGGAAGTTCCGATACCGGGCGCCTTACAATCGAGCACCGGGAAAAAGAAACTGGCCAAAGTGGCCGAGAAAGGCGCCGACTACCACGCGGTAAAACCGGCGGAAGCCGCCAAGCTGATCAAGCAGCTCGAAGAAAAGATGTACACCCACGCCCGCGAACTCGAATTCGAGGAAGCGGCACGATTGCGCGACGAAATTCGGCGGATTCAGGCGGAAGTGTTTTCCGGGGCATAGGCGTACGCTCAAAAGCCGCTCAAAGACAGTAAGAAAGAAACGCGTTTCGGGTTATTCGATCCAAATCATCGTTTCCGGCATTATCTTTCGTCTCAGCACTCTGGTTGCTGATTTCCATGGTCAAATCGGGCATCTCGATCGAGCTATATTGGACTCTGGATGGATACCGTGTCGTGGTCTGGTCGAGCGGAAAGGTCGCTTACGCCAGGACCTATGCTTTACGCCAGGTCGCACTGAAGGCTTGCAAACGGCTGGCGAAATCGCTGGCTGCTCCGCCGGAGGGCCGAGATCGCGGACCCGAGTAATCGGATGCCGGAAAGCCGGCGACCTCAAGCATTGCGAACCGCACGTCCGAATTCCTCGATGGCTTGATCGGACAAGGGATGATCGCCCATTTCGAGCAGCAGGGGCAAAGGAATGGTGACGTGATGAGCGCCCGCGACCACAGCCTGCACCACTTCGCTCGCGGATTTCAGACTCGCGACCAGAATCGTGGTCGGCGTGTCGCAGGCATCGACCACCTCACGCATCTCCGAAACCAGCGCCGCGCCGTCGCCTTGAAGACGCGTGCTGCGGTTCACATAGGCGATCGAATACGCCACGCCCGCCTCGCAGGTGAGATACGTCTGCGCGGCACTGTAGCTGGCAGTCATGCCGACCTTGACGCCTTCTTTGGCGAACTTCGCGGCCAGCACCAGATTTTCGGTGGTCATCCCGATCTTCAGCGCCACGTTGGACCTCAAGGCCAGGAAACGCCGCGCTTCGGCCTCGCGTTCGGACACGGTCGGCGCGGTCAGCTGATAAAAAACCGGACCGGGGCAAATGTCGGCCAGTTCGGCGATCACATCCTCCGGCTTGCGGTCGACTTTCGCCATCAAGGGCGGATTGGTCGTTATCCCGGCGACGAAGCCGAGCGTCATCGCCTGGCGTGCGTCGGCGGGGAAAGCTGAATCCAGAAACAGGGACATCGTGTTCTCCTCATAAGGTTAAATCTATCGGCAAAGGATTGCCTTCCCATGGCTGGGCCGTTGTAGGTCAGGAATCCTTTCCCGACGTAGGGTTCGTCGGCAAAGGATTGCCGACCTACCGCAGCCATCGGCCTGTGCTGATTGGCTTTCTATTGAATCGCGCCGATGACTTCGCGGATGTCTTCCATCACCCAGGTCGGCGCATAATCGAGGTCGGCCAAGTGCGCCCGCGTGGAAATGCCCGAAAGCACCAAAATGCTCCGAATGCCTGCGCGCACGGCACCGAGGATGTCGGTGTCCAGGCGATCGCCCAAGGCAACGGTTTCTTCGGGCGGCACCTGCAAGCGCTCCATCGCCAGTTGATACATGATCGGCTCAGGCTTGCCGATGATGGTGGGTTCGATACCCGTGGCGGCTTGCAAGGCCGCCAAGACCGCGCCGTTGCCGTGGGTCATGCCATGCTCGGTCGGAAGAGAAGTGTCGGGATTGGTGCCGATAAACTTCGCTCCGGCGCGAAGGTTCAGGGTGGCGGTGGCCAGCTTGTCCCACGACAGGGTTCGGTCCAGGCCGCAGACCACGTAATCGGCATCCTTTTCGTAGAGTTCCGCCAGGCGGAAGCCGTTTTCGAGCAAAGCCCGGCACACGCCGTCCTCGCCGATGGGGAACACCTTGGCACCGGCCGGCGCGTGCTGCTTGAGATACAGCGCGGCGGCGAGGCCGGAACCGATCACCTGCTCCCGGTCGACGCCAACGCCCATGCGGGCGAGCTTGGCGACGTACTGCTCCGGCGTGTTGCTGGCGTTGTTTGTGGCCAATACGAAACGGATGTCACGGGCCCGCAGGGTCTCGAAAAACTCCACCAGTCCGGGCATCGGGCGATCGCCCTCCCAGAGCACGCCGTCCATATCGATGATCAGGGCGCGAATGTCGTTGAGTGTCATGGGATAGATTGTCGATTATGGATTGCCGATCGAAGCGCGCCTAAATTACCCTTTGATGGCCGGCTCGTCGAGACTCGGCCGCATTTTTGAACCCGTCACCAACTGCGAAGAGTAGTCCCATGTCAGCAAGCACCACTCAAATCAAGGCCTACATCCAGGCTGCCGATGCCGTCATCCGCGAACACGCCGAAGAAGTCACCGAACTCGACCAGGCGATCGGCGATGGCGATCATATCGCGAACCTGCAGCGGGGACTGGCCGCATTGGACGCGTTGGCGGAAGAGCTCGGGCGAATGGATTGGTCCGCCGCCTTCCAGAAAATCGGCATGAGCCTCATGAGCAGCGTGGGCGGGGCTTCCGGTTCGCTCTACGGCACGTTCTTTCTATCCATGAGCAAGGCCATGCGGGACAAGGACATGAATTTGCCGAACCTGGCCGAAGCCTTCAACCACGGCGTCGAATCGGTCAAGCAACGGGGCAAGGCCGATTTGGGCGAAAAAACCATGCTCGACGTCTTGATACCAGTGGCGAACGCTTTGCGACAGGCAGCGCGAGAGTCTTGGGAATTGACGCAAGCTTTGGAAACGGTCAACCGCGTAGCCGAGGCGGGCTGCGAATCGACCCGCGACATGGTCGCCACCAAGGGACGAGCCTCCTTCCTCGGCGAACGCGCCCGCGGCCATATCGATGCGGGGGCTAGGACCAGTCAGTTGATGATTGGGGCGATCGGAGACGTGGTGGCGAAGAGCTCGCAGTAGCCCTCTCCGTGGCTTGTTAGGTATGCCGGGAACCTTCTTATAGCTTATAGCCACTTGATTTCTACCTCTGCCCCCAGGGATTCGAGCACGTGCCGGATTCCCTCAACGCCCTTGTCAGAAGGAAGATTTAAAGATCAAGCTCTCTGGCCATTGGCCATTATGCGGCGAGCCAGACGCTTCGCTTCAAGTCGTGGTTGCTGCCCAAACGCCACAAGCCGGGGCACCAATTGGTAGCGCGCTTTACCATCCCAATCTGTCTATGATCGGTTTGCATCCCAACTCAATACAGTAATTTTGATGCCGTTTTTCACAATTAGGACCTAATTCCATTCGGCATTCGAGTGAACATTACGTAGGGTGGGTTAGCGAAGCGTAACCCACCGATTCGAGGCCGCTCGGTGGGTTACGGCCTCGCGGCCTAACCCACCATCGATGGGTTTCGCTTCGCTCTACCCATCCTACAAAATGAATGCCTTATCGAAAGCGATTTGGAATAAAACGTTCTCAACATCCCCACCGCAACGCCGCGGTATGTACCGGCGCGTCCCACAACCTGATCATCTCTTCGTCCAGCAGAGTCAGCGTGACGGAGCAGCCCGCCATGTCCAGCGACGTGGTGAAATTGCCGACCAGCGAACGGACGATGCTCACTCCGCGCTGATCCCAGAACTGGCGAGCCAGATCGTAGACCAGATAAAGCTCCATCAGCGGCGTCGCGCCGAAGCCGTTGACGTGCAGCAGGGCCGGCTGGCCTTTGGCGGGTTTCAGCTCGCCGTCGATGGCTTGCGTCAGGTGCTCGACGATTTCCGAAGCGCTGGCCAGAGCCATGCGCTCCCTGCCCTTCTCCCCGTGTATGCCCACGCCCATTTCCATTTCGTTGTCGTCGATCTCGAAGGTGGGCTTGCCCAGGGCCGGAACGGTACAGCTGGTCAGCGCCACCCCCATGGATGCCGTCGCCCGCACGACCCGCTCGCCCAGCGCCTTGCAGCCGGCCAGGTCCATGCCGACTTCCGCCGCCGCGCCGACGATCTTTTCGACGATGGTCGTGCCCGCCACTCCGCGCCGGCCCATGCCCTGGTGCTCGGGGATGGACACATCGTCGTGCACCAGTACGGTCTCGTGGGGACAGTCGAGCATTTCCGCCGCGATCTCGAAATTCATGACATCGCCGGCGTAATTCTTGACGATGAACAATACGCCGCCGCCGTTTTCCGTGGCTTGGGCGGCGGCTAGCATCTGGTCAGGCGTGGGCGAGGTGAACACTTGTCCCGGACAGGCCGCGTCGAGCATGCCGAGACCGACGAAACCGGTATGCAAGGGCTCGTGCCCGGAACCGCCGCCCGAAATCAGCGCCACCTTGCCCGGTACGCGCGGCGCGATGCGGGCCATATAGCGGGGTTCCGGATTGAAGCGAACGATATCGGCATGCGCCAGCGCAAAGCCGCGCCCGCTTTCATCCAGCAAACTCTCGACAGTGTTGATGAATTTCTTCATGGGATTCCTTAAGACGTTCGATAACTCGTTAACTGAAGCGGCCCGCGGGCCTGGATAGCGTGCCTGAAAGCAAACCATCGGGCCCTCTTCGGGTCAAGCTTTGTCCGAACGGGTGCATGTCGGCAAAGGATTGCCGACCTACTTAGCGACGCCCTTTCGTAGGTCGGCAATCCTTTGCCGACACAGCTATACCCCGGTAGGAACCGCGCTAGAGGCCGCAACCTGCCGCGACTGCCCCAAAATGGCGTAACAGACCGGCGTGAGTATCAGGCTGGCCCCCATGCCGAACAACAGCCCGGCGGCCAGCGACAAGGTCATCGGGACCAGAAATTGGGCTTGCTGGCTGGTCTCCAACAGGGTCGGCAAAAAACCGGCGAAGGTCGTGAGAAACGCCAGCAGAATCGGGCGGAAGCGGACGGTGCAGGCTTCTAAGACCAGGCTATGGGCTTTGGGCTCTAGGCTACAGGAAGCAGCGATTGGCGAATCTTGCTCGCTGTCCTCTTCTAAAGCCTCGAGCCTAGGGCCTGTAGCCTCATGTTCCTTGATGTAGTCGAGCAGCACCAAACTGTCGTTCACTACCACGCCGCTGGCGGCGATCATGCCCACCAGGGATTCCATGGATAAAGGCAAACCCGCCAGCCAGTGGGCGAAAACCGCGCCGCACCAGGCGACGGGCGCGGCCAGCAGAAAAATCAGCGGAATGACATAGGAGCGGAACGGCACGGCGATCAGGGCGTAGATCACCACCAGGGCGATCAGGGTGTAGAAAGCGAGAGCATGAACGGACGCCTCCTGCTCGATTCGCTCCTCGCCCAGGCCTACGTCCAGCCCCGGGAACTGCTGTTTCAAACGGGGAATTTCCGCTGCTTCCAGATCGGCATAGATCGCATTGAGGTCCGCCGACTTGGGATCGACCCGCGCTTGCACTTTCAGCACACGCTGCCGATCCTGCCGGGCCAGCTTGGCGTAGCCGGGCACGAGGTCGATCTCGGCGAGGGTCCGAAGCGGCGCTTGTGCTCCGTTGGGCAGGCGGATCGGCAGATTATGCAGATCGTCCAAGGACTGCCGCTCGCTCCGGGGCAGGCGCGCCATGACTTTGACTTCGCTGCGCCCTCGTTGCAGCCGATGAACTTCGTCGCCGTAGTAGCCGTGCCGCGTCTGCTCGGCGACGTCTTCCAGCCGCAGCCCCAAGCGTTCCGCTTCAGGCTTCAGGCGAAGGCGGATCTCGGGTTTGCCGGGTTCGGCGGAGTCCACCACGTCGTACACGCCGGGATATGCGGCCAGTTTGCGCTTGAGCTGTTCGGCCGCCGCGGTCAGCAGCGACGGATCGGGCGCCCCGAGGTCGAGCTCGATATCGTAGGGAACATCGCCTTCCTTGTAGAGAAAATCGATTTTCGCGCGCCCGATGTCGCCGATGCGCCGGCGCCATTCCCGGATGAAATCCTCGACCACGATGCGTTGCCGTCCTTCCGGCGAAAGCTCGGTCCAGAATCCCGCGCCGTGCTCCCACACCAGCGTCTCCAGACCGACGATTACCGAGGCTGGCTCCAGGCCTGAGACCTGAGGCCGGAGACTTGAGGAAGATAGTGCTGCTGTTTTCTCTCTGCCTTTTCGTCCAGCCTGATCCAGTTCATCCCGCAACTCCAGCAAAGCCCGCTCCACTTTTTCCGCCGCCCGGAGGGTTTCACTATAGGGCGCGTCCTGCGGTAACTTCAGATTGACCCAGAAGCTGTCCTTGGTGACGTCCGCCTGCAACGACAACCGGATATGGCCGCCGGCCACCAGCGCGGCGCCCAGCATCAGCAATACGGCGAAAGCGGCAACGGTGAGATAGCGCCATGCCAAGGCTTTTTCCAGAAAGGGTCCGTAAATCCGCCGGACGAAATCCTCCAAACCGCGGTTGAGCCTGATACGCAATCTCTCCAAGCGAGAGACATATGGGCCGGGTCTTGAGGGAGCGGCCAAATGCGCCGGCAAGATCAATAGCGCCTCGATCAAAGAAAATACCAGCGTGAGAATCATCACCAGGCAGATCGGCCGCATCATCTCCCCCGCCCAGCCGGGCAGGAACAGGCCGGGCAGGAAGGCAACCAGGGTGGTCAACACCGCCAGAATCACCGGCTGGGCGACGCTTTCCGCGCCGCGAATGGCACAGGCGAGGCTATAGGCTCCAGACTCTGGGTCTTGATTTTCCAGCGTCTGAGGTCTAGAGCCTAGCGCCTCTCCTTGAGCCTTCAGCCTATGGCCTGGGGACTCTGGCCTAGAGTCTAGAGTCTGTTCCTTATGCACCGCCTCCCCGACGATGATGGCGTCGTCCACCAGAATACCCATGGCGAGCAGAAAACCGAACAGGGACAGCATATTGAGCGAGATGCCCAGCATCGGCATCAACCAGAGCGCGCCGAACACCGAGGTGAGAATCCCCGCGCCGGCCCATAAAGCCACCTTGAACCGCAGAAATAGGCTCAGCACGGCGCACACCAGAACGAAACCGCAGAGGCCGTCCTCGATGAGAGTCCGGATGCGCTCGTCGTAGGCTTGGGAATCGTCCCACCAGGTAATCATCGAGAGCCGTTCCGGCAGCCGGGCACTCATCTCCTCCACATAGGCCTTGACCCGGCGGGCGACCTCGACCGTGTCATGCTCGGCGTGGATTTCCCAGCCCTGAGCCGTCTCGCCGTTGTGGCGCCATGCCGAGAGGCGTTCTTCCAGGCCGTCAGTGACGGTGGCTACGTCGCGGAGCAGCACCCGGCTGCCGTCCGGATGGGTTTTGAGCACCAGATCCCCGATCGAAGCTCCCTCTCGGGCTTTGCCCTTGACCCGCAGCAACAGTTCACCGGCCGGGCTCTTCACCATGCCGCCGGGCAGGTCCACCGAAGTCCGTCGGACCGCGTCGGCAACATCGTGCAGGGACAACCGGTGTTGCCGCAGCCGTTCCGAAGAAACCTCGATGGCGATTTCGTAAGGCACGTCGTAGTAATTGAGGGCGCGGGTGACGCCGGGTAACCGCGCCAGATCGCCCTGGATACGTTCGCCGAGCCGCTTGAGGATGAGCGGATCGGTGGGACCGTGCAGCGCCACCCAGATGACGCCGTCGTCGCCCTCCCGGTAAGCCGGCTGCACCTCGATCTTTTCGAGAGTCTTCGGCAGTCGCTGAATGGACTGGACCCGCCCGCGCACGGCGTTCATCACCCGGTCTTTGTCGTGACCCGGCAGAACCACCACATTCACCCTACATTCGCCCTCGCTGATCTCCGACTTGAGCCGCTTGACGCCCGGCAGATCGTAAACCGCCTCTTCGATGCGGATGCACACCGATTCCTCGATCTCCAAGGGCCCGGCACCAGGATAGATCGCCTTGATTTCGATTTGGTGGGGGAGAAAGCGTGGAAACACTTCCTTGTCCATGACGATCAAGCTGCCGATTCCGCCGAACAGGATCAGCAGCATCAAGAGATTGGCGGCGACCGGGTTGGAAGCGAACCAACCGACGAGACCAGAGGAAAAGGTTTGAGACTTGAGGCTGTAGGCTTGAGAGCTATCAATTGGAGGCACGGTCATTCCTTTCCTCCGGCCCCAAGTCTCCAGCCTCAAGTCTCACGAGCATTCCCTCCACAGGCACTTGCACGCCGCCGATGACCACCTTCTCCCCGGCAGCCAGTCCGCCGCCGATCAAGACCCGATCGGCTTCGGTGCGCAGCACCGCGAGGCGGCGGATATGGAGGTGCCGCTCGGCGTCCACCACCAGCGCTTCCTGAGCCGCGTTGACGGCGCCGGGCGGCAGCACGAAAACCCCGGACTGTTCCCTACCATCGATCTCGGCCTTGACGAACAAACCGGTCAGCAAGGGTTGGGGATGTTTTTGCGCATACGGCTCCCGAACTTCCGCCACGAGATGCAAGAGGCCGGTCGCGTCGTCGACTTGGGCCTCGCTGCGCACGACGCGCCCCTCCCAGCGCTGTTCGACGTTTCCGAGATCCGCCGTCAAAATAACCCTGGGGCCTTCGTCGCGATGGCCGTTGCGCCGGCCCAGGTCCAGATCCAGGTATGCCAGTTGATCGGTCGAAACCGGCAAGCGCACCTCGGCCACATCGGTGGCATAGACCCGCGCCAGTTTTTCACCGGGCTGCACGTATTGGCCGAGTCCCACGTACTTGGCCAATACCCGGCCTGCGAACGGCGCGTGCAGTTCACACCGGCTCCGCTGCACGCGGGCCTTGACCAAATCGGCCTCGGCGGCTTTCAGCTTGGCCCGCGCTTCGGCCAGTTGCGGCTCGTGCAGGATGAGCGGAGAGGGCTGACCTTCGCCGAGAGCCTGCCATTCGCTTCGAGCCTGTTCCGCTTCGGCTTCTTCCTGTGCGAGCCGACGCTTAGCCTCCGCAAGCTGGGCTTCGGCGGCGAGGACGGCCTGATCGTAGTCGCGGGGATCGAGGCCCAGGAGTTCCTCGCCCATCTCGAAGAACCCGCCGGCGACGAAATCGGGATTCAACCGGATCACCTTGCCCGCCACCTCCGCCACCCAGTCGATTTCGTTGCGGGGCATGACGACACCTTGTGAACGCACGTTCAACCGAACGGTCTGCGGCTCGGCACGAACGACCGAGACCAGCGGCGGTTCCGCTTTGGCGGGCTGGGTTTCCAGCGCCGGCCGGTGGGATACGATGGCATAAGCGCCGACCGCGCCGGTCAGCAACACGAGAATGGGGAGGAGGATCTTCATCTAGACGTTAACTACGCCGGAGGGAAAGCCCAAGCTTCGACGCCTATCTCGCTGCTCGGGCGGGCACCCGGCGCACGCTCTCGGTTCGGCCTCAAGTCCAACGTCCAAAGTCACCAGCCTCATGGCTCTCCAAGACTCACCGGCAGTTCACCTGCCCCGTTTGGTGCGTGGGCCAAAGCCCAGCCGAGACGGGCCCATCACAATCAAAAAAACCGGCCATCGCAAGACCGGTCCGGCGTGTATCGGTACCCAAAGAGCCGGGCGGCGTTTCAGCCATCCGTGTCATCGGCTATCCAGCTTGGCCTTGGCGGCCGTCGCCACGGCACCGATCTGTTCGACCTCGGCGCGGAAGCGTGCCTGTTCAGCGTTTGCCGTCTCGGCGATGACCGAGTTGTCTGCGTTGGCTTCCTTGACGATGCAGTCGTTGTAGGCTTGCGCCTTTTGCTGCCAGTCTCTCGCCACCTTGAGACTGCGGTTGTAGGCGTCGACGCTGCGGGAATCGATCTCCGGCACGGCCGGCCGCGTTCCGCAACTTGCCGGACTCCATTTGCCGTCGGCGAGAGTACCGGCATGGATCTCCAGCGCAACAATCAGCATGACAAGGGCGGCAGTCAGTGTGCTTCGTTTCACGGATTACTCCTGAAGGGAACTGCAAAACCAAAGACTCGGCCAAAGGCAATTTGCCGCAGCCATTTCATATAAGACGTTTGACCGCCCCAAAACCCGTACTCCTATCGCTTATTTTTTCGGTGATGCCGGTCGCGCACGCACCGCCCCGGCACTACAGGGGAACGTCATAAAACCGATTATTAACCCGGCCTATAAATATAGGCCGGGTTAATCCGGGGCAGGGATGCCCCGGCGCGGCGACAAGCCGCATGCGCCCAGGCCGGGCGTGTACCGGGCCTGGGCGGCGGCCCGAAATACCAGGAGGGTATTTACGGGCCTGATTAATAATATCGCGCCTCTGAACAGACTCGAGTCTCAGGCCGCACGCACCGCCTCCTCGAAGATCCCGGCGATCCGGTCGATGTCGTCCGCGGTCACGATCAGAGGCGGCAGAAAGCGCGCCACGCTCCCCTGACGCCCGCCCAATTCGAGAATCAAGCCGCGATCCAGACATTCCTTTTGAATCCGGCGCGCCAGTTCGCGGCAAGGCGGGCGGGCGCCGAGACGATCGGGCTCGGCTCGCGCATCCACGATCTCGGCGCCGATCATCAGGCCCCGTCCCCGCACGTCGCCCACATGAGGCGACTCCCGTTGGATACGGCGCAGATGGGCCATTAAACGCTCGCCCATCGCGTCCGCATGGCGGTCGAGCGTCTGCTCCTTGACGAATCGCAGAGTCGCGGCGCCCGCCGCCATGGCCAATTGGTTGCCTCGAAACGTGCCGGCGTGCGCGCCGGGTTCCCAGCGGTCCAGACTTTCGTGGTAGACCGCCACGCTAAGCGGCAGTCCGCCGCCCACCGCTTTCGAAAGCACCAACACATCCGGCAGGATGCCGGCATGCTCGAAGGCATACATCGCTCCCGTGCGTCCTACGCCGGTCTGTACTTCGTCGGCGATCAAGGGAATCTCCCGTTCGCGGGTGATGCGCCGGATTTCGCGAAGCCACTCGTCCGGCGCCGGAATCACACCGCCCTCCCCTTGCACGGCCTCCAGGATCATGCCGGCGGGCGGCGCGATGCCGCTGTTGGTGTCGTCCAACAGCCTCTCGATGTAGGCGACGGAAGCGCGCCAGGTCGCCTCGCCGCCGAGATTGAACGGGCAGCGATAGGCGTAGGGATAAGGCAGGAAATGCACCTCGGGCATGAGTCCCCCGACCGCCAGCTTGGGCCCGGTCTCGCCGGTCAAGCCCAGCGCGCCGTGGGTCATGCCGTGGTAGGCCCCATGAAAAGCAAGGACCGAACGCCGACGAGTGGCGGTCTTGACCAGCTTGAGCGCCGCTTCGATGGCATCCGCCCCGGACGGCCCGCAGAACTGGATACGGGCGTGGCCGGCGAATTCGTTCGGCAGCGTAGAGAAAAGCTCCTCGACAAAAGCGTCCTTGACCGGCGTCGTCAAATCCAGGGTTTGCCAGGGCACGCCATCGGCCACCGCGCGTTGCACCGCTTCCACCACCACCGGATGGTAGTGCCCGAGCGTCAAGGCCCCCGCCCCCGCCAGGCAATCGATATAGCGCCGTCCGTCGGTATCCTCGACATGAATGCCTTCGGCCCGGCGGATCGCGATGGGCAGCTTGCGCGGATAGGTCCGGGCGTTGGATTCGAACGCCGTCTGCCGATCCAGATAATACGCGTTGCCCGAAATATCGTTCCGCCTCGTTCGATTCGATGACGCCAACGATAATCCGTCGGCCCCGGCTAAGGGTTCCTGCGAGGGAAGGTCAATTTTCGGCTCCGCAGCAATGTGCGTCATGATGACAACTCCGTTTCAGTTTTATGCGATTCGTTGCCCGAAGCACTTCCGGGCATCTGGTCCCACTGCCATGCGGCACCGGGCATTTCCGCAAATCCTTGCCCCCTCTCTTCCAATCCCACTGAATTCAGTCCTCCACTGGCACCAGATAAAGCCGATGAACGAGATCATCGACTGAAAAAGGCGTAGGAGTTCCTTCCACCCAAGCCGAGTGTTGGTCGTCATAATGTGCCGACAGCGGATGCCCGGATTGGCCTCCCGGCATATGGAAAAGGCCGTTGAGTTCATGACCCGGCGCGACCACCATACGCTCGCTGGCTCCATAGCCGGGCGAGTAAACGCGGACGCATTCGCGGCATCCCGACACGGGAACCGGCGGCATGTCCAGGAAGGTGCCGAGCAATGGAAGCGCGGATGAAAACGGATGGGCGATAGACACGCGATTGACCGCGCCCCAAGTCAGCGATTCCGCGGACTCGCCTCCATACTTAGCAGAGATGTTACGCTCCGACCGTATCAGGAGATCGCGGAGAAAAGCATCCCAATCCGGATAGCGTTCTTTGTGAGGCAACAATTCCGGCAATTTCGCCTCTAGAAGTTGCTGCAAGGGCTCATCGATGGTCGCTCTCTGAAGCCGGAAGCCGGGATCTAGGCTACGACACCTCGTCAGGTAGGGAGAAATAACCTCGTCGAGCAACAAGCGGCGAAATTCCACCAGCAGCGCAAATCCTACCGACCCTTTTTCCGCGGAACCGTCCCACCTTTCCAAGCTCTCCCGCCAACGTTCCCCCGCCTCGCGGGCATCGCCGGGCGGAAGAGACAGGGCAAGCCGTTGATAAAACCGATAGAACTCCACCCGCGTGTCGAGTTGCAGGGTAAGCATATCCCGCTCGTCGAGATTATTGGCCATGGAGAGTTTTTCGGCGATCCGGTGGGCGCGGTGCCCGTGGTCGAAATCATGGCCGATGACATAGGGATAATCGTCATTGAGCATCCGCTGATTGGCGTTGACGATGAAACCGGCTGACGGATTCACCGAGCGTGGCAGCTCTTCGGGCGGAATGTAACCTTTCCAGCCGCGCGAGCCATCTGCCCAAGAGCGGGTAACCGATCCGTCGAAACCGAAGCGTTTCGGGATTTTCCCCGTGTAAGTCCAACCGATGTTGCCTCGGCTATCCGCCGCCATGGCATTCAAGGGCGGACCGCCGCCCCGGTTGAACACGGCCTGGGCGGCAGCGACATCCTCCACCGCATCCAGGTTGAGAAGATGCAGGTCGGTAGCCTCCGGATCCAGGGCGGTCCAGTGCACGGCCACCCGCTTGCCCAGTAGGGGTTCGGGCAGAGCGGGTCCCCAGACGGTTTCCAGTACTTTGAACGTGCGCTCGGTTCCGTCCCGTACCGGCACCGTTTCGATGCGTTCGCCGAAGCGGGCAAATCCCTGAGGCGTGCGATAGCGTCCGGGATCGTCCGGATCGAGTTCCAGTTCCACCAAATCGACGAAATCGCCCTCTATGTTGGTAAAGCCCCAGGCCACCTTACCGTTGGAACCCACCACGACCAGAGGGATTCCCGGCAAGCTAAGACCGGTGAGCTGCACGTCCTCATAGCGAATTTGCACCCGGTACCATATGTTGGGGACACGTAGCGACAAGTGCATATCATTTGCGAGGATGGCTCGTCCGTCCCAAGTTTTCGAAGGACCGACCACCCAACCGTTCGATCCCTTGGGGGCAGGACCGTCCGTTGCCAAACCGGCGTAGTGTTCTCCAGCATTCCTCAGTAAGGCAGACAAGTCCTCCTTGGGAATCGGAGGGAGCCGAGTCCGAGAGGCTTTGCCGCTTAGAAGTTGGTTGGTGTAGCGATCGACGGCCGGAGAGAAAAACGCATTTACCGCTTTCGGCAGGGCGGCCTCCATGACCGTGGCCATGCGCTCCGCTTCCCCCGTCCATCCCAAGTCCTCTTCCATGGCCAGCACCACCAGCAGGCTGTCCTCGGGCCGCCAAGCGGAAGGCCGATATCCCAACAGCAAGAATTCGAACGGTACGACCGGCATGGACGCCATTCCCTGGTTGATCCCCGCTGCATAAGCCTCCAACACCCGCAACTGATCCTCCGGAAGGCGTTTCACAATAGCTTCGGCCACATGTTCGAAACCCATTACCCGATGCCGATGGTCCGACTCCACCAAATCTTCTCCCATGACCTCGGCCAACCGTCCCGCCATTTGCCTCCTCAGCAGATCGAGTTGAAACAGGCGGTCGCGAGCGGTCACAAAACCTAACGCATAAAAGGCGTCCTCGCGGGATTTTGCCGAAATCGAGGGAATTCCCTGGCTGTCGAATTCCACCACGACGCCCGATGCAAGCTCAGTAAGCCCGTAAGTCCCCTGCTCGGGGGGCAACGATAGTCGTAGCGAGCAATACCCCGCCAAGCAGCCGGCACCGATCAAAATGACGGCGCCGAAAAACAGGCGATGCGTTACTTTCGTGCTCGTTCGGTTCCACCGCCGTGACGACATTCGGTTCGATAGCTCTGCCGAAACCGCCGATTTTTCTTCCTTGTCTCCAGGGCTCGAGCAACCCATTTCAGGCTCCATGGCCGACCTCTAACATTGTCGTAGTAGGGGCGGCGAAATTTTCGGCTCTCCCATGGCTATCGCTCGCCTCGGCCACCGGCACCTCGAAAAGCTTTCCGTCCCGCAGCTTGAGACAACGATCCGCCAATGAAAAATACGCATCGTCGTGAGTAATCACGATAACCGTCTTTCCGCGGGATTTTAGGGAACCGAGAATCTCTCGGTAGAAAATCCTCTTGAATATCGGATCCTGATCCGCAGCCCATTCATCGAACACATAGAACGGACGATCTTCCAGATAAGCAACCAGAAGTGCGAGCCGTTTTCGCTGCCCTTGCGATAAATTGACCGTAGAAAACTTACCGTCCTTGACGGTGACCTTGTGAGCGAGGTCCAGATGCTTCAGGTATTCCCATATTTTGCTGTTGGATTCCAGATTGTCGAAGCCCAATAGGTTTTCGAACAGGAAAAAGTCGAAAAAAATGGCCGAGAAGTGCTGTCGATAATATTCGAGATTTCCATCGTTTATCGGTTCGCCATCCAACTGTATTTCTCCGCTTTCCGGCCGATATAATCCAACCAATAAAAAAGCTAACGTGGATTTCCCGCTGCCGTTTCCTCCAATAATAAAAACGATTTCACCGGGGTATAGAGTTAGGTCGATAGGGCCGAGTACGAACTCCACGCGCCCGTCTTCTCCACGATAACAATGCTGGACTTTCGAAAGCTCCAAAATCGGCGTACGCGCTTCGGGATCTCTTCTTGGAAGCAGCCCGTAATCCTGATTTTTGCCGGAAAGCCCTTTCTCCAGAGCGTGAATCTTTCCGGCCGACACCCTGGCTTTCGACAGGATAGGAATAACTTCGAGCAGAAGCTGGAGCGGCATAGCTATGTATAAAATGATCAAACAATAGCCTCGCGCGATCTCGGACGGAATTTCCTGCCACTGAGGCAGAATGAAAAGAATCGTACCGATCACTGCGTAAAACAATCCGTTTCCCCAGTTGATGGCGACCGCATACCACAGCATTGCCGATAGCCTATTCCGACGGCAATTGATAATCGAAGCTTCCACGCAGTCCGACAAAAACGCCCGGCGACGCGGCTGATTGAGCTTTAGCTCCTTGATTCCATCGGTCATGTTCCGAATGTATCTATATACCGAATCCTCGTGCTCGCGGGCGACCACCAGCCATCGATAGGCCCAGTATTGAATCGTCCTAAAACTGAGGACGCCGACGGCCATGGCCCCTAACACGATCCAGAGGATATCCCTCGATAACCAGCCGAGATAACCCAGGCCGCCGAACACCACGGCGATATTGACGCAAATGGAAGGAATTCGGGTGAACGCCTCGGAGACTGCCGCCACATCTTCTGTGAGATTTGCCAAGGCCTTGCCGGGGCCCATTTTCTGAAATTCAGCCAGCGGTAATTCGAGAATTTCTCGACACAGCCTGATTCGTAAATCACGAATCGTATTTTGTCCTAGGAATATGACGACGTATTCCGATACGAGCCTGGCCGCGATAAAACTGCCACACAGTCCGACGAATACCGGCCAATACTCGTCTATAGAAGCAGGGGGCTGCAGTGCGCCATTGATCACGGCGAGCAGTGCGACCCCGCTAAGCCCACTAACCATGCCCGTTAGGGCAGCGATCAAGAGCGCGATCCATGACCGAAACGGAAGAAAGCCGAATAAATCACTCATCGGGTTGTCACATTATCGAGACCGAGCAGGTTCAGTGCGGCGTATTTCGAGCTCGACGCATCGCTGTTTCTTGTGCAAGAACGCATATATAAACTCCCAGTTCATTCTGCCGACACCCCAGACACCGTTGCTATCCGGCCCGATATCGGCTTTCAGAATAATCCCGATAGGGGTATCTCCCCTATTTTCAGAGGAGCAAAAATTTCCCAATGAATAAGCTAATAATCTTGTATTGCGATTAGTTTCACAAAGCTCGACTGGTTGCGGACAATGCGAATGATGGCCGATGATCATATCCCACATGTTTAATAATCTGCGGCCGTGCAGCACCTGATGATATTTAGGACGCAATTGCATTTCGTATCCCCAGTGCGGATACAAAATATTGAATTCGGCATCGCCAGCAAAATAATCATCGACCTCATCTATCGTCGCTACGAATTCGCATTTTTGATTCGACCAACGGGTACAACCGACAATATTTACCTTACCGTCAATGAGCACAGACGGTTCATCCCGCCTTCCCACGGTTATAAAGCCATAATCTTGCAGCCGCCGGTAGGATTCGCAAAACCCATCCCAGCCATAATCGCCCGTGTGATTATTGGCACAGGACAGAACCGTGCGCTCAGGTGGAAAAAGCTTGGACAGATGGTCCAAAATCTCCTCGGTGTGAGCCTGGGCCATAAACACCTGCTTGCGGTGGCCGGTAACAATAGTCCCTTCGAAATTACCGACCAGGAAATCCGTATCAGAGAAAAAGCGCCTGATATCCTCCCCGATTCTTAAATCCATTCCTTCGAGGATCATGATATCTCCGATAAAACCCAGCTTTATCCGAGGCATAACGGTATTTATCACGCTGTTATCGGGAACGAATTCTTCGAATGGTCCGTGGCTTCGCGGCGGATTGATCAGGACGTGGTAAATCCACTCCAATCCCTCGACGAGGCTATAAGGCTGGGAAAAATATCGGGGCGGCTTGTCGTTATCCCAACCGGGGCACCTTACTGCTACTTTGCGTTTGAGCAGGTCCATCGAACTAATCCGGCGTGTTGTTTCAGGGTGGATGCTTGCAAGTCGCTCAACGAAAGGGCCGTTCCAGAACGCCCGCGTCGACCAGATAATCGAGCGATTTGGCAAACACGCCCTCATCGACCGTCGGCAAGGCGATTCCGGCTTGCCTCAATGCTTCAGCCGTCGTGCCGCATCGATAAGGCACTGAACCATCGTGATGATGTTCTACAAAGGACTCCACCATTCCGGCCATGGTGTGCAAAGGCTGATCGGGCGACCGAGAGGCGAGCGTGGAAAAGGCGCTCATCCATTCCGGGGGTGAAGCCTTTTCAATCCGATACCCATACCTGTCGAGCCAGGCAATAAGATCCGATACCGGTGTCGGATGAGGATTGAAAACGTGATAGGTACGCCCTGGCGAGGAATCGAGGGCGGACAGCCCCACGATGGCGCGGCTGACGAAGTCGACGGGTGTCAGCACGAATGACGTCCTATTCGTGGGAAATATCCCGAGATCGAGGCACACCTTAAGAAACCGGCAGTGGAAATCATTCGGATTCCAAGCGCCGGTGCCGCCATGTCCCGTCACGGTGCCCAATCGGTAAACGGTAACCGGCAAGCCGCGGTCGCGCGCGATTCGAATCAGATGCTCGGCCACCAACTTGCTCTGCGAATACCCCAAGGTCAAACGGGTATTCAGGCTGGGCAGATCGTCCTCCGAAAATCCTGGCGGCTCGGGCTCGGTTCCGTCGTCGAAAATAGACAACGTCGATACGTAATGAACCGGCTTGACCGTGCCGGTGCAGGCAAGGCGAAGGATCTCCCGCGTACCCGACACGTTGGCGGGTTTCAAAGCCGGATAAGATAAGATCAGGTTGGTCGACGATCCGTTGTGATAGATCACGTCGACTTCATCGCCCAACTCCCGAAACCGCGCCGCCGGCAGTCCGAGAAACGGTTTTGCCAAATCACCGGGCAAAGGCACGATCCGCTGTTTTGCCAAAGGGTTATGGATGGCATAGCGATCGAGGGTTTCTTCGATTTTATTGGCTGCGTCCTCAGCCGAACCGGAACGCACCAGGCAAAAAATCTTTCCTTGAGTTTGCGCCAATAGTTCGTCCAGTAAAAAAGGGCCCACGAACCCGGTAATTCCAGTCAACAACACATTGCGAGGAAGTCCGTTCGGTTTCCCTGGGCGGAAAGCAGGCGTGATGGACGAATCCAGAATCGCTTCCGCGGCCAGATTCACAATGGAAGTTGATGGTTCTTGTTGCTCCGAATTCACGGCATCGCCGAGCGATTCTGCTGCCGAACAAGCCGCGGCGGCATCTTCGAGTATCCCTAAAAGCCTGCCGGCAAGTCGCTCGATGGTTTCCCGCGAATGACAGGCATGGCTGTAGCTCCAATGAACGCGCAATTCACCCGCCACGACCGAGGCATCGATCGACAGGCTGCGCGGCCGCATTCCCGCTGGATCGTTCAGGCGGCAGGCGGGTTCCGGAGCGAGAGAAAACCAAGCGTCGACCGCGGTTCCTTGATCGATTCGGCCAAGGTAGTTAAACCCGATTTGAGGTTCCGGAACGGCTTCCAGCCGGCTGACAAGATCGGGATTCCGATTCAGATAGCGCACGACGCCGTAATCGATGCCGTGGTTCAGGATGACGGCCAGTTGCTCCTTCACCGCTTGGACTATTTCCGGAAAAGCCCGATCGGGCGAAATTTCGAACAAAACCGGAAATAAGGCGGTAAACCAGCCTACGGTGCGCGAGATGTCTACATCGTCAAAAAGGTATTCACGGCCATGGCTTTCCATTTCCAAAAATACCGAGTCGCTTTGCGCCCATTCGGCCAGCACGGCCACTACCGCCGCGAGAAGAACCTCGTTGATCCGCGCGCCATAGGCCAGCGGGGCGTTTTGCAGCAAAACGGACGTTTTCGTCGGGTCCAGCGAAATGGTCACGGTCTCGCCGGTTGCCTCGGAATCGACGCCCCCGGCGAAATCCATCGGCAGTGCAGCGATCCGGCTCCAATCGGTGTTCAGCCAATAGGCGACGTTGCGCTCCGGCATTGCCGTTTGCGCATGATCCGCGAGGCGTTCCGCCCATTGCTTGAAGGCGGTGGTTTTTTTCGGCAACCTCATCTCTCGCGCCGCGAGAGCCTGCCGGTAAAGGGCGCTCATGTCTTCCAAAAGAATGCGCCAACTTACTCCGTCCACCACCAGGTGGTGGATGATGATCAACAAACGGCTGCTCGAATCGCCTCCGCAATCGAACCACACCACCCGAATTAAAGGCCCGTGACGCAAATCGAGGCTGCGCTGCCACCGCGAAGCCTGTTCGGTCAGCGCGGCTTGCCGGCGATCCTCGGCGAGACCCGAAAAATCGACCGAAACGATTTCGACTGCGCCCTCGACATCCTCCGCCAGCACCTGCGTCCAAAGACCGCCGCACTCGCGAAAACGGGTGCGCAAAACATCGTGGTGGTGCAGCAGGTGCCGTATGACGTCTGTCAGTACCGCGGGGACGATCGGCTGTTTTGCCTCCAGCAGAACCGATTGGTTCCAATGATTCGGGTTAGGGAAGGACTGTTCGAAAAACCACCGCTGGATGGGCGTCAAGGGAACTTCTCCCGTAATGATGCCCTGTTCCGCCTGCACGTCCGTGTCGCGGTCCTTTGCTTTCGCCAATGCTTCGATGGTTTGGTATTCGAAAACCTGCCGGGGATGAATGGTCAAGCCGGCCTGCTTCGCCCGATTCACCATCTGCATGCTTAATATGGAATCGCCGCCGATCTCGAAAAAGTTATCCTGGATGCCGACTTTCTCCAGACCCAATACCTGCCCCCAGATAGCGCACAACACGGCCTCGATCTTGGTGCGCGGTGCGACGTAGCGGTCCTCCGATTGATCCCGGACGTCCACTGAAGGTAATGCCTTGCGGTCCAGTTTGCCGTTGGGCGTCAGCGGGAGACGATCGAGAAATACAAAGGCCGACGGAATCATGTAGCTGGGCAACATGTTTTGCAGAAACGCGCGTAACCCGTCGGCGTCGGCCGCGCGTTCGCCTTGCCTTGGCACGAGGTACGCAATCAGGCGCTTGCTTCCCGAAGGGGTTTCGTGATCGGTCACGACCGCTGCTTCGATATCCGGGTGCTTCAGCAACTTGACCTCGATCTCGCTCAACTCTACTCGAAACCCCCTAATCTTGACTTGGTGATCGGCCCTCCCCAAGAACACGATATTGCCGTCGGCGCGGAAATGCGCACGGTCTCCCGTCCGGTAAAGACGAGCCCCGGAGGCATTATCGAAAGGGTTAGGCAAAAAACGTTCGGCGGTCAATGCCGGCTGATTCAAATAGCGGGCGGCAAGACCTTCGCCGCCGATATAAAGCTCGCCGGGTACGCCAACGGGCACCGGATTCAAATAGGCATCCAATAGATATATCCGCGCACCGGGAATGGGGCGGCCGATGGGTATCGAGTCCTCGGAAAATTTCGGCGGGATTTTATATGCGGTGCACCAGACGGTGCCTTCGGTGGGGCCGTATTCGTTATAGAGATCCGTTCCCGGCAGTTGTGCGTAGTGGCGTTCGGCCACTCCCGCCGAGCAAGCTTCTCCGGCGACGATAACCGCCCGCAAGCTATCGAGTTGCCCCGCATCCGCTTGCTCGAGGAGGATATTGTAAAAAGACGGCAGGCCTAACAAATGGGTAATCCGCTCTTTCCTGATCCAATCGACCAGAAACGCCGGAACGGTATGAGTCGAATCATCGGGAATGCACAGTTTTCCGCCTTGGCTCAAGGTCCAGAATATGCCCGCCAAGGAACTGTCGAAGGCAAAGGAAGAAAGCAATAAAAAGCTTTCCACCGGGTTGCGGTAATAGGCAAACCGGGCCTGGGTCGAGTGCAGGACATTGCGATGAGTAATGGCTACGCCCTTGGGTTTTCCCGTGGACCCGGAGGTGTAAATAACGTAGGCTAGGTCGCCGGAATCGATCGTCACCCGCGGATCCACGACGGGTTGTTCGGCAATCGCTTCCCAATCACAGTCGACGCATGTCGCCGCTATCGATAGATTCGGCAACGCCGCCAGCACCGATTCCCGAGTCAGAAGCAGCGCTGCGCCGGAATCGTCCAGCAGATACGCAATCTCGTCCTTGGGGTATTTCGGATCGATCGGCACATAGGCTCCGCCGGCTTTCAGAACGCCGAGTATCCCGACCACCATTTCCGGCAAGCGACCGATACATAGTGCGACCGTGATTCCGGGTCCTACCCCTTTGCTACGGAGGTAGTGCGCCAGTTGATTGGCCCTGGCGTTAAGCTCCGCGTAAGTCAAAGTCGATCCGTTGCCGTACAGGGCGATTGCTGACGGCACACGCCGCGCCTGATCCTCGAACAGTGCGTGGATGAATCCGTCCGCCGACGTCTCTCCCGAGCGCGCGGGCAGGCCATTCGCACTCTCCGGACCGCCATCCGATAACACGTAGGCGGTTACAGTGCACCATTCCTCGGTCAGTTGCCGGTTTTCCTCCGGCGTCAGCAGCCGCAATTCGCTGATCCGCGTGTCCGGGGCGTCTGCGATGTGCTCCAGTAATACCCGGAAGTGACTCGCCATGCGGGCGATCGTGCTCTCGTCGAACAAATCGACGTTGTATTCCAGGGATGTGCGCAGACCGTCCGGCTCTTCGGTAACGTGCAGGGTCAAGTCGAACTTTGAAATATGGTTCTCGACCGAGAATGGCGTGATATCCAGTCCGGTTACCCGTATCGAGTCGAACGGCACGTTGTGCAGTACGAACATGACCTGGAATAACGGATTGGAACTCGCATCTCGAATCGGCTTGAGCTTTTTAACCAATAACTCGAAGGGATACTCCTGATGCGGCTGGGTATCCAACATCGTTTCGTGGGTTCGGCCCAGCAAGGCGGTGAATTTCGGATTGCCCGAAAGATCGGTTTGCAGTGCCAATACATTGACGAAAAAACCGATCAGCCCTTCGAGCTCCGCATGGTTGCGGTTGGCTACCGGGGTCCCTACGCAAATATGTTGCTCACCGGTATAGCGATGCAGGAGCACATTGAAGGCGGAAAACAAGAGCGCGAACAAAGTCACGTTCCGCCGGCGGCATAACTGGTTCAGCTTTACGGTGAGTTCCTTGGCCAGAAAAAAGTGGTAGTCGCTCCCGCGATACGTCTGCACCGCCGGCCTCGTCCGATCGGTCGGCAACTCGAAACCGGAATCGGAACCGGATAAATGACGCTCCCAGAACGAAAACATTTTCGCGAGGACATCCGGTTGCAACCGCTGCCGCTGCCAATAAGCGAAGTCGGCGTATTGGATGGGCAACTCGGGTAACGGTGACGGGCGGCCTAGGACATAAGCTTCGTACAGCGTGGCCAGCTCCCGGTATAGAACAGCCGCCGACCAGCCGTCGGTGATAATGTGGGGCATGGTGATGAGGAGAACATGCTCCTGTTCGTCTTGGGTGCCCTCGGCCAAGCGAAAGAGCCTGACGCGCAGCAGCGGGCATTCGGATAAATCAAAAGGCGTTCTCGATTCCCGGTTAAGCAGTTTTCCAAGGTAGTCGCGGCGTTCCGACGGAGATTGTCCGCTCAGATCCTCCACACTGACGGACAAGCTAAGTTCCGGCAGCACTCGCTGGATCGGCTCGGAGTTCGCGATGACAAATTCGGTCCGCAAGGACTCGTGCCGACGGATGATCTCGTTGATGGCTTTTTCCAATGCGTCAACGACTAGCGTTCCCCTAAGCCGAACCGCAATGGAAAAGTTATAGGCGGCGCTGTCCGATTCCAATTGATCGAGGAAGAACAACTGCTGTTGGGAGAAAGACAGAGGCGATGGTCCCTGAGGCCGCTTGGGCATCGTGGATGGTCCGAGCCGACGGGGAATCAGCCGCCCTTGCAGGCGTTCTTGCAAAAGCGCTCGTTTGCTTGCGGATAATGCAGACTTGGATTCGGATAATTCGATCTCGTTTTTCATCCCATTGTCCTTTCCAGACGTTTCTTGAACCCGGCCCCGCTCCGCCTTGCCGCCTTTCGCTTCTGTAGCCAGCGCACGATTCCGCTGACGTAAAGGATCAAGGGCGTGAAACCGATGACACACCATGCGATGCGGCCCGGAAGGCCAATCGCTTCTCCGCTATGCAGGGGCCACATGAGGTTGAGGAATGTCTCGCCGGCGGTAAATTGATTCGGGTCCTGAACCGCCAGCACCTTGCCGGTGTACTGGTCGATCCAGATCTTGGTGCGCGGCCTGAGCCGGTTAGCTTCTCCGGATTGCCTTTTCTCGATGACATAGACACCATGGGGACCGTCCGGCGTCTGTACTCCACGCAGTTCTGCGCCGGGAAAAACGGAGTCGGCTATTGCCACGGCGTCGGCTATCGAAATCCGGCGCCCACCGGCGGCTGATTCCGATTTAAGTTCGGGGTCCTTTAAATGCTCGGCGCCGATAGGCGAAAAACATCGTATCAACGGCTTTAGATAATCATCGTAACTGAACGAAAACCCGGTAAAAGCCAGTGTGACGAGAACCGTTGCTGCGTAAAAGCCGGTTACTTTATGCAAATCAAAATAAAACCGTTCGGGACTCGCCCTTCGTTTGAAAGTGATTGCGGTTTTCATTTTGCTCCAACGCGGCCACCACAGGTACAAGCCGCTCAACGCGGAAAGCAGCAGGAGCAGGCCGGAGAAACAGACTATGTCAAAACCCAGTTTGCCGGGTTTCGAACCGAGCTTGCCCAATAGAAAGCTGGCGTGAATCTCGTAAATCAGGGTCGATAAGGTTTGCCCCCAAAAGCTCTCCTTGAGGATTTCACCACTGTAAACATCCACCAAAACCCGCAACGGTGCGTAAAATTCATCCGTCGTTTCCTCGGGGTTCGGATATATTGCCCACAAATAGGTTTTCCCATACCCAGGCAATACCAAGATCCATTGCCCCTTTCTTTGTGGATGTGCCGCCGTGAGGGTTTGCATGATTTCGTCCAATGAATGTGGTTGCACATCGGATTCGTGATGGGTTTGCGTCGGCAAACCGAGTTCTTCCAATTCTCGGAAGAAAACATTAACCGACCCCGTCAGTCCGAGAACGACGAAAACAAACCCTGCCGCCAAGGCGATAAATAAATGCACCTTGAGCCAGAAAGCGCGAAAACGCCGTCGAAGAGTAAGGTGTCCCGGGTTTCGTTCCATGTTCGCGTTCGTGGAATACTTTTTCGTACAGCAATAGGTTTAATCTTTTCTAAAGCGCGACGTCATGACGCCTATCGCGAATTTCGATAGTAAGACCAAAGGACAGCGGCTTATCATTGAAACCGGTTTTATCGCCAGGCTGTTTTTCGGGTGACAGTCGGATTTGGAAATTTCCGCAAATCATCGCCAAGGCGCTTTTGATAACCAGCATGGCCAAACCTCTTCCCGGACATGAACGCGGCCCCGAGCCGAAACCCAAAAAGGCTTTGCCGTTATGTTTGGAAGATTCCGCTTTGGTTTCGCTGCGCCATCGCCGGTGATCAAATACCCTGGCCTGATGAAAATTTTCATCGTCCAGAGCGCAACGCGCGATCAGCAATACCAATGGAGTTCCAGCTGGTATCTCGACATCGTCCATTACCAAATCCGCCTTGGCCTCCACGATCGCGAGGCGGGATACCGACGACGTTCTCATCGTCTCTAAAATAACGGCGTCGATACATTTGAGCTTCTTGATATCTTCAATGTCCTCGATAATGCCGCCATTGCCTAGTACAGCATCGACTTCGTCCTGAATGTCCCTTTGGACCTGGGGGTCTTTGGCAATGCAGAAGAGCACCCGGAGCAGGGTATTCGCTGTAGTGGGTTCGGAGGCCAGAACTATCAACAGAATATTTTCGATGAGTTTTATATTGCGAATATCAGAACCCTTTTCTTTCATGGCTTCTATAAGAAGCCGGACCATGCTCACCGCGTTGCCAGCCCCATTTGTGTCATTTAAAAGGGATCCTTTACGTGCAATGACATTTTTAACGGCTCTGAAGATTTCCCTTATGTCCTCGTCAAAATAATTGTCTTCGGAGAAGCTTTCCAAATGCATTTGCGGCAGTAAGGCATCGATGCGCCTGCCCAAAATAGGGACCAGGTTATGTAAGATATTCTTCGTGACCTCTTGCTCGCCCACTGGCATATCGGCCAGATCGCCGAATACCATCGATGTAAATACCGATATCGAGAAGCCCAAAATCTCCGCTTCCAAATCAATTTTCGAAAGGTTTTCGCCATGAGTGATCCAATGGTTTTTCAAATCTCCGGTAGCCGCCTTGATATATTCGAAATATTGGGCCATATGGCGGGATTCCATGGATGCCGCTATAACTTCCCGTTGACGTTTCCAGCCGTGGTCGTCGGCAGCCTCGATTCCGTCCACTTTCATGGTTTCGAGAACTCTGTTTTTCCTGCTATATGGGCCGAAAAGGTCCGGCCTTTTGCGAAGAATGAAATTGATCTGATTGGCATTCGCGACGACTACTAGCGGCCGGTTCGCAAATTGAACCGTGAAAAGTTTTCCGTACCGGTCCGCTAGCTTCTCGAAGATTTCATGAACCCGGTTGAAGTCAGGCTCCAATACCACCGGGTCCGGATGGCCGGGGAGCGCAGAAATGGTTTTGATACTACACATCACAATCCTCTTTTCCCGGCCGATTGAATCGCCTCTGCTGGTTCACCCCAGATCCACCGGTGTACCTTAAGCCAGACCCTGCACGCGCCTTGAGCGACCGAGACGTCGCGCACCGCTCTGAAGCCCAGCTTCTCTTTCAAGGACGTTTGCAAGGAGGCTCATCGGCATTGCGTGTTCGGGTCGTCTTAGCTATCCAAATACTTGAACATCAAAATTCCACCCGCACCGAACCGATGGCCGTCAGCGGTGCGCCGGGATAAACGCCCAGGCGCGGCGATACATTGATATCCGGATCGGTGGACTCGTAATACGTCTTGTCGAGCAGGTTGCGGATATTGAATTGAGCCGTGACGCGCGTCGGCCCTACCTTCAATCGGTATGCCGCGAAGGCGTCCATCCGCACATAGCCGGGTAATTGGAAGGTATTCTCGACATCGCCTTCCCGTTGCCCCGCCAGTACGCCGCCTAGACCGAAACTCCAACCGTCCGGCGCTTCGTACCCGTTGAGGTCGTATCTGAGCCATAGGCTTGCCGCATGCTCGGGCACATTGTTCAGTCGCTTGCCCTCGTACCCCTTAATCTGGCCATTCAGGGCTCGGTTGTCCTTGGTAATCCGGGCATCGGTGAAGGCATAGCTGCTGATGATGCTCAAGTTGTCGGTAATACGCCCCGCTACGTCCAGTTCGATTCCCTGGCTGCGCTGCTGGCCGATCGCCACGCTGTCGTTGGGATCGGGCGTCGTCAGGTCGGGGGTGAGCAGGTTGTCCTTGGTGATGTGGTAATAAGCCAAGGTAGCGAGCAAACGATCTTCGAACAAAGAGGTCTTGATTCCGGCTTCGAATTGCTCGCCGATTTGAGGATCAAAGGATCTCCCGGCTGCCGATATCCCATTGTTGGCGCCGAGCGAGGTCGTCCAATTACCGTAAACTCCCAGCCACTGCCAAGGCTGGTAGAGAATGCCCACGCGCGGACTGAATCCGTCGTCTTTCCGGATGGTGTCCGGCAGGTTTTTGTCGGCAGCCGAGAAGGAGCTGCCCCGACCTCTACCCGTTTCGATCCAGTCGTAACGGCCTCCCCCCATGATATGCAGCTTGTCCCACAAGGTGATGTGGTCCTGGAAATAAACGCCGTGCCACTCGTCTTTGATCACCGAGCGGTTGTTCTGAAATTCCGTCTCTAATACGGCACTGTCGAATACGGCCTTGTCGATTCCATAACTGGGCGAAGGATTGAATATGTTGATCGCCAGCGCCGGGTCGGGGGTGTCGAAAAAACCCTGGGTGCGGTATTTGGTGAAGGACCGGAAATAGTCGTATCCCACCAGGACGTCGTGGTCGGTTGGACCGATCCGGAACTTGCCGGTCAAATCGAGGTTGGTAGTGTAGCCCTCGCTGTCATAACGCTGGAAAAAGACGTTGCGCTGAAGGATGCCGGTAACGGGATTCAATGCGTTCCCGAACGCCGGTGCAGGGTTGAGAAAGGTTTCGTCGCCATGGCCGAAGTTGGCGAGGAACCGGTTATGGATGGCCCAGTCTTCGTTGAACCGATGGTTGATTTCGGTACCCAGCAACACCCTGGAAATATTGTCCAACGGATCGTTGGGATCGCCGAAGGCACGTCTCACGGGGATATTCGCCGGGCGCTTGCCGATGACAGGGATGCCATAATCGGCCTGGTAGTCCTGATTGAGCCCCTCGATGTTGATCGTTATATCGGTTGCCTCGGTCGGTCGCCACGTGACGCTGGGATAAACCATGATCCTGTCATTGGAGATGAAATCCCGGAACGACTCGTTGTTCTGGTAGGAGCCGGTGAAGCGATACAACAAGGATTTGTCGTCGGTGATCGGGCCGGTAGCGTCCCATTCGGTGCGATAGAAGTCGTACGAGCCGAACCGTTGTTCCAGGGAGTAATAAGGAATGTCGAGCGCCCTCTTGGTCGTGACATGGATCAAGCCGCCAGGCTCCGCGCGTCCGAACAGAACCGACGCCGGCCCCTTGAGCACTTCGACGCTTTGCAGATCGGCCGTATCGAATTCGGAACGGAAACCGCTCGGGACTGCCATTAGGCCGTTGCGGTAGGTCAAGGGATTGCGAAATCCGCGAACGATGAAGCCGGTGCCCGCTCCGAGGGAGGATTGCGCTCGAACGCCGCTCACGTTCTCCAGAGCATCCGTAATCCTGGTAGTTTTCTGATCCTCCATCACCGCTCTCGGCACTACTTGAATCGATACCGGCGTCTCGATGATCGGCGTGTCGGTCTTGGTGGCTGGGAAGGATTTGGAAACGGCGTAGTCCTCGTTGTAGGGATCGTTCGGATCGGCCTCCGCTCCCGCACTGACAGTCACTTTCCCGAGCGCGATGGCGTCGGCTGCATCGCCGCCGGATTGAACGGCGATTGGCTTGCGCTCCAGGGTCACCGTCCGTTGGCCGGTGAAACGGGCCTGCACCGGAGCCGCCGTCAACAGCATCTTCACGGCCTTTTCAGGGGCGTAGGCGCCCTTGACGGGCGCGCTGCGCAAGCCTTTGGCGACATCGCCTTCGTAAAGGACCTGGACGTGGCTCTGCGCGGTGAAGGCGGACAGAGCCCGTGGCAAATCTTGCGCCGGAATGTCGAATTGGATCGGCGCTTGAGCGGTCGTCGTGGCCTTGCCGACGGGCTGCGGCTCGGCGCCGACGGAAGCAAGCGGAACATAGGCCGCAAAAGCCGCGGCAATGGCCGTACTCTTGCGGGTAAGGGCACCTGGGCACAGGCCATTCTTCGAACCTGTCTCAACACCATTCCCTCCTTGATGAGCGACAGCTTCTTGTTGTCGATCCTTGTTAATCGACAGGACGTCTTCCCCAGTAAATTTCAAGTTATCGGTCGTTTTCATCGTTATTTTTTCTTTCTGCAGGCTGGTCGAATGACACCTCAGAATCACTCCGCTCCGGGCGAATTCGTGCCGGAATTCAGAGCACAGGAGTTAAGAGGCCTTTGCCGTCCTTGGCTTCTGGACCCCGGCAATCCATGCCGGGGCGACGACTTCAGTAGATGCCTTTACCCACACGGGAAGGTTTCTTACAGTGTTTCTTCAGTTCATGATCCGTCCTCCAGTAACGCCAAGGCTTCCTCTTCCGAAAGGGATTCGAGTTGTTCGATCAGGCATTCCTCGATCACCAAGGCGAGCTGTGTGATGGTGGAGGCCTCGAAGACGCGTCTCAGGGGAACCTCGACATCGAAAGCGGTCCGTACCCGAGACAGCACTTGTACGGCGATGAGGGAGTGCCCGCCGAGATCGAAAAAGTTGTCCTCGACGCCGACCCTATCCAGGCCCAATACGTCTTTCCAGATGTCGGCGAGAATTTCTTCCGCAGGGGTGCGCGGGGCCACGTAGCGCGCTTCCCTTTGAGCGGCGACGTCCGGCGCCGGCAAGGCCTTGCGGTCGATTTTGCCGTTGCTACCGAGAGGCATGGCGTCGAGGCGAACGAAGACCGATGGCACCATGAAGTTCGGAAGCCGTGCCGAGAGATAGGCGCGCAACTGGTCGATCAGGGAAAGACCGTCCGCGGTTTCCTCGCGAGCCGCGATATTCGGCTTGCTCTCCAAATTTTCTCCGGGTTGCGCATCCGGCCCGTTGCCGGAGGGAGAGGGAGAAAACGGCAAGCGTTCCGTGACATAGGCCACCAGACGTTTGCCGCCCGCGCCTCCGCCGTCTCGGGCCACCACCACGGCTTGCTCCACGGCCGGATGCAGGAGAAGCTGCGCCTCGATTTCGCCCGGTTCGATCCGCGCCCCGCGAATCTTGAGCTGGTGGTCGATGCGTCCGAGGAACTCGATGGCGCCGTCCTCCCGGTAACGGCCGAGGTCGCCGGTGCGGTACAAGCGCCCGCCGACAGGGCCGAACGGGTCCGGAACGAACTTTTCCGCCGTCGTTTCCGGCCGGTGCAGGTAACCTCGCCCGACCTGGATACCGGCCACGCAGATTTCTCCGGGCACGCCCACGGGAACCGGGGTGAGCCAGGCATCCAGAAGATACAGCCGGGTGTTGTCCACGGGGCGCCCGACCGGCACGATCGTTTCGGTTTCTGCGGGCGTTTCCGGTACCTCGTAGTAGGAAACGTCGTCCGAGCATTCGGCGGGACCGTAGGCATTGAGCACCCGCACGTGCGGGAAGCGTTTCATCCAGCGCCGGCAGAGGTCCGGCGGAAACGCCTCGCCGCAGGCGATCAGCCAGCGCAGCCGCGGCAGCTCGATACCCCCGGCCATTTCCAGCAGGGCCTGGATCATCGACGGAACCGCCTCCAGAACGGTGACTTCGCGTTCGGCGATTTGGCGGAGAAGCAGGCCGGGATCGCGCACGATGTCGTCCGGGAAAATCTCGACCCGAGCGCCGCATGCGAGAGCCGTCAGGTGCTGCCAGACGGAAATGTCGAAACACTGTCCCGCGGTTTGGGCGATGGCGTCGGCTTCGCTCAAACCCAAAGTCGGAACCTTGGTGATCAGGTTGTTGAACATGCCCCGGTGCTCGACCATGGCGCCCTTGGGCGTTCCGGTGGAGCCGGACGTGAAGATCGTGAAGGCCAGGCTGCCGGGGCCGTGCAGGCGTTCGGGATCGGTGGCCGGATAGCTTTGCGCCACGGGTTCGTCCAGTACCAGCAGCGCCGGCCGCCGGGAGACCGTCCGGCACACTGATTCGGCCCGTTCCCGGAAGGACTTGCCAACCAGCAGCCGAGCGGCGCGGGCTTCCTCCAGCACCTGCGTCAGGCGTGCGTCGGGATGGCCGGGATCGAGCGGCAGATAGGCGCCGCCGGCTTTGAACACGCCCAACATCATCACCAGGAAATCGATGCCGCGATCGTTCAACAGGGCGACCAGCGTCTCGGGGCCCACCCCAGCGGCGCGCAAGGCGTGAGCCAGGCGATTGACGCGGGCGTTGAGTTCACGATAGGTCAATGCCTCGCCGCAGCAGGCGACGGCGACCGCCTCGGGCGCCAGCGCCGTCTGCGCTTCGAAACGGGCCACGATGTCCCGAGGTTCGGGATAGGGATGATCGGTCCGGTTCCATTGCTCCAGGATTGCGCCGCGCTCGCTTTCGGTCAGCATCGGGAGCGAGCCCAGGCGGGCGCCGGGATGGCGGATGAGGCTTTCCAGCAAGGTCTTGAAATGCCCGAGCATCCGTTCCACGGCGGCCGGTTCGAAACGGTTTACGTCATAGGTAATTTGCAGGTGGAAACGCGGGGAAGGAACCAGCACCGCGTTGATCGGATAATTGGAATGGGTGCGGTGCTTGTCGTCGACGATGTTCAAAACGTCCTTGGAACCCCGCAAGGTCGGATCGACCGGCGCGTTTTCGAACACGAACAGGTGCTGGAAGAGCGCCTGGCCTCTGGGAAGCTCGCTCAAAGCTTGTATCTGTACCAGAGGCATGTATTCGTATTGGCGGAGCTCCAGATTGTGGTACAGCAGTTCGCGCAGGAATTCCAGGGCCGGCTGATCCGGCTTGACCTTGACCCGCAACGGCAGGCTGTTGATGAACAATCCCAGCGCCGTTTCCACCCCGGGCAAATCGGTCGGGCGTCCGGCCACAGTCACTCCGAACACGACTTCGTCGCACCGCGAATAATGGGCCAGCATCAGCGCCCAGGCGGCCTGCAAGACGCTGTTCGGCGTCACTTGGCAACGCTGCGCCAAAGCATGAAGCGCCTTGGTGTCTTCCTCGGACAACGGCGCCACCCGATCCCGGACCTGGCTCGTGCCTTTTGTTTCCGGCGGAACCGGCTTGTCCACGACCAGCGGCGTGGGTTCGCCGAATCCGGTAAGGTACCGGCGCCAGAAATTTTCAGCAGCCTCCCGGTTCTGCTCCGCAAGCCAGCCGATATAGTCCCGATAGGGTATCGCAGCCTCCCTGGGCGGGCAGGGCTCTCCTTTTACCTTGGCCTCATAGTTCGCCCGGAACTCCAACAAAACCGGGGACTTGCACCAGGCATCCATGAGAATGTGGTGATGGCTGCGGATGAAGCGGTAACGTCGGTCGCCGAACCGGACCAGGCGTATCCGCATCAAAGGCGCCACCGTGAAATCGAAACCCGTTTTCAGCTCGGTTTCGATCAAAGCCTTGAACCGCCGTTCCTGTTCGACTGGGTCCATTCCTCTCCAGTCCTGATAATCGAACGGCAGCGCCAGGTGCTTCTGCACGCACTGGTGCGGACTCGAATAGTCTTTCCAAAGAAAGGACGTGCGGAGGATGGGGTGACGGTCCAAGACCTCCTGCCAGGCCGCCTTGAAAGCCTCGATTTCGACATCCCCGTCGATTTCGTAGCGATCGATCATGTGATAGATGCCCGATCCCGGATACATCAGGGAATAGAACAGCATGCCTTCCTGCATGGGCCCCAGCGGATAGACATCCTCGATGTTTCCCGGCGGATAAGGCAGTCTGTCGAGCTCCTGCGCGGACAGCTTGGCCAGCGGAAAATCGGAGGGCGTTAGCCCGGACACGCCGGGTTCGAGACAGTGGGAGATCAGCGTCTCCAATGCCTGGATCACGGCGTCGCCGAGGCGGGCGATGGTCGAGCCGCCATAACGCGCCGCGCTGTAAATCCAGGTCAGTTGGAGATGCCCGCCGCTGACCGCGGCGTTGACCGCCAATTCGTGCGTCCGGCGGTTCGCCGAGGCGCGGGCGATGCCCGATGCCAGCGCGCATTGCCGGAAATACGCGTGGGCGTCGGTTCCGAGGTCCAGGTGGCCGAGATAATTGAACAGGATGGGCGCATCCGCCGAACAGCCTTTTTCCCGCCCTTCGCCGAGCCAGCGCCAGACGGTGTAGTCGAATCCCCGTGCGGACTGGCGGCGGAACTGCTCCTTGAGGTCCTTGATGATGCCTCCGGTGGCGTTCGCCGGATCGATATCGAAGGTCACCGGGTAGGAGGTCGTGAACCGTCCTATCGTCCGCGTAAAATCCAAATCCCTGAACGGGCCGTTGTCGCGGCTGTGCGCTTCGACCTCCACCCGCAACCGGTGCAGGCCGGACCAGTCCGAAAGACCCTTGACGACGGCGATGAGCAACAATTCCTGAACGCTGGTCCGATAGGCCGCTCCGGCTTCCTGAATGAGCGCCCGAGTGAGTTTTTCGGAGAGCTTGACCGTATACTCGGCGGCATCGGCTTCGGTGTTCGTGCCTTCGTCGCGATCGACCGGCAAAGCCGTTTCAGCAGCCTCCCGCGAGTGCCACCAGGATGGCGCTCTCCCCTCCCCCGCCAGGGTTCCGGCATAGTCCTGAAGCCGCGCAGCCCATTGCCGGTAAGAGGTCGTTTTGGCCGGCAAGGTCACGGCGTGGCCGGAGGCCAATTGGTCGTGGATGAGCACGAGATCGTCCAGCAGGATGCGCCAGCTCGCGATATCCATGGCCAGGTGATGGATGACCAGCAACAGCCGCGCGCCGCGTCCCCGCCCGAGTTCGAACCAGACCGCCCGGAGCGTGGGCCCCTCGCCGAGATCGATCTGTCGCTGCCAATACTCCGCGCGTCCGGCAAGAAAGGCCTCGAACGCCGCGTCAGGGATAGCGGACAGATCTTCCCGATGAAACATGGGCTGCCGCTCTTTCCCGACGTAACAGGCCCGCCAAGCCGCCGCGTCGCGGGAAAACCGCAGCCGCAAGACGTCATGATGGAACACCAGTTGCTCCACGGCGCGCTCCATCAGGCCGGGGTCGAACGGATGCAGCATGTCCAACAGCAGGGATTGATTCCAGTGATGCGGATTCGCGAGATCCTGGGCGAAGAATTTCTGCTGGACCGGCGTTAGAGGAGCCGGTCCTTCGATAATGCCTTGCTCGGCCTCGAACGGAGCCGCGCTTTCCGCCGCCAGCGCCAATTCCGCCACTGTCTGGTGCTGAAAAATCTGCCGCGGCGCCAGGTTCAAGCCGATCCGCCGAGCGCGGCTCGCCACCTGTATGCTGAGGATGGAATCCCCTCCCAGCGAAAAGAAGTTATCGTGGATGCCGACCCTGTCGATGCGCAGCACCTCGGCCCAAATGGCAGCCAGCCGGGCTTCCGCGTCGTTTCGGGGTGCGGCGTATCGGCGCGTCAATTGACGGGAAGGATCGGGCTTAGGCAGGGACCTCCGATCCAGCTTGCCGTTGGGAGTCAGCGGCAAACCGTCCAGGAACACGAAGGCCGCCGGAACCATGTAGTCCGGCAGAGCGATTTGGACATGGACACGCAGGGCTTCGGGGTCCGGTTCGTCGCCGCTGGATACGATGTACGCGGCAAGACGTTTGACTCCGCGTTCGTCTTCCCAGGCCGTCACCACGGCATCCCGCACTTCGGGATGGGTCCGCAGGCGGGCCTCGATCTCGCCCGGCTCGATACGAAAGCCTCGAATCTTGAGCTGATGGTCAGCGCGCCCCAGGAATTCGACGAGGCCGTCGGCTCTCCGACGCACGAGGTCGCCGGTCCGGTACAGGCGCTCGCCGGGGCCTGCACCGAACGGATCGGGAACGAAGCGTTCGGCGGTCAGGTCCGGACGATTCAGATACCCTTGGGCCAGCCCCGCGCCGCCGATGTACAACTCGCCGGCGACACCGTTCGGCACCGGTTCGAGATTGCCGTCGAGAACATAGGCCCGGCTGTTGGCGATCGGGCGGCCGATCGGTACCGATTCCCTTGCCCCGCTCTCCCGCACGTCCGGTTCAATCGGAAGAATCAGCGATCCGACCGTGGTCTCCGTGGGGCCGTAGTGATTGAAGATAAGGCATTCCGGACGCTGGGCGATGATCCGGCCGACCAGATCGTAGGTGAGCACGTCGCCGCCGCAAATCAACGCCCGTCGAGGCGCGATGGTCCTGCCTTCGGCCGAATCCAGGAGGGCCGCGAGATGAGAGGGCACGATCTTCAGCACGTCGATCGGCTGGCGTTCGATGTAGTCGGCGAACACGCGCCCATCCGTGGCGGCATCCTGGTCGAATACATGCAGACATCCGCCGGAAACGAGGGAAGCGAACAGGACCGTATTGCCGAGATCCGCTGCCGGCGTGGAAACCATCGCGTAATGAAGCCCGGCGTCCGCGGGAATTTGCTCGGTGATGAACCGCGTATAGTTGGCGAGGCTCCGGTGAGAAACCACGACTCCCTTGGATTGTCCGGTCGAACCCGAGGTGTAGATCACGTAGGCGGGATGGTCCGGCGTCATCGCAGGGTGCGGATTGTCGTGCGCCGGTTCCGGTCCTTCCGGCCATAGATCCATATCGAGCCGGACGATGGCGGGAAAATGGCTGGAAGCGTTCAAGCCGGTTTGCGTCAGCAATAGGCCGACGCCGGCGTCGGCCAGCACGCGGGCCACCCGGTCTTCCGGATAAGCGGGGTCGAGGGGAACGTAGGCGGCGCCGGCCTTGAGCACGGACAGGATGGCCGTCACGAAATTCGCGGAGCGCTCGACGCAAATGCCGACCCGGCTGCCAGGCCCGACTCCGAGCGATATCAGATGACGCGCCCAACGGGAAGCGAGCGCATCCAATTCGCGGTAGCTCAGGCGTTGCTGCTTGCACGCCACGGCCGGAAGATCGGGGGTGTTGGCCGCCTGCAGCTCGAACAGCCGATGAATGCACGGTTCTTCCGGAAGCGGCATCTCCGGCCCAACGGCCTGGTCCAACAGGTGATTTCGCTCCTGCTCGCCGAACAGCCTCAAGCCGCCGATACTTGTTGCGGGATTCGCCGCCACAGCCTCTAAGAGATTGCGGAAATGATCGGCAATCCGGGAAACCGTCCGTTCCGTGAAAAGATCGGTGCGGTATTGGAAGGACAGCAGGAGGCTGGCTCCATCTTCGGCCGCCATCAGTTTGAGATCGAACCGCTCTATGCGCTGCCTGATGGCCAGGGGGCGCACTGGCCAATCGTTCCCGACCGACATCTCGCCGTTTTCCCCCAGAGCGAGCTGCGCCAGTTCGCTTCCGATATTCGCTTGCGCCTGCTGCAGCACGAATAGGGTTTGATAGACCGGCCAGTGATCGGCGTTGCGCTCGACATGCAGGCGTTCCACCATGAGGGAAAACGGATAGTCCTGATGTTCTAGAGCACCCAATAAAGCGTCGTGTATCTCCGCCAGATAAACTGAAAAAGGCTTGTCGGCGGCGGGCTGGCTGCGCAGCGGCACCGGATTGACGAAGTTGCCCACCACGCACGCGAGTCGGGCCTGACTGCGCCCGGCCGTGGGAACGCCTACGATCAGGTCGGTTTGACGGGTGTAGCGATGGAGCAGGACCTTGTACGCCGCGAGCAATAGGGTGAACAGGGTGACGCCGCTCCGCGCCGCGAAATCCTTTAGCCTGTCGGTTTCCTCCCGGCTCAGGCGAACCGCTACCGAAGCGCCGCGGTAGTTCGGTACCGCAGGCCGCGCACGGTCAGTGGGCAGGGCGAGGATCGGGAGTTCTCCGGAAAGCCGTTGCCGCCAGTAATCCCAGTCGGCATTGCCGGCCGGACTTTCCAGATAGTTCCGTTGCCAGGCCGCGAATTCAGCATAGCTGGAAGCCGGTGGGGACAAGCTCGGCCCTGGAACCGTCTCACCCAATTCCGAACGGATTTTTCTCAACTCGTCGACGAGCACGAGCACCGACCAAAGGTCCAGGGCGATGTGGTGGGCGCAAAGCAGGAGGGTATGCGGAGAGGCTTGAGGCCCTAGGCTATGGGCTATAGGTTCCTGGACATCCGAAGTCTTGAGCCTGAAGTCTGGAGTCTTGGTTCCATGTCGATAGAGGACCACCCGCAAGACCGGTCCGTGCGCCAAGTCGAAGGGTTCGCGGATGCGCCGCGCCATGTCGTCTTGAAGTTCGGATTCCGACCAAACCGCGGCGTCGACGGCAGTAAAGAAGTCGGGCAGGTCGGCCAGCGGCAATACCGACTGAAAGACCTCGTCGCCCTCGTTGCGATAAACCGTGCGCAGCATTTCGTGCCGCTCCGCCAGGCGGTAGAAGGATCGCCGCAAGGCTTCCGCGTCGGCGCCGTTCTCGATGCGCAAGGCTAGATGCAGGTTGTAAACGATGCTGTTCGGTTCCATGTGTTGCATCGTCCACATGGAAAGCTGGGTCGAAGAAAGGCTCGAGGCTAGAGACTCGAGACTTGAGGAAACGGAGACTATTGCCTGTTCCTTGTCATTTCCTACAGCCTCCAGCCTCAAACCTTCAGCCTGACAGGCAAGAGCTTCAGCCACTTCCACCACCGACCGGTCGGACAGGAATAGCGTCAACGGGGCCTCGATGCCCAATAATTCGTCCACCGTGTGCTTGAGTTCGACGGCCTTCAGGGAATCGAGGCCCGACGCTCGCAGCGGCGATTCCATGGATACGGCGAATTCCTCGATCTTCAGCAGATGGGCGATCTTGGTCCGGAGGAAACGAGCGATCAGCGCGGCGCGCTGCGGGTGAGGAACGACGGACAAGGCTTCCTGCAGAAGTTGGAGTTGGAATTCCTGCGGCGTCGCCTTGCGTTCGCTCGCCTTCCTCATCCCACCCGAAGTAGCCGGGCTGTCCTGCCCGGCAAGCTGCGCGCCCCCTTCCTTCGGGTCGTCCGACCGCGCCAACACCGGTAGAGCACCCTCCAGGTACGCTTGCTTACAGGCTTGGCGCCGCAGTTTGCCACTGGAGGTCTTGGGAACGCCGCCGGGCTGCACCAGAACCAACTCGGCGGCCGTCAATTCACAAATTTCGGCCAGGGCGCTCCGCAAGGATGCGAAAATCGCTTCGTAATCGGCCTTCCGTATGGCTTCGCGGGTCAGTTCCGCGACCACGATCGGCTTTTCCTCGTCCTGACAGGTCACAGAGAATGCGGCGCAGCCTCCGGGACGCAGGACATCCACACTGTCAGTCAGTGCGTGCTCGATGTCCTGCGGGTAATAGTTCCGCCCTCGGATGATGATCAGGTCCTTGATACGCCCGGTAACGTATAACCGGCCGTCGTCGAGTAATCCCAGGTCGCCGGTGCGGAGGTATGAGGCTTCAGGCTTTAGGCCAGAGGCCATAGGCCGGATTCCGCTAGTCCGAAGTCTATGGTCTAGAGCCTCTAGCCTCGCCCTGAAGGTGTTCTCGGATTCCTCGGCGCGGTTCCAGTAGCCCTGCGCCACGCTGGGACCCGAGACCCAGATTTCGCCTTCCCGGCCCGGCAGGCACGGTTTTCCCGTATGGGGATCGACAATTTGGACAATATGGCGATCCGTGGGCAAGCCGCAGGAAACGAGGCTGGAGGCTGGAGACTTGAGGCTTGAGGAATCGCCGATCTTGGGTTTGGCCTTTGTTTCCTCCAGCCTCACGCCTCCGGTTTCTAGCCTCGCTCCTGTTACAAACAGCGTAGCCTCGGCCAGACCGTAACAAGGAAAGAAACTTTCGCGGCGAAAGCCGCATTCGGCGAAGGCGCCGGCAAAACGCTCCAAGGTCGCGGCGCGTACCGGTTCGGACCCATTGAAGGCCAATGTCCAGGCGCTGAGATCCAGGTCGCGCTTTTGTTCGGCCGTCACCTTGCGAACGCAGAGATCGTAAGCGAAGTTGGGACCGCCGGAAGTCGCGGCCCGGAATTCGGAAATGGCCTTCAGCCAGCGTACCGGCTTCTCCAGAAAGGCCATGGGCGGCATCAGGACGGCGGTAGAGCCGACATAAAGCGGCTGGAGAATGTTTCCGATCAAGCCCATGTCGTGATACAGGGGCAGCCAGCCGACCACGGTCGAGCGCTCGGTGTGTCCGAAGCTTTGCCGGATGGCCTCCTGGTTGGCGAGCAGATTGCCGTGGCTCACCATCACGCCCTTGGGGTCGCCGGTGGAACCCGAGGTGTATTGCAGGAAGGCGATGTTTTCCGGCGCGAGTACGGGCGCCTGCCAACACCCGGCTTCGTCCGAAGCCACGGTATCGGTGGCGAACCAGTTCGACGCGGCGCGCAGCGCGCCTCCCACGAATTCATCCCGGAATTTTGCGGCGAGTTCCGCCGTGGTCATGATGGCGGCGGGTGCGGCATCGCGCATCACGGCCTGGAGACGCGGCAGATGCTGGCGGGTCGGAGGATAAGCCGGTACCGCGATGGCTCCGGCATACAGGCAGCCGAAAAAGGCCTCGATATATTCAAGCCCCGGCGGATACAGCAGCACCGCTCGTTCCCCGACCATCCCCAGGGTCTGAAGGCGGGCGGCGATGGCGCGGGCCCGCCGGTCTAGATCGGCGAACGTCAGCCGGCCGTTTTCGATTTCGCCGTCGGCGAGAAAAACGTATCCTTTTCCTAAGGCATCCTCGTTGGCTCTCGCGCCCAGCAGCTTGACCAGATTGGAGCAAGTCATCCCAACATTTCCCGTCACTCCGGACTCCTCGAAGTTGCGCACTGCGGCCTCCTTTATGAAACGTAATTCAGATATGAGCGGTACCAGGGGAGTACCCGCTTGGCGGAAACGCCGGCGCATAGCCCGAGGGCGATCACCGTGTTGTAGTACACGTTCTTGAGCGGCATCCCTCGTCCCAATGCCAAAATTCCCTGAACGGAGCTGTCGCGGGTATGCCAGTCCACGTTGAAGGAGATGGCGCAGTCGAGACTGCGGACGTGGTGAAGCATTCCCGGGGGCATGTAAAGCATGTCTCCCGGTTCCACGGTGCACTCTCGAACCTGCGCCTCCCGAAAAAGCGGATGGCGCACGAAATTCGGGTTTTCGGCGTCCACTTCGCACCAGCGCCACCGATAGCGGTAACAGTAGGAGAGCTGGTCGTGATCCAGCAGGATGAAACGCTTGCGCCCCGCCACCTGGAAGAACAGGTTATGGGTGAGCAGGCAATCGAAATGGAGCGGCGTCAGACTGTGTGTCGGCCCCAGGAAGAACTGGGCGAACTGCAACCAATAAGGTCGGTACCAGCCCGGAAAATAGTCCGACGGAAAGCCGCGGAGGTCGTTTGCCGCATCGGGTAAGACGCTGAGTAGCGGCACGTCGTGAAAATAGGGCGGCCGATCCTTGGCTGCCATTTCGTCCGATTCAAGCCGGGATTGGTAGGCCTCCAGTTGATCCAGATACTCGCTCAACCTGGCGTCGACCGTCCTCAAACCGGCGACGCCTTCATCGGCCAGCCCTTGCTTGAGCTTGACGAAGCGTTGGCCGGAGACTCGGCGCAGATGGTCGAATGTCCAGCGAGCGAGTGCCGGGCAATGGTTGAGCGCCCCGCTTACGACTACCGGAACGCCTTTGGCCACGTACCCGGAGAAAAAATCGGCGGATGAGAGTTTTGCTCTGCGCTCGATTGGAGGGTATACCTTACCTGCAGCCGGATTCCCCGGTTGCGCGTCTGCCGCCGTTTCGATCGCCGGCTTCCGGAGCATCAAATTCGCCATGCTCCCTCCGAATGCCTGCGTAGTTCCGTACCCTTCAAACCAGCATTTCCCGGCAAGCTTCCGGTCGTACTAGAAATCGCTCTCGAGTCGGATTCACGGGAAGGAACGGCGGTCGCCGGCTTGGTCGTTGTCGTGCTTTCCACCCAGTGGCGAACCGTGACTCGGACCGGCTCTCCCTCTACCGCGAGAGCCGAAACGAAACCGTGAATCAGGTCGAGAGGGTAAAGCCACCAGCCGGACGGCTGCCCCAGCGCGTCTTGAATCTCGACGGCGGATCGGGTTTCGAGCGGTCCCAAGGGTATGTCGAAGGCATCGAGAGAAAACGACAAGCCGTCGCCACGGCCTTTGACATAGGCCTCCTTTCTGGTCCAGCCCCGAAGAAATGCCGCCGTCTTTTCGGACAAGGAAATTTCGCTGAATTCGGCCTGCTCGTTCGGCGAAAAGACCAAAGGCGCCAGTTCTTGCCAGGGGACATCGTTTCTCACGGGCTCGATATCGATGCCGACCTCGCTATCGCAGGAAATGGCGTATGCCGCCCAGCCCCCGGCATGGGAAAGGTTGAACCGGAGCCGCTCGACCGGGCGGCCCGCCACCATTTCGCCGGGAGCGAAATGGGACGCGCAGCGGCCCGTCGGGACGGAGTCCACGGAGGGACTTCGCAATTCCGGTTTGCCAAAAGCGCCATAGGCGAAACGGATTTCAGAAGGGTCGATGTTCAGATATCCGGCGAGCAGCCGGCGGAGAATTCCTCTGGCCGCGGCGTATTGAGCCCGGTCTCGCTCGAACGCGAAGCGGCCGGCTCTTTCCCGTTCGTCATTAGACAAATCTGCGAAGTACCAGGAATAGGATTCGTAAGCGACGGCGCTGTGGTCTGCGGCATTGCCGAGATCAGAAATCAGCGGCACACACCAGACATGCACTTCGGCCGGCGACAGCCGAGGGAAATTAGGCGTAGAAATCACTGGCCGAGACATCCGTATCGCCTTCTCAGAAAGGGCATCCTCCGAACCGGAGAATTCCCACGCGCATCAAGCCTCCTTCCCCGCCGACGCGGCTTCCTGAAGGGACGTCTCCTCCATGTGTCTGCGTAAACTCAGAGGCCGCATGTCCGTCCACACATCCCTGATATAGTCCAGACACTCCTGCTTCGGACCGCTCTTGCCGACCGTTCGCCATCCTATAGGCACTTCCTTGTATTGCGGAGTCCCTCCGTGGACTCCGCCCTGAGGGGCCGCTGCGCGTCCCATTTCGCTCCCGGCGAAATGGTCCGGCCAAATCGAATACTGCTCTTCATGGTTGACGACTACGTGGTAAATCGTCGTATCGTCTTCATCCCAAGCCATGTTTTCGTCCTCCAGATTCGAGTTCAAGCAACCAGGATCGGTTTTCGTCGCCGAGGTTTTTTGCCCCGGATATCCGTATTGACGAAAACACAAAACCGACCCCGTACTCCGGGACGAAAATTTTTGAGGGCGATTTGAAGCGAGGTGTGTCCGAGGAATGGATGCGCTGTGCTGCTGGAGCGTTGTCAGGTTTGGTGTAGTGCCCTCAGTAGGTCGGGAATCCTTTCCCGACACCCCAGTTCGGCAAGTGCATTTGTCGGCAAAGGATTGCCGACCTACGACTACGGCTTTGGGATAGGCGTGAGAAAGGAATTCAGGCGGCGAGGGAAGGTGCGCCAGCCCTCGGCCGGATGCGGCGGCTGAGAGCTCAGAGGGTGGGCTGGTAAAGCAAGGTCAGAGCGCCGGAAAGATTTACCGAGCTTAGTCCTAAGGTTTTCTCGATGGCGGTAAGAATATCGCGGGGCCGGGTCAGATCGAAGGCGCCACTGACGACCCGCTCGCGGATGCGCGGATCGGCGATGATGATCTTGCCGGGGAAATAACGGTTTATCTCGTCGACCACGGCGGCGAGCGGCTGCATGTTGAACACCAAGAGTCCCTCGCGCCAGGCCGACGCCTGCCGGGCATCCACGCGGAGAACAGGGCCTATGCCGTCGATGCTGCCGGTCGCCTGCAATCCGGCGCTCAGTTCTATCGCCCGATCCTCGGCCCCCTCGGTGTAGACGCGCACCCGCCCCTCGGACACGGTGACGGTCATACGGTCATCCCGCTCGTATACGTTGAACGCGGTGCCCGTGACTTTGGCCACGCCATGAGCGGTAAGGACGATGAAGGGACGATCTGGATCGTGGCTCACCTGGAAATAAGCTTCGCCTTCCAGGAGTTTGATCACGCGTCGTTCCGGGGAGAACTCGACCGATAAGGCTGAGTGGGTATTGAGGGAAACTCGGGAGCCGTCCTCCAGCGTAATCTCCTGCCGTTCGCCCCACTCCGTATGATAATCACTGGTCCAAAAGCGAAAAGCTCCCGGCAACCAAAGGTACATGACAAGCGCAGCAGCCAGAGATAAGCCCACGAAGGCACGGCGCGCCGGTCGCCTAGCGACCCTTTGCCCAACTTTACGGATGAGAGGGGTCGCATCCGTCTGTTCCGACGCCAAAGCCTCTTCTCGTTCGAAGACCCGCCGGGCCGGCTCGTCCAGCAGCGCCCAAAACATTTCGACATCCGCATAAGCCTTGGCATGCAGGGAGCTACGCTTTCGCCAGTCCTCGAAACGATTGCGATCCTCGGGCGTAACCCGGCCGGAGTGGAGTTTCGAGAACCACTCGATCGCCTCGTCGGAGATCGTCGTCTCCACGGGGTTTGGATGCATAACCGCTCTTTTTATCTTGTTGTCTGCGCGACGAACTGGCGTGGCACTTGCCAGCTTTTTCGATTACAGCCGGTCAACTCCTCCTTGTCAAATGATAACGAGTTCGTTGGGAAAATAACGCTGAAAAGTACTTTGCCAGTTTGAACGCAAGTTGGTCTTACTGGGCACCATCAAGGATAGACACGTCAGAGCGGGATTTGCCGCACCCTATTCTTTCGTAGTAGAACGTCGGCGCTATCTAGTCCGCATTCTATCGCGCAGAATCTTCAACGCTTTACCGACCTGTTTTTCCACAGTACGAGGGGAGATATTCAATCGCTCGGCTATTTCGGCATGACTGAGGTGCTGGACCTTGTGCAGCAGAAAGATACGGCGGCATTGCGGAGGCAGTTCAGCGATCGATTGGCCAAGGAGGTCCAACTCTTGGCCTGCTTCCGTGATCTTGTCGGGAAGCGGTTTCGGACAGATCAGGTCTTCTTCCAGCGGCTCGTGATGAGCCTGCGCCGACGCCACGGCCTGCCGCCCGTAATCGACCACCAAATTGCTCGCGATACGAAACAGGTAAGCAGGCAGATTAACTATTTCGTCGACGGAGTTTTGCTGAATAACCCGCAAATAGGCCTCCTGGACTACATCCTCCGCAGTATCGCTGCAACCGAGACGGCGCTTGAGCAATTGCAGCAAGGGTTTTCGAGTTTCCAAGTAAGTCGACTGAATAAGCGCAACGGACGATTTCATTTATTGTTGTTCCTTAACGGGTCTTGGCGCCATCGAGGAGCAAGTACAGTTTTCAAGCCTCGAGAGGAAGATCGTGGCTGAACTATCCGAGCAAGGTCTGTGCCGAGCGCATTTCCGCGCCTGATTCGAGTGGGAATCTAGATGTAGCCTCGCAAACTAGGGCTTATGACTCACTATATGCGGCATATCACACAGCTCTACCATGCCCGGCGCTTCGCTTCTCAAGCTTTACGGTGCCTTGCAGCCGCCTCCGAGCATCTTTGGGATAGCAGTGAGGGATTAGCCTCGGTTAAACGTTTATCGGATAAGGAACAACCAAAGAGAATGGTCGTTAGAATCAGGCGGGAGCGAAAGTCCAGTCTTGAGCAGAAATTGGGCATTCGCTCAAAATGAAAAAGGCCTGCATCGCTGCAAGCCTTTGTTTTACTTGGTGGGCCCTCAAGGACTTGAACCTTGGACCAAGGGATTATGAGTCCCCTGCTCTAACCAACTGAGCTAAGGGCCCGAGAACTGGTCGTTAATCCATGTCAAGGAAACTGCGTAGTTGCTCGGAACGCGAAGGATGACGGAGTTTGCGCAATGCCTTGGCTTCGATCTGACGAATACGCTCGCGGGTCACGTCGAACTGCTTGCCCACTTCTTCCAAGGTGTGGTCGGTATTCATATCAATTCCGAAACGCATCCGCAAGACTTTCGCTTCTCTAGCCGTCAATCCGGCCAACACTTGCTGAGTCGTTTCGCGCAAGCTTGCGACGGTCGCATGCTCGATCGGAGACATCACCCGAGAATCCTCGATGAAATCACCCAAATGCGAGTCCTCATCATCGCCGATGGGGGTTTCCATGGAAATGGGTTCCTTGGCGATCTTTAGAACCTTGCGAACCTTATCTTCGGGCATATCCATGCGGACCGCCAGTTCTTCCGGCGTCGCTTCCCGTCCCATTTCCTGCAACATCTGACGCGAGATACGGTTCAGTTTATTGATCGTCTCGATCATGTGCACCGGAATTCGGATGGTGCGCGCCTGATCGGCAATCGAACGCGTAATTGCCTGGCGAATCCACCACGTCGCATAGGTGGAAAACTTGTAACCGCGTCGATATTCGAATTTATCGACCGCCTTCATTAGGCCGATGTTTCCTTCCTGGATCAAATCGAGGAACTGCAATCCCCGATTGGTATATTTTTTGGCAATGGAAATGACCAAACGCAAATTGGCTTCGATCATCTCCTTTTTGGCGAGACGTGCCTGGCTCTCGCCAACAGAGACGCGCCGATTGATTTCTTTAATATCGGCGATCGACAGTTGATTATCTTTTTCTATCTGCGCCAGTTTGCTTTGCGCACGCCTCACGTCGTCGGCATAAGAAGCCAATATCTCACCATAGCGCGCCCCCAACAGTTTCTGAAACCAATCGGGATTGCTTTCGTTACCAGCGAAAGAGGCGATGAATTCTGCGCGCGGCATTTTTGCTTTGACGACGCAGATATCCTGAATAATCCGCTCCTGCTCCCGAATCTTCTCGACCGCACTGTGCAACAGATCGGTCAACTCCTTGAAAAACTGGGGCGTTTTCTTGAACTCCATGAAACTTTCCGCAAGAGAGTCGAACGCTTTCTGCGTACGTTCATGGTGATAACCGTGCTTGTGATGTGCATTGACAGCAGCTTTGTGCTGCTTGTTGAAAAGCTCGAGCTTCTCTCTAACGAGTTCCGGGTCAGGCCCACTCTCGGTTTCATCGAGAATTTCGGTGTCTGCCTCTTCATCTAGCAAGACCTCTTCCGACTGGGCTGCCGGATCGAAAAAGTCGGAAATCAAGTCCGACAACCGAGCCTCTCCTTTTTCGACAGCATCGAAGGCCCTGATAAAATGATCCATCGCAGCTGGAAAACGAACCAACTCATTCGCCGCTTGGTTCAGTCCTTCCTCGATGCGCTTGGCGATGCTCAGCTCACCTTCGCGGGTCAGCAGCTCGACCGTTCCCATCTCACGCATGTACATACGTACGGGATCTGTGGTCCTGCCCAATTCGGCATCAACGGAGGAAGCAAGTGCCGCAGCGACTTCCGCCGCTTCGTCCTCATCTTCCTCGGTAACAACGGCAGGTTCGGGAATCAAATCTGCATCCGGCACATCCTCGTGCACCTCAATTCCCATATCATTGATCATGCAGATGATGTCTTCCATCTGCTCCGGATCGACGATATCGCTGGGTAAGTGGTCATTCACCTCGGAAAAAGTGAGGTAACCTTGCATTTTACCTTTGGCGATAAGCTCTTTAAGCTGAGATTGCTGTTGTTCCAGATTCATCAACTGACCCGCGACTGCTGTATGCCCGCAAAACAATACAGTATATTAAAAGTTTGAGAAAACAGGAAACTTAAATTACCGGCCTCATTGACTCATGAGCACTCGCATTTCCTCCCGCTCTTCGGAACTGAGCTGCATTTTTTTCGATTTCTTGATGAGCTCATCCAAACGCTCCCGCTTGAGCTGATGACTGAAACGCATTAAAGCATCTGAGAACTCAGCTCGTATACCTTCCTTGGGCAACAAAGTATCCCACTCTATGAGGTTGGCGATAAAATTTTCCTCCGGCGCACCGCGAAAATGCTCCAGGATACCGCCGCTAGTCGAACCCGGATTTTCATCCAGAATCCGGAGCACCTTTTCGATTAAGTATCCATTCTTATTAACCGTACGCAGCTTACTACGCAGGTCAGCCCCAACCATGGCCGCAAGTTCTGGATTCTGGACCAGAAGCGCCAAAAGGATACGTGATGCAGAGGGCTGCACTCGGCCTCTTACGGATGCAACCCTTGATTCCGACGGTCCTACAAGCTTAGCCGATTTATCGGATGGTTCGACTACCCCATGCCCCGCAAGTTCCTCCAGACGTTTGTCGATCATCTCACGAAAAACACCAGCAGGTAACTTACCAATCAATGGTTTGGCTTTGTTAATCAAAGCGGCGCGTCCCTCTAAGGTGCCTAAATCAAGCCGACGCACCAAACACCTGAAGAAATAGTCAGAGAAAGGTAACGCGGTATCGAGACGGTTTAGGAAAGCATCCGCACCTTCCGATCGGACCAAGGAATCAGGATCTTGCCCCTCCGGCAAAACCAGAAATCGGATTTGCCGTCCGTCCCGTAAGAACGAAAGGCTTGCTTCGAGCGCTTTCCAGGCAGCCTTCTGTCCCGCAGAATCTCCGTCGAAACAAAAAACCAGTTCATCCGTATAACGGAAAAGCAGCTCGACATGATCAGCGGACGTAGCAGTTCCAAGCGTTGCAACCGAATTGGAAATGCCGTTTTGAGCCAAGGCGATCACATCCATATAGCCCTCGACCACGACGATGCGCTCCGGCCTCGGAGACTGCTTTAACAGCTCGTATAGTCCATATACTTCCTTGTGCTTTTTGAAAACGATAGTCTCGGGCGAATTGAGATATTTCGGCGTTTCGTCGCCCATCACCCGTCCGCCAAAGCCCACCACCCTGCCTCGGCGATCCCGAATGGGAAAGATAATACGATCCCTGAATCTGTCATAAGCCTTATCGTCTTTCATGATCATAAGACCCGCCGCCTCCAGCAGCTCCCGCGAAAACTCCGACGGTAGATTTTGCCACCCCGGAGGAGCATAACCCAAGCGATATCGCTGAGCGAGTTCGCCGCTGACCCCTCTGCGTTTCAAATATGTGATAGCTCGCGACGTTTCGGGATGGACTTTAAACTGGTGTGCATAGAATCGGGAAACAGCATCCTGCAGTTCGTAAATGGCCTTCGCCATCTTAGACTGCGGATCTACCGTCGCACTCTGGGCGTCTACCGGAATTTTCAACCCCGCCGACGCAGCGAGACTTTCCACCGCTTCGACAAAACTCAGATGGTCATAGCCCATCAGAAAATCAATGGCATTACCGTGTGCGCCGCAACCAAAGCAATGGTAAAACTGCTTATCGCGACTTACGGTAAAGCTGGGTGTTTTTTCACTATGAAAAGGACAACGAGCAGTAAAGTTGCTGCCGGCTTGCTTAAGCGGCACGCGCGCATCAACCAGATCGACCAGATCGATACGAGCGATCAGTTCTTGAATGAATTGACGGGGAATCTTGCCGGCCATCGTTTATACCGGCAGCTCAGTTCACGCTACGCCGTTCCTAAAAAACATCAAGACTACCGTGTCCTAGCCGCTTAACAGGCTTTTGACCCGCAAGCTAACCATCGACATATCGGCTCGCCCCTGCATTTTTGGCTTCAGCACGGCCATAACTTTGCCCATATCGCCGACTCCGGAAGCACCCGATTCCGCCAAAGCCTCCTTGATCAGAGACTCCACTTCCTCTTCGCTCAACGCTTGCGGCAAGTATTCCTGAATAACGCCAAGCTCCGCCTGTTCCGCAGCAACCAAATCATCCCGCCCTGCCGATTGAAATTGCGTGATGGATTCACGCCGCTGCTTGACCATCTTGTCCAGAACGGCAAGGACTTGCGCATCATCCAACTGAATCCGCTCGTCCACCTCGCGCTGCTTGATGGCGGCCATTATCAGCCGAATGACGCCCAGCCGATCTTTTTCTCCGGCTTTCATGGCGGCTTTCATATCCGCCTGGAGACGTTCTTTCAATACGCTCATCGAAAGGGGCTATCAGGTTTGCGGGCGCCCTTTGCGCAAATTCTGCAGAGCAAACCGTTCGCGGGAAAGCTTTTTCAGATGCCGCTTCACTGCTGCAGCCGCTTTGCGCTTACGTTCCTCGGTCGGTTTCTCGTAGAATTCGCGGCGGCGCACTTCAGAAAGAATACCGGCCTTCTCGCAGGCACGTTTAAAACGACGGATAGCAATTTCAAAGGGCTCGTTTTCTCTAAGCTTAATCGACGGCATGTAGCTTCCCAAGATTGATGACTAAAATGACGAAATTCCCGAGGCAGGATTACCCCGCCAACTTAAAAGTGCTAATTATACTCACTACAGAGCGCAAGGTAAAAGTCAATTTGTATGTACGTACTCGGCATTGAAACATCCTGCGATGAAACGGGCGTGGCGATCTATCACGCCACCAAGGGACTTTTGGCCCATCGCCTGTATAGTCAGGTAAAAACTCATGCGGAGTATGGAGGCGTAGTACCCGAACTGGCCTCCCGTGATCACATCAAAAAACTGGTTCCGCTGATTCGGCAAGTAATCGCAGACGCCCGCATTTCCAAACGGCAAATCGACGGAATCGCTTATACAGCCGGCCCGGGATTGATCGGCGCGCTCCTGGTAGGCGCTTCCGTCGCCCGCAGCCTAGCATGGGCATGGGAAATTCCATCGATAGGGGTACATCACATGGAAGGCCATTTGCTCGCGCCCTTAATGGAGTCCGACCCACCCGATTTTCCGTTTATCGCGCTCCTCGTTTCCGGTGGCCACACCCAGCTCGTCGAGGTAGAAGGCATCGGCCTGTATCACATTTTGGGAGAATCGGTGGATGATGCCGCCGGGGAAGCCTTCGACAAAACCGCCAAGATGCTTGATCTGGGCTATCCAGGAGGTCCCGCGATCGCAGAATTGGCCGAGGAAGGCGACGAGCATCGGTTTGAATTCCCTCGCCCCATGACCGATCGGCCAGGTCTCGATTTCAGCTTCAGCGGCCTTAAAACGCATACGTTACAAACATTCGCATCCACCGCCAAAACTCGACAGGATAAAGCGGACATTGCCAAGGCATTCCAGGATGCGGTGGTCGATACACTGGCGATCAAATGCCGGCGGGCGCTCAAGGAAAGCGGGCTCACCCGCTTAGTGGTCGCGGGCGGAGTCAGCGCCAACCGATCTATGCGCGACAAACTTCAGCACATGGCTAGCGAAGAAAACTGCCGGGTTTATTTTCCGCGACTCGAATTTTGCGGCGATAACGGCGCCATGATCGCATTTGCCGGCTGCCAGAGACTGCTCGCCGGCCAAACGGAGCCCCCCGAGATCAACGCTCTTCCGCGGTGGCCCTTAAGCAAGTTAGCACCGCTCGCCCTATCGCAAGAGTCAACAGCCTAAACAAGCGGCAATTCTGAAACCGTCAGGCTTTACGCCCGATCCGCGCTTCCTGTCCATGACGCAAACGCTCGATATTTCCCCGATGCCGCCAAATCAGAAACAAGACCATCACGACCGAGGCGCCAATCAACGCCTCGGAACCGGTCAAAAGCCAAACGTAGACGGGTGCCAGAACGGACGCAGCCAAAGCCGCAAGCGACGAGATACGCGAGACGAAAGCAATCGCAATCCACGTCAATAGAGCAGCCAAGCCTACCATCCATGAAAATCCCAAGAGCACCCCCAAGGCTGTAGCAACGCCTTTGCCGCCCTTAAACTGGAAAAATACCGGGTAAAGATGGCCAAAAAATGCCGCCAACCCCACCAAAGCGATCACAAGCAGGTCAGCGTCAAAAGCCTTGGCCAACAAGATCGGAACCAACCCCTTGGCGGCATCTCCTAACAAGGTAATCGCGGCTGCTTTTTTACCACCCAACCGCAGCACATTGGTCGCACCGGGGTTTTTCGAGCCCTGTTCTCGGGGATCGGGAAGGCGAAACAATCGGCTTACGATTACCGCACTGGATAGCGAGCCTAGGAAATAGGCCAAAGGAACTAAAAACCACACCGCCATGCGCTTATTATGTATCCTGGTTGCCAGTTTTGTAATTTTTATGTTACCAATTCGCGAAATAGCGAAAACCGGTCGGATTGACGATGGACATTATATTTCTACGCGGCCTTGAGATCGAGACGGTGATCGGCATCTACGATTGGGAGAGAAAGATCAAGCAAACCATCCTGATCGATTTGGAAATGGGTACCGACATCCGCGAGGCGGCGGCATCGGACAATATCGAACACACGCTCGACTACAAAGCGGTGTCCAAACGCATCATTTCTTTCGTGGAAGAAAGCGACTTCTTTCTCGTGGAAACTCTAGCCGAGAAGGTCGCTCAAATCGTTATCGATGAATTTGATGTGCCGTGGCTTAGGTTGACGCTAAACAAGAAGGGCGCGATCCGTAAAGCCAGCGATGTCGGAATCATTATCGAAAGAGGAGATAAACGAAAATATGCCTGATGTTTTCCTGAGCATCGGCAGCAATATCGAAAGAGAAAAGCACATTCCTTCCGCTTTGAGAGAGCTGGAAGAGCGTGTCGGCTCGTTGACTGTCTCCGGCGTTTACGAAAGCGAAGCGGTAGGCTTCGAAGGCGCTCGCTTTTACAACTTGGTAGCGGCCTTTTCCACCGAACTCCCGGTATCCGAGATCGTAAAGATCCTGAGCGAGATCGAAAACAATCATGGGCGTACACGAGATTGCAAAAAGTTCTCCTCGCGTACCCTCGATATCGATTTGATTCTTTACGGCGACGAGGTGCTCCAGGAAGGAAAGCTTACATTGCCGCGCGAGGACATCACCCGTTACGCCTTCGTATTGGAGCCGCTCGCGGAGATCGCGCCGAATCGAAAGCATCCGGTGATCGGCGAGACCTACGCCGAGCTGTGGGCCAAATTCGACAAGACTAGCGTCAACCAGTGGCGGGTGGGCTCGGTTTCGGATATCAGCTGAATAAACTCCTCCCGCCATCCACGACCAGCATCTGCCCGGTCACGTACGGCGCATCATCGACCAGAAACAATACCGCTTTCGCGATATCCGAAGCCTCCCCGGCGCGTTTCATAGGAATACGCGCCAAGATTTCAGCTTTCTTCGCGAGATCGGCGTCGTGCTCGGGCCATAGAATGGCGCCCGGCGCGACGCCATTGACTCGAATTTCCGGCGCCAACTCTTTGGCAAGAGCGCGGGTCATCGTCGCCAATCCGGCCTTGGCGAGACTGTAGACCGAATATTTCTCGATAGGATGATCGGCGTAAATGTCGCCGATGTTGATGATGCAACCCTTACGGTCGCGTAGATAGGGAACGGCCGACTGAGCCAGGAAAAACGGCGCCTTGAGGTTGCTGCCCAAGAGGTCGTTCCATTGAACCTCAGTGATCGCTCCAAACGGCGTAGGATAGAAACCGGAAGCGTTATTCACCAACACGTCCAAACCACCCCAAAACGCCGCCGCCTGCCGAACGAGTTCGGTCAGTCTTCCCGTTTCAAGCAGATCGCCCTGCAACAAACGAACCGAGTTCGCTCGCACGGCATTGAGCTCGTTGGCTAAAGCCTCGGCATCGGTCGCCGATCGGTGATAATGCAGCACGATGTTGTATCCGGCCGCATGCAGCCGACGCACGATTTCAGCGCCGATGCGGCGAGCCGCGCCAGTGACGAGCGCCGATTTCACCATACAATTCCCCTTGACTCCCACAGCCTCTACGAGTGATTGCTTTCGAATTGCGCGAACCACTGCCCCGCCCCCAACGGCGAGGTCGGATCGTAATACAAGGACACCAGCTTCAAGTGTCCAAACGGCCCCAATTCCGGTCCCGGCAGCAAAGTACGGAACGCCTCCCCACCCATCAACTGATGGGTGATGGTTTGAAACAGGCGCGCCAGACGTCCGTTCCGCACCATCGTATCCAACATATGGGGTCCGGCGATAAGGTAAATGGTTCGGTAACCTAGCTCGCCCAGCCTGCGCGTTAGCACGTCGCCCTCCACCATTCTGCCCTTTCCCGCCAGAATCACCTCGTAACCTTGCTTGCGCCAATAGTCCAGCTTTGCGGGGTCCGCCTGTTCTCCCGTAGCGATATAACAGGCTTGACGATGTTCTTTGATGGATGCCGGCATCGGAAAATCCAGACTGGCGCTCGCGATAATGATCGCCGGCTGAGGGCTCAGCCCCTGCTCCTCGCGCCACTTCGCGAGATCGCGAGTCGTATCCGTCAAACCGACTTGCAGAATGTTTCCCAAGCGCTTCTGCGCCAGTGAACGGAGATACCCGCCGTGAGTGATTAGGCAATCCGCCTGGCACTCCAGCTCCAGAAACAACCGAAAATCATCCGGCGTGGTCAGGCTTTTCGGAAGGTAAGTCTGACCGCTCGAATCCTCCAGCGCGATCCGCCCGTCCAGGCTGGTAAGGAAATTGGCATAGACGAACGGCGAGTCGGGCGTGCCCTGCCGGTGCAGATTCAGTTGTAGATAAAGTCCTTCTAGAACGACTTCTTCAAAGGGTGGGGGAAACAGACGAAAAACTTTCTTGGTCATTTAAAGAAAGGTGCCGTGTATAGATGCCTCGCACTGAAACGGAAGCAATTTTCGCATGCTCGATACAAAACGTCCGGAATTTCCACATGTCGAATTTCATGACGATCGAAAGTATCGCTATCCTTCGGATAAAGCCGACCGGCCCGTCGCACTCGGCAATACTGGATTGCTGCGGTATCCGTCCGCTTTGAGTCAAGATCCTTCGCCCCGATTAAAGCTGGCCGAGGAGGATTGATATGCTAAAATGCCGCGAAAATTATCACAGTCATATTAATTCAAGCCGGTATTTCGCGGCTTTTGTTTTTTGAAGGGGCTCCCGATCTACCGCGGAGGCTTGGGCGGCAATCACAACTCCCATCGGTCCGGCCCGAAGAAGAGGTTTTTAGCTTTAGCTTGGGAAGGAAAAAATACGCATGAAAATAGATCTTATATTGGCGAAGACGTTCAAGTTCGTCGTATTCGTGTTGTTTACCTTTATGACGCTCGTCTACTTCGGCGTCATGCTGCTGTTGCCGCTGGACATACTGACCCAGATTGTTCGAATTTTCCACGGCATTGGCCTGCCGACCGTTCTCGCCGCCGGACTCGGTATCTCGGCCTTGGGCTACATCGGTTATCTCGTTTCGCGCATGCCGGAACTTTACAGACTCGTCGTCGATATCGGCGTGCAACTGATCTCTTTCGGATACAGCCAAATTCAGCGCTTCGATCCGCTCATCGATTCGGGAAAGCAGACCGAGACCGGTACCGCTTAAGGAACGTCGGTTCGTACGATTACGCCATGCATTTCTAGCAAGCGATCGACCGGCAACCAACCCTGACAAAAACCCCGCAATGCGGGGTTTTTCCTTTGCGCCTTCCGATGCTGTAACCTATTGGGTCAGCTGCTGCACCTCTCCCTACTCCGTTGACCCGTTTCTGCGCTATGTCTCGATACGATAAAGATACCTTGCTCTCAGATTGGCGGCAGCGCGCCCTGAGCTTCCAGCAAGAAATCGGAAACGCCGTAATCGGCCTCGATCACGCCATCCGCCAAATCACGCTAGCGATTTTCTCCCGCGGCCACGTCATGCTGGAAGGCGACGTCGGAGTGGGTAAAACGACTTTACTTAGAGCAGTCGCTAGGGGACTGGGCGGCGCTTACGAACGAATCGAGGGCACAATCGACCTGATGCCCAACGATCTCATTTACCATACCTATATCAACGAGGTAGGCAGGCCGCAGGTCGATCCGGGCCCCATCCTCAAGAACGGCGAGCAGCTTTCCGTTTTCTTCTTCAACGAGGTGAACCGGGCCCGCCCTCAAGTGCATTCATTACTGTTGCGGGTCATGGCCGAACGCAGCATAACGGCCTTCAACCGAGAGTATTTTTTCCCGCACCTCCTGGTTTTCGCCGATCGCAATCGGGTCGAGAAGGAAGAAACCTTCGAAATTCCCTCGGCGGCACGCGATCGTTTCCTGATGGAACTGCACATCGAAACGCCACAGGACCCGGCTATGCAGCGTGCCTTGATGTTTGACCCCCGGTTTCACGACACCGATCGGCTGATAGAGGACGTACAGCCAGGCGTTCTGCCCTACCGCGACATTGCGGATATCGCCCGTGTCATTCAAGTCGAGATCAAGGCCAGCGACGCATTGCAACAATACGCGCTCGATCTCTGGCAGGCGACTCGGCGACCTCAGGATTACGGCATCAAAATGGACGGCGTGGACATGCGGCAATTGGTCCTGGCCGGCGCCAGCCCCAGGGGAATGAGCATGATGATGCGGGCGGCCCGGGTCTCGGCTTGGCTGAATGATCGGACCAGCCTGATCCCCGAGGACATTCGGCAGGTCTTCGTAGACACCACCGCTCACCGGGTCTTCTTCAATCCGGTTTATGAACTTCGCCGAAGCGATCTGGTCGGTGAACTCATGAGCGGTATTCTGCAACGCGTCGCGGCGCCTTGATCCCCGAGTTTCATTATCACGTTAATTGGCGCTCACCGGGTGTCCATCCCGGCCACCACCGTAGCGCACGGCAGGGCGGCGGCTACGAATTCGCCGGTCATACGCTATTAACATCCAATCCGGACCCGCGAAATCTGGATATACGCGCCACACTGCACGATCCTTTCGAGCAGCTCATGGTGCGAACTTTTCGCCAAAGGAGCGCGATTCCCGTTTATGTAGTCGCCGACCTTTCGGCATCGATGGGTTTCCGGGGCACGAGATCGAAGACCGAACTGTTGGCCGAATTCACCGCTTCGGTGGCCTATACCGCCTACCGCACCGGCGACTTCTTCGGCTTTATCGGCTGCGACAGCACGATACTCCAGGACATGCTCCTGCCGCTGCGCTGGCATAAAGGCGCCGCGCCGGAACTGTTGGAGAACCTCAAGAACCTCCGCCCTCGGGGCAGATCCTCCGACGGGCTGAACGAGGTCGTACCGTATCTCGGGAAACGGAAAGCCTTAGTATTTCTCGTTTCGGATTTTCATTTAACCCTGGATCGCCTCGATACACTGCTCAAGGCCCTGGTCCGCCATGATGTGGTGCCGGTGGTTTTATGGAACAGCGCCGAATTCGATCGGCTACCTTCGTGGGGTCTCGTTAATTTCGAAGACCCAGAGACCGGTGCCCGGCGGCGATTGCTCATGCGACCCGCGCTACGAGAGAAGATCAGTGCGTCGTTCGAGAAGCGCCGCGAGGAACTGGGGCAGATTTGCGCGCTTCATAGTCGAGAGCCGTTCTTCCTGATCGACCGTTTCGACCCGGACGAGCTGACCCGTTATTTTTATCGAACCTGAACGATGCGCCCGATGTTTAAACTGCTTTTCGGCTTGAGCCCGGCGCTTCTACTGGCCCCTGCCCTCGCCTGCTCCGCCGAATTGACGCCTCGCATCGAGCCGTCGGCACCGCGGAATTTCGGCTATGTCATAGGAGACCTGATCGATTATCACGTCCTCATCACGGTACCCGAAAGCTATGCTTTGGAGACCGAATATCTGCCCAAGCCCGGCGCGCTCGATGAATGGCTGGATCTCCGCACCGTCAGTTGGACCAAGACTAACGCTAAAGACGTAGCCCATTACCGACTGCGGCTGACCTATCAGGTGTTCAAAGGCGTACGGCAACCGGAAAAATTGACCATCCCGTCACTGCCGGTCCGTTTTCAGGGACAAGCCCCGCTAGAAGCGCGAACGCCGCCGTGGTATATCACGATCGCACCGATCATTCCGCCCGACATTGCAGACGAAAAAGTCGAAATCCGCGAATCCGTGGTACCGGAGCCGCTTCCGATCCTGTCACACCGCCTGAGGCTTATCGCCTATCTCGCCGGAACCCTGGCCGTACTGCCGCTTCTCGCATGGCGTTACGGCAAGCTGCCGTTCTTTACAAAGACAGCCCCGCCGTTTGCGCGCACCATGCGCGATCTCAAGAAGCTCAGCCGTAAACCGGCCGATGCCGATGCGTACCGGACCGCGATCAAGCTCCTGCACCGAGCCTTGGACGACACCGCCGGTTTTCGTCTGTTTGCCGGGGAATTGGAATCCTTCCTGGCAGACCATCCGGCCTTCGCCGAGCTTCGAGACGAGCTTAACCATTTCTTCGCCCTGTCCCGGCAAGTCTTTTTCACCGCCCCCGATGCACCGATACCAGCGGATTCCCTGTTTTCCCGGCTTGAAGCCTTATGCCGCCAGTGTGTCCTTGCTGAACGGAGGAGTGTTTGAGCATCGGGCTTTCCGCACCTTGGGCACTGATTCTCGGCATTACCGCCCTGATTCCTTTATTAAAACGCGGGCAAGCCGCGATTTCCTATCCCTCCATCTCGATGCTCCCGAGCGATCCGCTGTCGACGATGCTCGATCGACTGCTGCGGTCTAGCGCCGCCGCTGCAGCGCTTAGTCTCAGCCTGGGCATCGCGGGTCCTTACTTGCATGAGCAATGGGTGGAAAGAGTCGGGACCGGGGCCCACATCGTGCTTCTGCTCGATAGGAGCAGCAGCATGAACGAGAATTTCTCCGGCAGCTATATGGGCGGTCGCGCGCAGGAAACCAAAGGCGCCATAGCCCGCAAGCTGCTGGCCGAATTCGTCGCCCGACGGGAGCACGATCTGTTCGCCATGATCGATTTCTCGGCTGCACCAATCTACGTCATGCCTTTCACTCAAGATCGGCCGGCGATCTTAGCGGCTATCGAAGCGACCAGCGGTCGCGGTCACGGAGTAACCAACATCGCGCCCGGATTGGCGATGGCGCTCGATTTTTACAGCGGAAAACCGTTCACCGGGTCCCGAATCGTTCTGCTGGTCTCGGACGGAGCGGCGCGCATCGAAGAGGAAACCCGCGACCAGCTACGGCAATGGTTTCAGGAAACGCAGGCGACCCTTTACTGGATTTACCTCCGAAATCCAAGGAGCGGACGCCTTTCGGAGAAGCCGGTCAATCCGGGCGAAAGCACGACGCCGGAATATTTTCTACATCAATATTTCCAAAACCTTGGCGTCCCCTATCGGGCTTTCGAGGCGGAAAATCCGGAAGCGCTGCAGCGCGCAATTCTAGAGGTCGAGCAGTTGGAAAATCTTCCGCTGCACTACCTGGAAAAACTGCCGCGAAGGGACATCTCCGGCTACTGCTATGCCGCTGCTCTCGCATTTCTGGCACTGCTCCTGAGCGCCAAAGCATTGGAGGTGAAGTCGTGGCCCGTTTGATGCGAATGTGGCGCTCGCCGATGCTGATCTGGGGTCTTCTGGCAGCCCTCCTGGCCGGAGTCGTTTACGAAAGTTATGCCGTTTTCCGAATCGCCCGCCAAAACACTCTAATCTCCCAGCCGGAAAGGGTCGAGGTCGACGACAAAACACCGCCCGTTCTGGTACTCGCCAAAGCCCATCGGCTCGAACGATCGGGCGAGACGCAGGAAGCCCTGCGCCTTTACACCACCATTCTCGAACGCGGCGACGAGCACCTTCGCGAGCAGGTTCATTACAATCTTGGAACACTGTATCTTCGAGAGGCCGCCCAACTGTGGAACGCCAAAGGCGTATTGGAATATGTCCGTGTCAACACGCTGGTCGCCCTGGCCAAGGAACAGTTGCAGAAGACTCTTCGGCTGAATCCGGCTAACTGGGATGCCCGTTTCAATCTCGAATACGCACATAGGATTACCCCGCCGGCCAAGGAGCGGGAAAAGGCGGATTGGCACGGAGCGAAACCCAGTGTATTCGCTACCGTGCCCACGATTCCGGGTGGTGCGCCGTGAGGATGCGGCTCGTTCGCCGGGACTGGCGCACGACGGCGCTGTTCGTTGCCACCGTGCTCGTGGCGCTGACCTTTGCCGATCCGAAACTCCCGCTGCCGCTTCGGGTCTATCGCTATGCCTTCGTCATCGACATCACGCAAAGCATGAATGTCCGCGATTACCATGTCGCAAACATGCCGGCGGACCGGCTCAATTTCGTCAAGGAATCGATCCGGCAGGCGGTGCATGATCTTCCGTGCGGCTCGGAAGTCGGGCTCGGACTTTTCACCACTCAGAGCGTTCAATTACTGTTCGAACCCATAGAAGTGTGCGAACACCTGCGCGTGATCGACGATGTGCTCGCCCATGTCGACTGGCGCATGGCCTGGGCAGCCAACAGCTTTGTCGCTCAAGGCGTTTATGCCGCTATCCGGGACGTAAAAAACCGAGATCCCGGCATTCGGCTGGCGCTCTTCACCGACGGCCAGGAAGCACCGCCGCAAACAATACGACCGACATTTTCCGGAAAACCGGGAGAAATCGCTGGCTTGATCGTGGGTGTGGGCGGATTGCATCCGACCACAGTGCCGAAATACGATCGCGAAAACCGGCTCATCGGTTATTGGGAAAACACCGATATCGCGCAAATGCCGGAATCCAGCACAGCCTACGAAACAACCGAGACCGTACCCCGACCGCCGCGCGAAGGCTATTATCTTTCCTGGCTGGACGAAAACCATCTACGCGAACTGAGCGCGACAACCGGCCTCCGCTATCATCGTCTGGAAACGCCGGAAGGTCTCATGGACGCATTACGCGCCCCGGAATTCGTCGAGCGCCGCACGACCAAAACCGACATTCGGTGGCTGCTAGGCATCGCAGCACTCTTGCTGTTCGCGACGGTCTACTTGATTGATGGTGGCGAAGCGTCAAAGAGGACTTGAGCGATGTCTTTCGGGAAAATTCTCATCTACGTCGGTATCGGCCTGTTTCTGCTCGGATTGGTCCTATCCTACGCCCCGGGACTGTTCGGCTGGTTCGGAAAGCTTCCCGGTGATATCCGGATTCAGGACGAAAACCGGTACATCTTCATCCCCATCACCTCCATGATCATCATCAGCCTCGTGTTGACTCTGCTGATCAACCTGTTCTTTCGTCGCTAGCCGGCGTCACAACCGCCGAGCTCGAGTCCGCTCGCGTCCATCGTCGCAGCTTCATCTAGCCGCGTGAACACCAGCACGGGTTTCCGCTAATGCCATATCAACTTATTGTTTTATTAGCATATTCTGTAACTCCTTTGGTCACGACCCGGTACGTTAACCCGGTATTCGGGAACAAGAATCCGCCCAGAAAGCGGCCGCGGCATGGAAATTTCAGTACATCCCGTAGGGTTACCGAAACACACCCGAAACCTGCCCCCCACCAAGGGCGACAGAGAAACGTCCCGTCGCGCGGGGAAACTTAAGTGACCGCGCGACGGCAAACGAATTGGCCAAACCTCATTAACGTCACCGAGCGAGGTAACACATGCGTAAATCGTTTTACCCCCTAAGAACGTGTTTCGTATTGATTACTGCCACGGCCACTCCACTAAGCGCCTTTTCCGAGCCTCCCGCCGGACGTCTCCTTGCCGCGCAATGCGCGCAATGTCACGGAACCGACGGTTCGGGCTACGAGTCGCTGGCAGGGGAGTCTGCCGACGAGTTGTATGACGAGCTGATCGAAAGAAAGTACCGCCCGGTCGAGGACATCATGGACAGGCAAGCCCGCGGTTATACCGATGATCAACTACGGTTGATCGCCGACTACCTTGGCTCGCTTCCGCGAGCCTCGTCCTCGGACGACTAGCCTCCTACCGCAGGACCAATGACGCCAACTCCCGACAGGAGAGACTAAATATGACTGCTTTCAACAGACGGCAATTTCTAAAACTCGCCGGCGCAACCTCGCTTGTTGCGGCCATACCCAGAAGTTTGAGCGCCGCGACACCGCTCTCGAATCGAGTCGTCATCATCGGCGGAGGCTTCGCTGGCGCAACGGCCGCCAAATACCTCAAACATTGGGACAATACCATCGATGTCACCCTGGTTGAGCCCAACGCCACACACTACGCCTGTATTTTGTCCAACCTGGTCATCACCGGCGCCATCTCGATGAACCGGATCAACCTAAGCTACGACGGTTTAAGAAATCGAGGCGTCAAGATCGTCCAAGCCATGGCTGCCGCCATCGACCCGGTCGGTAGCAAGGTGGGTCTGTCGAATGGCGCCACACTAGACTACGAGCATCTGATCCTTGCGCCCGGCATCGACTTCATCAACCCGAATCCGGCCGGAGCCGAACGTCTGTACGACCCGAACCTGACGCCCCACGCCTGGAAAGCCGGGCCCCAGACTACCCTGCTCAAGAATCAATTGGCGGCCATGCCGGACGGTGGCGTGTTCGTCATGAACGTCCCCAAAGCGCCCTATCGCTGCCCACCCGGCCCATATGAGCGTGCATGTATCGTCGCCGCTTATCTGAAGCGCAAGAAGCGACGTTCGAAGATCATCGTGCTGGATGCGAACCCAGACATCGTGGCCGAGCCGCATACATTCGGCACGGCATTCAGCCAGACCTATGCAGGAACGCTCGAATACCACGCCAACGTAGGCATTACCCAAGTCAATTCATCGCTCAAGACAATAGACACCACGATCGGCGCGTTGTCGGCGGACGTGCTCAACATGATTCCCAACCAGAAAGCCGGACAGATCGTCTTCGACGCCGGCGTGGTCAACGATCCGACGGGCCGATGGGCGACGGTCGATCCGCTGACTTACGGTTCAACCGTCTACGAAAACATCTATGTGATCGGCGATTCTCAGGCAACGGCACAACCGAAGTCCGGCCACATGGCGAACTCCCAGGCCAAAGTTTGCGTCGACTCGATCATCCGCGCGTTCGTCGGCGAAACACCGGACCCGCAGCCGACGACCAATTCGGCCTGCTTCAGCCCCATCACCGAGACCGAAGCGTCGTGGTTGACTGCGGTTTACCAATACGATCCGACAACGCACAGCATGAAGCGCGTCGAGGATTCGTTCGGCGAAGCGGCGGAGCCGTCGTCGGAAAATTACGAGCACATGTTCCATTGGGCCGACAACATCTTCGCCGATTCGTTTAGGTAGGGCGGCGACCCGCTTTCCACAAGACCGGCCACGCGAGGCCATAAAACCGAAGGCCAGCCTAACGCTGGCCTTCATCTTTTCTGAAATGCTAGCTCGATTCGGTAATCAAAATTTCATATTGCGCCCCTTGAAAACTAAATCCGCATCGCTATATTGTTAGCAGCTCTCGACAGAGAGTGCTAACACTACAGTGTTTTTTTGAGGTTCAAACTTCTTCAAGGAGAAAACAGTCATCATGAAAATTCGTCCCTTGCATGACCGTATCGTCGTAAAACGCTGGGAAGAAGAAAAAACATCCCCGGGCGGAATCGTCATTCCCGACACCGCAAAGGAAAAGCCGATCAAAGGCGAAGTGGTTGCTGTAGGAAACGGAAAAGCCCTGGATAACGGTCAAGTGCGCGCACTGGATGTAAAAGTCGGTGACAAAGTCTTGTTCGGCAAGTATGCCGGTACCGAAGTCAAAATCGACGGCACCGAATATCTGATGCTGCGCGAAGACGACATCATGGGCGTATTCGAAGCCTGATCCACGACCTAACGTTCAGACTGATTTTGGAGGAATTAACTGATGGCAGCTAAAGAAGTCCGTTTTTCCGATGACGCCCGTCAGCGCATGCTGGCCGGGGTTAACGTTCTGGCCGACGCAGTGAAGCAGACCCTGGGCCCGAAAGGCCGTAACGTCGTGCTGGAAAAGAGCTTCGGCGCACCGACCGTCACCAAAGACGGCGTTTCGGTCGCAAAAGAGATCGAACTGAAAGACAAGTTCGAGAACATGGGCGCTCAGATGGTGAAGGAAGTCGCCTCGAAGACGTCCGACGTCGCCGGCGACGGCACCACCACGGCAACCGTCCTGGCTCAGGCCATTGTCCGCGAAGGCTTGAAATCCGTAGCGGCGGGTGCAAACCCGATGGATATCAAACGCGGCATCGATCAGGCGGTCGGCGTGGTCATCGAAGAGCTGAAGAAACTATCCAAGCCCTGCACCGACAGTAAAGCCATCGCCCAGGTCGGCACCATCTCTGCCAACTCCGACGAGAGCATCGGCAAAATCATCGCCGACGCGATGGACAAGGTGGGCAAGGAAGGCGTGATTACCGTCGAGGAAGGTTCCGGTTTGGACAACGAACTGGATGTTGTCGAGGGTATGCAGTTCGACCGCGGCTATCTCTCGCCCTATTTCATCAACAGCCAAGAAACCATGAGCGTCGAGCTCGAAAACCCGCACATCCTGCTGCACGACAAGAAGATCTCCAACATCCGCGACTTGCTGCCGCTGCTCGAAAAAGTAGCGAAATCCGGTCGTTCGCTGTTGATCGTTGCCGAGGACGTCGAAGGCGAAGCGTTGGCGACCCTGGTGGTCAACACCATGCGCGGCATCATCAAGGTTTGCGCCGTTAAGGCGCCGGGCTTCGGCGATCGCCGCAAGGCCATGCTGGAAGACATCGCCATCCTGACTGGTGGCCGCGTCATTTCCGAAGAACTGGGTCTGAGCCTCGAAAAAGTCGACCTGGGCGATCTCGGCAGTGCAAAGAAGATCCAGATCAACAAAGAAAACACCACCATCGTCGACGGCGCCGGCCAAGCGGAAGACATCAAGGCTCGCGTCGAGCAAATCCGCAAGCAGATCGAAGACACCACCTCGGACTACGATCGCGAGAAACTGCAAGAGCGCGTGGCCAAGCTGGCCGGCGGCGTTGCCGTGATCAAAGTCGGCGCAGCCACCGAAGTCGAGATGAAAGAAAAGAAAGCCCGCGTGGAAGACGCGCTGCACGCAACCCGCGCTGCGGTTGAAGAAGGCATCGTTCCGGGCGGCGGCGTCGCTTTCATCCGTGCTCAAAACGCGCTGAAGGATCTGCAGGGCAAGAACCACGACCAGACCGTGGGTATCGCCATCCTGCGCCGTTCGATCGAGGAGCCGCTGCGTCAAATCGTGACCAACGCGGGCGAAGAAGCTTCGGTCGTCCTGAACCGGGTTCAGGGAGGCGAAGGCACCTTCGGCTACAACGCTGCGACCGGTGAATACGGCGACATGATTCAGATGGGTATCCTGGACCCGACCAAGGTCACCCGTTCCGCGCTGCAGAACGCCGCGTCCGTGGCCGGTCTGATGCTCACCACGGAAGCCATGGTGGCCGAACAGCCGAAGAAAGAAAAAGGAGCCGGCATGCCCGGTGCCGGAATGGAAGACATGATGTAATCGGTTGCTTCCACGACCGAGAACACCAAAGCCCCGCCGAAAACGGCGGGGCTTTTTCGTCTGATCTTATCCCGTTTTTCTATATCAAAAGTTGTTTTTAGAATTTTTAGGATTGAATCTCGTGTGTTACCTTATCCGTCACGGTTTCTACCCCGATACGACATGAGTACTCAATTCTTCGATCTCGATCAGCTTAAAGGCGAATTGGCCGGAAAAAATCCCCGCGCGATTCTCAAGGCGGCGCTGACATGGTTCGACAACATCGCCATTTCCTTCAGCGGCGCCGAAGACGTGGTATTGATCGACCTAGCCAGCAAGCTCAAGCCGGGCATTCAGGTCTTCACCTTGGATACCGGTCGCTTGCATCCCGAAACCTACAGATTGATCGAGACCGTTCGGGAGCGCTACCCCATTCGGCTGGACGTTCTTTCGCCGGATCGCGTGCAACTGGAAACTTTAGTCAGAGAAAAAGGCTTATTCAGCTTCTACAAAGACGGCCATCACGAATGTTGCAGCATCCGCAAGGTCGAGCCGCTTCGCCGGAAGCTTAGTCAGCTGGACGCCTGGATTACCGGTCAGCGACGCGACCAAAACCCGACTCGGGAAAATTTGGCCGAGATCGAGCTTGACGAAGCTTTTTCCACGCCCGACCATCGCCTGATCAAATTCAATCCGCTCGCGAACTGGTCGTCGGCGCAGGTGTGGGATTACATCGAAGCCTACGACGTGCCCTTCAACGAACTGCATCGTAAAGGTTTCGTCAGCATAGGCTGCGAACCTTGCACTCGGCCGATTCTGCCCAATCAGCATGAGCGCGAAGGCCGGTGGTGGTGGGAAGATGCCGGGAAGAAGGAATGCGGCCTACATGCCGGGAATCTGAAAACAGCTGAAAAAGCTTGAGGATCAACACCGGCCTTGGCGCATCACCAAGCCGGGCATGCGAAAACTAGCGCACCGGCAGCGCGATATTCTCGAACAAGGCATCGACGTCTTTTTGTTCCCGCTGGGTCATGGCTTGTTCCACCAATTCCCGCGTCAGATGCGGCGCGAATAAGCGGATGAACTCGTAAATGAATCCGCGGATGAACATATCCCGCCGCAGCCCGATCTTCGTCGTGCTCAAACCGAACATATGACTGGCATCGAGCGGAATCAGATCGGCGTCCGCGACAGGGTCGTAAGCCATCTTGGCAACGATTCCGACTCCCAAACCGAGCCTTACATAGGTCTTGATCACGTCCGCATCCACCGCAGTCAAAGCTAACTGGGGATGCAGATTTGCCTTCTCGAACGCCTGATCCAGCTGCGAACGTCCGGTAAATCCGAAGACGTAAGTCACGATGGGATACTCGGCGACATCCTGCAAAGTTAGCTCCGCCTTTTCCGTCAATGGATGCCCCTGCTGTACCAAGACACAGCGATTCCACTGGTAACACGGCAGCATGACGAGATTCTCGAAGAGCTCCATCGCTTCGGTGGCAATCGCCATATCGACAACCCCGCGCGACGCCAATTCGGAAATCTGCATCGGCGTGCCCTGGTTGATATTGAGCTTGATCCCGGGGTAACGACGCATGAACTCCTTTATGGCGGGAGGAAGCGCATAGCGCGCCTGCGTGTGCGTAGTGGCGATGGACAGCGAACCGACCTTATTGTCGCGGTGTTCCTGCGCGATATTCTTTATATCCTGGACCTTGCCCAAAATTTCTCCGGCAATCGCCACAATCTGCTTGCCGGCTGCGGTAATCTCCGTCAGGTGCTTGCCGTTCCGCGCGAAAATCGGAAGCCCCAGTTCATCCTCCAAAAGCCGGACTTGCTTGCTAATTCCGGGCTGCGACGTGTAGAGGCTGTCCGCCGTCGCAGAAACATTCAATTCGTGCTGCGCAACTTCCCAGATATAGCGTAATTGCTGCAATTTCATGGCGTCTTCGGCGTCATCCCGAGTGAACGAGGGAAACAAAAATTATACTCTTTTCAATAGCATCATTTCGCAAAGCTCAACTCTAAGGCTGAATTAATCGCGAAAAGCTACCAACCTCGAGCAGCCCCGAATTTCGGCAAATACTCTATCTCTAGGTAAGATCTGCGAGGACTGCTAAACGCCTGTCGCCGTTGCCGGTATCGTTTCCGACGAACCGGTTCCCGCTCCACCTCAAAACCGACTCGAAACTGCGGAGCGCTTGTATTTCGGGTGCCTCAGGAACAGGAATTCTTGAAAGCATGGGTCGAGTCGGACCTCCGTTGCGGTGAAGCTGGACAAGTGGGATACGATGCCGTGGCAGGCCATCGGAGCATCGAATTCCGATCGGTGGCCGTAACCACCGTAAAAGGCGAAGGCAAGGGGTACATCGACCGCGGCCATGCGGTCATTTACCGCGGCACCTACGAAAAGTTTCGCGACGAGGACGGATACATCTTTCCACGCGGGGAGCGGATCGCGGCGTGCGAACGCACTTCCGCATGATTACCGAAGATCCTTATGAAGACGATTTCATCGGGATCGAGCCGTATATCTTACAAGACCCCGCAGCCTGGTGCGCACATCCCGGCACGCGCCGCCCAGTTCAGTTTTCCAAGAGCGGACGACAAATCTTGAGCGATTGTGAAAACAGCAGCGGCAGCTGCTGAAACGTGTTCGGTTCAAGACCGACTGTTCACGACAAAAAGGCGCTGCTGACTTCAACAGCGCCCTCGACAGCGGAGATTGAGACTTTTCAGTTGAGGCGACGAAAAGACGAATTATCGAACCCGATTGAACTCCCCGCCGTATAACTCATCGCTAGCCACGACCTTCCGATTATTTTTCGAGATATTGCATCTTGTCCGGTTTGCCGTTCCACTCGTCCGCATCTTCCAAAGCTGGCTTGACTTCCGTGATGCTTGGCCACACTTTCGAAAGCTCCGCGTTCAATTGGATGAATTGTTCCTGGCCCTCCGGAACTTCATCTTCGGAATAAATCGCGTTCGCGGGGCATTCGGGCTCGCATAAAGTGCAGTCGATACATTCATCAGGATCGATGACTAGAAAATTCGGCCCCTCGTGAAAGCAGTCGACCGGGCAAACATCGACGCAATCGGTAAATTTGCACTTGATGCAGTTTTCGGTTACTACGAAAGTCATTTCAAATTTTCCTGTAAGCTGTATGGGTTACCAGATAACAGCCTGTTTCGCTCGTTATTGGACTCGGCTCTATGCGTGCAGTTTCACCGCCCCGCCAAACCCGTTCCAATCTATCTTGCAAGCAGCAGTGACGGGCAGCCTCTTGAAATTAAGAGGCGCATTTTACATGCACCTGGGGCAATTCCCAAGCAACCCCCGCCGATATCGTCTTTTCCGGTTCAAGGCAAATTGATCGGTCCCGTGAATACCCAATCGTTCTGTTGAACACTCGTGTGGCAGCCGACGCATTCCTGTGCAAAATTCGCGTCCTTGCCATAAGGTTCCTGCTTCTCTCCCAGCCAGCGGGCAAAACCCCAGCCGCCCGTTGAAGCATACTTGGCTGAATCCTTGATCATGAACTCGGCATGGACGAATTCACCCGGCACCATGGCCGTGGGATATTTGGGATGGTTTTTTTGCTTTACCACCAGCTTGGCCAGCACCGCTCCATCTGGCCAAGGATTGGTATTTCCGGCTCTCGCCGCAGCAATAGCGACATCATTACCTAAAATGGCACGGAGCGTACTGGTTTCCGGACGCTGAGAAACAGCGATTAGCCGCCAATCTTTATAATTCTGCGGGATCGTAATCCCATTCGGAGCCGGTGCTACATTGGACTGTTCCGCCCAAGCAAACGTCGCGATGACCGCGGCCCCCAAGATCATCATAATTCTTTTCACTGCAAAATCTCCTCTGAGAGTCGTAAAACTTGCCCCCTAGCGAAGACGAACACACGTTATCACCGGCACTTCACTCGAATAAGGTAAATCCAGCGCTACCGATCGTCGAACCTTGCCAAGGTGTTGCGTCTAGCGGATGCCGGGGACAAAGGCAGCCGATTTTCGGTCTTTTTGTCCAAGCCTGCAATCCGCAAACCTAGGCCGATTGACAGAGTAGCGTACCGTCTCTTAATATTCATCGAGCACGCATATTAAGTGCAATAAACGCGATTTACGCGTTTTTTTATGCGCGTAAAGATGCATTAATGCTACATGATTGACAGAAACCCATAGTTTTGGAGAACTCTAAATGAGCCAAAGTCTTTTTGAAAAGCTGGGGGGCGAAGCTGCCGTAGACGCTGCCGTCGATATTTTTTACCGCAAGGTCTTGAGCGACGACCGAATCGCCCATTTCTTCGAAAGCGTCGACATGGAGGCACAAGCGGCCAAGCAGAAAGCATTCTTGACCATGGCATTCGGGGGTCCCCATCACTACTCCGGTCTCGACATGCGGCGAGGCCACGCTCATCTTGTCAAGAACGGATTGAACGACGCTCATTTTGATGCGGTGATGGAAAACCTGGCCGCGACCATGCAGGAACTCAAAGTTCCGGAAGAACTTATTGCCGAAGCTGCGGCCATCGCCGAAAGTACTCGGAACGACGTTCTCGGTCGATAACCCGCGGTTTATTCTGGGGAAGGGTCTCGATGCCGAATATCCGCTACGATGGACAAATCTATTCGCTACGCGACGGTCAGTCCGTTCTTGAGTGTTTGACCGAGCACGGCGCATCCGTGCCGTTCGGTTGTCGCGCCGGTATTTGCCAAGCCTGTCTGATGCGGGCGGAGGTCGGGCGTCCACCGGAAGCTTCGCAAAAAGGACTGAAGCCGACGCTAAAAGCCAAGAATTACTTTCTGGCGTGTATTTGCAATCCGGAAGAAACCCTTTCAGTCTCGTTGCCTGGCAACGAGCTTTCCAGGACCCCCGCGACGATTGTGGGCATGGAGCTTCTAAACGCCGAGATCATGCAGGTCAGCCTGAAAGCCCACGAACAGATCGAGTATCGGGCCGGTCAATTCATCAACCTGTATCAGGGCGAGAATCTGGCGCGAAGCTATTCCGTCGCCAGCCTACCGACCGAAGATCCTCATATTCATATCCACGTACGGCGAGTACCACAAGGGAAAGTGAGCAATTGGGTGCACGACGCCTTGCGCCCGGGCGACACGATCGACATTCAAGGTCCAGGCGGCGATTGCTATTACCTACCCGGATCGCCCGAACAAGGCCTGCTGCTGATCGGCACGGGCAGCGGACTGGCGCCGCTGTACGGCGTCGTTCGTGACGCTCTCGCCCAGGGCCATATCGGACCGATCAGGCTCTTTCACGGCAGCCGGACTCCGAACGGTCTCTACCTAACCGATAAACTGCGAGAACTTACCAGAGCCTACTCCAATTTCGAGTACACAGCCTGTCTTTCGGGCAGCCACGTTTCGAAAGAATTCGCAAGCGGAAGGGTTCACCAGATCGCGTTGAATGAGGTGCCCAACTTGACAGGATGGCGAGTTTTTCTGTGCGGACACCCGGAAATGGTGAAAGCCGCTCAAAAGAAAGCCTTCCTGGCAGGCGCATCCATGAAAGACATCGTGTGCGACGCGTTCACGTCACGTGTGATTCCCAGCTGATCGAAAAAACTCGGAGCCTAGCGGGTCCCGGGTTTGGCGTCGGCAGGAACGTGAACCGCCGCGACCATCCCTGCCCCTGATATCGACGGAGACGTGAGATGTGGAGGCTACCTTCAGGCCGCTCCCGTCGAGTAGATGTTGCTCAGGGTGGTGCGAAACCGACCGAGCGTAAAAAATACCTTCCTCAGTCATCATCTTCCTCGATGGTCACCTGAGTGCCATCCGCCGAAACAAAAACCTCGATCTTCTTGTTCCTTTCGTCCCGTCCCTCGAACTCGTATCCGGCGGGGCCAATTCCCTTAGTGACCGATTCGACCTCGTCCGGTTTGAAATTGGGCAGCCTCGCTTTCAATGCTTCACGCGCGACGATGGGGACCTCCTCCAACGGAATCTCGGTCTCGGCCTCGACCAATGTCCCTTCGGGCGTCACCTCAACCTCTACTTTACGATTCGATGAATCACGTCCCTTCAGTTCGTAAATGGCCTGGCCCTTTTCCGTTTCCGTCTCAGCTTTCTCCCATTGGACTCCAGGCACCGCCTTGTCTGCCGTTGCTCTTACGGCTGGCGGCACTTGATCCAAAGGAACCTTCTTCTCGCCTGAACTCCCGGAGCCGTCACAACCGGTAAGACTGACGAGACACAATAAACCGAAGGTGATAAATCTCATGATTCGAACCCTCCTTGTCCGTCCGATGAATAGAAATGCGCCGCTCATCGCCTTGGCTATTTGGGCAGTGAGCAGCCTCTCGTTCGAGTGATGTAAGCAACAAGCGCGAGTACCGTCAATTGGGACAAATCCCTAACGCAGAACGGCCGAAACCACGCCTGAAGACCGCGCCATGCCGAAATGGGCACTAGTCCCAGGCCCCCTGGACTATCGGAAATGTCGCCTTAAGCTACGCCGACCGCCTTAGTCTTGAACGATGCGATAACATCCTCTCTTTCGATCAACAGAAACTGAACATGAAAGCAAAACGATGGCCCCTGTCGATACGCGTACTGATAGGCGTCGCGCTGGGAGCGTTACTCGGCGTCGTCGGTGGCGATGAAGCTTATCTTTGGGGCCTTCGAAACGACCATCTCGGGCAGCTCGGAATGCTCGTGATCCGACTCTTGAAAGCGCTTGCCGTGCCGCTCATTCTATTTGCGATTCTCGATGCATTTGCGCGAACCCATATATCCGCAAGAAGCGGAGGACGGCTGGTGACGATTTGCCTCATCAACGTTTCGGTCGCTTGCATGATCGGCTTGCTGCTGATGAATGCGATAGAACCCGGGCTGGCATGGCAGGACAGGATCGAGCAACTCACCGCCCAACTTTCCGGAAATTCCGCTCTGGCGAGCTCAAACGCGGTCCCGGCGGCAACCCTCAACCCATTGAAGAACCTCGGCGCCTATATCCCTCAAAGCCTGATCGAACCGCTTGCCGGCAATAACGTGATCTCGGTAGTTCTGCTCGCCTTGCTATTCGGCGCCGCCCTACGCTGGCTTAAAGATCGCCAAGGCGAGAGCGATATCGCAGACATTCGACCGTTGGAAGGATTTGTATCCTCGGCCTATCAGATTCTAGCCAAGGTGCTTTCTTGGGTTGTCGAAGCCGTTCCGTTCGCAGTCTTCGGCCTCGTAGCTCAAGTCGTCGGAAAAACCGGTCTGGAAATCTTCGCCGATTTAGGCGGGTTTCTCGGTGTTATAAGCCTTGGCCTGGCTTTGCACGGCCTCGTTTATTATCCCTTGGCGGCATGGCTGGCGGGTGGAAAGCCACCGCACATTTATCTGAAGCAAGGCGCGGATGCCATCATGACCGGCTTATCGGCAAACAGCAGTTTGGCGGCCATGCCCGTTACCTTGCGGTGCCTGAGGACCATCGGCGTCTCGGACTCATCTGCGCGCATCGCGGTTTGCGCCGGAACAAATCTTAATAACGACGGCATCACGCTGTACGAGGCTATGGCGGCACTGTTCCTGGCACAGGCATTGGGTTACGGGCTTGGAGCCGGACAACAAGCCATTATTGTGCTCTCGGCGCTTATGGCGGCTATCGGCGTCGCCGGAATTCCGGAAGCGGGATTGATTATCCTTCCACTGGTGCTGAGTGCGTCAGGTTTGCCGGAGACAATCGTAGCCGCAGCGATACCTCTGATCGCGCCGGTCGACTGGATCCTCGCGAGACTCCGGTCCGGGGTAAACGTGCTCGCCGATATGCTCGTGGCGATCTTGCTCGATGCTTGGGAAGGACGCGGATCAGACCGCGAAAAAAAGCGTAGCCGCGGATAACGGCTACGCCTTGTTTAAATGAGCCGAAGCGGCGTTAGCCGTTGATCCAATAGTGGGTCAAAATGCTCGCGGCATAGCCGGCGATAATGGCCGGCGTCCAGCGCAGATGGCTGAAAAAGGTATACATGCCGCGCGACGTCCCCATGAGGGCCACACCCGCCGCCGAACCGATGGACAGCATGGTTCCGCCCACGCCGGCGGTCAAGGTCACGAGCATCCACTGATAAAGGTCCATATCGGGATTCATGCTCAGCACCGCGAACATGACCGGAATGTTGTCGACGATGGCCGAAAGCACGCCGATCAGAATATTTGCCGTCGTCGCCCCGAGTCCATCGTACATCGCCTCGGAAACCAGTTCCAAATAACCGATGTAGCCCAAACCGCCCACAGCGAATACCACGCCGAAGAAAAACAGCAGGGTATCCCATTCCGCATCGCGAACATTGGCGAATACATCGAACCTCCCATTCTCGGCGCTGTACAACAGTTTCAAGCGGTATCCATAGAACATCAGAAAGGAAAGTCCCACCATCATGCCCAGGAACGGCGGAAGATGCAGAAATTGCTTGAAGCTAACGGCGGTCACGATGGTGAGAGCGAACAAGCCGCAAACGATTAGGGCGCCGTCCTTCATCTTGACCTGCTCCTCATCGGGGAAACTGGGTGCTTCGTCCGGTATGGCGAAGTGCATGAAGGCGGCGGGCACAGCGAAGTTTACCACCGACGGAATGAACAGCTCGAAAAAGTCGAAGAACTCCGCCTTGCCGGCCTGCCAGACCATTAGCGTGGTGATATCGCCGAAGGGGCTGAACGCGCCGCCCGCATTAGCCGCGCTCACCAAATTGACAAAACCCAAAGCTACGAAGCGTGGGCTATTTGCACCGACAGCCATCACCACAGCACCCACCAACAGCGCGGAAGTCAGGTTGTCAGCTACCGAGGACAGGAAGAAAGTGATCACCCCGGTGATCCAGAAAAGCTTGCGATAACCGAATTTACGGCTCACCAGCCAGGAACGCAGGGCCTCGAACACATTTCGGTCGGCCATGGCATTGATGTAGGTCATAGCGACCAACAAGAACAGAAACAGCTCGGCATACTCGCGGAGATCGTGCTCGAAGGCCTTGTGCACCTTCTCCGATGGAACGCTGTTGCTGGCGGCCAGATAAGCCACATGCGCCCAAATGATGCCGGCGGCAAGAATGACCGGCTTGGATTTTCGCAAATGGGTAAACTCTTCGGTCATCACGAACCCGTACGCGATGATGAAGACCAAGACGCAATAAAGGCCCCGTTGGGTACCGGTCAGCCCCAAGACCTCCGATCCTTCGGCCGATGCCAAACCGGGCACAAGAAATAGCAGCGAAAGTAAAACGAATGCGCGTAACAAAGCTAAGCCCTCTTCGGTGTTTTTGAAAAACGTCTGTGCCACTGCCGTCAAGCAGCACGACCCCCCAGTCAAAACAGCCCTGCATTATATATATAGAAGGGCTAGCGAATGAATAACCAAGCACTTTTTCCGCACTTCGGTTCAGGTGCACTTGTGACGGAAGAACGGCGTTTACAGGCAGAGTCGATATGAAGTAAATTCATAGATATATCCAGTTTTATTATTTTTTCCTATTAACGGCTCCATGTTATAGTTTTTCCCTACTGAATTACTCAGGCTTTTCTCTCGCCTAGGCAGACGGATTCCTTCCATATATGTACCAGTACGACAATTACGACCAGACCTTAGTGAATGAGCGCGCCGCTCAATTCAGGGGTCAAACAGAGCGGTTCTTGAAGGGAGAACTCAGCGAAGATCAGTACCGGCCTCTTCGCTTGATGAATGGTTTATACATCCAAAAACACGCGCCGATGCTGCGCATTGCCATTCCTTATGGCCTGCTCTCGTCGCGCCAACTGCGGATGTTGGCTCATATCGCGCGAACCTATGACAAGGGTTACGGCCACTTCACGACGCGACAGAACATTCAGTTCAATTGGCCGAAACTCGAGGACGTGCCGGATGTTCTGAGCGAACTCGCTACGGTACAGATGCATGCGATCCAGACGAGTGGCAACTGCATCCGCAACGTCACCAGCGATCATCTTGCGGGAGTCGGCGGAGACGAACTCGAGGACCCACGCCCTTATTGCGAAATTATCCGGCAGTGGTCCACCCTCCATCCGGAATTCAGCTTTCTGCCGCGCAAGTTCAAGATTGCCGTCAATGGTGCGGCAAAGGATAGAGCCGCAACCCAGCTACACGACATCGGTTTGCAGCTCGTCAAGAACGATCGGGACGAGATAGGTTTCGAAGTTCTGGTAGGCGGCGGCCTCGGGCGCACACCGATCATCGGCGTGACAATCCGCCCGTTTCTCGAGAAAAAGCACCTGCTGTCTTATCTGGAAGCGATTCTCCGCGTTTACAACCGCTTCGGACGTCGCGACAACAAATTCAAGGCGCGAATCAAGATCCTGGTCAAAGAGCTGGGAAAGGAAAAGTTTACCGAAATGGTCGAAGCCGAATGGGCTGCAATAAAGGACGACCTGCTCCTGGATCTCGAAGAAATCGAGCGGATCAAGACGTTCTTCCAACCGCCGCCTTACGTGACGCTAGCCGACAATCCCTTGTTAGCGGAAAAAACCGCCCACGACAGCCAGTTTGCCGCTTGGTTCCGCCATAACACCTTCCCTCATAAAATGCCGGGTTATCGGGTTGTCTTCGTGTCCCTGAAAACGCCGGGAAAACCCCCAGGAGATCTCAGCGCAAGCCAAATGGACGTAATTGCCGATTTAGCCGACCATTACAGCTTTGGCGAAATTCGAGTCACCCACACCCAGAATCTCGTTCTGGCCGACGTTAAACAGGCGGATTTGCACGACTTATGGCAGCGCCTTAAATCTCTTGAACTGGCGACACCCAATATCGGCACGGCGACGGATATCATCTGCTGCCCCGGCCTCGACTTTTGCTCATTGGCAAATGCGACATCGATTCCTATCGCTAACGGCATTCAGCAGATCTTCGACAATTTGGACTATCTCTACGATCTAGGCGATATCCGGATCAATGTCTCGGGTTGCATGAACGGTTGCGGACATCATACCGTCGGTCATATCGGCATTCTGGGCGTCGATAAAAAAGGGGAAGAGTGGTACCAGATTACCCTGGGCGGCTCATCCGGAAAGGATGCTTCCCTCGGTGAACGCCTAGGTCCCTCCGTAGCCAAGGACCAGGTTTGCCATGCGATAGAAGCCATCTTCCAAACTTACCGAGAGCATCGACTGGAAGACGAGGCATTTCTTGAAACGGTTAGACGTATCGGTATGCGACCATTCCAGGGGCGAGTTTATGGAGATAATTAAAGACGGCCATATCGTCGCAAACGACTGGCGGCACTTGAGCGACGACGAAGCCTTGCCGGAACAGGCTGTAACGGTTTCGCTGCTCCGCTGGAAGAACGAAAGGGATCGCCTGCTCGCTTGCAGCGTCCCCTTGGGGCTGCGCCTAAACAGCGACGACAGTCTCGAAGAAATTGCAGATGATCTTAAGTACTTCTCGATAATCGTCTTGGAATTTCGCCAGTTCACAGACGGCCGAAGCTTTTCTCTGGCTCGGCTTTTGCGGGAACGTTACGGTTTTAACGGCGAGCTTCGCGCCCGCGGCGATTTTCTCAGGGATCAGATGTTTTTTCTGAGTCGGGTAGGCGTAAACGCCTTCGAACCGAACGGCTCCGCGAATGCGCAAGAACTGCTGCCCGCATTGCAGGAGTTCACGGTGAAATATCAAGCCGCCGTAGACGTTAAAGAACCGCTTTCTCGGCGGCGTAAATAGCTGGGAAGCTCGGGCAACTCAAATACGCTCGACAACAATACCCCCGGTCAAGCCGGGGGTGCGCTTCAATTCTCCGACACGGCTTAGTTCTTTTTATGGCCGTATTTCATGATATTGATACCCTTTAGAAGATTAAGGGCTTCGTTCAGCGGATAATCCTGCAGGGCCAAGGCCTCTTCACTCTTATCCCCTGCTTTGGTTTCGTCCTTCTTGAGCGGTTTCTCGGTTCCATTCTCGAGATGGTTTACCAAATCGGCTTCCTTGATCGGAGAAAACTCCGATTGGGCGGCCATTTCCAACTTCACCTTCGAGATCGGTACGTCCGGCGCGATGCCCTCCGCTTGAATGGAGCGTCCGGAAGGCGTGTAATAGCGCGCCGTGGTCAGTTTGACCGCGCCGCCATTGCTGGTCGGTAAGATTGTCTGCACCGAACCTTTGCCGAAGGTCTTTTCGCCCATGATGATGGCGCGTCCATGATCCTGCAAAGCACCGGCCACAATCTCCGAGGCCGAAGCGGAGCCGGAGTTTATCAGCACTACGATTGGAGCACCGTTCAGAACGTCATTCGGAGTCGCACTGAACCTCATCTTGGCGTCTTCGACACGACCATCGGTATAAACGATCAGGCCACTCTCCAGGAAGGCATCGCTAACCGCCACCGCCGCATTGAGAACTCCGCCGGGATTATTGCGAAGATCCAGCACAACGCCCTTCAAGTCGCCTTTCTTTTTGAGCTCGCTGATGGCTTCGATGACATTGTCTCCAGTCTTGGACTGAAAGCTCGTAATGCGAACATAGCCGTATCCTTCCTCAAGAAGCCGGCTCTTTACGCTTTTGACCTTGATGACGTCGCGTACGATTTTAACCTTCAGCGGCTGCTCGACACCCTCGCGAACTATGGTCAACACGATCTCGCTACCCGGCTCGCCACGCATCATTTTAACCGCGTCGTTCAGGCTCATGCCTTTTACCGGCTTGTCGTCCAACCGGATAATGAGGTCGCCGGCTTTTATGCCAGCCTTCTGCGCGGGGGTATCGTCGATAGGCGCGATGACCTTCACGAAACCGTTTTCCATTCCGACCTCGATACCCAAGCCGCCGAACTGTCCGGTGGTACCGACCTTCAGCTCGTTATACTGCTCCTGATCCAAATACGCTGAATGCGGATCGAGACCAGCGAGCATTCCGCGAATGGCGTCTTCCAACAATTTCTGGTCCGTTACCGGCTCTACGTAATCCTGGCGTATGCGTCCATAAACCTCCGAAAAGGTTTTCAATCCTTCGAAGGGGATTGCATTTGTATCGCCACTGGCCTCCCGCTCGGCGAGGACGCTACTGCCCGTACTGATCAAAATGCCGAGCAGAACGCCAAAGATAAGAACCAGAAAATTTCTTTGTCGCAACATAGATTTTCCTACAACCAAAAACGCCCTGGATAAGGCCTCATAAATCAATCCGTAAAAAGTCAGTCTTTGTGACTGCACCATAACATAGGATTCACCGGTCTTCCTTTTTCGCGAATGCCAAAATAAAGTCCGGACTCCGCACGACCGCCGCTGGCACCGACTGTAGCGATGATATCACCGCCGTTCACCGAGTCCCCGACATTCTTATACAAACTCTGATTGAAAGCGTAGAGACTCATATATCCCTCGCCGTGATCGATAATGGTCAACAAGCCATAGCCCCGCAACCAATCGGAGTATGCCACCCTCCCCGCCGCAACGGCATGCACCGGCGCGCCCTCCGGTGCTCGTATAACGACACCATCCCAACGGCCACTCGCTCGCGGACTGCCGAACGACTCAAGCAGTGAACCCTTCGTCGGATATGTTAACTGACCATAAAGGGCGGAAAAGGGTCCTTTGCTGACTGACCGATCTCGCGCCGAGTCGTCCGACAAAGGCCGAATGGCGGCAACCAGATCTTGCAGGCGCTCTTCATCCTCCTGGAGCCGCCTCAGCTGGATGTCCTTATCCTGAAGGCTATGTTCCAAGTCGGCCAAAACCTCGCGTCGGGATTGTCGGAACTTATCCAACTCGAGGCGATCTTTTGCTACCTGCTCACGAGTGGATTGAAGCTTCGCCGCTTCGGCCGACGCTTGCTGCTGCAATTGCGAAACGGTTGTTAAATCCTTTTGCATCTCCCTCAGCAGCGAGAATCGAGCTTGACTCAGATAATTGTAATAAGCCAGCACGCGACTGAGCTGGCGTGGGTCTTCCTGATCCAACACCAGCTTCAGCCAATCTTGCCGGCCGGCGGCATAGGCCGCACGAGCTTGTCCTGTCAATGTTTTATATTGCGCTTTCACTGCCGCCCGCAACTCACTGCTTTGGCGTTCCAAATCGTTCAAATGCCGCAATTGGGCTTGCGCTTGAATCTCGAGCTCTTTAAGCCGTTTTGCCAGACGTCCGTAGTCCCGCTCGATACCGCTCAATTGCCCGACCAGAGCTCGTCTGCGCGACTCTAGAGCGTCCCTGGACTTCTGGACCGTCTTAATACGCTCCCGAACCGTAGTTAGTTCATCCAAACGATCCTTTGGTTCCGAGACCGCCGCCGCGAAAGGCATTTTGAATGCTAGAGCCAGACAGAAAACTCGCGCGACTCGGTGACAGGACAAAACGGCAAACCTCAAATCAGCAACGATCGCCCCGTCATATCCGCCGGCTTTTCAAGCCCGATAATCGCGAGCAATGTCGGCGCGACATCGGGCAGACCGCCTCCGTCGCTTAACCTACCGGCTTTGCCTTTATACACGAGCGGCACGGGATTAACCGAGTGCGCGGTCTGAACTTCGCCGGTCGAAGGATCGATCATTTGCTCGACATTGCCATGATCTGCCGTAATCAGCATTTCGCCCCCGACCTTGTCGAGAGCCTCGACGACTCGACCCAATGCCTCATCCAAAGCCTCTACCGCCCGAATCGATGCGTCCAGGTTACCAGTATGACCAACCATATCCCCGTTGGCGTAGTTACAGATGATGACGTCGTACTCGCCGGACTCGATCGCCTTGACCAATTCTTCCGTCACTTCAGGAGCACTCATTTCCGGCTTCTGATCGTAGGTCTTGACCTTGGGCGACGGCACCAAGATGCGCGTTTCTCCGGGAAAGGGCGTTTCTACTCCGCCATTAAAGAAAAACGTAACGTGAGCGTACTTTTCAGTCTCGGCCAACCGCAACTGCTTTAGACCATGCTTCGACAAGACTTCGCCCAGGCTGTTGGTCACGTCTTGCGGCGGATAAGCGACGGGAAACGTAAAGTCTTGGTGATATTCCGTCAATGTAACAAACCCACCCAGCTTCGGAACGACCTCGCGTCGAAACCCCACGAAATCGGCCTCGTTGAGTGCGCGCGTCAGCTCTCGGGCGCGATCGGCCCGAAAATTCATGAATATCACGACATCGCCGTCCTTGAGAGTAATCGGCGCTTCACCGTCCGGAACGATTGAAGTCGCTTTGACGAACTCGTCGGACTCACCCCGCTCGTAAGCCAGCGTCAAGCCCTCGATCGCCGTTTCCGTGCGGTAATCGGCTTTTCCTTGCACGATAAGGTCATATGCCTGCTGGATACGGTCCCAGCGATTATCGCGATCCATCGCGTAAAAACGGCCAATAATGGATGCAATCCGCCCTGCCCCCAGTTCTTCGAACTTCGAATCCATTCTGCGTATCGGGTCGCCTGCGCTCTTGGGTGGGGTATCTCGCCCATCCAGAAAGGCATGCACATAGACCTTTCTCAGCCCCTTCCTAACCGCGAGCTCCGCCATTGCATGAATGTGAATTTCGTGGCTGTGAACGCCGCCGGGCGACAGCAGTCCTAAAATATGGAGTGCCTTATCGTTCCGAAGGGCCTTGTCCACGGCTTCGCGCAGAACGGGATTGGTGTAAAACGAACGGTCCCTAGCCGCTTTACTGATCAACGTAAAATCCTGATTGATAAGTCGACCCGCCCCTAAATGCAAATGTCCCACCTCGGAATTGCCCATTTGATCGTCGGGCAAGCCGACGACTTCACCGGAGCAATCGAGCAACGTATGCGCGCAAGTATTCCACAGCTTCGTCCATGTCGGGGTTCTTGCAAGAGCGATAGCGTTATGGTCTTTGGTTTCGCTGTAACCAAAACCGTCCAGAATGATGAGGACAACAGGTTTAGGACGATTCAACTTCAAAGTATAATCTCCCTCTCGGTTTTTGCGCGTTTGCCTGGCAATAAAGGCTTTGTTGCTTCCCGCAGAAAAAATCAGTATGTCCCAATGGCCAAGCGGCCGCTTTCGCGGAAAGGAAAAGACCTCGAACTCAATATCGCCGGATAAATATGAATTTGAGAATGAGGCGCCATGGGCTTAGGCAAAGGGAAAAACGGAGTAGTATTTTAACTTTTTTTTGCAACCCCGTGTTGCTCGAGCAATCGCGGCTAAAGAGCGCACAAACTCTTACAATGCGAAGCCCCCGATGACCAAACCAAACGAGATACTGATTACGGAAGATGCCGATATCGCGCAGGCTGCCTATTGCCTGAAAGCCATGTCCCATCCGCTGCGACTCAAGATTTTATGCACTTTGGGGAACAATAAAGTCAGCGTTCAGGACATCGTCGAGCAGGTCGGCACGACTCAGAGCAATATCTCTCAGCATCTGGGCATTCTGCGCGATAAAGGTATTCTCGCCTGTAAGAAAGACGCTAACCGCGTGTACTATTACGTTGACGACGAGCGCACACTGCAGCTGATCAAGCTGATGAAAGAAGTATTTTGTCATCATTAGTTGGAGCCGAATTTTCTCTATGACTGTCACACCCGACCGCCTGTTGGAATTCCTGGGCAATCACTGGATCATGGCCAGCGGTTTGCTCATTGTTACGATTTTGCTGATTCAGGATTTTATCGACAGCGCCTTCCGTAAACACAAAGTAATCTCGCCGACGGAAGCCGTAAACCTGATGAATGATGAAAACACCATCATTATCGATGTCCGCGAACCGCACGAACATGCCAACGGCCATATCGAAAATGCGAAATTCATTCCCTTGGGCAAACTCGAGGAACGAGCACAGGAATTGGAGGCATACAAACAAAATCCCGTTATCGTAACCTGCCAGTCCGGCACGCGATCTCCCCAGGCCTGCAAGAAACTGACCGGTTTAGGCTTCACCCGAGTGTTTGAAATGAAAGGCGGCATGCTCGCATGGGAAGACCAAAAATACCCCGTCGTTAAGAAGCGGAATAACAAGTAATTCGCCCTCTCCCGATTTTTCCAAGCTTACGAAATAAATAAGGATTATCCATGGCCGAAGAAACCACTCAGCCAGAAAGACAGTTCGTCCTGCAAAAGATTTACGTTAAGGACGTCTCTTTCGAGACGCCGAATTCGCCGGAGGTATTCACGCTCAAATGGGAACCGAAGGTCGAATTCAACCTGTCGAGCAATGCGCAAAAGCTTCAGGAAAATCTGTACGAGGTCAGTCTCACCACGACGGTAACCGTTAAACTCGGCGAAAAAACCGCTTATTTGGTGGAAGTCTGCCAAGCGGGGATTTTCGCGATGGCGGGCTTCGACGACCAAGAACTCGGCCCTCTGATCGGTAGCTACTGTCCGAATGTTCTCTTTCCGTATGCGCGCGAGGCCGTTTCCGATCTCGTGACCAAGGGCGGTTTCCCGCCCATGCTCCTTGCCCCCATCAATTTCGACGCCTTGTACATGCAGCAGATGCAACAGCAGCAGGGCTCCGCCCCCACAAGCCATTAACGGGATAGTCCGCAATCGCCCACATGACAGCTGTATCAGTTCTCGGCGCGGGCTCATGGGGCACAGCCCTAGCCCTTTTGATAGCCCGCAACGGCCATCCCACTGTGCTTTGGGGGCATCGCCCCGAACATTTGGCCAAACTCAACGCCGCCCGGGGCAACGAGCGCTATTTACCCGGTGCGCGCTTTCCCGACAACCTCCGGGTCGTCGCGAATCTGGAAGAAGCCGTTAAGACCGCGGAAATTCTCGTAGTTGCGGTGCCCAGCCATGCATTTAGAAACCTCCTGATGGACCTGGCACCGCATCTCACCCCGGAATCCAAGATCGCATGGGCCACGAAAGGTCTGGAACTGCAAAGCGGAAAGCTTTTGCACCAAGTCACGGAGGACGTTCTGGGACCCGACATTCCCGCCGCCGTGCTGTCCGGCCCAAGCTTCGCCCGCGACTTGGCCGCCAATCTCCCGACCGCCATTACGGTAGCGTCACGGGAGATCGAATTCGCCAAAATGCTGGCGGGGCTGCTTCATAACAACCGATTCCGCGCATACACCACCGAAGACATCATCGGCGTTCAGTTGGGCGGGGCGACCAAGAACGTACTGGCTATCGCCGCCGGGGTCGCCGACGGCCTGGGCTTCGGCGCCAACTCCCGTGCGGCGCTGATAACCCGCGGACTCGCAGAGATGATGCGCTTGGGTTTGGCATTGGGTGGCAAACCGGAAACCTTCATGGGACTTGCCGGTGTCGGCGATCTCATTTTGACCTGCACCGACAATCAATCTCGAAACCGGCGCTTCGGCCTCGGGCTCGGCAAAGGGCTCCCGCGAGAGCAAGTCGCGGCCGAAATCGGCCAAGAAATCGAAGGGATTCTTACTACGAAGGTTATTTACCAGCTGGCGCAAAGTCTCGGGATCGAGATGCCGATTACCGAACAGACCTACAAAATCCTTTACGAAGGGCTCGCGCCTTTAGAGGCCGTCAACAATCTACTCCTGAGAGAACAGAAGCCGGAAGCCTTGGCCGGTTGAGCCTGCTTCGGTCAAACCCGTTCAATCGCTCCCGAAAAGCCGTTCTGCCGCCATGCTTCGTAAAGCACCAACGCTACGGTATTGGACAGATTCAGGCTGCGGCTTTCCGGTTTCATAGGCACGTAAAGAAGGCGCGGCTTCGGCAAGGAAGCCAGCAAGGTTTCCGGCAATCCCCTGGACTCCGGACCGAACAGCAAGGCGTCATTCGGGCGGAAGTCGGCATCCGCGTAGCAGCACCGCCCTTTGGTGCTGAGCGCGAACAGCCGCTCCGGCCGAACCCGTTCCAAGAATTCATCCAGTCCCCCGTATTCCCGCACATCTGCCCATTCCCGATAATCGAGGCCGGCGCGCCGCAACCTGGCGTCATCAAGCCGGAAGCCCAAGGGATGGATGAGATGCAGCCAAGCGCCCGTGTTGGCGCAGAGACGGATGATATTCCCTGTGTTCGGCGGTATTTCCGGCTCGTAAAGGACGATGTGGAACACGTTAGGACTTATTCACACCGAGGGCGGATCGGCTCCAGTTTCCAAATGTCGCGGTTGTACTCCGAAATCGTGCGGTCGGTGGAAAACTTGCCGCCAGCAGCGCAGTTTAGGATGCTCATTCTTGCCCACTGCTCTTGATCGAGGTAAGCAGCGGCCGCGCGCCTCTGGGCTTCTACGTAACTTTGAAAGTCGGCAGCCGTCATCCAAGGATCGTGCGGGCTTTTTATGGCATGGATGATGGGATCGAAAATTCCCGGTTCGAATTGGTTGAAGTGCCCGCTTTCCAAGAGATGCATCACCCGGCGCAGGTCGTCATTGCCGTTTATGACGGACTCGGGATCGTATTGGCCTCGCTTCGCCTCCACCTCCTCGGCGGTGAGGCCGAACAGGAAGAAATTCTCGGCCCCCACTTCCTGACGAATCTCGATATTGGCGCCATCGAGAGTACCGATAGTCAGCGCCCCATTCAGCATGAACTTCATGTTGCCGGTACCGGACGCTTCCTTACCCGCGGTCGAAATCTGTTCGGAAAGATCGGTGCCGGGACAAATGTATTCCATCGCAGTCACCCGGTAATTGGGCAGGAAGGCCACCTTGAGCAGCTCGCCGGCCGCAGCATCGCGATCGATCACGTTGGACACATTACTGATCAATTTGATGATTCGCTTCGCCATGGCATAGCCCGGTGCCGCCTTGCCGCCGAATAGGACGCACCTCGGCGTCCAATTGGCCGTATCGCCGCGCTTAATGCGGTCATAGAGGTGAATGACATGAAGTACGTTGAGCAACTGGCGCTTGTATTCGTGTATCCGTTTAACCTGAACGTCGAACAGCGCATCCAGTTCGATATCCACGCCCAGCTCCGCTTTCTTATAGCGTAAGAGACGCTCCTTGTTATGGCGCTTGATTTCCCTCCAGCGTTGGCGAAACGCAGAATCATCGGCATATGCGGCCAGCTTGCCGAGTTGGGACAGATCGGTCAACCAACCCTCGCCTATCGTTTCCGTGATCAACGAGGCAAGCTTGGGATTACACCCGGCCAGCCAGCGGCGAGGCGTAATACCGTTGGTCTTGTTGTTGAACTTATTCGGCCACAGTTCGTAAAAATCGCGAAACAGCCCTTGCATGAGCAGATTGGAGTGAAGCTCCGCCACCCCGTTGACCGAAAAGCTCCCGACGATGGCCAGGTAAGCCATGCGAACCTGTTGCTCCCAGCCTTCCTCGATCAGGGACATCCGCGCCAATCGGTCCAGATCGCCCGGCCAGCGGTTGGCGACCTCACCCAAGAATCGCGCGTTGATGTCGAAAATGATTTCCAGCAACCGCGGCAACAATTGCCGGAACAGGCGCACCGGCCATTTCTCCAAGGCTTCCGGAAGCAGTGTGTGATTGGTATAAGCCATGGTACGCGAGGTGATGGCCCAAGCCTCATCCCAATGCAACCCATGCTCATCCATCAAAAGGCGCATCAGCTCGGCTACGGCAATACTCGGATGGGTGTCGTTGAGCTGAAAACAATTCTTTTCCGCAAACCGACTGAAGTCCTCACCATGCACCAGCACCCATTTGCGGATGACGTCCTGAAGACTGGCCGAAGCCAAAAAGTATTGCTGGCGTAGTCTCAACTCCTTTCCGTTCTCGCTTGCATCATTGGGATACAACACCATGGTGATGTTTTCCGCCATGTTCTTGGAACGGACCGCTTCGGTGTAATCTCCGGCATTGAAGTCTTGTAGGTCGAATTCATCCGTGGCAGCCGCTTTCCACAGGCGCAGCGTGTTAACCGTACCGTTCTTGTAACCGGGAATCGGGATGTCGTACGGCACTGCGAGCACATCGTGGGTATCCACCCAGCGCCTCCTCGGGTGGGATTCGTCGCCGCCATAAGTGTCCGTCCGCCCGCCGAAACGTATCCGCACCGTCAGTTCCGGACGCTCCAGCTCCCAGACGTGGCCGTTCCGCAGCCAATGATCGGGCTCCTCGACCTGATGGCCATCCTCGATGTTTTGCCGAAACATGCCGTATTCGTAACGGATGCCGTAGCCCATCACCGGCAACTGCAGCGTCGCACAGCTATCTACGAAACAAGCAGCCAGCCGACCCAGCCCGCCGTTACCCAATCCGGCATCTTGTTCGCTCTCGACGATCTCCTCTAGATCCAGCCCCAGGTCATGTAAAGTTTCGTGTAGAGGATCGTCGATCCCGAGATTGAGCGTGGCGTTACTCAAGGTCCGCCCCATCAAGAATTCCATGGATAAATAGTAAGCACGCTTGCAGTCCGCTTCCTCATAGGCGTAATGCGTATTCTTCCACCGCTCCATCAAGCGGTCGCGGACCGTCAAAGCGACCGCCGTGTAGGCATAGTGCGCGGATGCGCAGTACTTGTCGCGGCCGAGCGTGTAGCTGAAATGACGGCGGATGTCCACGGCCAAATCCTTGGCCTTCAACCCCAAGGCAGGCAGCTCGGTCAACCACGGTTTTCGCTTACTATTCACAAGACTTCGGTTTGGCATAGTCGGTCCGCTTATTTGGCAATTTCAGATTGGGCACGAAAAGCTCGTCGTTCCTCTGCGGCTGTCCGCAGACGACAAAGCCGGAAAGGGGCGATTATCGCATCAAAGCCGGAGCTGTTGACGATAAGCTTGCCGGTACTCGATTTCTTACACGTCCAGACTCAGCTCGCTGATCTTTCGTGTCAATGTATTGCGGCCGTAACCTAATAACTTTGCTGCTTCCTGGCGACGCCCGCGGGTGAATTGTAACGCCGTGGCGATCAAAATCCCTTCGGCTGAATCTATAGCTTCCTTTGCGACATTTCTATCCCCACGCCTCAAGCGCTTATCGACCCATTGCCGGAAACAATCTTCCCAACTGTCGACGACAGTAGAGGTACTCGCCTTAACACTCAGTAATTCCGGCGGCAGATCGTCCAGATGAACCTCCTTGCCCGCCGCCATAACCGTGATCCAGCGACAGGTATTCTCCAACTGACGCACGTTGCCCGGCCAATCGAGCCGACAAAGATAGTCCTCCACATCCGGCAACAAGACTTTTGTTTCCACCTTCAGCTCTTGACTGGCCTCCTTGAGGAAATGGTTCAGCAATAAAGGAATATCCTGGCGACGCTCCCGCAAGGGCGGGAGGTGAATGCGGATGACGTTCAATCTGTGGAACAAGTCCTCCCGGAAACGGCCTTCGGCGACAAGCGTATCCAGATTTTGATGAGTGGCGGCAATAATGCGGACGTCCACCTTGACCGGTGCGTGCGCACCAACGGGAAAAAACTCGCCGTCGGCCAACACGCGCAACAAACGGGTCTGCAAATCCGCAGGCATATCGCCGATCTCGTCCAAGAACAACGTGCCTCCGTCGGCTTGTTCGAAACGCCCGGCGCGGCGAGCCTGCGCGCCGGTAAACGCACCGCGTTCGTGGCCGAACAATTCGGATTCCAGCAGATCGCGGGGGATCGCCGCCATATTGAGGGCGATAAAAGGCTTGTCGGCCCGTGGACTATGGCGGTGCAGCGCCCGCGCAACCAACTCTTTCCCGGTCCCCGATTCGCCGTTGATCAGAACGGTGATGTGGGAGCGGGCGAGTCGCGCGATGGCGCGAAAAACCTCTTGCATGGCCGGCGCCTCCCCGATGATTTCGGGCGTTTCCTCGGCCACCTCGGGCGGACCTTGCTCTTGCCGCGCGCGCTGACTTTGTGCGCATGCACGCTGCACCAGATCAACGGCATCGTCCACATCGAACGGCTTCGGCAGATATTCGAACGCGCCGCCGTGGAATGCCGAGACCGCGCTCTCCAGATCCGAGTGCGCCGTCATGATGATGATGGGAAGTTGCGGATGCTTGATCTGCAGCTGCCGCAAAAGCTCCAGCCCGTCCATGCCCGGCATCCGAATATCGGTCAATATGGCATCGGGCTTGCCCTGATCGAGAGCATCGAGCAATCCGCCGGCGTTCGAAAAACAGCGCGCGTGTATCGATGCCTTTTGCAAGGCCTTTTCCAAGACCCAGCGGATCGAGCGATCATCATCAACCACCCATACTTGGGCTGAACTACTCATGGTCCTTCTCCAAAGGCAGGAAAATAGAAAAAACCGTGTTGCCCGGGGAACTCGAGCACTCGACCAATCCGCCATGCTGATTGATCAAGGACTGTGCGATCGACAGGCCTAAACCGGTACCGTCAGCGCGCCCGGTTACCATCGGGTAAAAAATCTGACCGAGCAACTCCGGCTTGATACCCGGACCATCATCGATGATGTCGATCTTGACGGCCATCGGGTTGCGCCTATGACCAATGGTCACCTGGCGATGGATGCGCGTGCGAATCAGGATGTGCCCTTTCTTCCCTACCGCCTGCGCCGCGTTGCGCACGATGTTCAAGATCGCTTGAATCAGCTGATCGCTATCGCCATTCACCAACGGCAAACTCGGGTCGTAGTCTCTTTCGATGACGACGCTTGGAGGAGCCTCCACCTGCACCAACTGACGCACTCTCTCCAGTACCCGGTGGATATTGAGCCGGCTTTTCCGCGGCGGTTTGTTGGGCTCAAGCATCCGGTCGACCAGCGATTGCAGGCGGTCGGATTCCTCCATGATGATTTTCGTATACTCCCGCATCTCTTCTTCGACCAACTCCCTGTCGAGCAACTGCGCCGCACCGCGCAGACCGCCCAAAGGGTTCTTTATTTCGTGGGCCAATCCCCGCAAAAGCATGCGAGCGGCGTTCTGCTGCGCCAGAAGCTGCTCTTCCATGGAGATGCGCAAATGCCGATCCACCTGTTCAATCTGCACCAATGCGGCGACCGGTTTATCCTGCTCCAGCATCGGCGTGATCGTGAAATTGACCGTAATAGCTTGAGACGGAAGACCCAACGACAAATTTCGCTTGGTCAACGATTCACCCTGTTGCAAGGTTCGTTTCAAATCTTTCTCGATGTTCTGATCGTATAGAAAGAAAAGCTCTTTGGCCCCCGAACCCAGAACCTGTCGTGCACTCACTGCGAACAGCATTTCCCCGGCCACATTGATATAAATCAGGCGGTACGCGGGATCGAAAACCAACACGGCGTCCGTTAAATGATCGAGGATGCGTTGATATAGTGGAATGGGATCTGGGTTATTCATTACGATTTGAAAAGCAAGATGGAGGCCAATTGCCCATGCAAGCTGCGCTTGGTTGTAGGTGCCTCAAGACCTATAGAACTCAGCAGCGGACACTCGCCGCCACAGAACCTCAGGCAATGCGCACCATATTGGTGCATATTAGACCGATTTGCTGAAACATCTGTTCCGTTTGAAGTTATTTCGGAATTTACCAATATAGATAATCCAACACTCGACAAAGGCGCAACTGCCCGAGCCAGTCACTTTTGAGCTTCACATTCGCCCTTTCGGACTTGTCACTGGGATAGACAGCCTTGTTCAGCCGAATGAATCGCCAGACTACTCTTTACGCGAGCTCTCTATAGCGTCTCGGATTCGGAAAATACCCGAACAAAAAAAACGCCCCATAAAGGGGCGTTTTCAGATTCGGGCCGAATAGCCGTTTAGAGGCTGTAATACATATCGTATTCAACCGGATGCGTGCTCATGCGCAGACGGGTGACTTCCTGCATCTTGAGGTCGATGTACGCATCGATCGCATCATTCGTGAAGACGCCGCCGCGGGTCAGGAATTCGCGATCCGCGTTCAATGCATCCAGCGCCATATCAAACGCATGACAAACCTGCGGAATGCTCTTCTCCTCTTCCGGCGGCAAATCGTAAAGATCCTTGTCCATGGCGTCGCCCGGGTGAATCTTGTTTTGGATACCGTCGAGACCGGCCATCAGCATGGCTGCGAAAGCAAAATATGGATTGGCGGTGGAATCGGGGAAACGAACCTCGATGCGGCGCGCTTTCGGATTAGTGACATACGGAACGCGGATCGATGCCGATCGGTTGCGGGCGGAATAAGCCAACATGACCGGCGCCTCGAACCCCGGCACCAAGCGTTTGTAGCTGTTGGTGGACGGGTTGCAGAAGGCATTCAAAGCTCTCGCATGCTTGATAATGCCGCCGATGTAAAACAGCGCCAACTCAGAAAGGCCGCCATACAAATCACCGGTAAACAAGTTCACGCCACCCTTGGACAGTGATTGATGAACATGCATGCCGTTGCCGTTGTCGCCGACCAGCGGCTTCGGCATGAAGGTCGCGGTCTTGCCGTAAGCGTGAGCGACATTGTGTACCACGTATTTGAGGGTAAGCACCTCATCCGCCTTCCGGACCAACGTACCGAACTTGACGCCGATTTCGCACTGTCCGGCGGTCGCCACCTCGTGGTGATGAACCTCGACGATCAGCCCCATTTCTTCCAGCGTATTGCACATGGCCGCGCGCAAGTCCTGCATGGAGTCAACGGGCGGCACCGGAAAATAGCCGCCTTTGATGCCGGGACGATGGCCGATGTTGCCGTCTTCGTAAACTTTTTCGGTGTTCCAACTGGCTTCTTCGGAATCGACTTTATAGAACGAACCCTGCATGGAAACGCCCCAGCGCACATCGTCGAATACGAAGAATTCGTTTTCTGGCCCGAACAGCGCGGTATCCGCGATGCCCGTGGATCTCATGTAAGCTTCAGCACGTTTGGCGATGGAGCGAGGATCGCGCTCATAACCCTGCATGGTAGAGGGCTCGACGATATCGCAGCGCAAAATCAGGGTTGGATCGTCGAAAAACGGATCGATAACCGCCGTCGTCGGATCAGGCATCAGGATCATGTCCGACTCGTTGATGCTCTTCCAGCCCGCAATAGACGAACCGTCGAACATCTTGCCGTCTTCGAACATGTCCTCGTCCACACTGTGCGCCGGAATGGAAACATGCTGTTCCTTGCCCCGAGTGTCGGCAAACCGCAAATCAACGTATTTGACCTCCTTTTCCTTCATCAGCTGAAGTACATCTTGTGGCGTCATTCTTTATCTCCCGAATATTAGGGTTGTAAAAATCTCAAGCGGGTAATTAAACAAAAATTGTACCAATAGAAAAACGCTGTTATCTCCCGGAATTACAATAGTGCAACAACTTGTTCGCAAAACAAAAACGCACCATTAATGTGCATACGACCCATTTCAGTGCCGTTTACGGAAGAAATCCGCGAATTCCCGCCACGCCCTGAGCCCCATGGGACTTTGCAACGTCCACATCCGCTGGAGACACCCCCCCCAAAGCGAAGACCGGAATATTTACCTGATCCACCAACTCGGCAAAAGTTATCCATCCTAGCGGCACGGCATGGGGGTGGGTGGGCGTGGACAGCACAGGGGCAAGAACGGCCAGATCGACGCCAATTCGCTCCGCGTGCTTCAGTTCACCGAGATTGTGACAAGATGCGGCAACCCACCGGGCTTTCTCCAATGGCCGTTCACTCAAGCTCATCAGTCTTTGTGCCGTAAGATGAAGCCCCGCGGCGGACGTCCCGACCACCCAGCACGGATCCGCATTCAGAAGTAGGATCGCGCCCCGTTCCCGGCAGTACTCCACAGCATAATGCGCCAACGCCTCGTATTGGTGCACACCCAATCGGCGCGCCCGTAATTGGATCAAACCGGCTCTGCGCGACACCAGATGGTGCAAACGCTCGCGCAAAAGCGCCTCATCGCCCGATTCATCGTCCAGAATCGCATACTGATCGGGAAGTCTGGCAGCCGTTACGATGGGGCGATTCGCGGCCGGAAATGCGAAGCCGGGCAATTCGTCTGGCGAAACCCAACGAATCGGCTGTCCCTGCATGCCGATTGGCGTCCCCTCGAACCGGTCCACCCGCCACACATCCAGCAGTACGCAACGCTCCGGATAAGCGTGACGAATCCGAATCAAGGGCGATGCCTCTATCACTTCGAGGTTAAGCTCCTCGCGGATTTCTCTGGATAAAGCTTCCTTTGCGGTTTCGCCGGCTTCCAGCTTGCCTCCCGGAAACTCCCAAAGATCCCCTTGATGGACGTGGGCGAGGCGCCGCGCAATGAGAATTTGGCCGAGTCCGTTCCGGATGACACCGGCGGCTACATGCAACTCGGAGCAACCGCTCACCGGGATACGTTCAGCCTCGACTAGGTTCGATATTCCGCGTTGATGCGGACGTAATCGTAAGAGAGATCACACGTCAGGACACGCTGATGCGCGCTCCCCCTCCCCAGCACAACGCGAATCAGGATGTCATTCTCAGACATCACGGCTCTCCCGGCCTCCTCGGTGTAACTCATGGCGCGTCCTCCATTTTCCACGATCAGCACGTTCCCCAACCATATAGAAACGCCCGATATATCGAGATCGGCGCAGCCTGAACGACCGATCGCAGCCAAAATCCGGCCCCAGTTCGGATCGCTGGCGAAAAAAGCGGTTTTGACCAGAGGCGAATGGGCGATAGTCTTGGCCACATTCCGCGCTTCGGTTTCATCCCTGGCCTCTTGGACCTCTATCCGCATCACCTTGGTGGCGCCTTCGCCGTCCCGCACGATGGCTTCAGCCAAGTCTTCACAAACCTCCCGAACCGCTCGGGCCAGGAGAGGGAAATCCACGCTTTGCCGGCTAAGTTCGGGATTACCGGCTCCGCCCGTTGCGAACAGAACGCAGGCGTCGTTAGTCGAGGTATCGCCGTCCACCGTGATCAAATTAAAAGAACCGTCGGCGGCGTCGCTCAAGCAAGCCTGCAAACTAGCCGGTTCAACCTTCGCGTCGGTGGCAATGAAGGCCAGCATGGTGGCCATATCGGGGTGAATCATGCCGGCGCCTTTGGCGATGCCAGTGACGGTCACCGATACTCCAGCCAGATTGACAGTCCGGCTTGCACCTTTAGGCCGCGTATCGGTCGTCATGATGGCCCTTGCCGCGCGCGTCCATCCCGCCTCGTCCAAGGCGCTCAGGGCTTTGGGCAAAGCCGATTCGATCTTTTCCACCGGAAGATATTCGCCGATTACACCGGTCGAGAAAGGAAGCACCTGCTCGGCCGCCGCGCCGGTCAGCCGGCCGAGCGTCCGGCAGGTCCGACGAGCATCGTCCAGCCCTCGCTGGCCGGTTCCGGCATTGGCATTCCCGGAATTGACCAAGAGCCAGCGTGGATGGTGTCCGAGATGATCTCTCGCCACGATCACCGGCGCGGCGCAAAAGGCATTTCGGGTAAAAACGGCCGCACAGGTAGACCCTTTGGCTGCTTCGATCACCACGATATCGTCACGATCGTTCCGCTTGATGCCGGCACAGGCCGCACCGAGCCGGACGCCTTTTACGGTTGCCAGGGTCAACTCTTCGCTCAAGACGCTCATACGCGGCGATTTCAATCCAATTTGCCGTGGCAGTGCTTAAATTTCTTCCCGGAACCGCAAGGGCAAGGCTCGTTACGGCCCACTTTGGCGACGTCCCGGATATAAGGCTGTGCGGGCCGTGGTTTAACCGGCTTTTCCTCGACCTCCGCCTCTTCAGGTTCCGCAGTCAGTGCGTGTGCCTCGGCATGTTCGAAATGCATTTCTTGAGGTACGGCGCGGCGCTGTTCCTCCATGACATTGACTTCTTCTTCGCTGTGCACCTGAACCTTGGATACGATGCCGATCACCTCGTGTTTAATCCCGTCCAGCATGGAGGTGAACATCTCGAACGCTTCGCGCTTGTATTCCTGCTTCGGATCCTTCTGCGCATAACCGCGTAGATGGATGCCCTGGCGCAGATGGTCCATGGCCGCCAAATGCTCTTTCCAGGCGTTATCGAGAACTTGCAGCATCACCGTTTTCTCGAAATGACGCATGACCGATTCGCCTATAACGGCACTCTTTGCCTGATAAACCGCATCCAGCTGATCGATGATTTTCTGGAGCAGGCGGTCCTCATCCAGCCGCGAATCTTCATCCAGCCATTGTTGCGCCGGCAGCTTCGATCCGAGTTCCCGCAATAGCGTGTCTTCCAGACCCTTGACGTCCCACTGCTCTTCCAGGGTGTGCGGCGGAATGAACTGGGTGAATATCTGGCCGACAACGTCCCGACGCATGTTCGTGATCGCCTCGGAAATATCGTCCGCCTCCATCAGTTCGTCACGCATGTGATAAACCACCTTGCGCTGATCGTTGGCGACGTTGTCGTAATCCAGCAACTGCTTGCGGATGTCGAAGTTGCGCGCTTCAACCTTGCGTTGAGCGCTCTCGATCGCCCGTGTCACCCATGGGTGTTCGATCGCCTCGCCTTCCTTCATTCCCAGCTTTTGCATGAGCACGGCCACCCGATCGGAAGCGAAAATCCGCATCAAGGGATCTTCCAAGGACAAATAAAACCGTGATGAGCCGGGGTCACCCTGCCGTCCGGACCGTCCCCGCAACTGGTTATCAATGCGCCGAGATTCATGCCGCTCCGATCCGATGACGTGCAAGCCGCCTGCTTCCACAACCTGAGCGTGACGGACTTTCCACTCCTCTTTCAAGCGAGCGACGGACCCCTGATCGCTGGGATCGATAGCCGCCAAATCCTCTTCCAGGCTGCCGCCGAGAACGATGTCGGTGCCGCGGCCCGCCATGTTGGTCGCAATAGTGACCGCACCGGGCTGACCGGCTTGCGCAATGATATGAGCTTCCTGCTCGTGATGCTTGGCGTTCAGCACCTGATGCGGAATGCCTTCCTTACGGAGGAAAGTCGCCAAGAGTTCCGAGTTTTCGATGGATGTAGTCCCCACCAGCACCGGTTGGCCGCGTTTCACGCACTCGCGGATATCCTCGATGATGGCGCCGTATTTCTCACGAACGGTGAGGTAGACGAGATCACCGAGATCTTGGCGGACCATGGGCCTATTGGGCGGAATGACGACAACTTCGAGGCCGTAAATCTGATGAAACTCCGGGGCCTCGGTATCGGCCGTACCGGTCATGCCGGCCAGTTTTTCGTACAGGCGGAAATAGTTCTGAAACGTGATGGATGCCAGCGTCTGGTTTTCGTTTTGAACCGGAACGTTCTCCTTAGCCTCGATCGCCTGATGCAGCCCTTCGGACCAACGACGTCCCGGCATCGCGCGGCCAGTGAACTCGTCCACGATGATCACCTGGTTTTCCCTAACGATATAGTCGACATCCCGCTGGAACAGCGCGTGAGCCCGCAATCCGGCATTGATGAAATGCATGAGTCTGATGTTGACGGCGTCGTACAGACTTTCGTCTGCATTGATCAATCCCTGCTGAACCAGCAACTGCTCGATGCGCTCGTGCCCCTCCTCCGTAAGGTAGACTTGCCGGGATTTTTCGTCGACGCTGTAATCGCCGCGAGCGCCTTCTTTTTCCTGACGCTTGAGATGAGGAATAAAGGCGTTGATCTTATGGTAAAGGTCGCTGCGGTCCTCGGTCGGCCCCGAAATAATGAGAGGCGTCCTGGCTTCGTCGATCAAGATGGAGTCGACTTCGTCGACGATCGCAAAATATTTTTCCCTCTGCACCCTCTGGTCGCGGGAAAATGCCATATTGTCCCGGAGGTAATCGAAGCCGAACTCGTTATTGGTACCGTAGGTAATGTCGGCCGCGTAGGATTCCCGGCGCTGCTCCGCGTTCAGACTGCTGACTATGACGCCCACGGAGAGTCCGAGGAAGTTATAGAGCTTGCCCATCCATTCGGAGTCTCGGCGCGCCAAATAGTCATTGACGGTGACGACATGTACGCCTTTACCGGGCAGTGCATTCAGATAAGCGGCCAGGGTGGCGACCAGCGTCTTGCCCTCGCCGGTTTTCATTTCCGAGATCTTCCCGTCATGGAGCACCATCCCGCCTATCAACTGAACATCGAAGTGGCGCATGTTCAGAACGCGGCGAGATGCTTCCCTGACGGCGGCGAAAGCCTCTGGGAGTAACGCATCGAGCATCTCACCCTCGTTCAGGCGGTCTCTGAATTCTTGGGTTTTCCCTCGTAACGCCTCATCGGATAGATTCTGGAACTGAGGTTCCAGCGCGTTGATCTTCTTGACGAGTTTTCTTTTTCTATTGATGATTCGCTCGTTGCGACTGCCAACGATCTTCTTTACTAGCTTGCCTAGCATTGCGGTTTAATTCCGAGTCCAAACGAAAAATAATCCAACGATGATACCGCAAAACCATGGTATTTATAATGAGTCGAGGGCCATATCAGACGTTGGCGAGAAATTGAGGCAAATTCGAACAGGTTTGCTGGGTTCGATTCGGCTAACCGCGACTACCATGGAGGGCTGATTTCGAAGATGCGCCAACCAGAATCCGTTGCCGGTCTATTTCAAGGCGCCGCGATCCAAGGGCTCCTGATCCAGGTAGAAAAACACCGCCGCGTACTCGATGTGGCAAAAAGAGCACTGCCAGGCTTTCTTGCGGACCATTGTGTAGACTGCGTGGTCAAGCCGGACCGCCTGATTCTTTACGTGGAGTCGCCGGCTTGGGCCTCACAAATACGCTTTTATGCCTTGCACCTCTTATCCAAGGTTCAGCAATCGACCGGATACCGGTTCAACGATTTACTGATTCGTAACGCACTGCCTGCCGCAGCAAGACCTCTCGACAAACCAGTTCTCGCCTTGCCATCCGGCTTCGCCGCCGAGGTACTGAAAAATAGCGCATTGTCGACATCTTCCGGGGAACTTAAGGAAGCGCTGCTGCGGCTGAGCGCAACAGTGCAGGCACTGAGGAACGCCGACCCCGGAAAAGAAAATCAATAAAAAACAGCGTCGAAAATTCAGCCGACAGAGATCGTTTGCCCCTGGACTGATGCCCAAATTACGGGCACGCGAGAGAAGTCCAACCCGGCAGCTGGATAAGAATCGGCTTCCCTGCCGCATTTCGATAAGGATTTAACACCGATCGTTCGCCTGGACCTGACCAGTCCAGAGAGAAAAGGAATCAGCCAGCGGCCTGCGCCGCCCTCATGAAATAAATCGGCAGAACGTCGTCTTCCATGTAAGTCACCGATTCCCAGGCATCCCTTTGCTTGAGCAGCTCCATCAGCAGTCGATTGTTCAAACCATGGCCGGATTTATGGCCGGTAAACGAACCGATCAGACTGTGTCCGAGGAGATAAAGGTCCCCGATCGCATCCAGGATCTTGTGTTTTACGAACTCGTCGGCGTAACGCAACCCATCTTCGTTCAAGACGCGGTAGTTATCCACCACTATCGCATTATCCATGCTGCCTCCCAGGGCCAGCCTGCGTTTGCGCAAGGCTTCGATATCGCGCATAAAGCCAAAGGTCCTCGCTCGACTCACTTCCTTAACAAAAGATGTCGATGAAAAATCGATGCTGGCCGTTTGCACATCCTTGCGAAAAGCCGGATGTTCGAAATCGATCGTAAAGGTGACTTTAAAGCCGTCATAAGGCTCAAAACTAGCCCACTTATCACCGTCTTCAACCCTAAGTTTGCGCTTTATCCGAATAAAACGCTTCGGTGCGTTTTGCTCCTCCACGCCCGCCGACTGAATGAGAAACACGAATGGGCCGGCGCTGCCGTCCATAATGGGTACCTCCGGCGCGCTCACATCGACATAGGCATTGTCGATTCCGAGCCCGGCGAACGCCGATAGGAGATGCTCGACGGTGGAAATCTTCACGTCCCCCTTGACGAGGGTTGTCGATAGGGTGGTTTCGCCGACATTTTCCGGCCTTGCCTCGATGATGACGGGTTCAGGCAAGTCCACGCGCCGGAATACAATACCCGCGTTAGGAGCAGCCGGACGGAGGGTCAGATAGACCTTCTCTCCGGTGTGCAACCCGACTCCGGTACCTCTAATAACGTTCTTTAGTGTTCTTTGCCTGATCATTCGACTCACCTATCTTGTCTGACTATCCCCAAAAATCCCTCATATAGCCCTGCACAGTTTAAACCGCCCAAGCATACGAACTACGCAGGGCTCAGACCAGTGGGGGCGGACCGAAGCGTCCTCGCTACTTTCTCAATCGGCCTGACGGCGCAAGAACGCCGGAATATCTAAGTAATCGAGATCCATATCCTTCTTCGCTTCCGCCCGAACATCATGCTTGGGCTGCTTGCGAATTACAGTCGGACGCTGCAATTGATCATAATCGATCTCACCCGTGTGCTTATGCACCAACTTGATCGTCGCTTCGTTCGCCTGCCGCTGGTTGTTTAGTCCCGTCGCCACCACCGTAACGCGCACTTCATCGTCCAGCTCCGGATCGATGGCCGTACCGATCACGACGACCGCGTCATCCGAAGCGAAGTCTCTTATGGCGTCGCCCACCTCGCTGAACTCGCCGATCGAGAGAGTTTGGCAGGCCGTAACGTTGACCAGAACGCCACGCGCGCCCTGAAGATTGATGTCTTCGAGCAAGGGACTGGCGATGGCTTTTTCGGCTGCCTGGCGGGCACGGTGCTCGCCGGTACCCACACCGGTACCCATCATCGCCATGCCCATCTCGGACATTACCGTACGCACATCGGCGAAGTCCACGTTGATGAGCCCCGGCCGGGTAATGAGATCGGCGATGCCCTGCACCGCGCCGAGCAGGACATCGTTCGCGGCAGCGAAGGCATTGATCAAGCTGACGTCTTTGCCCAATACCGGCAACAGCTTCTCGTTCGGAATCGTAATCAGCGAATCGACGAATTGACCGAGCTCCTCGATGCCTCTTTCCGCCACGCTACGCCGTTTCTTGCCTTCGAACGGAAACGGTTTGGTGACCACGGCAACCGTAAGAATACCCGCTTCCTTGGCAATCTCGGCAATCACCGGAGCCGCTCCAGTCCCGGTTCCGCCGCCCATGCCGGCGGTAATAAACACCATGTCCGCACCTTCCAGAACTTCCATGATGCGATCGCGATCATCCAAGGCGGCCTGTCGGCCGATTTCCGGATTCGCTCCCGCTCCAAGCCCCTTGGTCAGTGCATTTCCCAGCTGAATGACCGACTTGGCCCGAATGTTCTTCAAAGCTTGCGCATCGGTATTGGCGCATATGAATTCAACGCCCTCGACATGGCTGTTGACCATGTGGTTGAGAGCATTTCCACCACCGCCCCCGACGCCAATTACCTTGATAACCGCGTTTTGGCTATAAGAATCCACTAGTTCGAATTGCATTGTTTCCACCCCGTCTTAACTGCATTTCCACTCCGGGGAATTTTCGATCCTAAAAATTACCCGTGAACCAACTCTTCATCCTTGCCCACAACCCTTTAAAGCCCGTTCCCAAGGGCATATACCTCCCCGCCAGCGTCTGGTGCTGCTTGCCGAATAGAAGCAGTCCGACGCCCGTCGCGTAAATCGGATTTCGAACCACATCGGTCAGACCGGTGACATACTGCGGCAAACCCAGGCGTACCGGCATGTGGAAAATTTCTTCCGCCAACTCCACCAATCCCTCGACCTTGGCGCTGCCGCCACTCAGCACGATTCCGGCCGCGATCAAGTCCTCGAAACCGCTCCGACGCAGCTCTTGCTGCACCAGCAACAGCAGCTCCTCGTAGCGAGGCTCGACGATTTCAGCCAAATTCAAGCGGGAAATCTGGCGCGCCGGCCTGTCGCCGATACTGGGCACCTCGATGGTGTCCTCCAGCTTGGCCAATTGGGTTAACGCACAAGCGTGTTTGATCTTGATTTCTTCGGCGAACTGGGTCGGCGTCCTAAGCGCCACCGCGATGTCGTTGGTTACCTGATCTCCGGCAATAGGAATGACGGCCGTATGGCGAATGGCTCCGTCGGTGAATACGGCCACATCGGTGGTTCCTCCACCGATGTCTACTAAGCATACGCCGAGATCCTTCTCATCTTCGGTCAGCACCGCCGTGCAAGACGCAAGCTGTTCCAGGATGATGTCCTCGACGTCCAGGCCGCAGCGACGAATACATTTGATGATGTTCTGCGCCGCACTGACCGCGCCGGTTACGATATGCACCCGTGCTTCGAGACGGATTCCCGACATGCCGACCGGTTCCTTGATACCTTCCTGCCTATCGATCACGAACTCCTGCGGCAGGATGTGAAGGATTTTCTGATCCGCCGGGATGGCAACCGCGCGCGCCGAATCGATTACGCGATCCACGTCGCTCTGGGTTACTTCCTTCTCCTTGATGGCGACGATGCCGTGCGAATTCATGCTGCTGATATGGCTGCCCGCGATGCCCGCATAGACCGACTGAATCCGGCATCCCGCCATCAATTCGGCTTCCTCGACGGCACGCTGGATCGATTGAACCGTGGTCTCCAGGTTGACCACCACACCCTTTTTCAGGCCGCGGGACGGATGGGTACCGATACCGACCACCTCGATTTCACCGTCCTCGTTTATCTCACCGACGATGCAAGCCACCTTGGAGGTACCGATATCCAAGCCAACGATGAGATTCCGATCTGATTTTCTAGCCATTGCAATGAATCTTTGTTTTTAATTCACGTCAGGTATATATCCTGCTCCGAATTCGGCCGCGCGCGATGCAATCGGGTTGGGCCAGAGAAACAAGATCCGCTTGGGATTGCGGTCTGAAAATCACTGCAAACCCGTTCGGATAGCGCAAGTCCACTTTCTGGAGCGCCGCAATTCGCGCTTCGCCCAAGCGCGGCAATAACGTCAGCAAACGTTCCAGCGCAAGAGCCGGATCTTGTTTTCCGAACTCGATTTCCACGCCACTGGCCAGACGAGCGCTCCACGCCCGCCGCCCCGTGAGCTTCAAGGAATCGATTCGCATACCTTTCTGCTTTAACTTCCCGTTCAATAGATAAAGCATGCTCAAAAGCTGCTTTTCCTGTCCCGGTGGGCCGTCGAGGATCGGCAACTTCACATAGGACTGGACGTTTCCGGGCGAAAACCGCCCCCCCCGATCGTTGATCAGCCCACCGTCGCTGGTGCGGGCAACCGGTTTTTGCTCAACGACTTTCAGCAGCAAGGTATCGGGCCAGAGCCGAGCAACCTGAACGCTGTCTAACCAAGGAAATGATTTGGCGGCTTCTTCAATGCCATGCGTATCCACTAGAAAATATCCGACCTGGGTCAACGGCAGCAAAGTCCTCGTGAACTCTGCCGCATCGAGATTCCGAATCTCCCCCTCCACGCGCACATAACGTATGGGCATGAAACCCTTGATCTGCCCGAGATCGACACTCATGGCAGCCAGACCGCAGAGAGCCACGACCCCAAAAAAGAACAATGCCCTGACGGGCACCGCTTTAGGCCTCGGCATCGCCCTCTCCGCGACGCGGGAAGCTCGTTTCCAATATTCGCCACGTCAAGTCCTCGAACGATAAGCCCGCCACTTTCGCCGCCATCGGAACCAAGCTGTGGTCGGTCATGCCGGGAACCGTGTTGACCTCGATCAACCACGGCTGGTTATCTTGATCGACCAAAAGATCCACCCGAGCCCAGCCGGTCACGCCGAGCGTATCGCAAGCTTGTAGAGCCAATTTCTGGAGAGCGGCCTCCTCTTCACGGGGAAGTCCGGCCGGACAGTGATAACGAGTGGTCTCGGCGCGATATTTGGCATCGAAATCGTAAAAAGAATGGGGCGTTTCCAAGCGAATCAACGGCAACGGCTCGCCGTCGAGCACGCCGGCTGTATATTCCCGACCGACAATCCAAGCCTCCGCAAAAACCGCGCAATTATAGTGTGAAGCGCGTTCCCATGCTTCCATTAATTCGATTTTATTTTCGGCCCGCCCCATTCCGATGCTGGAACCCTCTTGAGCGGGTTTCACGATGACCGGGAATCCCAGCAGATCGGCGCACCGGTCTACGTCCTCCGGCCCTTGAAGTTTCATCCAGCGCGGCGTCGGCAATCCCGCTCCGAGCCAGCACAGCTTGGTCCTGAGCTTGTCCATGCTCAAGGCCGACGGCAGGACACCGCTTCCGGTGTAGGGCAGTCCCAAGGCTTCCAGAGCCCCTTGAAGAACGCCGTCTTCGCCACCCCTTCCATGGATCACGTTGAACACGCGGTCAAAATGTTGTTCGAGCAGCGGCTGTATCGGATTTCTCGTTACATCTATGCCGACCGCATCGATGTTATTTTTCAACAAGGCCGCCAAAACCGCCTGACCGCTCTTCAAAGAAATTTCGCGCTCCGCGGCGGCACCGCCCATCAACACGGCAACACGTCCAAATTCAGCCGATTTCAGGATTCGCTTGCTCATTCAATCTCTCCTCGTCGATTTTTCGCCCACGATCCGAACTTCGGGAATCAAGTGCTGCCCGAATGTCTGCTCAACGGTCGTCTGGACGAACCCTATCAGAGCCTCGATATCGGCCGCCCTGGCCGCACCCGTGTTAATGATGAAATTGGCGTGTTTTTCGGAAACGCATGCATCGCCCATGCGATACCCCTTGAGCCCGCAGGCTTCGATAAGGCGCGCAGCATGATCGCCCACCGGGTTCCGGAACACCGAGCCGCAATTCGGCAGATTGATGGGCTGCGATGCGCTTCGTTTAGCCAGCAACGCCCGGATTCGTTCGCGGCTGGCAACCGCATCACCAGACTGAAGCCGGAGCTCACAAGCCAAAAACCATTCGTTCTCTGGCCCCTTCACGCTGCGGTAGCCAACGAGAAAGTCGCCCCCGCTGCGGTCCCGCAACGTACCGGAACGGTCGACCGTCACCACCCGCGCCACCAGGGGCCATGTCTCGCCGCCGAATGCCCCGGCATTCATTGCAAGGGCGCCGCCCATGGTGCCCGGAATTCCCGCCAGGAATTCGGCGCCGGTCAGTTCCTGTTCGGAACAAAATCTGGCCACGTGAGCGCAAGGCACGCCCACCTCGGCATAAATGCGTCCGGAACCTGAACGCCGAAGTACTCTCAAACGATTTCGGGTACAGATAACCGTACCTCTGATTCCGCCGTCCCGAACCAGCAGATTACTGCCCAGGCCCAGCCAGAAAACCGGTTCATTGGGAGGCAGCGAACGCAAAAACAGAACCAAATCGTCCGCGTCGGCCGGCAAGTAAAAGCGATCGGCCGGTCCACCGACGCGCCAGGAGGTGTGGTTCGCCAGTGGCTCGTTATAGCGCATCTCGCCCCTTAAACCGAGCGAACTGACCGCGCTTATCCCATCTTCGCAGACCGCAGTCACTGGATTGCTCCGACCGGCATGTCGGTCAAGCACAACGGCAATTCGACAGCAACTTGCCCGATGCTTCCGGCCCCGAGCGTCAAAACGACATCGCCCGGCTCGACTATGCCCGGAAGGATTTCAGCCAGGTCGCTTACCTTTTCGACGAAAACCGGATCGATCTGGCCTCGCACCCGGATCGCCCTCGATAATGCCCGCCCGTCCGCGCCGATTACCGGCGCTTCGCCGGCGGCATAGACATCGAGTAGCACCAGAACGTCGGTTTTGGACAGAACCTGCACAAAATCCTCGAACAGATCGCGCGTCCGCGTATAGCGATGCGGCTGAAACACCAATACCAGCCGCCGGTCCGGCCAGGCTTGGCGCGCCGAGTCGAGGGTCGCCGCAATCTCTCGCGGGTGATGCCCGTAGTCGTCGACGAAAGTGACGAAGGAGCCGCCGAAAGGTACCTCGGCATTGATCTGAAAACGCCGTCCAATACCCCGAAATCCCAGCAAAGCACGCTGTATGATCTCGTCGGAAATACCCAATTCTCCAGCGATGGCAATTACTGATAATGAATTCAATATGTTATGCCGCCCCGGGAGATTTAGGCTCACGTCGAGCGGTTCATCGCACCCCGACCTAAGCACCGAAAAATGCGAACGCAATCCGTCTTGACGGATATTCACGGCCCGGATGTCGGCTTCCGGACTGAAACCGTAGGTTTTCATCGGCTTACTGATTTCCGGCAGAATATCCCTGACGCCCGGATCGTCCAGACACAGCACGGCCAGACCGTAGAACGGCACATGATGCAAGAATTCGACGAAGGCCCTCTTCAGTCTGCTGAAATCACCGCTATAGGTCTCCATGTGGTCCCGGTCGATATTGGTGACCACGGCAATCATGGGCTGCAAATATAAGAAAGAGGCATCGCTCTCGTCCGCCTCGGCGACAAGATAGGAGCCTTTGCCGAGCTGAGCGTTGGTGCCTACGCTGTTGAGGCGCCCTCCGATAACGAATGTAGGATCGAGTCCGGCTTCGGCAAGTACGCTGGATGTCAGGCTGGTCGTCGTGGTCTTGCCGTGGGTGCCGGCTACGGCGATGCCGTAGCGGAACCGCATCAGTTCGGCGAGCATCTCCGCCCGCGAAATGACCGGAATTTTCTGGGAACGTGCAGCATCGACTTCCACGTTGGATCGATTGACGGCACTGGATACGACCACGACCTCGGATTCCGCGATATGCACGGGCGCATGACCGAAGAATATTTTCGCGCCGAGTTCAGCCAAGCGCCGTGTATTGGCATTTTCATTAAGATCCGAGCCCGAGACCTGATACCCGAGATTTAGAAGAACCTCGGCAATGCCGCACATGCCGGTGCCGCCGATCCCGACGAAGTGAATCCGACGGATGCGGTTCATGCCGTATTGTCCCGCGATTTGCTCAGGCAGCTTCACGGTCGACCTCATTCAGGCAGATTTCGGCTACCACCTGGGCCGCATCCGGCTTCGCCAGGGCCGATGCGCGCTCCGCCATGGCCTTCAGTCGGGCCGGTTCCTGCATCAGGGCGGTGATTTCTTCGGCAAGACGCTCCGCGGACAGCTCGGCCTGAGGAATCAGCACGGCCGCTCCATTATCGACGAGGTACCGGGCATTGTGAGTCTGATGATCGTCTATGGCGTATGGATACGGAACCAAGATCGACGGCAACCCCGCCGCGGTCAGCTCACTGATCGTCATCGCTCCCGAACGGCAAACCACCAAATCTGCCCAGGCGTAAGCCTCGGCCATGTCCTCGACAAATGCTTCGATCCGCGCCGACAGTCTCAATTGTGCGTACCGGACCGCTGTTTTTGCCCGCATCGCCTCTCCGGTCTGATGAAAAACGCGAATCGGCATCTCAACCCTCGCGAGGGCCTCCGGCACGATCTCGTTCAAAGCCCTGGCGCCTTGGCTACCTCCGAGAACCAAAATCTTAAGGGGCTCGTCCCATCCGGCCCCGATTTCTCGTTTAAGAAAAACAATTTCTTGCCGTACCGGATTTCCGGTACAGAGCGCTCCCAACTTGGGTGCGAAACTATCGGGAAAAGCTTCCAATACCGCTTGCGCCCTCCGGGCGAGCCAGCGATTGGTAGTTCCTGGAATGCGGTTTTGCTCATGAAGCACCAAGGGGATACCCAGCAGACGCGCCATAAGCCCCCCCGGCCCCGAGACGAATCCCCCCATCCCGAGAACCACGCTCGGCTTGACGCGACGCAAAATGAACAATGCCTGCAAGCAAGCTTTCGTCAGCATGAACGGAAAACTCAACTTGGCTAACCAGCCCTTGCCGCGCAAACCTGACACCGACAACCATTCCACGGGGATACCGGCCGCCGGCACAACTCGAGCCTCCAACCCGGACCGAGTCCCCATCCAGACTACCTCGTGCCCCCGCGCCAAAAGCTCCCGCGCGACCGCCAAGGCCGGATACACATGACCGCCGGTACCGCCGGCCATGATCATCAGACGTGCGCCCATTTGGCCCTAACCCTGGGCGCCGCGGCATAAGCCTCGAGGGCTTCGCTCCGAACCCGAAATAAAAGTCCTAATGCCGCACACATAACCATCATGCTTCCGCCGCCGTAACTCATCAGCGGCAAGGTCAGTCCTTTCGTGGGCAACATGCCCATATTCACTCCCATATTGATAAACGATTGAAGTCCAAACCAAATACCGATGCCGTAAGCAACGAACGCACCAAAGCGGTTCTCAGCCCGGTCGGCCAGCTGACCTATTACGAGCGCACGCCAAACAATCAGCATAAACAGCGAGATAACAGCGGTGGTACCGACCAATCCCAACTCTTCGCCAATGATGGAAAAGAGAAAGTCGGTATGCGCCTCCGGCAAATAAAACAGCTTTTGCACGCTCGAACCCAAACCCACCCCGGTCCACTCGCCGCGACCGAACGCGATCAGGGCCTGGGTAAGCTGAAAACCGGTATCGAGCGGATGTTCCCAGGGATTGGTAAAACTGAGTACGCGCTTCAAACGGTATTCAGCGCTGTAAATCAGCCCAACCCCGGCAAATGTCATTAGGCCGAGCAGTACGCCGAACTGCCATAATCTCGCACCACCCAGAAACAACATGCCCAGTGCCGTCGCCATGACTACCGCAGTCGCACCGAAGTCGGGCTCCATGAGCAGCAGTAATGCACCTATGGATAGCAGCGCCAGAGGCCGGATCATTCCTTGAACCGAGTCGCGCACCGTGCGGAGATGACGGTGGATATAGCTTGCCGTATAAATGACGGCGATGAGCTTGAATACCTCGGAAACCTGAACCCGTATGCCGAATAAGTTGATCCAGCGCGAACTCCCGTTCACGACCTTGCCGACGCCGGGCATCAAAACCACGACCAGTAGAACGAGCCCAAACAGGAACAAGCTCAACGACGATTTCTGCCATGACTCTAACTTGACCGAGGCGACGGCGCAACCGGCGCAAAGACCGAGAGCGATGTGGACTAGCTGGTGTCGGGGGAAATAAAAGCTGTCCTCGGCGAGTTTCTCCCCGAGGTGCAGAGAGGCCGAGGCAACCATTACGAAACCGAGGAGCAGAAGCCCTAAGGACGCAACCAATAAGACAGTGTCCAAATAAAAGCGCCGGTCCCCCCAATGCAGCACCAACCCGCGCCCGCGGACTGTCACTTTCGCCCTCATGGCGAAAGCCCCATGACTTCTTCCGTGAACACCCGTCCCCTTTCCTGATAGTCCTTGTATTGATCGAGGCTGGCACATGCCGGAGCCAGCAGAACCGAATCGCCACGCTGCGCCAAGGACCGTGCAGCCCGGACCGCCTGACGCATATTTTCGACGCGGACCGTGGGAACGACATCTCTCAACGCCGTTTCCAACAACGGGGCGTCTTTGCCCATCAGCACCGCCGCCCGCACCTTTTCGGCGACTACGGGTCTGAGTACGGAGAATTCTGCATCCTTACCATCCCCCCCCGCAATCAGTATTGCCTTGGAATGCAACCCGGCCAAGGCCGCCATGCACGCACCGACGTTGGTGGCTTTGGAGTCGTTAATCCACGTGACGCCGTCGATTTCCGCCACCGTTTGCATGCGATGCGCCAGCCCCTCAAACTTTTCGAGCGCATTGATCATGGCCGCTTGCGACAAGCCGATCGCTTCTCCCAGCGCGACGGCCGCCAGGGCGTTGGATACATTATGGCGTCCTTGAATACCGATTTTCTCAGTCCGGATCAGCGACTCGCCGTGACTTGTCAGCCACTCCGCTCCGTCGGCGACCGAAATGCCGTAATCGACACCCGACTCTCGCAAGCCGAACCACACACAGCGTCGATCCGGTTCCACCATCGCCGCAACCATAGGATCGTCGCGATTCAGCACCATTACGCCCTGCCCGCGAAAAATTCGTCGCTTGGCATCGGCATAAGCCTGGATGTCCGGATAGCGATCCATATGATCGGGGCTGATGTTGAGAACGGTCGCTGCGTCCGGCCTTAAAAGCGAGGAACGCTCCAACTGAAAGCTCGACAGCTCTAGAACGTAAAGCTCCGCTCGGTCGTCCAGAAGCTCCAGCATCGGTGTACCGAGATTCCCCCCCACTCGCACATTCCTGCCGTCGGCTTCCGCCATCAGGCCGACTAGTGTCGTTACGGTACTTTTGCCGTTCGCTCCCGTGATCGCCAGAATGGGCGCTTTCGCCATGCATGCGAAAAGATCGAGATCGCCGAATACCGGTATCTTCCGCCGTTGAGCCTCCTTGATTTTCGGCTGGTCCAACGGCACGCCCGGGCTGACGATCAAATGGGTAGCGGCCGAGAATGCCGCACTGTGAAGGCCGCCCAGAAAGACTCCGGCGTCGGGGCAAGTCTCGCGCAATTCTGCCAGACACGGGGGCCATTCCCGAGTATCGGTCACCGCAAATTCGATACCTTGGCCTGCCAGAAAACGCGCTACCGAAAGACCGGTCTTGCCCAACCCGAAAATCAGAACACGCGCGGAGCGGCGGTCCAATCCGAGTTTGTCCAGTGGATTTACGGCATCAAGATAAACCTCTGCGTTTGCCGCCATCTTTCACCTCAACTTCAAGGTCGCGAGTCCAATCAAGACCAGAATCACGGTGATGATCCAAAAGCGTACGATCACGCGCGGTTCCGGCCATCCCTTTAACTCGAAATGATGATGAATAGGTGCCATGCGAAAAATACGGCGACCGGTGAGCTTGAATGAAATGACCTGAAGCATCACCGATAAGGTCTCCATGACGAACACGCCGCCCATGATCATCAGCACGATCTCTTGCCGGACCAAAACAGCGAGTGTTCCGAGAGCGGCGCCCAGCGCCAGGGCACCAACATCGCCCATGAAGACCTGAGCCGGATAAGCGTTGAACCAAAGAAATCCGAGCCCGGCCCCCACCAAGGCGCCGCAAAATACCACCAACTCGCCCGCCTTGGGTATAAACGGAATGCCTAGGTATTCGGCAAAGTTCACGTTGCCCGAGACGTAGGCAAAGATGCCGAGAGCACCGCCCACGAGCACCGTCGGCATGATGGCGAGGCCGTCGAGGCCATCGGTCAGGTTCACCGCATTGCTCGAACCTACGATCACGAAATAGGCCAGAATTGGATAGGCGAAACCCAAGTTCAGCACAACCTGCTTGAAGAACGGCACAATGAACTGAGTCTCGGTCGAGACCGTGGCAGTGCCATAAAGAAACACCGCTGCCGCCATACCGACCACGGACTGCCAAAAGTACTTGTGTCGTGCGGCCAAGCCGTCGCTATTGCGCAGTACCAGCTTTTTGTAATCGTCGACGAAACCCACCAGGCCGAATGCCAGCGTGACCAGCAAAATGACCCACACATAGCGATTGCTGAGATCGGCCCAAAGCAGGGTGCTGATCGCTATCGACACCAGAATGAGCGCCCCGCCCATGGTCGGGGTTCCTGCTTTGGAAAAATGGCTCTGCGGCCCGTCGCTCCGGATACTCTGTCCGACTTTATATTTACTGAGGTGTCGGATCATCACCGGTCCGACAATGAATGAAATGATCAGGGCGGTTAACACGCCCAAAATGGCTCGTAACGTCAGATACTGAAAGACGCGAAAAACGTCGAAGTACTTTTGGAGAGCCTCTGCCAGTATCAGCAGCATAGATCGCTCCGCTCCCGCAATGCCTCTACTACCCGCTCCATATGTTGACTGCGTGAACCTTTAATCAATAACACAACGTTCTCGTTAATCTGCTGTCGTATTTGTTCAATCAACTGGTCCTGCTCTTGGCAATACAGAGCACCTTCGCCGAAAGACTCCGCCGCCCGGTCCGCATTCGGGCCCACGGCAAATAACCGAGCCACGCCCATCGCTTTCGCTTGGCGGCCGATCTCGGCGTGCAACTCCGCGCTCGCCTCACCCAGTTCGCCGAATGCGCCCAAGGCAACCCAGTGCTCGCCCGAAAGCTGCCGTAGCACATTTAGAGCGGCCCGAAAGGAGTTGGGATTGGCGTTGTAGGCATCGTTAATCAACAAGGATCCTCGAATGCCGTTTGCCGGCTCGACGCGCCCCGGCACCGGAACAACGCGGGAAAGCCCTGTCCGTATCTGTTCGATATCGAAACCCAGTGCGTAAGCCACCGCTGCCGCCGCTAGCGCATTCGTCACGTTATGATTTCCAGCCAAGGACAAAGCCAGAGGATAACGGCCTCCTTGATATAGAAGATCGAAGGACGAGCGGAACTTACCGTCGCTTATGCCCGTTCGTATGGAATCCGCATCGGCGCGTACCACAGCATCGGGGCCGAAGCCGAAACTGATGACCTCCCGGGAGCCGGCCATTTCGCGCCAGCGTCCGAAGAAACGATCGTCCGCGTTAAGCACGGCAGCACCGTCCGGCCCGAGTGAAGCAATCAATTCTCCTTTTGCTGACGCCACGCCCTCGAGCGAGCCGAAACCTTCCAGATGCGCCGCTCCGGCATTGGAAATTACGGCGACGTCCGGTTTCGCCAATCCGGCGACGTAAGCAATCTCGCCCGGATGATTCGCACCCATTTCTATTGCTGCAAAACGGTATTCGTCCGCCAGCCGCAACAACATCAAAGGAACACCGATATCATTATTGAGGTTGCCCTGCGTCTTGAGCACCGGTGCGGCAACTCCCAGGATGGCCGCAATCATCTCTTTGACGGTCGTTTTTCCGTTGCTGCCGGTGATGCCGACTAAACGACCGGTCCAACGATCGCGGCAAGCCGCCGAAAACCGTCCGAGCGCTATTCGTCCGTCTTCGACCCTCACTTGTGGCAATTCGCAATCGGTCCAGCGCTCGACCACTGCTCCACAGGCACCCGCCGATTTCGCTTGGGCGACGAACTCGTTGCCGTCGAACCGGGCTCCGCGAATAGCCAGATAGAGATCACCGGGCTTCAAAGACCGGGTATCGATACTTAGATTCTCGAATGCCACATCGTCGCCATGCCGCTCACCGCCGACAATCGTGCTGAATTCGGAAAGACGCATCTTCATCTCGGCAACTCCAGTGCGGAAAGGATTTCCATTACCACTTCGCGATCACTGAAAGGATATTTCTGGCCTTGAATTTCTTGGGTGTCTTCGTGTCCTTTTCCAGCTACCAGAACGATGTCGCCGACAGCCGCCCGTTCGAGTGCCCAGGCGATGGCTTCACGGCGATCGCGGATCGTGACGGTATTACCGAGACGACAACCGGACCGAATATCCCGGATGATCTGGTCACCATTCTCGGAGCGGGGATTGTCATCGGTCAATACGACGCCGTCGGCCAGATCTTCTGCGACGGCACCCATCAGCGGCCGCTTGCCGCGGTCGCGGTCGCCGCCACACCCGAAAACCACCCACAACTTTCCTTCGCAATGCCGACGCAAGCTCCTCAAAACACTGGCAAGGGCATCGGGGGTATGGGCGTAATCCACGACAGCGGTCCGCCCTCGCTCGGAAAATCGTTCCATGCGTCCGGGCACGGGGCGAACATTCTTGAGCAGTTCCGCTGCTTCGGGCAATTCGCAATCCAAACCAAGCAAAACGGCCAAGGAAGCAGCCAGATTTTCCACGTTGAAATCGCCGTAGACCGGTGCGAACACATCGGCAAGCTGCTGACGATACCGTGCCTGAAAAGCGATTCCTTGCGAATCTTGATGTACGACGCTTACGGAGACCACGGCTCCAGATTCGATTTTTCGCTCGCGCGAACTAAAAGCGACCAATTTTAGATGAGATGGTGCCCGGCTCAAAATGGCGTCGGCGATCGGATCATCGGCGTTGAAAACCGCGAATTCGAGCCCCGGCCAAGCCAGAAGACGTAACTTTGCTTCCAGATAGGCATCCATCGTACCGTGGTAATCCAGATGATCACGGCTGAAATTCGTGTATAGCGCCCCCTTGAAACGGACGCCGTTGAGTCGACCCTGAACCTGGCCGTGGGACGAGGCTTCCATGGCTATGAACTTGACGTCTTGGCCGTGCAGGCGAGCCAAAAGATCGTGAACTTCGATGGCGTCCGGCGTGGTGTGGTGAGTAATCTCGAGTGAGCCGGGCACCCCCCAGCCCAGAGTTCCGATTACGGCAGCCGGCGCTTTAGCCGAAAGTGCATCGGCGAGGAAGTGGCTACACGAGGTTTTGCCGTTGGTGCCGGTAATGCCGACAATGTCCAAGAACGCGGACGGCTCGCCGAAAAAACGATCCGCGATAAAGCCGATTTTTTGGTCGAGCGACTCGACCGGCATGCAGGGCATTCCGGCAATACCCCTTGCCAAAACATCGCCGTCATCCGCAGGATCATAAATGATGGCCGAACAACCTTGCCGAATCGCCTGTTCGGCATGGCGCATGCCATGCGAACGGTGTCCCGCCAGCGCCACGAAAAGATCGCCTGGACGAGTGCGCCGACTGTCATGACTGAGTCCGCCGACCTCAACCGAACGCGAAACGGGAGCATCGACAAAGCCGGACAATAAGGCATCCAGCCTGTGCGCCCGAATCTGTGTTTCGACGGTCGTCATGCGGGCTCATCCTGCTGCGCGGCGAGGATTGGCATGATATCTCCCTGATCCGGGGCGATGTTCAACAATCGCAAAGCCCCCTCCATGACACGCGAGAAAACAGGCGCGGCCACCGCTCCGCCGTAATACTCGCCTGCTGACGGCTCATCGATCATGACCACCATGACTAGGCGTGGCTTGCTTGCGGGCGCCATTCCCGCGAAAACCGACAAATAACGCGAAGATGAGTAGCCGCCCACCCCGCTTTTCTTGACCGTCCCGGTCTTGCCGGCCACGCGAAAGCCTGGAATGGCAGCCTTCAGCGCGGTCCCTTCACGGCTCACGACTTGCTCCAGCATTGCGCGCACGCCGCCAGCGGTCTGGGCCGACATGATCCGATGCAATTCGGGTGAGTTGTTTCGCTTGACCAGACTTACCATGGGCATCACCCCGTCATTGGCCAAGGACAGGTAAGCTCTCGCGAGCTGTAACGTCGAGGCGGATACGCCATAACCAAAGGACAAGGTCGCCTGTTCGAACGGACTCCAGCCTTGATAGTCCGCAAGGCGACCATTGGCCTCACCGGGAAAACCGGTCTCCAAAGGTTGGCCGAAACCTAGATTGTTATAGAACGCCCAGAACTTTTTCGAAGGCAAGTTGAGCGCGATCTTCGTGACGCCCACGTTGCTCGACTTTTGAAGGACATGCGCAACATCGAGAACGCCATAGTTGTGGATATCCTTGACGATGTTGTGTCCCACGCGCATCGTACCCGGCGCCGTATCGATTACGGTATCGGGGCGGTACAGTCCGAGCTCCAGGCCCAGGGCCACAACAAACGGTTTCATCGTCGAACCCGGCTCGTAAATATCGGTGATCGCCCGGTTGCGCGACGTACTGCCCTTGACCTGAGTACGGCTGTTGGGGTTGTAGGAAGGCTGATTGACGATCGCCAACACTTCACCCGTCTGAGTATCCAGCAACGCCAAAGAGCCGGAGCGCGCTTGATGCTGAAGTACGGCTTTCTTGAGTTCTCGATACGCTAAATATTGCAGGCGCTGATCGATGCTCAGAGCAAGATCCTTGCCGGGTACCGGCGGCCTGATGCTTTCCAAGTCTTCGATGACGCGCCGCTTGCCGTCACGGATTATCCGCTTGGCGCCCTCCACGCCCTTCAGCCAATCGTCGTAGGCCAATTCCATCGCCTCTTGGCCCTTGTCATCGATATTGGTAAAGCCGACCAGGTGAGCAGCCACTTCTCCGGTGGGATAGTACCGACGATATTCGCGCTCCGAATAAACACCCGCGATGCCCAGCGCAATCACCTGGTCGGCCAATTCTGGGCTTATCCTTCGCTTCAGATAAGCGAAACTGCGATGCTCGTCGCTTCCGACGTGTTTCTCGAGCGCGCCGGACGATAGGCCTAGAAGATCCGCCAAGGCTTTGCGCTTGTCCGCCGGAATCTGTGCCTCGCGGAACTCCTTCGGATTGACCCAGATGGATTTGACCGGCGTGCTAATGGCCAGCAACTCTCCGTTACGATCAAAAATCCGCCCCCGGTGCGCCGGCACCGGTAATATCCCGACGTGACGCAGATCGCCTTGACGTTTTAAGAATTGTCGATCCAACACCTGTAGGTAAACGGCGCGTCCGATCAAACCCGTCATGGCGACCAGCATAACGATCAACAGAAAATACCAGCGACCGCTGTAGTCTGCCTCATTTACCGGCCTGGGTTGGATAATCAACATATTTCGGCGCGACGTCTAAGGTTTGATATAAATGATTGATTCTCTAGCAGGCAACATCATGCCCAAGCGGCCGTGCGCCAGCCTCTCGATACGGCTATGCTCGGCCCACGTATTTTGCTCGAGCTGCAACTGTCCCCATTCCTCGTCATAGGCGTCCAGCTCCTGCTCGAGCTGCTGAACCTCGGCGAACAACATCCTCGAGCGATACTTGGTGTACACAACACCCAAGGCAGAGGCCACGGCCACCACAAGCAACATCAGCAGAAATCTCATGATTGGATGCGCTCCGCCACGCGCAGGACCGCACTTCGAGCACGCGGATTGCTTCGAACTTCCTCCGGCTCCGGCATGCGAGCTTTACCGATGCGCTTCAGCCTTCCAGGCTCGGTAGGGTGCAAGGAAAAATGCGAGAGCACCGCCCCTCCGCGCTCCTCATCACGCATAAATCGCTTCACGATCCGGTCCTCCAATGAATGAAAAGCTATGACCACCAACCGCCCGCCGGGCTTTAGTACATCCATGGCTTGCCGCAGTCCCTGCTCAAGCTCCTCCAGCTCTCTGTTTATGAAGATGCGGATCGCCTGGAAACTCCGCGTCGCCGGATGTTTGCCTCTTTCTCGCGTGGGAACGGCCTTTTCGATGAGCTCGACCAATTCGCCCGTGGATACGATCGGGCTTTTCGAGCGCCTCTCGATGATCGCCCCGGCGATGCGCCGGGCATAACGCTCCTCGCCGTAATCCCGAAGCACGCTGACCAGCTCGCTCTCGGACGCACCCGCGAGCCATTCGGCCGCCGTCATGCCTCGGCCGGTATCCATGCGCATATCCAAAGTACCGTCGCGCATAAAACTGAATCCCCGGCCCGCCTCATCCAACTGAGGCGAAGACACGCCTAAATCCATCAACACTCCGGCGACATGACTTGACCATCCGCGGAGCTGTACAAATTCGCGCAGACTCGCAAAACTGCCGTATTCGAGGGCAAACCGCGGATCCGTCATAAGCCGCTGGGCCTCTTCGGAGGCTACGGCTTCGGGATCTTTGTCCAAAGCCAGCAGTCTTCCTTCCGGCCCCAAGCTCTCGAGGATTGCTCCACTATGTCCGCCACGCCCGAACGTGCAGTCGACATACAAGCCGTCAGCCTTCAGTGCCAAACCATCCAGCACCTCACGCAGCATGACCGGCCGGTGCGCCCGATCTTCCTGACTCACAGCGCCAAAGATCCCAACTCGGGCGACAAGTCCTCCAGGCTCTCCAGGCGCTCCTCTTCGATCCACTCGTCACGAGAGGCATTCCAGGAATCCTCGTCCCAAATCTCGAATTTATTACCTTGACCGATCAGCGCCACACGCTTTTCCAATCCGGCGAACTTCCTCAAAGGCTCGGGAACCAGGAACCGTCCCTGGCCATCCATCTCACACTCGGTGGCATGGCCGATCAACAGGCGCTGCAAACGCTTTGCCTGTTTATTTAGAGAAGGAAGCTTCACCAGCTTGCGCTCAATCTCTTCAAACTCGGGAAGCGGGTAGAGCATGAGGCATTTGTCCAGACCGACCGTAACCACCAATTGGCCGTCACAATTCTCATGCAACTCCGCTCGATAACGCGTAGGCATGGCCAGACGACCTTTTTCGTCGAGATTGATGGAGTTAACGCCTCGAAACAAGAAATCCCCCTACTTCCATTGGGCTCCATTTTTTTCCACTTATTACCACCTGAATGGAATATAGAAATCATCTGCAACCAAGTCAAGCAAGATCCTTGAATATTTTTTCGGGGCAATGGCATAGTCGAAACCAACCTCGACGAAGGCGCCTCGACTGGAAGGTTCTTTTTAATAATCAACAATTTGTTACATACACCGAGAGAGCCTTCGGTGCTCGATGAACTCGACGAGAAACCGTGAATCAGCGGATTGTCAGTTTTCACTGCGCGAGCGCGGCAAAAACGGGCTTGATCGGCGATCCAACCCGAAGGTCGATATTGCTCGAAACCCGTCACGCCAAACTCGTTGATCGGTTGGGATACGCGCCATGAAGGGAATAGAGTTCTGTCGTGGATAGAGGCAATGCCTCTATCCATCGAAAAATTTGCAGATGAAGTTGAATGAAATCGGCGTCGCTGGCTGCGACTAGATCAGACAATGACGAAAAAGATCATTCCGGAATGGAGAAGCTTTTCCGAGGAATAGGCCTAACGACCACCATCCCCCGGAAAATTACAAAAATCGATCATGCACGAATCGGAAAACATCGCCCCAGGGCTGCAAAAGCCCCGGAGAAAGCAAACTCATTTCGTCGCCTTCTTCATAAATCCGATGCTCCCCTCTTTATTAACGTTTGCGTAGTTGTTGATACAGAAACCAATCGAAAAGGCTACGGAAGCCACAAGCAAGCCAGTTAACAGAAGCTCAACCCAAGTCATCACAATCATTTAAACCTCCCGCGGGTATCAACCGACTAATGATCGCCAGCGGTTCCATCATATTACGCCACTTTACGTTTACAATAATCAAAATTATATAAATATTGATTCCTCACAAGAAACTATAATGATCGATAGATGCAAACGTTGACCAAGCTTCTTTATATAAGAATCGCTTGCCCCTGAACGACAACGCGGCACACGCGAAACGACACCGAAGGCTAATTTCCGGCGAGCAGAGGAAATGGATTGATAGCTCTACCCCCTGGAAGATAGAGGCCATAGTGAAGGTGGCTCGGCGTAGTGCGAGCGTTACCCGTATTCCCTACGTAACCCAAAAGATCGCCTGGCCATACGATATCCCCTACCCGGATCGGTGCCACACGTTCGAAATGAGCGTAATAGTGAACCTGACGGCCGGGCCCCAACACCGAGACGACATTCCCGCCTAATCGATTCTGTCCGACTCTCATAACAATCCCGTGCGTAGTCGAATGGACAGAGGTTCCTTTGGGAGCGAAGATGTCAATCCCCTCATGCGTTCGGCCGCCGCTTCTTATCGCTCCCCATGTATCTTGCAGATTTCGTGGTTTAACACCGGCGACGGGAACCGGCAGAGTGGTCGGAGGGTTTTCAAACAGAAGCCGGACAACAAAGACGGAATCTCGCACTATAGATCCCGGAAGGAGACTCGGAACCCCAAATAGAAAAAAAACAGCGATAAAGCCTTTAAGGATACGCAACATGCAACCCCAATAAATTCATCGTTCGTTATTAAATCTCCACGTAAAATTCTTACGTGAAGTTCAGCTCGAAACTTAGACTGATTACGATGAATTCTTTCCCGAATTGTCTATCGTTGGAGACGGGAGGAGACGGACTCGGCAGCGGACTCAAGCGCCGGCGAGTTACCGAACATGACTATTCAAAGACAACTTGGCGCTGCGCGCGACAAGGCAGAAGGCGAGTATTTCGGCGCTTCCCTGCGCCGTGTAGCACTGGGACCAACGAGGTCCAGTCGATGAAAGCCGGTTTAATGATCCGTCTGAGAACTGGTGGAACTAGCTTGCTCTTCAGTCGGATCTACCGTGTTCTTACCGAGCCCAGAATAGACGGGGCACCAGCGAAGACGAGCAGAAGCCAATAGAATACCGCCTACGATCAACAGCGGGATATTGGCCAGAAATACCGAGACTAGCGCCAGTGCGGCGCCGACACCGTAACGGATTTTCTGGTCTTTAAGCCCGACGTTGAGCTCGCGTTTAGTCATTTTTTTTATATCGAAACTCATCGCTAACCTCCTCTCTCAAAGAGAGTGCGATTGTGCAAGCTTCATATCAATCGCGCAAGCTGATTCCATTAAAATAGCACCATGGACATTACCCCGATTATCGATCCCCTGAATCCGGCTCAGCGAGAGGCGGTAACTTCGCCCACCCCGGCCCTTCTGGTATTGGCCGGCGCCGGAAGCGGCAAGACCCGCGTACTCGTACATCGCATCGCCTGGTTGATGCAGGTGGAAGGCACGTCGCCCCACGGCATCCTGGCGGTCACCTTCACCAACAAAGCGGCGAGCGAAATGCGCGGACGTATCGAAAGTCTGCTGAACATATCCGCTCAAAACTTATGGGTCGGCACCTTCCACGGACTCGCGCACCGCCTGTTGCGCCGTCATGCCAAGGAAGCGGGATTGCCAGATGCCTTCCAGATCCTCGACTCGGACGACCAGCATCGGCTCATCCGTCGTCTGCTCAAGAGTCTCGACCTGGACGAGGCCCGTTGGCCACCACGCCAAGTACAATGGTTCATCAATGCCCACAAAGAAGAAGGACGCCGAGCCCGTCACCTGCCGGAGTCGTACGATCCATTCCAAAAACAGATGCAGCGCATCTATCTGGCTTACGAGGAACTCTGCGAGCGGTCGGGCCTGGTCGATTTTGCCGAATTGCTGTTGCGCGCCCACGAATTCCTGCGGGATACACCCGAAGTGCTGGATCATTACCAGCGCCGTTTCCATCACGTACTAGTAGACGAATTCCAGGACACCAACCGAATTCAGTACGCCTGGCTGCGGCTTCTCACCCGCGAGCGCGAGAATCTGTTCGTCGTTGGCGATGACGATCAGTCCATCTACAGCTGGCGCGGTGCGAAAGTCGAGAATCTCCATAAATTTCAGAAGGATTATCCAAGTCACCGTCTGATTCGGCTGGAGCAGAACTACCGTTCCACCAGCAACATATTAAATGCCGCGAACGCCCTCATCGCGAATAACGAAGGCCGACTCGGAAAAACCCTATGGACCGACGGCGGCATCGGCGAGCCGATTTCGGTATATGCCGCCTTCAACGAGCAGGAAGAGGCTTATTTCGTGGCCGAGCGGATAAAGCAGTGGGGGCAAGAAGGTAACGCCCGCCGAGATGCGGCAATCCTTTACCGCTCCAACGCTCAATCCCGCCAGTTTGAAGAGAAATTGCTGGCCATGGGAATTCCCTATCGGGTCTACGGCGGACTTCGCTTCTTCGAACGGGCGGAAATCAAGGACGCTCTCGCTTATCTCCGCCTTATCGCCAACCGCCATGACGACCCCTCCTTCGAACGAGTCGTCAATACGCCCGTGCGCGGCATCGGTGCCAAGACACTCGACTTGATCCGTGATTTAGCCCGCTCGGAGCGCTGCTCTCTTTGGCAGGCGGCGGAAATGCTCTGCCGCGACGCCGCGTTGCCCACCCGCGCCAGGAATCCCTTAGCCGGCTTTCTGCAACTGATTGAGACCATGACCCGAGACACGGCCGAGCTTTCTCTTTGGGAACAGGTGCAGCATGTTATTCCCACCTCGGGTCTCCGAGCCCATTATGAAAAGGAAAAGGGCGAACAGGCCGAAGCGCGAATCGAAAACTTGGACGAATTGATCAACGCCGCCCGCCAGTTCGAATACGAGCCGCAACTGGATACGGAGCTTTCAAAGCTCGACCAGTTTCTGTCCCACGCTGCGCTGGAGGCCGGGGAGAATCAAAGCGACGAGTTCGAGGACTGCGTTCAGCTCATGACCCTGCATGCGGCCAAGGGACTGGAGTTCGACCTTGTGTTCATCGCTGGACTCGAGGAAGGATTGTTTCCCAGCCTGCAATCGCTGGAAGAACCGGGACGCCTGGAAGAAGAGCGCCGCCTTTGCTACGTCGGCATCACCCGCGCGAAGCGCAAACTTTACCTCACCTATGCCGAAGCCCGGAGGCTGTACGGCAAGGAAACCTATCCCCGCCCCTCGCGTTTCCTACGGGAGATTCCGTCCGAACATCTTCAGGAAGTCCGCATGCGCGGAAGCATCGGCCGACCCATGATTTCCTCGCAGCCGTCAACCAGCACCACCGACAATAACGGTATTTTTAAGCTGGGACAGCGTGTTCGCCACGCAAAATTCGGGGAAGGCGTTATCCTTCAGTACGAGGGGGAAGGCAATCAAGCCAGGGTTCAGGTGAATTTTGCCGAATCCGGAGTCAAGTGGCTGATGCTCGCATACGCGAATTTACAGCGGCCTTGAAAAAGCCGCCTTGTCGCATGTTCGGCCTCGGTCAAGCATTTTTCTTCTCTTCCATCATCCGCTCGAGAATGGGGCGGAAAATGATTTCCATGGCCAGCCCCATCTTGCCGCCGGGCACGACGATCGAGTTGTAGCGGGACATGAACGAGTCCTTGATCATCGACAAAAGATTTTGGAAATCTACGTTGAACTTGCGTGGATTCTTGAAGCGGATAATTACGAGGCTTTCGTCCGGCGACGGAATGTCACGTGCGATGAATGGGTTCGAGGTATCGACCAGAGGCACTCGCTGAAAATTGATATCCGTCTGGGAGAACTGCGGAGTGATGACCTTCACGTAATCGTACATGCGTCGCAGAATCGTATCGGTCACGTCCTCCGGCTTGTAGCCGCGTTCCGCAGTATCCCTGTGGATTTTCTGAATCCATTCCAGATTGACGATGGGGACCACACCCACCAAGAGGTCCGCATATTGCGGAATATTCACGACCTCGTTCTTCACAGCGCCGTGCAATCCCTCATAAAACAATAAGTCGGTTCCCTCGGGAATATCGCCCCACGGCGTGAAGGTACCCGGTTTGTACCCCCCCAGACGCTGGCCTTCTTCCTCGTTGTGGATGTAATAGCGACGCTTGCCGGTGCCAGTTTCGCTGTACTGCCGGAACAAGCTTTCTAAATCCTCGAGCAAGTTCGCCTCGACGGCGAAGTGACTGAAATGCCGGCCCTCCGCTTGAGCATTGGCGATATGGCTACGCATTTCGGCACGGTCGTAACGGTGAAAACTGTCACCCTCCACCACCGCCGGCTCAATGTTCAGCCGAAAGAACAAATGCTCGAACGCCTGTTTTACGGTAGTCGTACCTGCACCCGACGAACCGGTGACAGCGATGACGGGATGTTTCTTGGACATGAGAGCCTCCTCCTATTTCGTTATTCTAACCGCACGGGCGCATGTATGGACCACGAGGCCACCCTAAATTCACGGCAGACTGCATCCAACCCGATGCAAGCGGCGACGACGCAGTACGGGCAAAAAGCGATATCGACCAACCACCTCATCACCGCCGCCCCCTGAAAACGCCTAATTCAACCATAGTCCACGGAACGACGGTGGCAGACTGCCGCCACGTCGAAGCTCTGCGCTACCCTTGCTGAATTTAAGATCGCGACTGAACACCGGCCTGAGGATATTGCATAAGAAGAATCAATGAGTCCATACTTTCAAGATAAATAATTCTTTATAGATTGCCTGTTGGCGCGAAAGCATGAACATTACACTTCGGCAGTTAAAAGTCTTTGAGAGGGTGGCACGCCGCCTGAGCTTCACCCGCGCGGCGGAGGAGCTTTATCTGACGCAACCTGCCGTTTCGATGCAAATCAAACAATTCGAGGATGTCATCGGTTTGCCGTTATTCGAGAGGTTGGGCAAAAAAATTTACCTGACCCGGGCCGGGGAAGAACTATATCGGCTGAGCCGCACCATCTCGTTGCAATTGGAAGAAGCCGAACAACTGATCGAGGAACTGAAAGGCACGGAAGGCGGGCGTTTGGCCGTGTCGGTTGCCAGTACCGTTCATTATTTCGCTATCCGCCTTTTGGCCGATTTTTGCCGGCGTTATCCGAAAGTTAAGGTCAGCTTTAAAGTCACCAACCGCAAAGGGCTGCTCCAGCAACTCGACGACAATGAGGCCGACATCGTACTGATGGGGCAGCCGCCGGAGGATCAGGACTTGACGGCAGAAGCATTTATGGACAACCCCTTGGTCGCCATCGCCCCCGCCAATCATCCGTTGGCGGGCCAAAAGAGCATTCCGTTGAGCGAACTGAATCATGAAACCTTCCTCATGCGGGAGCAGGGATCCGGCACCCGCAATGCGGTCGAGCGCTTCTTGTCGGAAAAGGGCGTGCAAATTTCCGCCAGCATGGAAATGAACACCAACGGCGCCATCAAACAGGGCGTGGAAGAAGGACTCGGGCTTGGCATTGTTTCAATACATACCGTAGAACGCGAACTGGAAGACGGCCGGGTGGTCGTTTTAGATGCGGAATCGTTTCCCATCATGCGCCAATGGTACATCGTGCATCGGGCCGGCAAACGCCTGTCCGCAGTGGCACGGGAGTTCGAGGAATTCGTCCGAACCGAAGCCGGCCGATTCGTCAATAGCGACATCATCACGACCGCCTTGAACGGAAAGAATTAGCGCTCCCATTCATTAGGAGCGCGTCAGCCGAACGTTATCGATCAAGCGAGTTTTGCCCAGCCAGGCCGCTGCCAGTATGACGAGATGGGAATCGTCCTGTCCTGCCGGTACCAGATCGGATTCGCGCCGGATGCTGAAATAATCCGGACGAAATCCGGCGGCTTGCAAGGTTTCGATCTGCTGCCGTTCGATACGGTCGAAATCGCTATCGCCCCTGCAAATTGCCTCCGCCGCGAGGCAAAGGCAGCGATACAAGATAGCCGCCTGTTCCTTCTGCTCGCTCGTGAGATACGCATTTCTAGAACTCATCGCCAATCCGCTCGGCTCTCTGACGGTCGGGACGGCGCGAATGCGCACGGGAAAATCGAGATCCGCCACCATACGGCGGATTATCAACAGCTGCTGATAATCCTTTTCGCCGAACAGCGCGATATCGGGCTGCACCAGGTTGAAGAGCTTGCTGACGATAGTGGCGACGCCTCGGAAATGTCCCGGCCGGAACCGACCGCAGAGTTCATCGGACAAACCCTGCACCTCGACGAAAGTTGTAAGCCCCGAACCCGTGGGATACAGCTCGGCCACCGAAGGCATGAACAGGAGATCGACTGCCGCGCTGCGAAGCTTTTCCGAATCTTCCGCGGGCGTTCGCGGGTAGGCATCGAAATCTTCGCCGGGAGAGAATTGAGTCGGATTGACGAAAACGCTCACCACAACCTTATCGGCGAGTTGCTTCGCCTCGCGGACAAGATGCACGTGCCCGGCATGCAGGTTTCCCATGGTCGGCACGAAAGCCACGGAAAGATCTTTCGAACGCCATTCCCGCACGGCTTGGCGCAAATCGCTTATGGATTCGATAATGAGCATGACGAGCCTTGGATTATCCGCCGAAAGAACCGCTAAAAACTGTGGTCCAACGCCGGGAACCGGCCGGATCTCACATCGTCTGCGTAATTGCGGATAGCCGACGGAATATCCTCGGCGCCTTGAAGAAAATTTCTGGAAAACTTGGGGCGCTTGCCCGGCGTGATGCCGAGCATATCGTACAGTACGAGAATCTGGCCCCCACAGCCCGGACCCGCACCTATGCCGATCGTCGGGATATCGAGAGCCGCCGTAATCTCGCCGGCCAAGGTCGCCGGCACACATTCGAGCACCAACACACTAATACCCGCTTCCTGAAGAATCAAGGCATCCTCGAGGATTGCCTGTGCGGCTTTTTCTTCTTTTCCCTGCACGAGATAACCGCCGACCTGATGAACCGATTGAGGCAGCAGCCCCAAGTGACCGCAAACGGGAATATTCTGCTCTACCAAGGCACGAACGATCTCGACCCGCTTCCGCCCGCCTTCGATCTTGACCATATGTGCCCCGCCACGTATCAACCTAGCGGCGCTATCGATCGCCTGCGCCGGACCGGAATAACTGGCGAACGGCATGTCCGCCGCCAATACGGCGCGGCGAATTCCGCGCGCCACGCACCGGGTATGGTAGACCATATCGTCCAAGGTCACCGGCAACGTCGTCGGCTCGCCTTGCACGACCATTCCCAACGAATCGCCGACCAAAACCAGATCCACGCCGGCATCGTCCATGAGTTTGGCGAAGCTGGCATCGTAAGCGGTAAGAGCCACGATTTTTTCATCGCGCCGTTTCATCGCCGCGAGATCCGGAATAGTCAAAGCCTTGGCCGCATCATACATGCTCGATTACCCTCAATCCTCGTTGCGGACACTTCCGAACCAGATCAGCCAATCGCCCCTTGCCGGGAATCTCGAGCTCCGGCGCGATCTCCTCGAGCGGATACAGCACGAACTCGCGGTCCGCGATTCCCGGATGAGGGACGGTCAGCACTTCGCTCGCTATGATTTCGCACCCGTACAGCAACAAATCCAGGTCCAGCGTCCGAGGTCCCCAGCGTTCGCCCTTGCGCACCCGCCCGTGAGCCGTCTCTATGGCCTGAAGTTTGCGCAACAACTCCAGCGGCCCCAATGTCGTTTCGACCGACATTACGGCATTGATGTAATCGGGCTGATCGCCCGGTCCCATGGGCGCACTGCAATAAAGGCTCGAAAAAGCCAACTCCCGGATACCCTCTATCTTACTAATAGCCGAGCGCGCCGACTTGATGGTTTCGATGGGATCGCCCAAATTGGCGCCCAGACCGATATAGGCCGCCGTTTTATCGAATGGCACAACATGATCAGACGGAAACATTGGCAGAAGATTCAGAGCGCGATTTGCGTTTACGCGACCGGGATCTGCCGGAGCGGCGCCGGCCGGGACTCGTCATGGCTTTCCGCTCGGCTTCGTCGGCCTGCTGGAATCGAGTCCACCACTCGGCGAGCGACGGCTCGGCCTCTCCGGTCTCGGCCCGGAGCAACAGGAAATCATAAGCGGCACGAAAGCGGGGATGGGTCAACAAACGAAACGGCCGTGAGCCGACAATCCGTTCAAAACGCGGCTGCAAGGCCCAAACCTCCCGAGCCGGTAGACTGACCGTCCGGGGCAAAGCGGTATGACGAACTTGCCGTGCAATCACCTCACCCGCAGCTTCCTGATAGGCCAAAATATCGCTTTCTCCGGCCTTGATTCGGGCTTGCGCGCCCGCCCGAACCGGTTCCCACAACAAGGCCGCGAACAGAAAATATGGCGCTACCGGTTTTCCCTCTTGCACTCGCTGATCGGTCCGTTCCAAGGCTTTGGCCAAGAATGTCAGCGGAAACCCCTGCTGCTCCTTGGCCAAACACCGCTCCGTCTCGGGAAACAGTGCCGCGAACAAACCGTAGTGCCTGAGCTGTTCGAAAGTCTGTACCGCATAACCGGACAAGAACAGCTTAAGAACCTCTTCATAAAGACGAGCCGGCGGAATTTCTTGTAGCAGACTCGAAAACCGTTTGATCGGATCGGCGCAGCTCGGATGAATGGTAAAGCCGAGTTTGACGGAGAAGCGTAACGCCCGCAGCATCCGTACCGGGTCCTCCCGATAACGTTGCTCCGGGTCGCCGATTAGTCTCAGCATACCGGCCTTGTGATCCTCCATGCCGCCGACGTAATCCACCACGGAAAAATCATTGATGTTGTAATACAACGCATTAACCGTGAAATCGCGGCGGAAGGCGTCCTCTTCGATGGTTCCATAGACGTTATCCCTAAGGATGCGGCCATTCTCGATGATGCGCCCCCCGTGACTCTCCTCGCCTGCGAGCCCTCGAAAGGTTGCCACTTCGATAATTTCCTCGCCGAAATGCACATGAGCGAGGCGAAAACGCCGACCGATCAAACGGCAATTGCGGAAAATCGCCCTGATCTCTTCGGGATGCGCGCTGGTTACCACGTCGAAATCTTTCGGCTCGCGCCCCAAAAGCAAGTCGCGTACGCAACCGCCGACCAAATAAGCCTGATACCCGGATTTCTTCAGGCGATAAAGCACCTTTAGCGCGTTATCGCTGATCATCGATCGGGAAATCATGTGTTCAGATCGCGGATAAATCCTAACGCTCACCGCTGCCTCCGGCTTGGGCTGCGGCAATTTGAACAACCTTTTGACGAAGTTGAAGATTGGCAGAGGAGTATCTTGTTCGTTAGACCTAAAAGAAGCCGGAATGTTACCTTAGGCGGCGGGCACACTCAACGTGCCGGACCCTCGATCTGCTTCCGTATGACAACAGCGTCGATCGGCTCAGATCGTCAACACCGATTTTTGAAAAATTACGGATTCAAACGAGTAAGATCGGTTCTAAGAAGAAAGTTCACTCATCCAGAGTATTTCGAGGAGTCGTGCTTATGTTTGAGAACTGGTTCAGCCAGATGAACGAGTTCATCCTCTCTCATCCGCACTGGATCGCGAAACTGGATTTTCTGCTGCGGGTGAAATGCGGGATTTTGACAGCATTGATGGGGATTTTCGTGTATCTCATCTACAAGGAACAAAGCAAACCCGCCGGGAAACCCAAAAAATCTCCTTATCGCTTTGTCGCTTGATCTAAATCGGAAAAACGCTGTCTATCATAGTGAAAACTCGTTATGATGGGAATTTCAACCACCGCGACAGCAAGGGTATCTCATGCAAGTATCACCCCGCAAAGTGGTCCATATCCACTACACCCTCACCAGCGATGACGGCGACATCCTCGACAGTTCCAAGGATCAAGGTCCATTGGCCTATATTCACGGCATGGGCAACATCATTCCCGGACTGGAGAATGCGTTAACCGGTCGCGCCGTGGGCGACAAGCTCAAGGTCAGCATTCCGCCGGAAGAAGCGTATGGCTTGCGAGACGACGACCTTATTCAGTCGGTACCGAAAACGGCCTTTGAAGAGGGACAAGAGATACTGCCTGGCATGCAATTTCAAGCGCAGTCTCCGGAAGGTCTTCAGCTGCTTACGGTAATCGGCGTAGACGATGACGAGGTAGTCCTGGACGGCAATCATCCGATGGCCGGCCTTACTTTGAATTTCGAGGTTGAAATCACGGACGTTCGCGATGCTACGCCCGATGAGCTGGATCACGGCCACGTACATGGTCCGGGCGGACATCACCACGGCTGATTCGATTCGCAGAACGAGGCGGCTATCTTTCTTCGCCGGATAGCCGCCTACAAATCTAACGGTTTGCGAGACGCGCCCACGAATCGTGGTCGTCGGCATCCTCAAGAACCACCTCGACCCAGTCGCCGACCTTCAAATGGGTCGCGCCATCGATAAATACTTGGCCATCGATTTCAGGAGCATCGGCCCGGCTGCGAGCGACCGCCCCCTCCTCCACAACCTCGTCGACCAAAACGATTTCCTGCAACCCGATCTTCGACTGCAGCCTATCAGCGCTGATTTGAGCCTGAACCTCCATAAACCGCGCGAGGCGTTCTTCTTTCACGGCTTCCGGCACAACATCGGATAACTCGTTGGCAACCGCGCCCTTGACGGGCGAATAGGTAAAGCACCCGACCCGGTCGAGCTGGGCTTCTTGAAGAAACGCCAACAGCTGCTCAAAATCCGCCTCGGTTTCCCCCGGAAAGCCGACGATGAACGTACTGCGAAGCGTGATTTCCGGGCAGATGTTCCGCCACTCGGCGATCCGGGCCAAGACATCCTCTGCGGCTGCCGGACGCTTCATCAGCTTCAGAATTCGGGCGCTGGCGTGCTGGAACGGAATGTCCAGATAGGGCAGGATTTTTCCCTCCGCCATGAGCGGGATAACTTCATCCACGTGGGGATAGGGATAAACATAATGCATCCGCACCCAAACCCCGAACTCCCCCAGAGCCTTGGCCAAATCATAGAAGCGGGTCTTGAGCGGACGCCCGCCCCAGAAGCCGGTTCGATACTTCAAATCGATGCCGTAGGCGCTGGTATCTTGCGATACGACGAGCAGTTCCTTCACTCCAGCCGAAACTAGGCGCTCCGCTTCCGCCATCACGTCGCCGATGGGGCGGCTGACCAGATCACCGCGCAAGCTCGGAATAATGCAAAACGTGCAGCGATGATTGCAGCCCTCGGAGATCTTCAGGTAAGCATAATGGCGAGGCGTTAGTTTGACTCCTTCCGGCGGCACCAGATCGACAAAAGGATCGTGAAGAGGCGGCAAATGCTCATGCACCGCCTCGACAACCTCTTCATAGGCATGGGCGCCGGTAACCTTCAGCACTTGAGGATGGCGGGATCGAATCTCGCTCTCGCGAACGCCCAGACATCCCGTAACGATGACCTTACCGTTCTCTTTCAAAGCCTCGCCTATGGCGTCCAGGGACTCCTCGACCGCGGCATCGATGAATCCGCAGGTATTCACAACGACAAGATCAGCGTCCTTATATGTCGGAACGAGGCTGTAACCTTCGGCACGCAACTTGGTCAGAATGCGTTCACTATCTACCAACGCCTTGGGACAGCCAAGGCTGACAAAACCGATACAGGGTGTTTTCATGAAGAAATATGCGAGGGAGGAACAAAGGATAGAGGGATAATTTTACGCCAGCGGTGGTTTCCGATTCTAAGGGCTCTCGGCGATGAACACCGCCCGCACCGGCGCGGGCAAGCCCTCGATCGTCAGTTCCGGGTTGGCCGGGTCCAGGAAATCGGACAGAGACTGAAAGCGCATCCAGTCCGTGGAGCGTTGCTCGTCCGCTGTGGTCCTCGTCACATCGACAACCCGACCGTTTCGGTAACCGCATCGCCTTAGCCACGATAACAAGGTAGCGCAGGACGGAATGAACCACACATTGCGCATCTGCGCATAGCGATCCTCGGGCACCAAAACCTGACCCAGCCCACCGTCGACGACCAAAGTCTCCAAGACCAATTCACCGCCGGATCTGAGACAGCCCTTGAGCTCCAAAAGATGATCGAAAGGCGAACGACGATGGTAAAGCACCCCCATCGAAAAAACAGTGTCGAAGGCACGAAGATTGAGCGGAACGTCCTCTATACCCAAGGGAAGCACATGAACCGGAAAATCGCCGGCAAAATGCTTGATCGCTAGAAATTGCGCGACACTCAAGAGTGTCGGATCAACTCCGATCACCAACTCGGCCCCGCATCCAATCATGCGCCAGGCGTGGTAACCATTTCCACAGCCGACATCCAACACGGTTCGGCCTTCAAGCGGCTGAATATGATCTTTCAGCCTGCGCCATTTAAGATCGGAGCGCCATTCAGTATCGATATGAATGCCATGAATGGCATATGGACCCTTGCGCCACGGATGAAGCCTGAGCAGCAGACTCTCGATACGGTCCCGCTGTTCTTCGTTGCATCCCCCATCGACAAGGATGCTATCGGCATTCAAATCGACCACGGACGCATCGATTTTTGGCAGGCCATCGAGTGCGGCCTGCCAAGCCGGCCAATCGCCATGCCGCGCGGAGCCAAAAACCGCGTCCAACCGAGTCGGCAACCGGTCTAGCCAAGTACGCAAGTACGGCTGCCCAAGCACCGAAAACAGATCCGAATATACCTTCAGGCTCAAATTACAATTGGACATTCTCGTTCAATGGGTTGCCGCCATTCTTTGGGGCGCCGCTTACCTTGTTGGTTTCCGTTTCCCCTTCGGGACTCATAATGTTTTCGAGGCAACAACATCCCTATTCCACCGTGCTACAATCTCGTCGTCCATTTAGAAGAAGAAAGCCGCAAAGCGCTCGAGCCGAACAACATCCCGGAGACTCCCATCCACACTCGACTTTTACGGGAAGATCGCCGAATGAACACACCCGATATCTTACAAGTTAAAGCTTATCTTCAAGACCTCCAAGACAAAATCTGTCTCGCCCTGGAAAACGAGGAACCAGACGCCCGATTTTTGGAGGACCTTTGGCAATACAATGGCGGCGGCGGAGGAAGAACCCGCGTATTGACCGGCGGAAAAACGTTCGAGCAAGGCGGCGTCAATTTCTCCCACGTGTTCGGCAGAAATCTGCCACCCTCCGCCACTGCGCATCGGCCAGAACTCGCAGGCCGGACATTTCAAGCCGTAGGCGTATCCCTGGTCATTCACCCTCTGAATCCATATGTCCCGACCTCTCATGCCAATATCCGTTTTTTCCTCGCGGAGAAGGAAAACGAAACGCCGGTATGGTGGTTTGGCGGCGGCTTCGATCTCACACCCTATTATCCCTTCGAAGAAGATGCGATTTATTGGCACACTGTAGCCCGGGATGCCTGTCTTCCCTTTGGCGAAGATATTTACCCCAAGTTCAAGCGCTGGTGCGATGAATACTTTTTTCTCAAACACCGCAATGAAACCCGGGGCATCGGAGGATTATTTTTCGACGATCTCAATGAATGGGGGTTCGATCGCTGCTTCGATTTTTTGCGCAGCGTCGGAGATCATTACATCAAGGCTTATGTTCCGATCGTCCAAAAACGGAAGGATATGCCCTACGGCGAACGGGAGCGCGAATTTCAGCTCTATCGCCGCGGACGATACGTCGAATTCAACCTGGTTTATGACCGAGGAACTTTGTTTGGATTGCAATCGGGCGGCAGGACAGAATCCATTCTAATGTCTCTGCCGCCGATCGCGCATTGGCGCTATAACTGGAAGCCGCAGGAAGGTAGCGCCGAAGATAATCTGTACAAGAATTACCTGAAACCTAGAGACTGGCTATGAGCCTCTTTTATCGCCGCCGCCCGCTGCCCCGAGCGGCTCTTTCATGGCGGTAGCGTTGCGCTCTGCCAGGTGTGAAATCAATTGATCGAGGGAGCCGGTACGGGCAACCTCATCGGTAAAGCTGGCACGATAGTTCTGTAGCAAACTGATGCCCTCGATCAATACGTCGTACACTTTCCAATCGTTTTTGGTGAACACCATTCGATAGTTGACCGCCACGGGTTGAGCGCCCGCCTGGAGAATTTCGGTACGGACCATAACCTTCTTGTCCTCCGGCTTCATCTGCAGCGGCAGATAACGGATTTTCCAGTTGGCGTATTCGGTAAAGGCGGTGGTATACGTACGCACAAGCAGCATCCGGAATTCCTTTTTAAAACGTTCTTTTTGCTCGGGCGTCGCCGTCTTCCAATACTTTCCTAAAATCAACATCGACACACGATCGAAATCCACATGCGGTTCGATGATGCCATCAACGAACTGAGTAGCTTTCCTGAAATCGCCCTTGTATTCCGGCTTTTGCAGCGTGGTTTGCAGCTCGTCGGCACTGTGCTGGATAACCTGCTGTGGAGGGAGTAATCCTTCCTCCGCCCACGCTGCCGCTCCCCAGAAGCTTAACAGCAACGACAATGCAACGGCCCAACTTGCCAGGCCGAAGGAAGACTTAGTAAATTTCATTTAAAAACTCCTGCTGACTTTTTAATATTCTTATCATAACTCGGCGGCATGCACTAAACTACCGAGTTCCTCTGTGTCCCACGCAATAAACCGGCCACCATGTCGTTAAATAATAGCATTTCTTACCCCAATGTTCGCTTGCGCCGAATGAGACGGAATGAATTCAGCCGGCGCTTAGTGCGGGAAACACAGCTTTCCACCAATGATTTGATTTACCCTCTTTTCATCTTGGAAGGCGAAAATCGGCGGGAACCGGTCGCTTCTATGCCCGGCGTCGAGCGACTAAGCATCGACTTGCTGTTACGCGAAAGCGAAAAGGCTTTTCGGCTTGGCATTCCCGCCATCGCACTCTTTCCCGTAACGTCACCCGACAAAAAAACGGATGACGCACGCGAGGCTTACAATGCTGAGGGTTTGGTGCAACGAGCGGTACGCCTACTGAAACGACAGCTGCCGGAACTGGGTGTCATCACCGATGTCGCTCTAGACCCTTTCACGACTCACGGCCAAGACGGGCTCGTAGATCAAAACGGCTACGTGGTCAACGACGAAACCGTCGAAGTACTCGTGAAACAGGCGCTGTCCCATGCGGAAGCCGGCGCCGACATCGTGGCGCCTTCGGACATGATGGACGGGCGCATCGGCGCAATCCGGGACGCATTGGAAAAGAAAGGATTCGTACACACGCGTATTCTCGCCTATTCCGCCAAGTACGCCTCCGCCTTCTACGGACCTTTCCGAGATGCCGTGGGCTCGGCGGCCAACCTGGGGAGCGGCGACAAATACACTTACCAGATGGATCCCGCCAATTCCGATGAGGCCCTGCGGGAAGTCGAGCTCGATTTGGCGGAAGGCGCGGACATGGTCATGGTCAAACCGGGATTGCCTTATCTGGACATCATCCGCCGCGTCAAAGACCGCTTCGGCGTCCCTACGTTCGCCTATCAAGTCAGCGGGGAATACGCCATGCTCAAAGGCGCGTCACAAAACGGCTGGCTCGACGAGCGCAAGACCGTGCTCGAATCTTTGCTGGCGCTCAAGCGCGCCGGATCGGACGCCATTCTGACCTATTACGCCAGGACCGTTGCCGAATGGCTTCGCGAAGACGCCATGAGACAGAGCACCTAAACTGCGCAAAGGCTGAAACCTAAAACTGTCTTCATCAAGATTTCCGCCGGATTCACCTAGTCATGCTGCCAGCAGATCGTTATGCCGTCTTCGGTCACCCCATCGGCCACAGCAAATCGCCCCGTATTCACGCGCTTTTTGCAGAACAGACCGGAGAGCGCCTGACCTATACCGCGCAAGACGTTCTGCCGGAAACGTTCGAAATCCGCGTGCGAGACTTTTTCGCCGGTGGCGGGAAAGGCTTGAATTGCACCGTTCCCCTCAAGGAACTCGCCTGGAAAATTGCCGATTCCAAAAGTGAGCGCGCGGAACGCAGCAAAGCCGTCAATACCTTGGCCTTACGTCCGGATGGAACGATTTACGGGGACAACACCGACGGCGTCGGCTTGATGCGAGACCTTACGGTCAATCTCGGACTTTCCTTGGAAAACCGCCGAGTCCTTCTTTTGGGCGCGGGCGGCGCAAGCCGCGGCATTATTGGTCCACTGTTGGAGCGAGGTCCGTCTTGCCTGGTGATCGCCAACCGCACACCCGACAAAGCGGTCCGGCTGGCAGAGGAGCTTGGGGATCTCGGCCCGATCGCCGGATGCGGCTTTTCAGACTTGGGCACGGAATCCTTCGATCTCGTTCTGAACGCCACCGCCGCCAGCCTGATTGGCGAACTGCCGGATCTGCCGAAGAATATTCTCCGAGCCGGCGGATGTTGCTACGATCTCGCCTATGGGACGGAGCCCACACCGTTCGTCCGATGGGGAAAAGATGTGGGGGCCGATGTCAGCGTTGACGGCATCGGCATGTTGGTCGAACAAGCGGCCGAGGCGTTTTTTATCTGGCGGGGCATACGGCCGGAAACGCATCCCGTGATCGACATTCTCAATCGGGAGCGTGGTCGCTAGTGCTAAGCGCCAAGCAATCTGGCATCACTCAGATATTGATTCTTCAAACGCACGTAACCGTCCTTGGAAAAACTTAAATATTCCAGCTCGGCCTCCTTGAGCGGGCGTGCCTGTTTCGCCGGCGATCCCACGTAAAGAAAACCGCCTTCCAAACGCTTGCCGGGCGGCACCAAAGCCCCCGCACCGATCATTACCCGGTCCTCCACGACGGCACCGTCCATGATCACCGCACCGATGCCGATCAGACATAGATCACCGATGGTGCACCCATGCAGTACCGCCCGGTGCCCCACGGTGACACCCCGCCCGACGATCAAGGCATTGCCCTCTTCGTTGTAGCGGCTTCGTTGGGTGACGTGCAGCACGCAGCCGTCCTGAATATTGGTTTCGTCGCCAATCTCGATTCGGTGCACATCGCCTCTCGCGACCACCATCGGCCAAATGGAGACGTCGTTGCCCAATGTCACGTCACCGATCACCAGCGCACTGTCGGCAATGTAAGTTCCTGTTCCCAATTTCGGCTCGACACCGTTATAAATCTGAATCGTCACCTTACGACACTCCGATTGATCAAATGATGCGCCGGGCCCGCCGTCTATACTTCTCCAAGCCCTGATTCAACTTCAAGAACGCGAGGAGAGATTATGAGCGTAGGCGGTTTCATTCTGGTCGGCACGATCTTGTTCGTGATCGTGTACGCCATCTTGATCTACAACCGGCTGGTCAATTTGAAGCATGATACCGCAAAAGCGTGGTCCAACATCGACGTGCTGCTCAAACAGCGTCACGACGAATTGCCAAAACTCGTCGAAACCTGCAAGCAGTACATGCAACACGAGCGGGACACGCTGGAAAAAGTAATGCAGGCCCGTGCCGGGATCTCTGCGGCCCGAGAGTCCGCCAATCTGCATGCCCTCGGGGCGGCGGAAAGCCAGCTGCGGCAAGGATTGATGCAGCTCTTCGCGGTAGCGGAGAGTTACCCCGAACTGAAGGCGGACGTTTCCTTCCGGGCACTGGAGTCCCGGATAACCGGACTGGAAAACGCGATTGCCGACCGGCGCGAGTTCTACAACGAGAGCGTCAATAACAACAATGTCCGGCTGGAAGAATTTCCGGATGTGATCATTGCCCGGTTATTCAACTTCAGACCCTTCGAATTGCTGGAATTCACGGAAGAAGAAAAACGCGATGTGGATCTAAAGGCGCTGTTCGGCTGAGGCGAAAGCCGTGCTATTTCGCGACCTCATCCTCGAATCCTCTCCACAGCACTTCTGGCTGGCGACAGGGCTTGTCGCCCTGACCGGGGTAGCCTTCTTCTTTCTCGCATTCCGCTGGCTGCATCGCGCTCGCCTGATCGCCGACACGCCCACAGCCAAGGTCCGGTCGGCAGCCCAGGGTTACGTCGAACTCGACGGTCGAGCCCAATTGATGGATGGCGAGCCGATCCATGCCCCGCTTAGCGGCGCACGCTGCGTTTGGTACAGTTACAAAGTTGAAAAGCAAGTGACCGACTATGAAGACGGCCACCGCACGACACGATGGCAAACCATTGAGAGCGGCGTTAGCGAGGCCATCTTCCACCTGGAAGACGACACCGGACGGTGCATTGTCGATCCCGAAGGCGCGGAGGTCATGCCGTCCATTCGACTCAAATGGCGCGGGCAGCTCGCGCGACCAGGATACGCACCGCTGCAAACCGGATTTTGGGATTCACTGTTCTCGTCCGGACCGTATCGCTACACGGAATACCGCATCGAGGCAAACGATCCGCTTTATGCGATCGGCCAGTTCGTGTCTCTCGGAAGTTCCGAAGGCACCAGTTTCCATAACGAGGTAGGCGATCTGTTAATCCGCTGGAAGAGAAACCGTTCCGAGCTTCTCAAGCGCTTCGACAAGAACGGCGACGGCGAGATCGATGCGGAGGAGTGGGAAATCGCGCGGCAGCACGCCGAGCGTGAAGTCATGGCATCCTGGCGCAAAAGAACGAAGCAAACCGAGTTCCACCTGATGAAAAAGCCCGGTTATGGCCGTCCTTATCTGCTATCGGTCGTTCCACAGGGCACATTGACCAACCGATATCGCCGCAAGGCCTGGATCGCGGTGCTTGGCTTCCTGATCGCGGGCAGCTCAACGACCTGGGCGTTGCATCTGCGTTTCGGCTCGATTCCATGAACGTCCGGTGGAGCGTCGGCAAGGGATTGCCGACCTACTTCGACTGGGTACGGGGCGGTTTTCCAATGCCCGCCGCTATACCGCGATGAAAAACGCTTTAGATTTCGTAGGTCGGCAATCCCTTGCCGACAAAGCTCCTCAACGACCTACGAATTTCCCTATCCTTACCACTGAACTTCGGTGAAAAACGCTCTAACCGGACTTGTCGTCGCGTCCTGCTTTTTCTTCGAGCCCCGAGAGACCGAACCGCCTCTGCAATTCGGCCAATACCTGATCCGGACTCAACCCTTGATGAGCGAGCAATACCAGGCTGTGAAACCACAAATCCGCAACTTCGTAGACAATCTTGTCGAGGTTTCCGTCCTTGGCGGCCATTACGGTTTCGGTGGCCTCCTCGCCGATCTTTTTCAAGATAGCGTCGAGCCCTTTGGCATAAAGACTCGCCACATAGGATTTTTGCGGATCCTGAGATTTCCGTTCCTCGAGCACCCTAGCCAACTCCTTCAACACGTCCATATCAGCGCTTATACATCGTTTCCGGAGATTTCAGGACAGGTTCCACCGTCTCCCAGCAGCCATCCCGCAGCACCCGAAAAAAGCAGTGATGCCGTCCGGTATGACAGGCGATTCCGCCGGCCTGTTCGACCGCGAGCAAAATCACATCCTCGTCGCAATCCAGGCGAATTTCCAGAACTTTCTGCCGATTCCCGGATTCCTCGCCCTTCCGCCAAAGCCGATTCCGCGAGCGCGACCAGTAGACCGCGTAGCCTTCCTCGGCGGTAAGCCACAAAGCTTCCCGGTTCATCCAGGCGAACATGAGGACCTGCCCCGTGGCCGCCTCCTGCGTAATGACGGGAACCAGCCCTTCGGACGTCCAGCGGATTTCGTCGAGCCACGCCGTCATAGCCGCACCTCGATGCCCTGAGCCGCCAAGTATTCCTTGGCCTGCCGAATGGTGTATTCGGCGAAATGGAAAATACTGGCTGCCAACACCGCATCGGCTTTGCCCTGCAAGATCCCGTCGGCCAGGTGCTGCAAATTGCCGACACCGCCCGAGGCGATCACCGGAACGGATACGGCTTCGCTGATTGCGCGAGTCAGTTCCAGATCGAACCCTTGTTTGGTGCCGTCCCGATCCATGCTGGTCAAGAGGATTTCGCCGGCTCCGTAAGCCACCATGCGACGCGCCCACTCGATGGCATCAAGGCCGGTCGGCTTGCGCCCGCCGTGAGTAAAGATCTCCCACCGCTTTGGGTCTTCGGACACCTGCTTGGCATCGAGAGCGACGACGATACACTGAGAGCCGAAACGCTCCGCCGCTTCGCGCACGAACTCCGGCCGGGCGACTGCGGCGGTATTGATACTGACCTTATCGGCGCCGGCATTCAGCATGCGGCGGATATCTTCGAGCGTTCGGATGCCGCCTCCTACCGTAAGGGGGATAAACACTTCGCCCGCCACTTGCTCCACCACGTGCACCATCGTGTCGCGATTGTCCGAACTGGCGGTAATGTCGAGAAAAGTCAGTTCGTCCGCGCCCTCCCGGTCGTAACGCCTAGCAATCTCGACGGGATCTCCCGCATCTTTGATATCGACGAAGCGGACGCCCTTGACCACGCGTCCATTGTCGACGTCCAGGCAGGGGATAATGCGCTTGGCAAGCATGGATCAGTATTCTTCCGCCACTTTACGGGCTTCGGCGAAGTTAAGGGTGCCCTCATAAATAGCGCGGCCGGTTATGGCGCCCATGACGCCGTCGCCAACCACACTGCCCAGGGCGTGAATATCCTGAATACTCCGGATGCCGCCCGACGCAATCACCGGAATGCGTATGGAGCGAGCCAGCCTTGCGGTTGCCTCGATATTGACGCCCTCCATCATGCCGTCCCGGCTGATGTCGGTGTAAACGATGGCTTCAACGCCATCGTCCTCGAATTTTTGAGCCAAATCGATCACATCGTGATGCGACAACTTCGACCAGCCGTCTATCGCTACTTTGCCGTCCTTCGCGTCCAGACCGACGATAATATGGTTCGGAAACTCCGCCGCGACCTCCCGCACGAAATGAGGCGCACTGACTGCCTTGGTACCAATGATGACGTAATCGACGCCGGCGTTCAGGTAACCCTGAATCGTCTCTTCATCCCGGATTCCACCGCCCACCTGGATTTGTACATCCGGATAAGCTTCGCGTATGGCGTGGATAACCTCCGCATTGCGCGGAATCCCCGCAAAGGCACCGTCCAAATCCACCAAATGAAGGCGCTTCGCCCCCTCCGACACCCATTTCCCCGCCATCGCCACCGGGTCGTCGGAGAAGACCGTATCGTCTTCCATGCGGCCCTGCCGCAAACGGACACACTTGCCATCTTTCAGATCGATAGCAGGTATCAAAAGCATAAAAAAATCCTCAGTAACGGATAGAGTGAATGATCGGTGCCTTATCGCCCCGGGTCCCAGTTTAGAAAATTAGCCAGCAATCGCAATCCGGCTTCCTGGCTCTTTTCAGGATGAAACTGAACGGCAAAGATGTTTTCGCGAGCCAGCGCCGAAGCGAAGGGTTCCGGATAGTCGGTGGTCGCCGCAACGTTTCGGGAATCAGTCGGTCGCGCGAAGTAGCTGTGAACGAAATAAAACCAACTATCGGACGCGATGCCTCGCCATAACGGATGATCGGCCTCCTGCTGGCTGACGCGGTTCCATCCCATATGTGGAATTTTCAAGGGCTGACCGGCAGCGTCTACCACTCCATCGGTGAAGCGTACGACCCGGCCGGGAATCAAACCCAGGCAAGCTGTTCCGCCGTTTTCCTCGCTTTCCTCGAGCAGTGCCTGCATCCCCAGGCAAATACCTAACAGCGGTTTCGAGGCCGCCGCCCGTTCGATGATGGTTACGAGGTCCCGATCAGCCAATGCATTCATGCAATCGCGGATTGCCCCGACCCCTGGGAATACGACCCGGTCGGCTTTGAGAATTGTTTCGGGATTGTCCGTGACGATCACGGCGGTTTTGGAGTGGGCGTGTTGAAGCGCCTTGGCTATGGAATGCAGATTTCCCATCCCATAATCGATGACTGCAACGGAAGACATGGATAAAAGCGAATCGAACGAGAGTCCCGTATAAGTTTTCTAAATCATTCCTTTAGTCGAAGGGACGACATCCTGCATCCTGGTATCCGGTTCTATGGCCATTCTCATGGCACGACCGAAAGCCTTGAACACGGTTTCGGCAATATGGTGGGCATTTTGTCCCTTCAGATTATCGATATGTAAGGTGACTTTTGCGTGATTGACGAATCCCCGAAAAAACTCGAGAAACAAATCGACATCGAATTCGCCTATCCGGGCACGCGGAAAAGTTACGTCGTAAGATAAACCTGGCCGCCCGGAAAAATCAATCACGACGCGCGACAAAGCTTCGTCCAGGGGAATATAGGCATGACCGTAACGCCGTATCCCCTTTTTGCTCCCCAAAGCTTTTTCCACCGCCTGGCCCAGCGTAATGCCGATGTCTTCCACCGTGTGGTGGGCATCAATGTGCAGATCGCCTTTCGCACGTACCTCAAGGTCGATCAATCCGTGCCGTGCCACCTGATCCAACATATGGTCGAGGAAAGGAACACCGGTTTCGAAAACACCCGTGCCGACTCCATCCAGGTTCAGACAAACCCGCACTTGGGTTTCCAGTGTATTGCGGTCAACATCGGCGATACGGCTAATCATGAACGGCAAGAGATCTTCTGAATAATAAATCGGCCCTTAATGATATAACGGCCACGCGGTCTTGCTAAGCCCGATTCACGACAATGGACGCCCCGCTCCGCATGTAAGCCAAAGCTTACACAATTTTCAGCATTTTCCGACTTAGTCTGAAACGAATTTTCTGCCACACTCATTCAGTCGCCGACAAGGAGGTAAGGACAGCTATCCTCTAGGGATAACCACCAGGACGTGACTTGATAGCCAACCAAGCAGGCGATAACCCCGGGTGCATGGAGCGCATCCGGGGTTTTTGTTTTTCGCTCACAGAGAATTCGGATCAAGGAGCTCAAAGGTGGCAAAATATACATAATATATAGATGACCTCTTAAGCCCAGTCAAAGGGCGTCAGTTGGATGAACAACGCCTGCGCTACGGGTTAAACGCTCCACAAATTACAAGCGTCTAGCCTATTCACATGAAACCCTCCGAGGCTCTGCAAGCGCATCGTGAAGATATCCGTCGGTTGGTCGACCGAAGCCGTGCCCGAAATGCCCGCGTATTCGGCTCTGTTCTGTACGGCGAGGATACCGATCGGAGCGATATCGACATCCTGATCGATCCCCTTCCCGGAACGACGCTGCTTGATCTCGGTGGACTGCAGATCGCGCTTGAAGAGTTACTCGGCGTGCCGGTCGACCTGCTTTCGCCCGGAGACCTCCCTGCGGAAATCCGGAGCAAGGTTCTCCAGGAGGCGCCCCGCTGTGAGCGACGACAAACACCGACTTCGTGCAGCTGATTACCTGGGTCATATGCTTGAAGCCATCCGGCTGGCACGCGAATACACCAACGGAATGACAAAGGAGAACTTTTTCGCTGATCCGTAAGACGCAGCAGGCGGTGATACTGAATATTCTGGTCATTGGCGCGGCGGCCACTAAATTGGTCAACGAATATCCGGACCTCGCTGCCAAGCATTCCGAAATACCCTGGAAACCGATGCGAGGTATGCGAAACAGAATGGCCCACGGCTATTTCGAGATCAATCTGGAAGTCGCATGGGATACCATTCGTGAGTCTCTGCCAAAGCTTGAGCAACAACTGCTGGACTTGAATCGGCAGTTGAAGAAAAAGCCTGGATAATGTTTCCCGAACCTAGGACAAACACCCCGCCATCGGCGCTTTGGTTGACGACGCATTACCTTGGAGTGAGGATCGACTTGCCGAACGGTTCCCGGCACCCTGATTGGTCCGGCGTTCCGCAAAATTACGAGAGCCTGCCGCTCTTCACGCGAAAGCCACCGAGAAGTGACTTGATAGCCAACCGAGAGGGCGAAAACCTGGATGCACGGAACGCTCCGGGGTTTTTATTTTTTTCTTGTCAAAATTCCGGTCGCGGCAAGCGGCGAACCAGGTCATCCCAAGCCACCGCAACATACGGCCACACGCCAACGCGGGTTTCGCCCGAAAGCTCCTGAACGTCCGGCTTACCATATTCGCCATTTAGCAGCCGATATACGGTAACCATCTGGTCCGTTGGATGCACCACCCGCACACCGGCGCGCCTCTCACTCCGCGTCGGTCCAGCCTGGATTCATCACACACAACCATAACGTCTGGCTGCACCACGGTATCGATAGCTTCGTCCGATTCGTCAGCCTTGGGCAAACGGACATTGACTGGAGCAATGAAGGCGCGACAAAGCTTGCCTTCCAGGACATTGCTCAATTGCCGGTAAATCTCCCCGGCTATATCCTGATGCTCCAGATTCGGGGCGGGCGCCATGAGATAGGCCCTGCCGTCGATCAGTTCATAGCGGACACCTTCCGGCCAGGATAGATAATCGCCGTAGGTATGACGTTCGGAATCGCGAAGTGCAAGCCCCATGGGCGGCCTCCTTCGTTGGGAACATTCAAAATCTCAGGCTGATATTACCGCATCCCAGGGCAAACATGCGGACGCCAAAGCCGCAGTGCAATCGCCTTTATCTCGCCCCCATATCCAGGTAAGGCGGACGGTCATGGGGTCAGCCAGTTTTCCACTTTGAGGCCGGGTACTCTGCGGAACTCATTCATGTTGTCGGTTACCAGTACGAGACCCAGCGATAGCGCATGTGCCGCAATCAGGCAATCATTCGCTCCAATCGGTGTGCCGGCTTTCTCCAATGTCGCTCGCAAGTCGGCATAGCTCCGATCAACTCCATCTTCCAGCGGGAGTACGTCAAGCGCCGCAAGCAGCTGTTCAATCTTGTGCGACAAGGTTGGCGAGCCTTTCTTAGCAGCGCCATAGCGTAGTTCGCAAGCGACGACAATGCTGGTGCAGACGGCGATTTCCCCTACCGCTGAGATGCGATTCACCACCGCGCCGGCCGGGTGCTTAACAATGCTGGACAGGATATTGGTATCGAGCAGATAGCAATGATCGGCCATGCTCAAAGATCCACGGGCTCCGGGGGAAAATCCTCGATTTCCGGAAATTCCTCGTCCAGCGGCTCCCAGGTGGCGAGAAGCGCCAGCAACGAGCGACGCTGGACAGGTTCGACAATCAGTCGATCCCCTTCCTTGCGGATGATGGCTTCATTACCCGGAAGCTCGAATTCGCGGGGAATCCGCAGCGCTTGATTGCGACCGTTCTTGAACAAACGGACATGGCGTTCAATATACATGACAGCCCTCCTATCGGATAATTGGCCTATGCTAGGCATAGGCTAGCAAATTGATCCTAAGGGGGCAACTCTCACGGACAGGATTGGATGGGTTTTGTCCATTGATGAATTTTTGTGCCGTCCAGCTTCAGTGGTCAGCGTTAAGTACATACCTATCACCTGGACAGGATGATAACGTTGCTCATCAGGTCATGAGAGCTCGCATGCCCTCTTTAGAACTGAAGATTTGCAATTTTTTGAGAATGCTGATTCTATCGACAGCGTAGAACTATGGACCAGAAGCTGACTAATCAGTGATTCTTCTTGCGCGAACATTAAAGCGCCCAACTCGGACTGTTACAGTTCGTGCTGAATATCTTTGACCTTCCCGATAAAGTCGGACAACACCTTCTTAACAGTGTTCCAGAACATGTAGGGCGCAATAGGGTACTCCCGTATTGCGCCGCATAAATAAGCTTCCCATACGGCGCAATACGCTGAAACTATTGCGCCCTACGCGGGCTTACGGTGGGACTTTTACCCACATAAGTCCGCCCATGCCGCGCGCACATAAAAAATGCCCGCCGGGTTACCCCCGGCGGGCATTTTGAAGAGGCGGTGGGCATGAGCACATGCCCACCTTATCTGGTTTAATTAGGCTCGGCAGGTTGCCGGCAACCTCGAGGCAGCAACAGTAGTTGCTACCGCACCGGATGCACCACCGGCAGCATCGTTGTCGGTCGCGCCTGCCGGAACTGCGGCGTTTCCGCATACCCAAATGATCGCCCCAACACCAGCGGCGTTCGAGAAGTACGGCTTGAGAGATAGAGTCTGGGCGGCAATCGCTGCGTTGGCTTGACCACCATAAGTTATAGTAATAGTTCCATTGGTCACCGCTACGCCCGTCACGTATTTGCCGGTGGGGGCCGTCACGTTGATCTGACCGGCGGCAGCACCGATAGCAGTTGGCCATGCCCCGGTATTGGCGACCTGTTCCGAGATTGCCGCCTTGAGATCAGCAACAATGTCCAATCCTTCTGTGACTTGCGCTCGAATTGTGTAGTCCTGATATTGCGGAACCGCAATCGCCGCCAAAATACCGATGATCGCCACAACGATCATCAACTCGATCAAAGTGAAACCTTGCTGCCTCATATTTTTATTCGCATTCATGACGAACTCCATTTAGTTAAGGGATGGATTGGACAAGGAGCTTTATTGGCTCTCGGCCATAACATTGCACACCCCATGCCAGCGCCCCTGATACAGATCGAATGCGGCATTTCCGATTTCAGAAAGGAATATGGACTATGAAATAAGCCTACTAAAGGTTGAAAAGTGACGCATAACGTCACCTGTAGATCGGTAGCTCTGCCGAGACTCGCATCCGAAAAATGGCGAGATCAGAGAAGATCGATCCTGCAAACCTCCCTACAATCAGTGCCGCTTAGACTCGTACGTGAAGCGCGCGCGGAATGGGAGGGTTGGATGATATATCGAGACAATCGACTGAAAGCTTTATACGAGAAAGTCCAGCTTGAAACTCATTCCCTCACCGGCCGCTTATCCAGCTTCCGCTGCAAAGTCCTGCGATGCATCCCCAGCGCCCGCGCTGCGGCGGAGATGTTGCCGCCGTGCTCTATCAAAACTTTTTGCAGATGCTCCCATTCCAGGCGCCGGACGGAGAGCGGCTTTTCCTTGATTTCGACGGAGACGTCGCCTTGATCCTTGTGGAGGGCCGCGACGATCTCGTCGGCATCGGCGGGCTTGGTGAGATATTGGATCGCGCCCAGTTTTATGGCTTCGACGGCCGTGGCGATGCTGGCGTACCCGGTTAAGACGACGATACGGGTGTTGGCGTCGAGATTGTGGAGCCGCTTGACCAAAATCAGCCCGGAATCGTGGCCGATCCGCAAATCGATCACAGCGTACTCGGGCTCGATTTGTTCCGCCAGCGCGGTGCCGGTCTCAAGGTCTTGAGCGGCGTGCACCTCGAATCCGCGCTTCTCGAGGGCTTGCTTCAAAACTCCGCAGAACGTAGGGTCGTCATCGACCAGTAACAGACTGGGACGAGGGGTATCGGATGAGGATTTTGCACTGTTCATAGATCTTAATTCGGACGCAGCAATGGAAGTTCGATGCGCGTGCAAGTGCCGCCTTCGACACGAGGTAACATCTCTATTCGACCGCCTAGGCGCTCGATAGTGGCAAATGCCAAGAATAGCCCGACCCCCAACCCATGCTCTTTAGTCGTGATCGGCGCCTTTCCCAGACGCTGGGATAGCGTAGGGGCAATGCCAGGTCCCTGGTCGAGGATCTCCAAAGTCGCGCGCTCGAAGCTCCAGCGAGCGCGCAGCTTTATCCCACGCGGCGAAACATCGGCGGCATTGTTGAGAATATTAACTAAAGCGTGGGTAAGGGTATCCTCGGCCAAAATGCACGGCGGAGGCAAAGGCCCAACCTTTTCGTATTCCAACTCCGCGTTGAGACGCTGTTTCCGCCAGCTATCCACCGTTTCCTCCAGATAGTTCGTCAGCGGCATTACGTGGCCCGATTCGGCTCTGATTGCACCGGCCGACGCCGACATGACCGAAAGGGCCTTTTTGCAGCGGACCACCTGTTCCCGCAGGATTTTCATTTTTTCCAACAAATCGTCTTGCTTGGCGCCTTCACATTCGCTCTCTATTTCATGAATCAGGATCGCCATGGTTCCCAGCGGAGTGCCCATCTCGTGCGCCGCACCGGCCGCCAGCGTCCCCAGCGCAACAACCCGCTCGTTCCGTAAAGCCTGCTCGCGAGCTTCAGCCAAGCGGCGTTCACGCTCTCTCAGTGTTTTCGCCATCTCTACGACGAAGTAAGCCACGAGAACGGCACTGAATACGAACCCGAACCACATGCCGAACGCGTGCAGTTCAATGCTGTGGTCCTCCATCAGGGCTTGAACGGCGGGCGGGGCGTCGCCGTGCAAAGTTACGGCTTGAATGTCTGGAAGCGGCTGGTAAAAGCCGATGAGTATGGTGTAACACCCGGAAGTGAAGATCACCATATACCAGGTATAAAACTGGGGCAGCACGGTAGCCGCGATAATCAGCGGAAGCAGGAAAAACCAGGCCATGGGATTGGTGGCGCCCCCGGTGAAATAGAGAATCGCGGTAATCGCCAGGACGTCGAATGAAAGTTGCATGAACAACTCCATTTCGGCGACCGGGCGGGGATTGCTGAGCCTCAACCACGTCCACCAGTTGAAGGCGCCTAGCGCCGTCATGATGGCTGTAAGAGGCACTTCGCTAAGCGGTATCTCCAATCCGTAGACACTGATCAGAACGATAAGCGCTTGCCCCGTAATCATGAGATTGCGCAAAACGAACAGCCAGCGAAGGTTTTGACGAGCGTCGGTTTCCGTGTCCGCCGGAGTGGGAATGTTCATGAGCGGGTTTGAGTTCATGGAGCGGATTGTAAATGGCCGACTTTGTTGGGCGAATGCGACAATTTGTCACATTTTTGATTACTAATGTGACTGCTAGTATTAGATCGTGGTTTCTGATGCCTAAGGAACCGGCAAGACGGTAGCAGGCCGACGATCAGATGCTATCTGTAGCTGTGCGCTATAGCCTCCTCATTAAGGCAGAAGACTAGCTCTTCTGCCTTTTTTATTTTCCGATGGATTGTTTCCTTTCAACACGCGAATCCTTGGATTGCGCGACAATTTGTCACATTTCGCGTACAAGTTTCACTGCTAGAATGTTAATCACTCGTTAGGAGCTGCTCCTAGCTGAGACCAGACGCACGTTTAGTGCTCACAATCCTCCTCTTGACGTGCAGGGATCTTTCTCCCTGCACTTTTCTTTTTGCGCGAACGCGCATCGCCCGGGATGCCGGATCAACCACCGCAACGAGGGTTTTTACCCATTGCCTGTGCGTTTCGATACATTTCCAGGGCTTTGGGCATGTTTTGTTTAAGCTCTTGCATGCGAGTAGCATGAGACGGATGAGTCGAAAGAAACTCTATCGGCTGCCCACCGCCCGCTTGTTCCATATTGATCCAGAGATCGATGCTTTGTTGCGGGTTGAAGCCTGCTTTGGCCATCAGCTCCAATCCGAGCAAATCGGCCTCGCTTTCCTGTAGACGACTATACGGCATAAGAACACCGTATTGGGCACCTAAGCCCAATACCCCCATCATCACTTGGCCCGTCTGAGTAGTCGGATTGGTTATCGCTTGGATGACATTCAGCCCTTGTTGCACGGCCACCTGCTGGGAAGCTCGCTCATTCGAATGCCGAGAAAGCACGTGCGCGACTTCATGCGCAATGACTGTCGCGAGCTGATCCTGATTCCGGGCGACCCGAAGTATGCCGGTATGTACACCGATTTTCCCGCCGGGCAGTGCAAATGCGTTGGGCGATTCGTCTTGAAACACCGTGACTTCCCATTCCCCCCCTACCTCCTTAACAATCGGCCCGGCTACACACACAACGTATTGATTCGTTTGCGGACTTTGATCGATGGGCAATTTTTGTTTCATGTTGACAAAGGCCTGTGCCCCCATGGCCGCCATTTGGTCCTCTGGCATTATCATGAACTGGGTGCGCCCCAAAGGTGAGGTCGCACAAGCTGAAAGGCCCAATGTGAAAAATGCAATCAACAGAATTCTTTTCATGGAAACTCTTAATATTGTGAGACGCCCGATAATAGCCAAAGGAGTTAAGTGCTATCAATCGGTGTCGGTGTGTACGCTCGCGCCAAATTCAGTAGGGCAATTTATTCCGGTACCGCCTAAACCGCAGTATCCGCCGGGATTCTTGGCCAGATATTGCTGGTGATAGGGTTCCGCATAGAAAAATTCGGGAGCCTCGCGGATTTCGGTGGTGATTCGCCCATATCCTTTTTGGCTCAAGGCTACTTGATAAGCATCGCGGGCAACGATAGCCAGTTCTTTCTGGCGCGGCGTATAGGTGAAAATGACCGAGCGGTATTGCGTCCCGATGTCCTTGCCCTGGCGCATGCCTTGTGTAGGGTTGTGGGACTCCCAAAATAGTTTCAGCAAATCTTGGTAATGGATCTTATTAGGATCGTAGACTACGCGTACGACCTCGGCGTGACCGGTCATCCCGCTACATACTTCTTCGTAAGTGGGATTGGGCGTAGCTCCGCCAGCGTAGCCGACTGCCGTTACGTAAACGCCGGGCGTCTGCCAGAATTTCCGCTCCGCACCCCAAAAGCAGCCAAGACCGAAAACCGCAATTTCCGATCCTTCCGGATATGGCGGCTCCATCCGATGTCCATTTACAAAATGCAACTCCGGAACCGGCATCTTTTCCACTCGGCCGGGAAGAGCGGAATCGTCATCAGGCAGCAAAAGCTTTTTCGTAAACATGGAATTTACTCTTCGGTGATCTGTCAATCAGAAGCCGCATGAATATCGCTAGCAGAACCTTGTAGACTAGCAGTTTCTGCCTATTAAAAGGCAAAGTGACATTCCTTAAAACTTTTTGGTTAGACGATGAGTGAATTCGACAGTTTCCAAAGGTTCTTGTTTGAAGATCTCGGGATACGAGGCGAACTCGTACGGCTCGACGCGAGTTGGCAAGCCGTGCTCGAACGCCATCCTTACCCTCCTGCCGTATCGAGCCAGTTGGGACAAGCACTTGCTGCCGTGCTATTGCTATCCGCCACCATCAAGTTCAAGGGGTCTTTGATTCTTCAGGCTCAAGGCCACGGACCGCTGAATACTTTAGTGGCGCAGGCAACGCACCAGAGAACTATTCGCGGACTCGCACACTGGCGCGGCGAAGTGACGGGAGAAACGCTGTCCGACATCTACGGTCCGGGGCACTTGGTGTTGACGGTCCAGAACGAGGATTCCGAACCGTACCAGGGTATCGTCGCTCTCGAGGGAGACGATCTGGCCGGCGCTATCGAAACGTATTTTTCACGCTCGGAACAACTGGCGACCCGACTTTGGTTAGCGGCCGACGAACAGCGCGCAGCAGGGTTGCTCATCCAGGAACTGCCTGCCAAACAACGCGATCGCGACGATTGGACGCGCGTCGAATACTTGGCGGATACGGTTACCGAGGGGGAGTTGCTGAATTTACCCAGTCAAGAACTGTTGTATCGCCTCTTTAATGAAGAATCGGTACGGCTTTTCGACTCGGAACCGATCTCCTTCCGCTGTGGATGCTCGCGGGAGCGCATCGAATCCGTCCTGCTCACCTTGGGGAATCACGAGGTGGAATCGATTTTGGAGCAAGAGGATTCAGTCGAGGTTGGCTGCGAATTCTGCAACCGCCGTTATCATTTCGATCGCGTCGATATCGGCGGCTTATTTACCAATGAAATAAGACTCCCGTCTTCCTCGACTCGACAATGATCGGCCTGACATCTTTATTCGAATTTCCGGGCGGATAGACAAAAGGAGCGCTACCCAAGGAGAGTAGCGCCCCTTTTGGTAAAAAGCAGTGGCGGGTTACAGCCAGTAGACGAAAATGAAGAGGCCCAACCACACCACGTCGACAAAGTGCCAATACCAGGCGGCCGCTTCAAACGCGAAATGGTGTTCCGGGTTGAAGTGTCCGCGTATGCTCCGGAGCAAGACGACCGTAAGAATGATGGCACCGATGGTCACGTGCAAACCGTGGAACCCGGTCAGCATGAAGAACGTCGAGCCGTAGATTCCAGAGCCCAAGGTCAGCCCCATTTCGGTGTAGGCCTCGTGGTACTCGACCCCCTGCAGGATCACGAACAGAAAACCTAGGGCAACCGTAGCGATCAGACCTTTGATCAATTGTCCGCGATTATTCGCCAGCAATCCCCAGTGCGCCCAGGTAACGGTTCCGCCACTGCTCAACAGGATCAGAGTATTCAGAGCCGGAACACCCCATGCGCCCATGGGTTCGAACTCGCCGCCCACCTGTCCCGGTCCGTTGGTCGGCCACATCGCCTGAAATCCCTGCCACAAGTCTCCAGTCGCTCCGGCAGAGAAATTACCTTCTCCGCCCAACCACGGCACCGAGTAGATACGTGCGTAAAAGAGCGCGCCGAAGAACGCGGCAAAGAAGAATACTTCCGAGGTAATGAACCAAATCATCCCCATTCGAAACGAACCGTCCACCTGCTGGTTATACAACCCGGCGACGCTTTCCTTTATCACCGAGCCAAACCATCCGGCCATCATGAAGATCACGATGCCCGCTCCCAGCACCATTAGGGTTCCACCGATGCTCGATCCGTTAAGGTAATTAGCAAATCCCACGAGCAAAGTCGTCAGGCCGATCGATCCCACGATGGGCCAGTTCGCTTTGTGCGGTAGATAGTACGCGTCTTTCGTAGCCATTACATTCCCCTGCTTTTGAAATTGTTGATCTTTCTCTCGTCAGTTCTGGTTCTTGTCGGTGATATCGAAGAACGTGTAGGAAAGGGTCATATCCTTCACGTTTTCCGGAATGGACGGATCAATCACGAATCGAACCGGCATTTCGCGCAATTTGTGCGGTTCGAATTCTTGCTCGGAAAAACAAAAGCACTCGGTCTTGTTCAGGTATTCCGTGGCCACGCCGGGAGCTACGCTGGGAATGGCACGCCCGACCATTTTGTTATCGGTCGTATTTTCGGCATAGAACTTGACCGTGTAATACTGCCCCGGATGTATCTTCATCTTGTTTTTTTCCGCACGGAAAGCGAGCGGCATGTTCTCATTGACCGAGGTGATGAATTCGATCGTCAGTTCCCGCGATTGATCGACTACATAAGCGGCGTCCGCGACCGCCTCCGTTTTCACTTTTCCATTCAGTCCCGTAACCTCGCAGAACACGTTGTACAGCGGAACCATGGCGAAGCCGAAACCGAACATTCCGACAGCCACTAAGACGATTGACCAAATCAATCGCTTATTGACTTTTCTGCTTTCTGAATCGTTCACTGACCGGATGACGTAGTAATTAATTTAAGGATCGCACCGATGTAGAGCATCAGCGCGATAATCGCGATGACGACCGCCAACAGTACGTTCTTTTTTCGAATATCCATAGCGTTAAACCACAGTCCCCGCCCTAGAGGCGGGGACCGCTTCGTTTCCTATTTGATCTCGGGTGCCGTCGTCCAAGTGTGGTAGGGCGGCGGAGACGGCAAAGTCCATTCCAGACCGTGCTCGTGCGCGCCTTCCCAAACTTCGTCGGTCGCTTTCTCGCCGCCGCGGATGGCCTTGATGATCACGTAAACGAAAATCAGTTGCGAGAAACCGAAAACGAAGGCACCGACACTCGACCAAGCATTGAATTCCGCAAACTGGGTCGCGTAATCCGGAATCCGGCGCGGCATGCCGGCCAGTCCCAAAAAGTGCTGCGGGAAGAACAACAGATTGACCGAGATGGTCGACAGCCAGAAATGTAGCTTGCCCAAACGCTCGTCATACATGTGGCCGGTCCACTTGGGCAGCCAGTAATAGGTCGCCGCGAAGAGCGCGAATACCGCACCGGGCACCAACACATAGTGGAAGTGGGCGACGATGAAGTAAGTGTCATGGTACTGGAGGTCGGCAGGCGAAATAGCCATCATCAGCCCAGTGAAGCCTCCCATCGTGAACAGGACCACGAAAGCGATGGCGAATAGCATCGGCGTTTCGAAGGTCATCGCGCCTTTCCACATCGTGGAGACCCAGTTGAACACCTTCACCCCGGTGGGCACGGCGATCAACATCGTGGCGTAGGTGAAATACAGCTCCCCGGCAAGCGGCATGCCGACGGTATACTGGTGATGCGCCCAGACGACGAAAGACAGGAGCCCGATCGAAGCCGTGGCATAAACCATCGAGCTGTAACCGAACAGCGGCTTGCGCGCAAACGTCGGGATAATCATGGAAATCACCCCGAACGAGGGCAGAATCATGATGTAAACCTCGGGATGCCCGAAGAACCAGAACAAGTGCTGATAAAGCACTGGGTCGCCGCCACCGGCTGCATTAAAGAAGCTCGTGCCGAAGAACTTGTCGGTCAGGAGCATGGTCACCGCGCCTGCGAACACCGGCATGACGGCGATCAAGAGGAATGCGGTGATGACCCAGGTCCACACGAACAACGGCATCTTCATCAGCGTCATGCCGGGCGCGCGCATATTGAACACGGTGACGATGATGTTGATCGCCGCCATGATCGACGAGATACCCAGCAAGTGGACCGAAAAGATGGCAAACGGCAGATGCGCGCCGCCTTGGAGAACCAGAGGCGGATAGAGCGTCCACCCGGCTGCCGGCGCACCGCCCTCCATGAACAGCGTGCTCGCGAGGAGCAGCAAGGCGAAAGGCAGAAGCCAGAAACTCCAGTTGTTCAACCGGGGCAAAGCCATATCCGGCGAACCGATCATGATCGGGATCATCCAGTTTGCCAAGCCTGCAAAAGCCGGCATGACCGCGCCAAACACCATGACCAGGGCGTGCAATGTGGTCATTTGGTTAAAGAACATCGGATCCACGAACTGCATGCCGGGTGCGAACAGTTCGGCACGAATGACCAGTGCCATAGCGCCTCCGACCAGGAACATGATCAGGGCGGTGGTCATGTATAAGGTTCCGATATCCTTATGGTTGGTAGTGAACACCCATCTCATGATCCCTTTGGCGGGGCCATGGTCATGATGCTCATCATGAGTTGCCACTGCTGATGACATAGCACTTCACCTCATCTACTGTTAATCGATTAATGTTGCGACTTGATTTCGGACGGCTGAACCATGTCGCCCTTGTTATTGCCGAAGGCGTTCCGCTGATAAGTCACTACGGCGGCGACTTCCACCGGATTGAGCGAATCGTCGAATGCAGGCATCATGTCTCCCTTGCCTTTCAGTACGACGTTAAGGTGTTCATCCATCGAGCCGGTCGCAACCGGACTGTCCTTGATCGCCGGGAAAGTTCCCGGGATGCCTTCGCCATTGGCCTGATGGCAACCCGCGCAACTGGAGTTATAAACCTCCTTCCCTTTCGCCATCAGCTCATCCATGGTGAAAGCCTTGGTCGCTTCGGCCTTGACTACTTCAGCCTTAGTCTTCTGCTCGGCAACCCATTGTTTATATTCCTCGTTGGTCTTGGCGATTACGACAATAGGCATGAAGCCATGATCGCGGCCGCAAAGTTCCGCGCACTGCCCGCGGTAAATGCCCGGTTTCTCGATCTTCGCCCAAGCGTCGGTCACGAAGCCTGGAATGGTATCTTTCTTCCAGCCGAGGTCAGGTACCCACCAGGAGTGGATCACGTCGGCGCCCGTGAACAGAAACCGTATCTTTTTGTTGACCGGGACCACCAAAGGATTATCGACGTTCAGCAGATAATTAGGGATTGAGGCGGGATCGATATTGGCACCCAATTGGCGGGCTTCATTGCTTTTGGCATCCAAGGTACTGAAGAAATCGATGCCTTCGTCGAGATATTCATAGCGCCACTTCCACTGATAGCCGGTGACCTTGACGGTCATGTCCGCTCCACTGGTGTCATAAGCCTTGACCATCACGCTGGTTGCCGGGATAGCCATGCCCAAAAGAATGAGGAAAGGAATAACCGTCCAAACGATTTCGAGTTTTGTATTTTCGTGAAACTGCGCCGGCACCACTCCTTTGGATTTCCGGTGATGCATGATCGAGTAAATCATGAGGCCGTACACGCCTACGCCGATCACTACGCAAATCCACAGAATCAACATGTGTAAATCGTGGATATCGCGGCTGACCTCGGTGACGCCCGGCGTCATGTTAAGTGCATAGTCGGCGTGCGCTTCCCCCCATAACACTAACCCCAACCCAGCAAGCAGTCGTCTTATCTTATTCACGGAGCCCTCTCCTCAGTCTATAGAAATGCTTTGTGTCTAATCATTTGCTATCAAACAAAATCTTTCGCAATTCGCTCGCGAGCGCCGCGCGCTCGGGCTCGGCCAAAAATCGGCCGATTTCAATTTCCTTTCCATGGGAGCGAAACGACAAACGGCTTGGGTACCCTTTTATCGGCGATTCAGTCCAATCGAGCGCAACCCATGCGCGCTGGAATCGGTAGATCTGCTCCGGTGTGCCATAACCTCGCTCCAACTGAACCAAGGTCTCCGTGATCGTAATGACTTCGCGAATCCTACAGTTTCTCAGACCAAGCCTGAAGCAATAGGCCAATAGAACCCATTCCGCCCCGGAAAATGGCAACACGAGCCACGCACCCATCGATGCAAAGCTCCCTGCGATAACCGCCATCACCAAGGCGATTCCGAGCATCAGAAACGATGCTTGACGACCGTTTAGGGACGCATTCGGCGTCAGTACGAATCGTTGGCTGCCAGGCCTAGCATCCCGTTCTGACTCGATCATTCGAACTTCCGACCTCGGCACGATTCATGAGTCGGACACCCACTCGAGTCCGGGCTCAAACAGAACCAAAAACACCTGAGAAAACCGGCCTGCAGCTAGCGCAGCTTAAGCCGCGAGACTGTAACTTATGAATACAGCGCATGCAAGATTTTATCCTTTACCACAGTAGGGAAAATATCCCGCGCAACAAACTCTTTCTCACTATTAAACGGCACGACGGCCAGCAACGGCCAATCGAGCGAATGATCCAAGGTCTCGATATTTTCGGTAGACAATAAAAAATCCGGTTCGATTTGGTTGGCAATCCAGCCTATACAATTCGCGCCGGCATTTTCGATCGCACACTGGGTCAGCAAAGCATGATTCAGACAACCGAGACGCAAACCCACCACAAGCAACACAGGGAGGTCGAGCACCCTGACTAGATCGGCCACCCGTTGCCGCTCGTTCAAAGGCACCTCCCAGCCGCCGACACCTTCCACCACCACGTAGTCGGCGGACCCGGCCAATTCCTCGTAGACCTGCAGAATACGCTGAAAGTCGATTTCTCGGCCCGCCTTCCTGGCGGCGATATGGGGCGAAACCGGGAGTTCGAAAACGAATGGATTGACCTGATTGTAGTCCGGCCGAATCGACGCATTCGCCTGAAGCGACAAGGCATCCTCGTTGACCAACCGTCCATCCTGCCAAAATGCTCCGGTCGCCACCGGCTTCATGGCCGCCACTTTCAGTCCCGTGTCCTGTAACAGCCGCATCAACCCCAAGCTTATGATTGTCTTGCCGACACCGGTGTCGGTACCCGTCACGAAGATACCGCGCGCCTTCAACGACATTTCGCGGGACCTCTGGCACACCCATAAACGACCTCGAAGGTGGCCTCCAGACCACTGCCGCCCGATTGCCGTTCATAGGCCGCGATCATGCGCCGCAACGCGCCCTTGCCGGTTAAATGGCGCGGTCTGTCTAGCGTTACATTATGAGCGCCAAGGCCCTTCAATTCTCGCATCAGTTCATAAACCGAGCCGTACTCCAGCCTATGGACCTCGGCGGCGACATCGATTTCCTGGAATCCCGCCTCTCGCAGGGCCGACCTCACCGCCGCAGAATCGCCGAACCGATTGACGTGGGAGTAATCGTCGACCGATGCCCATGCGGACCGAAGCTCCATCAGTGTCTCGGCACCAAACGTGCTGAAAAGAGCGATACCGCCCGGCCTCAAGACGCGCCCGATTTCGCGAAATACGGAGTCGAGGCCGGAACACCATTGAATCGCCACATTGGAAAAAACCAGGTCGATCGAACGGTCCCGAAAGGGCATTGCCTCGGCATCGCCGCATACCAACCGTCCGGCCCCCGACTCGCCATACCGCGACTTGGCGAAACGCAGCATGCCTTCAGCGATATCCAAAGCCACGAGGTCCGCCTTTGGATACAGCTCAATCAGCCGTGTCGCCAAATACCCGGTTCCGGAACCAGCATCCACGATTCTCTCCGGAGCGAGGCTCATACCCGCCAAACGGGACAGCAGCTTCTCGCCTACCCTGCGCTGCAATTCAGCAAGTCCGTCATAACGTTCCGCGGCTGCGCCAAAAGAACGACCGATCAACCGCTTATCGGGACGGCCGTCGGAGCCGCATTCGCTGGTTGGCAAAGATTCAACAGCCATCATGTCTTGCGACGAAATCCGTAATGAACGAGGCGGTCTCCGCGGGATGCGTGAGAAACGGCAGATGGGCCGCCCCATCGATCACATGCAATTCGCTTCGAGGGTTCAGCGCTTGCATCGACGCCCCGGCGGACTTGGGAACCAATCGGTCTCGCGCCCCCAGAATAATCAAGCTGGGAACGATTGATCGACGCAAGACTTCGCGCAAATCGGCCTGCCGCAGCAAATTCAACCCGCTGTGCAGCGCCGCCCCATCGGGGGGATCGCATTCCGCCACTTTCGCCGCCAACTCCTTGACCAGTAGCCTCGCGTTCTCCATGCCGAAGATTTGAAGCCCGAGAAAATGCCGGATCGTGCCTTCATAATCCTCTTCCAAGGCTGAAGCAAACTCCGCGAGCAGCGCGGGATCGACGCCCGGCCAATCGTTTTCCGCTCCGCGGTTCTTCGAGTCGGCCACGAAACGCGCACTTCCGGCCACGACGATGATGCTTTTCGCGCGGGTCGGGTATTGATCCGCAATATGCAGCACGGGCAAAGCTCCCAGCGACCAACCCAGCCAGTGGGCACGCTCCGGCGCGGTCTCCATCAAGGCATCGGCAAGATGATCGATGGAAAAGTCGGCGATGTTTTCGCTGCGCCCATGCCCCGGAAGGTCGACCAAAGTGACCCGAGCCTTGGCGGCCAGCATCTCCGCAAAATCCCGCCAAATACCGCTGTGCATTCCCCAGCCATGCACCATCACGAGATCCGGCCCTTGACCGAAAGTTTCCCGGTACAACAGATCTCGCTTTCTCATCCCGAATGACCTGCGGGAGACGGGAGGGCCTCGTTGGTCATACTACGATCCTCACCCCCGTTGCTGCCGAATGTTTCAAGCGGCAGATCGGCCAGCGCCCCCAAAAGCCGGTCCACCTGAGCCTCGGTATGCTCGGCGGTAAATGTGAAACGCAAGCGCGCCGTACCCGCCGGAACGGTCGGCGGCCGAATGGCGGCGGCCAGGAAGCCGGCGGACAGCAAGACCTCGCTCGCTCGCACGGCGCTTTGATTGTCGCCTACCACGATCGGCTGAATCGGGGTATCGGATTCCATGAGACGCAGCCCTATCTGCGCAGCCCCGGTGCGGAAGCGATGTACCAGACCGTTCACTCTGTCCCGCCGCCAGGATTCTTCCCGAATCAGGCGCAGGCTGGCCCGGGTTGCTTCCGCCACGGCTTGAGGCATGGCCGTCGTGTAAATATAGGTACGGCCGCGCTGGATCAGAAACTCGATAAGATCTGCGCTACCGGCGACGAATGCGCCGAAGGTGCCGAATGCCTTTCCGAGAGTGCCGACGAGCACCGGCACATCGTCCGGAGTCAAACCGAGCCGAGCCAGGCTGCCGCGCCCGCCGTCGCCCGTTACCCCGAGACCGTGGGCATCGTCGATCATCAGCAAAGCGCTCCGTTGCCGGGCCAACGCCGCCAAAGCGGGAAGCGGAGCGAGATCGCCATCCATGCTGAATACTCCGTCGCTCGCTATGAGACATCGCTTTCCGGCGGAGAGCTCCAGCTCGCGCCCCAGCGCCGCAGGATCGGAATGGGGATAACGCTTGAGCCGGGCGCCCGAAAGCAGCGCAGCGTCGAGCAACGAGGCATGATTGAGGCGATCCTCGAAAACCTCATCGCCGCGCCTCGCTAAAGCCGAAATCACACCGAGATTGGCCATGTAGCCGGTGGAAAACAGCAAGGCGCGTTCCCGGCCGGTAAATTCGGCCAGTTCTTCCTCCAATGCATGATGAGCGCGACCGTGGCCGCAGACCAGATGAGCCGCGCCGGCCCCGACGCCATAGCGCTCGGCTCCCTGCCGGAACGCTGCGACGACGGCCGGATGGTTCGCGAGCCCAAGATAGTCGTTGCTGCAAAAATTGACCACACGCCGTCCGTCGACGGTGACTTCGGCGCCCTGAGGCCCTTCGACGACCTGGCGCCGACGGTAGAGCCCCCGCTTTTCGATCTCGTCGAGCTGACCGCGCAGCCAGTTACGCCACATGTACTTTCAGCAATTCCGAGCTTTCGGAAAAACGCTCAAGCGTGATCGACGCATCCGGACATCCGAATCCCGAGGCGCCGGAAAAGCCGCTTATCGTTCTCGACGGTCGGATTTTCCGTCGTCAAAAGCTTTTCGCCGTAGAAAATGGAGTTGGCGCCGGCGAGGAAACACAGCGCTTGGATTTCATCGCTCATATCCGTACGCCCGGCGGACAAACGCACCCGCGATTTCGGCATTAGGATGCGCGCCACGGCGACCGTCCTCACGAAAACGAAAGAATCCAGTCTGGACGCCCCGGCCAAGGGCGTGCCCTCCACCTGAACCAGCATGTTGATGGGCACGCTCTCGGGATGTTTCGGCAGATTCGCCAATTCGAGAAGCAGCCCTGCGCGGTCCCGGTCGCTCTCCCCCATTCCGACGATTCCGCCGCAGCACACGTTGATCCCGGCATCGCGTACGCGCTCCAGCGTATCGAGACGGTCCTGATAGGTGCGGGTTGTAATGATCTTGGAGTAATACTCTTCCGAGGTGTCCAGATTGTGGTTGTAATAGTCGAGCCCGGACTCTTTCAGCCGCTGCGTCTGGCCGTCCGTGAGCATGCCCAGAGTGACGCAGGTTTCCAGTCCCAAAGCTTTCACGCCCTCGATCATCTCGCAAACCCGCTCGACGTCGCGGTCTTTCGGACTGCGCCAGGCCGCCCCCATGCAAAACCGGGTTGCGCCCTGGTCTTTGGCCACGCGCGCCGCGTTCAGCACCTCGTCCAAAGGCATCAAATCTTCGCGCTTCAAATCCGTATCGTAACGGGCGCTCTGCGGACAGTAGGCGCAGTCCTCCGAACAAGCGCCGGTTTTGATGCTCAGGAGACTGCTGACCTGAACCTCGTTCGGATCGAAATGTTGCCGGTGAACGGTTTGCGCCCGATAGACGAGATCGTTGAACGGCAAAGCAAACAATGCCTCGACCTCATCCAATCGCCAGTCGTGACGCAGCGGACTATCCGAAAAATACGCTTGGGCCGCTGCATTCAACTGGAACTCTTCTGCTATTTTCATGGCTACTCCGGGAAAGACTTGAACTATGGCCGGAACCGGCGACTGAACGCTGTCAACTTCAAAAACGGAAAAACGTGAACAAGTGGCCAAACATTATACAGAATTGGCTGTATCCACCCACCTGTTTGTTATGCGGCGATCCGGGCGGCAATGGCATCGATCTTTGCCGGGGCTGCCGGCAATCTTTGCCTTACAACATCATGGCATGCCCGCGCTGCGCCATTCCCATCGAGTCCCCCGTGCCGCACCTCTGCGGAAGCTGTCAGAAAAAGCCCCCGGTTTTCCACTCGGCATTCGCCGTGTTTCGTTACGAGGAGCCCGTCCGCCACCTGATTCATTCGCTGAAATTCGGCGCCCGTTATCCTTGCGGGCGGCTCTTGGGCATTCTAATGGCGGAAAAACTGGCGGCACTGAAAGAAACGCCCTGCGCCATCATGCCGGTTCCGCTCCATCCTAGCCGGTACCGCCAACGGGGATTCAACCAGGTCATCGAGATCGCACGTACGGTTTCGCGCCGCTTGGACATTCCGCTCGATCTCCACAGCTGCCGCCGCATCTGCGCGACCGCCGCCCAAGCAGAACTTCCCGCCAAACAGCGCCGCAAGAACCTGCGCAACGCCTTCGCGGTTGAAACGCCGATCGAGCATCGGCACGTAGCCATTTTGGATGATGTCATCACCACCGGTGCAACGGCGAAGGAGCTTGCCGGGGCGTTACGCCGGGCAGGTGTTGCTAGAGTCGATGTTTGGGCGTGTGCGCGGGCTTGACCTGAGGTTTGAATAATTTTCCTTAAAAAACAATCTCCTTAGTTTGAAGCACCACAAACATGCTGCGCTTCGCTCTCTTGGATTGAGGTTTTGGCATGAGCCGATACGCTTCCCCAAATTCTTGGTGCTTACAAGGCTTCACCGTTTTGTGGAACACATTATTAAAAGCTCTTGGTTTGTAAACCATGGGAACGATGGGTAGAATTCCGGAGTTATAACATCCGCTTTTGCACTGGCCGATCTGTCATTTTGTTCGAGAAATAATGCAGCCTTGGGTATCCACAACAATCGATTCATCCTTTCCCAAGGAACGTATCGGCTTAGTCGTACTAATCGCCTTTTTCTGCGCGCTCATTCTGATTTCCCGCTTCCAATTCCTTGTCGATTTTCCTCATTTGGCACCCGCTGCCGCAGAATCCGTCGCACAGGAAAGCAATAAGTCCGATCCTCATAAAGATCGCGTACCATCCGCCAAACATCAGACGTGCGCCGACGACGACGACGATCATGACCCCGACCGTTACCTGCTCCCTTTTTACTGTTATCCGTTGTCGCGTCCTCTTGCGAAGATTCTCGCGGCCAGCGAGAACGTAACGACGGGCTGGATTTCCAAACCGACAGTCCCACCTCCGCGCCGACTCTGATTCATCATCTTCTGTTTTGATCGGCGGCAGGCATTGATCGGCCGCCGAAGCGAGCACAGCGGCTCCGATCCGCCGTGTGATCGCGCCTGTTCCAAACTTAGAAGCTTGAGGACATGAATGTTTCTGCACCGACGGCAATCGCTTTGTCTATGGGGATCGCTGGCCTTGGCCATGCTCGGTCCGGCTGTGGCCAGCGAGCCACTGACTCTGAGCCAAATACTTGACCTGACCCTCAAAAACAATCCCGAACTCGTCGCTGCCCGCGCCCAAGTCCAGGGAGCGGAAGGCGATCTGATCACCGCCAAGGCTTATCCCAACCCCGAGATTCAAATGGGAGCCGGAGAATCGGTAGCGCGGGATGCGGGGGTCTTGAGGGGAGCTCTGGGCGGCGTCGATATCGCTCAACCCATCGAACTCCCGTATGTCCGCCGCCCTCGCCGGGAAGCCGGCGAAGCCGGTGTGGAAGCGGCCAGCGCATCCTACCGCGTTGTCAGCCTCAATGTGCTGACCCGGGTCAAGCAGGCGTTCTATAACGTGCTGCGGCAGCAGGAGCTGCTTCGTATGACGGAAGCCAATCGGGAGCTCCTCGAATCCATACGCGATAAGATCAGGTTGCGCGTCGAGGTCGGTGAATCCTCCCGCTACGAACTGGTCAAGGCGGAAGCGGAACTGTTGGGGGCCACCAAAAACCGGGAAAGCGCCGCCTTGCGCGTAGAACAGGCAAAAACCGCCCTGCGCGCCTTTATCGGCGGCGCATTGCCTCCCAAGATAGAAATCGCCGGCGAACTGCCGTCCGAAATTCCTCCCCCCGACCTCGATAAACTCCGGGATAGCGTCTTGCAAAATCACCCGGCCCTAGTTCAGGCGCGCGCGGAAGTCGACCGGGCCAAGTCCCAGCTCGAACTGGAACAGGCTCTGCGCTATCCCCAACCGACCATAAAAGCCGGCGTCTATCGTGAGCCCCACCTGGAGCAATGGCGGGTCGACCTCATCGTGCCGCTTCCTCTGTGGAATCAGCGGCAAGGCCCCATCGCCCGCGCCGCCGCCGACCGGGCGCGGGCGGACGCCCTAGCGAATCAGCAGCAACTGAGCCTCGTATACGAACTGGACACCGCGATTACCGCCTTCCGCATCGCCAGTCAGCAAATCGAGACCTTCGAATCCGGCCTGCTGCGCGAAGCCGAATCGGCACTGAAAGTCGCCGAAGCCGCCTACCGCCTCGGCGAAAGAGGCATTCTCGATTATTTGGATGCCCAGCGCACCTTTCAAGCGGTACGCGTCGACTACATCAACGCCTTGTTCGATAAGAACGCCGCGCTGCTCGAAATCGAGCGGCTTCGGGCTCAGGACTATCAGGATCAGCCGTTATGAAAAAACCCATATTTTTTGCGTTGCTTGCACTTGGCGTCTGGCCCGTCTTCGGACAGCAGGAGCTCCAAAATGCGGAGACGACCGCCGAGATTGCCGTCAAGGCGCCCCCATCATTACTTGAACGACTCAAAATCGAACCTGTCACATCGACGGAAATCGGCGAAACCCTTCATTTGCCGGGCCGGGTCACATTGAACGAGCACCGAGTGGCTCGCGTCGGGCCGAGCGTCACCGGCCGGGTGACCAACGTAATGGCCTTCATTGGACAAAACGTGCGCCAAGGTGAGCGCTTGGCGACCATCAACAGCACCGAGCTGAGCATCGCTCAGGCCGCATATTTGAAAGCCAAGACGCAAATGAACCTGCACCGGCTGGCGGTCGACCGGGCGCGCCGGCTGCTGAAAGCCGACGTGATCAGCCGTGCGGAGCTCACCGAGCGGGAAAGCGAATTGACGGAAGTCGAGGTGGAAGTCCGCGCCAGCGCGGACCAACTGGCGGTAATGGGCATGAGCGAGAACGCCATTCAACGCCTGTCGAACAGCGGCCAGATCGATTCGGTGATCCCGGTCACGGCTACGCTGTCGGGAACGGTCATCGAGCGGGAGATTTCCATAGGCCAAATCGTCCAGCCCGCCGATGACTTGTTCACGATCGCCGATCTGTCCGAAGTCTGGGTCGTAGCCGAAGCACCGGAGCAGAAAGCCTATCTGGTCGAAATAGGAGGCCGGGCCGAGGTGCAGATTCCGGCGCTGCCCGGACAGAAAATCACCGGCAAGGTGATCTACGTGGCGGATATCGTCAATCCATCGACTCGCACGGTGACCGTGCGCATGGAGCTTGAAAACCCGGAACGCAAGATCAAACCGGAAATGCTGGCGACCATGGTCATTCATCGGCCCCGAATCACCTCGCTCAATATCCCGGCCAAAGCCGTCGTGAGAACCGGCGACCGGGACTATGTGTTCGTGCATGCGACCGAAGACCAGTTCGTATTGACACCGGTATCCTTGGGCCCGGATCTGGGCGGACTCCGCCGGGTCATCGCGGGATTGACCGAAGGACAGCGGATAGTCGTCGATGGCGCGTTCCATCTGAACAACGAACGTATCCGCAAAGAGCTGGAGTAGGCCATGATCGAAAACTTGATCCGCGCCGCCCTGAAGCAGCGACTGGTAGTCGTCATCATCGCGTTGTGCCTGGTCGCGTTCGGCTTCAACGCCATGCAGAACCTATCCATCGACGCCTTTCCCGACGTGACCAACGTCCAAGTCCAAGTGGCCGCCGAAGTGCCCGGCAGCTCTGCGGAAGAAGTCGAGCGATTCGTGACCGTTCCTTTGGAAATCGCCATGACGGGGCTTCCCGGCCTGGTCGAGATGCGCTCGGTGAACCGCAATGCTCTGTCGCAGATCGTCCTGGTCTTCAACGACGAAACCGATGTCTATTTCGCCCGGCAACTGGTGCTCGAACGGCTGATCGAAGCGGCGGAACGCTTGCCGGAAGGCGTCACGCCCGTTCTCGGACCGGTTTCCTCAGGACTGGGCGAAGTCTACCAATACACCCTGGAGCGGCCCGACGACGGCGAACGCGCCCTGACCGAGGAGGAACTGACCGAGCGCAGGACCATACAGGATTGGGTAGTCCGCCCACTGCTCCGCGGCATCCCCGGCGTCGCCGAAATCAACTCGATCGGCGGCTTGGAGCGTCAGTATCAGGTCCTTCCCAATCCAGACCGCTTGCGCCATTACGGCCTGACGCTAAAAGACGTCTACACCGCGCTGGCCCTGAACAACGCCAACAGCGGCGGCGGCAAATTGCCGCAATACGCCGAACAATACCTCATCCGCGGTGTCGGCTTGATTCACGATGTCGAGGATATCGGCAACATCGTCCTCAAGGAAATCGAGGGCACGCCTATCTATATCCACGATGTCAGCGAGGTACGCATCGGTCATGCGGTACGTTCCGGCGCCGTGATCAAGAACGGCTACACGGAAGCCGTGGGCGGGATCGTTCTGCAGCTCCGCGGCGGCAACGCCAAGGAGATCGTCGGCCGAGTCAAAGAACGGATCAACGAAATCAACGAACAAGGGATGCTGCCGGACGGTCTTAAAATCGTGCCGTTCTACGATCGCACCGACCTGGTAGACGCGGCGATCCACACCGTGACCAAGGTACTGATGGAAGGCATTTTCCTGGTGGTGATCGTGCTGTTCCTGTACTTGGGCGACATCCGCTCCAGCCTGATCGTGGTGGCGACGCTGATCATCACGCCGCTGGTTACCTTCATGGCGATGAACCACTACGGAATCTCGGCCAACTTGATGTCCCTCGGCGGGCTCGCCATTGCCATCGGCATCATGGTGGACGGCTCGGTGGTAGTCGTGGAAAACGCCTTTCACCATTTGGGCGAGGCTAAAGAAACCGGCGAAAGCCGCAGCTTGATCGTTCTGCGCGCCGCCGCCGAGGTGGGCACGCCCGTGCTGTTCGGGGTGGGCATCATCTGCCTGGTGTTCCTGCCGCTCATGACGATGACCGGGCTCGAAGGCAAGATGTTCGCGCCGCTCGCCTACACCATCGCGATCGCCCTGTTCATCTCGCTGATCGTGTCGCTCACCCTGTCGCCGGTGCTGTGCTCCTACCTTCTCAAAGGCGGGGCGGATCACGACACGCGCATCATCGCATTCATGAAGCGACCCTACCTCAAGCTGCTGCACTTTGCCCTGGGCAATCCTTTGAAGGTAGTTGCGAGCGCCCTAGCTTTACTGGTCTGCAGCCTCTTGCTGTTTCCGTTCCTGGGAACGTCCTTCATTCCCGAGATGAAGGAAGGCTCCATCGTACCCGGCATCAACCGGGTCCCGAGCATGTCGCTGGACGAGTCGATCCGCCTCGAAAGCGAAGCCATGCGCCTGGCAATGGAAGTGCCCGGGGTGGCTAAAGCCGTTTCACAATTGGGACGGAGCGAAAGCCCGACCGATCCGCAGCCGGAAAACGAATCCACGCCTATCGTGACGCTCAAGCCCCAGGATCAGCTTCCGGACGGCTGGGATCAGAACGATGTCATGGACGCCATCCGCGAAAAGCTCAAGGTGCTGCCGGGCGTGAATATCGTGATGGCGCAGCCGATCTCGGACCGGGTGGACGAAATGGTGACCGGGGTGCGCTCCGATATCGCCATCAAGCTGTTCGGCGACGAACTGGAAGTGCTGAAGCAAAAGGCCGATGAAATCATCAGGGTGCTCAACTCGATCGAAGGCGCCGCCGACATCCGCGTCGAACGCGTGAGCGGCCAGCAGTATCTCACCATCGATATCGACCGCCAGGCCATCGCCCGCCACGGCATCAACGTGGCCGACATCAACGACATCATCGAGACCGCCATCGGCGGCCGCGTCAGTACCGAAATCTACGAGGGCGAGCGGCGGTTTTCGGCGGTAGTCCGGTTTCCTGAAAAATTCAGAAACAATCCGCAGGCCATCGGACAAATACTGCTGAAATCCCCCAATGGCGCCCTGGTGCCGCTGGAAGATTTGGCCATCATCGAGGTCGTGGACGGACCGGCGCAGATCAGCCGCGAAACTGCCCGGCGCCGTCTGGTGATCGGCGCGAACGTCAGGGGCCGCGATTTGGGCGGCTTCGTCGCGGAACTGCAAAAGGCCGTCGCCGAGCAAGTGAAGCTTCCGGAAGGCTATTACGTCACCTGGGGCGGACAATTCGAGAACCTGGAGCGAGCCATGCACCGCCTGATGGTGATTATCCCCATCACCATCGCGGCGATCTTCTTTCTGTTGTTTTTGCTGTTCAACTCGTTGCGCTTCGCCGCCCTCATCATTCTGGTGCTGCCGTTCGCGTCGATGGGCGGCATCTTCTCGCTGTTTCTCACCGGGGAGTACCTCTCGGTCCCGGCCTCGGTCGGCTTCATCACCTTGTGGGGCATTGCGGTGCTGAACGGGGTGGTGCTGGTGTCTTATATTCGAGGGCTGAGGGAAGATGGGCTGTGCCAGGCGGACGCTATCGTCGAAGGCTGCAGGCAGCGCTTCCGGCCGGTGATGATGACCGCGACGGTCGCGATGCTCGGCCTGGTGCCCTTCCTGTTCGCCACAGGTCCCGGCTCCGAAGTCCAGCGCCCGCTGGCGATCGTGGTGATCGGCGGATTGATCACCTCGACCCTGCTCACCCTGGTGGTGCTGCCGACCCTGTACCGATGGTTCGAAGAAAAACGCATCGAAGCTTGAAAGAGGAGAGTCCATGAAAGAGATCAAAGCCATCATCCAGCCCCAGCGGCTGAGCAAGCTCAGAAACGCATTCCGCCAGATGCGCGGCTTTCCGGGAATGACTGTGAGCCGGGTGGAAGGTTGCAGCCAGCACGAGGAACCGGAAGTCAGCCACGGCATTCGGGAAGAATTGACCGATTTTTCGCCCAAGGTTCGGGTGGAAATCGTCGCCCCGGACGACAAGGTGGATGAGATCGTCCAAATCATCCGTGAAAACTGCCGCACCGGAAAACGCGGCGACGGGATTCTGTGGATCACGGAGACCGGAAGCTTTGAGCGAATTCGGATCGAGTAGAATCCGGCGACGTTTTCACCCGTTAAGTGAGCCGCCTCCGGTCAGGCCCGGAATTCTACCACCACCGGGGCATGATCGGACGGCCGTTCGAGCTTTCTGGGCTCGACATCGATGCGGCAGCCCAAGCAATCGTCGGCCAGCAGGGCACTGACCAGAATATGATCGATCCGCAGCCCCATGTTGCGACGGAACGCATTGAGACGGTAATCCCACCACGTATAGCTCTTTTCGGCCTGATCGAAGCGCCGGAAAACGTCGATTAACCCTAAATCGAGCAAGGCGCGAAACGCCTCCCGCTCCGGCGTGCTGCAGAGAATCCTCTCGCGCCAGGACTCGGGATCATAGACGTCCCGATCCTCGGGCGCGATGTTGAAATCGCCCAGAACGACCAAGCGCGGGTGACGCTCGAATTCGAGGCGCAGGTAATCGCGCATCTTGGACAGCCAGTCCAGCTTGTAGGCGTACTTGTCCGAACCCACCTCCCCGCCGTTCGGCACGTAAAGATTGACGATCCGGTAGTCGCCGATAGTAACCGCAAGAATGCGCCGCTGAGGATCGTCGAAGCCTGTCGGATCGGTGACTGGGTCGCAACAATCGAGCTTGCTGAACACCGCAACGCCGTTATAGGTTTTCTGTCCGCTGTAAACCGAGCGATAGCCGGCTTCGGCCAGTTCCGCGACCGGAAACTCCGGATCGCTCATCTTGGTTTCTTGAACAGCAAGCACATCGGGCTGTTCCCGTCCGAGCCAGTTCAAAACGTGGGGCAGACGTACGCGCAGGGAGTTGACGTTCCAAGTGGCGATTTTCATATCACTCAGCCTTCGCCAAGTCAGCCATTTTTTTCTCCAGATTCTTCAACCGCGTCCACATCTCGTGCAAGCGCGGAAAAACCGCCATGTTTTTCAGATATTGCTGTAACGGCTGGGCGGGCCCGCCGGCGTACATGCCGGGCTGCTTGATGCTGTTGTGGAGCCCGGCGCGGTGGAGCAGCACGACGTCGTCGGCCACGGTGATATGGTCCAGGGTTCCGGTCTGGCCGGAAGCGATGACCCTTTTCCCGAACCGGGTCGACCCGGAAATGCCAGTATGAGCGCAGAGAATGCAATCTTCGCCGATTTCGACGTTGTGGCCGATATGGCACAGGGCATCGATTACGGCTCCTGAGCGTATGATGGTGGCTCCGTAGGTGGCGCGATCGATATTGGTATTGGCGCCGATCACTACCCGGTCCTCGACGATAACCTTGCCGGTGTGCGGAATGCGGTAATTGCGACGGCGCTCGTCCTGGGCGAACCCGAAACCTTCCGAGCCGATCACGCAGCCGGCCTTCAGGATGACGTTTGCGCCGATCTCGCACTCGTAGCCGACGGTGCAGCGCGGATGGATCACCGTCTCCCGCCCGATTTTCGCCTTCTTTTCCACCACCGTATTCGCCATGATCACTACGCCGGGGCCGAGACTGACCTCGGCGCCTAGCACCACGCCGGGACCGATCACCGCATCCTCGGGCACCGCGACGCTCTCGTGAATCACCGCGGAAGGGTGAATCCGGGGCCATTCGACATCCCGCACGTCGCGGTCGCCGTAAGTCTGCTTGAGCAGCGCGATGGCCAGGCGCACATTCGGTGCGATCAGCAGAGACGCCCCGGCATCGCTCAATTCTGCGGCGATCGCCTCGGTAGTCACTACTGCGGCGGGCTTCAGTTCACGGACTTGGGGCAGATATTTCACATGATCTACGAACACCAAGTCCCCGGGCGCGCAATCGTCGACAGGCGCGAGGCGGCGGATGACTTGATCAGGTCCGCGGTGGTCGACGATCAGACCCTGAGTCCTGAAACGCTCAAATACTTCCGAGGCGAGTAAATTCATAGATAAATCCAAGTATTTAAGATTGAACGGGAATAATCCTAGAAACGGCAATCGGGTGAGCCGCAGCTTCACCCAAGCGGCGAAGCGGATAAAAGCCGGAATAGCCGGGACTCATGAAGTTCTTCGAGCCCATCGAAGCGGTCAATTGCCCTTTCTAGGATAATATGAAGCCGGAAAAAGGCGGGCAACCCCTTTCGTGGTATCGCAATGCACTTAAGTTAAGCCGTCATTCCCTGCCGGGGTGATCTTAGTCATCTTCACTAACCGGCATCGCGTGGTATCGGCCGCCTGCGCCGAACCCAGTCGAGGTCACGGCTCAAGTGGGACGAGTACGTTTCTCCGCCGATCCGATATCGCGTCGCCCGGATTGCCGGGCAACGCCGCTTTTCATCCTTCGCCGATAAAAGACCTATGGCACGGCCATAGAGGGTCCGGCATGCAACGACTCTTACCGCACTTGGTCAAATCAATGAAAAAACTCGGACCAACTGTCGCCGAGCAAGCCGAAAACGGCTGGGATTTCGCCCAAGGATATCGGCAAACCGATTGTTATTGGCGATTTAGTGTAATATTCCCTTCGATTTCTGCTGAGAAATTAAATATTTCGGTTCCGATCCGGCACTTTTAGATCTTTTTAGGTCTAAGGCGCTTTGCTTTATGCGAGAAAAGACTTTGGCCATTGCACCGCAACAGCTAAATCCGCCGGCAACCTACGCGGAATCCATTGTGGAACACCCGTACGAGCGTTTTGCCGATGAACTCGTCAGGCGCGGGAAGGTGCGCGAGGCGGAGATCCACCGCGCAAAACGCTTGGCGGCGCAAGCCGACGAGCAGAAGCTGCCCGCGCTTCTGGCCAGGCTCGGCATCGTGTCCGAGCGCGATACCGCGGAAATATTGGCCGAGGTCGGGTCATTGCCCCTGGTGTCGCCCGCGGACTATCCCGATACCTCGCCGCTTCCCGATACCGTAGCCATCCGTTTTCTCAAGGAAAATCACGTAGTCGGCATAGCCGCCCAAGATAATGAATTCATCGTTGCGGTGGCGGATCCGTTCGATCGCGATCTATTGGCCGCCCTCGCCCTGGCCTGCGAAAAACCCGTGCGGCCGTATGTGGGACTGCCGTCCGAAATCGACCGAGCGCTCGAACAGCAACTCGGTTCCGGAAAGACCCTGATGGGCCAGATTGTCGAGGACCTCGGCAGCGACGAGGAAATCGACGAGGCCGATGTGGAGCACCTCAAGGACCTGGCCTCCGAAGCGCCGGTAATCCGCATGGTCAATCTGATCATGCAGCGGGCGGTGGAGTCGCGCGCCTCCGATATTCACGTCGAACCGTTCGAACAGCGGCTCAAGGTCCGCTTCCGGGTCGACGGCGTGCTGCGCGAGGTGGAAGCTCCGCCGGTCAGATCCACCGCGGCCGTAATTTCGCGCATCAAGATCATGGCCAAGCTCAACATCGCCGAGCGCCGCCTGCCCCAGGACGGACGCATCAAGCTCCAGGTGCAGGGCAAGGAGCTGGATTTGCGCGTCTCCACCGTACCGACCATGTACGGCGAAAGCGTCGTCATTCGTCTCCTGCACAAGGAAAGCATCGTCTTCGATTTTTCGTCCCTCGGCTTCGAGGGAGCCATGCTCGAGCGATTCCTGAACGTGCTGGCGCTTCCCCACGGCATCATCCTGATAACGGGCCCCACCGGCAGCGGCAAAAGCACCACGCTGTACACGGCGCTGCACAAGCTCAATACGCCCGAGCGCAAGATCATCACGGTCGAAGATCCGGTGGAGTATCAACTGGAGGGCGTCAACCAAATCCAGACCAAGCCCCAGATCGGACTGACTTTCGCCAACGCCCTGCGCTCGATCGTCCGGCAAGACCCGGATGTCATCATGATCGGCGAAATGCGCGATTTGGAAACGGCTCGCATCGCCGTGCAATCGGCGCTTACCGGCCATTTGGTGTTGTCGACGCTGCATACCAACGACGCCGCGGGCGGCGTAACCCGCCTCATGGACATGGGCTTGGAGGACTATCTCATCACCTCCACCGTGAACGGCATCCTGGGTCAACGCCTGGTGCGCCGCCTCTGCCCGAATTGTCGCGAGCCCTATCCCGCCATGGCCGAGATGGTGGAAGAAATGAGGCTGGCGAGGTTCGCCGATGGTCCGGTGGTCCTGCATCACCCCAAAGGCTGCGAGCAGTGCGACGGAACCGGCTATCGCGGACGCCTTGCAATCCAGGAATTCTTGGTCATGAGCGACGGTATCCGCCGTCTGGTGATGAGCCATGCCCAGTCGCGGCAGATCGAGGAACTTGCCCTGCAGGAGGGTATGTACACCATGTACGAAGACGGCTTGCGCAAGGCCGTCATGGGCCTGACCACGATCGAGGAAGTTCTGCGCGTCACTTCGGATAGCTGAGGATTATGGCTCTTTACGTCTACAAGGCCGTGGATCGGGATGGAGAAACGGTGGAAGCGGAGCGCGAAGCCGCCGACGAAGCCACCTTGATCCTGGCCCTGCAAAACGAAGGATTCTTGCCGATTCGGGTAGCGCCGGCGAAATCGCGGCCGTTCGCCTGGTTGAGCCTCAAGCGCAGCAAGAACCGGATTTCCCAGAAACAGATCGCCTTGTTCACGCGCGAACTGCTGACCCTGCTGCACGCCGGGCTGCCGCTCGATCGTGCGCTGACCGTGCTGCTCGAACTGACCGCGAACGAACCGGCTTTGAACGGTCTGATCGCCAAAGTGCTGGATTCGGTCAAGGGCGGCGCGCAGCTGTCCGACGCTCTGGAAGCACAGGGCGGCGTTTTCTCGCGGTTCTATATCAATTTGATCCGTGCCGGCGAAGCGGGCGGCGCGCTGGAACTGGTGTTGGAGCGCTTGTCGGATTATCTGGAACGATCCAAGGAGCTCCGCGATACGGTCACCACCGCGCTGATTTATCCCGCCATCCTGGTCACCATGGCGGTTTTGTCGTTGTTGCTCCTGTTGACCTTCGTGGTTCCGCAGTTCACCGAAATGTTCGAATCCGCCGGCAAGGAACTTCCGGTGCCGACTCAAATCGTAATCGGCGTGGCAGAGGGACTGCAATCCTACTGGTGGGTGCTTCTGATGCTGATCGCGGGCATCGCCAGCTATTTTCGGTATCAGTTCGCGGACCAGGAGCGTCGCCAGGTGTGGGATGCCCGGTTGTTGAACCTGCCTTTGGTAGGAGACCTGATCCGCAAACTGGAAGTCGCCAGTTTCAGCCGCACTTTGGCGACCTTGCTCGCCAACGGTGTCTCCATGCTGGCGGCCCTGACCATCGTCAGGGAGACGCTCGGAAATCGAGTGATCGTCGACGGAGTCGGAGTAGCCGTGGAAAGCCTCAAAAGAGGCGGAAGCCTGTCGGCGCCCCTGATCGAGAGCGGTCTGTTTCCGACCTTGGCCATGCAGATGATCAAGCTGGGCGAGGAATCCGGCCATTTGGCCGAGATGCTGGAACGGGTCGCGGTCACTTACGACAAGGAGATCAAGATTTCCGTACAGCGTATGCTGGCTCTGCTGGAACCCGTGTTAATCGTTGGCCTAGGTCTCATGATCGCCGGAATCATCATCTCGATTTTGATGGCGATCCTGAGCGTCAATGACCTCGCTTTTTAACACGGTTTTTATACCATCCACCCGTTTACCTGATTCCGTTTTACTTATGATTCGTACTCTTATGCAAAAACATCGACATCATCATGGCCGCGCTCAGCGCGGTTTTACCCTGATCGAACTCTTGGTCGTACTGGCCATCATCGGCATGCTGGCCGGCTTGGTCGGGCCTCAGGTCGTCAAGCACCTGGGAGAATCCAAGACCAAAACCGCCAAGCTGCAAATCGAGGAACTCTCTTCCGCGCTCGACATGTACCGGTTGGATGTGGGCCGCTACCCGGCCACCGACGAGGGACTCGCAGCGCTCATCGAGCAACCGAGCAACGCCAAAATCTGGAACGGCCCTTACCTCCGCAAGAAAAGGGTCCCGGTCGATCCCTGGAACAATCCTTATCATTACGCTTCGCCCGGCCAGCACGGAAAATTCGATCTTTTCACCCTGGGGGCCGACAACGCCGAGGGCGGCGAAGGCGAGGACCAGGATATCGTAAGCTGGGAATAGAAAGGCGTGTTCTTCGAATGCCTCGGGCTTGAAAAAAAGACGCTGCAGCAGGCGAGAAATCCATTTGCGCACCGAAAACTCGATAGCCTGAGGTACCCCGTTCGCGCGGTCAAACACAAGGTTCGGCGTCCGCACGCAAGGTTCCGAGCCGAAGCCCGCGGCCCCTCACGGTCGGGCGGATTCACGTTGCTGGAGATGCTGTTGGCGCTGGCTATAGCCGCCGCACTGACGGCGGTGGCGGTACCGAACGTCACGCCGCTTCTGAACCGTGCCCAGCTGACGGCTGCCACGCGGGATATCGCGTCCGGCCTGCGCTATGCACGCGGACAGGCGCTCAGCGGAGCGCGCGAGGCAACATTCGAGCTCGACGTGAACCGCAAAGCCTACCGGGTCAGCGGTCGCCGAAAACATTTTTCACTGCCCGACAGCGTCCGCCTCAGCCTTTACACCGCCGAGAGGGAAGCCGGAGACGAAGGAATCGGCAATATCCGTTTCTTCCCGGACGGCTCCTCGACCGGCGGGCGGGTGACCTTGGAGGCGGCCGGGAAAAAGCGCCTGGTGGACGTGAATTGGCTCACCGGGGAGGTCGTAATCCGTGAAGACTAAACAACGCGGATTCTCCTTGCTCGAAATCCTGGTCGCTTTCGCCATCCTGGCTCTGGCTTTGGGCGTGCTGCTCCGTATTTTCGGCGGCGCCGGACGAATCTCGGGACTCGCCGACAAGTACGCTCGCGCGGTCGTGATCTCCGAATCGCTGCTTGCGGCTGCCGACTTGGAGACCCCTTTGCAGCCGGGCGAAACGAGCGGCGAAATCGACGCGATTTTTCGTTGGACTATGCGCGTAACCCCCTATCAAGGGGAGGAACAGATCCCGTTTGCCGAGAACTTGCCTGTCGCGCCCTATCAGGTGGATCTCAGCATAGAATGGGAGGAAGGCGATGAACCCCGCTTCTTCGAGCTTACGACACTCAGGCTGCTGCCTAACAAAGCAGCAGGAATCAGCAGTTTTTGATGATGACCGCGCATAAGCACCGGACCAGCGCCGGCTTCACTCTGATCGAGGTACTCATCGCCACGACTCTGCTCGGCGTCATGATGCTTTTGTTATTCGGCAGTTTGCGTATCGGGGTAACCAGTTGGGACAGCGGCGAGGACAAAATGGCGCGGGCAAGCCGGCTTTTCCTCGTGGAGAATTTTTTGCGCAACCACATCGGAAGCGCTTTGCCTCTGGTCGAGATGGAAGAGTCCGAAGGCGTCGCCATTTCCTTGAGAGGCGGAGAGGATTGGCTCGAATATGTTTCGACAATGCCGCCGCAGGTCAAGGCCGGCGGTCTATATCGATTCAGATTATATGTCGCTAGGGACGGGCAACATAACGATCTGAAGGTCGCCATGCGGCCGTACGTCTCGAACCCGAATTCGCGCGAAGCCACCGTAGCGGCCGAGCCGATCGAAGATGTATTGCTGCTGGAAAATCTGGATCAAATCAAATTGTCCTACCTGCCGGAAAATCTTCAGACCGCTCAAACAAGCAATTCGACTTGGCTGCCGGAATGGCAGCAGTCTCAGTTGCCGATGCTGATTCAAGTGCAAATCGAACCGGAGCATGAAGAACCCTGGCCTCCTTTAGTGATCGCGCTGCGAACTCACCGATAATGCCTATGGCGTTTCACGCACGAACGGGACAGCAAGGCGTAGCCCTGATTTTGGTGCTCTGGATACTGGCTTTGATGACCATCATGGCGGGCAGTTTCGCGCTGTCGACCCAGCGGGAAACCTCATTGGTGACCAATTCCCGGGAACGCGCCAAGGCGGTTGCCTTATCCGACGGCGGCATACATTACGCCATGTTCATGCTGAGTTTGCCGAATGCGGCGCAGCGATGGCGCGCGGACGGCACTCCTTATCGACTGGCATTGGGCGGCGTTCCCATCGAAGTACGCATTTACGACGAGGCAGGAAAAATCGATCTCAACGCCGCCCGAGAATCGACACTACGGACTATATTGACCAAAGTGACCCAAGACGAAGATCAGGCGGTAAAATTGGCCGATGCCATTTTCGACTGGCGCGACAGCGATGACCTAAAGCGTCTCAGTGGGGCCGAGTCCGCCGAATACCGCGCCGCCGGGCTGGATCAGATGCCGCAAAACCGTAATTTTCTCGTGCTGGAAGAACTCCGCGGCGTTTTGGGAATTACACCGTCGCTATACCAAAAATTGGAGCCCTTTTTCACAGTCTACAATAACGTCGATGGCGTCAACCCGGCAAAGGCCTCGATAACTGTTTTACTGGCCCTGACCGACGGAAACAGCCAGGCGGTGGACAGCTTTCTCGCCGCCCGTGAGAGCGGAACCGGGAATACACCACCTCCTCCGCTTCCCGCCATTCCCGGAATTCGGTTCCACTCGACCGGGGATTCGGTTTACACGATTCTCGCCCGCCCGATATCGCGAAACCATTCCGATCCGCCGGCTATGGCCGTCATCCGACGGGAAGCGAGACGCCCTGGGGGAAGCCCTTTCGTTTTCCTGAGATGGAAACCGCAGACAGTCGGCGTAGCGCTCGACCAATAGCACACATGCAGTACACATGCTGAAACTCGATACGCCGATCAATCTCGATGCCGCAAGATTCTTCCGCTGGTGGAGCGGCGAATTGTCCTTTCTCGTGCCGGCGAAATTGAGAAAACTTCTCGGTGCATCCAGTGAATATCTGATATTGACCAAGGATGACGATGGCGTGAATGCGGTCTACCACAACGATGAAGAAGACCGCCCGCTCGGCTATTTCAGCTTGGACGAGAGCGGCAGCCAAAAACGGGAACGCCTCATAGAAAGCATGCCGACGCTGGCCGAGGCAAAAACAATCCTGCGCTTGACGCCAGGCCAGTGCTTGCGGAAATCGTTAAAGCTTCCGTTGGCGGCCGAAGAAAACCTGAATCAGGTGGCGGCATTTGAAATGGATCGCCTGACGCCATTCAAGAGCGATCAAGTTTATTACTCGGCGCGCCTGCTGGAGCGGTCGCCGACGAATCGGCAGATCAAGGCGGAACTGGTATTGGCGCCCCGCAACAAATTGGATGCCTTGCTGGAAGAATTGGCGGTTTGGGGATGGCGACCGGACGTCGTCGATGCGGCGGGCGACTCCCCGATCGGGGCGTACGATTTATTGCCCGAGCAGTACCGGCCGCCACGCAATCCTTGGCCATACAGAATCAATTTGGCACTTGCCGCTTTGATCGCATCGCTCTTGATCACGCTGGGAGTTCTGCCGATCTGGACCAATCGATCGATCGCACTGGACCTGGAACAGGAAGTGAAAAAGGCCAGCAAGACCGCCAAGGAAGTCGAATCCTTGCGCCAACAAGTAGAGGATTTGGTTCACCAGACGAGATTTCTTCAGCAGAAGAAGCGTACCGAGCCGGCCATGGTGGACATGCTCAAGGAGCTGACCGACGTCATGCCCGATCAAACCTGGCTCAACGGCTTGCAGTACCGGGATCACCGGCTGGTCGTACAAGGACAGTCACCATCCGCTTCGGCCTTGATCGGGCTGATAGAAGCATCGCCGTTCTTTCAAAATACCAGTTTTGTGTCGCCGGTGACAAAAGACATGGCCAGTGGATTGGAACGTTTTCAAATCGCCAGCGAAGTCGTCAACGGGAGGTTTTCTGAAAAACCGGCTGCAACTGAGTAAACCGCAGCTCCTGGCCCTAGGAATCCTAGTCGGTGCCATCGCCCTGCTTTATGTGGTGGCGATTGCCCCGCTGGTCGATCTTGCCCGGGAGTACGGCGAAACCGTCGACGATTTACGGTTTCGTCTGCAACGCTATCAAAAAGTCGCCGCAGAAAAGGACGAGCTGCTCGCCAAGCTGGAACAGATCAAAGCCGCGGGACAGCAGGACGAGCGCTTTATTGCGCGCGATACTGCGGCCTTGGCTTCCGCCGATTTGCAGTCGATGGTCAAAGAGATCGTAAGCCAAGCCGGCGGCGAGCTGACCAGCACCCAGGTGATCCCCGAGCGGAAGGAAGAAAATTTCACGCGAATCGCCGTCAAGATACGTGTCAACGGCAGCACTGACGTATTGCGGGATGTTCTGCACAGCATCGAGACCTCGAAGCCCATGCTGTTCGTGGAGAACATCAATATCCGGCCGATTCGGATGCCGCGCAATCCGGCGACCAAGCAGTCCCAGCCGGTCGATAAGCTGAGCGTGGACTTTGACGTTATCGGTTACATGCAGGGCAATTAAGCCATGACCAAGTGGGCCCGCGACAATTTACTCAGTTTGATTTTGGCCGGCATTGCAAGTGTGCTGCTCATCGGCGTCGCCGTCGAATCGGCGGTGTTGAAAAACAAGCGATCGATCGCGGCGACACCTTCGGAAAAAGCCGCGAGTCAGGAAGCAACCGAGCCGGTCGACGCCGAAGATTTCGAACTGCCCGACATTCAGGAATACGAAACGATCGTCGAGCGCCCGTTATTCATGGAAGGCCGCCGCCCCGGAGCGGAAGGAGGGGAAACAACGGCTACGGCGACACCGGATATGCCTCTGACCGTGAAGCTGATGGGGATCGCTTTCACTCCGACCGACAAGACTGCCCTCCTGGTAGACGCCAAAGGCAAGTACAAACGCTTGAAGAAAAACGGTTCGATCGAAGGTTGGACATTGGTCGAGTTCGCCCCGGATAAAGTAACGCTGCAACGTGACGACGAACAACGAGAGCTGATGCTGCTCAAACCCAAACCCAAGACTGCACCCGCTCAGGCGACACCAGGACAGCCTCAGCAAGTCCCGCAGCAGCCATCACCTCCGAGGCCGGCGACACGTCCGCCTGCGCCTCCGCCTCCTCCGGCGGTTGAAGAAACAGAGGAAGAACCCGAAGTCATAGAGGAAGAGGAAACGGCTGAGGAAGAAGCCGAAGGCGTAGAGTAGTAACAATATCTTCAGCGATTAGGAATACCGAGTCTCATGAGGGCGTGAAAAATCCACTCATGAGGCTTTTTTGATGCAAAGAGGAAAGCTTCCCGTTCCGGCGTCATCAATGGCTGTAGCCATGATCAGATGGCGGTTCTTTCCTGGAGCGCATCCGGTATGCTCTGCTTCAGCTGCCTTCATGGAGGGCGGAGTCGTTGCAAGTGGTCGACGTGCTGCGTCTTATCCGGGGAGAGAAAGAAACCTTTGCTTTCACTTTTCTGCTCGAAAGATGCCGGAATGGCGATTTTTCGAGATTTTACCGAGTAGTCATTCGTGTTGAATCATGGTGATAAATCGTAGAATGCGGTTCGGGTATTCACCGCATCCTGCAAAACAATGCTTTAGATAGACTGACGACCAGACATCAAAAACGAAAAGAGTCCATGCGCAAAACAACAAATCGATTCGTCGTAGCACCGCTGGTGCTTGCCTTGGGGTTTTCTGGATGCGAATACCTTAAGCCTAGTGCACTGAGACCGCCGTCCTTACCGGCGAATTTAACGACCGAGGGTCAGAAAGTCGAGGCTGAGACCGTTCCCCTACAAACTGAACCGCTTGCCCAGGAACCGCCGAGACCACCCGAGTATTACCCTCCGTCCGGCAGCGTGATTGGCCCCGGCGCGCCCGTCGAGAAACGGCCTCCGAAAGAGGGAAAATACACGTTGAATTTCGATGATGCCGACCTGGGCGAAGTGGCCAAAGTCATACTGGGCGACATGCTGAGAGTCAATTACGTGCTTAGCCCCAAGGTAGCAGGCAAAGTAAGCCTCCAGACAGCGCGTCCCCTTGCCGATGCGGAGCTGGTCCCCACGCTGGAAATGCTGCTCAAAATGAACGGGGCGGTACTGATTCGCGAGCAAAACCTGTACCGCATCGAACCGGACGCCACGGCGACGATCAACGCTCCCGGTGCCCGGCTCGGCTTACCCAGCCAGGCGCTCCCCTCAGGCTATCAGTTGCGGGTCGTACCGCTGCGCTACGTGGGCGTGCAGGAAATGCAAAAGGTCATCGAACCGATGATGCCGCCCAAGTCCATCGTCCGCGCCGATGAGACCCGAAATATCCTCGTACTCGCCGGCACCGGAGAGGAATTGGAAGGCGTGCTCGATACGATCCGCCTCTTCGACGTGGATTTCATGCGCGGCATGTCGGTTGGCCTTTATCCGCTTCGAAACGTCGAACCTGCGACGATAGTGGAAGAATTGGACAAAGTGTTGGGCGACACGGCCAAAGGACCTTTGGCTGGCGTAGTCCGATTATTGCCTATCGAACGTCTCAACGCCGTTTTGGCGGTGACCCCCCAGCCGCGCTATTTGGACGAGGTGGAAACCTGGGTGGAACGACTCGACCGCTATAGCACCACCCGAGTAGGCGGCATCCATGTTTACCGGGTGCAGAACGTGGATGCCGTGGAATTAGCTGAGACCCTCAGCGGCATTTTCGGCGAGGGAGCGGCGCAGCGGAGAGCGCCAAGACCCTCTATAAGCCCGGGAATGACAGGCACTGAAATCGGCGCCTTCGGTGCTGCAGGCGGCGCCGGCGATCAGGATGGATCCTCGTTCGGAACCACTGGAACATCTCAATCCACCCGCGGCTTAGGCTCTGCCGCCGGTGATACCGTCGGCACTACCACTATGGGTGGTTCTCGCCGAACCGGCGGCTTGGGAACCGGAACCGGGGGACTCGGAACCAGGACCGGCGTCGGCACCGGAACAAGGGGAGGCATCGGAGGACGAGATGTCAACGGCACCCGACGCGCGCGTGGAGCCGCTGTCGCCGAGTTCGCCGGTATGCGCATCGTTGCAGATCCGGCGAATAACGCTCTGATCATCACCGCCAAGGCGCAGGAGTACAAGGAAATTGAGGCGGTGATCAAAGAATTGGATCGAGTACCCTTACAGGTACTGATCGATGCCTCGATCGTCGAGCTGAGCCTTGACGGCCAATTACGATACGGGCTCCAGTGGCTGTTCAATCAAGGCAGCGGCGCGTATGCACTGGGCAGCACGGGAGATTTAACAGCTGAAGCGCTTACGACGGCTGCCGCGGCTGCGGGAGGTGGCTTTTCCTATGCCTTCGTCAATAGCGCCAAGGACATCCGGATCGTCCTCAATGCCTTGGCGAGCGAGAACAAGGTCAACGTGATTTCCTCGCCCTCCCTGATGGTGTTGAATAATCAGGAAGCACAGATCAACGTGGGTGACACCATTCCCCTCGCGACCGCCCAAACTACCGGGCTTGCCGGCGTCGGCGTCACCAACCAGCCGACCATAACCAGCAGCTTTCAATATGTCGATACCGGCGTCATCCTACATGTCCGCCCTCGAGTCAACGCAGGAGGACTGGTGACCCTAGAAATCACGCAGGAAGTCAGTACGCCAAGGCAAACCAGAGTGGGAAACACAGATACCTTCATCATCTCAAAGCGAGCGATTGAAAGTGCAGTTGCCGTCGGAAGTGGCGGGACCGTCGCCTTGGGCGGCCTAATTAGAGACAATCAGACCAAGGACTTAACAGGGATACCCTTCCTAAGCAAGATTCCCTTTATTGGCGCCTTGTTTGGGACTACCAACAAGGTCCGCAATCGAACCGAACTTGTCGTGCTCCTGACTCCCAGAGTCGTTCAGGAGAGAAAGGATATGGGGCCGATTACTAACGAATTTAAACGAAAACTCACCGGACTTTTCGAAGAAACAGGCCGGCTCGGCGAGCTGAGACTCAAGACCAGGGATTAAAACACGCCCGGCACGGCGCTTCCGATTGCGCAGTCCGGGCTTGAATCGCTCGTCTTGGTCATATCGACGCCAACGGCTTCACCGCATTTTCCCGCGAGTAGATCTCCGATCACTCCGCGAACAATGCGTCCACAAATTTCCGCGCATCGAAATCCTGCAAATCATCGATGCCCTCGCCGATCCCGATGAACCGGATGGGCAGCCCGAACTGCTTGGCCAAGGCGAAAATGACGCCGCCTTTGGCGGTACCGTCGAGCTTGGTGAGCGCGATGCCCGTCAGCCCGACCGCTTCGTTGAACAGCTTGGCTTGGGAAATCGCATTCTGGCCGGTGCTCGCATCGAGCACCAAGAGCACCTCATGCGGCGCGGTCTCGTCCAGCCTGCCCATGATGCGCTTGATCTTGCTGAGTTCCTCCATGAGATTCGATTTCGTGTGGAGACGTCCCGCGGTATCGGCGATGAGCACGTCGACGCCCCGCGCCTGGGCCGCCTGCACCGCGTCGTAGATGACCGAAGCCGAATCGGCCCCGGTATGTTGGGCGATCACCTGGACGTTGTTCCGCTCGCCCCAGGTCTGCAACTGCTCTACCGCCGCAGCACGGAAAGTATCGCCGGCCGCCAGCATGACGCTGTGGCCTTGGTTTTGAAGACGTTTGGCGAGTTTGCCGATGGTCGTGGTCTTGCCCACGCCGTTCACGCCCACGACCAGGATCACGAACGGCCGAGTCTCGGCCGGAATGTCGAGCGGAACGCTGACGGGCCGCAGGACATCGTATAAATATTCGCGGAGGCTGGCCGCCAAGGTGCCGACATCGGCTAGCTGATCCCGCTCCAGACTTTCCGTCAGATGGCGAATAATGTCCTGAGTCGCCGTCACGCCGACGTCGGCCATGAGCAATTGGGACTCGATGTCTTCCAAGACGTCGCGATCGATGGCCTTCTTGCCGAGCGCCAGCGTACCCAGAAATCCGGTCAGACCGCTGCGGGTTTTCCCGAGCTGGCTTTTGAGCCGAACGAACATGCCCTCTGGCGTGGGCCGCGCAGGCACCTTTTCGACGGGAACCGGCGGAACGATCGGCGGCAAGACCTCGGCAGGCGGCGCGACACCGATGCGCTCGACGGCTTCCTCGCGCGCGGGCGCTTCGGCTTCGACTCGGCGCGGCAGGCGGAGATAAAAATAGGCATGGAGCACATTCAGCCAAAGCAGCGCGGCCACGGCATGGTGCGCGACCGCCACGGCGACCGGCAGGCGCAGCAGCACCGCTGCGATCCCCAAGCTGATCTCCGCCAGCAGCAAAAAGCTGAGGAGCACACCGGCCTTGCTCAGGTGGGGCACCTTACGATTCGAGGTAATGCCCATGGCCAACAGGCTGAGGACCAGAAATACCGCGACGGCTCCGATACGGTGCGCCCAATGGATGGCGATGCGGGCGTCCAGCGGCAATCCGCCTCTCTGATAGTCGGGACCGGTACCCCGCCAAAGCGTAAAGCCGTCGACGTAATCGGCATCCGGCCACAGCGAACCCATGCACGTGGGGAAATCGGGGCAGGACAGCGCAGCGTAATTGGACGATGTCCATCCGCCCAGAAAAATCTGTGCGAACAACAACAGCAAAGAAAAACCGCTCAAGCGGCGCAGCCAACGGGTGTCCCCGACCGGCAGAATCTGCGGACTCACCGTGCGGTATAACCAATACAACAGGGCAAGCGTCACAAACCCCGCCATCAGATGGGCCGTGACGATCGCTGGCATGACCAGGAATTTCACCGTCCACATGCCGAGTAGCGCTTGTCCGACCACCAGGGCAAGGCTTGCGTAAGTCAATGCGATCGCCTTGCCCCGGTTTTCCCGCACCCGGAATACGAGTCCCGCCAGTATCAAAACCGAAACGCCCAAGGCTCCGGCAAGATAGCGATGAATCATTTCTTTCCAGGCTTTGGCCGCGTCGAACGGCGTCTGCCGCAACGCCTCGGCGATTTGCGGCTCTTCGACGATCATCTTTCCGTAGCAGCCGGGCCAATCCGGACACCCTAGCCCGGCATCCGAAATGCGGACATAGGCTCCCATCGCCATGACAAAGAAGGCGAGAACCAGGGAAAAAAGCGTTAGATTTCTGAACATAGTCCCACTTTGTTATTGTCGTTTCGAGGTTCCAGCACGACGATCCGGAACGATTAAAGGTTCTGCTTTAGAGCATTTCTCACCACCGTAGGTCGGCAATCCCTTGCCGACGAAAACGGTTTGTCAACCCGCGGCGTCGGGAAGGGGCTGGCCGGCGCTCCCGGCCAGGCCGTTTGCGATTGGGAAGGGATTCCCGACCTACCAGGGCGCTAAACCGCATCGGAGAATGTTTCGAAGGCTTGGGCATCCGATTCAGCCGATCTGGGATGCGCGAAGCAAATGCTTTAAATCCTTGAGCATGCCGTAAGGATCGAACCCGGAGTCGTACCATAGCGCGGCATTCCCGAACGGATCGATCAGAATCACCATGTCCTCGGTCAAAGGCTTTCCGACGACGGCGGCCAATTTCTGCGATAACGCCCCGCTCGTCACCGCCACCAGCAAGGTTTCATCGTCATTGAGCACGGGAGCGAGATCGGCGGCGGCGGAATCGTTTCCGAGCAGCAGCAAACGGCGCACCCTCGGAATTTCCTTGTTCAGCATGAGCCGGATCTGCTTGGTCTTATGAATCGTTTCCGCGCAAGGGTCGCCGCACCTATCCGGAATCACGTGGAGCATCACCCAGCGACCTTTGATCTCCGACAATAGCTCGCTTCCACGGACGGGGTGCGCGAGCAATTCGCCGTAATCGATAGGGCTCGGCGGCTGGATCAGGCTGCCGTAGTTGCTGCGCTTGGTGATCAGCTGCGGATTCTTGGCGTAGTACCAAGCCAGCCCGAAAGGAATAATGGATATTAGGGCGATAAAAATGATCAGGGCGCGATTTCGCCACAGAGAGTTCTTTGCGGTAGACATGGGAAGAATGGGTGAAAAATTAGGGAAATTATTGCCTTCGAGGCTGTAATTTGACGCCGTGGCGAACATATAACACCAGGCCGATTAACGCGAACAGAAACCATTGAAGCGCGTATCCCAGGTTCTTTCCGGGATCGAGGTGGGTTTCCTTCCAAGCCCGGATGTAAGCTTCGTCCACCGTTTCATCCGCCAGAACCTGATAGGGAAGGACCGTGTAGCCCAACCGCTCGCCGATGCGTTCAGGATCGACGACCTGGACCACGGCCGGCCAGCCAGCCGCGGGTATTTCAGCGCCTTCGAGCCTTAAACCAACGCCCGGAAAGCGGTCCACCGAGCCGGCGATTTGTACGCTAGCCTGACGAATATCCACATCGGGCAGTTCGGCTCGGCTTGCACCCATGGGTATCCAGCCGCGGTTCACCAAGACCGCCGAGTCCGTTCCGGCAATGCGCAGAGGAGTCAATACGTGATATCCGGGGCTCTGCTGGTGGACCTGGTTATCCAATAGGAATTGATGTTCCACGTCGTACTCCCCGGAAACGATGACTCGCCGGTATCGAACATCCTCCAAGTTCGGTTCTTCGGCACCCAAGGTCAGCGGTTCATCTTGCATCCGCTGCTGATGCAATGCGATCAAGCTTTTCTTTTCGTCGGCTCGATGCAACTGCCAAACGCCTAAGGAAATGAACAGGGGAAGGACCATGATCGCTATCAGCGAAGCAGTCAGCCCCGGTTTGAAGCTATAATCGCGCAATCGCCACCTCCGGGTGAAAACATCCGGTGCCCGCACCACCTCAAACTAAAAGACAATCTAGTTGTGAAAGTTCTCATCATTCTGCTCCTCCTGGTCATCGTCGGAAGCCTAGGCACGGCCCTGGTTTATCTCGTCAAGGACCGCACCCGTTCTCCCCGAACGGTCAAAGCCTTGACGGTGCGCATCGGCTTATCCATCGGCCTGTTCATCTTATTGCTATTGGCTTACCGCTTCGGCCTTCTGCATCCCCACGGCCTTCCTAAAGTCCAGCAGGGAAACCAAGGGCAAACCGAAGGTTTGCGGCAGCCTTAATCGCCGGAGCGGATGCGCAACGCGTGTTCGCCGCGCGCATTCTCGCATCGTCTCAACAACACTATGATACCCGGCGCAGGCATGAATTAGGGATTTCGCAGTCTATGGATTTTGGCTGGCCGTAGACTGTAGGGTGGATTAGCGGAGCGTAACCCACCGATTCGAGGTCGCTCGGTGGGTTACGGCCTCACGGCCTAACCCACCCTACGCCAGAAACATGAATCGGAACCTTGTTTCTGCCACGTCCCAGAGGGAGAGATGAATGCCTACCGATAGATTACAGGTGATAAGACACCACCCGCTCGACTTCCGCTTTTGATCCCAAAATCACGGGGACGCGCTGATGGATGCCGGCAGGCTCGATGTCCATGATCCGCTGGCGCCCGGTCGAACTGGCCCCTCCCGCCTGCTCGACGATGAAGCTCATCGGATTGGCCTCGTACATCAAGCGCAGCCTGCCTGGCTTGCTGGCGTCGCGGGTGTCGTAGGGATACATGAAGATGCCGCCCCGGGTCAAAATGCGGTAAACCTCCGCGACCATAGACGCCACCCAGCGCATGTTGAAATTCTTCTCCCGGCCGCCGTCCTTGCCTTTGAGACATTCCTCGATATAACGCCTGACCGGTTCTTCCCAATAGCGCTGATTGGACATGTTGATGGCAAACTCGGAGGTTTCCTCGGGAATCCGCATCTTGGGATGCGTCAAAACGAATTCCCCCACATCCCGGTCCAAGGTAAAGCCGTTCACGCCATTGCCGGTCGTCAGCACCATCAGGGTGGTCGGACCGTAGGTACAGAAACCTGCGGCGACCTGCTTGGTCCCCGGCTGGAGGAAATCCGCCTCGGTGGGGTTGTCCCGGCCTTCGGGCGCCCGAAGGATGGAAAAGATCGTACCGACCGTCAGGTTGATATCGATATTGGACGACCCGTCCAGAGGATCGAAGCAAATCAGATATTTGCCCCTCGAATAACTCGGCGGAATCTGGATGATTTCGTCGTTTTCCTCCGACGCCATCGCCGCAAGATGGCCGGTCCACTCCAGCGATCGGATGAAAATCTCATTGGAGATCACGTCCAGTTTCTTCTGCGCTTCGCCCTGGATGTTTTCCGAACCCGCGATACCGAGATTGCCGGCCAGACCGCCGCGATTCACCTCGTGCGCAATCGCTTTGCAGGCGGTCGCGATATCGCTGAGCAGCATGGTGAACTCGCCCGTGGCGTTCGGATTCTTGCGCTGCTCGTGGATGAGAAATCGCGTCAGATAGTCGCCGTTCATGTTTTCTCCCTCATGACGAAAAAAGCAGGAATCGACAGCCCCGAACGGCGGCCCGCACGTTATACGGTTCCGACTCGGGCAATCTTCAAGGCGTTGGTACCGCCGCGCACGCCGGTAAGATCACCTTTGGTCAGGATGACCAGGTCGCCCGGCTTGACCAGATCGCGGCTCAGGAATTCGTTGATGATCTCCCGGTTCAGCACCGCGTGGTCGGATGTCGTGCTGTAAAAGCTGATGGGATAAACGCCGCGATAGAGAGTCACTTTGCGGCAGGTCTTTTCGTGCTGGGTCAATGCGTAAATCGGGATGCCGGAACTGATGCGCGACATCCACAGCGGCGTCGATCCCGATTCCGTCTGCGCGCCGATCGCCTTAACCGGCAAGTGATTGGCGATATACATGGACGCCATCGCGATGGCTTCGTCGATGTAGTCGAACGTCTCGTCGATACGATGGGTGGACTGCCGAACCCGCGGGTGCAGTTCGGCCTCCTTGCATATCCGGACCATCGCCGCGATCGCCTTGTCCGGATATTTGCCGCTGGCCGTTTCGGCGGAAAGCATGACCGCATCGGTGCCATCGATCACCGCATTGGCCACATCGAACACCTCCGCACGAGTCGGCATCGGGCTGTGGATCATGGATTCCATCATTTGCGTGGCCGTTATGACCGCACGGTCCCGGCTTCGCGCCAGCTTGATCAGATCTTTCTGGACCCACGGCAACTGGGCATCGCCGATTTCCACCCCGAGATCGCCGCGTGCCACCATGATGGCGTCGGATGCATCGACGATGGATTCGATCACGCCCGGCTCCAGGGCCTCGGCGCGCTCGATCTTGGCCACGATCCCCGCCTCTCCCCCGGCGGCGCGCAGCAAGTCCCGCGCTTCACGGATATCCGAGGCGGATCGCGGAAAGGATACGGCGAGGTAATCGGCATCGATTTCGGCGGCCGTCCTGATATCCTCCCTATCCTTGTCGGTCAACGCGGCGGCGGATAAACCGCCGCCCTGCTTGTTGATGCCCTTGTGGTTGGACAACTCGCCCCCGAGGACCACCCGGCAGACGATCCGCGAACCTTCTATCCTGTCGACGCCCAATTCGATGCGACCGTCGTCCAGCAACAGAACGTCGCCAGGCTTCACGTCCCTGGGAAGATCGGAATACAGGCACCCGACCTGACGTTCGTCGCCTTGGTCCGGGGGGAGAGCCGTGTCGAGATCGAAGCGCGCGCCTTCCCGAAGATGAACCTTGCCGTCCCCTTGGAAACGCGCGATCCGGATTTTGGGTCCCTGCAAATCGACCAAAATGCCGACATGCCGATTCAGCTTGCGGCTGATCGCCTTCACCGCTTCGGCGCGCTTCTTGTGGGTTTCGGCGTCGCCATGGGAAAAATTGAGCCGGACGACATCGATGCCCGCTCTTATGGCCCGCTCCAAAATGGCCGGATCGTCGGTCGCCGGTCCCAAAGTCGCTACGATCTTGGTTCGTCTCATTTAATTAATCGTTCGTGTCTAGCTAGCTTCCATCAAAGCCACCGTGGCATCCAACATACGGTTGGAGAAGCCCCACTCGTTGTCGTACCAGGCCAGTACTTTGACCATGTTGCCCTGCATGACCTTGGTGAGGGTCGCCTCGTAAATCGAGGAGCGGGCATCGTGATTGAAATCCATGGATACCAAGGGCAGGTCGTTGTAACCGAGAATCCCCTTCAACGAGCCTTCCGAGGCCTTGCGCATGATCTCGTGGACCTCGTCCTTGCTGGTCTTGCGCGACGCGACGAAAGTGAGATCGACCAGCGAAACGTTGATGGTCGGGACTCGAATCGCGAAACCGTCCAGCCGGCCGGCCAATTCGGGCAGTACCAATCCGACCGCCGCCGCGGCGCCGGTCTTGGTGGGAATCATCGATTGCGTGGCGGCCCGGGCGCGACGCAGATCCTTGTGGTAAACGTCAGTCAGCACCTGATCGTTGGTGTAGGAATGGATCGTAGTCATTAGACCGTGCTGAACACCGATCGCCTCGTGCAAAGGCTTGACCAGCGGCGCCAGGCAGTTGGTCGTGCAGGAGGCGTTGGAAATCACCGTGTCGGTTGCCTTCAGAGTCTGGTGATTGACGCCGTAAACGACGGTGGCGTCCACGTCTTCTCCCCCCGGTGCCGAGATGATCACTTTCTTCGCCCCCGCCTCGAGATGGACCGATGCCTTGGCCTTGGAGGTGAAGATACCGGTGCACTCGTGGACGACATCTATGCCCAGATCGCGCCAGGGCAACTTGGCCGGATCCCGCTCGGCAAACACGCGTATCCGGTCGCCGTTGACGATCATGTAGTCGCCATCCACCGAAATTTCTCCCGGAAAGCGTCCGTGTACCGTATCGTATTTGGTCAAGTGCGCGTTGGTATTGGCGTCGCCCAGATCGTTAATCGCTACGATTTGAATTTCCCCGGTCCGTCGCGACTCGTACAACGCCCGCAGGATATTTCGCCCAATACGGCCATATCCGTTGATAGCAACTTTTATCGTCATAGTTTTTCTCCAAACTCAAAGGGTAACGGTGCTGATGAGATGGTCTTTTATGATTCTTGAATTGGACTGACCTCGTCCGGACGCGTTCACGCTGGCACTTGGAACGGAGAGTGAGAACTGACTCGACATGCCGGGGCTTTCCACTAAATTCATACCAGAAGTGGGACGCCAGCAGTGCTTACATCCCGGCTTTCTTGACAAGTCTGCCTTTCGAATATAGCAAACTCACACTTTGTATTCCAGATGATTGAAACTGGCCGGGCTAAGCGTTAGCGTAAGCTGGAACCTATTGCGAGGGCGGCGAGATGTACACGAAAGAAATCTTTTATCGTACCCGAGAGCTCAAGCGGGAAAGGCGCAATCTGGCCGCCGTCGTTTACAACCGGTCGAGAACCCTGCTTTATCGAAGCGGCGAAAAGGCTTTGTTCGTCCCTATCCGCAGCATGCAGTATCTGGCCGTGATCGATCCGGAGGAAACCGTCTTTCTGGATGGCGCCGTTTCCCGCAGCAATATCGTGCTCGCCTGGCAGAATTTTCGATCTTCGGAGCGCAGCGCCCTGGACCAGCCGGTCCCTTACGACGCGGTTTATTACACCGAAGACTCACTGAAGATCATGCCACGCATCCAAAGCGAATTTCCGCGCGCACTACAGCAGATGGACCGGAAAATGCGGAGTGCTTCCACATCGGAAGCCAAGATCGTTCCGTTGAAATAGCTTTCCGACCGCCAAAAAATACCGCTGCCAGCATATCCCCGATGACGAACTCTTACGGAATGTCCGGGCTTCCTCCCGCAGCTCTCAAAGCTCGCATTCGACCGGAGGAACTGCCCTTCGCCACAACCGAGGACCTGGAATCCTTTCGCGGCATGCTGGGACAGAGCCGGGCGCAGACCGCCATCGCCTTCGGCGTCGCCATGCAAAGACCGGGCTACGACATCTACGTGATGGGCGAAGCCGGAACCGGGCGGCTTTCGCTGGTGACCCATTACCTCAAAGCGCGAGCCAAGGAGCGGCCGTCTTCGAGCGACTGGGCCTATATCAACAATTTCGACGACCCGCGCAAGCCTTTCGCCCTGCAACTTCCGCCGGGCCAGGGAAAATCCTTGCTCGCCGATATCGAAATGCTGGTCGACAATCTGCTCGCAACCTTTCCGGCTGCCTTCGAGAATCCGGCTTATCAAAGGCGCAAAACGGCCATAGATCGGGAGGTCAAGCAACGTTACAACCAAGCGGTCGACAAAGTCGAACGGCGCGCGAAAGACCTTAAGATCGCCCTTTTCCGCGACGGCGACACCGTAGTGTTCAGTCCCTTGGTTAACGGCAAGCCCGCCGACGAAGACGACTTCGCCGCCTTGCCGGATACCGAAAAGTCCAGCTTTCACAGCCACGTCCGGGATTTGGAGGACTATCTCAACGAACTCCTCTCGGAAATGCCGCAATGGAAGCGCGAAAGCATCAACCGGCAGCGACAGCTCGATGCCTCCACCATCGACGAAGCCATAGAGCCCCTATTGGCCGGCCTGCATCAAAAGTATGCCGACCTGCCGGCGATACTCCAGTATCTGGCCGACATACGCCGCAACCTGCCTCGCGTGGTCGCGGAACACTTGGCCGAAGACCGAGGCCATGAGGCGCATGAAGAATCAACACGACGAGCCGTTCTGATCACCCAATACGCCCCGCGGCTGCTGGTCAGCCACGGCCCCGATATCGGGGCGCCCGTGATCTACGAGGCAAATCCCAATCACCCCAACCTGTTCGGACGCCTCGAATACATCAGCGAGCAAGGCACCCTGACCACGCATTACCGCCTGATTTATCCGGGCGCGATGCACCAGGCCAACGGAGGCTATTTGATCATCGAGGCCGAAAAGTTGCTCGCCGAGCCCCACGTCTGGCCGACCTTGAAGCGAACGCTCAAGACCCGGCAAATCAAGATCGAGCTTCCCGCCGAAGAGCAACCCTCCGTCGCTCCGACACTCGATCCGGACGTGATCCCGCTGTCCGTCAAGCTCGTTCTGGTCGGCTCTCGCGAACTTTACTACCTGCTCCAGTCCATGGACCCGGAGTTCAACGAACTGTTCCGGGTTCTCGCGGAGTTCGACGACGATATCCCGCTGACGTCCGCATCGGTGCTGGATTTTGCGCGGCTCATCAAAACCCATGCCGAAGCCGACGGGTTCAAGCCCATAACGGCCGATGCCGTCGCCCGGCTGATCGAGTTCAGCGCACGGGAGGCGGAACACCAGGAGCGCTTTTCCGCGCGCGTGCACGATGTGTTCGAACTGGTCGCCGAGGCGGAGCAATTCCGTGGGCAGGAAGGCGCGGAGACAATCGCCGAACGGCATATCCAAAAAGCCTTGGCCGCCAAGGAAGAACGGCTCGGACGCATCAGCCGGATTCTGCTGGAAGACATGATGAACGACACCATTCTGATCAACACCGACGGCGACTCGGTCGGCAGGATCAACGGCCTGACCATACTGGAAATCGGGGACGTGCGGTTCGGCATGCCGGCGCGCATCACCGCCACCATTTATCCCGGCAGCCGCGGCGTAGTGGACATCGAACGCGAGGCCGAACTGGGGCAGGCCATACATTCCAAAGGCATCATGATTCTTTCCGGGTATCTGGGCCACAAATATGCCACGGAATTCCCCTTGGCCATCTCCGCCAACATCGCCCTGGAACAATCCTATGGCTATGTCGACGGCGACAGCGCGGCCCTCGCCGAAGTTTGCGCCTTGATTTCCGCTCTCACCGGGATACCGCTCGCACAGGCCTTCGCCGTCACCGGCTCCATCAACCAATACGGCGAGGTACAAACGGTGGGCGGCATCAACGAAAAAATCGAGGGCTTCTTTCGCCTGTGTGAAGCGCGGGGGCTTACCGGCAGACAAGGCGTCGTCATCCCGAAAGTCAACATCCGCAACTTGATGCTGAAGGATGACGTCGTCGACGCCGTCCGCCGCCGCGAGTTCGCCGTTCATGCGGTGAACTCGGTGGATCAGGCCCTGGAACTGCTGACCGGGCAAAAGGCCGAGGACATCAATCGACTCGCCGTGGCCAAGCTGCGGCAGATGGCCAGGCACGCGGAGCGGAAATTCTAAAGAGTTTCAAGTCGAGAGCCGGCGAGGGCTGCCGCCCCTTCGACACGACTCAGTGTAGCGGGCACATTCGTCGGCAAAGGATTGCCGACCTACGCTAAGTCTGATGTGGACCGGGATAAGCCGCTAGTGCATTTTTCACCGCGGTTTAGTGATGCGGATCGGGAGAGTCGTAGGTCGGCAATCCTTTGCCGACAAAGACATCGAAAGGGGTTCCAGACCAACTCAATTTTGGAACAACGGTCGGCCTTATCCGGACCTGCATCGCTTCGTGTAGCGCCTTACCCCTTGGTCAAAGCCAAATATTTTTCGTATAGGGAATCGCGGTCTTCCGAGTAATCCGGATCCTTTTGAATGCAGTCCACGGGGCACACTTCCATGCATTGCGGCTTATCGAAATGCCCGACGCACTCGGTACAGAGCGCCGGATTGATTTCATAAATTTCTTCGCCCTGCGAAATGGCGCCGTTCGGGCACTCCGGCTCGCACACATCGCAGTTGATACATTCGTCGGTAATAATCAGAGCCATAACAATCTCACTAAAAACGTGTTCCAAAAGCGTCGCGAGCGGTCCGAAGGCAGGCCCCGTTCGGGGCGGCTCCCACTGATGGGAGCCGCAACACAAGGCCCGGAGTGTGCATTGAGTACATGACGAGTGCTCGCCGCTTCCTGCCGGCTCGGGCTACGCCTTGTGCTCCGCACGTCCCAATCCGCTCCCGGCGGATTTGGTCCCACACCTTCGCAACGCCGCTCTCGAACCGCGTAGTAGCTTTTAAGGCGCGTCTGGAAAACTAGCGTACTTTGCGACTAACGCTTCCCGCACCAGTTCCGGCACGAAACTCGACACGTCCCCGCCTAGCTTCGCGATTTCGCGAATCACCGAAGACGAAATGAACGCGTACTTTTCGCTGGGCGTCAAAAACATCGTCTCCAATTCCGCGCAAAGATGGCGGTTCATGCCGGCCAATTGAAATTCGAACTCGAAGTCCGACACTGCACGTAATCCGCGCAGAATCACGGTGGCGCCACACTTTTTCGCGCAGTTCACCAGCAGGGTATCGAAGCCCAGAACTTCGACGTTTCCCACCGCCTGCAACGAAGCTCGCGCCAATTCCACTCGCTCGTCCAGGTTGAACAACGGCGTCTTGTTCTTATTCTCCGCCACGGCGACGACCACTCGATCGAAGATGCGGGCGGCGCGCGTCACCAGGTCGACATGGCCATTGGTGATGGGATCGAATGTTCCGGGATAGATCGCGGTAATGATCATGGGAAGTGACCGGAAGAGATGCGTTCGCACAAATGGTAGCCGACTTCTCCCGCCCTGCCGTCGCGCAAAGTCCGCCAGTTTTCCGGAAGACTCTCGAGCCGAAAACTGCTCTCGGTTTCCACATAGATTTTAGCGTGGGATGAGAGCCAACCGTTCTCTTCCAGCGCCCGGCAGCACGGAATGACCAAGCCCTGGTGGAAAGGCGGGTCGAGAAAAACCACATCGAACGGCTGCCCCGCACCCTCTAAGAAACGCCCGACTTCCGCTTGGACGATTTCCACCGCCTCGGCGTTCAATAGCGCACGATTCCGTTCGAGAGCTCCGCACACTAACGCATCCCGTTCCACTTGCACGACCTTGGCGGCGCCGCGCGAAGCGGCTTCGAATCCCAGCGCGCCGCTACCCGCGTATAGATCGAGACAGCGAGCGCCTTCGATGTCGTTCCGCAACCAATTGAACAGCGTTTCCCGGACCCGGTCCGGCGTCGGCCGGAGTCCGGGAGCATCGGGAAACTTGAGCTTGCGGCTGCGGAAACGGCCGGCGATGATGCGGAGCTCATTCTTCACTTCGCCCCGCCGCCGACCAGCACGGTCCGCATCTTGCCCGGATCGATCCGGGACCGGAAAGCGCGCTTGATATCCTCCCGGGTCACCGCCTCCACCTTCTCGGTAAACGTGGCGAGGTAATCAAGAGGACGGTTGTAAAACGCGACGTTAGCCACCTGCAAGGTGAGTTTCTGATTGCTGTCCAGGCGCAAAACGAAACCGCCGATGATATTTTTCTTGGCGGCTTCCAGTTCCTTATCGGTCGGTCCGTTCGCGGCGAAATCCTTGATGGTGTCGAGAGCGACGCGCAAGGCTTCCTCGGCCTTATCGTTGCGGGTCTGGAGCCCCATCTGGAAAGGCCCGAGTTCCCGAAGCGGCATGAAATAGCTGTAGGCGCTGTAGGAAAGCCCTCGTTTTTCGCGGACTTCCGTGCTAACGCGGGAAACCAGGCCGCTGCCGCCGAGAATGTGGTTACCCACGTAAAGCGGAAAATAGTCGGGATCGGTCGCCGTCATCCCTAGAACTCCGGCACGCACATGAGTCTGCTCCGACGGGAACTGCTGTTTGATGATTTCGGCCGACTGCAGCGGCGCGGGCGCAGGCAACGCTGGCGGAGCCGAGCCTTTTTCGAGGCCCGACAGCAGTTTTTCGGCGACAGCTTCAGCCTCGGCCCGTTTCACATCGCCCACGATCACGACGATGGCATTGCTCGCCACATAGTGGCGTTTATGGAAATCGACCAGATCCTCGCGGGTCAATGGCGCCACGGTTTCGGCGAAACCCTCCTGCGGATGGGCATAAGGATGGTTACCGTACAGTACTTGGAAAAACGCGATCTCGACGAGTTCGTCCGGTTCCTCGCCGCGCTGCTTGATCGCGAGCAGCGTCCGGTTTTTCTCCCGGTCGAAGTCTTTCTGCTCGAAACGGGGGTGAGCCAAGACTTCCCGGGCCGTATCCAAGGCGACACCGAGCTTCTCGGGATGGGTCAGGCTGCGCAGCGACAAATAGGCCGAATCGCGCGAAACACCGGTTCCCATTGATGCTCCGACGCTCTCGAGCCGCTGGGCGATGGCATCGGCATCCCAGTCTCCCGCGCCGGTGTCGAGCATGCCGGACGTGAGAGCGGCAAGGCCGAATTTTTCACCGTCGCGGGCACTGCCCGCGTCGAACACGACCTGAACGTCGAGCAGCGGCAAGCCTTCGGTCGGCACGAAATAGATCCGACCGCCCTGCGGCGAGACCCAATGCTGGATTTCCGGCACGGCGTAAACCGGCGCGCTGATCAACAAGAACAGAAACACGATCCATCGGGACATGCGCTTAACGAACATGATCACCTCCCATCGGTGCGGCTTCTTCCGGCGCCTTCGCGCCTTCGGGCATGGGCAACGGCTCCAGATAGGCCACACTCAGCCGATCGTCGATCAGGTATTTCCGGGCAACCTTTTGAACCTGCTCGGCCGTCACGGCGTTGACCTTGTCCACATACTCCTGGACGGTTTTCCAACCGAGCCCGACGGTTTCGGTCATGCCAAGCTGCATCGCCTGATAAAACATGGAATCCCTCTGATAAATATGATGGGCCAGAACCTGCGCCTTGACCCGCTCCAGTTCCGCGGCGGAAACCGGTTCGTCCTGAAGGCGACGGATTTCCTCGCCCAATGCTTTCTCCAGTGCCTGCAAGGTCTTGCCTTGGGCGGGCGTCCCCTCCAGGGTAAAAAGATTGGACAAGCGTGAATAAAGGTTATAGCCGGCTCCGGCGGATGCCGCCACCTGCTGCCCGCGCACCAAGCGGCTGGACAGCCGCGCGCTGTTGCCGCCATCCAGAATCCCGGCGGCGACTTCGAGCGCGTAAGCCTCCCAATCCTCTTCGCCTATCGTTCGCAAGGCGGGGGTCTTGTAGCCCATCACGAGATACGGCAGCTTGGCCGGCAGACGAACCGTCATACGCCGCGCCCCGAGTTGCTCGACCTCGCCTCGCGGCTTGATTTCCGGCAGTTTGCTGGGTTTCAACGGACCGAAGTATTTCTTGGCGAGTGCGTAAACCTCCTGCGGATTCACGTCGCCGACGATGACGAGGATGGCGTTGTTCGGCGCGTACCAAAGTCCGTACCAATGCTTGAGATCGCCCACCGTCAATCCGCTGACGTCGTCCGGCCAGCCGATGACCGGATTCTTGTAAGGGCTGTTGGTGTAGGCAACCGCCTGAAAATGCTCCTCCATTTTGGCGCGCGGCTGATCGTCGGTGCGCAGCCGCCGCTCCTCCAGGACGACTTGTTGTTCCTTCTTGAATTCCTTGTCGGACAGGAGCAGATTCCGCATGCGGTCCGCTTCCAGTTCGAAGCTCACGGGCAGCCTGGTTTTTTCCAGGGTCTGAAAATAGGCCGTGTAATCTTGCCCGGTGAAGGCGTTTTCTCGACCTCCGTTTGCTGCGATAATACGGGAGAATTCGCCCGGCGGGTGTTTCTCGGTACCCTTGAACATCATATGCTCGAGCATGTGCGAGATGCCGGTGATACCGCCGTATTCATAGCTTGCGCCCACTTTGTACCAAACCTGCGTAACGACTGCCGGCGCACGGTGGTCTTCCTGGACCAAAAGCTTCAACCCGTTATCCAGCCGGAACTCGTGAACCGCAGGCTCAGCAGCGTGAAGCGACAACGGTAATACCAGCAAGGCCAGACGGAGTCCGCGAAACTGCATTTGACGCTCTCCTGAATGTGTTGAGGATTGAACGGCAGGTTGCCGAACCAGCCGGTATTGTAAACGAAGACCGTAGCGAAACGATGAACTCGACGACTGATATCGAATCCACGAATGCCGTTTCCTGGCGAACCTATCTCGCCCTGTGCAAACTCAAGGTAGTCGGCCACATCGTGTTCACCGCCGTGATCGGCATGTTTTTGGCCGTTCCGGAACTCCCTCCTCTGGCGGTTTCGTTGTGGGCAAGCCTCGGCATCGGTCTCGCCGCCGCGTCCGCAGCCGCTCTCAACCACTTCCTGGACCGCCGTGCGGACGCCGAAATGGCGCGCACCCAGAACCGCCCCTTGCCCTCAGGGCACGTTCAGCCGAACCAGGTGGTGATCTTCGCCGCCACTCTGGGCACGCTCTCGATGGCGATTCTGATCCTGTTCGTAAACGCGCTAACCGCGTTTTTGACCTTTCTTTCGCTGATCGGCTACGCCTTCATCTACACCGTCTATCTGAAGCGCGCGACTCCGCAGAACATCGTGATCGGCGGCGCGGCCGGCGCGGCTCCGCCGGTGCTCGGCTGGTGCGCCGTGACCGGCGGGGTGCACCCTTACGCCCTGCTGCTGTTCCTGCTGATCTTCACCTGGACCCCGCCCCATTTTTGGGCCTATGCCATCGCGAAGCGCGACGATTACGCCAAGGTGAACATCCCCATGCTGCCCGTGACCCACGGCGTGGAGGTAACGCAGCTGCACATCCTGCTCTACACCATATTGCTGGTGATCGTAAGCCTGTTCCCGTATCTCACCGGCATGAGCGGCTTTCTTTATCTGGGAGCGGCCGTGGGGCTCGGAATCGGATTTTTATACTACGCGATTCGCCTCAAGAAAGAGGCAGACAACAAGCTGGCCATGAAAACTTTCGGGTATTCGCTGGTCTATCTGGTCGGGATATTTTCGGCCTTGTTGATCGATCATTACGTTCCGCTCATTGCGGGCTTGACTCGGTAGTATTGTGTAGGTCGGCAATCCTTTGCCGACGGCGTGTCGGAAAGGGATTTCCGACCTACGACAGCTCTCCACAGACCCATTTGCCGCCCAATGCCTTACTACCCGGTTAAAAAGAAAATCGTCCCCCGCGGATCGGATCAACTTCCCGATCGAGCCTTTTCCCATCTCCCGCCGCTGCTGCAACGCATTTACACCGCGCGCCGGCTGATCGTCGCCGAGGAACTGGACCGCTCGCTGGCAAAACTCCCCTCGCCCTGGCTGTTGAGCGGCATGGAAGCCATGGCCGATCAACTGACGGAGGCGATTCGAAAAAATCAGAGCATTCTCGTCATCGCCGATTACGACACCGACGGCGCCACCGGCTGCGCGGTGGCCGTCCGGGGACTGAGGTTGCTCGGCGCGGAGCGAGTCTCCTATCTCGTACCCAACCGTTTCGAATACGGCTACGGTCTGACGCCGGAGATCGTCGCGATGGCCGCCCAAAGTACTCCGGACGTTCTCCTGACCGTCGACAACGGCATCTCCAGCCTGGAAGGCACGGCGGCGGCGAAAGCCCGCGGCATGCGGGTCTTCATCACCGATCATCACCTGCCGGGGTCGGAGCTTCCCGGCGCGGACGCCATCGTCAACCCGAATCTGGCCCGCGATCCTTTCCCGAGCAAATATCTGGCCGGCGTCGGCGTGATGTTTTATGTCCTTTCCGCGGTGCGAATCCGACTTCGAGCCGCCGGCCATTTCGCTCGAACCGGTGCCGAAGAGCCGAACCTCGCGCAACTGCTGGACTTGGTGGCTCTGGGCACGGTCGCCGACGTGGTGACGCTGGATCACGTCAACCGCATCCTGGTTCATCAGGGACTTCAGCGCATCCGCTCGGGACAAGCCCACGCAGGATTGCTGGCGCTGCTGGAGGTTTCCGGGCGCAATTCACGCATCATCACGGCAGCCGACCTCGGCTTCGCCGTCGCGCCCCGGCTCAACGCCGCCGGCCGGCTCGAAGACATGACTCTCGGCATCGAGTGCCTGCTGACCGACGATGCCGATGCCGCCCGCGCCATGGCCGTCCGGCTCGACCAGCTGAACCGGGATCGGCGCGAGATCGAGGAACAGATGAAGCTCGACGCGCTCGCTCATCTCGAAGACCTCGATACCTCCTTGGCGACTAAGCCGGGACTTTGCTTGTTCGACGATTCCTGGCATCAGGGCGTGGTCGGCATACTGGCATCCCGGATCAAGGACCGCGTGAATCGGCCGGTGATTGCTTTCGCCCGTACCGACGGCGACGAGATCAAAGGCTCCGCGCGCTCGATTCCGGGCGTGCACATCCGCGACGTCCTGAGCGATATCGCGACGCGCTGCCCGAACCTGCTGCGGAAATTCGGCGGACACGCGATGGCCGCGGGCCTGAGTCTCCACCGGGACGACCTGGCGCACTTCACCGAGTTGTTCGAGGAAGAAGTGGCTCGCCATTTGGCCGACCTGGACCTCGACCACGCGATACACAGCGACGGGCCGCTCGAAGCCCACGAAATGGCGCTGGAAGTTGCCGAACTGCTGCGCCAAGCGGGCCCCTGGGGCCAAGGCTTTCCCGAACCCTTGTTCGACGGCGAATTCGACGTGGCGCAAAGCCGCATCGTCGGAGACCGCCATCTCAAATTTCTCCTCAAGATCCCGAACTCGGACAAGCTGATCGACGGTATTGCCTTTTTCGTCGACGAACCAGCCGATTGGCTGGCCTGCCGACGCCTTCGAGCCGTCTATCGGCTCGATATCAATGAATTTCGCGACGGCCGAAACGTCCAATTACGTATGGAGTACATGGAAGGTCGCGACTAAAGCGACGTTTGCGATTGGGAAGCGGCGAAACCTGAGTACGGCACAGCCTCTCCCACGGGTTCACCGAAACGGGAGTCTTTCAAGGGAGTTCATGAGTCGGATACGGATATCCGCGGCCGAATTCTCGGCTTCGCGTCGGCTTTCGCCATGTACGGCTTCAAGCCCGCTTTTGCGAGATTATTGTCATGTCGCACGGTCCGACAACCTGGATGTGGGCGCAAGCCTGCGAACTGCTGGAACAGGCGGAGCGGCTCCATCGGCGCTTCTTTCAAGTCCATAGACTTATCGCCTCCCGGCCGACGTGGGAACCGCCCGTCGACATCATCGAAACCCGCGATGCGATCACCATCACGGTCGTATTGCCGGGTGTGCCTCCGGAAGCCATCGATGTCGCCGTAACCGAGGACCTAGTCGTCATATCCGGCGAAAGGTCCTTGAAGATCGCCCCGGATAGCGCCGTCATCCATCGCCTGGAAATACCTTACGGCCGCTTCGAGCGGCGCATCCAATTGCCGCCTTGGCGATTGCGTCCCGGTGACCCGATTTACGCAAACGGCTGTCTGACCATTCCTCTTTTTAAGACGGATTGATTGCCGCCATGAAAACCGAACAACGATCAGACAAACACTCCGAGTCCGCTGTAATCCTACCTCCGGATACCATCGCGATCATTCCGGTGCGGAATATCGTGCTTTTCCCGGGCGTCATCGTTCCCATCAGCGTCGGGCGGGAACCCTCCATTGCCGCGGCCCAGTATGCGCTTCGCCGGGACACCTCGGTCGGAATCCTGCTGCAGCGGGACCCCAAAGTAGACGTACCCGAGCCGGACGAACTTTATACGGTCGGCACCCAGGCCGCCATCCTGCGCTACGTGACCGGGCCGGAAGGCTCGCACAACATTGTCTGCCAGGGCGAGCAACGCTTTCGTATCCTCGAATTCCTGGAAGGGTTTCCGTTTCTCGCAGCCCGCATCGAGCCGATCAAGGAACAAGAGATCGAAACGCCCGCCATCGAGGCCCGTCTGCTGCAATTGAAGAACCAAGTGGCCGAAGTACTGGCGCTGCTCCCTCAGGCACCGCCGGAATTGTTGAACGCCGTTCAACAGGTATCCTCGGCACACACGCTGGCCGACCTGGTGGCTTCGTTCATGGATTTGGCGATCGCCGAAAAGCAGGAAATCCTTGAGACGATGGACGCTCAGACACGGCTCGACAAAATCTCGAACCTTCTTCGCCATCGCATTCAGGTCCTCCGCATCTCCAAGGAAATCAGCGACCAGACCAAACAAACCATGGATGAGCGCCAGCGCGAATTCCTGCTTCGCGAACAGCTCAAGACGATTCAAAAGCAACTGGGCGAAACCGACGAACGCACCGAGGAAATCGGCGAACTGTACGAAGCCATTGCCAAGGCGAAAATGCCCGAAGAGGCCGAAAATCAGGCGATGAAGGAGCTGAAGCGGCTGGAACGGATGCCCGAGGCGAGCGCCGAGCACTCCATGGTGCGCAGCTATCTGGAATGGCTGGTCGAACTGCCCTGGTCGGTGGAGACCGAGGACCGCCTGGATGTCGCCGAGGCGCGGCAGGTCCTGGATGAAGATCACTACGGCCTCGAAAAGATCAAAAAGCGGATTCTCGAATATCTCGCGGTACGCAAACTGAATCCTGCGGGAAAAAGCCCGATCCTCTGTTTCGTCGGGCCGCCGGGCGTCGGCAAGACCTCACTGGGGCAAAGCATCGCCCGGGCCACCGGCCGCAAATTCGTACGGGTCAGCCTGGGCGGGGTTCACGACGAGGCCGAAATCCGGGGACACAGGCGAACCTATATCGGCGCCTTGCCCGGCAACATCATCCAGGCCATCCGCAAGGCCGGCGCGCGCAATTGCATCATGATGCTGGACGAAATCGACAAGCTCGGCGCCAGCTTCCACGGAGATCCGTCCGCGGCCCTGCTGGAAGTGCTCGATCCCGAGCAGAACAGCACCTTCCGCGACAACTATCTCGCGGTTCCGTTCGACCTCAGCCACGTCATGTTCATCAGCACGGCGAACATGCTCGACACGATTCCCGGTCCCTTGCGCGACCGCATGGAAGTGATCCACCTGCCCGGCTACACGACCGAAGAAAAGCTTCAGATCGCCCGGCGTTATCTCGTTTCCAAGCAGGCCGAAGCTTGCGGCCTGGACCCCGATCAATGCGAGATCACCGACGAGGCGCTCACCGCCATCATCCGCGACTATACCCGCGAAGCCGGCGTAAGAAACCTGGAACGGGAAATCGGCGCCGTGTTCCGCCATGCCGCCGTCCGCATCGCCGAAGGCGAAATCGAGCGCCTGACGGTGACCCCCGAGCTTCTGCCGACCATTCTGGGCCCGCGGCGCTTCGAAAGCGAAGTCGCGATGCGCACCAGCGTGCCCGGCGTCGCCACCGGCCTCGCCTGGACCCCAGTGGGCGGCGACATTCTCTTCATCGAAGCCAGCCGCGCTCCCGGCACCGGCAAACTGACGCTGACCGGACAACTGGGCGATGTCATGAAGGAAAGCGCCCAGGCCGCCCTGAGTCTTGCCAAGGCCCGCTGCGCCGATCTCGGCATCCAGCCCGAAGTATTCGAAAAAAGCGACATCCACATCCACGTCCCCGCAGGAGCCACGCCCAAAGACGGCCCCAGCGCCGGGGTCGCCATCTTCGTCGCCCTGGTCTCCCTGCTCACCCAAAAGGCGGTACGCAACGACACCGCCATGACCGGCGAAATCAGCCTGCGCGGCCTGGTCCTGCCGGTCGGCGGCATCAAAGAAAAGGTGCTCGCCGCCCTCGCCGCCGGCATCACCCGTGTCCTCCTGCCGGCCCGCAATCAAAAGGAACTGGAGGAAATCCCCGCCGAAGCAAAGGAGAAACTGCAATTCATCTGGCTGGAACAGGTGGAGGACGCGCTGAAGGAAACACTGGGCGGGTTGAATGGCTGAGCATACCGATCCATGCGATCGCCCAAGTAAAGCCCTTGTTACTGAGCGTAAAGAAGGCTGGCGGATACCTCTCCTTCTGGGAGCAATACCGTTAAGTCAAGCCGTCATGCCGGCAGGGAAGGGTTGCGACTAAAGCAACCGTTTGCGATTGGGATGTCGGCATCCAGAGCATAGGGATGTATCCGGGTCGATGCCATCCTTGGCTTCTGGATTCATACCGGACTGTCCTGCCCGGCACCTTTCCGGCCAGTGCCAATCCGCTCCCGGCTGATGGGTCCGGCAGAAATTTGCTAGGAGCACGGTCCGAAGGACGAACCCCAGGGACGGGGTGAGCAATCCGCGCCGGAATGACGAAGTAGGCCTTTTCGATAAGGAATTGATTTTGTAGGGTGGGTTAGGCCGCGAGGCCGTAACCCGCCGAGCGACCTCGGATCGATGGGTTACGCTCCGCTAACCCACCCTACAATTAATATTCACTCGAATGCCGAATGGAATAACTTCCCCCGACTCCAGTTCGGACACCTGATGTAAGCATTTGCTTACAACAATTTCAGCCTTTTCTGACATAAAGCGACTCTTACAGCATCATCTGCTGAGCCACTACCCGTGCTATAACGTTCGCGTTACACATGGGAGATGAGCGATGTCTGCTGATCGCGTTTATTGGAAATATTGGGGAAAAGCGCGCAAAGAAGGCGAAACCGGAACACCTTATCACCTGTTGCCGTATCACTGTTTGGATGTTGCAGCAGTGGCCTGCGCCTGGTGGGATGCGGACACGGCGATACGGCGCACCTTCACCGCATCCTTTAGTTATCCCGGATCAAATCAAAGCCAACTTCGCGCCTGGGTAATGTTTTTCGTTGCTCTGCATGACCTCGGTAAGTTCGACCTACGATTTCAACTAAAAGCGCCCGAAGCACTTGCCGCCGCATGGCGGCCTCTTGGCACAGAAGACCATGGATTGGCAGCAAGAGATATTGTCGGATTCGATCACGGATGGGCTGGACTGGCATGGGCGAATCGGGAATACCGCGGCTGGCTTAACTGCGAAGATGCCGACCGGGAAACCTGGCGTCAGTGGCAGCCTTGGCTCGCTGCCGTGACCGGACATCATGGTGACTTCTTCGTGCCCGAGATGCCCGGTTTGGTGCTCGATACGGATGAAGCGCTCGTCGAGCACGACCAGAACGCGCGCAGGACCTTTGTGTCCTTATTGGCCCACCTATTTCTGGAGCCGGCGGGTTTGAGCCTGCAACAGCTTCCGCCGAATTGCTCGCCCGCTACGCAAGCATGGCTGGCCGGTTTCTGTTCGGTGTGCGACTGGATCGGTTCCAATGAGGTTTTCGAATACCGATCCGATCCCCATGCGGACTTAGCCGAGTACCTAGCGGCACGCATCCACAAAATTCAGGACGAAAACCTGTTACATCGCTTCGGCTTACTGGGAAAAAGCGCTGATTACCGCGGGCTGGGCGCCTTGCTCCAGATGGGCGAATCCCCGCGCGGGGTACAGGTCGAGGTGGACAAGCTGCCGACCACCCCCGGATTGACCTTGATCGAAGCGCCGACTGGCAGCGGCAAAACCGAAGCCGCTCTCGCTTACGCTTGGCGGCTGTTGGATCAAGGCGTAGTGGATTCCATCGTCTTCGCACTTCCGACCCAAGCCACTGCGAACGCCATGCTGGCAAGGGCCGAAGCCTTCGCGGACCGGATATTCGGTACGGCAAACCTGGTCCTGGCTCACGGCAAGCGCGAGTTCAACAAAACCTTCCGGCGACTCGCGGAGAGCGGTCGGCGTACGTCGGCGCAAGGCAAAACCGAGGCCGCCGTGCAATGCGCCGCGTGGCTCGCCAGCAGCCGTAAGCGCGTGTTTCTCGGACAACTCGGCGTTTGCACGGTGGATCAGGTGCTGCTGTCCGTGCTTCCTGTGCGGCACAAATTCGTGCGCGGCTTCGGGTTGAACAAATCCGTGCTTATCGTGGACGAGGTCCATGCCTACGACGCCTACATGCATGGACTGCTGGGGGAGGCGCTGCGCCGCCAGAAAGCCACCGGCGGCAGTGCTGTCTTGTTGTCCGCCACGTTACCTGCCGGCGTTCGCGCCAAGTTGTTGGAAGCTTGGGATTCCGATTGTGCAGAAGCCGCGCCGTATCCGGCCCTGTGGCATGTCGCCGAGGACGCCCCCATTTGTCTGACCGTACCGGACGATCAGCGTCCCGCTGAACGTGAAGTCGCCTTCGAATGCTTGAAGCTGCCCGGCGCCTTTCCAAACGAGGCACTGCTCGACCGTATCGTGGCTGCGGCTGAAGCAGGGGCACGAGTGGTGATAGTCATGAATCTGGTGGACGACGCCCAAAGGCTTGCCCGCCAGCTACGCGACAAGACCGAGTTGGAGGTGGATGTCTTCCATGCCCGCTACCGTTTCACCGACCGGCAACAAAAGGAGCAAGCCGTACTCCGGCACTATGGCCGCAACGCAGCGTGCGGAAAAGGACGCATCCTCGTCGCCACGCAGGTGGTGGAACAAAGCCTCGATCTGGATTTCGACTGGATGCTGACACAGATTTGCCCGGTGGATTTGCTGTTCCAGCGCTTGGGCCGTCTGCACCGCCACCAGCGCGATGATCGCCCTGCGGGATTCGAATCGCCGCGCTGCACGGTGATTTCGGTTGAAGGCGAGGACTACGGATTACACAAGCTGATTTATGGAAATGCGCGGGTTCTGTGGCGAACCGAGCAGCTATTGTCGGGAACCGACCGAATCGTCTTTCCCGAAGCTTATCGGCGTTGGATAAGAGAGGTCTATTCGGCCAACGTTTGGGACGATGAGCCCGATCTTGTCTATGCTGATTATTTGGGCTGGAAGGACGATCAAGCCAGACGCGAAGCAGAGGCCAAGCGATTGACTACCATGACCGTCAGCGCCTTCCGAGATGAAGACAACATCGTCACCGGGCTTACCCGCGACGGCGAAACGAGCCTGACCGTGCTGCCTCTCCAATCGGATGGCCGCCTGCTGGATGGTCAAGCATTGAACACTCTGAACGAATGGGACCTCGCCGAAGCTCTCAACCTCAACGCCGTTCCCGTACCCGCCAGTTGGGAGAAACAGCTAAAGGGCTGCCGGGTGGAGCAGGAAGGAGACTTGGCGGGCTATCGGCAACTGGAGATGACCGCCGACGGGCAAAGCGGCTGGACGGCGATGAGCGGGAAATTCCGTTATACGCAGGATTTTGGATTAGAGGCGGAAAGCTGCCGGACAGAGGTTCTGTCCGGCCGACTCCCCACGGGCGTGGGGAACAGTCCGCATTAGTTCCTATTGAAACACTTACCTGCGGTTCATCCCCACGAGCGTGGGGAATGAAGGAAAGGATACACAAATCGCGGTGACCGGCGCAAGAAACACTAACCTGCTTGCAAAAATTAGGTTACGAGAATACCATGCGCGAAATTTTCTAGAGACGGAGGACTCGCATGGTTGAAACAGTCAAGGCTATCCAAGACCTAATTGCAGAAGTTGGCAAGGCCGGACCGAACGGAATTGCAATCCTTGCACTGATCGTCGCGCTCTACGCAATTAGGACTCTAGGAAGGAAGACATGAACGCAAACCTCATTGTTGATCCTTGGATTCCCGTGCGTGCCGACGGCGGCACGGGAGCTTTCGAACTGCTGACGTATCGGCAGCTCCTGTGCGAACCCGGCAACTGGCAGGTGAGTTTGCCGCGTGACGATCTGGAGCTGGCCTGTGTGCAATTGCTGGTGTGCATGACTCAGGTCATGTTCTTGCCGGAAAACGACGCTGTTTGGCGGAAGCGGTTGACTGAAGCTTTGACGCGTGAAGAGTTCACCGCCGGCACAGAACCGTGCCTGGATTGGTTCGATCTCGACCACCCGACCCAGCCTTTCATGCAATCACGAGGAGTGAGGGCCGCCGAGGACACGCCCATTCAGAAGCTGCTGATTGGCCTGCCGGAAGGAAACAACCACGCTTTCTTCAACGAGGCGGGCGAAGTGCGCCACCTATCGGTAACAGTGGCAGCAATTGCCCTGTTCAATCAGGCTACTAATTGCCCCAGTTTCGGCGGCGGCTTCAAGGGCAGCCTGCGTGGAGGCGCGCCAATCACCACACTGGTGAATGGCGAGAATTTGCGCGAAACCGTCTGGTGTAATGTACTCACACGCTCCCGTTTGGCTGCGCGCCAGATCGCCATGCCCGGATTGGATCGGGACCGTCCAACCTGGGTCGAGCCTATCCAGGAAAAAGCCACCATTCTCTGGAACACCATCGGTTTGGCGCGGGGTTTGTTCTGGCAGCCGGCGCGGGTGGAACTAGTGAAGTCCTTGGCTGCTACGCCCTGCGATGTGCTGGGCGGAGCGCCGATGTTTGGGTACGTAGGATTTCGCAAGGAGAAATTCAACTTTACCGTGGAGGGAGTGTGGCCCCACCCTCATGGCGCCATGACCATGTCCTTGAAAAAAGGCGCTCTCGAACAGAGGTTCGCCAGCTTCACCACCATTGCGCCGACATGGACCCAGCTTTCCGAGTTCGTCGTTCCCAAAAGCATCAATGATCCCGGCGCCAAAGAGGGTTCAATCCCCGCGGGGCCGGTTGAACAAGCCAACGACCTTGGCGAAGGCAAGCTGCATTTGTTGGTGGGCGGCTATCGCACCAATCAAGCTTCCGTGTTGGAACGGCGCCACGAAATGATGAGCCTTGCCCGAGGCTGGCGGGATGACAAAAGCCGCCTGCCCAAATTGGTCGAAATGGGCAAAGAGGCAAAAAAAGCCTTGCGCGGCAAGCTCTATTTCGCCGTTCAGGGCAATAAAGACAAAGGGCTTAAAGGTATTGGCGCGGCCATCCACGAAACCGCCGAGAAACTGTTTTACGCCCGAACCGAAAGTCTGATCCACGAAACCTTTTCCAATGAACTCACGTTCAAGCAGTGGGCCACCGCCCGCAAGGCTTTTGTCCAGGAATTGGCCGGCCATTGCCGCGCAATTTTTGAGGAGCTGACTGCACCTTATGCGATGAAACCGGAGTTGATTCCGGTTATCGCCTGGGCGCGGCGCAGCCTGAATTTCGATCTTACCAAGCTGATGGAGGAAACATGACCGCCGAATTGCCGGATTTTGTCGCGCTGAAAATGCACTACGACGACGAGAGCTTTCCGACCGGCGCACGTGCCGAGCTGCGCCGTGCTGCCGAACCGGATGATGTGGCGTTGACCCCGGCGCTCTACCGCTTATTCCCCGGCGAGCGGCCGAGCGACCGCCACTTACGTGTCGCCTATCTCCTGCCCTATGCCAAACACGCGGCTAAAGCCAAGTCGTTGGGTGCGCAACTGGCGGAAGCCAAGGTGGCAGAAGCACGGGTTCTGCAAGTGGCCCGCGCTCATGAACCGCTCGATGTGGTCCAGTTACGTCGCCTCTTGATGCAGGTTGAAGCCGCAGTGGACTGGTCGGCGTTCGGCCCGATGGTGTGGTTTTGGAACGAACGAGCCAAACGTCAGCTCATCGAGGATTTCTATATCGCCCGTTTTTCCCCCGTCACAGGAGCTAAATAATGACCAAGAAGAACTTCATCAACTTCCATGTACTCATTTCCCACAGCCCCTCCTGTCTCAACCGGGACGATATGAACATGCAGAAAACCGCCGTATTTGGTGGCGTCAACCGGGTGCGGATTTCCAGCCAATCTCTGAAGCGGGCGATACGCAAGAGCGATTACTACCAAGCCAATTTGGGCGCACCATCGGTGCGCACCCGCGATTTGAACAAACTCAAAGCGCGTTTCACCGAACTGCTCAAAGACCGCTTTGACGCCGAATTGATTAACCGCGCGCTGGAGTGGATTTCCGGCAAGGAAGGTATCGCCGAAGGCGTAACGGCCGACGCCGTTGCGCCCTGGTCGGTGGATGAAGTAACGCACTTCTGCGAAATCATTAGCGCCGACGACCAGCAAGATATCAAGAAACTGGAAAAGCAGATTGAAAAAGAGGCGCGTCCTTTCCGGGCGGCTATGAGCAACACCGTGGACATCGCCTTGTCCGGTCGTATGGCGACCAGTGGATTGATGAGCAACCTGCCCGTGGATGGCGCGCTCGCCGTCGCTCACGCCATTACCACCCATGCCGTCGAGCCGCAGGACGTGGACTGGTTCACCGCCGTGGACGATTTGACCCAGGACGCGGGCGATACGGGAGCGGGACATCTGGATACCCAGCAGTTTTCCTCCGGCGTGTTCTACCGTTACGCCAGTCTCAACCTGAGACAACTGCAAGTGAACCTGGGATTGATCGACCACATCAAGGCGGAGGAAACCGCCGAGTCCCGCCAACGTGCGCTGGACATCGCCCATCATGTATTCCATTTACTGGCGACGGTGGTGCCTTCGGCCAAGCAACAGTCTTTCGCCGCTCACAACTTGGCGGACTTCGCCATCGTCAGCTTCGCCGACCAGCCGATTTCGTTAGCCAATGCATTCGAAGAACCGGTCAGACGCGATTACAAACTGGCGGGATTCCTCAAACCATCCATTCAGTGTTTGGCCAATTACTGGGGACGCATGAATCGCGCCTACGGTCTGGACGAACAGGCGCGCGCTTTCGCGGTCGATGCGAGCTTCGAGGTGGGCGGCAAGCCTCCCCTGGACTCCCTGAAAGCGATGGAAGACTGGATCGCCGAGGATGGTCAGGAATAAAGGAGGGCTCCATGCCGCGTTATTTGATTCTCCTCCTGGACGGTCCCATGCAAGCGTGGGGCACGCACACGTTCGAAGATTTTCGCCCTTGCAATGCGTTTCCGACTCGCAGCGGTTTGCTCGGACTGCTAGGTGCCTGCCTGGGGTTGGACCGGCGCGATACCGAAGCATTGGAGCAATTGGCGATGAGCGTCGAGTTCGCCGTACGCGCCGACAGAGAGGTGTTGCGGCCGGAAGCGGAAGTACCCAAGGCAAAAGCCGCTGTAAAGCTTCCCGACTTCCACACGGTGGAGGATGCTCGCAAGGTAGACGGTTCCGCCAACAAGAACCCGGTGGTTTCTCGGCGCGAATACCTGTTCGATGCCGCTTTCACCGTGGCGATCGGCGCAAAGCCCGACGGGCCGGTTACGCTGGATGCAATTGCCGAAGCTTTGCGGCGCCCGTGTTTTACGCCTGTGCTGGGACGGCGTTCCTGTCCCATCGCCCGGCCTTTGCTCGATGGCGAGGCCGTGGAGGCGAGCGATGCGAAGGCGGCACTGGCAACCATCGCACCTGTAGGTGGCATGATCTATACCGAAGGCGAATTGATCTCCGCACAACCCTTGCGGGTCCGCGACGTACCCATACAGGGCCGGCACCGGCAATTCAGCACTCGACAGGTGTATCTCCATAAGGGGGAAACATGTTCCTGAGCCGTGTCGAGATTCCTTGGGATGCAGTCCGCAACCCTTACGAAATTCATCGCCAGCTTTGGCGGCTGTTTCCCGGAGAGGACAAAGAACCCCGGAAGAATGCCGAGGAAGGACGCCAAGGGTTCCTGTTCAGGGTGGAAAACAATCAGCCTGGCCGCCCGCTGCGTTTGTTGATTCAGTCTTGGCGAGCGCCAGAGCCTACGGCTGGATTGACGATTGTAGGTACGCGCGAATTCCAACCCCAGCCGGCTCACGGGCAGCGCTTGGCATTTCTACTCACCGCAAATCCGGTCAAAACCATTATCGATGCACAGCGAGAAACCAAGTCGGGCAAAAGCTCCGAAAAGTGCCGTGTGCCGTTGATTCACGAATCCGAACAGCGCGAATGGTTAAAGCGCAAACTCATCGGTGCGGGAGAATTTGAAGGTGTCAATGTGGTGCCTCACGCCCCGGTGTTCTTTCGGAAAGGCAATCGGGGCGGCAAGATAGTCATGGTGACTTTCGAAGGCGTATTGCGTGTAAACGAGCCAGGAACGTTGATCGCCTATTTGGAAAACGGCATCGGCCCCGCCAAAGCCTTCGGTTGCGGTTTGCTGTTAGTACGGCGCTTGGGATAAATTGTTCCCCTACTTGTGGGCATATTTGGAGAAGACATCATGCACACCTTTACGATCCGCGACTTGCGCGACCGGACCGGCGAACTGGTACGCGATGCCGAAGCGGGCAAGCTTTCCGTCGTCACCAAACATGGGCAGCCGATCTTCGTAGCCGTACCCTTCGATGACTTCCTGTTGCGCGAGGGTGTGAATGTGGCCTTGGCGGTGAAGCTGTTCGATGAGGAAGCACTGTCGCTCCGTGAGGCCGCCAAGCTGGCTGGCATGACGCTGGCCGAATTCATGGAAGAATGTTCGGCGCGTGAAATACCGGTGGTGCGTTATTCGCCGGAAGACCTGCGTCAGGAATTGGCGGACATGGATGACGTGTCTCGTCGCTGATAGCGGTCCGCTCATCGCGCTCGCCAAACTCGGTCTTTTGGATTTGCCCGTTCGATTGTTCACGCGCGCGGTGTTGCCGTCCACGGTATTCGCTGAATGCCTTGCCCAAGCACGGCGGCCCGACGCACAGGCGATAAAAACATTCGTCGAGGGAGGGCAACTCGACGTGGTGGACGATGCGGCCTGGCCCGAAGGAATTGCGGTTCCGCGCCTGGATGCCGGTGAAACCGCCGCCTTGGCGCTTGCGCATCAGTTACAAGCCCACCTGCTTGTGGACGAATTGCGTGGACGCCGTGCCGCGCGGCGGTTGGGTGTGCCGGTCGTGGGGGTCTGCGGTTTGCTGCTGCTGGCGAAGCGGCAAGAGTATATCGACACCGTTGCGGTACCGATGGACGTGCTGCGCGCCCAGGGCTACTTTATCGCCCCCGATCTGCGCGCGGCCGTACTCGCCGCTGCGGGCGAAGACTGAGGCTGATACGCCATGACAGACCTCCTCCCTCCCCTCAAACCCATCGCCATGAAAGAGCGCATTTCGCTCATTTTCATCGAATACGGCGAGATCGACGTGCTCGACGGCGCGTTCGTGGTGATCGACAAAACCGGCGTGCGCACCCACATTCCGGTGGGCTCCATCGCCTGCATCATGCTGGAACCCGGAACGCGGGTGTCACACCGGGCGGCGGCGCTGGCGGCGCGGGTGGGGACCTTGCTGGTTTGGGTGGGGGAAGCCGGCGTACGGCTTTATGCTTCGGGGCAGCCGGGCGGCGCGCGCTCCGACCGTCTTCTGTATCAGGCCAAGCTCGCCCTGGACGAGGACGCCCGGCTCAAGGTGGTGCGCAAGATGTACGAGATTCGCTTCAAGGAAAAGCCGCCGGAGCGGCGCAGCGTCCAGCAGCTCCGCGGCATCGAGGGGGCGCGGGTGCGAAAGTTGTACGAACTGCTTGCCAAGCGCTATGGCGTCACCTGGAAGCACCGCAACTACGACGCCGACGAATGGGGCTCCGGCGATCTGCCCAACCGTTGCGTCAGCTCCGCCACCGCCTGTCTGTACGGCATCACCGAAGCCGCAGTGCTGGCAGCGGGTTACGCGCCGGCGGTGGGTTTCATCCACACCGGAAAACCCTTGTCATTCGTCTACGACATCGCCGACCTTTTCAAATTCGACACCGTCGTGCCGGTCGCCTTCAAGATCGCCTCCCAGCAGCCGGGCGAACCGGAACGCGCCGTCCGCCTCGCCTGCCGGGACGTCTTCCGGCAAACCAAGCTCCTGCAGCAGATCATCCCAACCATCGAAGACGTGCTCGCCGCGGGCGGCCTGGAACCGCCGGAAACCCCGGAAGACGCCGTCGGCCCCGCCATCCCCAACCCCAAGAGTCTCGGCGATGCTGGTCATCGTGGTTGAAAACGTTCCTCCCCGGCTGCGCGGTCGGCTGGCCGTGTGGCTGGTGGAAGTCCGCGCGGGCGTTTACGTCGGCGATTTGTCGAAACGCGTGCGCGAGATGCTCTGGACGCAAGTCGAGGCCGGCATTGGAGACGGCAACGCGGTGATGGTGTGGTCAACCAATACCGAATCAGGCTTCGACTTCGTAACCCTCGGCAAGAACCGGCGCATGCCGGTCGAATTGGACGGCCTGAAACTGGTGTCCTTCTATCCGCCCGAACCGGCCAACGGGGAGGGAAATAATGCTCTTTAACAACCCGGATTTTTCATTTTCAAAGCGGCGAATCGCCGGTAGAATTTCGACCGGTATTTTTTGCCAGTCCTAACAATAGGTTAGAAATGGTCTGTTCCCCACGTACGTGGGGATGAACCGGTACCCCGCAATTACCGCCATTTGACACATAGCTGTTCCCCACGTACGTGGGGATGAACCGTCAGCACCCCACCGGGAGCGCTGACTGATCCCTGTTCCCCACGTACGTGGGGATGAACCGGCAGTCGGGCGCATATCACTGGAAGTCTTCGGCTGTTCCCCACGTACGTGGGGATGAACCGCATACGCACCAAAATAGCCAGATGGATGCTTTCTGTTCCCCACGTACGTGGGGATGAACCGGCCCTGACAGCGGGCCACGTAGTAGGGCAATCCTGTTCCCCACGTACGTGGGGATGAACCGCAAATCAGACCAATTCGACGACTTCATCCGAGCTGTTCCCCACGTACGTGGGGATGAACCGTTCGGCAACTGCCGAAAAAGAAACCCGCCTAACTGTTCCCCACGTACGTGGGGATGAACCGCCGCAAGTCGAACTGCCGCTCCGTCATTTCATCTGTTCCCCACGTACGTGGGGATGAACCGAAAGAAGCCGCGTGGCGCTATGAGCGTCAGAGCTGTTCCCCACGTACGTGGGGATGAACCGATTTTCCCATTGGTCACGATCTATGTGCCCGTCTGTTCCCCACGTACGTGGGGATGAACCGGGATTTGACGTAAAAGACGTGGAATGTGTCTGCCTGTTCCCCACGTACGTGGGGATGAACCGGAAACCGATCCGATTGACAAATGCGCCCACTTCTGTTCCCCACGTACGTGGGGATGAACCGCGTGTTGTGGAGATTTGGCTGTCCGGCGTGTGCTGTTCCCCACGTACGTGGGGATGAACCGCTATTGGTGTCCTCCACGTCGCGCGGAATTCTCTGTTCCCCACGTACGTGGGGATGAACCGTCTCGCGACATTACGACCGGCAGCGCGTCGACCTGTTCCCCACGTACGTGGGGATGAACCGCCCATGTCAAAGTGCCGTCCGTGTCAGGCACGCTGTTCCCCACGTACGTGGGGATGAACCGCAGCGCGGTTTTAGTGAGATTCTGCTTTTGCACTGTTCCCCACGTACGTGGGGATGAACCGGCTATATCTCGCAGGTCTCCGGCCAATTCGGACTGTTCCCCACGTACGTGGGGATGAACCGTAGCACCAAAATGTGTTTTGCGTCTGTCCGCGCTGTTCCCCACGTACGTGGGGATGAACCGATCCTGAACGCCCTGCTTCCATGTGATGCGCCCTGTTCCCCACGTACGTGGGGATGAACCGTCATCGAGGACGTTCGCCTTGCCGATCCTGCGCTGTTCCCCACGTACGTGGGGATGAACCGCCCGGCACTACATCGATAAATTGATCGAAATCCTGTTCCCCACGTACGTGGGGATGAACCGCTACGCCTCTTGTTCCAGCCGTCCCGCTATAACTGTTCCCCACGTACGTGGGGATGAACCGGAACTCGATGCGTTCAGCGATGAACAAATCGACTGTTCCCCACGTACGTGGGGATGAACCGAGCCTCGATAATTTGCTCTGGCAAAAAAATATCTGTTCCCCACGTACGTGGGGATGAACCGGCGCTCATTCTGGACCACTCCGGAACTGTTAACTGTTCCCCACGTACGTGGGGATGAACCGCTCTTCCTGACCGTTGACCTTGCACCATTTCACTGTTCCCCACGTACGTGGGGATGAACCGGATGCAATCAATTACCGCCTAGGGGTTGGCCCCTGTTCCCCACGTACGTGGGGATGAACCGGCTTGGAATGCCTTTGCTTCGTGCATCTCTAACTGTTCCCCACGTACGTGGGGATGAACCGGATGCGGACGACAAGGACGGCAGAAGCCAGATCTGTTCCCCACGTACGTGGGGATGAACCGATTTCCCGCACATAGCAGCCGTCCGCGATGAACTGTTCCCCACGTACGTGGGGATGAACCGCACTGTGCGGCATGAAAGACTGCCGCTGCGGAACTGTTCCCCACGTACGTGGGGATGAACCGCGTGCCATGCACGCGGCCCGATATTCTCTGCGCTGTTCCCCACGTACGTGGGGATGAACCGGCCAATAAATGACAAATGATCCATTTGATCGACTGTTCCCCACGTACGTGGGGATGAACCGGGGTTCGTGAGCGGCTAGGTATTGGGATGGGGCTGTTCCCCACGTACGTGGGGATGAACCGCAATATTTCGTCCTCTCCCACGCCCTCGCACGACTGTTCCCCACGTACGTGGGGATGAACCGGCTTTTCGCGGGAATCGCGGTACTCGGCGGCACTGTTCCCCACGTACGTGGGGATGAACCGGAGGATGCCATGTTAAATAAAAAACAAGCGATCTGTTCCCCACGTACGTGGGGATGAACCGAGTTGTTCAACATTAGACCGACCAAAATCATTCTGTTCCCCACGTACGTGGGGATGAACCGTGGGAGATACTATGACCACAAAAGAGATCATTCTGTTCCCCACGTACGTGGGGATGAACCGGCTTCGAATGTTCCAGCGTACGTCAATGGTGTCTGTTCCCCACGTACGTGGGGATGAACCGCCTGCCGTCGAGGGCGCGATTTACTACGACGACTGTTCCCCACGTACGTGGGGATGAACCGGGATGGCGCTGGTATTCAGGGACGGCAACCGGCTGTTCCCCACGTACGTGGGGATGAACCGGTATTGATCCCCTCTCCCCCTGGGAGAGGGCTCTGTTCCCCACGTACGTGGGGATGAACCGGCGGGGCAGGCTCCGGGCGCTTCGGGCGGTCGCTGTTCCCCACGTACGTGGGGATGAACCGTCACCGGAGAGAGCGCATGCGCGAGCCCTGAAACTGTTCCCCACGTACGTGGGGATGAACCGCCAATTACGCCGCGCCAACCATGCAGAAGTGGCTGTTCCCCACGTACGTGGGGATGAACCGCATCGCAAGCGCCTGCTGAGTCGCGCCGAGCTCTGTTCCCCACGTACGTGGGGATGAACCGCCCGCCGCCCTGTGCGGGCTTTTTCATTTCTCCTGTTCCCCACGTACGTGGGGATGAACCGCCAAAATCGAGCAGTTCCGGGCCGAAATGCAGCTGTTCCCCACGTACGTGGGGATGAACCGTCGCGGAGAACGGGTTCGGTTAGGAGCGTCATCTGTTCCCCACGTACGTGGGGATGAACCGAGTTTCAAATGCCTCTAGGAATTGACGGCCTTCTGTTCCCCACGTACGTGGGGATGAACCGACGCGTACGAACCTGGTTCTGCCGGCGTATCTCTGTTCCCCACGTACGTGGGGATGAACCGCCGCAAGTCGAGCTGCCGCTCCGTCATTTCATCCTGTTCCCCACGTACGTGGGGATGAACCGCCGGTATCGATGCGCTTGGCTGGTATCACGAACTGTTCCCCACGTACGTGGGGATGAACCGCTGTACGGATTTAAATCGGGCAATTCACACCCCTGTTCCCCACGTACGTGGGGATGAACCGGTCTGGCCTCCATCCTCTCCAAGCTCGGTAAACTGTTCCCCACGTACGTGGGGATGAACCGCTCGGCGAACGTCAGCAGCCAGGCGTCGGCCCCTGTTCCCCACGTACGTGGGGATGAACCGGTTTCAGGCGGCTGCGTTATTTAACGGGGACACTGTTCCCCACGTACGTGGGGATGAACCGTATAGGCACTTGATGAACGGGGACGTGATGGCCTGTTCCCCACGTACGTGGGGATGAACCGTGATGGACGTACGGCCAGTTTTAGAAATGTAGCTGTTCCCCACGTACGTGGGGATGAACCGGCTGTAGTTCGGGATGGAGTTCCCGAGCTTCACTGTTCCCCACGTACGTGGGGATGAACCGGCGGCGGAACAGCTCGTCCTCGGAACGGCATGCCTGTTCCCCACGTACGTGGGGATGAACCGACGACGGGCACGCATTGAAACTCGCGGTTGATCTGTTCCCCACGTACGTGGGGATGAACCGCAATAAAACTCGTTCATGTCGTCCTCTGATAACTGTTCCCCACGTACGTGGGGATGAACCGCGCATAGCTCGCCGTCGGCCGTAGCATGATCGCTGTTCCCCACGTACGTGGGGATGAACCGACCGGCTTCCGTGCCGGCCCATGCGAAAACTCCTGTTCCCCACGTACGTGGGGATGAACCGGTCGAAATCGGTTCCGAGTCCACCACCGCCTTCTGTTCCCCACGTACGTGGGGATGAACCGATATCCATGCTCGTCGGCATGGTCGGCTCGACCTGTTCCCCACGTACGTGGGGATGAACCGGTGTCCGATCTCGATGATTTCCGCTTGCCTGCCTGTTCCCCACGTACGTGGGGATGAACCGGTGTGTGCTGATCGGGTTCAGGTCTATGGATCCTGTTCCCCACGTACGTGGGGATGAACCGAAGGAGCTTAAGGAAAACGGTTATGTTGATGTCTGTTCCCCACGTACGTGGGGATGAACCGGCTAAAACGGCGGCGGAACGGATGAAAGAGTACTGTTCCCCACGTACGTGGGGATGAACCGCGGATCGGCGAGTTCATGTCCTGGCAATTACTCTGTTCCCCACGTACGTGGGGATGAACCGTCTTCGTAGGTCATGGTCAGGCGGCCTTGGATCTGTTCCCCACGTACGTGGGGATGAACCGAGTCTGCACCCTCAATGCCTTGGCATGCTCGGCTGTTCCCCACGTACGTGGGGATGAACCGGAGTGGATTGTGTATCTCGGGCCTAGATCCCCCTGTTCCCCACGTACGTGGGGATGAACCGGCGATAGTTCATTCTTGTGACTCTGGCCTTTGCTGTTCCCCACGTACGTGGGGATGAACCGGGACCGCGAGCAAAAAAACAATCGAATTGCGGCTGTTCCCCACGTACGTGGGGATGAACCGGGGCTTTGAATAACCCTACATATACACTTACGCTGTTCCCCACGTACGTGGGGATGAACCGGGTATGACGGGGTTATATGTGGTCATATCCATCTGTTCCCCACGTACGTGGGGATGAACCGACGCGCCCACTCGGACAAACCGCCCCAATTAACTGTTCCCCACGTACGTGGGGATGAACCGGCGTCTCCGGTGGTTGAGGCTGATTTTTCGATCTGTTCCCCACGTACGTGGGGATGAACCGATTCTCAATCAATTCCCGATTCGGTTTGATCACTGTTCCCCACGTACGTGGGGATGAACCGTGAAGCGCATCAACCGCACTGCCTGCCTGGTACTGTTCCCCACGTACGTGGGGATGAACCGTTCGATGATGTCCCGGTTTTTGTCGAAGTCCTCTGTTCCCCACGTACGTGGGGATGAACCGCTGCTGCAACGCGCCGAGGTTCCAGAAGCCGACTGTTCCCCACGTACGTGGGGATGAACCGACGTGTTGCGCGACACGCTCGAAGGGCTTGAACTGTTCCCCACGTACGTGGGGATGAACCGTTCCGGAGCCGCCGCAGGCGATAACGAAGCCGCTGTTCCCCACGTACGTGGGGATGAACCGATTCGGTTTACATTTCGATGGTCGAGCGGGTCCTGTTCCCCACGTACGTGGGGATGAACCGGAAGGCTATATCACGCTGACACCGGGAAACGTCTGTTCCCCACGTACGTGGGGATGAACCGGTTTCAGAATCGACGGTTTCCCGCATGAAGGACTGTTCCCCACGTACGTGGGGATGAACCGCCGATGAAGGAAAACGGGAATTTTGCACGAAACTGTTCCCCACGTACGTGGGGATGAACCGACGGCAGGTCCCGCCCATCCGCGAGAAGCATCCTGTTCCCCACGTACGTGGGGATGAACCGCAGTATTTCGTCCTCTCCCACTTCACAGCCCGCTGTTCCCCACGTACGTGGGGATGAACCGCAGGCTTGTGTGTTCTATTCCTACGCCTAGAGCTGTTCCCCACGTACGTGGGGATGAACCGTTCGAGTAGCGCCAACATGGCCGAGTATTGTGCTGTTCCCCACGTACGTGGGGATGAACCGCGCCCTGGCGAATCACTGCGTGCTCCACCAGGCTGTTCCCCACGTACGTGGGGATGAACCGGTTTCGATGCCCTTGGCAAAGCCCTTCGCGCGCTGTTCCCCACGTACGTGGGGATGAACCGCGCGATCAGCACCGAGGTCAGCGCCTGGTCGACTGTTCCCCACGTACGTGGGGATGAACCGGCCGACCGCAATAAACACAAAAGCGCCCTTCGCCTGTTCCCCACGTACGTGGGGATGAACCGACACCACCATCGCCGGCCTGTTTCGTCGCCTCCTGTTCCCCACGTACGTGGGGATGAACCGGTCACGGTCTGGTTGCTGCGCTGCGGATAGCCCTGTTCCCCACGTACGTGGGGATGAACCGTCGACAAGAATGAAATCTCCTTCTCCAAGGGCCTGTTCCCCACGTACGTGGGGATGAACCGCACGCCGGGGCGTGTTCGATAGCATAGTTCCATCTGTTCCCCACGTACGTGGGGATGAACCGGTTCAGCGCGTCTGCGATCTTTGACGCTGTGTCTGTTCCCCACGTACGTGGGGATGAACCGCCACTTGGCAAATGCGTTATCTGATTGAATTCCTGTTCCCCACGTACGTGGGGATGAACCGTTATCGCAGCCGCAAATTTTGAAAGAGAAAAACTGTTCCCCACGTACGTGGGGATGAACCGTATCTCCGCGCACTCCTGTCGCGCTGCACGCTCTGTTCCCCACGTACGTGGGGATGAACCGGAGACCGATCCGATTGACAAATGCGCCCGCTTCCTGTTCCCCACGTACGTGGGGATGAACCGCGACTTCGAGGCGTGTTGTCAAACATCCTTCGCTGTTCCCCACGTACGTGGGGATGAACCGCTGGTTCGCGTTTATGGCTCTAGGCCAGCCGGCTGTTCCCCACGTACGTGGGGATGAACCGCTCGATGTCGGAGAATAACCATCCGACGTACACTGTTCCCCACGTACGTGGGGATGAACCGAGAGTGGCGAATAATTACTCTCTAGGAATAATCTGTTCCCCACGTACGTGGGGATGAACCGCCCCAGGGGCGTATCCAGCGGCCGTGGACGAACTGTTCCCCACGTACGTGGGGATGAACCGGTCGATCTCAAGCCCTGCTACGACTGCCGGGCCTGTTCCCCACGTACGTGGGGATGAACCGAGCATCCAGCGCATCCCGCTTTCCTGCGACAACTGTTCCCCACGTACGTGGGGATGAACCGAGTCTTTGTTCCGCTTTCTCACGCTCTTCAGCCTGTTCCCCACGTACGTGGGGATGAACCGCCGCATGTCCGCGTCGGTTCCCGATGCCAACACTGTTCCCCACGTACGTGGGGATGAACCGTCCTCTGAAATACCGCACAGCCCCCTCAGAGCCTGTTCCCCACGTACGTGGGGATGAACCGGGCAGGGCGTAGTATTATTAGATGTAGGCGGGCTGTTCCCCACGTACGTGGGGATGAACCGGTGCCGCTCCCGGTCGCAGGGCCGGTGATGGTCTGTTCCCCACGTACGTGGGGATGAACCGTCGGCTGATCCGCAGGCGGAACCGGTCAAGGCCTGTTCCCCACATACGTGGGGATGAACCGCTACGAAAACCTGCGGGCTTGGCTTGGGTCAGCTGTTCCCCACATACGTGGGGATGAACCGCTCAATGAGATCCTGAACGCTCGCCTGGAACTCTGTTCCCCACATACGTGGGGATGAACCGATTGTCAGCCCGCCCGGCCCCTTGCTTTCGAGCTGTTCCCCACATACGTGGGGATGAACCGGTCCGGCATCCGAGCGGCGGAATGACCTATCGCTGTTCCCCACATACGTGGGGATGAACCGCCGATGGCAATAGCCGCTAAGCCCAACATAGCCCTGTTCCCCACATACGTGGGGATGAACCGCCCAGTGCGAATACCACGATTACCCCAATAGCCTGTTCCCCACATACGTGGGGATGAACCGAATAAAACGACGGTTACGCCTCAGGCGGATGGCCTGTTCCCCACATATGTGGGGATGAACCGGGTAGTCCGTTCCAGGGCACCGCAAGTACACTTCCCTGTGGCCTCAGCCAGCCCGCCCATCCGGGGCGGGCGTTCGCGGCTCCTACGCCCGCCGCTCACCCCCACATGCGTGGGGATGAACCGGGTAGTCCGTTCCAGGGCACCGCAAGTACACTTCCCTGTGGCCTCAGCCAGCCCGCCCGTCCGGGGCGGGCGTTCGCGGCTCCTACGCCCGCCGCTCACCCCCACATGCGTGGGGATGAACCGGGTAGTCCGTTCCAGGGCACTGCAAGTACACTTCCCTGTGGCCTCAGCCAGCCCGCCCATCCGGGGCGGGCGTTCGCGGCTCCTACGCCCGCCGCTCACCCCCACATGCGTGGGGATGAACCGGGTA